>Ga0310695_10000141_pt1 | contig 191947 bp, 160 predicted proteins | sample RumenRJG_04DNA_FD_203882 | JGI IMG/M metagenome (GOLD analysis project Ga0310695, IMG submission 203882) | Bovine rumen microbial communities from Lethbridge, Alberta, Canada - RJG_04 (v2) (version 2) | ecosystem: Host-associated > Mammals > Digestive system > Stomach > Rumen | place: Canada... | reverse complement strand
CTGGTGCGCGTTCAGGGACTGCTCGTCGCTGTCGTCTGTGGTGATTCCGCCGAGCGTCACGAAAATCGACTGGTGCGCGTTCTATGGCTGCTCGTCGCTCTCGTCGGTGTCGATTCCGCCGAGCGTCGCGGAAATCGGCAAGTATGCGTTCTTTCACTGCGATTCGCTTTCGTCGGTGGAGTTCGGCGGAACGATGGCGCAGTGGGACGCGGTGAAAAAAGGCAAAGCCTGGAACGGCAATGCTTCCGCAAAAACAGTGAAGTGCGCCGACGGGGAAGCGGCGCTTGCCTAGCCTTTGCTCGTTCTAAGTTCGGCTTTGTTGTAGCAAGCGTTCGCCGGCACGCGACGGGGGCGCGTGCCTACCGTGGCGGGGTGGGCGCGGATTGTCTAGCCTTTGCCCGTTCTAAGTTCGGCTTAGTTGTAGCAAGCGTTCGCCGGCACGCGACGGGGCGCGTGCCTACCGTGGCGGGGGGGGGCGCGGATTGCCTAGCCTTTGCCCGTTCTAAGTTCGGCTTAGTCGTAGCAAGCGTGCGCCGGCACGCGACGGGGCGCGTACCTACCGTGGCGGGGGGCGAATTGACTAGCCTTTGCCCGTTCTAAGTTCGGCTTAGTCGTAGCAAGCGTTCGCCGGTACGCGACGGGGCGCGTGCCTACCGTGGCGGGGGGGGACGCGGATTGCCTAGCCTTTGTCCGTTCTAAGTTCGGCTTAGTCGTAGCAAGCGTTCGCCGGCACGCGACGGGGCGCGTACCTACCGTGGCGGATGCGCGCGTGTTGATGGGGATTTTCCCGTTCTAAGAAAGCGCTTGCTTGTTCCCTTGCCTGTTCTAAGTTCGGCTTAATCGTAGCAAGCGTGCGCCGGTACGCGACGGGGCGCGTACCTACCGTGGCGGGGGGGACGCGGATTGCCTAGCCTTTGCCCGTTCTAAGTTCGGCTTAGTTGTAGCAAGCGTTCGCCGGCACGCGCGGGGGCGCGTGCCTACCGTGGCGGATGCGCGCGTGTTGATGGGGATTTGCCCGTTCTAAGAAGCGCTTGCTTGTTCCCTTGCCTGTTCTAAGTTCGGCTTAGTTGTAGCAAGCGCGCGCCGGTACGCGACGTGGCGCGTACCTACCGTGGCGGGGGGGGGGGACGCGAATTGACTAGCCTTTGCCTGTTCTAAGATTGTCTTGGTTGTAGCGTGCGTGACGACAAAAAAGCGCCCTCCCCGAAAAGAGGAGGGCGCTTTCGTAATAGCCGGACGTTAGTTCTTTGCTGCCTTGATGCCGTCAAGCGCGGCGTTCAGGAGCGTGGGGAAGAAGAACGTGTGGGCGGTGCGGTCATAGAAGCCGAAATGCTCGCTCACGTCGCCGTTTTCCGGAATCTCCGTGGAGCCGTTGTCCCAGAGGATGGCGGTGATGCCGTTCTTCTTGGACGTCTCGAAGTAGTAGCGGTACCATGCCTCGCGCTCGGGGAGGTTGTTCTTGTTCGTCGCGCCGCACTCGCCGATTACGACGGGGACGCCGTTCTTCACGAACTTGCCGTTGAGCGCCTCGAACGTTCCCTTGAGACCGTCGCGCGCTTCCTGCGTGAACTCTGAGATGCCCGGGTTCTCTCCGGCGAACGGCCACGGGTCGTACATGTGGACGGAGATAATCGCGCGGTTCTTCGCTGAATCGGCGGGAAGGTGGAACGTGTCCGCCATCGCCGCCCACGGCTGCGCGACGTATCCCGGAATCATGAGGAAGCGGTCGGCGTTTTTCCCGCCGCTCGCGCGGATTGTCTTGATGCAGGCTTCCTCAAGCTCGATGACGATTCCCTGTGCCTTCGCGCAGTCGGGATGGCCCGCGTCGTACCACCATTCGCGCTCGTGGCCGACAAGGCGCGGCTCGTTGAGGAGCTCGAATATGAGGTGCTCGTCGTACTCGTTGTTGAACGTCGCGGCGACCTGCTCCCAGACCCTCGTGAGGAACGCGACAGAGCGCTCCTTCGCGGCTTCCGTCGGGTAGTACCCGCGTCCCATTTCGAAATCTTCGCTCGGGGCGGTGTCGTGGTGGACGTTGATGATGACGTAGAGCTTCGCCTTTATTGCCATGTCCACGACTTCCTTGCAGCGCTTGAGCCATGCCGGGTCAACGGTGTTGTTCCCGTCGATGATGTGGTTGTGCCACGTTATCGGAATCCTGACCGCGCCGAATCCTGCCTTCTTCAGCCCCTCGAACATGTCCGCGGTCGTTTTTGGCTGACCCCAGCACGTCTCCGACTCGATTCCGAGGTTGTCGTCGCTCCAGGCGTCGAGCGTGTTCCCGAGGTTCCAGCCGATTTTCATCTCGTCTACGATTTTCTGCCCGTCGGCTTCCGGTGCCGGCGCGGGCGTGCTTGCGCATGATGTCGCGGCTACAGCCAATGCTGCGGCAAGCGTTGCCGCCACGGCAGACCGAACGAATCTTTTCATAATGCATCCTCCTATTTTTTTGCGGCGGCATCGTGTTCCGCCGCTCATGCGCTCCACCGTAACACGGTTTTTTGTCGGCGCGATAATAATTTTTTCCGTCATTTGCCAAAAAATTGCATTTTTCTTTCGCGGCCGGGCTTTTCGCGCGCGCTTGATTTTGTCGGGCGAAAAAGCTATCATCCGAATCCTGCATCGGGATTGAATCTCGGAACATTCCCTCCGTGTCTCATGCGCCATCTTTCCGGCGTAGTTTAACAATCTTTGCAAATCCATTTTTTGAGGCAAGGAGTTTTTATTATGCCCAAATCGCTTTTTCAGGAAATTGTTTTCACAATCATCATGGTTTTCTTCATGGTCTACGCGCTCGTCTGCTACAACATTTCGCTCGCGACGGGCGGCATGTCGAACGCCGTCTTCCTCGGCGCGTTCCGCGAGCTTCCGATAATGGCGCCGATTGCGTTCGTCCTCGACATGCTCGTCGCAGGCCCGCTCGCAAAGCGCTTCACGTTCCGGATTTTTGACCCCAAGAGCGACAAGCCGCTTTTCATCATTCTCTCGATTTCCGTCTTCTCTGTGATTTTCATGTGCCCGATGATGAGCCTGTGCGCGACGCTGATTTTCAAGGGCGGGTTCCAGCGAGAGGCGGCCGCCGTGTGGCTCCAGACAACCGCGATGAATTTCCCGATGGCGTTCTTCTGGCAGCTCTGCTTTGCCGGCCCGATTGTCCGCAGGATTTTCTCGCTCGTCTTCCGCAACCGCTGATAGCCGCCCCGTCGATTTGCCGCCGGAAACAGTTTTTGTTGCGGGTCTACTTTTTTTTTATATAATGGTTCCATTCTTTATAAGGAGGAGTCACTATGAAAAAGTTGGCAAAATCAATCCTGGCGGCGGGGGCGGTCTGCATCGCGCTTTCCTTCGCGGCTTGTTCCGAAGACGAAGATGACGGAACGCCCGAAACGAAAGTCGAGCTTCCCGCGAGCAAGGGAGAAAACCCGTTCACCGGAAAATCGTGGAAAAAGGAATCTTCTGGGGAAGGCTATTCTGCTTCAACTACGTACGCGTTCGAAAGCGGGACTGTGACGAAGACAGATGCATGGAATGATGGCGAGGATTCCGGCAATAGCGAGACGACGTACAAATACACGTACGACGCGGAAAAGTCGCTCGTCTATCTTGTGCCCTCAAAGTTTTCCGGAACTGCGCAGAACGGAAAGGAATACAGCTATTCAAGCGTCAGCGAGGCAGAAGCTCTGCTGAAAGAATATGGATATACGGGCGACAATTTTGCTGCGGAAAAAGCCGGGTTTGCAGCAGATTTTGCGACAAAGACCGTGTACAAGTACGAGATTGCGGACAAGGCGCTCAAGCTTACGGAATACTTCGACGGGACGTTCCCGATAAGCGTGGAATTCGGTCGTTATGATTCCGAGAGCGGTCTTGCGATTTGGCTTTTAGGCGGTAAAATTTCAGTTTCCAAAAATTCCGAAGAGGGCGGGGAAGAAAAGTATTCCGTCTATCCTACGTTCAAAGATGGCACATTCAGCGGAACCGTCTACTCAGTCGGCGAGGACGAGGAGACCGATAGCCGCACGTTCACCAGTGTGGGCACGGTATCCGGGACTTATGCTGCTTCCGGCACCGGAACGGAAGACTGCACGGTAAAAATCACATTCACCGCGATTCCGGATTCGGTAAGCATAGTGGCTAAGAATACGGAGTATACCCTTACGCAGGAGACAGGGGAAGACACATACACGCTCGTAGAGTAGCGCGCAGAAGCAAAAACAGCCCGCCGTTTGGGGATTTCCCATTTGGCGGGCTGTTTTTGTTTCCTGAATACGTCTTATTTCTGCGCCTCGTCGAGCATCCTGTACTGGGCATTTATCTCGGCGAGGATTGCCGTTCCGCCCTGCTTGTTCCACTGGTCGAACGCGTCCTGAAGCCCCTGCTCGTTGATTTCTCCGCAGATGTATTTCGTCCGCGCCTCGTCAATCAGCTTGTCGAGCGACGCGCCCGATTTTGCGTATGTGGGCGAATTCACGAGGAACGACAGCGCGGGGTTGAACACGGCGTGCTGCTCGTTCTCCTTCAGGACGGAAAGCTCCTTGATTTTCCTGTCGTTCTGCTGTATCGACGGTTTCGCGTCGGAAAGCATGTGCGGTATGAAGCACTGCGTCTGGTTGAGCGCGGAATAATCCTTCGACGACGCCTTGTCGCCGTTGGGGACGATGTATCCCCGCTCGTTGAGCGTGTAGTTCACGTCTTTCATTCCGTATCCCGCGAGGACAATCATCTCGTCGTCGCACATTTTGTCGATGTAGCGGAGGCACGACTCGACCTGCTCGCGCGTTGCCGCCGCCTTAGTTATCGCGAGGAATCCGTTGTATCCGCTTGTCGCGAGCGTGCGCCCGTTTATCGGCCCGACGAGCGTCATCTGCGCCGTTTTTGACGGGTCGACCACGGAAGGCGTCTTCGAGTTGATGAACGAATCCCAGATGCGGCGGCTTCCGTCCATTACGTCGATGAACATTCCCGCCTCGCCTTTCTTCACCTGGTCCTGCCATTTCTTGCTCTCGCGGCTGCGCCAGTCGCGGGGGATAAAACCCTCGTCGTAGATTCTGCGGAACCAGTCGAGCGCGTCCTTGTACTCGGCTGTCTGGTGGATGGGGATGATGTTCCCGTTCTGCTCGACCCAGCCGTTCCCGCAGCCGAACCACGTCTGCATGATGTCGAACGGTCCCGTGTAGTTGCACATCGCAAGGGCGAACGTGTCGTCGATTCCGTTTCCGTCCGGGTCGCCTTCCTTGAACGCCTTCATCATGTTGTAGACGTCCTCCGGCGTGCGCGGCTCGCCCAGCCCGAGCTTCTCCGCCCAGTCCGTCCTGTACGCGAACCCGTTCCTGCCGATGTCGCGCGCCTTGTAGAGCCCCACGAGCTTTCCGTTGACCTCAAGGCTTTTGCAGACGTTCTTGTTCGCCTTCGACAGGTTCGGGAATTTCTCGGAATCCCAGATGAATTCGTTGAGGTCCCAGAAAAGCCCCTTGTTCGCGGCGGCGACGATGGTCTGATCCATTTTGTTGATGTGCATTATCATCGGAAGCCCGGATGATGAGCCGAGCAGCGATTTCACCTTGTCGTTGTACTGGTCCATCGGTATGAACTGGAACTGCACCGATTCGCCCGTCCAGCGCTCCATCGTCGAGATGACGCGGTCGGAGTGCGGCCCGGCAAGCGGGTTTCCCTCCGTGTCGACGAGCATGAACGTTATTTTACCTTTTGACGAATTCTTTTGCGTCTCCCTGCATCCCGATATCGAAAGAAGGCAGACTGTGGCAATGACCGTGACAAAAAAATGCTTCATGCGGATGTTCTCCAAATAAAAATAGAATTGTATGGAATGAGCCAAAACCATTGCATCATAAATCCATAATGGCGACCTCCGCAAGAAGAGGGCAGTGCGTTTTGGGAACATTCCGTCATAAAAATCGTTTTTTTGTCAAAAAAATGAAGTTTTCCGGGGGATTTTTCTTCTTAAAATAGACTTGGAGGATAAAAATATATCAAAAAACTATTTGAAATATTATTATTCTGCCATAACCGTGATTAAATTTATAAAAAACCGTTTTTTTTTATATTAAAATAAATAAACATGACTTAGAATGATATTATGCGCAGTTTGAAATCAAAGTTGCTTGTAGTAATAATATCTGTCGTTGTCTTGTCGAACGTCCTTATCGGTATGGTTTCGCAAATAGTATCGCTGAACGTCGTCACGAAATCCGTGAATGAGAATCTTTCAAACGTCGCCTCGAAAATCGCATCGGAAATTTACGCGGTGAACGAGAAGCAGTTTTCTATGATGGAGTCGCTCGCCACCCAGCCGTTCATGAAGAATCCGGACGTCTCGCTTGAGGAAAAGAACGATGCTGTCGGCGCCATTGCGCGGCGCAACCTGACGAAATTCAAGAACGTGAGCTTCATCTCGAAGGAAGGTCTTACGTATTCGCTCGGACATACGCTCCAGAATTCCGCGGGCGAGAAATTCTTTCAGGAGGCGATGGGCGGCTCGCGCGTCGTCCTCGACCCGGTGTTCGACAAGGCGGCGGGGCAGACGCTCATGTATTACGCCGTGCCCGTCTACAACGCGCACCACGTCCCGCAGGGAGTCATCGCCGCGATAACGTTCGGCGACACGCTCTCGCAGATTGTGTCCGTCATGCAGGTGGGAAAGAATTCGCATCCTGTTGTCGTCAACATGAAGACGGGCGCGATAATCGGAAGATTCGAGGGGGAGGGCGGTTCCGTCAGCATCCCGAGCGACATAATGCTCGATTTGCGCGCGGGGAGGAAAGGCTCCGCCTCGTACAAGGATTCGTCCACGGGGCAGCGCATGACGTGCGCGTTCCGTCCCGTCGGCGAGAACTGCGACTGGGCGGTGTTCTGCGCCGCACCGTATGAGGACTATTTCGGCGGGCTGACGCTCCTCTCGAAGCTCATTCCCATAATCCTTGCGCTCACCGTGTTTTCGGCGACCGTGGCGTGCGTCCTCCTCCTTTCGAGAAGCCTCCGCCCGCTCAAGAACGTTGACGGCTCGATTCACGAAATCGCGACGGGAAACGCCGACCTCACGAAGAGAATCGACGTCAAGACGAAGGACGAGATTGGCTCCGTCGTCAATGGTTTCAATATTTTCGTCGGCAAGCTCCAGGCGATAATCTCGCAGGTCAAGACTTCCCGGAATTCGCTCAGCCGCGCGGGCGACGACCTCGACACGAGCACGCAGGAGACGGCAAGCTCGATTGCCGAGATTATCGCGAACATCCAGAGCGTCCACCGGCAGATTTCGATGCAGAGCGGAAGCGTGTCCGAGACGGTCAGCGCGGTCAACCAGATTGCGTCGAACATCGAGTCCCTGGAGAAGATGATTTCCCGCCAGTCGGAGGGCGTCTCTCAGGCGTCAAGCTCCGTCGAGGAGATGATTGGAAACATATCAGCCGTGACGCAGTCCGTGGAAAAAATGGCGGATTCTTTCAGCATTCTCCACGATGACGCGAAGCTCGGCGCGGAGAAGCAGGTCGCTGTAAACGACAGAATCAGCAAAATCGAGACGCAGTCGATAATGCTTCAGGAAGCGAACAAGACGATAGAGAACATCGCCTACCAGACGAACCTTCTGGCGATGAACGCCGCAATCGAGGCTGCCCACGCGGGGAATGCAGGGCTCGGGTTCAGCGTCGTCGCGGACGAAATCAGGTCGCTTTCCGAGACGTCGCGCATCCAGTCGAAGACAATCGGAACGCAGCTCAAGGCGATAAAGGAATCGATTGTCGAGGTCGTCGGTGCGAGCGCCGATTCGAGCAGGATGTTCAATTCCGTTTCCGAAAAAATCGAGGAGACCGACCAGCTCGTGCGCCAGATTAAGGCGGCGATGGCTGAGCAGAGCGTCGGCTCGAAGCAGATAATCGGGGTTCTTCGCACGATGAACGACAGCACAAGCGAGGTTCGGACGGCATCGCGGGAGATGTCGGAAGGAAACCGCGCGATTCTCGATGAGGTGAAGAACCTCAAGCAGGCGACGGACGCTATGCTCACGAGCATGGACGAGATGTCGATTGGCGCGCGCAAGATAAACGAGACGGGAACGGCGCTCAGCGAGATTTCGACGAAGCTGCGCGACTCGATTTCCGAAATCGGCGGCCAGATAGACCAGTTTACTGTCTGACTGGCTTCAATAAGAAATCGCTTTGCCCGGCTTTCCGGCTGGTGCATGATTTCTGGTGTTGTTCCGAATCGAGTTCAGCATGGCAAAATGTAAGTCAACCGTTTTTGCCGACAGAGCCGAGGCGCTCCCCCTGCCGTCACTGGCAGAATTGGGGGCGCTTTTTTTTGCGCGCGTCGCTTTGAAAAGTGCCGGATGAAGTGGACGGTTCGGCTGTTTTTTATTATATTTGATACAATATAATTTTAGGGAGAACGATTTGCTATGGAAGAAATGAAGAATCAGGAATCGGGACGGACTGTTTTTAAGGGGCTCTCTCTTGACGAGGAGCGCGCGCTGTATGGAATATCGAATGCCGATGTCGTCGACTGCCGGTTTGACGGTCCCGCCGACGGGGAATCCGCGCTCAAGGAGGCATCGCTCGTCAATGTGAGCGGGTGTTTCATGAACCTCCGCTATCCGTTCTGGCATCTTTCAAGCTCGAAAATAGCGGACTGCATTCTGACGGAAAAATGCCGTGCCGCCCTCTGGTATGACAAGGACGTGGAAATCGAGGGATGCCGGCTCGGCGGAATCAAGGCGCTAAGGGAATGCGACGGAATCTCAATAAAGAAATGCACGGTCGATTCGCCCGAATTCGCGTGGAAATGCCGCGATGTCGTTGTCGATGACGTCGAGATTCTCGGCTCCGAATATCCGTTCTTCGAGATTGAGCGCGCGCGCATGAGCAACCTGCGCATGAAGGGAAAATACTCGTTCCAATACTGCCGCGACATCGAGATTTCCTCGTCCGACCTCGACACGAAGGACGCGTTCTGGCATTCGAAAAACGTCACGGTGCGCGACAGCGTTGTGCGCGGGGAATACCTCGGCTGGTATTCGGAGAATCTCCGCCTCGTGAACTGCCGCATCATCGGGACGCAGCCGTTCTGCTACTGCAAGAACCTTGTCCTAGAGAACTGCACGATGGAAGGATGCGACCTTTCCTTCGAGCGGAGTTCAGTCGTCGCCGATGTTTCCGGGCGGATTGACAGCGTGAAGAATCCGCTTTCCGGAAGCATCCGCGCCGACGAAATCGGCGGGCTTATCCTCGAAAAGGGCGTCGTCGGTTTGTCGCCTGCGGAAATTTCGTGCCCGTCAATCTCCTCCGTCACGTCCGACATTCCCGAGGCGTGCTGATTTTTTGAATCTCGGTCGCGAGCGCGTTCGGCTGCAAAAAGGCGCTCGCGACCTGCTTTTCGACGGCCGTGAAGCCGGACAAGAATCTTTCCGAGTCCGAATGCATCCGTTACGAGAACGACTGGAACTGCAATCATATATTCTCAAGGTTTTTCTGGAATTCGGCCGCGTACCAAATCGATTGTCATGCGGCGCACAAAGGCGGAATCCGCGCGGGCAATTTGGACGGAATCGTCGGATAGGAAAGGCCGCTTCTTAACGTGTTCCCGCTTTTGGGGCGGTCTTTCCTTTAACTAAATTGAAAACTTCCGCCACCGCAAAAACGGTGATATAATACGCGTATTTTATTATTCGATTCGGAAATGCGCCAAAACCGCCTGAGCGTGCGGGACGGCGCATAAGGAAAATGAAATGCGTTCGATAAAAAAAATCGTCTCGGCGCTCGCCCTCCTTTCGGCGCTGCTTCTCAGGATTTCTGCGCAGGAATGCGAGCTGATGGCCGCCGACAATTCGTTCCTGCAGAATTTCGTGGTGAAGAACTACACGACGTCGGACGGGCTTCCCGGCATGACGATAACGAACATAATCCAGGACGTGAAAGGCTACATATGGATTGGAACGTATGACGGCCTCGTCCGTTTCGACGGCGTCGATTTCACGACGTACAACAGGACGGCGGGCGACAAATTCGACTTCGCCTCGGCACGCTCGCTGATGCAGGACTCGCGCGGGAACATTTGGGTCGGGCACAACGACGAGGGCGTCTCCCGGATTTCCGCGGACGGCTCCGTCACGAAATTCACCTCGGATGACGGAATCCCGAACGACAAGGTGAATTCCCTCTGCGAGGACAAATCCGGAAACATCTGGGTCGGCACGGCATCCGGCTTGTGCTATATCAGCAAGGACGGCGGTATTGTGATTCCGGACGGGCTCGACGAGCTTGCGCTTCGGAACATCCTCGTCCTCAGGCTTTACTGCGACATGACGGGGCGCGTCTGGATAATGACGGGCGTCAAGGACGACTGCTTCGTGTATGAAGGCGCAAAAATCGCGCGGTTCGGGGGGCTTTCGTCGTTCAGCCACCCGGCCGTGACGGACGTCATGATGGAAGAAAGCGGGACGGTTTGGTTCGGGCTGTCGCCGTGCTATATCGTTCGCGTCGAGAACGGGAAGGAGACCGTGTTCGATATCGGGCACGGCGGGAAGAGCAGCTTCGTCGTTGGCTCGATAATCAAGGATGCGGATGGGAACATCTGGGCAGGCTCGGACGAGGGGGTCTCCGTCATCCACGACGGGAAGCTGACCCTTTACGACGCGCGCAACGGGCTTCCCGACGGCGGCGTCACGCGCATGATAATCGACCACGAGGGGAATATCTGGATTGGGCTCAACAGGGGCGGCCTGCAGAAGCTCAGCAAGGGAAAAATCCGCACGATTCCGATGAAGTCGAGCGTGAATTCGGTATGCCATGACGAGGAGAGGGGAATCACGTGGCTCGGGACGGATTCAGGGCTTTTCTGCATGAGGGACGGGGAATTTATCGCGAACGAGCTTACGGAAATGCTTTCGGGCATCAGGATTCGGCATATCGCGCTGACATTTGACGGGGAACTTCTTGTTTCCTCGTTCTCGCACATCCCGTTCATAACCGTGCTTCCTTCGGGCGAAATCAAGAAATGGACGCTCGAAGACGGAATTGCGAGCGAGAAGGTGAGGGTCGCGCTCAAGACGAAAAAAGGCGATTATTACGTCGGAACCCCGGTCGGGCTGACGATAATCGGTGCCGACGGCTCCGTGTCGACGATGACGCGCGCGGACGGGTTCATGAACCATTACGTCATGTGGCTTTTTGAGGATGACAGCGGGCGCGTCTGGGTCGGAACTAACGGCGGCGGAATCCACATCTTGCGCGACGGAAAAATCGAGAGGATATTCAATACCGAGAGCGGGCTTGCGGGAAACGTGATATTCAAGATTTCCGAGCAATCCGGCGCAATCTGGATTTGCACGGGAACGGGAATCTCGAAGTACATCGCGGAGACGGACTCGTTCGTCAATTTCAATTCGCGGAACGGGTTCGGGACGGACAGCATATTCCAGATGATTGTCGACGAGACCGGCGTCGCGTGGCTTACGACGAACAAGGGAATATTTTCCGTGCCGTTCTCCGAGCTTGAGGAAGCCGCTTCGGGAAAGCGCAAGAAGTTTTCGGTGCGCTTCTACGGCGATTCTGACGGGCTTATAACGAACGGCGTGACTTCCGTGTCGATTTCCGCGAAGGACGCGTTCGGGCGGATTTGGTTCACGCTGACGGACGGATTCGCCATTTACGATGCGCGGAAGGCGGGAAGCGGGGGAAATGCCCCAAAAGTCGAAATCCAGACGTATTTCATCGACAACAGCGTGGAGGATTATTTCGGCTCCGAAATCGTCATGGCGCCTTCGGCACGGCGCATTTCCATAAAATATACGGGGCTGAGCTACATCTCCTCCGACAGCATGACGTTCAGCTTCAAGCTCGACGGCTTCGACAAGGAATATTCGGATTGGACGCCGCAGCGGCTCGTCTCGTACACGAACCTGAAGCCCGGGACGTACAAGCTGCACGTTCTCGCGAGAAACGGGGACGGGCTCGTCAGCAGCCCGCACATTCCCGTCACGATAATCAAAAAGCCGTACATCTGGCAGCTGGCGTGGTTCTGGGCGGCAATCGGCGCGACTGGCGCGGGAATCGTCGCCCTCGCGATATTCCTCAAAATACGGGCGATGAGGCGGTATCAGATTGAGCTTGAGAAGAAGGTCGCGGAGCGCACGCGCGATTTGAGAATCGCGAACGAGAAGGCGGAGAAGCTCCTCCTGAACATACTGCCGTCCGACGTCGCGAAGGAGCTGACGGAGAATCCGGGAAAGACAATTGCGCAGAATTTCCCGAACGTGACGGTTCTTTTCACCGATATCGTCGGGTTCACGAAGATGAGCGGCGGGATGAGCGCGAAGGAAGTCGTCACGATGCTCAATTCGATGATTTCGATGTTCGACGAGCGCGCAAAAAAAGAGGGAATCGAGAAAATCAAGACAATCGGCGACGCGTACATGGCGGCGAGCGGTCTTACATTGCGCGCGGACAACGACGGCGCGCTTCGGATGATGCGGTTCGCGCGCGGGCTTCTGAGCGATGTGGAGGAATTCAACAGGAAATCGCCCGTCCAGATAAAAATCCGTCTCGGAATCAACACGGGAAACCTCGTCGCGGGCGTCATCGGGAAATCGAAGTTCATCTACGATATTTGGGGCGACACGGTAAACGTCGCAAGCCGCATGGAAAGCACCGGCGAGCCGATGCGAATCCACGTCACAGAAACGACATGGGCGCAGACGAAGGGCGAATACTCCTACAGCGCCGGCGTGGAAGTCGAGGTGAAAGGAAAAGGAAAAATGCGGACGTTCTTCTTGTAAGGGCATTTGCTTGGTCTTTTTGGCGTTCCCAGTTCGGCTTTGTTGGAGCAAATGTGTGCCGATACGCGCGGGGGCGCGTATCTTCCGTGCCCATGGGGCGGTTGCTTGGTCTTTTGGTTGTTCCCAGATTGGTTTTGTTGGAGCAAATGTGCGCCGATACGCGCGGGGGGCGCGTATCTTCCGTGCCCATGGGGCATTTGCTTGGTCTTTTGGACGTTCCCAGATTGGTTTTGCTGGAGCAAATGTGCGCCGATACGCGCGGGGGCGCGTATCTTCCGTGCCCATGGGGCGGTTGCTTGTTTTTTTGGGCGTTCCCAGATTGCCTTTGCGCTGGAGCCTTCCGAGCGGGTGAGGGACGATACGACGGAATCGAATTCACCGCGGGAAAGTGGTTTTTCCTTTATGTCGATTGACTGGAACGCAATCCGCCTTTCCTTGAAAAATCGTTCCGCCGCCTTGCAGTCAAAGCGTTTTTGGTGCCAAAAACTTGAATCATGAGAAACTCCTTATCGTTCGCGGATGGGCACGAGCGCGCGCGATTATGCCATTTGTGCGGATTTTTTTCTGATAAGATAAAAACGACCTCTGCCTGTTTTTTTTGCTTTCCGTATTTCCGGAAAAACGTATCAAAATATTTGCATTTGTCGCAAAAAATTGCGCGATGAATTTCATTCGTCGTGATAGCGTTTCTATCATGGAAAAAATCACGGCAAATACAAACGCTGAATTGTACAAAAGTATTATGAATTTAAAAAATTACAACAAAAGTGACTTTTTTATGAAAAAAATAAAAAAATTTTTGACCGCGTTTTTTTTAGGATGTAATTTTTAATTACAAAAGCCCGAGGCAAAGCGAGTTCGCTTCAAATCGGGTTCAAAAAAAACGGAGGACAAAGATGAAAAAATGTCTTGCTCTTTTTTCTTCATTGATGATGCTTTCCGCCGCGGCTTTCGCGGATATTTCGGCAAAGCAGCTCGATGATGGCAACGTGGAAGTTACGTTCTTCTACGGAAATCCCAGAGCAACAGAAGTGAAGGTGGCGGGAGACTTCACGAACTGGGCGGATGGCGCAATCGCCATGACGAAAGGCGAAAAGGGATTCTCCCTTACGCAGGTTTTCCCTGCTGGTACTGTTCTCAAGTACAAATTCATTGCTGACGAGAACTGGACAGAGGATATGCGCGCGCCTGACAAGGTTGACGACGGATTCGGCGGTCACAACGCGCTCGCCGATTTGGACGTTCTCGTGGAGAGCTCCGCATCAAGCGATGGTTCCTCTTCTGCTGCCGGAAATGGAAACGTTTCCAAGAAGCCGCGCCCGAGCATCAAATTCCAGACATGGAGCATGGTCGGATTCCAGAACAAGTGGAACATCAGCGACTATAAAGACGGCAACACCGAGAAGAAGGCCGGCGAGGATTCTTCGGGAATCGGAGCAAAGTCATATTGGAAATTCAGCGGAAACGTCACTCCGCACGTTCCGGTCTATGTTGAGGTCGCGCTCTGCGAGAACGACGGGTTCAACAATCTCTACAACCGCGACGTCCTCCAGCTCAAGGACGGAACGCGCGAGGTCGGAACTGACCTTGCGTTCGATCCGCTCTACATGCTCAACAGCAACGCGTCCGAGGCTGAGAAAACATACCTCGGCCACTTCAAGACGGGCGTCGAGTTCCCGTGGGTGAAGTACACGACAGGCTACAAATACGCGAAGCTTCCGCCGCACTCGAACGTCAACTGGACGACAATCGACAACGAGTGGGAGGCCGGATACTCAGCGACCGGCGGATACACGCAGTGGGAGACGGGAGACAAGGTTAAGGAATCGCTCGCAAACGCGACGAACGGCGCGGTCTCCGACTTCAACGCGGTGTTCGCTCCGAACCGCACTGCTGACCGCGCGGGAAACCAGTACGGTTTGTACGCATACGCGAACGCGAACTTGTTCGACAACCACTACGTCGATTTCCAGTACAACGGCGCGTACGGAAAAGAGTTCGACAAAGTGTTCGACAGGGTGTTCGAGAACGACTACATCCTCGGTTACAAGGGAAAATTCGGGCCGGTTGTCGTGAAGGCGAACGGACTTTTGAATACGTACGGAAACTATCTCGACGAGGAGAAGGACAAGGTTTCATTGTACTCTCCGTCAAGCTCGGATGTCGGAGCTGTTGACCCGTTCGTTGACAATAAAATCGACGACACCGCGGCAAACGTCAACGTCTACTATGAGAACGACCTTCTGGACGCGACTGTCGGATTCCGCTACAGAGGAAACCAGGCGAGCATGATGTATGTCGAGCAGGGCGCCGACGACCACGACCACATCACGGACAACCTCGGCGACAGGAACAGATGGCGCGGATGGTTCGACGTCCACGTGTTCCCCACCGACATGTTCTCAATCGGCGTGAACCCGTACATCGAGAAGACGCTCAACAAGGATTCGACATCGTCATTCGCGGACAAGGACAACACGCTCGTTTACGTCAAACCGTACGGCGACGTCATCATCGACGACGACACGAAAATCAACTTCTACGCTGAGACAAAGTACAACACGAAAGATGCCGACCATCTTGCACGCGGCGGCCGCGAGGCGAAGGCGTTCGTCATCGAGGAAGCGGGAGTGCGCTTCGAGACGAAACTCGACGGACTGCTCAACTCTCTCGCCGTCATGTATGGATACGACGCGAACGAGACATCTGTCGATTTGCACACCCTCATCGTTGACATGGGCCTCCCGCTCGGAATCAACGCGCAGGTCGGTGCCGGTTTCCGCACGGTTGACAACAGCGCGGCCGACGACAACCCGTTCGGCTTCTTCCTCGGAATGAACAAGCAGGTCTGCAAGTCATACAACACGGTCTTCTACACGAACTTCGTCTACGGCGTCGACCCCTACAAGGCGTTCGGCGACGGACAGGACACGCTCAACCTCGACGGCTACACGCTCGACAGCGATGCTGACTACTTCTGGCACAACGCGGCGCTCCGCATGGGACTCAAGTTCGACTTCTAATCGGATGAATGAAGGGGGAAAATGAAGATGAAAAAAATAGGAATCGCGCTCAAAGCGCTCGCTGTCCTTGCCGCGGTCGGAATCGGCTTTGCGGGATGCTCGACAGCTGATGACAAGCCGCTCGACCTGCTCGAGCCGGGATACATCCTCAGCAGCCAGGGAAAATTTGATATTGCCTATACGGAAACGGATGTCGCTACCGGAACTGTTGAGTTCACGTTCAGCGCTGATAACAACGAGTGGGGCGATGCGTACAAGGTTGAGAACGGAATCCTTGAGTTCGGAGTTTGCGCCGATACGGGCTGGGCAACGAAGTACACTGGCGCTACGGGTTTGACCGTCGGCGGCGGCTTCGCGAACTGCACGCAGGGCGCTGATGCCAACAACAAAGCCACCGGTCTTGAGGCCGGCAAGAAGTACGTCATAACGGTGCAGGGAACGGCGGACACGATTTCGGTGAAAATCGACGAAGCCGACTGACCGTAAAAACAACCTTTGCAATTTTTCCCGCCCGAATCATACCGGCGGGCGGGGATGCGGAAATCTGGTAACGGTTTCCGCAATAAAAGAGGATTCATGGAAGGGGGCACCCTCCTAGGCTTCCTTCCGGAACAGGCACACGGCAACAGGTGCGCCTTCTTTTAGGGGAAGAGCGAAAGCTCTTCCCCCTTTCAGGAGACGATTTATGAAAATGAGCATTGCAAAAAAGATTCTGCCGGTTTTCGGCGCATTTCTCTCGGCGGTGTTTGCCTCCGCCGAGCATGGGCAGCCCGGTTCGTTCCGGGACGCTTCGCCAAAGGAAATGAAATCCGTTTTGGCGCTTGACGGGAAAATAAAGCCGGGCGACGATGAGCTTGTTGTTTATTACGTTCGCCAGGATAAGAAATACGAGCCGTGGGCTCTCTGGATGTGGGCGATGCCCGGCGGGGACGGCGGCGCAAACTGGGAATACACGAAGGACTGGAAAGTCGAGGACGGAATCGGATACATGCGCTTCAAGCTCGACGGCTCATCCACGGGCGGGAACAAGCCCGTGTCATCCGACGGCGTTGTCGGGCTCATCGTTCGGCAGGACGCGGGATGGACAAAAGACGGCAACGATGACCGCGTTTGGGACATCAGCAAGTCGAGGAAAGTCGCGATATTTTCCGGCGACGGGAACACATACGCCGCGATGCCGTATCGCCCGTCGATTCTTTCCGCGGAGCTTGTCGCCGACGACAAAATAGCGCTCACGCTCTCTGGTGAGTACGGGCTTGGCGCGGGAAATTCCGGATTCAAGGTCGTTTCCGGCGGAAAAAGCGTTCCGATTTCCCGCGTCGAGAACAGCAAATCGAAAAATGTGGAGGATAACATGGCAAAGGACGTGACAATCACGCTTGCCGGGAAGATAGACGTGAGCGAGTCGCTTTCCGTGGGAAATCAGGATTTCCTCGGCGACGTGAAGGTCAACAGCCAGAAGCTCGCGCTCGCGCTCGCGGAAAAGACTGTTCCGGGATTTGACGTGGAGCTCGGCGCGCGCTATTCGGCGAAAAGCGCTTCGTTCAGCGTGTGGGCGCCCACCACGTCAAAAGCGACGGTGAACATCTACAGGAAGGACGACGCGAAGACGCCCGATTTTACCGTTCCGATGACGAAGAACGCTTCGACGGGCGTCTGGTCGGCGACGTTCGACAAGGTTGACCCGGACGGGATGTTCTACGATTACACGCTCGTCAACGCGAAGGGAACGGTGACCGCGCTCGACCCGTACGCGAAATCGATGGCGGCGTACAAGAACGACGGGACGGTCGGGCGCGGCGCTATTGTCGATATGAAAAGCCCCCGCGCGATTCCCGAAGGCGGCATGGACGCTCCGTACTATCCGCTTGAGAAAAGGGAGGACGCGATAATCTACGAGATGTCCGTGCGCGACTTTACGATAAGCCCCGATTCCGGCGTCAAAGCGGAGAAGGGAACGTACCGCGCGTTCATCGAAAAGATTCCGTACCTCAAGGAGCTTGGAATCACGCACGTCCAGCTCATGCCGGTCTTAAGCTTCTACAACAACAACGAGACGGACAGGCGGTACGATTCGCGCGGGGCTGTCAACAATTCCAACTACAACTGGGGATACGACCCGCACAACTACTTCACGCCCGAGGGATGGTACGCGACTGACGCGGCTGACCCGTATTGCAGGGTGAGGGAGCTGCGCGAGCTTGTCAACGAATGCCACAAGGCGGGGCTGGGAGTCCTCCTTGACGTCGTGTACAACCACATGGCGATAACGAAATTCCTCGACGACATCGTTCCCGGCTACTATTTCCGCACGGACGCGAACGGAAAGCTCAAGAGCAATTCCGGCTGCGGAAACGACACCGCGACGGAGCGCGCGATGATGGCGAGAATAGTCCGCGACTCAACGGAATTCTTCGTCCGCGAGTACAAAGTTGACGGGTTCCGCTTCGACCTCATGGGCTTGATGGAGGCGAAGTGCGTCGAGAACGCCTACGAGAATTGCGCGAAAATCAACCCGCACGTCCTTTTCGAGGGCGAGGGATGGAAAATGTACAACGGCGAGGGCGGAACCGTCGGAATGGACCAGGGCTACATGCGGAAAACGGACCGCGTGGCTGTTTTCAACGACGATTTGCGCGACCTGCTCAAGGCGGGCGGGTTCAACGAGACTGGGCTCGGGCTCATCACGGGAAAGGAGACGAACGGCGCCGATTTGTTCAGGAGCATACTCGGAAACCCGAAGAGCTACGGAACGAACCAGCCGGGCGCGAACATCCAGTACATGACATGCCACGACGGTCTTACGCTCCACGATTTGATTGCGCACAACGTCGGGCTTGACGAGTCGAAGCCGGATGAAAAAGCGGAAATCATCAGGCGCATAAAGATGGGCAACACGCTCGCGCTGACGGCGCAGGGAATCGCGTTCCTCCACGGCGGGCAGGAGCGCGGCCGCACGAAGCCGAACGTGATGCTCGCGACGAACGAATGCGTGGGCGAGTTCGTCAGGAACAGCTACGACTCAAGCGACAACATCAACCAGATTGTCTGGACGCTTGATGACGATTACAGGAGCGTGCTCGAATTCACGAAGGGGCTGCTCGCGCTGAGAAAATCGACGGGCGCGTTCAGAATTGCCGACGCGAAAAAAATCAAGAAGAACGCGACGCTCCTTTCGGGAACGGACAAATCGCTCGTGTTCGCATACAGCATCAGCGCGGATGACGGGGACTGGATTGTCGCCGTGAACGCTGGAAAGAAAAAGGCTACCGTCAAGGCGGGAATGTCGCTCAAGGGCGCGGAGGTTCTCGTCGACTGCCAGAAGGCGGGGACTGAGGCAATCTCGGAGACTGCCGGAGTGAAGATTTCCGGAAAGAAGCTCACGCTTGAGCCGCTCACGATGACGGTTATCAGGAAAAAGTAAAAAACGAGTCCAGATACCCGGCGGATGTCCGGTCGCCATTATCAGGTGAAAAAAACGGCCTGCGGGAGGGGTGGGATTCCTGCGGGCCATCAAAAAAAGATAAGAAACGGCGCTTGCCGTAAAAATAGGAGGCTTTTATGAAAAAAATCGTTTGTGCAGCTGCTGCTCTTGCGCTCATCATTCCGACCGTGTTCGCGGCTCGTGACCGCAAGGCGCGCGGCGGGAAGAATTCCGGAAATGTCGTAATCAAGGTGTGGGAGTCCGACGATTCCGCAAAGACCTACATCGAGTGGGCCGCAAAAGAATTCATGAAGACGCACAAAAAGGTGAAGATTGAGTACGAGCACGTCGAATCGACGGATGCCCGCGCGAAGATTGAGCTTGACGGACCGGCCGGAGTCGGTGCCGACGTTTTTGTCGCGCCGCACGACCATATCGGCGCGCTCGTCAACGGCGGGCACGTCGCGGAGAATACGGACGGCGGATACATCTCGCAGTTCATCAACGCGGCGCAGGTCGCCTCTCAGTACAAGGGAAAGACATACGGCTACCCGCTCGGAATCGAGACATACGCCCTCTTCTATAATAAGGATCTCATCAAGACTCCGCCCAAAACATGGGAGGAAGTCGCCGAAATCGCGAAGAACTACAACGACGAGACACAGCGCAAATACGCGCTCGTCTGGCCTGTCGCGGACAGCTACTTCGACTATATGTTCATGAGCGCATACGGCGCGCAGCTCTTCGGACCAAACGGAAACGACCGCAAGCAGCACAACATCAACAGCGAGGCTGCCGTAAAAGGACTCCAGTATTTCCAGAGCCTGAGGAAGAAGCTCCTCAACGTTCCGTCGGCAGACATGACCGCCGACTTCTGCAACTCTTCCTTCACGCAGGGAAAAGCCGCGATGCTCATCACCGGCCCGTGGATGATTGAGACGCTGAGCCGCCTCGGAATGAACTTCGGAATCACGACGCTCCCGGCGTTCCCCGAGCAGAGCAAGCCCGCGACATCGTTCTCCGGTGTCCGCCTTGCATTCGTAAGCTCATACAGCGAGCATCCTGCCGAGGCGACCGAATTCGCGCGCTTCCTCACCTCAAAGTCAAGCCTTGAGCAGCGGTTCAAGATTACGAAGCAGATTCCGCCGCGCCGCGACATCACGACGAACGACCCGCTCAGCAACGGAATCCTTGAGCAGACATACCATGCGGTTCCGATGCCGACGATTCCGCAGATGAACACATACTGGTCGGCGATGGGCTCTGCCTACTCAGGAATCTGGGACGGCGACGATGTCAAGACTGACCTGAACACGGCCGCCGCTGCTATGGATGCAGCCAAATAACAAAAAAGTGCGGTTTTCCGCATTCGCCGCTGCGGTGCTGTAGCGCGGGCGGCGAAAAGAAATGGGGACTGTCCAAAAAGATGCAGTAAACCTGTTCGGAAACTTCAGTTTCTGAACAGGTTACTTTGAAAAAACTCGTCGGCCTGAGCGATAACGAAGGTGTCGAACAGGTCTAGTGGTTGAGCATGTCGAAGCCACTGCATTTAGCGTACAAGGCCATTTCGGCTGATTTTTGTGGAATGCGCTTCACAAAAATCGCGGCGAATGGCAGCGCAAACAGAATTGTGGGGACAGTCCTTCCAATGCAGGAGCTATTCATGGCAAATACAACTATAGACCCCCGGCTTCCGGACAGGGCCGCCCGCGCGTCTTGCTGCTTCATGGGATTGGGGCAGTTCGCGGTTCTTAAGCAGCGCGTGCGCGGAACGCTCCTCATGATGTTCGAGGCGTATATCATAATCGACATCTTGCTCGGGCTGCTCGATATCTACATTCCCGGCGATGCATACGACTCGCTCTATTACGAGGGCGGGAACATCATAATGAGGATGCTGAACGGAATCCTGTTCTTTTTCATGGATTTCGTGAACGTCGTTTTCTGCAACAACACGATAATCGACGGAATAAAAGGTCTTGTCACGCTCGGAGATCCGCATCCGGAGCTTCCGGTAAACGAGCGCGACCATTCGATTTTCATGATGATAAACGGTCTCGTCGTCATCATCGTTCTCGCAATCTTCGCCTATCTGTACGTCAACTCGGTTTTTGCCGCGCGCAAGGACGGCAACAGAATCCTCGAGAAGGGAAAATTTCCGTCGGCAAAGGAGACGCGCAACGACCTTTCGCAGAACGCGTTCCCGACGCTCGGCGTGGCTCCCGCCGTCGTGATGATGCTGTTCTTTACGGTCGTCCCGCTTCTTTTTGCGGCGCTCATCGCGTTCACGAACTATTCCTCGCCCGACCACATTCCGCCGAACAACCTCGTCGATTGGGTCGGCTTCGAGAATTTCCGCACGATGTTCTCCTCGTCGTCCGGCACCGGCGGCGGCGAATGGCTCTATGCGTTCGGAAACGTTGCCGGATGGACGCTCACCTGGGCTGTCTTCGCGACATTCACCTGCTTTTTCGTCGGGTTCTTCTTTTCCGTCGTGTTGCTCGACAAGAGAATCAGGCTTCCGCAGGTTTACCGGACGATTTTCATCCTTCCTTACGCGATTCCGCAGATGCTCTCCCTTTTCGTTTGGGCGAACCTCCTCAACGGAACGCTCGGGCCGATAAACGTCATGCTGCAGAATATCGGCTTCCCCGCAGTCCCGTGGCTTTCCGACCCGAAGATGGCGAAGGTGACGCTGATTCTCGTCAACATCTGGATTGGTTTCCCGTACTCGATGATTCTCACGACAAGCTCGATGACGGCAATCTCGAACTCGCTTTATGAGGCGGCTGAAATCGACGGCGCGAGCAAATGGATGCAGTTCAAGTCGATAACGTTCCCGCTCGTCATGTACCAGCTCAAGCCGACGCTCATCATGCAGTTCGCGGGCAACATCAACAGCTTCGGCGCGATATTCTTCCTTACGGGCGGCGGTCCCTCGCTCAAGATGGGAAGCGGAACGGACGTCCTGAACCTCTCCATCGCGACTCAGGCGGGCGCGACGGACAACCTCATCACGTGGATTTACAAACTTACGATGAATTCGAACCAGTACTGCATCGCGTCCGTCCTTTCGATTCTCGTATTTGTCGTGCTTGTTCCGTTCGGCCTCTACAACTTCATGCGCACCAAATCGTTCAAAGAAGGAGAAATCTGATGAACAACAAGAAAAGCAGCTGCCGCGCAATCACGACGATGTTTCTGACTGCGATACTGATAATCCAGGCAATCCTTATTCTGTATCCGATTGCCTTCACCGTAAGCGCGTCGTTCATCAAGGACAACTCGCTCTCCGCCGTCGGTACGGTTCCGTTCTCTCGGCCGTTCTCGCTCGTCCAGTACCACAGGCTGTTCACGGAGACGAACTACGGCCACTGGTACCTCAACACGCTGAAAGTTGCCTGCATGAACACGATAATCTCCGTTTTCGTGTGCAGCTTCACGGGGTACATATTCTCGCGCTTCTGGTTCCCGTTCAAGAAAACGGTCATGGCCTCGATGCTCGTTTTGCAGATGTTCCCGAGCTTTATCGGAATGATTGCAATCTACGTCATCCTCTGGAAGCTCAACGCGCTCAACACGCTCTGGGGGCTTGTCCTCGTCTATTCGGCGGGAAGCATCCCGTTCAACTCGTGGCTGATGAAAGGATATTTCGACACCGTGTCGAAGGATATCGCCGAGGCGGCCTACATCGACGGCGCGACGCCGTTCACCGCGTTCGTTCGCGTCGTAATCCCGACCGCCCGCCCCGAGATAATCTTCCTCGCTCTCACGAGCTTCACGGGGCCGTGGATGGACTACATTTTCCCGCGCCTTATTTTGCGGAGCGACGAGAAAAAAACGCTCGCCGTCGGTCTTTTCGAGCTTATAAACGGAAGGTCGAACGACAACTTCACGATGTTCGCTGCGGGAGCGCTCCTCGTCGCGGTTCCGTTCATCATCCTGTTCGTAAAGGGGCAGAAATCGCTTCTCATGTCTTTGGCAGGAACAGGAGGAAAAGAATGATGAATAGGAAAGCCTGGCTCGCGCTTTCGGCGGCGTCCCTGTCGGTTTTCGCAGCCGGATGCGCCTCGACCGGCGCCGGAAAAAACGCGTCGTCATCGCTCGTCCCCGTCGCGCGCGCCGCCTCGGGCGCGAACGAGGGCGTGTACTACAGCCTGTTCGTCCGCTCGTTCGCGGACAGCGACGGTGACGGAATCGGCGACTTCAACGGAATAACGGCGAAGCTCGATTACCTGAACGACGGCGACGACTCGACGACGGGCGACCTCGGCATAACGGGAATCTGGCTCCTGCCGATTTTCCCGTCCCAGTCGTACCACGGATACGATGTCGATGATTATTTCGACGTGAACCCGCAGTACGGGACGATGGCCGATTTCGAGAACATGCTCCGCGAATGCAAAAAGCGCGGAATCTCGGTCATCATCGACATGACGTTCAACCATTCGTCGACGTACACGGAATGGTTCAAGGATTCCAAAAATCCCGACGACCCGCACCGCTCGTACTACCGGTGGATTACCGCCGACGATACCCGCTACAACATAAACCAGACGATGTGGGGGCACAAAGTCTGGAACGAGGACAAAAGCCATCCGGGAAACTACTACGCCGGGCTTTTCGGGAACCACATGCCCGACTTCAATCTCGACTCGCCGGAATTGCGCGATGAATTCAAGCGCGTCGTGAAATTCTGGCTCGACAAGGGCGTCTCGGGCTTCCGCTTCGATGCCGCGGGGCACGTCTACAACAGCGCGAAGTCCCCTGCCGGCGCGAATTCGACAGGCAAGGCCGTCGCCTGGTGGAAGGAAATCGTCGACTACGCGCATTCCGTCAATCCCGGTTCGTACTGCGTCGGCGAGGTCTGGGAGCCGAATTCGATACGCGCGCAGTATATTGAGGGGCTCGGCTCCGATTTTCATTTCGACATGGGGAATCGCATCGTGGACACGCTCAAGGAAGGCGACGACGGGAACAACGCATACGCGAACGGCCTTGAGGGCGACTACAAACGCCTTGCCCAGTCGAACCCGGACTACATCGACGCGCCGTTCCTGTCGAACCACGACCAGGCGCGCGCGGCGGGGCTTCTTCGCGGGAATGCGGAGATGTGCAAGGCTGCCGCGAGCATGTACATGCTTGCCGAGGGAATCCCGTTCGTCTATTACGGCGAGGAAATCGGCATGAGAAGCGGCACCGACGACCCGTCGAAGCGCACCCCGATGCTGTGGAACAAGACGTGGGAGGACAACGGAAAACCCGTGGACAAAAAGCAGACGACATGGGCTGATTCCCGCTACAACGCGAAGACGCTTCCCGTTTCCGTCCAGACGCGCGATCCCGATTCGCTGCTCCAGTTCTACAAGCGCATTATCAGGCTCAAGACGGCGCACCCCGCGCTGTTTGCCGGGCGCTTTTCCGCCGTCGCGGTCGGGACGCCGAACGTCTCGTCATGGCAGATGAAATCGGACAACGAGACCGCGCTCGTCATGGTGAACGTGACTTCGTCCCCGTTGGATGTCGAGATTCCCGAGAAGTACAGCGGATTCGGCGTCGCGTTCGCGTCGGATGAGAGAAGCGGCGCGCCCTCCGTATCGGCGGACGGGAAGACGCGCTTTTCTATTCCCGCATACGGAACGCTCGTCCTCTCAAAAACGGAGTAGGGCTTTTTGGCAGGCTAAAAATGAAACGGGGCTGCCCCCAAACGTATTGGACCTGTTCGGAAAATTCAGTTTCCGAACAGGTCCATTTTCATGCTGAACTTGCTTCAGCGCAGCTGGCGTTTTGGACAGCCCCTTTTTTACGCCCAGCCTGAAAATCGGCTGGGTTGATTTTTTCATGATGAAGGATTTTTATGAAAACGTGTCCGCCATCCATGTTTTCTGCGCGCATGGATGGTGAGCCTTCATTCCGGACTTAAAGCGAATTCTTCCGCTTGAAGAACGATTCCGTCTCGCGGGCTGCGATTCCGGAAAGGACGATGAGCGAGATGCAGTTCGGAATCGCCATGAGCGCGTTCGTGATGTCGGCAATCTGCCAGACCTGGCTTATCGTGAAGTACGGCCCGATGAAGACGGCCGCGATGTAGAGCCAGCGGAACACCTTCACGACGGTAAGGTTCCCGTTCGTCAGATACTCAAGGCATTTTTCTGAATAATAGTTCCATCCGAGAATCGTGGTGAACGCGAAGAAGACAAGACAAATCATCAGAAGGAACTGCACGCTCTTTCCGTCACCGCCGAGGACGCGGCTGAATGCCGCCGACGTAAGCTCGATTCCCTTGAGCCCGTGCTCGTAATTCGCGTCCGCGCCCGAATAGAATGCGATTACGATTGCAAGTCCCGTCATCGTGCAGATGATAATCGTGTCGATGAACGTGCCGAGCATGGACACAAGCCCCTGCTCGACCGGCTCCTCGACTTTCGCCGCCGATGCTGCAATCGGCGCCGAACCGAGGCCTGCCTCGTTCGAGAAAATTCCGCGCGCGATTCCCTTCTGCATCGATTCCGTTATCTGCTTCATTACGAATCCCATCGCGCCGCCTGCGACAGCCCTCATCCCGAAAGCGTTCCTGAAGATGACCGCGAACGCGTCCGGGATTTTCGTCGCGTTCATGAGGAGGACGGAAAGCCCGAGGAAAACGTAGATGACAGCCATGGCGGGAACGACTTTTTCCGCGACTTTCGAGATTCTTTTGAGGCCGCCGATGAGGACGAGCGCGACGAAGAACGTCACGATAAGACCCGAAATCACGACAGACCACGTGTATTCGTCGCCGAAAAGCGAGAACGCGATGTTGCGCCCTTCCGAGTCGAACGCGTTTTTGACGGCGGTGGTGATTCCGCTTATCTGCGTGAACGTTCCGATGCCGAAAAGACCGACGCAGACGCCGAAAACCGCGAAAAGAACCGCGAGCCACTTCCAGCTTATGCCCGTGCGCTCCTTCATTCCCTTCTCAATCGTGTAGAACGGGCCGCCGAGAATGTGCCCGTCCTCCGCGTGGCTCCTGTATTTGAGCGCGAGCATACATTCCGTGTATTTCGTCGCCGTCCCCAGAAGAGCCGCGAACCACATCCAGAAAAGCGCGCCTGGGCCGCCTTCCGCGATTGCCGTCGCGACGCCGACGATGTTTCCTGTTCCGATTGTCGCCGAAAGGGCAGTGCAGAGCGCCGCGAACGGGCTGAGCTCGCCTTTTCCTGCGCTGTCCGATTTTTTGAACATCGATTTGAATCCGAGGGTGAGCTTGGTGAACTGCATTCCCTTGAGCCGGATTGTAAGCAGGATTCCCGTCGCGAGGATGAGAATGATTGTGGGAAGTCCCCAGACGAAATCGTCAATCGCCGAGAGGACCGCATCGAAAGTAAGCTGTTCAGTTCCTTCCATTTGAACACTTCCTGAAAAGACTTGAGCGCGTCAAAAATTCGCGCGCCCAAAAAAATAAGAGCTTCGGCATGATTCCGGAAAATCAGCCTCGGCTCTCCAAAGAGTTGAACAGAAAAATCCCCTGTCCTTTTTGCCTGAGATATAAGCTCTAATAGCCGTAACCCTTCGGCGCCCCGCACAAAAACGGGGACTCTCCAGAGAATCCTCCGCCGGAACACGCCGCGCGAAAGGACGCGGCAATAATAGCGTTTTTGAGTGCGTTTTTCAACGCCGCCAGACCCCACGGCAGAAAATCGGTTTTTCCTCTCAATCTCCCTCTTTCTTTGTTGTGCTTCCGAATGCCGCGGGATGCTCAATCCCCGCTCTGCCGGTTTGTTTTCAGGCTTCTCAGGTATTCCTTGTGCGCTTCCGTAACGCGGAAACTTTCGAGCGCCTTCTGGATTGCCTTGTTGTGCGTCCACGGCTCAAGGCGGTGCTTTTCGATAAAAGGAACGGCGGCGTCCCACTGTTTCGCGAGCGCCGTCGCAAAATACCATGATGCCATCATCTTCAGGTAGTAGTCTTCGTCCGCGCCCTTCGCGTCCATGCGCTCCGCGACGATTTCGGGGAATTCTTCAGAAAAATCCTCGTCGAGGAATTCGTTCATGAGAATGCGCATTCCGTAGCGGGATGTGTAGACGTGCGCGGAAGAAATCCACTGTTTGATGTGCGGCAGAAGCCGCACGTGGTTCTTTCTGAACGATTTCGGGCTTGCCTGGTCGCAGACCGGCCAGCAGTCGACATAGGGGAGGAACCGCTCGACCTCGGCGACGCACGCGTCGAAGTCCTTCATCTCCGCGACGACAAAAAAATGGATGAGGTTCTCCTCGAAATACGCGTGCGGAAGCTCCCTGAGGAAAACGCCCGCCGTCTTTTCGTCCCGTGCCGCCGATTTCGCGATTTCCCGAAGGCGGGGAGTGCGCACCCCTATCATCGTCTCCGCGGGAATCGTCGGGACGAGCCTGCTCTGGAAGTCCCGGTACTGCAAGTCGGCTGCTGCGCGCAGCGCGTCACGTATTTTTTCCATGCGGCTATTCTCCGTTGACGGTTTCTCCGGTGCAGGCGGCGCGCTGCATCAGAATCGCCATGTATGAATCACGGACTGCCTCCTCAAGCGGATACGGATGACCGCCTTTGCCGCGCATGTACGCGACAGCCCGCTGCATGAGAACGGAAATCGCCGTCTCGTCCTGGCCGAGGCTGCTTTTTTTGAAGCCGATTTCGATTTCCCGCGCCTCATTTTGCTCGTCGAGGAAATACGCCTGCCTGCCGATTATCTCTCCGCGGATTCCCTGTATTTTCAGCGCGTTCTTCCTGATTGGCGAGCGGTACTGCTCTGAATCGAAATCGTAGAACGCGGCTTTTCCGTTTTCGAACTCGAATGTCGCGACCGTCCTCTTTTTTTCTGCGACGCGACCGTCCGTGAACCGCTCGTATCGGGTCATCGTCTCCGTCGTCGGGAATTCGTATGTTTTCGCGCGGACGGAAAATTTCATGCCGAGCGGAATTTTCAGGAACGCGCGGATGAGGCTTGCGGCGTGGTAATCGTGCGCGATGGAGATGTTCAGCGCCGTAGGTTCCCCGATAAGCCCTTTTCTGACGGCGGAAAGGATTGCATCGTATTCGGGATAGAGGCGGTATTGCTCGGCGATGATGAGCCGTTTCCCCTTTTCCCCGAGGTTTTCCAGTTTTCCGATTGTCCCGAAATCGAGCGCGGCAGGCGTTTCGGCGATGACGAAAAAGCCGCGCCCGAGCCATTCAAGGCTCACCTGCGACATCGACGGCTTATTCACGGCAACGACGACAAAATCGGGATGCGCGTTTATGCAGTCGTCGGCCGATGTCGTCGTCGGGATGCCGAGCTCCGCCGCACGCTTTTCCGCCTTCTCGGGCGTGCGGCAGAGCATGTATAAAAGCTCGAACCGCTCGGGGAACGCTTTCGCGACCCTGACGTAAAAAGCCGCCCGCCAGCCCGAGCCGACTATGACGAACCGCGCTTTTTCCGGTTTTTCCTCCCGCCCGTCTTTTTTGATACATTTTTCCATAAAATCCCCCCGTATGTTTTTTGCGCGCCGCAATCAGGATGAATGCCCCCCGCGCCCCAGAACAGGTTGCTTTGAAATGCGATGTTCAAAAACGTGCTGTCTGCGCGTTTTTGAAGTAGTCGACCTGAGCGATAACGAAGTTGTCGGACAGGCCTATTTTTTTGAATGGCGCTTTCCGGTGATTTCGTCGACCTCGATTTTCACGACGGCTGTTTTTGCGAGCGCCATCGCATTGTACGCGATGAATTTGATTCCCGCGGGAAGCTTGTAGCCGTTGTGGAGCATGATGGCGTCGAGCCCCGCTGATTTTTCCCTCGCGCCGAAAAGAATTTCCGCCTTCCCGAACCCGATGACGCTCTCGTAGTAGCATGTCCACGCGCACGGCTCTTCCCCGCCTTCTGCGCCGAAAAAACGCTCCGCGCAGAAACTGACGCGCGCATTTTCCGTGAGCGCGTCGATTTTCTTTCCCTCGCCCGCGCCGTGAAAATACACGGACAGTTTTTTCCGCCCGTCTTCCTCGCGCACTTCATAGCCGAAATTGACCGGCACGGAATACGGCATGCCGCCGCTCACAAGCGCAAGGTGGAGCACGCGGCATTTTGCTAGAATCGAGACGATTTCGTCGAAATCAGTTACTTCACGGTCTTTCCTTCTCATTCGTTCTCCTTCGCTGCCTGCCGCACATCGTTTCCGAGGCGGAACCAGCGTTTTGGCGGTGTTGCAAAAGTTGGCTGAGCGTAGCCGAGGTCCGCTCATTGCCATGCAAGAATTGGTCGTTTCGGCTTCGCTCAACAAACCTGTTCGGAAATTTCAGTTCCGGAACAGGTTACCTTAAAATGCGATGTTCAAAAACATGCTGCCTGCGCGTTTTTGAAGTTGTCGGACAGGTCTGATGACCGTTTTTTATTTCGGGATACTTGCCGTAACAGCTCCGGCAGTTTTTGATGCAGCATACTTTTCGTAACGCCGTCAGCGTTTTTTCTCCCAATAATCCTTGTACGCGTAGCCGTCCTGCGTCCCGATGAGGAAACTTGCTGATTTTTCGAAGCCAATCGCCGCGAATGCCGCCGCCCGCTCGACCGCGTAAACGGGAACTTTCGTGATGATTCGTTCCGTTCCGAAAAGCCCGTACGAATGCGGGACAATCAGCGATGCAATCTCCGCAATCGAATCCGCGCGCTCGTAGCCGCTTCCCACATCGAGCCGAAGGACGCCGGCGTGAGCGAAATCGTCGTCGGCCTCGCGGCGGAAAAGCTCTGCCGTGCCGATTGCGTTCCCGACGTCCTTGTCGATTACCGCCCAGCGCACGAACCATTTCGATTTGTAAGATTCGAGCCAGAAATCGATTGCTTTCTCCATCCGCTCAAGAGTCGGATAATAGAAATTGTCCCCGTGGCAGTTGTCGCTGTTGAAGAACGGAAGCGAATTCTTGTCGCCGTAAACGTTCAGGAGCGATTCCGCGTCTTTTTTCTCCACGAAACGCAGGAGAAATCGCTCGTCCTCAAAAAGGGGAACCTCGTCATACACATTCTGCATGTTTTTCCTCCGATGCGGAAACCGCTGTTTTTTCCGGGCGAAATCGGCGGCTCCTTCATCACAAGCGCCGATTTTATCAGAAAAAACGAATCGTTTTCTGATTCCGAGCGCGCTTTCCGACCTTAATCGCAGGTAAAAAAAATTGGCAGCCGATAAAAAACGGAATGCGAATTTTTGGTGAAAATGTGAAATTGGCAAATTGCAAAAGTGAAATATAATTAAAAGCATGGGACCGAGAAACAAAAAATCATCCGGTATGAAAGAAAAACAGGAACTTTCAGATGATTTCGTTTTCATAAGCAAGACTGTTCAAGAAGATTCAGGCGAGTCTGTTCCTGGACTCGATGTGGAGACCCACTGCAGGATAACGGGTTACGTGGCTTCAAAAATAATCTCCACATTCCCTGACGCTGTTCGAAAACTTCTTTTTGTTGAAAGCACACCTTTGCTTGCCGCCGTCCATGACACTGGAAAAATCAATCCAGATTTCCAAAAGATGATTTACGGCTGCGTATCAAAAAACGAGCGCGAAATGCAAATTTTAAACGCGATGAACGCAAACTCCCAAAGCGCGAAAAGAAACGGTTCGTCTTTTCATGCGAAAGTCACGCAGATTTCATTGGAGAACATACACCCGGAACTCAAAAATTTCATATCGAAAATCGAAGGAATGCACCACGGCTTCAGACCTCTTGATTCGTCACCTTTTCCAGAATCTTGTTATGGCGGAGAAGGCTGGACAAGAGCAAGGCATTCTTTGGTTGAGAAACTTGAGGGCGAGTTCTCCGGTTCTGAAAGAAAGTGGCAGGACATTCGCTCGTGGGAAGAGGCCTGCGCGCTCGGCGGTTTGATTATTGTCTCAGACTGGATTGCGTCCGGCGGAAGGTTCGCCTTTCTGAAAAGCAATGCAAAACTCGACACTGAAACTATTGTGAAAATGGCTGATGAGGCTGTCGAAAAGGCTGGATTCCACAAACTTTCCGTCAAAAAGAATCTTTCATTTCGCGATATATTCGGGTTCGAGCCGAGAAGCGTGCAGAAAACGTTTTTCGATTCTGTTGCGGGGCCTGGGGTTTATGTTCTTGAGGCTTCAATGGGTGTCGGAAAGACGGAGGCTGCCTTGTATGCTGCATACAAAGTGCTTTCGGAAGGGCTTGCGACCGGGCTTTATTTTGCGCTTCCGACACAGCTTACTTCAAACAAGATATACGAGAGGGTTGAAGATTTCCTCGGAAAGATACTTTCGGAATCTGGAACAAATGATTCTTTGAGGCTGCTTCACGGAAATGCTTGGATGGAAAATGTTTTCGGAGAGGATGGCGACATTGGAAAGAGCTGGTTTGATGACAAAAAACGTGGAATACTGTCTCCTTTCGCAGTCGGAACCATAGACCAGGCCTTGATGTCCGTGATGAATGTGAAGCACAGTATGGTCCGCTCTTTCGGTCTCGCTGGGAAAGTCCTGATTCTTGATGAAATCCACAGTTACGATGCCTACACGGGAACAATATTGAACAGTCTCGTGGACAGCGTTCAGAAAAACGGCGGAACCGTGATTCTGCTTAGCGCAACGCTTACTTCAAATCAGAAAAAGAAAATTCTCAATGTTGAAGACGAATACAAATTCGATGAATCGTATCCCCTTGTCAGTGCCAGAATTTCTAAGATTTGCCCTTCCGAAAATGAATATAGTGCCGCCATTGTCGAAAACGGCACTTTCAGTGAGATTGCGGGCGAATCCGGTTCGGAAAAGGTTGTTTCGCTGAATTTCTGCAATGAAAGAAAAGATGCCGTTGAAGCCGCCTTGGAAAAGGCTTTTTGTGGGCAGCAGGTCTTGTGGATAGAGAACACTGTCCGCGAGGCGCAGGAAGCTTTCAAAGTTTTGTCGGCGCGTTGCGGCAGCGAAGTCGAATGCGGGCTTGTCCATTCTCGGTTCGAGAAAATCCAAAGGTCGTCAAACGAAGATTATTGGGTGTCGCTTTATGGTTCCGCTGGAAAATCCCATAGAAAAGAAAAAGGGCGAATACTTGTCGGCACGCAGGTTTTGGAGCAATCCTTGGACATTGACGCCGACTTTCTTGTTTCGGCTCTTTGCCCGACAGACATGCTTTTGCAGAGGATGGGGCGTTTGTGGAGGCATTCTTCAAATGCGGATGTGAGGCCCGCGGACTCTCAATGCGCCTGTCTTGTTGTCGGTCCTAGTTTTGAGGATGTGCTGAAGCGAAAAAATCCGTTCGGAGACAGTGGAATTGTCTACAGCGAGTACGTTTTGTGCAGGACTCTTGAACTTTTGAGGGACAGAAAAAATATTTCCCTGCCGTCGGAAATCCGGCATCTTCTTGAGGAGACTTATTCGGAGCGGGATGAGAATGGACTTTGGAATTCATACAAAGAAGAGATGATTGAAAAGCGAAAGAAACTTGAGAACTTCGCGAGGTTCACGAAGCTGAAGGAAAACGCAATCGGAAACACAAACTCTGAGCTGAAAGTCCAGACCAGGTATTCTGAAATTGAAAATGTCTCCGTTTTGATTCTCCGCTCGATTGAAAAATCCTGCAATGGTCACGCGAACGGACACTCGCTTAATTTTCTTTCCGGGGAGTCGATTTTTGTCCCCGATGATGGAAAGGCTCTTTGTCTGGCGGAACGCCTAAAAATCAGCAAGTCCATAATGGAACACTGCGTGAACGTCTCCGAAAAGTACGCTCCGCTCTATGATAAAAAATTGGCTATTTTTAAAGATTATATTTATATTGGAAAGGATGACGATGAGCATCCTTTTAGATGCGCTGTTGTTGGAAACGATTCTGTCCTTTTGACGCTTGACAAACTGCCGTGCGTTCCTGGTGATGACAAGCACCGGCTGAGGCTTTTCTACAACAAAAAAATTGGTTACCAGATAAAAAAGGAGGAAAACTGATTGACAGAAAATAAGTACAACTTGCTTGACGAAAACTGGATTCCTGTAGTTGGAGTCGGAAAAGTCGGTTTGAAGCGGATTTTTTCTGATTCGTCATTGACGGCTTTGGGCGGGAACCCGATTGAGAAGATTGCGGTTTTCAAGCTTCTTCTTGCGATTGCGCAAGCATCTTGCACCCCAAAAGACGAAGACGAATGGAAGTCGCTTGGCAGAAGCGGAATGCAGGAAAAAGTTCTGGAATATCTTGATTCTCACCGCGACTGCTTCTGGCTCTACGGTGAAAAGCCGTTTTTGCAGATGCCGGAAATTAGGAAGGCGAAGACTCAGCCGTATGGGGCTTTGAAGATGGAAGTTGCCGTCGGAAACACAACGGTTGTGACACAACTTCAAAAAGAATCTCCCCTTGATGATTCCGAAAAGGCTCTCCTTCTTCTGGTGCAGATGAATTTTGCGTTCGGCGGAAAAAAGGTTGACAATTCTATCGTCCTTTCTGGCGGCTATGAAAAATCAAAGACCGGAAAATCAGGTTCATCGCTTGGATTTATGGGCTTTCTTCATTCCTTTGTGGTTGGACAGAATCTTTTGGACTCTATTTTTATAAATCTGTTCTCATTGAGCCTTCTCTCTGATATGAATGAAATGTTTCCCGGCGGTGTTGGAAATGCCCCTTGGGAGAAAATGCCTGCTGGTGAAAACGATGAGTTTGCAAAAGATTACAAGAAAACATATTTGAGCCGCCTTGTTTCCTTGAACAGATTTATTTTCTTTTCTGAAGTTGGCGTTCACTATTCCGAAGGTTTGCAGTTGCCTGATTATTCTGAACTTATAGTTGATCCGTCTGTCACGGTGAATTTTTCTGCGAAACCGAAACCGAAAATAATATGGACTAATCCGGAATTGAGACCGTGGAGGCAACTGACATCTTTGCTTGCATTTTTGGATGGAACAAAAAATGCGAACTTTCTTTGCTATCAGTTGAGAGCAGTGCTTTCCTCTGGCAGGCTGAGCGACCTTGATTCATTTTCAATCTGGTCGGCAGGGGTAAAAGTGAGCAGCAATGCCGGCGAGCAGTATCTTACAGGAACTGATGATTTTGTCGAATCGGAAATAAAGTTCGATGGCTATTTTTCTGACGGAAGAGTTTTTTATTCTTCGTTGACAGGATTCATGGAAAATTTGGAAAAAATGAACAAGCTTCTCTATGGAAAAGTATCTATGTATTACAATGACTTGAAAGCCGAAGGAAAGGAATTTGCCGCAAAATCCACAAACATTTTCTGGCAGCTTTGCGAGGGCGAATTCCAAAATGTAATCGATATCTGTTCTGGCGACAATGCTGAGGAGAACTTGAAGCCAGTTCTCAAAAAAATCCGCTCCTTTGTCAGTCAAATCTACGACGAAACGTGCCCAAAGGACACTGCGCGGCAGATGGAAGCCTGGGCGAAAAACAAACCTTTCATGAAAAAATCGAAAATTGAGGAGGAACGATAAATGGAAATCGAAGAAAAAACTTCGGTCGTGCAGAGTGTGTTTTTGCGCATGAAGAGCGACAGCGCATTCCGTGCCGCTCTGAAACGCGCCGACAATCCCGCGACGGAATACCAAAGCTGGGAATATCTTGCGGATTACAAAGTCGATTTGGACAAAGATTATATTCGTCTTCCGTATGCGACGGTTTTTGCGGCAATGGCAAAATCCGGCATGGAGAGCGACGGAAAATATGGTCTTGGGCAGGCGTTGTGCGCTGCTTACGAATGGAAAAAAGAAAGCGAGCCTGCGCGTTCAAAACTCCGCCGAATAATCGCCTGTTCGGATGTTGCGGAACTTTGTTCTGTATTGCGTTCTGTTTTGCAGTTCATCGCGAGCAAGAATGTTCCGCTCTGCTATCAGCAATTGTTGAACGATTTGATTTATTTTGGCGACGGTGAGCGGGTGAAGTCGAAATGGGCGCAGCAATTCTATGGAACAAATCCGGAAGCAGGGGAGGAAGATGAATGAAAGCATCGCTTTTACGGATTTCAAGAAGCCAGTACATGGAACTGAGAAAAAACAACAAGAACTTTTTCGACGCATATTCCCTGCACAAAACGATATACAACCTTTTTCCGAAAAAAGACGGCCAGACAAGGGACTTCCTTTACAGGTTCATTGATTCCGACGCTGCGGAAAAGCGGATTCTGATTTTTTCTGAGGACGCTCCGCTTGAATGCGATTTCGGGATGCTGGAAGTCCGCGACATTCCAGAATCTTTTCTTGAGATGGAATATTACGGTTTTGACGTCCAAATCAATCCCGTGAAGCGTTCAAAAGACAGCGGAAAAATAGTTCCCGTAAAAGGCAGAGATGAACTTTCGGCTTGGTTCACAGCGAAAGCTCCATCGTTCGGGTTCGAGGTGCTGCCGGGTTCTCTTTCGGTGGGCGACACGAACATCGTTCAGTTCAACAAAGACGGAAAAAAAGTCACTTTGGCGAAAGCGATTTTTACGGGGCGATTGAAGGTGACGGACAGGGAACTGTTCAAAAAATCGGTGAAAGACGGAATCGGGAAGGGCAAGGCTTTCGGCTTCGGTCTTTTGCAGGTGATGCCTTTGAAAAATATTCCGGAATAATCCGGCTATGAATCAACAAATATTTTATTTACGAGGAGAAAAATAATGAGCAACAAAGAGTACACAAACGAAAGAATCGAATTCCACATTTTGCAGTCGTTTCCGGTTACATGCCTGAACCGCGACGACGTGGGCGCGCCAAAAACTGCCGTTGTGGGCGGTGTGACCCGCGCCCGCGTTTCAAGCCAGTGCTGGAAGCGCTCTGTCAGGATGGCGCTGCATGACGTTGGCGGCGTGGATCTTGGAGTTCGGACAAAACTCATCGGAAAACTCGTTGAGGACGCATGTAAGGAACTCGGTGCGGATGGCGAAAAGGCAAAATCGTGCGGACTTTCTGTTCAGCACGTTTTTAGCAATGAGGAGACAAAAAAGAAAATTGATAAAATCCTCAATGCAAAACCGGAACCTGAATTGGATTTTTCTGATTCGGAGGAAGAAATAATTCAGTTGTCTGAATCTGATAAAGATTCGAAATCTGCTACTTTGCTTTTCATGGGAAAATCCGAAATCAGAAAGATAGCGGAAGCGTTCCAGAAGGCAAATTTCAATTACAAAGAAGTTTTGGGAAAGAATCCTGATAAAGAACTCCCGAAAATCATCGGCAAAGCAGAATTTGCCCTCTCGAAGGAACTCGACGGTTTGGACATCGCTTTGTTCGGACGCATGGTCGCGCAGGCTCCGACGATGGACGTGGAAGCAGCCTCTTCTTTCAGTCACGCCATTTCCACGCACAAAGTGACGAACCAGATTGAATTCTTCACTGCTCTCGACGATTTTTCCGACGCTCAAGGTTCTGCGCACATGGGAAGCCTTGAATTCAACGCGGCGACTTACTACCGCTACGTCTCGCTCGATTTGGGACAGCTCTACGAGACTTTGGGAAGCAGCGACGAGTTTTTCCCGGAGGCTATAGAGGCGTTCGTGAAGGCGTTGTATGTGGCGGTTCCGAGTGCTAGACAGACGACGCAGGCGGGATATTGCCTTTGGGACTATGCGAAAGTTCTCGTCAGGAAAGGGCAGGGAGTCCAGCTTTCTTTCGAGACTCCTGTGAAGCCGAAGGACGGAGGCTACTTGCAGCCGAGCATCGAGGAAGTTCAGAAGCAAATTTCTAAGAAGGAAAAACTTTCTGGAAGCCTCTTCGGGAAAATCGCTGAATTTGAATTTGGTCTCGATGAGAATTTCAGCATCGACAATCTTGTTGAGTCATTGAAAAATTCGGTGAAGGCATAGCCAATGGAAATGGAAACAAAATTCTTGCTTTTGTGGCTGGAGTCTCCGCTCCAGTCATGGGGATTCGACTCAAAGTTCGGCAGGCGCGACACGCTTGATTTTCCGACGAAATCGGGTGTGCTGGGGATTCTCTTGTGTGCGCTTGGGAAAAGCGGCGAGCAGAGTGAACTTTTGGCACGCTTTGCCGATTTGAAGCAGACCGTTATTTCATTCCGTGACAATGAAAAAAATAAACCGACGCTTCTTCACGATTTTCAGATGATTGGCTCGGGGTATGATGAAAAAGATTCTTGGGAAAAAAATCATATTCCGAAAAAATCGGATGGAAGTCCTGCGGTTGGGGGCGGAACGAAAATGACGCACCGCTATTATCTCCAGGATGCCGTGTTCGCTGTTCTCCTTGAAGTTCCTTCCGACCTTGCCCAAAAGTGCGCCGACGCGTTGAAGAATCCTGTGTGGCCGCTTTATCTTGGGCGCAGGTGTTGCGTTCCGAGCGATTTCATTTTTCAGGGAATCTTTGATGATGAGTCTTCGGCTGAATTCGCTGCTATTGCAAAAGCTGATTCTCATCAGACTCGAAAACTTTCTGTTTCATTCAAGGTCGTTGACGGTGAAGTCGATGGCGAGGATTCGTTCACGCTGAACGATGTTCCTGTTCAGTTCGGAACTGTCAAAAAATATCGGGACAGGCGCGTGACGAAAATGTTTGTGCAGGAAAACGAGGAGGAATGATGGCGCAGAATGGCGGTCAGAGGCTTTTGATAAAGGTGACGCACGATACTCTTCCGCAGATAAAGGACAGGTATCCGTTCATCTATCTTGAGCGCGGCAGGCTTGAAATTGACGATTCGAGCGTCAAATGGATTGACAGCGAGGCTCATGTGGTTCGTCTTCCGATTGCGACGATTTCGACCGTGCTTTTGGGGCCGGGAACGAGCATCACTCACGAGGCCGTCAAAGTGATGGCCGCCGCGAATTGCACTGTCTGCTGGGTCGGGGAGGATTCTCTTCTGTTTTATGCAGTGGGGAATTCTCCGACCGCCGACTCGAAAAATTTCCGCAGGCAGATGAAAATCGCTTCCGACTCGAAAAAATCGTTGGAAGTCGCCAGACGCATGTACGCAAGAAGATTCCCGGAGGCTGACCTTGAGGGGAAAAAACTCAAGGAGATGATGGGAATGGAAGGCTACAGGGTGAAAAAACTCTACGAGGCGAAAGCCGAGCAGTACGGAGTCGGCTGGAAAGGACGGAGCTATGTTCCCGGAAAAATGGAGCTGAGCGATTTGACGAACCAGATTCTCACTGCGTGCAATTCGGCTCTGTATGCGCTCATCAATTCCTGCATCTATTCGATGGGATTTTCTCCGTATATCGGCTTCATTCATTCTGGAAGTCCGCTTCCTTTTGTCTATGATTTGGCTGACTTGTACAAGGAAGAGCTTTGCATAGACTTGGCTTTCAAACTCACTCTTGAAATGGCCGGCGAGTACAACAAATACCAGGTTTTGACAGAATTCCGCGAGCGCGTCATAAACATGAAACTCCTGGAAAAAATCAATCCTGATATTGAAGAGATGCTGGGGGAAGGCTGATGGTTGTAGTCATAGCGAACGATTTGCCGCCGGCGGTCCGCGGCAGAATGAAACTTTGGTTTGTGGAGCCGAGGGCGAATGTCTTCGTATCCGGGATTAAAGATTCTGTCTCCGATAAAGTGGTTGAATATCTTATGAAGTCGTGCCCGCCGTCGTCCGGTCTTTTGATTTTTCAGCGTATCAACAAATCTCCTGGTTTCAAAATCTGGGGCACTGGCGACCACGACAAGCAAATCGACTCAATTTCAGGCTACCAGCTCATTGTCGAAAAAATAATGGATATTCCCAAAGTTGATTCCACAAAAAACTGAAATCGTGTAAGATACTTGAAATTTAAAAAACACTACCCGTAGCGGTTCTTTATTTTCACATACTCTATATCTTGGTGTTTTCTCCACGTGCGTGGAGGTGTTTCTACCTCCTCCCGCATAATATGCCGTCGCTTCGTGTTTTCTCCACGTGCGTGGAGGTGTTTCCTCATGCGCAAGAAAAAAGCCCGCGCGGAAAAAGTTTTCTCCACGTGCGTGGAGGTGTTTCCTCATGCGCAAGAAAAAAGCCCGCGCGGAAAAAGTTTTCTCCACGTGCGTGGAGGTGTTTCTGTTTTTTTTCCTGGCTCATAACTTGATGGTTGGTTTTCTCCACGTGCGTGGAGGTGTTTCCTTGCAAGGCTCCGCGCCAAGATCATCATCGAGGTTTTCTCCACGTGCGTGGAGGTGTTTCTAAGCATAAACCATTTATTTTCCCTCCTGAGGTGTTTTCTCCACGTGCGTGGAGGTGTTTCTCCGGGGACGGGGAAGACGCATCTTGCGTGCGGGTTTTCTCCACGTGCGTGGAGGTGTTTCTAATCCCGTTTTTACCATGCTTTTGAAGTATGAGTTTTCTCCACGTGCGTGGAGGTGTTTCCGAAAAAAGATTCCGTGAACTTTCAGCACCCCAGTTTTCTCCACGTGCGTGGAGGTGTTTCTCTGCCTAGCGCGTTCGTTCGCGCGGTATCAAGGTTTTCTCCACGTGCGTGGAGGTGTTTCTCGGGCGGGCGCTAAACGAAAAAGAGGAAAAATGTTTTCTCCACGTGCGTGGAGGTGTTTCTTCCTTGCCGATGGACTCCAACACGTCGGACAAGTTTTCTCCACGTGCGTGGAGGTGTTTCTCAAGCTTCAGCATTGCGACACGGCAAGCGGGAGTTTTCTCCACGTGCGTGGAGGTGTTTCTCTACAAGCTCGTTTGGTATGCGAAGGGCAAGTGTTTTCTCCACGTGCGTGGAGGTGTTTCCCGTCTATCGGGCGTTTCGTCGATTACGTCAAAGTTTTCTCCACGTGCGTGGAGGTGTTTCTTCTCGAGTGCTCCCGCCATCAATAAGAGCTTTGTTTTCTCCACGTGCGTGGAGGTGTTTCTTGCTTCCTCAGTATGTCGATGGGGTATATAACGTTTTCTCCACGTGCGTGGAGGTGTTTCTGCGTGTTTGCACGTATGATATAGAGTCTGCAGGTTTTCTCCACGTGCGTGGAGGTGTTTCTCAGGAGAAAAGGACGGGATTTGATGGCACATTGTTTTCTCCACGTGCGTGGAGGTGTTTCCTTCGGAGCCGTCAGCGTCTTTGTCTTTTATGGGTTTTCTCCACGTGCGTGGAGGTGTTTCTTTGTTGACTCATGATACTGAGCCTGGTTCTTCGTTTTCTCCACGTGCGTGGAGGTGTTTCTTATCCTCATCAGCTGACTGACTGACACTCAACGTTTTCTCCACGTGCGTGGAGGTGTTTCCGCGATGCCGTTGACCTTAAAAACGTCGAGCAGGTTTTCTCCACGTGCGTGGAGGTGTTTCCTGATAAGTACGCTCCCGAAAGTCCCGTTTCAAGTTTTCTCCACGTGCGTGGAGGTGTTTCTATGATGAGCCCGGTAGCACGGAAGTTGACCCCGTTTTCTCCACGTGCGTGGAGGTGTTTCCGCACTTTTAGCACTAGCTTCCGACTTGTAACCGTTTTCTCCACGTGCGTGGAGGTGTTTCTAAACTGAATCTCGGCACGGGTCTTTGATATATGTTTTCTCCACGTGCGTGGAGGTGTTTCCCCCGCGCCGTACCTTGTACTCAAGAGATGTGCGTTTTCTCCACGTGCGTGGAGGTGTTTCCGGAAACCGTTTCCGCTTGGTTCAAGAAAAGTGGTTTTCTCCACGTGCGTGGAGGTGTTTCTTTGGATTGTGGCGACAATTTTTCGTTGTTAGAGTTTTCTCCACGTGCGTGGAGGTGTTTCTTATCTTCAACTTCCCGCTCTTCCTCCACCAAAGTTTTCTCCACGTGCGTGGAGGTGTTTCTCTACTACACAGTCTAAAAGCGTGAGCGTTTCGGTTTTCTCCACGTGCGTGGAGGTGTTTCCCGTATTTTTTGAGACAGTAGCCGGCAACATAAGTTTTCTCCACGTGCGTGGAGGTGTTTCCAGTCTCTCGGTGATTTTGGCGTTGGTGTCGCCGTTTTCTCCACGTGCGTGGAGGTGTTTCTTTAAGGAGGTTGTAAGATGCCAGACCCTTTCGGTTTTCTCCACGTGCGTGGAGGTGTTTCTCTGCGTCAGGGCGGCGCCGCGGGCGGTGTCGGGTTTTCTCCACGTGCGTGGAGGTGTTTCCTCAGTTCGGTTTGTTTGATAGCAAAATTTCGCGTTTTCTCCACGTGCGTGGAGGTGTTTCTATCCCGGGAGATTTAAGGCGAAGTTTCCCTAAAGTTTTCTCCACGTGCGTGGAGGTGTTTCTTTTTCTTACAAATTTTTTGAACGGATTCGCCAGTTTTCTCCACGTGCGTGGAGGTGTTTCTTCCGGGCATCGTCATAAGTGAGCGAAGGACTGGTTTTCTCCACGTGCGTGGAGGTGTTTCCGGGGAAGCGTCGCCCATCGCGACAAGCTCCCAGTTTTCTCCACGTGCGTGGAGGTGTTTCTAAACTACTTTATAAAAAATGTAAATAGGTTTTGTTTTCTCCACGTGCGTGGAGGTGTTTCTTACGGGCATCGTCATAAGTAAGCGACGGGGAGGTTTTCTCCACGTGCGTGGAGGTGTTTCTACCTTGTAACCGGCGAAGTTGAGGAAGTCCCAGTTTTCTCCACGTGCGTGGAGGTGTTTCTTTTTTTTTGAAAAAAAGTGAGTGAGTGTGCATGTTTTCTCCACGTGCGTGGAGGTGTTTCTAATTGACAGTACACCATGAGCATTGTTTATCGGTTTTCTCCACGTGCGTGGAGGTGTTTCTAAAGCATCCTGTATTGGAGATGGCGGGAGTCGGTTTTCTCCACGTGCGTGGAGGTGTTTCTGCGGCGCTGAATTCATTCGTCACGGCGTTGAAGTTTTCTCCACGTGCGTGGAGGTGTTTCTCCCGGCGTTATCGGCGCCACTGTCCTCGGTAAGTTTTCTCCACGTGCGTGGAGGTGTTTCTCTCTGCAGAGGTCTTGGATATATCGGCCTGGGGTTTTCTCCACGTGCGTGGAGGTGTTTCCTCCGTACTGTCCCCCCGGTACACGATGGAAGTGTTTTCTCCACGTGCGTGGAGGTGTTTCTTCAGCTCCGTCACTGTGCGCTCGCCGACAGTAGTTTTCTCCACGTGCGTGGAGGTGTTTCCATCCCCAACGCCGTCTCGCCGTACGACTCCCAGTTTTCTCCACGTGTGTGGAGGTGTTTCCGCGAAGAACGCGACCGCGAACCTCGGACAGATGTTTTCTCCACGTGTGTGGTGGTGTTTCCGACCGACTATCGCACGGCATTGAGCGCGTACAGTTTTCTCCACGTGTGTGGAGGTGTTTCCATTGTCCTATGCGTCAAGACAGAGCATAACGGGTTTTCTCCACGTGCGTGGAGGTGTTTCCCTCTATTTTTTTGTCCATGCTCTTGATTCTGGGTTTTCTCCACGTGCGTGGAGGTGTTTCCGTCCTGCCACTGTCCGTTGACGTTCTCCGAGCGTTTTCTCCACGTGCGTGGAGGTGTTTCTTATGGCTTGGCTGTTGATTTGGTTGTTCGTAAGTTTTCTCCACGTGCGTGGAGGTGTTTCTCTGTTTCGGGTTCCGCGCCCGCGCCCGTCGTGGTTTTCTCCACGTGCGTGGAGGTGTTTCCCAAGCGAAAAGTTCGGCAGGGCGGATATCAAGGTTTTCTCCACATGCGTGGAGGTGTTTCCGCCGTATCACGTAAGGACGCACTGGTACTACGGTTTTCTCCACATGCGTGGAGGTGTTTCTCTGTATAGTGTTTATGACAAGAGAGCTGAGGAGTTTTCTCCACATGCGTGGAGGTGTTTCCATCAAACCGATTGTAATAGACCTGATGCGGCGGTTTTCTCCACATGCGTGGAGGTGTTTCCATCGAAAAGGGGTATTTGTTCATAAATCCGTCGTTTTCTCCACATGCGTGGAGGTGTTTCTTTCGAGGTTTTCACGCGCTTCGGTCAGATTTAGTTTTCTCCACGTGCGTGGAGGTGTTTCTGACTGTCTCATAAAAGCCGACCTGCTGAATCTGTTTTCTCCACGTGTGTGGAGGTGTTTCCATGTTACAATCCTACGACATGGACAGCGTACAGTTTTCTCCACGTGTGTGGAGGTGTTTCCTGCTCTTTGTCCTGGTTATCAAGATGGTAAAAGTTTTCTCCACGTGCGTGGAGGTGTTTCCGCGGTTGTCGCTATTGAAGACGCTATCGCCTAGTTTTCTCCACGTGCGTGGAGGTGTTTCCAGGAACGCATGGGAACTGAAATCCAATGCGTTTTTTTCGTGTTCGAAAGCGACGCCCTGTCAGTCTCAAGCGTCTCCGAAAAGGATTTTTCCCGAAGACAGGGGGCGTGACGGGCTTTTGGGGGCGTCGCGCTCGTTTTCCCCGCTAGAATTTGAACCCGTCGATTTTCTTCGCGATGTTTCCGACGGCCTCCGCGGTCTCGTCCGAGACGTCGAGCAGGCCGTCCTTTATCGTTATGACGGAATTCGTCACGTTGAGCGCGCGGGAGAGCGTCTCCTTCGTGTTTTCCGTCTGCGCGTTGAGGAATGCGATTTCGTCGAGGATTTTTTTGTTCCCGCCCTGCATGTTTTCCGAAGCCTGCTTGACTTCCGTCGTGGAATCAGCGAGCGAGCGCAGAGCCTCAGTTATCTGCTGCGAGCCTGACGACTGCTCCGCCATCGCGTTGCTGATGGTGACGACGAGCTGCGACGTCTGCTCCATCATGCGCCCCGTTTCCGCGTACACCGAATCGGCGACGGCGGACGACGCGACGATTTCCTCGATGAGCAGTTTTATCGAATCGATTTGCGACGAAATCGCGCGCGACTGCACCGACGAATCCTCCGCGAGCTTCCTGATTTCGTCCGCGACGACGGCGAATCCCTTGCCCGCCTCGCCCGCGTGCGCTGCCTCGATAGCCGCGTTCATCGCCAGGAGGTTTGTCTGCTCGGCGATGTTCGAGATTATCATGTTCGCCTCGTTCAGGCTCTGCGACTGGGACTCGACCTCTGAGATTTTCTTCGAGACCTCGTTGCTCGTCTCGATTCCCTTCTGCGCGTTTTCCTTGAGGCTGTCGAAGGCGCATGACATGTTTTCCGTCGATTTCGTCACGGAATGGATGTTCCCTATCATCTCCTCGACTGCCGCGGATGCTTGCGATGCCGCCGCCGACTGGGATTCGACGAGCCGCTCCAAATCCTCGATTGAGACGGAGATGTTCTTTATCGCGTCCGTCGTCTGCCCGACGCTCCGCTCCTGGCTCTGCACCTGGTTCGTGACGTCGTCGAGGTTGTACGTGAGGGACGATATCGCCTTGTCCGTGGACTCGATGTTCGCGCGGAGGCTTTCCGACGATTTCATCATCGAGTCGCGCGCGATTGCGACGTCCTTTATCGTCTCCTGGAGCTTTCCGATGAACATGTTGAAGTTTTTCGTTATCTGACCGATTTCGTCGTTTTTGCCCTCGTTGAGGCGCACGGACAAATCCGCGTTCCCCGTGGAAATCCTGACGAATTCCTTGTTGAGAGCCTTGAGCGGCCTGAACGACACGACGAGGAGCAGAACCGTTATGAGGAGAATCATCACGAGCGATGCGAGGTTCGACATCATCAGCGATTTTGCGAGGACAATCTCCGCCTCGTGCACGGTTGTCTCGGGTATGAGAAGGACGAGCTTCCATGTCGTTCCGGAAATCTGCTTGAAGAACGTCTCGAACGCCTTCCCGCTGATTGTGAGCGCACCGCGACCTTCCTTCTTCGTCTCGAATTCGCGGATGAAATCGTCGGAGAGCGTGACCCCGCCGAGGTTGTCGAGCTTCCTCGACATGCTGTGCGTGTTGTCGGGAGCGCACATGACGAGCCTGTCCTTCGTGAGGAGCATCGCGAAGCCGTTCTTCGAGTCGATGCTTCCGCCCTTTATGTTGCTGATTCCCTCGTTGATGTATGACAGCGGCGTGAGCCCGACGTAGAAGCCGTAGCGCATGTCCCCGTTTTTCTTCGGCGATGATGATTTGCAGACAGGTATGTACGTGTTCTCGAACGTCGTTCCGCACGGGTCCCCGTAAAGCTGCGACAGGTTCTCGTTTTTCATCTGCCTGAAGTAGGGCAGCCCCGACACGTCCTCGATTCTTCCGTCGTCGAAATAGCAGAGCCCGGAGTCGTAGTCGGCGTACCCGATGTTCGTGAAATTCTTCTGCCGCTCTTTCGCGCGCTTCATGAGCATTTCCTGAATCTCGACCGGGTCGGTTGATTTCCTGCCGACGTCGTCGAGCATCGTGTAGCTCCGCATCTGCTGCATCTGTATGTTGTTCCGGTACAATGTCGCGACGCCCAGCTGCTTTATCAGCTCCTTGTTGTCTTCCGTGAACGAATTCCGTGTCGCTTTTACGGCGTTTCGTGCGCTGATGACCGCCGATATCGTGATGAATGCGATTACTGCAAGACCAATTTTCCAGCTCAGGCTGAACGCCAGACTTCTCTTCTTCATAGTGACTCCATCCTTTGTCTTTTGACGTGAAAATCGATTTGCGGAAGAGAGTAATTTATTTGTTTGCGTTTTATATTAAAAAGGCACCCGATTTCTATAAAAATAGATGGATTTTTTTGGAAAATTGTGTCAAACGAATGAAAATCCCGCAGTTGGTACCGTTTTCTCCGGGTCTGGCTGCGGGATTTTTTCCTCATCCTGCCTTTCTCCGCGCGGATTGTTCAATCATGGCGAGGAAAAGCTCGTGAATTCTCGTGTCCTCCCCGATTTCCGGATGGAACGCGAGCGCGAGCTGGTTTTTGAACCTGACCGCGACAATCCGCCCGTCAACCTCGGAAAGAACATCGACGTCGCGGCTTTCCGTTTTCTCGACGAACGGTGCGCGTATGAACGCCATCTCGAATTCGCCGATTCCGCTGACGTTTCCTTTCCTGACGAAGCTGCCGAGCTGCCGCCCGTATGCGTTCCGCCTGACCGTTACGGGAAGCGTTCCGAAATGGACAGTCCCGTCGCCGCTTATGTGCTGCGCGAGGAGAATCATCCCGGCGCACGTCGCCAGAACGGGGACGCCCGATTCGATGAGCCGTTTTATCGGCCCGAACATGCCGAGCTCCCTCAAAAGCTTCCCCTGGACGGTGCTCTCTCCGCCGGGAAGGACGATTGCGGAAATCTCGTTCCTCTCGATGTCCTCTTTTTTGCGTAGCTCGACGCATTCGGCTCCGAGGGACGCGAGCATTTTTTCGTGCTCGATGAACGCCCCCTGAACCGAAACAATCCCGATTTTCATTTACTGACCCCTCGCTTCCATTATGAGCTTTATCTCGTTCTCGTTGATTCCGACCATCGCCTCTCCCAAATCCTCGGAAAGCTCGGCGATGAGCTTGGCGTCCGTGAAATTCGTGACGGCCTTGACGATTGCCTGCGCCCGTTTTTCCGGGTTTCCCGACTTGAAGATGCCGGAGCCGACAAAGACGCCCTCCGCGCCGAGCTGCATCATGAGCGCCGCGTCCGCCGGAGTCGCCACTCCGCCTGCCGCAAAATTCACGACGGGAAGCTTCCCGTTCTTGTGGACGAACTGCACGAGCTCGAACGGAACCTGAAGCGATTTCGCCGCCTCGAAAAGCTCGTCCTCCCTCATCGCGCTGATTTTCGCAATCTCGGAATTCATTTTGCGCATGTGCCTCACCGCCTGTACGACGTCGCCCGTTCCCGGCTCTCCCTTCGTCCGTATCATCGAGGCGCCCTCGTTGATTCTTCTGAGCGCCTCTCCCAAATCACGCGCCCCGCACACGAACGGCACTTTGAATTCGCGCTTGTTGATGTGGTAGAGGTCGTCGGCGGGGGAGAGAACCTCGGACTCGTCGATGTAGTCGATTTCGATTGCTTCGAGGATTTGCGCCTCCACGAAATGCCCGATGCGGCACTTCGCCATGACGGGAATCGAAACTGCCTGCTGGATTCCTTTTATCATTTTCGGGTCGCTCATGCGCGAGACGCCGCCTGCCGCCCGTATGTCTGCGGGGATGCGCTCAAGCGCCATGACGGCGCACGCTCCTGCTTTCTCGGCGATGACTGCCTGCTCCGGTGTCGTGACGTCCATAATCACGCCGCCCTTGAGCATTTGGGCAAGCCCCTTGTTCAGTTCGTACTGTGTGTTTTCCATAATTCCTCCTGAAGGTTTGCGGAATCTTATCCGTATTCTGGTATTGAAGTAATGTTCAAATTGATATTTTTCTCGTATGCCAGTTTGCGGCTCAAGGTTTTTCTTATTGCCGCGCTTTCATTTTGTTGCGGTTCCGGATATTTGGCGATATAATTTGTTTCTATAAATAAGAACAAAACAAAGGCTTTGCCCGCTGTCCTGCTATGCAGGAGTTCGTCCGCCGCTTCCGCTTGTTTATTTTGCGTGATGCCGCGGAATTCGGGCATCGCACGCAAAAAGGAGAATTTTTTCCATGTCAAAAGAGATTCCGTACAAGATTTATCTTTCTGAGAACGAGCTTCCCGAGTCGTGGTACAACGTCCGTGCGGATATGAAGAACAAGCCGGCGCCGCTTTTGAATCCTGCGACGCACAAACCGATGACGGCCGAAGAGCTGGGGCATGTTTTCTGCGACGAGCTGGTGAAGCAGGAATTGAACGACACAGACGCCTATATCCCGATTCCGGAAGAAATCCGCGAATTCTACAAGATGTACCGCCCGGCGCCGCTCGTCCGCGCGTACTGCCTTGAGAAGAAGCTCGGCACGCCGGCAAAAATCTACTATAAATTCGAGGGAAACAACACGAGCGGAAGCCACAAGCTGAATTCCGCGATTGCGCAGGCGTATTACGCGAAGAAGCAGGGGCTTAAGGGCGTCACGACGGAGACGGGTGCCGGACAGTGGGGAACTGCGCTGTCGATGGCGTGCTCCTATTTCGACCTCGACTGCCACGTGTACATGGTCAAGGTTTCCTATGAGCAGAAGCCGTTCCGCCGCGAGGTTATGCGCACATACGGCGCGCAGATAACGCCGAGCCCGAGCGACACGACGGAAGTCGGGCGCAAGATTCTCGCCGAATTCCCCGGGACTGGCGGCAGCCTCGGATGCGCCATCTCGGAGGCTGTCGAGGCTGCGACGAAACGCGAGGGATACCGCTACGTTCTCGGAAGCGTCCTCAATCAGGTGCTGCTCCATCAGACGGTCATCGGTCTTGAGACGATGACGGCGATGGACAAATACGGAATAAAGCCGGACGTGATAATCGGATGCGCGGGCGGCGGCTCGAACCTCGGCGGTCTCATTTCCCCGTTCATGGGAAGGAAGCTCCGCGGCGAGGCTGATTACCAGTTTATCGCTGTCGAGCCGGCGTCATGCCCGAGCCTTACACGTGGCTCGTTCGTCTACGATTTCTGCGATACGGGACACGTCTGCCCCCTCGCAAAAATGTACACGCTCGGAAGCGAATTCATGCCGTCGGCAAACCACGCCGGCGGTCTCCGCTATCACGGAATGAGCTCGATCCTTTCGCAGCTTTACGACGACAAACTTATCGAGGCGCGCTCCGTCGAGCAGACGGCCGTGTTCAAGGCGGCGCAGGATTTCGCCCGCGTCGAGGGAATCCTTCCCGCGCCGGAGTCGAGCCACGCGATAAAGGTCGCGATAGACGAGGCGCTCAAGTGCAAGGAAACGGGCGAGGAGAAGACGATTCTCTTCGGGCTTACCGGAACAGGATATTTCGATATGTACGCATACAAGGCGTACAACGACGGAACGATGAGCGACTATATCCCGACCGACGCCGAAATCGCGAAAGCCCTCGAAAAAGCTCCTAAGGTCTGACGGATGAGAAGAACAAAACAACACGGGGACCCGCGGCTCGGAGCGGCAATTTTCATAATACTCGGCATTTTGTCGCTCGTTGCGGGGCTCGTGTTTTTTGTTGTGACAAGGCGGAAACGAAAACGGTGCAGCGCGCCCGTCTCGGCGAAAGTCGCGGAGAATCTTTTTGGGCGATCCACCATCGGGACGGGAAGCAACAAAAGTTCTGTTTCCGTCTATTATCCTGTGTTCGAATTCACTTTCCGCGGAAAAAAAATGCGGGTGAAGTCGAACACGGGTTCCTATCCGCCCGAATACAAAATCGGCGATATCGAGGAAATCCGCGTGAATCCGGACAATCCGCAGGAACTCGTTTCCGGAAGCGGAAAAATAGAGGTTATCGTCTCGGCTGCCCTGATTGCGTTCGGGCTGCTTTTTTCCGGAATCGGTGTCCTGATTGCGCTTTCCATATGACATATCTTTAAACGGCGGAGGAACGTATGAGGATGCACAGGCTTCAAAAAGAGCCTTCGAAACGATTTTTTGTCGTTTTCGGAATCATTGCCGCGGTGTTTTCGATAGGCGGCGTCAATCTTTTTCTTTACGATTGCAATCTCAGAAAATCGTGCAGCGCGCGTGTTGAGGCGGTCGTCGCGGAGAACGTGCGGAATCACGACAGCCGCAACGGAAATGCCGTCGCGCCGGTGTTCGAGTACGAATTCAACGGGACGGCATTCCGGATAGAGAGCAATGTCGCGACGTATCCGCCCCGGCTGAAAGTCGGCGAGCGCGTGAATCTTCTGGTGAATCCCGACAAGCCGGAAACGTTTGTGGAGGAGGGAAGCGTGCTCTTGCGGCTTGTGTCCGCGGTGATGGTTGCGGTGGGCGCGCTTTTTCTGGGAACAATCGTTTTCGTGTTTGCCCGGGAAAAACGCGCCTGAATCCGTCCCCTTCCGCTTTACGCGAAAATCTCCTTGTGGTTTTCCATCCACGCGAACAGCTTTTTCAGCTGGAACATGAACGAGAGCAGGTCGCCCGTCTGTATCGTGCTCTGCGCCGCCTTTGCCGCGATGCGCTTCACTTCCTTAAGGTTCTCCTCCTCTGCGTTCTTCGCCGCCGTAAGAATCTGCATCTGGCTTTCCTGCATTTTTCCGAGCACGTCGTACATGAAGCCGATGTTTTCCGAATTCGCGCTGTTGATTTTCGTCAGCTGCTCGTTCGACGTCACTGCCGTTTTCTGGATTGAGTCCATGAATTCGTCGTGCCTGTGGTTGTCCTCCACAAGCGACTTCACTTCTTTTCCGATGTCCCTGACCTTCGCCTCGATTTCGCCCGAAATTCCGCTCGTGCGCCCCGAGAGCGTCTTGACCTCGTTCGCGATTATGCGGAATCCCTTTCCGGCGTTGCCCGCGCGCGCCGCCTCGATTGACGCGTTGAACGAGAGGAGCCTCGTCTGCTCGGAGACTTCCTGGATGCTCCGGATGTAGTTCCCGATTTCTTTTATCCGCTCGTCCAGCTTCTTGACTTTCGCGTCGAGCTCCTTCCGCTCCTTCTGCGCGTCCACAATCGAGCGGCTGAGGTTCTGGAACTCCTCGCATATCGCTTTGAGCGACTCGCTGTTCGCGCGCGATGTGTTGAGCATGGTGTCGGCTTCCTTTTTGGAGTTTTCGCTCGACTCCGAGAATTTGTCCATCGCACTCTGAAGCTTTTTGTAGACGCCATCGTCGGACGTCAGCATCGCGATATATTCCTTGAGGAACCCGCCGATGTTGTTCGTCGAGTTGCAGTTTTTTATCAAAGTGTCCACCAGCTCCGTTCCTGCCTGGAGAAGCTGCTCTTTTGTGTATGTTTTTTCCATTTTATTCTCCTATTACAAGCGTGACGAGCGTCTGGTTTGAATTCATGTGCCCGAACTGTTCCCCGTACGTCGAGAATCCGCTGTAGGTGGGGAGATACCGCCTCCAGACCTCGCTGATTTTTCCCGTAAGCCCTTTTTTCTGGAATCCGACCGTCCTCAGTATGCAGTTGAACAAAATGATGCAGCCGGGGCGCGGAATCTCGCTCGTTATTTTCCGGCAGGTGCTTTCCGTCATCTCGATGGGGTCGTGCGGCATCAGTATTTCCTGAAGCGAATCCTGAAGGACGCGCGCGTACATGGTGAGCTTGCCGTCCTTGTCGAAGCTGACGAGCGACGCTATGAATATCTCGTCGCCGAAAACGCGCCCGAACGGATGGTCGAGGAGCGCGTCGTTCACCTGCCCCTCCGTTATGCCGAGAACCTGCGCGTACCTTCTCCGCGGGTTCTGCCCGTCAATCGCGTTCACGATGTGCTTCTCCGTGTTGACGTCGGTGAGCTTCACGTTTTTTCCCGTGCGCTTGAAGATGTTCTCCTTGTATATCCTGAATGCGCACGATGTTTTTACGAACAGGACGACAGCCGCATTCGAAGACGTGACGCCGTTGCAGCTTACCGCAGTCGAGGCGAATTTCATGTCGTCGCCCGCCGAGCCGCCCGCAATCATGAAATTCTGGTCTTTGATAAGCGAATACAACTGCGAGAGGATGATTTCCTCTGCCGACATGAGGCCGCAGATAAGCGTTATCGCGAAAGCGTCGCGCGAGCAGTTTTCCGACGACAGGGAGATGCCGATTTTCGATGCCGCGCTTGTGATTTCTTTGTTGCCCAGGATGGGAAATTGGTCGATGCCGTCGATGAGAACCCCGCTGAATTGCGACTTTCCGTTGTCGTAAATCGCGTTGAGCACTATCGAGTTCGTCGTGAACCCGTCTTTCGTGATTTCGCCCGCCGTTGTCGCCCCTATAACCTGCGCCCTCGGGAATTGTTCGTGGAGGAGCGACGAGAGCTTTTCGAAATCATACCTCGTGCTTGCGAAAAAGAGTATCGCGCTGTAGGATGACGGCGTTTTTTTGAGCCGCGAGCATAAATCTGTCACTGCCTGTGCTTCGTCTTCTTTTTGAGTCTGGACGACTTCCTGATTCATCTAAAAACTCCTTGTCTTTCCTAGTTATGGAAAATATAGCCCTGTGCGGAATCGCTTTTGCGTTTTCGTATGGAAGGTAAAAATTTTTGTGGAATAACGATTTAGTATAACATCCTTTCCGCCATATTCAATTTTTTTGAAATGAAAGGCTATATATTGAAAAAAAACGTCAATTTTCCGATTCCTGGCGATTTCGCGCGTGCGTTCCTCCCGAAAAGCGCATTTGCGGAAGGGGAACGCGCGTTCTGCCGGAAATCCGATGATTCTGTTCGGTTTTTTGCCTATTTTCGGGCTTTGTCGGGATGGAGGGCGTAGAATTCGTTTTTGTCCGCATACATCGCCTCGTCGGCAATATGCATGCACAGGCGCAGGTCCTTCTCTCCCTGGCTCCAGTCGGCGCCTATTGCGAGGCATACATCCGCGCCGTATCCGCAGCTGTCTTTCAGCTTTTTGACTGCGGAATCGAATTTTTCCCTGTCGCAGTCCTGCATAATCACGATGAATTCGTCGCCGCCCGAGCGGTAAATCTCGTCGTTGGCGAACTGAGCCTTCAGCAGGGCGGCGGCATTTTTGAGGAGCTTGTCGCCCGCCTCATGCCCTCCGCTGTCGTTGCACTGCTTCAGCCCGTTCAAATCCGCGAATATGATTCCGAACGGCGCGCGCACGACGTTCCGCCCGTCGACGTGGTAATCGACACGGGCGTTCATCGAGTTGCGGTTTTTCACGCCCGTCAGGAAGTCGATGTTGCTCATGTATTCGAGCTTTTCCATGAGGTCGTTGTTCGCGATTTCCGCGGAAAGGAAAAACGCCGTCAATTCTATGAAGTCCTTGATTTCGATAAGTTTTTCCGTGTTGAAATTCGTTATGAAAAGCACGCCGAACATTTTCCGCCCCTGGGACAGCGGGACAAGCACGAGGCTTTCCACTTTCGAATTCCTGAGGCTTTTTACCCAGATTGGATTCTGCTCGGCAAGCTTCTGCATGTCGAAATCATCCTTGATTATTATGAGGTCGCGGTTTTCCAGCGTTTTTTCCCAAGAGAACACGACATCAGGCGTCAATTCGGGCATAAAATCATCTATTTTTGCCTCGTCGTTCCGGAATTTCGAGCAGAGCGGCGCGTATTTCCGCTTCTCGCGGTCAATCATTATTATGCAGCTGCAGAACGACTGCGTGTTTTTCTGTATGTCCGTGATTACCGTGTTCATCGCCTCGTAGAAGTTGTCGGCGCCGCGCAGGTTTATGCACGTTTTGATGACCTGCTGCGCGACTTCGAGGGACACGTTCGACATTTTTTCCGATTCCGGGCCTTTCGTGAATTCGAAGAAAAACATTAGGTAATGGAGCCTTTCGTCATTTCTGTCGCATGAGAGCGGAATGTAGTCGCTGTCAGTCCAGACATTCAGAGCCTTGACATCGACGTACGCGTGAAGGTGCTGCTTGAGAACGGCGCAACGGTAGCAGAATTCCTCGAAATTCGGCTCCTTCGGAATCAAATCCGAATAAATCATATCGTCGCGGTATTTTTCGCCCATTATCTGCTTGTACATCGCGTTTGCGCGGACAATCCGTATCTCGCCGCAATGGTTGTCTTCCGTTTTTTTGACGGAAAGAACGGCTGCCGCCATTCCGCATGAATCTACAATACTCTGAAAGTCCATGAAACTATTTTAGATTCGATTCGTAAAAATTCAATCTTTTTTTATTGTATAATCTCCACAATTTGCCGCAATGCAGAAGCCCCTGCCCGTCCGCCAACGCGCGCACTTTCGCCAGCAAGAGCCGCGAGCGCGCAAAAAAACCGCCCGTCCGTCAAACAAAAATCGCCCATCCGCCAATGCGCACACATGCGCCAGCAAGTGCTGCGAGCGCGCAAAAAAAACCGCTCGTCCGTCAAACAAAAATCGCACATCCGCCAACGCGCACACTTTTGCCAGCAAGAGCCGCGAGCGCGCAAAAAAAACGCCCGTCCGTCAAACAAAAATCGCCCATCCGCCAACGCGCACACTTTCGCCAGCAAGAGCCGCGAGCGCGCAAAAAAACCGCCCGTCCGTCAGACAAAAATCGCACATCCGCCAATGCGCACACTTGCGCCAGCAAGTGCTGCGTGCGCGCGCTCCGATAACTAACGATAAACGCGAGTGACCAATGCGCGCGCCTTTTTCCAGAATTTAACAGAATCTTCCTTTTGTTTTTACACAGGCCGTGTAGATTTTCCCCAGCAAAAGCAAAGGACTGTGTCCTTGGGGAGTTTTTATGAAGAACAATGTGAAGAAGGCAATCGCGGGAATCGCCATCGTGTCGTCGGCGTGCGCGGTTTTTGCCGCGGCAAAATTCAGCGCGAGGAAATCGATTTCGGTCCTGAGCCGCGAGGACGGGAGCGGCACGCGCAGCGCGTTCGTGGAGCTTTTCGGGATAGAGAAGAAGGTGGCGGGCGGAATCAAGGTCGATTACACGACTGACGAGGCGGCTATAACGAATTCTACTGCGGTCATGATGGCGAACGTTGCCTGCGACCGGTACGCAATCGGCTATATCTCGCTCGGCTCGCTCAACAATTCGGTCAAGGCGGTGAAAATCGACGGGGCGGATGCCTGCGTATCGAACATCGACAACGGCTCATACAAAATCAGCCGCCCGTTCAACATAGTCGTCAGGGACGGGATTTCGGATGCCGCGCGCGATTTCGTCAGTTTCATTTCGAGCAGGGAAGGGCAGTCGGTAATCGCGGCAAACAACTACATAAAGGTTCCCTCGACGAAAGCGTTCGTCTCGAACAACGCCTCCGGGAAAGTCGTCGTCGCCGGTTCCTCTTCCGTGTCGCCGGTGATGGAGAAGCTCGTCGAGGCGTACCGGTTCCATAACGAGAACGTCAGGATTGAGCTTCAGACGAGCGATTCGACGACGGGCATCGCGAACGCGATGAGCGGGACATGCGACATCGGAATGGCGAGCCGCAGCCTCAAGCAGACCGAGAGGGCGGGCGGCGTCTACGAGATTGCAATCGCCGTCGACGGGATCGCCGTCATAGTGAACAAGGAAAACCCGGTCGGGAATCTTTCGCGCGAGCAGGTGGAGAAGATTTTCACGGGGGAATACACGAAATGGTCTTCTGTCTCCAGGTGATATGAAAGCGAAAGAGAAAATTTGGGAAATGGTATTCCTGCTGGCGGCGGCTTTCAGCATCGTCGCCGTCCTGCTTATTTGCGTGTTCCTTTTCGCGAACGGCATTCCGGCGATGAGGGAAATCGGGGCGGGAAAATTCCTGCTCGGGACAAGATGGAAGCCGGGGAACGGGATATTCGGAATATTTCCGATGATTGTCGGAAGCCTGTACGTTACGGCGGGCGCGGTCGTTGTCGGCGTCCCCGTCGGATTCATGACGGCGGTTTTCCTCTCGCGCTTCTGCCCGAGGCGGCTTCGCGGGATACTGAAACCGGCAATCGATTTGCTCGCGGGAATTCCGAGCGTCGTGTACGGTTTCTTCGGGCTCATGATTATCGTCCCGTTCGTGCGGAACGTTTTCGGGGGGAACGGCTCCTCGATTCTGACGGCGAGCCTCCTTCTTGGAATGATGATTCTCCCGACAATCATATCCGTTTCGGAAAGCGCGCTCAACGCCGTGCCGCAAAGCTACTACGAGGGAAGCCGCGCGCTCGGCGCGAGCCACGAGAGGAGCGTCTTCCTTGCGGTCGTCCCCGCGGCACGGTCGGGAATCCTTGCCGGCGTGATTCTCGGAATCGGGCGCGCGATAGGCGAGACAATGGCGGTGATAATGGTCGCCGGAAACCAGGCGCGCATTCCGGCGAGCATATTGAAGGGCGTGAGGACGCTGACGGCGAACATCGTAATCGAGATGGGCTATGCGGCGGAGCTTCACCGCGGCGCGCTCATCGCGACAGGCGTCGTCCTGTTTGTCTTCATACTCATCATCAATCTGGGATTCAACATCCTGAAAAACAGGAGCGCAAGATGAAAAAAGCGACAAGTGGATTTGCACCGGCGTCCGCGCCTTGCGGGAAAAAGGACGGCGCGGTTCGGTGCGCGGTGTATGCGTGCGCGTTCGTGACGATGCTCTCGCTGCTTTTCATGCTCGCATACATCCTCGCGAAGGGGGTGCCGCACATCGGCCCGTCCCTTTTCCGCCTCAGGTACACGTCGGAGAACTGCTCCGTCATTCCCGCGCTCGTGAACACGGTCGTGATGACGGGGATGGCGCTTCTGATTTCGTGCCCGCTCGGAATCGGAAGCGCGATATACCTCGTCGAGTACGCGAAAAAGGAGAACAGGTTCGTGAAAATCGTGCGGATGACGACGGAGACGCTGACGGGCATCCCCTCGATAGTGTACGGGCTTTTCGGGATGCTGCTGTTCGTCGGCTTTCTCCGCTGGGGATACTCGCTTGCGGCAGGGGCGGGGACAGTTTCGATAATGATTCTCCCGACGATAATGCGGACGACGGAGGAATCCCTGCTTGCCGTTCCCGATTCATACCGCGAGGGAAGCTTCGCTCTCGGCGGCGGAAAGCTTCGCACCGTTTTTTCGGTCGTCCTTCCGGGCGCGATGCCGGGAATCCTCGGCGGCATCATCCTTGCCGCGGGGCGCGTCGTCGGCGAGACTGCCGCGCTCATCTACACCGCGGGAACCGTCGCGCAGATTCCGCCGAACGTGTTCGGCTCGGGGCGGACGCTTGCCGTCCACCTGTACGTGCTCAGCTCCGAGGGGCTGCGCACCGAGCAGGCGTTCGCCACAGCTGTCGTCCTGCTCGCCGTCGTCATCGGAATCAACATGGCGGCGGGTGCGCTGGCAAAGAAAATCGGAAGAAGGAGCGGAGCATGAATTTCGGGAAGCAGATAAAAATCGAGAACCTCGATTTGTTCTACGGGAATTTCCACGCGCTGAAGGGCATAAACCTCGGCATAAACGAGAACGAGATAACGGCTTTCATCGGGCCGTCGGGATGCGGAAAATCGACGCTCCTGAAATCGATAAACAGGATGAACGACATGGTCGAGGGCTGCCGCATAACAGGAAAAATCATGGTGGGCGGCTGCGACATCCTCGACCGCCGCGTTGACGTGAACAGCCTCAGGAAGAACGTCGGCATGGTGTTCCAGAAGCCGAATCCGTTCCCGATGAGCATCTACGACAACATCGCCTACGGGCCGCGGACGCACGGCATGAAGAAGAAGGCGGAGCTTGACGAGATTGTCGAAAAATCGCTCAGGAACGCCGCAATCTGGGACGAGCTGAAGGACGACCTCAAAAAATCTGCGCTTGCCTTGAGCGGAGGGCAGCAGCAGCGGCTGTGCATCGCCCGCGCGCTTGCCGTGCAGCCGGAAATCCTCCTGATGGACGAGCCGACCTCCGCCCTCGACCCGATTTCCACGTCGAAAATCGAGGACTGCGTGCTTGAGCTGAAGAAGAAGTACACGATTGTAATCGTCACGCACAACATGCAGCAGGCGGTGCGCATCAGCGACAGGACGGTGTTCTTCCTTCTCGGCGAGATTGTCGAGGCGGGACGGACGGAGCAGGTTTTCAGCAGACCAAAAATGAAGAGGACAGAGGATTACATTACGGGACGCTTCGGATGATGCGCGCCCGCTTTGTGCTGAATGTTTTTTATGGAGGAAAATATGCGCGAAAGATACGCTGAGGAGCTGAGGAAACTCAACTGCTCGATAGTGAGCATGGGAAAGATGATTGAAATCGCGATTCAAAGCTCGGTGCTCGCGCTTATGGGGCGCGACAGGGATGCCGCCGCCCAGGTGTCTAAGAACGACGACGCGATAAACGCGATGGAGCGGGACATCGAATCCCAGTGCATGAGGCTGCTTCTCCACGAGCAGCCGATGGCAACCGACCTGCGCATGATTACGGCCGCGCTCAAGATGATTACCGACATGGAGCGCATCGGCGACCATGCCGTCGACATAGCCGACCTCGTCCTGAGCATCCCCGACTGCAAGTACGGCAGGATGTGCGAAATCGAGGAGATGTCGTCGGAAATAATCGGGATGTTCGACGACGCGATTCAGTCGTACATCGGGAAGGACTACAACAAGGCGAAGAACGTCATCGCCCGCGACGACGTCATCGACGAGCTGTACCATTCGATAAAGAAGGATTTGGTGGAGCGCATCCGGCAGACGGACGACGGCGAGACAATCCTCGACTATCTCCTCATCGCCAAATACATCGAGCGAATCGGCGACCACGCCACGAACATCGCCGGGTGGGTTGTCTTCGCGCTTACCGGCGAGCGCGAGTGACGGCCTTCCGCGCAAGCCGCGCCTGAAAAAAGAAAAAAACGGGGATTCCGGTTTCAGCACGGCATCCCCGCTGCCCGTCCGCGACGCATCTCCACGCGGCCGGGCATTTTTTTCGCCGTGCCTGATTCCGGCGGGGGCGTCCTGTATGCTGCACAAATCGGTTCGGCGACTATACAATAAGCTGAGAAGCTCGAAATGGGAATCTATCTGAAGCCGAACGACGACAACTTCAACGAAATCGCGAATCAAGAAATTTTTGTTGACAAAACGATGATGATAGGCGTTTTGAACAAGATAATGAAATCGCCAAGCAAATACGCTTGCTTTTCCCGTCCACGGCGATTCGGGAAAACGATTGCGGGCAACATGCTTTCGGCGTATTTTTCAAAGGGTGCGGATTCACGCGGGCTTTTTGCTCCGTACAAAATCAGCAAAGACGCGTGTTTCGAGAGCAGCCTGAACGCGCTGAACGTTATGAAAATCGATATGAACAGTGAATTTCAGAATGAGAGAAATAAAGGTGAGGTGCCTGATAAGCTTCAAGACAGAATCGTCGCGGAGTTCGCAGTTCAATTTCCGGATATTGCGTTCGGCGGGCGGGTATCCGTGGGAAACTGCATCCTGGCGGCATGCGCGCGAAAAGGCGAAAGATTTGCCGTGCCGGTGTGAATTACGACGAGGACGCAAAAACGCACGTGTGCACAATCGGGGAATTCGTGAAGCGGGTGTGTGAAAAACGCTGAATCCCGCTTGCAGCTTTCTCCCGCAGGCAAACGCGGATGCGCGCGGGCTGCTCGTTCCGTTCCAGCCGAACTTGTTCCGGGGTCGCCCGGGATGCCGCTACATCCCGAAAATAACCGTGAAGACGCTGCCCTTGCCTTCCTCGGATTTCAGGATTATCGACGCGTCGTGGTATTTTGCCGCGTGCTTCACTATGCTCAGTCCCAGTCCCGTCCCGCCGAGGGAGCGCGAGCGGCTTTTGTCGATTCTGTAGAAGCGCTCGAAAATCCGCTCGCGCTCGCTTTCGGGGATTCCGATTCCGCTGTCGCGCACGGTCAGGATTACGCGGTTCTTGTCGGAATCCTTCGCCGCCATGAAATTCTGTATGTTGATTTCCACGGAGCCGCCGGTCTTGTTGTATTTTATCGCGTTGTCGATGAGGTTGTAGGCCATCTCGTAAATCACCTGGCGGACCCCGTTTATTAGCCCCGAGTCCCCGCTTATCTTCATCGTCACGTTCTTCTCGAGCGCGCTTGCGGAAAGGACCTCCATCGCCTCGAGGCAGATTTCCCTGAGGCTCAGCGCCTCCCGCTCAAGGCTGATTGATTTCTCGTCGAGCTTGGACAGCTTTATGATGTCGTTCACGAGCGTAATCATGTGCTGGCTTTCCTCGAAAATCGAGGAGGCGAAATCCTTCGTCGTCTGCGCGTCCGTTCCGCCTGCCTTGAGGATTTCCGCGAACCCGCTTATGCTCGTCAGCGGCGTCTTCAGCTCGTGGCTCACGTTCGCGGTGAACTGCTGCCGAAGCTCCTCCCGCTGCTGCTTCTCGAAATTCTCCTCGGCGATGCGCTTCGTGAACGGCTTGAGCTCGTCGTAGACGTCGGATTTCTCGGGGTTCTCCAAATCGATTTCGTTCAGCGGCGTTATTATCTTCTTCGCGAGGTAGCTTGCCGACGCGCCGGAGATTATCATCGCGATGATGAGCATGAGTATGAGCGTCCGGCTCATCCCGAGCACGAGCACGAGCACCGAGCGCTGGTTGCAGCTTATCCTCATGACGTCGCCGTTCGACAGCCGTGCCGCGAAATAGAGCGTTTTTTCCGTCATCGTGGACGAGTAGCGTGTCTTTTTCGCGCTTCCCCTGCTCATCGCCTCGATGAATTCGCTCCGCCGCCCGTGGTTCTCGAGCGCGAGCGCGTCCACCGTGTTGTCGAAGAAGACCGTCCCGTCGGGATGAATCAGGGTAATCCTGTTTTCCGTTTTTATCTTTCCGATTGCCTCGGCATGCCCCGACGTGACGTAGTTTTCGAGGAAGTCGCTCTCCGCTTTCAGCTCGTTGAAAATCTGGTTCTCGAAATACCCGTACATGTTGCTGATGAACAGGAACGCGCATATGAAATAGACGAGCGTGCCGACAAAAAAGGTGCTGATGAAGATTCTGAATGTCAGTGATTTGATTTTCATGCGGAACTCCTGTTTCCGTTTTGCTTTTCCTTCGACGCGATTTCGGGCAGCCGCCCCTTTTCATTGAACCTGTTCGGAAAGCTCAGTTTCAGGGCAGGTCTATTCGTTGTTGATGACGTAGCCGACGCCGCGCACTGTCTGGATGATGTTCTCCGTCTCGCCGAGCTTCTGCCTGAGCGTCCGTATGTGGACGTCGACGGTGCGGCTTTCGATGTCCGCGTCGATGTTCCACACTGAATTCAGAAGCTGCTCCCGGCTTTGCACGTGCCCGCGGTTGCTGATGAGGATTGCGAGGAGGTCGAATTCCTTCACGGTGAGGAACACCTGCCGGTCGCCGACAAAGACCGTGTGCTTCGAAATGTCGATTGTGACTGACGCGGCCTTGAGGATTTTCGGCTCGGACGATTTCTCGTACCGGCGGAGGACTGCCTTTATGCGCGAGACGAGGCTCATCATCCCGAACGGTTTCGTCACGTAGTCGTCGGCGCCCGCGTCGAGCCCGGCGACCACGTCGAATTCCGTGTCCTTCGCGGTGAGCATTATCACGGGCACCGGACGCTTTTCCGCCCTGATTTTCTTGAGAATCGAGAAACCGTCCTCCTCGGGCAGCATTATGTCGAGCAGGATGAGCTTCGGTTCCTCCGCCTCCATCTTCTTCCAAAATTCAGACGGCAGCGCGAATCCCTCGCAGCTGAAATTCTGGCTCCGAAGCGTGTAAACGATTAATTTCCGTATGTTGTCGTCGTCTTCGAGAATGTAAATCATGCGGACAGTCTTTGCCATTGCTCGTAAATAATCAATGCGCGCAGTGTTAAATTTTTGTAAAAGCGTCGCGTTTCCGCCCGCGCCTGCCTCATGCCGGAGAAAATTTACATTGATTTTACAGAACGGGTGTTATTCAGCGAGGGGGATTTCCGTATAGTGGGAACCATGATTTTCAGCATCGTCGCACAAATTGCGTGCTTTGCGGGCGCGCTCTGCCTGCTTCTGTTCGGCATGAACATGCTTTCCGACGGAATCCAGAAAGGGGCGGGCGGCTCGCTTCGGAAGCTCCTGTCGAAAATAACGGGAAACAGGTTCTATGCCGTGCTCACAGGTCTTGGCGTGACGGCGTTCATACAAAGCTCCGGCGCGACCACGGTCATGGTCGTCAGCTTCGTGAACGCGGAAATCCTCACGCTCGAGCAGGCTGTCGGCGTCATTTTCGGCGCGAACATCGGGACAACCGTGACGGCGTGGATTGTCGCGCTTTTGGGGTTCGGCTTTTCAGTCTCGGCTGCGGCCGTCCCGCTTTTCGGGCTCGGCTTCGTGCTGAAATACTTCAGGAAATCGCGGATACACAATTTTGCCGACTGCTTCATGGGCTTCGCGCTCCTTTTTATGGGGCTGGGGCTTCTGAAGGAAAGCCTCTCGCTCGGCGGGGTGACGGCGGGAATCCTTTCCGCGATTTCCGGGCTTGGCATACGGGGAATCCTCATCGGCGTTCTTATCGGCGCTCTTGTCACGGCGCTGATTCACTCAAGCTCGGCGATGACCGCTATTGTCCTGACGATGGCGGCGAACGGCTCGCTTTCCTGGGAGCTGGGCGCGGCAATCGTCCTCGGGAGCAACATCGGCTCGACCGTCGATGCCGTCATGTCGAGTTTCGGCGCGTCGACGAACGCAAAGCGCGCCGCGCTCGTGCATGTCGGCTTCAACGTCGCGGGGACGTTCCTCGCGCTCCTCGCGTTCGGTTTGTTCCTGCGCTTTGTCGATTTTATCGTTCCAGGGCTTCCGTCGGAGAACATAACGGCGCACATCGCCATGCTCCACACGGTCTTCAATGTTTGCGCGACGCTCGCGTTCCTTCCGTTCGTGAACCAGATTTCAGCCGCGGCCCGCAAAATCATCCCGGAACAGGCGGGGGAGGACGACGGGCATTACCGGCTTCCTTCGATAATAACGTCGGCGCGCACCGGAGGCGACCTTTATTCCGTGCAGGTGAACCGCGAGATTTCGCGCATGGCGTCGAAAGTGATGGAGATGTTCGATTCCGCCTGCACCGTCTTCCGGAATCCGTCCGCAATCGACGGCGAGTGCGCGAGCGTTGCCCGCATCGAAAGCTACGTCGACGAGATGAACGTCGTGATAAGCGATTTCTTGCAGTACTGCGCGCGCCTTCCGAGCTCAAGCGCGGACGACAGGCGCAATTTCACTCGGCTGATGAATATTTCGGGGACGCTTGAGGATTTGAGCGACGAGACGTGCTCGCTCATGCACACCGCGAGGAAATTCATCAAGAGCGGCTGCTGTTCCACGTCCGATGCGCGCGTCGATGATATCTGCGATTACCTTGAGCTTGTCAGGGTTTTCTTCGAGCAGACGTGCTCCTTCTTCGCCGTCGGGATTTCCGATGACCAGAAAGCGTCGGGCGAGGTTCTCGAGCGGAAAATCGACAGGACGAAGCACAGGCTCAAGAAATCGAGCAGGAAAAGGATTGAGGCGGGGGCGGACGTGAAAAGCGAGCTCCATTACATCGACATCGTGCGGAAGATTGAGCGCGCGGGCGATTGCGTCTGGTCGATGATGCGGGAGCTGTGATGTGCGGCACGGGCGGGAATGCCTGTCCGTTTTTCCCCGAATGCGGGCCCTGCCCCCCCGTCCTCCGGTCGTTTCCCCGCCGAAAAAGGCTCGTAGCGCGGATGCTCCTCACTCCTCCCGGAACGCTCCGCTCCATTTTTGCTAGACAGATTGATATTATGTGCTAGACTTAATCTACTGTTTAATACTAGACCTGTTAGATAGCTTCGTTATCGCTCAGGTCGGCGAGTCCAGAAACTGAAGTTTCCGAACTCGTTTACTTATGGAGGAGTTCTATGGCTGATGTAAATAAACAGGGGTTTTTCGGCAGCTTGAAGATGAAGGTGGGCGCGTTTTCTGTCTGCATCCTTCTTGCAGTCGCGGCGGTGTGTACGGGTTCTGCTTTGAGAACGATTGTTATGCTTCAGAAGTATACGCTGCAGAAACAGCGTGATGTGATGCTTGATTCATATGACGAGAAAATACAGTGGCAGGTTCAGAACGTCCTTTCCCTCATAAAGACATATGACTCGATATATTCCGGCGAGGGGCTTTCGCTTGACGAGCGGAAGGCGCGCATAAAGGAAATCGTGCGCGGGTTGCGGTACGGCACGGAGGGATATTTCTGGATTGACACCTATTCCGGCGAGAACGTACTTCTTCCGCCTAAACCGGAGACCGAGGGAACGAACCGACTCGACTGGAAGGACGAGGACGGAAAGTTCATGGTCAGGGATTTCATAGAAATCGGAAAGAGCGCGGACGGCGGGTTCACCGATTTCAAGTTCCCGAAGCTCGGAAGCGACAAGCCCGAGCCGAAACGCTCCTACACGGCTCCGTACAGCGCCTATTCATGGGTCGTCGGGACGGGAAACTACATAGACGACATCGACGCGGCAATCGCCGAGGAGGAGAAGGGGCAGCTCGTGATGTTCAAGACGATTCTCTGGACGCTCGTCGCCCTTGAGTTCATTGTCGTCATTGTCGCCTGCGTCGTGTTCGTCCTTATAATAATGAGGATTTTCGTCCGCCCGATTGCGCGGATAACGGACAATTTCAGGGACATATCGGAAGGCGAGGGCGACTTGACGGCGCGGCTTCCCGTTTCGGGACGCGACGAGATTGCCCGGCTGAGCGAGTATTTCAACAGGACGATTGAGAAACTGCGCATGGCGATTTCCCACATAAAATCGAACGCGGTCGACATGCGCTCGCTCGGAGACTCGCTTGCGGACAACGCGACGGAAACAGCCGTCGCGATAAGCACGATAATAACGAACATCGACAGCATAAACGGTCAGATTGCCGACCAGAGCAACGGCGTCCACATGGCGGCGGATGCGGTCGACACCATCGCGGAGAACATAACGAAGCTCGACGGAATGATTGAGAACCAGTACTCGAGCGTCACGGAGGCGTCGAGCGCCGTCGAGCAGATGATTGGGAACATACTGTCCGTGAATTCTTCCGTCGACAAGATGGCGTATTCATTCACGACGCTCGCGCAGAAGACCGACATGGGTGTCGCCAAGCAGAAGGACGTCAACGAGCGGATTCAGCAGATTGAGGCGCAGAGCAAAATGCTTCACGACGCGAACCTGGCGATTGCGAGCATCGCGAGCCAGACGAACCTCCTTGCGATGAACGCGGCAATCGAGGCTGCCCATGCGGGCGAGGCGGGAAAAGGATTTGCCGTCGTCGCGGATGAAATCAGGAAACTGTCGGAGACGTCGAGCGTGCAGTCGAAGACAATCGGCCAGCAGCTGAGCAACATCAAGGATTCGATATCCGGCGTCGTCGTCGCTTCCACCGAGGCGAGCAGCGCGTTTGCGGTCGTCTCCGACAAAATCGGCGAGACCGAGCAGCTCGTCAGCCAGATAAAGAACGCGATGGAGGAGCAGAACGAAGGTTCCCGCCAGATAAACAACGCCCTCCGCGGGATGAACGACAGCACCGGCGAGGTCCGCCACGCATCAAAGGACATCGCGGGACGGAACAAGCTCATCCTTGAGACGATGCAGAGCCTCCGCTCCTCGACGGAGACGATGCGCATCGGCGTGGAGGAAATTTCCGGCGGCGCGCACCGGATTGGCGACAGCGGCTCCGTCCTCGAGAAAAAATCGAACGAGGTTCGCGACGCAATAGAGGATATCACATCTCAGATAAACATGTTCAAAGTCTGATTGAAAAGTCCGTGCCCGATGCGTTTTTCCGCGCGCCGGGCACGGACTTTTTTTTTGTGGATGCGCTTTTCGGTGAAAGGCAAATATGAAGATGGGCAACTCGTCCTAATGGTGCCGTGTTCGAGCCTGGATAAAAATTATCCAGAAATGATGCTTCTTTCCAGCTTAGCGGTTCCTAGCCCTGAAAATGTGCGGGATTGTATCCATAAGCAGCATTTGAATTTATGACTATAGATTAAAAATCGGTGGTGTTGCGAAAGGTATGCTAATAAGGCGGCTGAGCGTGGTATAAGCCCGTTCTGTCGTGCAAGAATTAGTCATTTCGGCTTCGCCCGATAATGATATTCCCCGTACGGACAGAAGCGATTCTGTCCATGTCTGTTTTAAAGGCCGCGGGGTGAGTCCACCCAACCTAAGCGGGCCGTCCTCCCTAATTAGATTATGCAGCGCCCCCTAGCTGGATTGGAGGCATACTCTAGCTAGAGTATGCTCCGCGGCTAGTACTATATGCGCTCCCTGTTACGGGTATTCCGCTGCCCCCGGAACGGGGCGGACGTTCTCGTTCTCGGGGCGTTCGGGTGCGGCGCGTTCGGGAACAATCCTGATGTCGTGGCGAAGGTCATGGTTTCGCTTGCGAAAAAGTACGCGCGCGTTCAAGGTAATCGAATTCGCCGTTTTCTGCAGGGGCTTCGACGACGTGAATTACAGCGCGTTCGAATCTGAGTTTGGGCGGCAGGAATCTGCTGCTAGAAGGCTCTGGAGCGGGGCTGCTTTGCCTGTTCCACTCTTCCGGCGTTTCGTGCTAGAATTGCCGCGTTGTCGGGAGTCCGTTCCTGGCTGGAGGTGTGGAAAATGGTTGTCGCAGGGGGCGTTTGTCTTTTTGTCGCCGCAATCTGTGCGGTGGTTTTCTGGATTCAGGTTGCAAGAGCCGTGATGAGGAAAGCCAACAAGAAAAATGTCGGCAAGGGGACGGTAATCTCGTCTGTCGTAGCGGGATTACTCGGCTGGGTGTTCTTCTTTTCCGCGCTCGCGCTTTTTTCCTTCCGCCTTATGAGCGGGGGCACGCGCGGGATTGTCGAGAAGGCCGCCGAGGTCGCCTCCGTGACGAGGGAAGCCGCGAGAAAGGGATGGACTGCGGGGCTTCTCAAAAAGCTCGGTTCGCTTGACTTCACGCTCGAGAAAATCCAGGAAGTCGAGGACGAGCTGAGCATGACAAGCTCATCGTACAGGACATACGAGGCGACCCTCGTCGTGAAAAATTCCGCCGGTCCGGAGGAAATCTCGTACAGGGAGCTTCAGCTTTCGAACGCGGCGTTCGTCGAGGACGAGAACGGGGTTTTCACGCCTGCATTTATCATCAACCACTCGAACCTCGACGAGATTCCCTGGCTGCTCCGGTTCCTGGCTCCGAATTACCGCCGGAAGCAGTCCGTCGAATTCATACCTGCGGGGGCGTCGTACCTCACCGTCCGCGCCGACATCGCCGAGGGGCACCGGATTGCCCGTATCGGGATTTGCGACAAGATGATTTCCGTCGATGAGGCGAACATCCTTCCGCTCAAAAAGGACGACAATCTTTCGAAGAACAATGGCCTCTTTGAGGAAAAATGACTTCCGCCCGCTCTGAAGGCCCGTCTCCGCAGTTTTCTTTTCCGACATCCTTCAATTCCCCCCGTTTTGCTCCGAAAATCTAATAGACCTGTTCGGAAACTTCGGTTTCGGAACAGGTTGCTTCGAAATGCGATGTTAAAAAACGTGCTGCTAGCGCGTTTTTTTGCTCGTCGGCCTGAGCGATAACGAAGTTGTCGAACAGCTAATTATGGATGGCAGTCCCATCTTCAGGAACGGAGGATATATGAAAAAGTTTGTCTGCGCGCTTGCCATTGCGCTCGCTGTGGAATCGTCGTGGTCTATAGATGTCAACAGGGGCGAGCTTGAGAGCGCCGGGAATTCCGCGGAGGGAAGTTCCGTTGAATTCGAGAACTACGGCGGCCCGCACGCAGTCATCGAGTCGGCAAAAGCGATTCGGGATATCGGAGGCGCGCTCGGAAGGAGCGTTGCCGGGAATGTTTCCCAGCAGGCGACGTTCGGGGAGGGCGCGAAATACACGCTCGTCCACGCCGTCACGGAGGAAGAGAAGGGGAAGCTCGACGCCGATATCCTCATCCTGAACAAGAACGCCGGCGTCGACCATATCGTCAACCTCAGGAGAATCGTCTCCGGTTTCCTTTCCGAGGCATACGGCTATTCTGATGAGGATTCCCTCGCAATCGCGACGTTCGTCACGGTCTACAATGCGGTCTATCGCGGAAATATCGATGCCTTCCGCGGCAAATACAAGGAGAACGTCCTCTCGTTCCTCGACGATGAAAAAATCGGCCTGAGCACGAACTGGGAGGAATGGGCAGGTCATACCCAAATCGTCATCCCGCTCGGCGACCTTGACGGCGTTTCCGCGGTCGAGACTTCGGTCATCAGCGACGAGAATGTCGTCCAGGCGATACGTGAGAGCGGGGACAAGGGAATCGCGGAGAGGACGACGCTTGCGGACATAAAGGAACGGGAAGGAACAGACGCACAGCAGAAGGCTGCCGACGCGCAGAAGGAGGCGACCGAGAAGAAGCCTGCTGCGGCGGCGGCAAAGCAGGAGTCCCGCAAGGAGCCGTTGAACGAGGAGAAGAGGAAGAAGGCGGAGGAGGCGCAGAAGGAAGTCGAGAAGGCGCAGGCGCGCTCCGCCGAGCAGCAGCAGATTGCGGACAGGAAGCGCGACGAATCGCAGACCGAGCGCGAGAACATAAAGAAGGATATCCGCGCTCTTTCCGGGCAGCCCGATTTGTCGAAGGAAAGCTACGTAAACGGGCTTGTCCGCACTGACGAGAAGCAGAACCTGTTCGAGATTGTCAAGATTGACGCCGAAAGCGGAAAAGTCGTCCGGACTTCGCAGGTCAAGAACATTCGGAGCGGCATTTTCAGCGTGAAGAACATCACCATCAGGAATGAGGACGGCGAGGAGAAATTCGAGAACATGTACATCGCGGTGTGCGGCACATCTGACGGAAGGTCTGCCGTGAAGCTCTGCCTTATCGACACGCTGACGCTCGAAATGAAGAAGGAAAGCGAGGAGACGCTTGCCGACGATTCATCGTTCGTGCAGCTCGGTGGCGATTTCTTTGCCGTCGTGAATGTCGATGGTGATTTCTATGTCGGCGACTACGACCAGAATCTGACGCTGAAAAAGCGCAGCACCGTTCCCGTAAAGCCGACGACCCCGATAAGCCTGACGCCGAAGGGGCTGATGGTTACGGATAAATCGGGGACGCCCGTCCTTCTGTCGGTCTCCGCTCTCGATTCCGTTGGCGGCTCAAAGCAGGACAAGAAGGAATCTGTTTCGGACGCGAAATAATACAGGGATTCCCCGCGGTTTTAGGAAGGGGGCTTTCTGAAGCCCTCTTTTTTCGCGTTCAAATCGTTCGTTGGGCGGAGCCGAAATGAACAGTGGCTGTCCGGTAAGTTTGTTGCAAAGTGTCATTCCGAACGTGTTTCGGAATCTCTGCGCCATCAACTTTAACGCTTGATACAGCACCAGGAGATTTCTTCGGTATTTGGCATATATCCAAAACTATACTTTTCAAAATAGTTTAATAAAGATTTTTGTTTTGAATATTTTAGTGAAAGCAGTGTATTGATTGGGAGAAAAATAAGAAGAAAGATAAAAAGAATTGAAATGACACCATAAATACAAAATTTGTTAGTTCTTTTTTATTTTGCAATCAGTGCAAAACTGCGTTTATGTACTTCATGTACATGTACAATAACTAATAGTATTAATATATTGCTCATGCAAGTCTTTGTTATAAACACCATAGGAAAAGTCCTGATTACCAAAAACTTTGCTTTCATCGAATTTTTTTTCCATTGAATCAAAAATATCACCTATGTATAAATTTATTAATTCTGCCAATGTATTTAATAAAATTTTTAGCTCTTCTTCATTTCTATAACGCCAAAGCGTCTCTCTTCTATAATTATGAATTTCATTTTCTTCTTCTTTTGAGAATGTATTTCGAAAAGCTTCTGAAAAATCTGCATAATATGCTTTATACCTAATAGGGCATTTTAAATTTGGTTTATTAGGCAATCTTTCTTCATAAAACCATTTATTATAACTTATATCGTTATACCAATATAGATTTATATAAAATTGATTTTCAGAGTCAGCTAAATTGAATTGACTCCTTTGAATATATATTTCCTCAAAATATTTTCCGTTTTGTCTTCGAAATCGTAAATTCTTTTTCTTAAATCCTTTTTCTTTCATTATTGGAGAAATTAATTCAGAAATATATTTGTTAAAATTATTTAACTCTTTCATTTTTATTTCTTCTTCGGCTTGTCCCCAATCTTTTTCTCGTTAGCGCCCCTGTGCGGGCGTCCACATAACAATTGCTTAAACCGCAAAAACGGTTTTGCCCGACGGGCAAAATTTGCGCAAAAGGTGCGGTGGCGTAAAGCCGCGTACTAACATTTTATTATTAAAAATGAGCAGCATATGTACCTGCGTTTACCAGTCCCATAACCGCATTGAGTATAAGAGATATACAGGCAACTACGCCGCCTTTCTTTCCTTGCTTTAATGAACGAATTAGTTTTACTAACACAGTTATAAAGAAGATTGGAATTATAATAAACATGCTGGTAAATTCAATATCATATACTAATTCAAAGAGGAGGCTGTAATTGCAGTACAGAAAATCGCCGGCAAAAGTATCAGTTAAATCACTGCCTAAAACCAGGAACAGATAAATCAAATGTATTATTCCGATTTTATCTGCTCCCGTCAGCTCTTTTCTGTTTTTGTCTTCTACTGCTGTATTTTTATTTTCCCTTATTTCTTTGAAAACAATAAACAATAAAGAAAGAGAAATAAGAATCAATATAATCGCTATTCTTAGCATTTCTGACTCCATACTTTTTTTACTTTATTCAGGCACCTCAAGTAGCGGGCGTTCATATAACAACTGGTTGTACCGCAGCTGGCTCGACCCGCTGTCGGCATTGAAGCTTTGTTATGTGATTATCTTTTCTTCTACACATTTCCTTAGTGCTTTATCCCAAGCCTTAAAAGAGGTATCGCCTAAGGAAATATTATTATAATTTTTACTCATATAATTAATATACCATGATATCATCCCATCCCAATCAGATATATTTCCACCTGGCACAATTTTTAATCCAGTTTCTTCTAACAGAAATCCAGATTTTGACGAATTCATCATTTGTGAAGTTGTGACAATATTCGAACTTTCATCTTTTCCCCCTCGTGCAATTGGAACAATATGGTCATAAGTTGGAAACATCTCCCAATAAGCTATATGACAGTCCGACATTTTCCAGTTAGGATGATAGGGAAAAACATCTCCTAATTCAAAAGAAAGTATCCTTAAAACATTAGGAAAAAGTAATTTTTTACCAGTATAACGATCTATAAATCCATCTCTGATAAAAATCTTCAATTTTTCATAATAAGACATGTTCCTTGACTCATATTCTTGAAAGACATGTTTATAATTGGTTGTGATAAGTTTGACAGCAGAGTCTTTTTGATTATGGGTTATTTTGTCCAAAGCTTCTAATAAAATATCAATATGGGACATTTTAGTTTTCCTATTTTCCAATTCTTCCTCTATCATTTCATAACACTTCTATTCTTCGTAAATACAAGCGCCTCAAGTAGCGGGCGTCCACATAACAACTGGTTGTACCGCAGGTGGGCTTGATCCGCTGTCAGCTACGAATCTTTGTTATGTGTTTTTCTTTATATATTCGACAATAAAAGTTTTGTACTCATCGGCAGAATACTCTGTTTTATTGTTTATAGCAAGTTTATTCCAAAACTCATTTCTTGCATTTTGTATTATACATTTTTGATTTGTAACATCGCGTTTTCGATTCTGCATAATTTTTTTTATATTTTCTGCATATTCGCTTACAAATGAATTTTTATTTTTTTGCAATTTTCTTAAGAGTATGTATTTCTTCAAACCTGATTTACTTAACAAGGGCGTGGAAAATGATTCTAAGTATTCTAATAAACAAATATTAGTAATAAAATCGTTTTCGTTAAAAATATTTGAAAAGAGTTTGTTTTTCATTTTTGAATCATACGCATATAGCCACAAAAATTCTGAGATATAATCATACATTAAAAGTGGATCATTTCTTAAAATTTGGAAAAAATATTCTTCCAATACTTTTTTACAGTTTTTACGATGAATGTTTAAAGTGTCGCAAAGTATTATTAAAGAATTTCTTCTTATATCAACCGAAGAATCATATAAATGTTTTTCAAAGAATAAATAGATTTTATCATCTTCAAATTTTTTGATAATAGATTCTCTATAACTATGAGAATGTCTTACAGAATCTATTATGAAAGAAGTGAAAGCTTGATATTCATCTTTAAAATATTTCTCGAAAAATATATTTAAATTTTGAATTTTTAATAAATTCTGACAAGGTTCTTTAAGATATTTATCATCCAAATATAGATAATAATTGTTTATTTTTTCTATTAATTCTTCATCATTCATTTTTTTCTAAGCGCCCCAGTGCGGGCGTCCACATAACAATTGCTTAAACCGCACAGGCCTTGAGCCTGTGTCGGCTTTGAACTTCTTGTTATACGAGTACAGACTGCTTCTTTGCAATAGATATATGTTCTTTTTCAGAATTTTTAGCAAGAAGATATACACAATATTGATTCATGCTTACACCTTCTTTCTTTGAATCTTCTGCGAGGGTTTTGTGTAGAGTTTTTGGAAGGCGTAGTTTGAATTGACCGGAATAGGAATCTGCGGTTTCTGGTTCTGCTATTTCTATATTATCTTCAATTGCAGCGGTTAACCATGCTTTTTTTGCGTCTTCAGCATTTGCAACGACTTCAGCTACAGTTTCTCCACAAGTAATGCAGCCAGGAAGTTCCGGATATGAAGCGACGAAACCAGATTCTTCCGTATCTGGAATAATTTCCAATTTATATGGTAATTTCATATATTCTTCAAAAGTTTTCATATCAGTCCTCCTTCTTCTTGTTGGCTTCTTCTGCCTCAAGTATTTCTTTTACCATTCTTACATAAACGACTTTTATCGGTTCATGATTTGGAATGGTAATAGGATTGCACCCGGGTTTTCGGAATGTATAATGACTACTACCGCTTTTTGGTTGTGATACAACATACCCATAGCTTTGCAGAATTTTGCTTAGTTCTGCAAACCGCATATTCTTATCAAGCGATTTTATTTTGCTTAATAATTTTTCCCATTGTGCCATGATTATATTGTATATGGTGTTATATATGGTGTCAAATTATTTTTCAATTAGTGTTTGATAACTCTTGGCTTTCCTATACTTCCATCCCATAATTTCATTTTCTCTATAATTTCTAAGCAAATCCAAGTCAACTTCAGCCAGATAAATACCTTCTGTCTCAGGAGCTTCAAATACACACATATCCCGTACACCGCCTTCTTCGCGAAGCCAGGCAACTCCATCAAAAAGAGTGGAATGACCGTTGCAATCAGGTTGACCGGCAGGATAATTACATGTGCAAACTGCCAGCATGTTTTCATATGCACGAGTTCGCAATGCAGATAACCTGTTAATTTCCATAGGACAGGCATTTGGAGCAAGAATTATTTCTGCCCCCTTAAGCATTAGTACTCTTGCGCTTTCTGGAAACTCTCTGTCAAAGCAAATCATTGTACCGATTTTTACCTTTGTAAACCCCAAATCTAAATCAGCAACGTAAAAATCATCTCCCGAAGAAAGTACTTTTTCAACGTCAAAATCACATGTATGAACTTTTGAGTAATGTAAAACTTCGTTTCCTTTCTTATCAAAGAAGATTACGGAATTCAACGGTTTGGGATTATTAGTTTCTAAAAAAGTAATTCCAATTGCAAGATTTAGTTCTTGCGCTAGTTTCTTGAAAGAAAGAATAAAATTAGAATTTTTATTTATTGATTGAGATTCAAGTTCTTTTTGATCCAATGATATTTTATAACCTGTACTCCACATTTCAGGAAATAAAGCTATATCCGCTCCGAGTTTCTTTGCTTCAATACAGGCATCCAATCCTTTTTTTAAATTTTGCTCAATTGAAGCTTCAGGAAGCAATTGTAACATTGCAATTTTTATCTTCATACATTCTCCAATCTAGCGGCTCAGTGAGCCGTCCGTATAACAACTGGTTGTACCGCAGCGGGCTTGACCCGCTGTCGGCTACGAACCTTTGTTATGTGATTAACTATTCAATCCAAGTCCAGTAATAAGTATCAGAACTATCTTTAGATGTTTTACATTGAACCCAGAAACCTTCTTTTCCATCTTCGAAAATCATTTCTTTTTCTTTGCCCATTATCCAGCCAAAATATAAAATTAATTTATCTTCTTTTGATATTGTACTGACTATTTCTGAATTAAAATCTGCCTTCTTATATATATTATAAGATTGTTTAGGATTTCTTTCATATATTCCATCATATCCTTCACTATAAGAAATACATAGCTTTACATTATTTTTAATGAATTGTTCATTTCCTTTTATCTCTTCATAAGAAATAGAAAGTTGTGATTTTTCAATATTTGATAAATCAATCCTATAGATTTTTACTCCGTAAGAACCGTCATTTAACATTCTGAAACCAAGAAAAAGAATCTTTTTATCTTTTGAGATTTTATAAGAAGTGTAACATCTTGTTTCATAATTTGGACCAGACCATTCTGTTGAATAACTTAATAATTTTGTATATGTGTTGTTATTTATTAAATAATAATAACTGTAAGTTTTTCCGCCTCTTTTGTCATAATCAAACCAGGATTCTGTAATAAGACATAATTTATTTTTATCAGAAAGAACGGGTGCTTCTCTACCAGAAAGCAGATAGCCGCCGAAAACCCAGCCTTCAACGGATTTATCATTTTTTCCTTCTTGAGGGATTGTCTTTACTTTTACCCAGTTATCATCCATGTCATCTATTGTGTCAGAAATTCCTTCTTCAAGTAATAAAACACATATTTCATTATCCAGAACAGTGATTACTTTAGATGAAAGGTTGGAATTTTCACGGAGTTTTAATCTTGTGTTTGTAAAAAAATATTTACTTTCAAAATATTTTTCATTTGCAAATAAATTTATTGATATAAAAAGCACAGTAATAAGTAATACTATTCTTTTCAATTTTTCTCCTCCAAAAGCGCCCAAGTGCGGGCGTCCACATAACAATATTTTAAACCGCAGGCAGCTTGACTGCCTGTCGGCTTTGAAAATTGTGTTATGTGTTTCTACTTTGTAAATGCCACTTCCATATGTTTCTTTTCTTTTACACAGTCAAGAAGATAATAATTAATAATATTCTGATACGGCATACCTGTTTCTTCTGACATTTTTTTGAAATAATCAATTACCTGTTCATCGAGACGGATTGTAATTTGCTGCTTGAGTTTTCCAACATAAGGATTTTTTACTGCATTTGAAAAATCGTATTCTTCTCTCATTTTAATTTTCTCCATACTGTTTCTTTTCGTTTGTAGTTGCTTTTCGAGCTGAAATGATTCTGATTACTTCGTCATTTTACGATAACAATGGCAGACAACCAGCACTTTAGAATTATTACTAATGCCTAAAATAATAAATCTATCCTCTTCTTCCGAATGGTCTGGATCCCAATCAAATTTTATTTTCTATAATTATAACTTACTTATTTCGTCAAATACGTCGAGTCAAGGCACGCGTGCGCTTAAAGCCTTGACTTCGCCGTTTTTAGGGTTTGTAATAAACCCTAAATAAAAAAAGCACGGCTTGACCGTGCCTAATTCTATTTCTTATTTTTATATGCATATCCAAAATTAATTGGAGGAGATGTTACAGAAATATATTCAAATACATCCTGACTATTATTTTTTAGTCCATGAATATCTCCGTCAGCAAAACGAACTACATCACCAGGCTCGAATATCTCTTCTTTGTTATCTGCAAGAAGTAAAATCCCTTTTCCACTCACGGCAATCCATATCTGTTCCGAAGTATCATGTTTATGCCGAGGTTGTTCATTATCGGGCTGAACCAAAACTCTTGTGATAGTAATTCTTTCGGATTTACTATTTTCTGGATTCAACAGCTGAAATGATTCAACACCAGGATTGCTTAAAATTTTGATTTCGGATTTTTTTATTATTTCCATTTTCAATCTCCGTGCACCAGTGGGCTGTGAGTATAACAATGAGTTAAATCGCACAGGCCTTGAGCCTGTGTCGGCTACGAACTTCTTGTTATGCTTTTATTCTTTCACACAAATTTATTTATTTTACTGATACTATTACACCGAATTTTCCTTTTGAATATATGCATTCCACATTCCTAAAACCGGCATCTTTTAACCATTGGATTTCCTGATTGATTGAGATTTCGCGATCCAGTTTTTTTCTTTCAATCCATCGCGCATACTCTATTTCCGATACTCCCGATTTTTTTATTCCATTTATCCAATATTCCTCGATTTTTTCATTAATGACTGAACTGTCAGAGCAAAACTGGTCATAATTAACAAAAAGCCTGTCGTCCTCAAGAGATTCATAAACTCTTTTGAAAAGTCTTTTCTTGTCAGTATTTTCAAGATGGTGAATTGAAAGAGCTGAAATAATCAAGTCGGGATTGCCTTCTGGCATTGATTCTGAATAATCCAGGACTTTGTATTTTATATTCGCGCTTCCTGAAAACCTCTTTTTTGCAACATCCAGCATTTCCTCGGCAATGTCTATCAGCACATACTCTGATTTTGGGAAGTGCCTGTACCAAAAAGAAGAGAGCAGGCCAGTTCCGGAGCCAAGGTCATAGATAAGTTTCGGCTCATAATTTAATGTCCTGGCAATAAAATCTGTGCTTGAAATGTAATAATCGTCAAAGCATGGTATAAACTTCTTTCGATTTTCATCATAGCTTTTTGCAACTAAATTGAACTGTCCTTGAATATCCATTTTTTTATCCTTTTTTAGCCACGCGACTGCGCCTGTCGTCATAACAATATTTATATTTCTATAAAACCACCAGCCCAGTGGGCTGTGAGCATAACAAATATTCTCCGTATCCACGGTAAACAGTTTATACTGCAAAAATGTCAGTGTAAGCTGAACCGTAAATATCTTAAGCCCTGTAATAACATGCTTTTATGCTTTGCCGCAATATTTTACACGGATACATGTAAAATCACAGTCTGTCTAGGGGACTCAGCACTCCGCCGGCACCGCGTTTTAGAACGTGGGTGTAAGTCTGCTGCGCTGGCTTCGGTTGTGGGCAAAAAAACGCCCCGCGTGATTGCAGGGCGTTTTCCGGAATCGATTTTCCGTGGGAAATTACTTCCTCTTGAGGTACTTGACGCTGTCGAGCGCGACAGCCGCGATGATGATAAGTCCCTTGAAGACGAACTGGAGGTTCGTGTCGATTCCGAGGAAGGTGAGGCAGTATGTGAGGCTCGTGAAGATGATTACACCGATGACCGCACCTCCGATTTTTCCGATACCGCCGTTGAACGATATTCCGCCGACGACGCACGCGGCGATTGCGTCAAGCTCGTAGCCCTGACCCGTTCCCGCGCTGGCGTTCGCCTTGAACGCTTCGAGGAACGCGCCGCATCCGTAGAACACGCCTGCCATGATGAAAACGCCCATCGTGACCCAGAATACGCTGATACCGCTGACGCTCGCCGCCTCGGCATTTCCTCCGACCGCGTACATGTTCTTTCCGAACGTCGTCTTGTTCCAGATGAACCACGCAACGGCAATCGCGATGATTGCGGGGATGATGAGTTTCGGGAACGTTATCAGCTCTCCGCCGACATATCCCATAATCCAGCGTCCGCCAATCATATCCTTGATATCCGCGTCGATTGAGCCGACCGGCGTTCCGCTCGTTCCGAAGAAGAGCAGTCCGTAGATGATGAGCTGCGTCGCCAGCGTCGAGATGAACGGGTGGATTTTGAGCTTGGCGCTGAACACGCCCGCGAACGCGCTGAACGCGACGCACAATATGATTGAAAGGAAAAGCGCGAGGATAAGGCGGAATGCCATCGCGTGTCCGGTGAAGTCCCACGGCTCGGCGCCGAAGAACGTGACGATGTTCTGTCCCGGATGGAGGATAAGTCCCGTGATGACGGCACCGAGCGCGACCATGCGCCCGACGCTGAGGTCCGTTCCCGCGAGGAGGATGAGTCCCGCGACACCGAGAGCGTAGAACATCCTTACGGACGACTGCTCGAGAATCGTGAAGATGTTCGGCAGGCTGAGGAGGTTTCCGTTTCCGGAAAGCGGCGCGAGCACTATACAGACGATGAAGAACACGAGAATCGCGAGGTAAAGACCGTTGTCGAGGAGGAACTTCGACATCCTGAATTTGTTGATGTAGTTCTGCACTGAAAGCGTGCAGTCCTCCATGAAATTCGTCTGGCCGTTCCTGAGCGCGCGGTTTTTCTGCACGAAATCGACATATGCCTGGTTCTTCGCCGCCTTCGCGACGTCGACGGCCGACGTGAATTTGTTCTTCGCCTCGAAAACGGCGGAATCATGCTCGTAGTTCGCTATGCGGAGCTCTTCCTTGCAGTCCGCAACATCCTTCTGCGCCGTCTTTCCTGTGTATGATGCGACAATCTTCTGCTTGCGCTCGAGGGACGCCGCGTCAATCTCGGAAAGCTGCTTCTGGAAATCGGCTTTGAGGGAAGCGATGATGTCGTTCTGCTCTTTCGTTACCTTCGCGATGTTCGCCTTGGAGATTTCGTTGTTGCGCGCGACTGCTTTCTTGACGATTTCCGCAATCTCCGCCTTGTTTTTCTCCTCGACTATTTTTGCTTCCGCGATGCGCGCGTTGTTGCGCGCGATAAGGGCGGTGCGCTCCTCGGCTGAGAGAAGCTTGTTGCGCTTTGCCGCCGCATTTTCCTGCTTCAGGGCGGAAATGAGGTTGACGCCGTCTTTTCTGAGCTCGGTGAGGCGTGCGCTGTATTTCGTAAGTTCCTTGTCCTGCTCAAGGTAGCTTTTCTGTTCGTTGTCCATTGACATACTCCTTTTTCACAGATATTTCGCAGAAAGCTTGAGAAGCGCTTCCTGGTCGGTCGTCGCCGTGTCCACGATTCCGGCGAGCCTGTGGTTTGACATAACGGCGATTCGGTTCGTGATTCCGAGAATTTCAGGCATCTCGCTTGATACGACGATTATCGTCTTTCCTTCCTTCGCCATACGGATGATGAGTTGGTATATTTCATACTTCGCGCCGACATCGATACCGCGTGTCGGTTCGTCGAGGAGGAAAACCTCCGGCGAGCGCTCCATCCATTTTCCGATGATGACTTTCTGCTGGTTTCCGCCCGAAAGCGATGTAATCAGCTCCTCCGACGAAACGCATTTCGTGTGCATCTGCTTTATCTCGCGCTCCGCGGCCTCCTCCATCTTCCGCTCGGAAAGGATTCCCGCAGTCTTGTAGCTGTCGAGATTCGTTATGACGGTGTTGAATTTTATCGTGTCCTTGCCGAACATTCCGTTGAGCTTGCGCTCCTCCGTGACGAGCGCGAATCCATGCTCCATGGCGTCGCGGCTGTTCGAGAAGCGGAGCTTCTTGCCGGAATAGGAAATCGTTCCCGTTGAGATTGTGCGCACCCCGAAAAGGGATTCAAGCAATTCGCTGCGTCCAGCTCCTACAAGCCCGTACAATCCGAAAATCTCGCCCTTCCTTACCTTGAACGATATGTTCTCCAAAATGGGGGCGTATTTTGTTGATAGGTTATTGATTTCAAGACAGTAATCGCCCGGTTTGTTGTCGACGTCCGGGAAACGCTTGTCGAGGGAGCGTCCGACCATGGCGGTTATGAGCTCGCCCATCTCGGTTTCTGACGACTGTTTCTGCATAATCATCTTTCCGTCGCGCAGGACGGCAATCTGGTCGCAGACCTGAAAAATCTCGTCCATCTTGTGCGATATGTAGACGAACGAAACGCCTTTCTTTTTGAGCTCGCGGACAATCGAGAACAATTTCTGAACCTCGTTCTCCGTAAGGGAGCTTGTCGGCTCGTCGAGAACGATTATCTTCGCGTCATAGGAGACGGCCTTCGCGATTTCGACCATCTGGCGCTGCGAGACGCTCATCGTCCTCATTATCGTGCGCGGGTTTACGTTCATGTTCAGCGAGTCGAAAAGCTTGATGCTGTCCTTGAGCATCTTCGCCTCGTCGATGACGCCGAATTTCTTGGGGTATCTTCCGAGAAAAAGGTTGTCGGCGACTGAGCGGTCGAGACACTGGTTCAGCTCCTGGTGAACCATCGCGACGCCGCTTTCCAGCGCTTCCTTCGGGTTCTTGAATGAAACCTGTTTGCCACAAAGCAGAAACTGTCCCTCGTCCTTCGCGTAAATTCCGAAAAGGCATTTCATCATCGTGGATTTTCCGGCTCCGTTCTCGCCCATCAAGCCGAGCACCGAGCCTTCCGGAACCTCAAGGTTGATTCCGTCTAGGACTTTGTTCTTGCCGAATGATTTCGACAGGTTTTTAATCTGTAGAACTAATTCGCTCATATTTCTTCCTGTTGGTGAATTTTGCCAAAAAAAGACCACGCCCGTATTTCTCGGGCATGGTCTCCCGTTTCCTTATTGGCGGAAACTAGTACTTGAGCTTGTCCGTGTAGTCGCGTCCTGAGTTCGTCTTGACCATGTTGATTGCGAACGCATCGTAGTTTCCGAAGTTCGTGAACTTGTCAAGGCAGCTCGACTCGTTCTGACCGTCACCCTGAACGACCGTCAGCTTAAGTCCGAGGAGCGGCGCATAGTAGTTGAGAGCAGGAAGGTATGAAGATGAGAGGAAGTTGTCCGCAGAGTTGTAAATTGTGAGGAGAACTTTCTTCTCGGGGGCGTTGCTCTGGCGAATCTGCTCGTCGCGCATACCAGCCTTGTAGAGCTGCCAGTTGTCCTTGTTGACGCCCGTGTTCTGGGCGAGGAGCGCCTTTGTCGAGGGAATGTAGTCGACGGCAGCGGAAATCTTGTTTCCGTACTTGTCGTTCTTCGTGATTCCGCTCGTGACGACATCGTCTCCTGTGAGACCGTCAAGAAGGTTCCTCAAAACCTGGAGCGTAGCCGTAGCCTGCGCGTCGACGTTCTGGGAAACGGTTCCAGTGAGCTTACCAGCACCGATTGCCTCGATCGCGTCGGCATTCGCATCGTATCCGAAAATCGGAACGCCGGCAGGGAAGTTTGAAGCCTGAAGGCATCCCATGGCCATTCCGTCGTTGTTTGAGATTACGAGGTCGATTGCATCGCCGAACTTTGTCGCCCAACCGCCCATAGCCTCGGTAGCGGCGTTCGCGTTCCATGTAGAACCGTCGGTTCCGGTCATCGCTTTTCCTTCAAGCTCGACGACCTTCATCTCAGTTCCGCCGACGTTGATTTTTCCTTCCTGAATTTTTACCGGGTCAGGAGAGCCTGCCCATGTTCCGAGCGCGCGCCTGATTCCTTCCGTTCTCGCCTTCGAGTCGTTGTGTCCGACATCGCCGATGCAGAGAACGTAGCCGATTGTTCCGTCGCCGTTGCGGTCAACGACAGCCGGATCGGATTTCGCGAGGAAGTCCGCGATGAGTTTTCCCTGGACAGCGCCGCCGCCGGCCGCGTCGAAACCGACATAATATGTATTGTCGTTCCAGTTCATTGAAGCCATGTCGATTGCGCCTGTCTGCGGGTCTGAAGGCTGCCTGTTGAAGAATACCAACGGTTTGTCCTTGTTGAGGACCTTCGGTGCTGAATTCTTCTCGTTGCACCCTGTGAGAGCTCCAGCCGCCACAGCAACGGCAATCAATGAGCCTGCCAACTTTTTCATAAAAAAACCTCCTTTATTTATGAAAAGACGTTCATTAAGAACTAAATCCGGTTTTTCGGACAAGGGACAGTGTAAAACAGAAAACCAAAAAGTCAACGATTTTTTTCTATAAATTAGTCTTTAGAGGAATATCGCTTTTTTTTATTTTTTTTCGATATTTTTTTATTGACAAAATTATGTTGTATCAAATATAATCAAGTCAAATATAAATCAAGACGGAGGCAAGATATGGCAATCTACGATTACACAGTCAAGAACAGGGCGGGGGACGATGTTCCGATGGCGAATTTCAAGGGGAAGGTTCTCCTTATCGTGAATACCGCCACGGGATGCGGCTTCACCCCGCAGTACAAGGGGCTTGAGGAGCTTTGGCAGAAGTATCATGAGCGCGGGCTCGAGATTCTCGATTTCCCCTGCGACCAGTTCGGTCATCAGGCTCCGGGCGACGATGACGAGATTCACGAATTCTGCCAGATGAGATACAAGACGAGCTTCGACAATTTCAAGAAAATCGAGGTGAACGGCGAGAACGAGATTCCGCTCTACACGTTCCTCAAGTCCCAGAAAGGGTTCGCCGGTTTCACCGGCATAAAGGGCGCGCTGATGAGCGCCGTCGTCGGGAAAATCGACCCGGATTACAAGAACAACGCGAACATAAAATGGAACTTCACGAAATTCCTCGTCGACCGCGACGGAAATGTCGTCGAGCGCTTCGAATCGACCGTGGAGCCGTCAAAAATCGACGAGAAAATCGGCGCTTTGCTGTAGAATGGGAAAGGACGCGGCAGCATGCCTGCCTTGCCGGTATGCTGCCGCCGCGATTTCGTTCCTGATAAAGAGAGGAGATTTTTTATGTACGATGCGATAATCATAGGGGCTGGTCCTGCTGGAATCTCGGCGGCTTTGTATGCGAAGCGCGCCAATCTCAGCGTCCTCGTCCTCTATCACGGCGAATCCCAGCTCGGGAAGGCGCACAAAATAGACAACTACTACGGTTTCGTCGACGGGATAACCGGCGCGGAGCTGTATGCCGCTGGAATCGAGCAGGCGAAGAAGCTCGGAATCGAGGTTGTCGAATCCGAAGTCACCGGCATTCAGTTCGAGACGGAGCAGTCCTATTCGGTCGAGACACCCGGGAAGGCTTTTTCCGGAAAATCCGTCGTGATAGCGACCGGGAACAAGAAGCTGCGCCCCGCCGTAAAGGGAATAAAGGAATTCGAGGGGAAAGGTATAAGCTATTGCGCCGTTTGCGACGGTTTCTTCTACAGGGGAAAGCGCGTCGTCGTCGTCGGGGACAAGCTTTATGCGTTCCAGGAGGCGTCGCATCTTGCGCCCATCGCGTCGTCTGTCGTCGTTCTGACGGACGGGAAGGACACGGCGGAGATTTCCGCGCTTGTCGATGGTGCTGGGCCCGCGCTCGCAGGAAAAATCACCGTTGACGGAAGAAAGATTGCCGAGATAACGGGCGGGTCGAGCGTCGGCTCGGTCGTTTTTGCTGACGGCGGCTCGATTCCTGCCGACGGCGTTTTTGTCGCGCTCGGCTCGGCGGGCGGCGCTGATTTCGCGAAGAAGCTGGGGCTTGCGCTTGACGGGGACTCGATAAAGGTCGACCAGAAGATGGCGACGTCGGCGCGCGGAATCTTCTCGTGCGGCAACGTGAACGGCGGGCTTCTTCAGGTATGCAAGGCGGTCTACGAAGGCGGCGTCGCGGGACTTTCCGCGGTGGAATACGTGCGCTCGCTCTCAAAATAGAAGTGTCGGCTGCAAATTTTTATGCGATGCTGCGAAAAGTATGCTGAAACGAAAATCGGTCATTGAGCAGGCTTCGACCGCGCTCTGTCAACGTATTGGCATACTTTTTGTACCATCGCGGATTTAGGGAATGTCGGTTCGCTTCGGGAGGTTTTCATGCCGAAAAACGGGAAAAGGGAAAGCACTATTGTCCGGACAAGCATCGTCGGGATACTCGTGAACGTGGCTCTTGCCGCGGTCAAGGCTGCTGTCGGGCTTATGTCGAATTCCATCGCGGTCGTGCTCGACTCGCTGAACAATGTCAGCGACGCGCTGTCGTCCGTCATAACGATTGTCGGGACGAAGCTCGCGCTCAAGCCCGCGACGAAAAAGCATCCGTTCGGGCACGGGCGCACCGAGTACTTGTCCGCGCTCATAATCGCGGTCATCGTCCTGTATGCGGGCATGACGTCCGCGGTTGAGTCGGTGAAAAAGATAATCAATCCTACGGAACCGTCCTACAGCGCTGTCGGAATCTCGTTCATCGCGGTCGCCGTTGCCGTGAAAATCGCGCTCGGGCTTTACTTCAAGTCGGTGGGAAAATCCGTCCGGTCGAATTCGCTCGTCGCGTCGGGGCAGGACGCGCTTATGGACTCGGTCGTCTCGGCGTCTACGGTGGCGGCGGCTCTCGTGTTCAAATGCACGGGCTTCCGGCTTGAGGCGTGGCTTGCCCTCGTGATTTCCGCGCTGATAATCAAAAGCGGGTTGGCGCTTGTCGCGGAGACGGTCAGCCAGATTCTGGGCGAGAGAATCGACCCGGAGCTTTCGCGGGGAATCAAGGAGACGGTGTGCGGCGTCGACGGCGATATTTTGGGCGCGTACGATCTCGTGCTGAACAACTACGGCCCGGACCGCTTCCTCGGTTCCGTCCACATCGAGGTGCCTTCAGACTGGACGGCGGAGAAAATCGACATCGTGACGAGGAGAATACAGGACGAGGTTTTCAGGAAACACAGCGTCGTGCTCGGCGGCGTCGGCATTTATTCCGTCAACTCCGGGAATTCGTCTTCGTCGGCAATTCGCGCCGCGGTGGAGAAGGCCGCCGAGACATACCCGGAAATCCTCCAGACGCACGGATTTTTCGCGGACGTTCAGAACAGGCGCATCTCCTTCGACGTCGTTGTCGCGTTCGGGACGGACGGGAGGCGCGACGCATACGAGCGGTTCTGCCGGCAAATCCGGAACCTTTTCCCCGGATACGAAGTCAGCATCCACCTCGATGCCGATATGAGCGATTGACATTTGTCCGCTCTCGTGTGAATTTATTCTGAATTTTTCGCCATGCGCCTGTTGAATTCACGCGCAGCTTTTCCATATGGAGGTTTTGATGAACTGTACGGACGAGATAAAGTGTTCCGAAGATAGATTCGAGAAACTCAAGCTGAAGAACCAGCTCTGCTTCCCGATGTATGCCGCTTCCCGGGAAATTCTCCGGAAATATACGCCGCTTCTCAAGCAGCTCGATTTGACGTACACGCAGTACATCGTGATGATGGTTCTCTGGGAGGAAAAAAGCGTGACCGTCGGCGACCTCGGAAAGAAACTTTTCCTCGATACAGGAACTCTCTCCCCGCTTCTCAAATCGATGGAGAAAAAACGCCTCCTCACGCGGGCTCGTGACCCGTCGGACGAGCGGATTGTGCGCATATGCATAACCGGGGAAGGCGAGGAGCTGCGGAACCGCGCCGTCGATGTCCCGGAAAAGATGGGCGGATGCCTGAAGCTTTCCGAGGAGGAAGCCGCGACGCTCTACAATCTCCTCTACCGTATTCTCACCCACTGATTTTCCCGCCATAAAATGCGCCCGCGTCCTGTTGTGGCGTTGTTGCGGCGGATTCGTTTTTCTGCGTGTCCGCTGCATCGAATCAAAAAAATAAAAAAAACGATTTTTTTTGTTGACATCGTTTTTTTTTGCCGTATACTGAAATTAGTTACATGAAAGCAGTTTCAAAAACAAGCACAATATACGACGTTGCCCGTCTTGCCGGGGTCAGCTCGGCGACTGTCTCGCGTGTTCTCAACGAGCCGAACCGCGTGGCGAAGGAGCGTCGCGAGCGCGTCCTCGATGCGATAAGGACGCTTGGTTTCGTGCCGAAGGCTGATGCAGTTGCAAAGGCGCGAAAGTCGTACAGAAAAATCGGTGTTGTCGCGCCGTTCTTCACGCAGTCGTCTTTTATGGAGCGGCTCCGCGGAATCGCGACTGTGCTCGGCTCGCAGCACTACGAGCTTGTCGTCTACTCAATCGATACGGCTGAGGATTTGGCGAGCTACGTCTCGATGCTGGTGAACACGCGGCGCGTTGACGGGCTGATTTTCCTCTGCGTCCGTCCGGGCGAGGAGGTAATCGGTATGCTCCGCGAGGCTGATTTTCCGGTCTGCTTCGTCGAGACGGAGCTCGATGGATTCGATTGCGTCGCTGTCCAGAACCTCAAGGGCGGGCAGCGCGCGGCGGAATTCTTGTTCCAGAAGGGATGCAGGCGCCCCGGTTTCGTGGGGGAATCGACGCGCGTGTCCTATGCGGTCGGCGCGACGGAGGAGCGTTTCCGCGGGTTCGAATTCTTCTTCGCGAACCAGGGAATCGTGATTCCCGAGAGCCGAATCTGGATTGGGGAATTCTCGGATTCGCAGCTCGACAGCGGAATTGCGTCGTACCTTTCTCAGGGCGACCTTCCCGACGGCGTGTTCTGCTCGAGCGATGTCGTCGCGGCACGGTTCATCAGGTTCGCGCGGGCGAGGGGAATCAGGATTCCGGAGGACGTGATGGTCGTCGGGTTCGACAACATCGAGATTGCCGACTATCTGGGGCTGACTTCCGTGAGCCAGAGCCTTGAGGAATCCGGCGCGATTGCGGCGAGGCTCGTCCTCAACAGAATCTCGGAGAAGGATTCCCCGTGCGTCGTCGTTCAGGTTCCGATAGGGATAATCGCGCGGGAGTCTACGGGGAAGTAATCCCGCGCGGTTCGGGGAAAATTGCAAAAAGTCCACTTTTCAAAAGGAGGCTATATGAAAAGGGTTGTTAAGATTGGTGCGGCTGTCGCCGCTGTGGCTGTTCTCTCGCTTTCGAGCGGATGCAAGAAGAAGGATGCCGTCGTGCAGAAACCGGCTGATGACGGAACAATCCGCATCGAGGGCGCGTTCCGCGGCGAGGACGAGGCGAGATTCCAGGAAATCGTGAAGATTTTCAACGAGAAGACCGGATATCACGTGACGTATGAGGGAAGCCCGGACTTTGAGGTGCAGATACAGGTCGAGACGCAGGCGAACACGCCGCCTGATATCGCGGTTCTTCCGCAGCCGGGCACGATGAAGCGGTTCGCCGACGCCGGATATATCAGGCCGATGAGCGCGGACGTCGTTTCGGCAATCGACTCGAGCTACGCGCCCGTATGGAAGGAGCTCGGCTCGCACAACGGCAAGGTCTACGGCATATTCCACCGCGTCAACGCGAAGAGCTTCGTCTGGTACAACAAGAAGGAATGGGAAAAGCGCGGGTACTCGGTTCCGAAAACGTGGGACGAGCTCCGTGCGCTTGAGGAGCAGATGGTCGCGGACGGCGTTATTCCGTGGTCAGTCGGGTTCGAGTCGGGAGCCGCGACGGGATGGCCGGGAACGGACTGGCTTGAGGATATGGTTCTGCGCACTGCGGGCCCGGAAATCTACGACAAATGGGTCAACCACGAAATCGCGTTCGACGACCCGGCGATTGTCAACGCGCTTTCGTATTGCGGCGAGATTTTCCTCAACGACAAATACGTGTACGGCGGTGCTGCGAGCATCGTCACGATGAACTACGGCGACAGCGTGAAGCCGCTTTTCGAGAATCCGCCCCGCGCGATGATGAACAGGCAGGGGAATTTCATCACGGCGTTCATGCAGCAGGAAGTTCAGGCGAACCTTGAGGAGAACGTCGGCGTGTTCGCGCTTCCCGGCGTCGACCCGAGATGGGGAACGCCCGTCCTCGGCGGCGGCGACCAGTTCGTTGCGTTCACGGACAAGCCCGGCGTCGACGAATTCATGAAATTCCTGACGACGTGGGAGGCGTGCGCGCCGTGGGCACGGAGCGGCGGCGCTCTTTTCCCGCACAAGAACCAGAACTTCGACGATTACGGGAATTCGCTTGAGCGCGACATCGCGAAAGTTCTTGTCGGCGCGACGGTCTTCCGCTTCGACGCGTCTGATTTGATGCCGACCGAGGTTGGTTCCGGCTCGTTCTGGACGGGCATGGTCAACTACGTCAGCGGCGCCGAGACGGCGGAGTCCGCGCTTAAATTCATCGAGGAATCGTGGGCGCGCTGATGCGCATGTCATAACCGCGCTGCCTGGGTGGGGCGCGCGGTCAGGCGGCAGTTCCCTAAAAGCGTCAAATGCTCTTCTCCCGAAAGGGAAAGTGCCGCCTGTTTCGGGCATCACAATTTGGAGACACATATGAATGAATCGAGAAAACTCGGAACGCGCTTTTCGTCCGCGGAGCTTTTGAGAACTGCCCTTGTCGTGGCGGCGACAGTCGCTGTCGTTGGGCTCGGGTTCTCAATCCTCAGGACGAACGCGCTCCCGCAGCTCGCAACCACGCTCGTCGCGATTGTATGGGGCGTGTCGTCCGTAATCCTGATATTCTATTCGCTGAACCTTCTGGCGCAGATTTTCCCGTCGAAGGTATACAACAAGATTGTTCCGTACATATTCATCGGGCCTGCCGTGCTCATAATGGGATGGTATCTTTTCCTCCCGACGCTCCGCTCCCTTCTGCTGAGCTTCATGGACAAAACGTCGACGCGCTTCGTCTGGTTCGAGAACTACCGGTATTTGTTCTCCGACCGCTCGATGCTCGTCTCCATCAGGAACACGCTCATCTGGCTCGTCTGCGGAACGGGATTCAGCGTCCTCATCGGTCTTACGGCCGCAATTCTTGCCGAGAGAAGCTTCGTGAACAAGCTTTCAAAGACGCTGATTTTCCTTCCGATGTCGATTTCCCTCGTCGGCGCAGGCGTCATATTCAAATTCATGTACGCGGCGAAATTCGGCGGCGCGGAGCAGATTGGACTTCTGAACGCGATTGGCGTCTCGCTCGGGATTGAGCCGCAGAACTGGCTCGGGAAGGCTCCGTGGAACAATTTCTTCCTCATCGCGATTTTCGTCTGGCTTCAGACGGGGTTCGCGCTCGTCGTCCTTTCGGCGGCGCTCAACGCAGTTCCCGAGGAGATGATTGAGGCGGCTCGGATTGACGGCGCGGGCGAATTCCGCATACTCATGCAGATTGTCATCCCCAACATCAAGGCGTCGATTATCAGCGTCAGCACGACGATACTTCTTGCCGCGCTCAAATGCTTCGACATCGTCTACTCGATGACGAACGGCATGTTCGGGACGGAGGTTCTCGCGAGCCAGCAGTACAAGCAGATGTTCACGTTCCAGAATTACGGGCGCGGCTCGGCGATAGCGATTCTCATACTCGTCGGCGTGAGCCCGGTCATCTATTACAACCTCAAGGAATTCCGCAACAAGGAGGCGTTCAAATGAACCAGACAAAAGGCACGTTCGGAAAGTACGTCATAACGTTCATACTGATATTCTTCTGCATACTCTGGACGCTTCCGACGGTGGGTATATTCGTCACGTCGTTCAGGACGGCGGACGCGGCAAGCTCGACCGGATGGTGGAAGGCGTTCTCCGACCTGGGGAATTTCACGCTCGACAACTACAACCAGGTTCTCTTCGGGCAGCGGTACAGCGTCGGAAGCGCGTCGGGAACGCAGACCGTGCGCGGCGCGACGATGCTCAGCGCGTTCCTCTCGTCGATTACCGTCACGCTTCCGTCCGTCATCATCCCGATTCTCATCGCGTCGGCGGCGGCATACGGCTTTGCGTGGCTCAGTTTCAAGGGCAGGAACGTCCTTTTCGCGACGATAATAATGCTCCTCGTCGTTCCGCTCCAGATTTCGCTCATCCCGATTCTGCGCGACTACAACAAGGTCGGTCTGAACGGGACGTATCTGGGAATATGGCTCGCGCACTGCGGCTTCGGTCTTCCGCTGGCGACGTACATGATGTACAACTACATCTCAAGCCTCCCGCGCTCCATCCTTGAGTCGGCGTTCATCGAGGGCGCGAGCCACTTCACGACGTTCGTCAGGCTGATTCTTCCGCTTTCGGCTCCGGCAATCGCGTCCTTCGCAATATTCCAGTTCATCTGGGTCTGGAACGACATGCTCGTCTCTCTCGTCTTCCTTTCCGGCGCGGGTCAGAAGCTTCAGGTCGTCACGGTGCGGCTGATGAACATGGCGGGAACGCGCGGGACTGACTGGCACCTGCTCACGGCGGGCGCGTTCGTGTCGATGATTCTGCCGCTCGGGGTGTTCCTCGGCCTCCAGAAATTCTTTGTCCGCGGTCTTCTCGCGGGTTCGGTGAAGGGTTGAGAGATGTATCAGGAACTTCTTGAAAAGAATATGCCGTCCCTCGTCTCCCGGCTTTACGAGCTTTACGGCGGGCGGTGGGATTTCTACAAAATTGTCTCGCGCCTCGAGACCATGATGAGGAAGGCGTCGGCGGAACGAAACGCGGGCGGCTATCTTTCAAGGCTCGACGGGGAGGCTATAGCGTCGGCGGACGATAATCCGTGGTATCTGAGCGGAAAGACGGTCGGCATAATGCTCTACGTCGACCTGTTCGCGGGAAACTTGAGAAATCTCGCGGGAAAAATCCCGTATCTTAAGGAGCTCGGCGTGAACTACGTCCACCTGATGCCGCTGTTCGACTGCCCGAAAGGCGAGAACGACGGCGGATACGCGATAAGCTCGTACAGAAAAGTCCAGCCGCGGCTCGGGACGATTGGCGACCTGAAATTTGTCGCGGACGAATTCCACAAGAACGGGATTCGACTCGTCCTCGATTTCGTGTTCAACCACACGAGCGACGAGCACGTCTGGGCGAAGAAGGCGCGGGCGGGCGACCCGAAATTCAGGGATTTCTACTACATCTACAAGGACAAATCCGAGGTGGACAGCTGGAACGCGACGCTCCGCGAGATTTTCCCGACCGTGCGCCGCGGCTCCTTCACGTATATCGAGAAGAACGACGAGTGGGTCTGGACGACGTTCAACTCGTTCCAGTGGGATTTGAACTACTCGAATCCCGAAGTGTTCCTTGCGATGTGCGAGGAGATGCTTTTCATCGCGAACCTCGGCGTTGACGTTCTTCGGCTCGACGCGCTCGCGTTCGTCTGGAAGGAGAAGGGAACCGTCTGCGAGAGTCTTCCGAAGGCGCATACGCTCATCCAGGCGTTCCAGTACGTGGCGCGGATTGCGTGCCCGTCGCTCCAGTTCAAGAGCGAGGCAATCGTGCATCCGGACGAGGTGATAAAGTACATAAACCCGTCCGAGTGCCATTTGAGCTACAACCCGCTGCAGATGGCGCTGTTCTGGTCGACGGTCGCGACGCGGAACACGGAGCTTCTTGCGCTGTCGCTTAAAAGGCGCTGGGAAATTCCGTCGTCGTGCGCGTGGGTGAACTACATCAGGTGCCACGACGATATTGGCTGGACGTTCAGCGACGAGGATGCGCGGGAAGTCGGCATCGACGGGTTCGCGCACCGGCAGTTCCTCAACAAATTCTTCACCGGACGGTTTCCGGGAAGTTTCGCTTGCGGGGAGCCGTTCCAGCTCAATCCGACGACGGGAGACTGCCGCATCTGCGGGACGATGGCGAGCCTTTCCGGTCTCGAGCAGGCGGAGAAGTCGGGAAATCCGGAGCTTCGCAGGATGGCGGTGGCGCGGATGAAGATGATGTACGCCGTGCAGATGGCGCTTCCGGGAATTCCTCTCCTGTATGCGGGGGACGAGCGCGCGGTGATGAACGACTATTCCTACCGCGACGAAAAATCGAAGCGGGACGACTCTCGCTGGGTGCACCGGACGGCGGCAGACTGGAGCGGGAATTTCCTGCACGAATCGCAGGAAGAGGTCTTCGAATTCCTGAAAAAAGTCGTCGGAATCAGGAAGGACGAGCCGCTTTTTGCGGGAAACGACATCGCGTTCTACGACGTTCAGGACAGCCGCGTGTTCGCGTTCCGGCGCGGGACTGTCCACGTAATCGCGAATTTCAGCGACAGCGCGGCGTCGTTCAGAAGCGGCGCGTGGTCCCGCTGCAGCACCGACCTCATCACGGGAAAAACGTACAGCAACTACGACGCTGTTCCGCTTGCACCCTACGAGGTTCTCTACCTGAAGGAGCAGCTTTGACGGTTCCTGTTCCCGCAAAATGGAACGCGGGAACAGGGCTATTTCATCAGTTCGGGAGGTTTTTGTTTTATGGAAAAATATGATGTCGTCGCGCTCGGTGAGATTCTCATCGACTTTACGTTCGCGGGAAAGAACGCGGGCGGAAAGAACGTCTACGAGGAGAATCCGGGCGGCGCGCCCGCAAACTGTGCGGGCGCTGTGGCGAAACTTGGCGGACGGAGCGCGTTCATCGGCATGACGGGGTTCGACTCGTTCGGCGACGACGTGCGGAAGGCGCTTTCGGAAATCGGGGTCGAGACGAAAGGAATGCGGAGTACTGGCAAGCAGCACACGACGCTCGCGTTCGTGAGCCTCGACGAGGGCGGGGAGCGCCATTTCAGCTTCTGCAGGAATCCGGGCGCGGACACCCAGCTCTCTCCGGACGACCTCGACAGGGAAATGCTTTCCCATGCGCGAATCCTTCACGTCGGCTCGCTTTCCCTTACCGACGAGCCTGCGAAATCCGCGACGCTTGAGGCCGTCTCCCTCGTAAAGAAAGCCGGCGGCATAATCTCCTACGACCCGAATTACCGCGCGTCGCTCTGGCACGGAAGGTCTGATGCCGTTCCGCTTATGAAAAGCCTTGTCCCGCTCGCCGACATCGTTAAGGTCAGCGACGAGGAGCTTTCGCTTCTCTACGGGAATGAGATTGGCGTGGATGACGGGGCGGAGGCGATTCTCTCGGAAGGGGCGCGGCTCGTCCTCGTGACGCTCGGGGCAAAAGGCGTGCATTACGCGGCGCGGACGGATGGCGGGGCCGTCATTTCCGGGACGCTCGGGGTGCCGTCTGTTACCGTCGTCGATACGACGGGCGCTGGCGACAGTTTTACGGGAGGTCTCCTTTTCAGGCTGACGAGGAGGGAGCAGCCGCTTTCGTTCACGAAGGATGAGCTTGAATCTGACCTTGCGTTCGCGAATGCAGTCGCGTCGATATGCGTGACGCGCCGCGGCGCCCTTCCCGCGCTTCCCACGTTCGGCGAGGCTGAGTCGTTCGTGCGCGTGAGGATGGGATGACAAAACCGGCGCTTGGAGCTATATACGTCGCCATGCTGAATATAGCGGTGTCTGGAAAAATCGGTTGATTGGATTAGACCTGTTCGGAAACCGCAGTTTCAGAGCAGGCCTGTTTTGTCATGCTGAGCGGGATTCCGAAACGAGTTGCGGAATGGCTGAAGTGTTGCCCGGAATTGGCGATGGAAGTCTTGCGTCTGCCGGAATGCCGGGCAGGGCGATTCGATTTGCGGCTATTTCGTCCCGCGCACCATCCGCAAAAGGCGCTCCGTTCCGGTGCGTTCGGCAAAATCGTCCTGAATCGGAACCGCTATCGCCGTGAATTTTCCTATGTCGACCTCGTTCCGCTCCGTTATCGTCGCGCCGTCCTCCGTGACCTGCCACTTTGAAATCGACTCCATCTCGAACGCGCGCTCGCGCTCAAGTTCCGTGGCGTACTGTGCCGCCTCGTCTATCCACGCTTTCTGCTGCGCGCTCAGCGAGTCGTAGAGCGCGCCGTCCATCAGAAGAAACCGCGTCGTGAAGTCGTGGTTCGTCTCGCTGATGAACGTGCCGTTCCTCATTTTGTGGTGGCCGTTCAGCAGAATGTTCGTGTAGTCGTTCTCCGCCGCGTCGATAAGTTCCTTTTCGAGCGACTTTTCCATCTCCGACCACGGGATGACGGAAGGCTCGGCGCCGCATTCTTTCCAGAACTGCATCTGCGGCGTTGACGGCTGCGTCCGTATCCTGAGCCCCGCGAGGTCTTCCGGAGCGCGGACAGCTTTCTTCCCGTAATAGTTCCTCACGGATGCCGACCAGTATCCGAGAATGCGGAAATGGTTTCCGCTCCGTTCCCTCACAATCTCGGAAAGCTCCTTGCCGAACTGCCCGTCGACGTTCTTTTTCCAGTGGTCGGCGCTTTCGAACAGATAAGGGAGCGAGAGCATGTCGACTTCGGGGATGCCGAGCGACGCCATGAAGCCGGGCGAGACGACGACGATGGACGCGGCGCCCATCTGCATTTTTTTCACGAGCTCGTCCTCGTCCTCTGCGAGCGTTCCGTTCATGCATTCGACTGAAATCGTCCCGCCGGAAATCTCCCCGATTTTTTCTTTGAACGCATGGCTTCCGTATGAATAGGGGTTCAGGACGGATTTCTGGTTGTGCGCGAAAATGAGCGGGAGCTGGCGCGGCGCGGCGTCTTTCCTGCAGCCTGCGAGCCAGAGCAATGAGACGACGGCAATGGTTAGTGCGCGTGCGACTGCTGCCATTTTTTTCATAAAAAACTCCTTTTGCGTCTGCCGTCCATTGCGCGCCTGATTCTTTCCGGAAGAAAGCGCGCTTTTCGGCATTTCGCGGAAAATACCCCTGTCCGGAAACTGGATTTCCCGAGCAGGTTCAATCAGTTCACGACGAACGAGAATGAGCTGACGGTTACCGGCAGCTCTGGCGGCTCGACGTCATCTTCCATTATCAGCGTCAGCGTCCTTCGCACCCCGTCATCGTAATCGTCGTATAAGAGCGTTATCGAGCTTCCGCTTCCGATTATCGAGCCGCCGCTGATTTTCCACGAGTAAGACGAATGCGCCTCGGCCGAGGTGAACGTGACGCCTGTCGCCGAGTACGTTACGGAGATTTTCTCCTGGTCGGGCTGCATGGAGAACTGGATTCTCCGGCTCCAGACGGCGTAGAGCACGTTCGTCGTGTCCGCGGCGTACGTGAATTCGTCCCAGTTCGCTTCGGTTATCTCGTCTCTGTCCTGGAACTGCGCTGATTGCGCAGACGGCGCGAGGCTCCAGCCCATGAAGTTGAATCCCGTGTTCGAGAATCCGTTCTGCGGAAGCGTGAACGGAAGCGAGTCGAACGGAATCGTCTGGTCCGCCATCGTTCCGCTTCCGCCGTCCGCATTGAACGAGAGCCGCAGCGTCTGCATCGTCCATTGCGCGTATACGGTCGTGTCTTCGGAAAGCGAAATCGACTCGCCGTCCGCGTATGATGTACCGCTTCCGTCCGCCTGCGTGTTCCAGCCGGCAAAACTGTATCCCGTCTTCGAGAACGGGCACCCGACGAGCGGCTGTTCCGTCCCGAACGTGAATTCCTGCTGCTCGCTCGTCGATGTCCCGTCGTTGCTTTCCATCGTCAGGATGTACGTGTTCGGTTGCCACTGCGCGACGAGCGTGATGTCCTCGTTCGGCCAGTTCTCCTCGGTGAGCGTCTCCCCGTCGGAGTATGAGAGCGCCGTCCCGTCCGCTTTCGTCGCGCTCCAGAAGGAGAACGTGTGCCCGGTTTTCGTGAGCGGATTCGCGGGAAGCTGCGTTCCGACGGTGATGTCCTGCAGCGAGGGAAGCGTGCCTCCTCCGCCGTTCGCGTCGAACGAGATGGTGATTTTCGTCTTGTGCCATATCGCGTAGAGGGTTATCGTCGCGCCGTCGCTCTCCGCCATGTTGAGCACGGACGCGCCGTCGTCGAACGATGTCCCGCTTCCGTCGGCGACGGTGTTCCACGATTTGAATCCGTATCCGTTCCGCGTGAAGGCGTTTCCCGCAAGAGGTGATTCCGTGTCGTATTCGAGCGACTGCCGTTCCATCTCGCCGCTTCCGCCGTTCGCGTCGAAAACGACGAAATACGTTATCGGCGACCAGTTCGAGACGTAGAACCGCTCCGGTTTCGGCGTCACCGTGACAGAGCTGACCGTCCCGTCTTCGAGAAGCGCGATTGTGTCGGGAACCTGCGCCTCGTCCCCCGCGAATTTCCAGCCGTCAATCTTGTATCCCGCGCGCATGTTCTCGAACGGGCAGTCCGCCGTCGACGGAAGCTCCGCTGATGAGAGCGTCGTCCCGATTCTGTACGATATGTCCTTTCTCTGCGCCTCCCCGGAAGATTCCGGATTGACGTCGAAAAACGAATAGGACGACGACAAATCCTCTTCGATTGATTCGGAAAGCCCGCCGCATCCCGCGAGGAATGCAGAGGCAGACGAGATGAGGACGGCAAGCGCCGTCATGAAAAGCGGTTTTCTCGCGTTCATTTCCGTGTCCTCCTTTAAATCCTCAGCCCCAGCCTAATGTACGGCAGAATGAATCCCGTCGGCATCGAGCTGATTGCCGCGTGCGTGAAGTCGAGCCCCGCCTCGACGGCAAGGTGCGTCATCGGAATCCAGAAAAACGACACGCCCGCGCAGAAAGATGCGTCGAGAAACGTTTCCGAGGCGGGTTGCCCGACACCCTCGTCGTGGCTCGTGTACTCGATTTCCTTTCCCGTCATAAAAAGCCCGAATCCCGCCTTCGCGGACACGTACCCGTTCTTGAAAACATTCATCTGCGCCAGCGCCTTCGCGTCGATTCCGGTGAATGCGAGGCGCGCGGTGAGGAACCGCTCTTCCTTTTCGAACGCGCTTCTCCACGCGCCTGCCTCCGCTCCGAACCTGAAATTGCCCGCCTTTATCGGGATGTACGACACACGCGCGTCGAACGAAAGCGCGCCGTTTCCCGCCGTTTCCGAAACTGTCCCGTCGTATGATGCCGCCGCAAAGCCGAGACCTGCGAGGACGGTGATTTCCTTCGGCTTGTATGGGTGCTCCTCCTTGTATTTGCGCTTCGCTTCTTTCTCGAGCCGCTTGCGCTCCTCTTTTTCCGCCTTCTCGCGCTCGAGCCGCTCCTTTTCCTGGCGCTTCAGCTCCGCCTTATCCGCTTTCTCGTTTTCTTTTCTCTCCCGCTCAAGCCGCTCGCGCTCGTCCCTGTCTGCCTTCTCCTTGTCGAACCGTTCGTTCTTGAGGCGCTCCCGTTCGAGCGAGAGACGTTCTTTTTCCGTTTTTGTGGAATCGGCCGCCGCAAGAAGCTCCTTCTGGAGGCGCTCGTTCTCCGCCCGCTCCTTCTCGACCATATCCTTGAGCCGGGCGATTTCCTCTTCCTTTTCCTTCTCCGCCCGCTCCTTCCTGAGCCGCTCTTCTTCTTCGGCTTTCTTTTTTGCGTCGTCCTCTGCTTTGCTCGAAACGCGTATGCTTTCCGGCGCCTCGACGCTTTCCCCGCCCGGATTCGTCACGCGGATTTTCCATTCGCCTGGCGGAAGCTCGTCGAACTGTGCGCGGACGCCCCGTATGACGAGGTTTCCCCTGATTGTCTCGTTCGTCGCGGGGTTTATCATCTCGACGACGCTGTTGTCCTCGACGTCGGAAACCTCAATCGGAATCTCGACGGAGCCGTCCGCCGCCGCGACCGAATCGTTTGCCGCGACGATTTCCGGTTTGACCCTTCTCTCCACGACGAACGATGTCCAGCTGGAAACGTCGGCTTTTCGCCCGAGAAAATCGTAGACGGTCACGCGGTATCTGTACGAGCCGACGGGAAGGGACAGCGCGAGATACGGCTCTGTCGTCTCCGTTTCGATTGGCTCGAACAATGCGTCGGAATCGGAGCGGAGCTCGACCTCGTATTTGAGCGCGTTCTCGTCGCCGATCCATTCGATTTTCTGCGGCGTGTTTTTTTTCTGGGCGTGCGGCTGCGCTAGAGCCAGTGCGGCAAGAAGCGCGGCCGGGAGCAGTTTTTTATTCACCATACATTTTCCCCGGAGTTTTTGTCTCCACCTGCTTCGGAAGGTCGAATTTTATTGTGAATTCAGCCTCAAGCGCCTTGCTTTTTCGTTCCACAAACCCGTCTGACGCGACTTGCCGCGCCGTGACGGAATATTCGAACGAGCCGACGTCGAAAAGCGACAGGTCGCTTATCTCGATTCTCGTCGAGCTGAGCGTCCTGCTCAGAATGGTCTTTCCCGATTTCCGCCTGAGCGTGAATGTGTACGATGTCGCGCCGCTGACTGCCTTCCACCTGAATTCGATGCGCCTGTTCTCCCTGAAATACGCGCCGTCGAAAACAGTGCCGTTTTTCGGCGTGACAGCCACCGGCGCCGGAAGGTCTGGCACCGGAAGGACCGTGAAGACAGAGCTTTTTGATTCGAGCGCGATGCCGGAAGCCGTTTTTCCGGTGACTTTCCATTCGTATGTCCCCGATTTCATGCGCTTGAGCGAGAGCGATTTCTTTGACGTGCGGATTGTCTCCACCTTCTCGCTGTCCCCGCCGCCCGTTTTCCTGTCGAGCGTGAACGTGAACGTTTTTGACGAGTCGCGCCCTGTCTCCCAGCGGAATTCCGTCGGTTTCCTGAGCGCGGCAAGCCCGCCGATTTTCTCGCCCTGCGCCGGCGAGAGCGCGGAGATTTCGTCGGGACGCCTGACGGAGAACGATACAGCCGAGAAACTGCTGCGCCGTGCCTGCGCCGATTCAGACGATTTCGAGTTCGCCCGTATTTCCGCGGTGAAAATTCCCTCTGGAAGGTTGACATCGGCGCGCATCGTGCCCGAGCCGTCCTCCTTTATCTCGAATTCGCGCTTTATTCCCGCGCCGGACAGTTTTACGGAATACGAGTCCGCGCCTTTTACGGGCTTCCATTCGATTGCCACCGCCCGGTCTTTTTCGACGACAAGCTCGCTTCCGTCTTGTGGAATCAGAATCGCCGGGGCCGAAAGAAAACCCATGACGCTGAACGAGCGCGGCTTCGTGATTTCCTTTCCGTCAGCGGAAAAAATTCCCCACGTGTACGAGCCTTTCGCGAGCGAGAAATCGTCCGGCAGGTTTTTTCCCGCGCCGCATTCGCCGGATTTGTTTCCGGCGGCGTCCGAGATGCGCATCACCGCGCCGTTTTTGATGTCCTCCGCGGATGACTTCCACAGGAAATCGTTCGCGGATACGCTTTCGAACGAGTAGCCGTCGGCGGGGGAGAGGAGCTTCGTTTTTTCCGGGACGAATTTCCGTATCGTGAACGAGCGCGGCTCCGATTCCGGCTTTGAATCGCTCACTGACGGGTCGCCTGAATGGCGCACGACTTTCCACCAGTACGTTCCGTCCTCGTCTGCGCTGAACTCGGCTCGCTTCGATTTTGTCGTCGCCGCGAATCGCGCGTCCGAGAAATTGCGTTTTCTCGCGACGATGACGTTGTATTCCGCGTCCTTTATGTCCGATTTCCAGATGAGCGGGACGGTCCTGCTTTCCTTCCACGCGATTTCCGCGCCGTCTGCGGGGGATGAAAGTTCGGGCGGCCGTGTTTCGCTTTCTTTTTCGATGCGGAACGAGCGGATTTCGCTTGCGCCCGCGAATCCCGTTCCGTTTGCCGGATAATACGGCTCGACGTTCCAGTAGTACGTTCCCTCCCCGAGCGATGAGACCGAGGCGAACGCGTCGTTGTGCTCGCTGCTGTGGACGATTTCCGAAAGGTCGGGCGATGTCGATATGACGAGCCGGTAATGCGCCGCGAAACGGTTCCCCTGCCATCTGAAATCGACGCGGGGCGGCTGAGTCCGCTCCGGAAATGCGCATCCGTCTGTCGGAGAGAAAAGCTCTGCGGGCGCGATTCTCTCGGAAACAATTCGTCCCGCCGAATAGTCCGGGGTTCCGCTTCCGTCGTCGGAAAAGACGCGCCAGTACGTTGCCCCCGGCCCGACTTCGACCGAAACGTGCCTGCCGTCGCCGCTTCGGACAACCCGCTCGTAATCCACCGTACTGAAATCGCGCGACGGAGATGTCTGGATTACGACGTCATGCTCGGCGCCGAACGCATTCCATGAAAAATCGACGATGCTTTGCGTTCCGTCAAACAAAAGCAGCGTCATCTCCTTGGGCGGCGAGATGACGGTGAGCGCTTTTCTGCTGATTGACGGGCTTCCGTCCTTGTCCGTTATCGAAGCCGACTGCCCCGACGAGAGCACCGCCATTTTTTCGCCCGATTTCACGCGGACGTTTCCTTCGATGACTTCGATTCCCGGTTTCATGTTCTCGCCGCTGCTCACGGAAACCTGCGTTCCGCCGTCAACCTCGACGACGGAGCCGTCGGAGAATTTCACGGAAACGGGCTTGGAGCCTTCGGGGGAATCGACCTGGATGCTTCCGTTCGAGACTATGATTTGCGCGCCGCCTTCCTCGCTGTAGGTGATTTGTATCATCGAATTCCCGCGCATCTCGAGTTTCGTTCCCTCGTCGTCGTCGAGCGATATCATCGCCTGCGCTCCTGACGACGTCCTGATGGTGTCCTCGTCGTAAAGCGCCGAATTCTGCGGAATCCGCTCCCAGACGACCCTGTCGTTGAATTTGCGCTGGACAATCCGCTGCTTCGACTGAAGGTGTGCGACGACAATCTTGTCGTTCCGCGTCGTCGCCGAATTCAAATCCTTCCAGAAAAGAAAGCCGAAGAAGGCGGATGAGAGAAGACCGAACAGTATTACCGCAAAATCGCGGGCGCGGAGGGCATCACTGTGCCGACGGCTGAATCTTGTTCTCTTCCGCATCGAGGTTCACCTTCTCAAATTCCGGCTCTGGAATTCCGAGCAGCACCCGCAGCTCATGCAGGTTTTTCGGCCCGTCCTTCCCGACAACGTTCATGCAGTCCGCGTCCGCCTCGAACGACGGGTCCCCGCGCCTGAAAAAATCCGTGACGTCGAAATTCGGCATATTGACGACGCCGTAGAAATGCTGCTTTCCCTTTCCTTTGACTTCGAATTCGACGGGAATCTGCTCGACGATTATCTCGTCCTTCTTGCATTCGTCCGCAATCTCGAATCCGTTCGCCTCGCTCCTGATGTAGTCGCCGAGGAGCGCGAGCGTGTCCTCCGTGATGAGGATGTCCGTCCCGCACGGCTTGTTCGACGCCTCCGTCCTGCTCGCGAGGTTCACGGCGTCTCCGATGGAGGTGAATTCCATTTTGTCGAACGACCCCATGAAGCCGACCGTCACGCGCCCCGAGTTCAGACCCGCGCCGATGCGTATTTCGGGCTTGTACTGCGCGAGCGGCTCGTTCTTGTGCGCCTCCGTGAATAGCCGCGCGTCCTTGTTGTATTTCCTGAGCGAGTAGCGCATCGCGATGCAGCTCGTTATCGCGCTGAGGGCATCCTCCCGGACGTGCATTTTGTGCATTTCCCTGTTCATCAGCGCGGTGACGGAGATTTTCCCGCGCGGAAGCCCGCTTTCGATGTCGTCGGCCTCGTTGCGGAGGACTCCCCAGCACGCCATTATCGCGTCGCCCTCGAATTTGTCCACGACGCCGCCCGTGTTCTTTATGCACGTCACCATGCGCCCCATGTAATCGTTGAGGAAGCCGATTATCTCCGCCGCGCTTTTCTCCCCGAACCGTTTCTTGAACCCGTCCGATATCGCCGTGAACCCGCGGATGTCGGAGAAGAATATCGTGACGTCCTTGAGGTGCGGCTCGAAGTCTATCTGCTTCGTTATAACGGCGCTCGTCACGCCCTTGTTCGTAAGCCGCGAGAACAAGTCGAGGATTTCCCGCTCGTTCTTCGTGCTTTTTACGAGGACCCCGATTTCGTCCTTGCCGTTCGTCTTCAGGGAGTTGAACAGCTCCGTGTTGAAATTGCCACGGTTTATCTCGTTGACGACGGCGGTGAGCGCCTTGAGCGGCACGCTGAGGGAGCGCGAGAAAAAATAGATAATCGTTATCGCAATCGACAGGACGCCGAGCATTATGTAGAAATTGCGCCGCGTCGTTCCGTTTATTCCCTCAAGTACGACGGACATCTTCACCGTCGTTATCACGCCGCCGTTCCCGAACGACATCCGCTTGAACGCCGCGATGTATTCCTCGCCGTTTTCGTCGCGGAACGTCATCTGCCCGTTGTTCATCAGGCTTTCCGACATTTTCCTGACGACGGGATTCTCCGAAATCTCCTCGCCGCGCCGCGCCATGTCGGCGTCTCCGTGGACGAGAATCTCGCCTGCCGAATTCACGAAGCACGACTGGTTTATGTGCCCGTTCGAGAACGTCTCGGTGATTTCCTCCGCGCTCGTCAGGATGCACGTTACGGGGTTGTCTTCCCCGGATTTGAGCCTGCACGCAATCGCAATCATCGGAACGCCGAAGAACGGAGTCGCGTTTATGAGCTCGAACGCGCCGCGCCCCGCCTTCTCCACGGAGTCGCTTTCCTGCGCGAAGAACGATTCCACCGCCGTTTTCTCTATTTCGTGCGAGATGAGGAACGTCCTGTTCGAGAAAACCTTGTTGCGCTCCGGAACGAAAACGGCGGCGAGCGATTTGTTGCGCTCGAAGAACATCGCCTCGATGCCGCCGAGCCGGTATTCGTCGCCGTCAGCGGTCGAGATGAGGTCGAGGAAAAGCTCCGCGGAGCTCGTCGCGTTGAGAATCCTGTTCTCGCAGTCCGATGCTGTCCGCTCGTTTATCGCAAAATTGTTCTCCTCGGCGCTCATGCGGACATCGTTCGTTATGAAATACGAGACGAGAAGCGTCACTCCGCCGAGCGCGACTATGACGAGAAGCGAGGTGATGAGGATGAGCTTCGCGCCAATCGGGTGCTTGACGCGGGCTGCTTTTGACTCCTCGCGTTTGCGTGCCTTCTCCTCTCTCAGCTGCGCGCGCCGCCGCTCCTTGAGCTCGCGCTTTTCCTGCTCGATGGCGCGCTTTGCCATCTCGATGTCGGATGCCGTGCCGGTGCGGCTGCTTTCCTCCATAAAAAAATCGACGGGGACGCTCATCGATGCCTGCCTCACGATGTCCGGCTCCGCCTCCTTTTTTTCGGGCGATGCGCTTTCCGTCGGCGGATTTTTGTCGCGGGATTCCTCCTCTGCGGCTTTTTGATTTAGGGAGAGTTTCCTTCTTTTCACCGACTTCGATTTCTTGTCAGAGTCTTCGTTCATTTCCCACCGTCCAGAATCATCGGAAAAGCCCGACGATAGCATTCCAGTTGTGTTATGAAAAGGATGCCGATTTTTGTTTTGCCCTGCTCGCATGTCGGCCGGCTCGTGTTTTCCGGTACCATTCCGAGCAGCAATGCTGAATCATGTTCAGCACGGCATACCTTTTGTAACAAATCCAGAATTCCTTATTGAATTGGTTTGTTATTTTTTTTCAAATATAGTATCAATTGATATGCGTTTTGGAAAGTTTCTGCCGCGTCCTGTAGCCATATTTTGCGGGCGGGGGAGCCGGGGCAGGGGAATACGTTTTTGACGCTGATATACGGCTCGCGGACATCGGGAACGCCGTCGGCAAGATTTGAGCGCGCAAAAAAAGCAGCATCTGCCGGAAACGCAACGCTAGTCGGCATTAAAAAGTCCAGCCTGCAACTTTTTCCTTGCGTCCGCTGCAAGTTCACGAAGAAATTCCAAGTCATCTTCCTCCATTTTTCACCGTTTTACCAAGCATCCGCGCCTGAATTCAGTGCAAGGCGTTGAGAATGCGGAAAGCGCGGCGCGAGGGGAATTCACCCATTTTGCGAACTCGAATATACTATGCGGGAATTTATTTCAAGGAGTTTTTTATGAGAAAGAACGTTCTTAAGTTCGCGGTGGCGTTTCCCGCGGCGCTGGCGCTTTTCGCGTCGCAGGCGTTTGCGGAGAAAGTCTCGATTACGATGCTTGAGACGAGCGACATCCACGGCGCAATTTCGCCGTACGATTACGCGACTGACAAGGAGACGGACAACGGGCTTGCGAAAGTCGCGACCGTCGTCAAGGCCGAGCGGGCGAAAGACCCCGACCTGCTTCTGTTCGACGCGGGCGACTGCCTTCAGGACAACCTTATCCAGGAATTTCGCTTCGAGAAGAAAAACCCGATGATTAACGCGATGAACGCGCTCGGCTACGACGCGAACATCCTCGGAAACCACGAATTCAACTTCGAATTCAAGACGCTGCAGAAGGAAATCAAGCAGTTCAAGGCGCCCGTCCTCGCCGCGAACATCTACAAGAAGAATTCGAAACGCTTCGTGAAAGGCTGGACCATTTCGAACGTCAAGGGCGTCCGCGTCGGCGTCATCGGAATCACCGCGCCGCACGTCCCGATTTGGGAGGCGAGCGCGCCCGAGCACTACAACAAGATGAAATTCACATCGCCGATTGAAGAGGTGGGGACGGTCCTTTCTGAGATTGAGGGAAAGGCGGATGTCCTCGTCGTCGTGGCGCATTACGGGCTGAAGGGTGAATTCGGCGAGCACGGAATGGGCGACGTCGCGGAGAAATTCGGCGACAGGATTCCCGTTTTCTTTATCGGGCACGCGCACGACACCGTGAACCAGACCGCGTCGAACGGAGCCGTGATAATGGAGCCGGGCGCGAAGGGCGCGTATGTCGCGAAGGTCACGATGGAACTTGACAACGAAAGCGGAAAATGGGAGGTCGTGTCGAAGAAAGGCGAGCTTCTTCCCGTTTCGAAGGCGAACGTCGAGGCCGATGCCGAGATTCTCGCGCTCAACAAGGCGACCCACGAGAAGAGCCTTCAGATTGCCGGAAAGGTCGTCGGTCAAATAAAGGAAGATTTCCTCACGTCTTTGTGGTGGAACGGCCTTGAGGGAATCCCGACAGCCGCCGTTCAGGACACCGCGATGATGGATCTCATAAACAAGGTGCAGATGGACAACGCGACGCTCGGCGGGAAAAAAGCCGACGTCTCGATGGCTGCCCTCTTCGAGTCGTACTCGAACCTTGAGAAGGGCGACTTCCACAAGCGCGACGGCGTGAAAATCTACAAATTCGACAACACGCTTTTTGCCGTGCGCGTGACGGGAAAGCAGCTCAAGGCCGTGATGGAAAAGCAGGCGGGCGATTTCTTCAACACCGCGAAGGAAGGAGACGTGACCGTGTCGTTCAACGAGGACATGCGCCTCTACCTGTACGACATGTTTGCCGGCGTCGATTACGAAATCGACATCTCGAAGCCCGCCGGAAGCAGGATTCAGAACGTCATGTTCCGGGGAAAGCCGCTTTCCGACGACGAGACGCTCATCCTCGCGCTCAACAACTACCGCTTCGGGAACCTCAAGTCGGCTGGAATGTTCGGCGACAATCCTGAATACCGCGACACGTCGCTCGCCGTCCGCGACATGATAAGCGATTACGTCGCGTCGCACAGCCCGCTTTCGCCCGAATGCGACGGAAACTGGAAGATAACCGGATTCACGCCGGCTCCTGAGGCAGAGAAAGTCTACGGGCTCGTCCGCGAGGGAAAGATAAAGGTCCCGTCAAGCGCGAACGGAAGGACGGTGAACGTCAGGGCGCTCAACGTGAACGAGCTGAAGGCGCAGGGGCTTCTCGATTAGCGCGTTTTCAAAAGCAGCGAAAAAATCAGGAAGCGCTTTGAAAAGTAGGCTTTAGAAACTATTGCCATGCGGAAACCGGCCATTGAGCATGTCGAAATGACCGGTTTCTTTTTTATGAGTGTTTTCGGCTGCGCTCAACTACTTATATTTCGATTCTGAATCACAAAATGCCTGAAACTCGACATCCGGGCTGATTAGATTAGACCTGTTCGGAATGACAAACTATCAGAACAGCATACCTTTCGCAACACCACAAAAATTCTGTTTCCATCTTTCCATTATCAATTCTCAAATCCCCACCTATCGTCCTAACTCTCCGCATTGCTCCACTATTTTTAGCGCAGCCTTCTGCTTTTCTAGTGGCAATGATTCCAAAACATGTATAACTTCATGATACTTTTTGAACAGCTCAATCTGCTGGTTTTCATTTTGCTCAAAAGAAGCCTTGTCACTTTGAGACTGTGGGACTTCCAAAAGATATTCCAAAGAAACACCAAGCACATTTGCGATGCGAAGGGCGTCAATGGCATAAGGATTTGAATTTCGCTCTATTGCTCTGTTGATTGTGGCGACAGGAACATCAATCCTATAGGCAAGTTCCTTTCGGGAAAGATTTTGAAATTCCAATTCGCAGCAGACTTTTTTCCAAAACGACATATCGAATGATAGAATAAAAACTTCTGTCGCATACTTCTCCATTTTTGTAACTTGTGTTACTCTTGAGTCAATATGCGACAGAAGTTCTTTTTGAGAAAGAATTGGAACATTGTCGCATTGAATCTCGAAAAAAAACTGTTGGAGGATTTTATGAGAAAACAGTTCTTTGGAATTTTTTCTCTTTTGCTTTTAATTTCTGCAGAGTTGTTTTCACAGAACAAAAAAGATTTCGTGCCATACAATGTAGTTGTCACTCAAGGAAACTATCGTACAGTTGCTGTTTCAAAAGAAAACAGAACAAGAGAGAAACTGCTTCTTCTTGGGAACGAGCTGGAAGAACAGAACAAAAACACTTATCAAATATATATTCTAGTCTTCGACGATGAAAAAGCCGCAAAGCTTTACTCAAAAATAGACAATCTTTCTGCCAGTGAACACAATTTTTATGCAGAGCATTACATAGCAACATATTGGAAGAGTCCGTCAGCCAGGCATGATTTTACAATTATGCTCGACGGAATGAACGGTAGTATTGAGAAAATTGATTATAAAGATTCTATTAAGACAAACGATTCCGAATCTTCCGAAACGAAATATGAGGCAACCGCAACAGATGACACTATTGGAAAAATGGTATCAACCATATTTTTTCTTTGGATAGTCGGGCTCATTGTTGTTCTGTGCTTATGGAAAAAATTCCGATACAAAGTCTGGTTTGAATTTTTCGTCGCTTTGTTCTTGGGCTTCTTTGGAGTCCAGAAATTCCGCGAAAAGAAAATTGGCTTAGGTGTTCTCTATATTTTCACTGCCGGTTGTTTTTACATTGGTTGGTTCATCGATGTAATACGATATTTTATTGCCGCAATTCGCAACAAGCCGATTTTGCCTGTTGAAACTACTTATACACCAAAACAGGAGCTCATCACATTTGACGATGTTTCCGAGCTTCCCGTTGTTCAGCCTCTTGGTCTTATCTTGCAAGGTTCGGAAGTGTGTCATTTCTCAGAAAATGCAAACTATGTGGAAATAAAAAATGTAGTTGTCGGAAGACGGACTAGCGGAGGAGGGCGTTCGACTAGAATCTTCGGAATACGAGTCAGTGCCGGGAGTGCTTATTCGCAGTCGGTTCGTGATAATATCGCCATAAAAACACCGGGAACTTTCTTGATAACAAGCCAGCGGGTTGTGTTTTCTGGTATGAAAGGAGCATTCAACAAAAAACTTTCGGACATAACAGCATTGACAGGCTACGATGACGGAATCGGGTTTCAGTTCAATGATAAGCATTTCGTCATTCAGATGGAAAATGCACCGTTGGCGCAGGCAGTATTGAGTCTGCTTTTGTCAGCGAGCCAGAATTGAAGAAAATCCCGTCTTTGAAGCGCGCTCCAAAAGACGGAAACGGTTTTTTGGAGCGCGCTTTTTTTTCGGAACGGCTTAGGTCAGTTTCCGGAGAAGAAGTCGTGGACGCTTTTTACGAGCGCCTCAGGCGCCATCGTCTTGAGCAGGTATTTCTCAGGTTTCGCCGAGAGAACCTTCATGACGGTCTCCTTGTCGTCCTTCGCCGTCAGGAAAATGACGGGGATGTGTGCCGTCGCCTTCTCGCTCCGTATCATCTCGAAAACCTGGAGGCCGGACGCGACGGGCATCTCGTAGTCGAGCAGAATCAAATCGACGTTGTTCTGCGCGAGGAACGAAATCGCGTTCATGCCGGAATTCGCCATGTAGACGTCGTAATCGGCGCTCAGCCAGTTCTTCATCGTCCGGAGAAGAAGCGGATCGTCATCGACGACGAGAATCCGCTTTTTCCTGCTGAACCCGTGGAACACAACGTCGTCGAGCGCGTTGATAATCTCCTTCATGTTGACCGGGCGCACGAAGCTCGTCGCGATGAACGTCCGCGAGACCGACTCGAGCGCTGTGCCGATTTCGTTCTCGTTTCCGATGAGGTACAGCAGGCGCGATGTCTCTCCCTCCGCGATTTTTCCCTTCAGGTATTTGAGCGTATCGGAGAACAGCTTGGCGTCGCCCTCCAAATACACAAGATAAATGTCCGGAAGGTTTTTGATGAGGTCAATCTCGACCACGTCGGGTTCGGCTATGACAACCTCATAACCGGCTTCGTTCAGCGATTTCACCATCGTTTTGATGAGGAATGTCTGCTTCTCGCTCACAAATAAAACACGTTTGTCCATACGTTCTCCAAAATGTGCCTGCCGGAAAATTCGATTCCCAGCAACACTGAATTATAAATTAAACCTGGTCGGAAACATCTGTTTCAGAACAGGTTACCTTAAAATGCGATGTTCAAAAACATGCTATCTGCACGTTTTGAACCCGTCGTCCTAAGCGATGACGAAGTTATCGAACAGGTCTATTGACGGCTGTTTTTTTCAAACAGATTCAATATCCTGGCGCGGTCGAGCGAGGCGCACGCGGATTTCAGCTTTTCGAAGAATTCGCGGCGGCTTTCGGGAATTCCGCTTTCGGAAAGCATTCCGGCCGCAAATCCTACGCTGTCGAGGTCGAATGCCTCTGCAAATTCCCGTATGCCGCGCGCCGCCTCGTCGAATTCCTCCTCGCTGATTTCCGTTTCCGTTTTTTCCGGGTCCGACGCGGATATGGGCGCGAGCGATTCGGAAAGTTTCCTGTATTCGGCGAGGAGCGCGGGCGTTCGCGCCTCTATTTCCGCTGATTTTTTCTCGTCGCCGCATTGCTCGAGGAATTTCGCGTCGTCGGAAAGCGCTGACGCCCCGATAAGGCGCGCGGTGCTTTTGAGCGAGTGGACGAGTATCGTGAACCCTTTCCAGTCGCATTTTTTGACGCACGACTCAATTGCGGCTGCCTTCTCCGTTATCGACGCGCGGAATTCCCTCATCGCGTCCAGAAGAATCGCGCAGTTCCCGCAGTTCCGGATTCCCTCCGCGATGTCGATTCCTTCCATGTCGGGGATTCCCTCCGTCCCGCCGCCGCTGATTTTCTCCGCGCGGGTGATTTTTTCGCCCGGAATGTAGTCGAGGAGCATTTTCTCGAGCTTCTCGTAATCGACGGGTTTTGAGAGATAGTCGTCGAACCCCGCCTCGATGTACATGTCCCTCGCTCCAGAAATCGCGTTCGCGGTGAGGGCGATGCACGGAACGCCTTCGTTCATGTTCCCCTCAAGCTTTTTCATTTCGGACAGCGTCTCGATTCCGTCCATACCCGGCATCCTGTGGTCGATGAAAATGACGTCGTACCGTTTTTTCTTGACGAGCGACAGCGTCTCGTGCCCGCTTTCCGCGGTGTCGATTCGAATCATCGTCTGCTTCAGGAGCCCCTTCATCACGGTGAGGTTGAGCCGGGTGTCGTCGACGACGAGAATCTCCGCGTCGGGCGCGTGGAACGATTCCTTGTACGAGCGTGCCTTCGCCAGCGATTCCCTGAGCTTGCCCGAAAAATCGCCGACCCCGCTCCACTGGAGGACTTTCTGCCGTATGCTGAACGAGAACGACGAGCCTTTGCCGTACTCGCTTCTCACCTCGAGCTTCGCGCCCATCAGCGACAGAAGCCGCTGGACGATGTTCATCCCCAGCCCTGTTCCTTCCGTCGTCCTGTTCCGCTTCTCGTCGAGCCGCTCGAATGCCGTGAACAGGCGCGCGATTTCCTCCTCCTTTATGCCGATTCCGGTGTCGTCCACCCTCACCGAAAGCATGATGTGCTCCGTTCCTGTCTTCTCGAACCCGATGCTCATCGTCACGCCGCCCTCGTTCGTGTATTTGAAGGCGTTCGTCAGTATGTTGAGTATGCACTGGCGGATTCTCACGTCGTCGCCGTAGAGGAAATTTGGCGTGTTCCTGTCCACGTCGACCTTGAACGAAAGCCCCTTGTCCTCCGCGCGCTTGGAGACCATGTTCACGAGGTCGTTGACCATGGAGCTGAGCTCGTAGCCCGCCGGGATAATCTCCATCTTGCCCGCCTCGATTTTCGAGAAGTCGAGGATGTCGTTCACGATGCCGAGGAGGGCGGCGCCCGCGTTCTTTATGTCCGCGGCGTAGCGGATTATCTGCTCCTCCCCGCTTTCGCGCAGAATCATCTCGTCCATACCGAGAATCGCGTTTATCGGCGTCCGTATTTCGTGGCTCATGTTCGACAGGAAGCGGGATTTCGCCTTGTTCGCCTCCTTCGCGACCTTCAGGTCCTCCTCAAGCTTCTTTTCCTGCTGGAGTTTTCCGATGAATGTCGACAGGCGCTTCGTCGTCGCGACGAGCGATTTGTGGAGCTCCTCTATTTCGTCGTGCGTGTCGATGCGCAGGAGCCGTATGTCGAGGACGGAAAGTTGCTGCTCCTGGGTGACGTCGCTCGTGAAGTCGCGCATCGCCGTTGACATGAGCTGGAGCGGGTAGGCGATTTTGAGCTGGACGAAAAGGTTCACCAGCATCGTGAACGGAATAGTCGCGTTGAGCATGAGCATCACAAGCTTGAGCACGTATGACAGACGCTCCGGCTTCTCGTGCATCGGCATGAGGAAGAAGGAGACTTCCGGCTTCGGTTTCATCGATGATATGAAAAGAATGCTTATCGTTATTATGAACAGCGCCTCGATTACGATTGCGGCTGTGAGCTTCGTGCTCAGGTGCGTGGGGCTTTCAAGCTGCGTCCTGCAGAAATCGGCGTAGTCGTCCGTGTATTTTATCCCGTTCAGCGTCCTCAGCTTCACGGAATCGGGCGCCCGCGTGAAGAACGCCCTCGACAGGAACGCAAGCATCAGGCACATCGGAAGCGCGTTCACGAAATCCGCGACGAAATCCGGAATCGTCGTGCCGTGCTGCACTATCGCGTCGAAAAGCGCGCTCCAGCACGAGCCGAGCACGAATGATGTGAGAATCGCGGTCATCGCCGTTTTCGGAATGCTCATATACCATCTGAAGCGCACGGGAAGGCCTGCCATGAATATGCAGAGGAGAAAACCGAATTCCGCGAACGCGAACGCTCCCATTATCGCCGACTGGAGGATGAAGCAGAGGAGCATCAGGACCGTCGCGGGAAAACTCCCGAAAACCGTCGCGAAAACCGAGATTATGAGGAAATCGATGTAGTCGTGAAGCGTAAAGCTGCTGAAAGACGGGATGAATATGTGGAAATCCCTCGGCATGAACATCCTGTGCATGAACAGAAGGAAGAAGCAGACGATTCCCGCCCCGATCTGCGTCAGGAACAAAGCCTTCCGTTGGCTCGGTATCATCGATTTTATGAAAAAAATGCTTGACTTGTACGTGAACAGTTTCGTTAAGAAATTCCTCATAATGCGATTATACATTGTCCGGACGGCGTTTGCCATGATTCACGTGGCAAACGGGAAGCGGCGCGTTCTTGAATCTATATTGAAAATTGTTGCATTGGTTTTTTTGATATTGTCATGATATTATTTTAATGAGGAAACGTGAAAAGGTTACATCTGATGCCGACGTTTTTTTGGTTCGGGACAAGAGAACGTCGGAGCAGTGCGGATTGTCTTTTCATGCGACTTCTGGAGATGCAACAAAATCACTTTATTATTGGAGGTCAGTTTTGAGCAGAAAAGTGAAAAGCCTTGACAGATTTGACAAGACCGCAAAGCGCGATTTTTCGATTGTCTCAAAATTTCTATTTATCATCGGCTTGTCCGTTGGAATCGCGACAATCGGAGTCGTCTCCGTAACGCTTGGTATTTTCGAAAAACGGGTAATAGATTCGACGGAATCGGGGCTTGAGAACACGTCGCAGGGTGCGCTCCGCGTTCTAACCGATTGGATTGTCACGCTCAAGGGATATTCCGTCCTCGCCGCCTGCAATCCCGATTTGAAGGATGCTCTTGCAGAAAACGACTCGGAAAAACTTTCCAGCCTCATGTCGGTTTACTCGAACGAGCTTGACTACGAGATTATGGCAGTCGTCGATGAGAACGGCGTTGTCGCTGCGGGCGGCGGAAGCAACATTCCCGACGGAACGAACGTCATGTCGTCGGTATCCATTCAGAACGCGCTCCGCGGAAAGCAGTTCTTGAGCTATGAGCCGTTCGGAACCGCGCCGTACGGAGCGGTCTATTCGGTTCCGGTAATCGACGGCGGAAAGGTTATCGGCGCGGTCGTCTCCGTCTACGACCTTACGACCGATGATTTCATAACGCTTATGAAGAAAGGTCACGGCGTGGAATGCACCCTGTTCATCGGACCAAAACGCGTCCAGTCCACGCTTGAGGGCGTGATAGGCACTCTTGTGGACAATCCCGTCGTCGAGAAGACCGTCCTCGCGAACGGCGAGCAGTTTTTGGGTGAGGTTTCTGTCGCCGGAAAAAGATACTATTCGGTCTACACGCCGCTGAAGGATGACAGCGGTCACGTTTCAGGCATGATATTCATCGCGAAGGACCTGCACCTCGTCGAGAACATTGCGCTCTCATCGCTGAAAATCGTCATCCCGATTGCGCTGTCCATATTCATTATCCTCATGTTCATCGGCTGGCGCTTCATCAAATGGCTGATGAAGCGAATCGGCAACGTCTCGAACTTCCTCAAAGACCTTTCGACCGGCGAGGCTGACCTCACCAAGCGCTGCAACCTCTACGTGCGGGATGAAATCGGCGACCTCGTGATTTATTTCGACCTTTTCATGGACAAGCTGCAGGAAATCGTAAGGGAGGTCAAGAATTCGAAGTCGGAGCTTTCCTCAAGCGGCGAGGCGTTGTCGGACAGTACTCAGGATACTTCGAGCGCGATTACGGAAATAATCGCGAACATCGAAAGCGTCCACAAGCAGATTCGCCTGCAGAACGAAAGCGTGGAAAGCTCAAGCGAAAACGTCACCGGAATATCGGATTCCATTTCCGTGCTCGACCACCTCATCGAGGGGCAGAGTTCCGGCGTGACGCAGGCTTCCGCCGCCGTCGAGCAGATGATAGGGAACATAACGTCCGTCAACAAATCCGTGGACAAGATGAGCGATTCGTTCGAGGAGCTGCAGCAGCACGCTGAAATAGGGTTCAGGAAGCAGCAGGACGTCAACGAGCGGATTGTGCAGATTGAGGGGCAGTCGCAGATGCTTCAGGATGCGAACACTGCGATATCGTCAATCGCGGAGCAGACGAACCTCCTCGCCATGAATGCCGCAATCGAGGCTGCCCATGCGGGCGAGGCGGGAAAGGGATTCGCCGTCGTCGCGGACGAGATTCGGAAACTGTCGGAAACGTCGTCCGTCCAGTCGAAAACGATAGGCGAGCAGCTTTCCAACATACGGAATTCGATTGCCGATGTCGTCGCCTCGTCGAACGAGTCGAGCAGCGCGCTTTCGTCCGTGTCGGCGAAAATCAAGGAAACCGATCAGCTGATGCTCCAGATAAAAGCTGCGATGGACGAGCAGAACGAAGGCTCGAAGCAGATAACCGACGCCCTTCGGAACATGAACGACAGCACGGTGGAAGTCCGGAAATCATCGCGGGAGATGTTCGGGAAGAGCAAATCGATTGTCGCCGAAATGGAGAATCTCCGCGATTCGACGAGCGCCATGAACACGAGCATGGACGAAATGGCGGTCGGCGCGCGTAAAATCAACGAGACAGGCTCGATGCTCACTGAGATTTCGGAGCATGTGAAAAAAGCCATAAAGAAAATCGGCTCGCAGATAGACCTTTTCACCGTCTGACGTGACGCCTTGCCGAACACCCCCTCCTGAAACTGGACAAGTAAAGTCCGGTTTTAGAGGGGGATTTTTTTTTGCAAAAATGAGAAATCATCTTAAAATTGAATGAAGGTGTATGCCTTAAGTTTTCGTTTGATTTGGAGAATTTTTCATGGATTTGATAGCGCACAAAACTGAAGATGGGCTTGAGCAAACTCTTTCGGAACATTTGAAGAACGTTGCCGAGCGTTCCGCTTTTTTTGCAGAAAGCTTTTGCAATGCAGATTGGGCATATTTTGCAGGTATGCTACACGATTTGGGAAAGGCCGATTCTGACTGGCAGAAATACATTCGCGGTGAAAAGTCTACATCGGTGAATCATAGTGAAGCTGGTGCGCAATTCGCATTTTCAAAGATGAATCCTAAGAAGAACTTTCGTGAACCGTTCAGCAAGGTGATTCCGTATTTGATTGCAGGTCATCACGCAGGGCTTCCTGATTGGCATGAAGGAAGCGGCAACAGTTTGAAATCTATTCTTGAAAAATCGGATATTTCATATTTGGAGAAATTACTTTCAAATTCAAAATTGAAAGAAAATGTTGAATCTTTTTTGCCAAAGTCAATGCCATTCGGAAAAAACGATTTGAAAAAAGACAATCCGCAGAAGTTGCTTGAGCATTTTCATTTGTGGATACGAATGTTGTATTCCTGTCTTGTGCGTGAATTGAAACGCGCCCCATGTCCCGTTCTCTTTCTTCCACACAGTCGCACCCTCACGGGTGCGTGAATTGAAACGAAGAAGCAATATTTCTTGCGGAAGCCGTTCACCATGAAAAGAGCTGCGTCAACCGTTTTCCGGACGGAGCCGAATAAAAAGGACTGCACGGAAGCGTGCAGTCCAAAAATGCTTAGGATCGGCATTTAAAATACGTGGCTTTCCCTTTTTTTGTGCGAGACAAAATAGCCGTTCAGTTTTGAGACGGCCTCTTCTATCTCAAACGGAGCCTCGATGCAGTTCACGCTGTTTTCCTGAAGCAGGCGGTGCGGCTTGGGACCGATTTTTGCCACAAGAAAATAGGTGCAGTCGCTTACAGTCTGGCCGACTTTTACCGCAAAGTTACTTCCGCAGGAGCAGCCGCTTTCGCACGCTTCTTTTTCCGGCTCGCGGATGATTTTCCGGCTTTCCAGAAAGGAATAGCTTCCGTCGCTTTCGTTCACCTCGAAAACGGAAACGGACTCGATTTCCCCGAAGTGAAGGTTCACGTTTTTTTGGTCGGAAGTGCCGACCGCGATTTTGTATGACATAACGCCTCCTTTCGGCTTTTTACAGAACCTGGACGTTCTTGTCGATTGTCCCGTGCTTGAAGATGCCCGAATAAATTTCTTCGGTGAGTTTCAGTCCGCCCGTGTAGCCCGCAAACGTTTTGTTCAGAACGACATCATCGACAAGCGGCATGCTCAGGTGAATCAGCATGTTGTTGTTCTTCTGGGCGACGATTTTTTCCCAGGTGCTTCCGAAAATCACGGCTCTTTTTGAAGAACCAATCAGCTCGAAAAGTTTCTGCTGGATTTTTCCGCCGTCACTTTCAAAATAAACCACTTCCTTGATTTCCTTGCCCAGAGTTTCGATTGTCGCAAGGATTTTTTCCTTGATTGTATCCGTGGGAGGCTCATCGGTGATGAAGATTCCCTTCGGCTGAAGTCCAAGCTCGTTCACAAGATAATCCGAAACGCCGATTGCATATTCAGAATCAGCCACGAGATACAAATCGTTCGGGATGTTGCTCCTGAAATCCGACATGAAGTCAGCAAGGCCAACGATGTAGCTGTAGAATTTTTCTTCTTCCCGCTTGATAACCGCTGAAACTTTTTCGAGGTCGAGGTTTGCGAACGCGGCAAGTTTTTTGAGGAAGAGGCTTGTCGCTTTTCCGCCCACAGGAAGATACGGGAAGTGGAAAAAAGGCGTTCCGTATTTTTTCTTCAAGAGCTCCACGGTTTTGAGTCCTACCCATGGTGAAAGGAGGATGTTGAATTCAGCGTTGGGGATGTTCTGCCACTCAAAAACGCCCGCGCTTTCATATCCGAACAAAATATTAACTTTCAGGCCGATTGAAGTCAGAATCCGCTTGATTTCCTCAAGGTCTCCCCGCCAGAACGGGTCCTGATTTGGAACGACAGAAAAGACATTCACCAGTCCTTTCTGAACTTTTGGAGTCACGTTTCCAACGAACTGCTCGATAATCGAATTGACCACAAGCTCGTGTCCCTGATAGTTGTTGCCGGTAAAGCCGGAAGTTTCGGCTCCAACCACAGGCCTTCCTTCCTCGCGAAACTCGTTCGCAATCGAAACGATGTCGTCGCCGATGATTCCCGAAGTACAGCCCGAAAGAAGGACAAACAAATCCGCGTCCAGAACCTTGAAGGCATTTTCCGTAAGCGTGCGAAGCTTGTTTTCGCCGCCAAAAACGACTTCCTTAGTGCCTGTGTTGGTGCTTGAAATCTGTCCGCCGCCGCCAAAGCCTTCTCCCTGGTTTCCCGCACACTGGGAAAGGGTGAGGAAGGTTTTTGAAGCACAGCCCGGGCCTGCGTGAACGATTGGCAATGCTCTCGGGATTGCAAGGACTGTAGTCTGGGCCGCAAGGGCACATGAAAATCTTGGTTGTTCAATCAATTTGCTCATTTTGTTTCCGCCTTTTTGTCAAAATAGAATGGGTCTTTCTGGTTAATCCACCATGAACTGTAAGGGAACTTAACGTGCTCCGAAATCGTCTTGAAGAATTTGTTTGAGTTCAAGGCGTCGATGATTCTTGCCCCCAGATTTACAGAACCGTCGTAGCAGCTCAAAACGTTGATGTCGTTTGCGCGGATTGAAGGGATTCCGAGTTTTGTTCCGATAGTGGCGATTGAGTCGTGCCTTGTAATCAGGATGTCCGGCTTCAATTCCTTGAAGATTTTGTACATGATGAAAGGCTGCTTGTTACAGACCGAGAAGCGCTCGACATCGCCCGTGTATTTTATCATTTCGTTGAGGGTGTCAAGCTCAGGGCTCTTGGTGTCCGTGGTCTGGTCGTGGTGAAGTGTCGTAACGCCAACGACTTCCATTCCGTATTCGCGGACCATGTTCGTAAGGTAGTGGGCGAAAGAGTCGCCTGAATAAACGTAGGCTCTTTTGCCCTTAAGGACTTTTCTGTAGCCTTCGATAATCGGCTTGATTCGCTCGTTTTCTTCTTTGATAAGTTTTTCTGCAAGTTCAGTGCGGTTTGTAAGTTTTGCAAGCTCGCGGAACCAGCGGTCAGTCCATTCAATTCCGTAAGGAGAAGAGACTTTGAGCTGGGGAACGCCGTAATTCTGCTCAAGGGCAGCCGCACCATAAGTTCCCAGCGATTCACAGATTGAGATTGTGCAGGCAGCCTCAGACATTATTGCAAGCTGGTCTACGCTGGAGTTCGGAACGATAAGGTTCGGACGAAGGTTGATTCTCTTGAACAAAGCCGTGTAAGCGTCCTGCCCCGCAAAGTTGATGATGTTGACCAGATCTTCCTGCTTTTTGGTCGGTTTTTTTACGATTTTTCGCAAAATTCCATGAAAAACAGCATCGAAGCCGCTCGTCCAGGTCTTTGATTTGAAGCCTTCGCAGTAAATCGGCACAATCGGGATTCCAAGCTCGCTTTCCGCCTCGTCAACGACGCTTTCAATATCGTCACCGATAATTCCTGCCGCACAGGAAGAATGAATCAGAATCGCCTTGGGATGGAAGCGGTCATAAGCTTCACGAACTGCCGCCTTCAGGATTTTGACTCCGCCGTAGACCGTTGAATCGATTCCGATGTTGGTGGAAATGACCTGAATTTTCGGTGCTTCAATTCCACGGACTTTGCTTGAAGCTTCAACGCGCTCGTAGATTGAGACAGGCGAAAGGCATCCCAGCGGCGAGTGGACGACAATCGCCGCGTCGCGAATCATGTAGGAAAGAACTTCCGCGCAGCCCTGCGAGCAGTCGCTGCACTGGGAGTAGATTCGCTCGTCTTCCTTTACCGCGCGTTTGCTCGAATCTTTCTGAAGCTCGCTCGCTTTTCCGTGGAACGCAAGCACCGCGCCGAGCCGGTTGTCCCGCGTCTCGACTTCCGATTTTGCAATGTCAATTGCCATTTTAGTACCTCCGGTTTTGTTTGAATCAGGCTAGATTTCTTTGTAATCAAAGCCCGGGAATTTGTTGTCGTTTTCAAGGAAATATTTCCACATGTCCCTGTAGAAATTGTCTTCCGGGAATTCCTGGATTATTTCCTTCAGCGCGCTGGCATAGACTTCGATGTTGAAGAATTCGTCAAGCCGCGCGTGGGATTCGATGTAGTTCCAGCCTGTCAGAATCTCGTAAATCGAAAGGACGCCGTTGTAGTTGGGGTCGGGATTGTAGGAGCGGTCGCCGTTCGAGTCTTTTGCGTAGATGTAGCGCGCGATGTAATCGATGTCCTCGCCGGTGAGGCGCGCAAGGCTTCTTATCGATTCGTCCGGGTTCGTGATGTAATCCTTGTACGCGCGGATTTGCCCTTTGAGGTACGCCTTGTACGCGTCCTTGTTTTTCTCGAACGAAGGACCGAACGCGTACTGGCGGCAGCAGACGTAATCTTTCTGCAGGTTCGTGAGATGGAACACAAGCTCAAGTCCGATCGAGCGCGCCGCCTCAAGATATTCCGAGGAAATCAGCCCGATGTCGAGCGTTCCTTTCGCGACGGCCGAGGAAATGGACGGGTAGCCGTCTATAATCCGGTAGTTCAAATCCTCGCCGACTTTGTAGCCGTAATTGTTTCCGAGCGCCGCCTTCGAGACCATTTCGGCTGTCGAAAGATGGATGACGCCGATTGTCTTTCCCTTCCAGTTTGCAGGATTCCTCAAGAATTCCGCGTCGGCTTTTTTCGCCACGACTTCCATTCCGCCGGAAAGTGTTCCCGCGAATATTTTGACGTCCGCTCCCTGCGCGCCGTAGCTGATTGGCGGGATAATCTGCTCGTATGCCGCATCGAGCTTTCCTGCAACAAGAGCTTCCGGCGTTCCAATCATCTCTAGCGTCGTGTAGTTCGGCTTGAATTTGTATTCCTTGAAATATCCCTTCTCCTCGGCAATCTGAATCAGCGGGTTCACGACTTTGTTTGCCGTGACCGCGATGTTGAACGAATAGAAGCCGTCCGAAGCCGTTTTCTCGTTGCAGCCGAAAAGCGCGATGGCGAGAACGAGGATTGCCGCGTTCAGGAACGACTGTTTTGCGATTGACTGTTTTTTGTTTTCCATTTTTTTCTCCTTAATTTAGGGAAATCCCTAATAATTCCATTTGACAAGATGCTTTTTCGCATTCTGAATCGCGATGTTCAGAACCGTCACCACGAAACCGATGAAGATGATTCCTGCGATTGCCTTGGTGTAGTTCGCGTAGTTGAGCGAGACCCGCACGTAATAGCCCATGCCCGTGTCCGCGCCGAGCATTTCCGCCACCGTGAGCGTCATCAAAGACGTGGCGAGGTGAATCGGGAGCGCGTTGATGTATCGCGGGAGGTTGAACGGAATGATGATTCTGAAGAAAATCGTCGGAGTCGAAAGGTTCAGGACTTTCGCCGCGCTGATGATTTTCTTTTCGACGAATGCCGTGTTGTTGATTGCCCCCATGAAGCTTCCCCAGAAAATGCTCAAGAATATGACCGTGAGGGAAGCGAGCTTGAAAGTCGGCATGATGAGGACGATGTAGGGCGTGTAAATCAGTGCCGGGACCGTCGAAAGTGCCTTCGCAATCGGATAGACCGCGTTCGTGAGGCGCTTGTTGTAGCCGACGAGCGTTCCCAGAATCACGGAAGAAACGACAGAAAGGAAAAGGCCCGCCAGAATCAGTTCCATCGAGCTGAAAAAGCCGATAAGAATCGTCCTCCAGTCCGAGACGAAAATGTCGAACACGTTTTCTGGGGCGGGAACGAAAATGTAGGGGAGCAGGTTCAGCCGTGAGACGATGAACTCCCATGCGAACAAAAATATATGCACGGAAGCCGTCACATCCTTCACCGCGCGCGCCTTTTTTGAATTCGCCAGCTGCGAGAGGAAGAGAATTTCGACAGCCGCAAGCACGACCGCGAACGCGAGCGGGGATTTCAGCCCGCCCCGCATTTCCGCCGCGTACCTGCTCGGAAGCAGGAAGCACAAAATCGTGAGCACGAAAAACAGGTTCGCCAGATTGAGCACATATTTTGAAAGAAATTTTTTCATAGAGCAGCCCCCTCGCTGTCGATAAGCTCGCTTGTCTCGTGGTAAAAATATTTGACGAGTTTCTGGTACAGCTCCTTGTACTCCGCGCTGTCCTGGATGTATGGATAATGCCGCGGCCGGGGAAGGTTGTCCTCGATGACGGCGTAAATCTGCTTCGGAATCATGAACACAATTCTGTCCGCCAGAAGCTCCGCCTCGTTCAAATCATGCGTGACGAAGACGACGGTCTTTTTCTTCTCATCCTCGCGCCACATTTTCAGCAGAAGGTTCTGCAGATTCTCGCGGATTTTCGCGTCCAGCGCTCCGAACGGCTCGTCCATCAGCAGAATTTCCGGATCGCACGCCATCGCGCGGGCAATTGCGACCCGCTGCTGCATCCCGCCAGAAAGCTCGCCGGGAAGTTTGTCCTCAAAGCCGTTGAGCTCGACACGCTTCAGGAAACTGAGCGCGATTTCGGAAGCCTTTTTCTTCGGGATTTTCTTGCCGCGTTTTTTGCTCGTCTCGTACACGGCAAAGGCGACGTTCTCCCGCGCTGTCATCCACGGAAAGAGCGAGTAGCTCTGGAACACGACGGCACGTTCGGCTCCAGCGCCGTGGATTTCCTTTCCGTTGATTTTGACGCTTCCGCTTGTCGCGGTGTTCAGCCCTTCCAGAACGGAAAGCAGCGTGCTTTTTCCGCAGCCGGAAGAGCCGACAATGCAGATGAACTCTCCCCGATTTATAGTAAGGTTGATGTCTTTCAGCGCCTCATACGTCGCGTTCTCGGATTCATACAAAAGCGAAAGGTTTTTTATTTCGATTGCAGTTTCGTTTTCCACAAGGCGTTCTCCTTATTTCCTAGTAATGCACTATGTATACAATTTCTCAAAAACCTTGCCTAATACTTTTTTCAGATACGGGAAATAGGATTTTTTTATATGGACGCAAAAAAAAACGGACTGCATCCAAAAAGAACGCAGTCCGTTTGATGGGGACGGGGATAGTTTGGCACGTGGAATTCCGTCAATCCGCGAACGCAAGGCGCATCTGGAACCATTTCGCGTCGCCGTGCGAGGACAGGGAGGGACCTTCGTTCCTGAAGCCGAACCGCTCGTAAAACGGAATCAATTCTTCCTTGCATGTGAGGACAAGCCCTTTCCTGTTTTGCGCGCGGGCATCGGAAACTGCCTTTTCCATCACTGCGGAGGCGAACCCGCGATGCCGGAATTCTGGCGCGGTGTCCACGCCGAAAATCATCTGCCATTCGCCCGACTCGTCGTGGAGGCCCTCGTCCTCGTACATCTCGTCGCGCAAATCCTTCTCCTTCGTGGAAAGCCCGTTCACGAAGGAGACAAGCTTCCCGCCGTAAAAGCCGAGCCAGAAATGGTTCGGGAACGCCTTGAGCCGCCGTAAAATCGACTCCGCGCCCGCCGCCTCCGATTTCGGGAAGCACTCGTTCTCAATTTCCGATATCCGTTTCGCGTCGCCGATTGACGCGTTGCGGATTTCAAGCCCAGTTTTTCCGTTCATTTTTCCATCGCCTTGAACAAATTCGGTGGGAGACGGCGCCCCAAAACGGAGCGCCGTGCAGGAAACGAGTGCCTGCTACCGTTTCCCTTCCGGATTGATGAATTTCTCGTTGCTCTGCTCGTACCACCATTTCGTGTACGGAAGCTTGATTCTGGCGGCAAGGTTCTTCTCGAACGAGCGGTTCGTCACCGTGTCGCGGATGAGCTTCGCAAAACTCAACGTTCCCTCGTAGCCGAAAACCGTGTACTCGTCCGCGACGAAGACGGCGGCATATCCCTGCTTGATTGCCCAGACCGTCGTTCCCGGGTGGCGGCTGAAGTAGACGTCCGGCTTGTAGCGGTTGAGGATGTTCAGAACCTCGTAGTTCTGCTGGTCGGCGACGGCGACTTTCATGTCCTTCGGGCTTGTCTTGAGCAGATGCTCCAGCGCCGGCGGAACCTGGCCGTTGTCGTACTTGTAGTCGTAGTGCCACGCGAGCGCGTAGTCGATTGTCATGCCGAATTCCTGCAGGACGCGCGCAATCTCGTACGTGAATCCCGGTCCCATTCCGATGACGGCGCGGAGACCGCGCAGCGGCTTTATCGCCTCCTCAATCTGCGGGATGTAAATCTCGCGCTGCTTCTTGATGTATGCCTCGACCTGCTCCTCGCGTCCGATTGCCTTGCCGATTCCGCGCAGCCACGTTTCGAAGCCGGTCACTCCCGAATGGTTGATTGTGCGCACATAAGGAACGCCGTACGTCTCCTCGAGCGCGTTTCCGAGATACGTTCCGAGCGTTCCGCATATGCAGACCGTCGCCAGCGCCTCGCTCAAATGCGAAAGCTCCTCGATTGTCGAGTTGCAGTACAGAAACTGCGGCTCCGCGTCGAACACCTCGTTGAAAATCTTCGTGATTTGGGGGCGCGCGCTTTCGTAGAAGTTCTTGATGTTGATAATCCGGCGCTTCTCTTTCGGCGGCTTCACGATTCCCTGCAGGACAGCGTGGTCGGAGATGTCGAAGCCTGAAGCCCAGATGCGCGATTTGAATCCCTCGCAGTGGACCGGGATGACGGGAATCGGCAGCTCCTCGTTGATTTCGTCCGCAAGTCCGTCGACGTCCTCTCCGATGACGCCCGAAACGCATGACGTCGAGATGAAAATCGCGTCCGGCTTGTACGTGCTGTAGGTGTGCTCGACGATTTTCCTGAGGTCGTTCATCGCGCCGAAAACCGTGTCCTTCTCGTTCAGGTCGGTGCAGACGAAAACAGAATTCGTCGTCTTGTTGATTCTCGCGGCAATCTGTCCGAATTTCACGTTGTCGTTCGACGCCATCGCCGTGCATCCGGCAGGCGCATGGTAGACGACCGCGACGTTCCTTATTGCGGCGAGGGCGTTCAATGCGCACCCGGAAAGGCAGGAGCTCGACTGCGAGAAGCATCTCTCGCGGTTTTTGAGGGAGCCGCATTCCGAGCGGTAGACGAGCGTTTCGAGGTCGCCCGTGAAACCTGTGATTGAGCCGAGCCTGTTCTCGCGGACGGCAAGGTTAGCGTTTTTAAAGTTATATGGCATAAAAAGATTCCTCCGTTTATAAATGCCGAAACGAACTTTCGTAAGAAAAATTGTCCGTCATGGATGCGCCATCCCGAATTCGCTTCGGTGGCGCTCTTTACAATTTCAGCTTGCTCATTGCCGCCGAGAAAATCTGTTCCAGCAAATGGAGCCCGCCCGAGTAGCCTGCGATGTGGTCGTTGATTACGAGCTTTTCGAGCATCGGGTAGCTCACGTTCACGTAATGCGCCCCGATTTCGGCAGCAAGCTTCTTCTCCCAGTTCGAGCCGATTATGAGCGGCGTTCCGGCAAAATCAGTCTTCTTAATCTGCTCCTGGATATCGTGACCGTCCGTCGTGAACTGGACTTCCGCCTGGATTCCGTAGTTGAGGTTTGAAATCTCGTTCGCTATTCCCGTGCGGAACGCTTCCGGCGCGTCGTCCGTGATGAAGACTTTCTCGGGGAACAAGCCCATGTCGTTCACGAGGAATTTCGTCACTGCCATCGTGTACTGGCTGTCGCTCACGACGGTGAATCGCTTTCCGAGGATTCTCGTCTCGAGCAGCGTGTCCGCGAAGCGCTCTATATAATAGTAGAATTCGGCTTCTTTCTCGGCGATGACCTTCTCGACCACGTTCTTGTCCGCGCCCGTGAATTCCTGGACGGCGCGCAGGAATTTCGTCGTCTCCGTCGCGCCAATCGGAAGAATCGGGTAATGGAGGAGGGGAACCTTGAATTTCGTCTCAAGGTACTTCGCGCTTTCCAGCCCGACCCACGGGGAAATGAGAATCGTGAATTCCGCGCGCGCGGCGTTCTTTATGTTCTCGATTCCGCGCCCGAACCCGAAAATCGTGTTCGGCTTGAGGCCGATTGCCGAGATGAGGTTCTCAATCTCGCGGAGGTTCCCGAGCCAGTACGGGTCTTGCTGCGGAGGTCCCGCGAAAATGTTGACCAGCCCCTTGATGGTGCTTGAGCCTGTCGAAATCCCGGCTTCCTCGCGCTCCTCGCGGATTTCAGGGCGGTTAAGGAACTGCTCGAAAATCGACTTCAGAATCCAGTCGTGCCCGACGTAGTTGTTTCCCTTGAAGCCGGGCGTTTTTGCCCAGATGACGGGCTTCTCCTCGTCCTCGAATTCCTGCGCGACTTCCTTGATGTCGTCGCCGATAATCTCGCCCGTGCATCCGGAAAGGACGACGAACAAATCGGCATCGATGACGCGGAGCGCGTTGTGGATTGTCGAGCGCAGTTTTTCCGCGCCGCCGAAAACAACTTCCTTCTCCGAAATCGAAGTACATGGGAAGATGTTCGGGCTGTATCGTCCGCTCGTTCCGTTGTTGTCGTTCAGTTTTGAAGCGCAGCCCGGCCCCGAGTGGAGGACAGGTATCGCACCCGTAATCGACTGAACAGTCTGCATAGCCGCAAGAGCGCATTTGTAACGCGGCTGGTCCAAGATTTTCGCCATAAAGTACCTCTTTAAATTGCCCCACTTCTGTGCGGCGTTTTTTTATTTGTTTTTTCTTTCTTCAGTTTTTTTTCTGTAGTCGTTGATTTTCGAAATCGCCTCGCCAATCGGAAGAACGATGTCGAAAGCCGTGACCCCGTATTTCGCCAATGCCCGTATCGCGTGCGGCCCGATTCTGGCGGCGAGAACGTACTGGACGTCGGAAAGGGCTTCCGCGATTTTGTCCATCGGAGATGAACCGTCCCCGCAGCCTTCCTGGCTGCCGCACTGACCGCCGGAACATGCCGCGCGCACGCTCCGCTCCCCGATATCCTCAGACCTTCCTGACTCCTCGTCGACCTCAAAAATCAGGAACGACTGTGCGTGCCCGAAATGGGAATCGACCGTTTTTCCGTCGCTTGTTGCCACAGCAACTTTGTATGTTCCGGACATAGACACCTCCATAAAAATCCGCCCGCAAACGGAAGTTATAACCTATTACTTTAGTAGGGTATAAATTTATTCTATCAACTTTTTTCCCACTTAATCAATAGGTTATATAAAAAATTCGCGGCGATTGTTGTAAACCTCCCCGATTTATGGTACAAGGGTTGTCCCTCCGCCCCGCAGGACGGAGAAACGTCGAAAAGGAAAGAAACATGACAAAACTCACATCGATATTCAGGCCGGAATCGAGGTTCCGCGCTTTTCGGCGGCTGGATTTGGAAAGTGCTCGGCATCGAGACGCTTTTCGCGATTTCGGCGGTTCTCGGGCTCTGCAACAGCGCCTACGCCGCGACGATACGCACGCGGGCGGGACGGTGAGCGGGTTTTTCGGCGAAATCTTTTATGAAACTGAAGAATCCGGGCGGACTTATGGTATAATGGGCGAGTTCGTAAATTTGTTATCGCTCGAAGCGCCGGGGCAAAACCTCATTTGGAGAAAATGCGGATTGCGGGCCGGCGGAATCTTGGCTTTTATAGGAAAACGCAATGGAAAGAACCACGGAAAAACAGCTCGGCAAGGAAGAATTCCTCAATTTTTTCAGGAAAATTCCCAAGGCGGAAATCCATCTTCATCTTGAGGCGGTGATAAGCCGCGATACGGTGCGCCGCTTCATTAGGCGCAGGAATCCTGAATTCGACGACGAGCGCGCCGAGCAGGAAATCGGGCGCATCTTCACCTATTCCGATTTGAACGGGTTTATCAAGGCGTACCTTGCCGTGCAGGATTTGTACGACAGCCCCGCCGACTTCAACGATGTTTTCCGCGATTTGAGGGATTACCTCGTCCGAAACGGAATCAAATACGCGGAGATTTTCGCGGCGCCGAGCGCGTTCATCAAAAAAGGCTGGGATTTTTCCGAAATTGTCTCGGTCTACATGAAAAACGTCATCAAAATCGAGACGGAGACCGGCATAAAGGTGCGGATTCTGATTGACGTCTCGCGGACATTCGGATTCGAGAACGCGGAGAAGAACCTCCAGCTTCTCCTCGCGAACATGACGCCCGTCATAATCGGAATCGGGCTCGGCGGCTCGGAGACAAACGGACCGGCGAGGCTTTTCGGCAGCGTTTTCGAAAAGGCCCGGTCGCGCGGGCTCGTCACGGTGGCTCATGCGGGCGAGGATGTCGGCCCGGAATCGGTATGGGACACCATCAACATCCTCCGCGCGGCGAGAATCGGGCACGGAATATCGTCGGCGGGCGACGAAAAGCTCATCGACGAGCTTGTGCGGCGGAACATCCCGCTTGAGGTATGCCCCACGAGCAACGTTTTCACGCGGAAATTCGTCAGCACGATGAAGGAGCATCCGATACGGAAATTTTTCGACAGGGGAATCACCGTGACGCTGAATTCCGATGACCCGCTTTTCTTCGGGGTGGAGCTTCTAGACGAATACTGGAACGCGTACGCGGAAATCGGTTTCAGCCTTGCGGAGCTGAGGAAGATTGCGGAGAATTCGTTCCGGGCATCGTTCATCGGCGACGACGAGAAGGCAAAATTCATCGATGCCGTCGGAAAGGCGTGGGACGGAAATCCCGCGACGGCACGGTAGGCTCTGGCGGCAAAAACGGTTGGTTCGTTTTTTGTCATCTGGAAGTCATGCATCCGACAAAAATTCAGACGGAGCTTTTTGAACGGAAAAAATCCGCTTGTGCGGAAAAAAAGGAGTGTTTATGAGGACAATAGCAACATCGGCGGCGCCGGCAGCAATCGGCCCGTATTCGCAGGCAATCGTCGCGAACGGATTCGTCTACACGTCGGGGCAAATCCCGATAAACCCGGAGACGGGCAGCATCGACGGGAAAACGATTGAGGAGCAGGCGGAGCGCGCGATAAAAAACGTCGGCGCGATTCTGGAGGAGGCGGGGAGCGATTTCCGGAAAGTCGTGAAGACGACGTGCTTCCTTTCCGACATAAAGGATTTTGCCGCGTTCAACGCCGTCTACGAGAAGTATTTCACGGGAAAGCCGGCGAGAAGCTGCTTTCAGGTTGCGGCGCTCCCGAAAAATGCCCTCGTCGAGATTGAGGCCGTCGCCGTCGCCGAATAGCGCGCTGCGCGTGCCGCCGGATTTCCGCCGGGACGGGACGCGCACGCTCAGGAGAGCCCCGCGATATGCAGGATTCTCCTTACCGCGCTGATGTATGAAAGCGCGATTTTTTCCATCCGCCCTCCTTTTTTCGTGATGTACCCGAGCTCGAACGTCAGTTTCCTTCCGTCGCCGCAGTCTTTCAGCGGGACGAGGACGAAATCCTCGTTCGTCTCCTCTCCGAAAACGCCGGAAAGGAACGTGTATCCGTTGAGATTCTTTATGAGGCTAAGCTCCGTTGCCCTGTCGGCGACCGTAATCGCCTGATCGAGCGAGTAGCGCCGTATCGACTCGTCGGAGAAGAACGACTTGACGTCATCGGTATCGAAAGTCACGAATTTGTAATCGGAAAGCTCCTCGAGCGAAATCGACTCCTTTTCGGAAAGCGGATGCTTCCTGTGGAGGTACACGAAGGCGTTGCATTCCGTCAGATGATGGAATTCAAGGGCGGACGACCTGAGGCTCCTCGCGATTTCGTCTCGGTTTGATTCGCTTATGTACAGAATTCCGATTCCGCTTTTTTCGAGGGCGACATCCGCTATCACGTTCGACACCTTGTCCTCTCGGAACGCGAAGTCGTATCCGTCGCCGGAAAAGCCGTTCACGATTTCTACGAATGCCTTCCGCGCGAACGCGTAGTAAAGGGCAGACACGGAAAAATATTTTTTCTCGGAGCAGGTATGCTTCTTGAGCAGCATCTCGTACTGCGCGAAGAATTCCCGCGCGTCGGAGATGAACGAAATGCCTCGCTCGGTCGCCTCGACGCCGCGCGACGTCCTTCTGAATATCCTGAAGCCCAGCTCGTCCTCCGCATCCCGCAGGGAAGACGACAGCGACGGCTGCGATATGAAAAGCCGCTCCGACGCCTTGTTCAGCGAGCCGGAATCGGAAACCCCTATGATGTATTTTATCTGCTGGATGGTCATGTTTTTCTCTGCCGGAAAGTACGGAAGCCGTGCGCGAAGACGGGCCTCACGCACCCGCACGAAACGGGGCGCAAAGCCCGCCATCATAAAAACGCGCCGGAAACTTAGATTGAGTAGTTTCCTTCCGGCTCCATCATTCCGTTCTCGATGAGAATTTCCTCAAGGCGCTCCTGCGTTATCGGCGTCGGAATCGTGAAATTCGTGTTCTCGTCGATCGCCTGCGCCAAATCGCGGTACACCTGCGCCTGCGTGCTGTCGGGGGCGTACTCGATGACGGTCTTCTTCCTGATTTCCGCCTGCTGGACGATATTGTTGCGCGGGACAAAATAGATGAGCTGCGTGTTGAGCTCCTTCGTGAACGCGCGGAGCAAATCAAGCTCGCGGTCGACGTTGCGGCTGTTGCAGATGATTCCGCCGAGGCGCACGTCGCCGCGCTCAGCATACCGCGCGATGCCTTTGCAGATGTTGTTCGCCGCGTACAATGCCATCATCTCTCCGGAAGCGACGATGTAGATTTCCTGCGCCTTTCCCTCGCGAATCGGCATCGCGAAACCGCCGCAGACGACGTCGCCGAGAACGTCGTAGAAAACGTAGTCCAAATCCTCGGTGTATGCGCCCAAATTCTCAAGCATGGAAATCGACGTGATGATTCCGCGGCCTGCGCATCCGACTCCCGGCTCCGGTCCGCCCGACTCGACGCAGCGCACTCCCTTGAACCCCGTTTTCTGCAGGTCGTCAAGCTGGATTTCCGTCTTGTTGTCGCGGATTGTGTCCAGAACTGTTTTCTGATGGAGGCCGCCCAAAAGGAGGCGGGTCGAGTCGGCTTTCGGGTCGCATCCGACGACGAGGACTTTCTTTCCCAGCTCCAGCAAACCTGCCGTAAGGTTCTGCGTTGTCGTGGACTTTCCGATTCCGCCTTTTCCGTAAATCGCTATCTGCCTGAGTTTCTTTGCCATTTTTGTATTCTCCTGTTTTCTTTTGTTTTTGCTTTTTTTTTCAGACCGGAATTTCCTGTTCCTGGCTTTTGACCGGATTGAACAGCGTCTGTATCCTGTTGTATTTCCACACCCCGAGAATCGCATCGTCGATGCTTCCCGGAAGCTCCATCGGCGTGATTCCCACGGACGCGAGCGAAGACACCGCGCAGTCCCCGAACCGTGACGCCACGATGTAGCGGCAGTCGGAGAAAAGCCCGGCCCGCTCGTCCATCGCGCTTTTTATGTGCGAGCCGTCCATGCAGAGCTGGGAAACGGTTCTCCTTTCAAGAAAATCGTATCCCTCGTCGTCATCGACGGAATACACGAAAAAGCTGCGCGACTTTCCGTAGTGGCTGTCGACGCTTACGCCGGAAGCGCTTGCCACCGCGACTTTGTAGGAATCAGCCATGGGAGAAATTCTCCTTGAAATTCATCTCCCTCGGGAAAAGCGAGTAGACCTGCCTTGAAACGTCGGTCTTTCCCGGAATTCCTATCGCATCCGCGCGGCATCTGCTGCAGTGCAGGAAAAGCTCTATGTACTTTCCCGCCGCGCGCCTCGCCTCGTCTATGTCGAGGCACGACGGGGCTGGCTCGTTCTTCAGCTTCGCCTGCGGAATCAGCGGGATGATGTTGTATTTCTCTGCCCCCGCCTCCGCGACAGCATACGCGATGTCGGCGATGTGCTTTCCGTTTATGCGCGGGACGAGAACGGTGTTCACCTTGACGGTTATTCCCGCCGAGGCGATTTTCCTGATTCCCTCAAGCTGGTTCTTGATGAGGATTTTCGCGCCCTCGACGCCCTCGATTTTCTTCCCGTGGTAAATCACGTAATCGTTGAGCTGCGCCTCGATTTCGGGATCGACTGCATTGACGGTGACTGTCAGGCTGTCGATCCCCAGCTCGATGAGCTCTTCTGCCCTTTCCGAAAGAAGAAGCCCGTTCGTGCTCATGCATTTTATGAGGGAAGGGAATTCCCGCTTCACAATCCTGAATGTCTTTATGGCGTTGTCTGTCGCGAGCGTGTCCCCGGGGCCGGCAATTCCTGCCACCGTGATTTCGGGCGCGATTTCCAGAGCCTTCCGTATAAGCGGAACCGTCTCCTCCGGTTTCAGCACGCAGGCGGCGACGCCCGGACGGTTCTCCGTCTGGTTTATCGACCGCTCGCAGAACCTGCATGATATGTTGCAGCCCGGGCAGACAGGAAGATGAATTCTTCCCGTCTGTGCCGAATGTTGCCCGAAACAGGGATGTTTGTCCGTCAGTTCTGTAAAACTTCTTGGCATATCACGTACCTCTTCTTTGATATAACCCATATGTTTTATAGGAAATTGGGCAAAAGAACGACTCTCAGTTCTCGCTGAAGAGCGACGTGCTCAGATAGCGGTCGCCGGAATCAGGCAGGAGGACGACAATCGTCTTTCCATTGTTCTCCGGCCGCTCGGCAAGAATGCGTGCCGCCTTAAGCGCCGCGCCGCTTGAGATTCCGACGAGGATTCCCTCGCTTCTGGCAAACGCGCGTCCTTCCGTGAACGCATCCTCGTTCTCGATTGCGATAATCTCGTCGTACACTTTCGTGTTGAGGACATCGGGGACGAATCCCGCGCCGATTCCCTGGATTTTATGCGCGCCGGCTGTCCCCTTCGAAAGGACGGGGCTCGACGCCGGCTCGACGGCGACAATCTTGACGTTCGGGTTCTTCTCCTTGAGGAATTCCCCGACGCCCGTCAGCGTTCCGCCCGTTCCGACGCCCGCGACGAAGATATCGACTTTTCCGTCGGTCTGCGTCCAAATCTCGGGGCCGGTCGTCCGCTTGTGCACGGCAGGATTCGCCGGGTTGATGAACTGGCCGGGAATTATCGAATTCGGGTTCAGCGAATGAAGCTCCTCGGCTTTCGCGATCGCGCCCTTCATTCCCTTCGCGCCTTCGGTGAGGACGATTTCGGCGCCGTATGCCTTGAGCAGGTTCCTTCTTTCGACGCTCATCGTCTCGGGAAGGGTGAGGATTGCCCGGTAGCCTTTGGCGGCGGCGACGGCGGCGAGCCCGATTCCCGTGTTTCCGCTCGTAGGCTCGATTATCGTCGCGCCCGGCTTGAGAAGCCCTTTCTGCTCGGCGTCCTCAATCATCGCAAGCGCAATCCTGTCCTTCACGCTTCCGGCGGGATTCAGGTACTCAAGTTTCGCGAGTATCGTCGCGTTCGTCGTGCCCGTTTTTTTCGAATAGTTGTTGAGCTGCAAAAGGGGGGTGTTCCCGATGAGTTCCAATGCGCTCTGCTTGATGTCTGCCATATTTTCTTCTCCTTGCTTTGATTTATCTTTGTTTTGTACTGGACTTTTTCATTTGACCGCGGCGAACCCGCTCTCGAGGTCGGCGATTATGTCGTCGATGTGCTCCGTTCCGATAGAGAGGCGGATTGTGCTTTCCGTGATTCCCTGGTCGAGAAGCTCCTCCGCGTTAAGCTGGCTGTGCGTGGTGCTTGCCGGATGGATTACGAGCGACTTGACGTCGGCAACGTTCGCGAGAAGCGAGAAAATCTTGAGGTTGTCGATGAACGCCCATGCAGCCTCGCGCCCGCCCTTTATCTCGAACGTGAAAATCGACGCGCCGCCGTTCGGGAAGTATTTCTCGTAGAGCAGATGGTCGGGATGGCCGGGAAGGGAAGGGTGGTTCACCTTCTCGACTTTCGGATGGTTCTTGAGGAATTCGACGACCTTCTTCGTGTTCTCTGCGTGGCGCTCAAGCCTGAGCGAGAGCGTCTCGAGCCCCTGGAGAAGGAGGAACGCGTTGAACGGCGATATTGTCGCGCCCGTGTCCCTCAGAAGAATCGCGCGGATGTACGTCACGAACGCCGCGCCCTTTACCGCGTCGTAGAACGATATGCCGTGGTAGCTCGGGTTCGCCTCCGCGATGTTCGGGTACTTGCCGCTCTCCTTCCAATTGAAATTGCCGTTCTCGATGATGACGCCGCCGAGCGTCGTTCCGTGGCCGCCGATAAATTTCGTCGCGGAATGGACGACGATGTCGGCGCCGTGCTCGAACGGCCTGATGAGGTAGGGCGTCCCGAACGTGTTGTCGATTACGAGCGGAAGCCCGTGCTTGTGCGCGATTTTCGCTATTTCGTCGATGTCCGGGATGTCGGAATTCGGGTTCCCCAATGTCTCAAGGTAAATCGCCCGCGTGTTTTCCTGTATCGCCGACTCAATCTCCGAAAGGTTGTGCGCATCGACGAACGTCGTCGTCACGCCGTACTGCGGGAGCGTGTGCGCGAGAAGGTTGTAGCTTCCCCCGTAAATTGTCTTCTGCGCCACGATGTGGCCGCCGTTCGCGGCAAGAGCCTGAATCGTATACGTTATCGCGGCTGCCCCCGACGCGACCGCAAGCGCCGCGCTTCCGCCTTCAAGGGCCGCAATCCTCTTTTCGAAAACATCCTGCGTCGAATTCGTGAGCCTGCCGTAGATGTTCCCCGCATCGGCGAGCCCGAACCTGTCGGCGGCGTGCTTTGAATTGTGGAAGACGTATGAGGTCGTCTGATAAATCGGAACCGCCCTCGCATCTGTCGCCGGATCCGCGCTTTCCTGTCCAACGTGAAGCTGCAATGTCTCAAACCTGTATTTCGCCATGTTTATCCCCCTGATTTCCTCTTTCCTGCTGATAGTCTGCTGCAACAAAAGAATTCATCAGCGGCGCATGAGCCCGTTGCGGAAGTTCTCCCGAACCAGTTTCTCAAAATAGACAGCCATTTTCGGCCCTCCTTTTCGTCCGTAATTCCTACTTAACTTATGGGTTTAATATATATTTATTTTCCTACTTGGTCAATAGGTTTTAATGCGAATCTGCTTTTTTCGCAATTTCCCTGATTCGAAAAAAAAGCGGCTCCCTCGGATTGGAAAAACCGGGGAAGCCGCACGAAGCAGCCCGGAAAATGCGGGGCAAATCCCCGCGCTGCTTTTCCGGAAACAAAAAACACCTTCTACAATGTCCGCCCTTCGACGGCCGCATATTTTGCGAGGATTTTCATCGTCTCGTCGAACTGCGCCGGCGTAAGCGACTGCTCACCGTCGCAGAGCGCTTTCTCCGGATTGTTGTGGACCTCGATGATAAGCCCGTCCGCACCGACGGCGACGGCAGCCTTTGCGAGCGTCGGAACCATCCACCGTATCCCGCACGCGTGGCTCGGGTCGATTATTACGGGAAGATGGGTCTCCTTCTTGAGGTACGGCACGATGCTGAGGTCGAGGCAGTTCCTCGTGTAGTTGTCGAACGTCCTGATTCCGCGCTCGCACAATATGACGTTCGGGTTTCCGCTCGCCATGATGTACTCGGCGCTCATGAGGAATTCCTTCACGGTCGAGGCAAGCCCCCGCTTGAGCAGAATCGGGTTCCGCAGCTTTCCGACTTCCTTCAGCAAATCGAAATTCTGCATGTTGCGCGCGCCAATTTGTATGATGTCCACGTCGGAGAAGAGCTCAATCTGGTTTATTGCCATAAGCTCCGTGACAATCGGAAGCCCCGTCTCCTTCCGCGCGACTTTGAGAAGCTCAAGACCTTCCGCGCCAAGTCCCTGGAAACTGTACGGGCTTGTCCTCGGCTTGAACGCCCCGCCGCGCAGGAACCGCGCGCCGCTTGCCTTCACCGCCTTCGCGACCTCGACAACCTGCTCCTCAGTCTCGACGGAGCAGGGGCCTGCCATGACGCAGACGCTTTTCCCGTCGCCGACAGAATTCCCGACAACGCTGACGACGGTGTCCTCAGGATGGAACGAGCGGCTGACCTGCTTGTAAGGAGCCTTGACGCGCTGCGCGCTCTCGACGAAATCGTACGCGAGCATTTCCTCGGGCTCAACCTTGGAAGTGTCCCCAATCAGCCCCAGGACGGTAGCGCTCTCGCCTTTCGAGACGTGAACCTCGAATCCCCGTTCCCTGAGCTTCTGCATGAAACCGTCAACCTGTGCCTTCGGTGTATTGTTTTTCAAGACGACAATCATTTTTTTCTCCTCTTCCGGGAGCAAAACTCCCGGCATCATTTTTCCGTCCCGTCGCGACTGCGCACATCGCGATGGTGCGGATTTTTTTTCGAGCACGCTCTGTCAAGGCAAAAAAATAAGGGCCTCCTTTCGGAAGCCCTTTATTCTGCACTCGATTCGCATTTCGATTTACAGAAAAACGCACGATGCCCGGTTGATCACGTCGGGTCATTCGCATGACTTCCAGATACGGCAGGAAAACAAAAATAGCCGGCGTAATAGGAGTACGCCAGCGTAGTAGATGAGTAATATTCACCTGTCGTCCTGAAAGTGTTCTTCATGCGACGGAGTATCGCATTTCCGCCCGTCAGTGTCAACCCTCAAAAGGCGCTCGGGGACCGGTAGGGCAAAAAAAAGCCCCCGCGAAAATCCCAGGGGCTTCCTTTAATCCGCAAAAGCGTCACAAAACGAGGAGCGAAATCCTGTTGTTCTCGAGCGACGTGACCTCAAGCTCGAAGCGGGCGCCAGTCTCGGAATCCTGCATGGCGATTTTCGAGCCGAGCGAGATGTAATACGTGTAGCTTTCAACCGTGTGGCTTCTCCAGTCGTCGCCGACGATGAGATGGTGGTGAAGCTCAAGCTCCCCGGATTTGTCCGCCGTCGCCGCACGGATTCTGGCAATCGTGCAGTAGGACTCTATTCTCGGCTCCCCGTACTGATCGGTAAGAACGTCAAGCGGAAGAAATTCCATGGATTTTTCGCCCGCAAAGTAGCTGTACTCGTCTGCTTTTTTCATCATGTACTCCTTGAATTCGTGTTCGGCACGGTTCCCGACCTGGCAAACACGAAAAACTGCGTTATTTTTCTATTTTATCCCGTGAATTCCCAATCGTCAACGAAAGAATCCCCGAGGGGAAGGAGCCGCCGCAGAATGCTTGTTATCCGGCGGTTCCAGAGCGGTGCCCGGGACGCGACAGGAACGCGCAGACGGAAATAGGGACGAGCGCGATGAGGAAGCTCCAGCCGGGAATCGCCTTCCACGCGATGTAGCTGAAGGCAATCCCAGCGTGGAACGAAAGCAGCGTTGCGCCGAAGAATTTCGCCTTCGTCACGAACGAGCTGTCGCCGTTTATGAGGATTTCAGCAACGGATGAGACGAACATCCTCATGTTGTTCGTCGAGAAAATCACGGAGCTCGTGTAGCCGTATCCGCCTTTGAATGCGCACCAGTGGAATGAGAGCGAAAGGAACGTGGGGTAGAGATACACCGCGGGATTAAGACCTTTCGGGATGGCGCACATCGCGACCGCCGCTGCCGAATCGACCGCCATCGCCGCGGCCTTGAGCGGGATGCGCGTCCGTTTGGGGATGAGCGTCGCGAGAAGAATGCCGAGGCAGTACAGCGACGCTCCGAACACGTGCATCGCGACTGTTCTCTTGTCGCCCGCAATCGCCGCGACGACAATCTCAATCAGGTTTGCCGTCTGCGCCGAGCCGAATATGTGCGCCGCGCTCACTATCGGGTACAACCCGAGAAAACCGCCGATGAACGCCGCCGCATAATGGGCGTGCGCCTCCCTCTGTGCGTCGTTTCCCGGTTTTTCGTTATTGCTCTCCATAATTGCTCTCCGAGCCGAAAAAACTACCACTTCTCGCGCATATTTACAACAATCGCGCGCGGGGATTCCCCTGTGACGGAATCGTGCTACAGATTGATTTTTTATTGTACGATATGCGAATGCCGGAATGATATTCTCCTTCTCAGAAAGGTTGAATGCACCTTGAAGGAGTTCAGTTTATGATTAAGAATGATTTTTACGAGCACGCCCGCGAAAAATACGCGGAGATTGGAATCGATACTGATGCCGCGCTCAAGACGCTCAGGGCGACTCCTGTTTCTATGCACTGTTGGCAGGGGGATGACGTCGGAGGATTCGAGCACGAAGGCTCGGCGCTTGGAGGCGGGAACGGAATCCAGGTTACGGGAAATTATCCCGGAAAGGCGAGGACGCTTGCGGAGTTGCGCGAGGACATAGAGAAAGTGTTCACGCTCGTCCCGGGCGCGAACAGGCTGAACCTCCACGCAAGCTACGCGGATTTTTCGGAAACGGGATTCGCGGACAGGGATTCGCTCGAGCCGAAGCATTTTGCGAGCTGGATCGACTGGTCAAAGCGGAACAACATTCCGCTCGACTTCAACTCGACGTTCTTCTCCCATCCGAAAGCCGGCGGAATGACGCTCTCGTCGAAGGACAAAGGGATAAGGGATTTCTGGATTGAGCACGCCAAGCGCTGCCGCGAAATCGGAGCCGCATTCGGGAAGGAGCAGGGCAGCGCCTGCATCCACAACATCTGGATTGCCGACGGCATGAAGGACATCCCCGCCGACAGGAACGGCTACCGGAAAATCCTCGAGTCGTCGCTCGACGAAATTCTCTCGGTGAAGCATCCCGCGGATTTCATAAAGGACTGCGTGGAGTCGAAGGTTTTCGGAATCGGGACGGAAAGCTACGTCGTCGGCTCGCACGAATTCTACATGGGATACGCCACGAGCCGCAACCTGATGCTCACCCTCGACATGGGGCATTTCCATCCGACGGAGAACGTCGCGGACAAAATCAGCTCGATGCTGATGTTCGTCCCCGAGATAATGTTCCACCTTTCGCGCGGGGTCAGATGGGACAGCGACCACGTGACGATTCTGAACGACGACATGAGGCAGATTGGCGAGGAAGTCGTCCGCACCGGAAAACTCGACAAAATCCACCTCGGGACGGATTTCTTCGACGGCTCGATAAACAGAATCGGCGCGTGGGCAATCGGAACGAGGGCGACGAAGAAGGCGCTTCTTTTCGGTTTGCTCCAGAACAACAAAAAGCTCGTCGAGTACGAGGAGGACGGAAACTATTTCGCGCGCCTCGCGATGAACGAGCTTTACAAGACGCTCCCGTTCGGCGATGTCTGGGAGCACTTCTGCATAAGCGAGGGTGTCCCGACTGATGCCCAGCTCATAAACGCCGTCGCCGACTACGAGAAGAACGTAACGTCGAAGCGCGCGTGACGTCGCCATGCGGGGCATCCCGGAAAAAACTGGGAGCCGCCCCGCAGCACAAGATGCAAGGAGGATATTATGGAAGAGCAGGCATTCAGGATGAAGCTCAAGCCGGGATTCGCGGACGAATACAAGCGCCGCCACGACGAAATATGGCCGGAGCTGAAGAAAGCCATTTCGGAAAGCGGGGTCTACGACTATTCGATTTACCTTGACGAGGAAAGCCTCTCGCTGTTCGCGGTTCAGAAAGTCCGCGACGGAGGAAACCCGGACGCGCAGAAGGGAATGGCAATCGTAAGGAAATGGTGGGATATGATGGCGGACATCATGGACGTCAACGACGACAATTCCCCCGTGTGCGTCAGCCTTCGTCCCATGTTCCATATGGACTGAAATCCGTTTTTGCGGAAGATGCGCCCGAACCCGCGCCTTGAAGGCGCGGGTTTTTTGTCCTGCCGAAAAAATCAGTCCGCTTACGCAAAACTCGCGGAAAACAAATTTTTCTTCTATAATTTCTGCCATCAACAAAAAGGAGTTTCTCAATGAAAAAGATTAACGCTTTTCTTGCGGGCCTTGTCGCAGCTGCCTTGTCGCTCGCAATCTCTTGCAACACGTCGTCCGTGCTGTCGTCCGCGGCGGCAAAACCGACGCTGAATTTCGACAAAGTATCGATAAAATCGCTCGACGCGGAGGGAATCACGTTCAACTGCAACTATTCCGTCAAAAACCCGTATCCGATAGGAATCTCGCTTTCGAAAGTCGCCGCGGACGTCTCGTGCAACAGCTCCAAGCTGACGTCGATAAGCGCGAACGAGGGCGTCTCGATTTCCGCGAACAAATCGAAGTCCAATGCGTTCGACTTCAAAATCCCGTACGATTCGATAATCAGCTTTGCAAAGACGTACAAGGAAAGCAAGACGCTTCCGTTCACCGTGAAAGGGAACGTGGCGCTGGGGAACCTGCCGCTCATCTCGTCGCTGAACCTTCCGTTCACGAAGAATTTCGATGTTCCCGTGTTCAAGCCGAACCTGAAAATATCGAACCCCAAGCTCGTGCTCCCGTCCGTCTCGGAAATAACGAAATCCCTCACCGACGGCGGAATGAGCCTGTCGAAGGCGGGAAGTCTCGCAAAATCGATAGTGACGGGGCAGAAAATCGACGAGTCCGCGCTTTCCGGCGTGAACCTCAACATGAAGCTGAACTTCAACCTCGACGTTGCGAATGACGGCGGCTCCGACTGGAAATACGCCCTCAAGTCATGCGGAATAAAAGCCGACGGCGTTTCGGACATACTGTCGCTCGACACGTCAAGTGCCTCCGAGATTGGCTCGTCGGGCGGCTCGATTCCGCTATCCGCGACGCTGAATACGATGACCGCGGGAAAATTCATCGCGCAGCTGCTGAACAAATCCGGAAACAATCCGACATTCTCGCTTGACAGCGCGCTTTCATTCCCCAGCCTTCCGTCATACGCCTTGAACCTTCCTCTGACGTGCACGAAAGAGCTGAGCCTTTCGAAAATCGCCCGATAAGCCCCCAACATACTGAACCAGGCCGCCGCCATTTTTTATGGCGGCATTTTTTTGCGTATCGAAAATTACCTATTGGCAAAAAAATAGCTATACATAAAAGACGATATTAAAAATGCCGTTTTGATACAAAATACTAATATTGACACTATTTGCCATTTTATGAATTATATTTTATACCCTTATAAAATAAGGAATTTTTGTGAATATTATATTTTTTATTATTGGCTATCTTAAGAAATATAAATACAGCATTCATAAAACACGGATATTTTAGACTAGCAATTATTGTTTTGCGAGTAGACAGAATCATCCTTATAAGAAGTCAATAAAAATCGTCGGGGAATCATGTCCTTCGTCATGTTATTGACAAATGTCAGAAACATGAATAAAATCGCGGGAAATTGCTGACAAATGTCAGAAACCCGAAAAAGGAAAAACGATGCCAAGACCAGTCAGATGCAGGGAAATTCGCTCGCTTCCGGAATTCTACAGTTTCGCGCCGGAGGAAGGAGGAAGCGGCGAGACCGTCACGATGACGCTCGACGAGCTTGAGACGATACGGCTCCTCGACTGCGCCGGAATGACGCAGGAAGAAAGCTCCGTCATGATGAACGTATCGCGGACGACCGTAACGGCCGTCTACGAGTCGGCACGGCGGAAAATCGCGGACTGTCTTCTAAACGGAAAGCGGCTCGTAATATCGGGCGGAAACTGGCACGTCAGCGGACAGAACATACCGCGCGCATTGGCGCGCAAAGGAGAACGCACTATGAGAATAGCTGTCACCCATGAGAACGGTCAGGTGTTCCAGCACTTCGGGCACACCGCGGAGTTCAAGATTTACGATGTCGAGGACGGCAAAATCGTAAAGTCGGAGATAATCGGAACGAACGGCCAGGGACACGGAGCGCTGGCGGGATTCCTCAAGAACGCATGCGTCGATGCGCTCATCTGCGGAGGAATCGGCGGCGGCGCGAAATCCGCGCTTGCGGAGGCGGGAATAACGCTTTACGGCGGCGTCGTGTCATCGGCGGACGATGCGGTCGCAGCCCTTCTCTCGGGGTCGCTGAACTACAATCCGGACGTCGTATGCAGCCATCATGCGCACGAGCACGGCGATGGGCATACCTGCGGAACATGCGGAAAGAACGAATAAACGGAGGGGGATTATATGACAACTGATGAAAGGGCAGAAAAAGCGGCATCATACAAAACGAGCGGCCAGTGCAACTGTTGCCAGGCAGTGACGAAGGCGTTTGCCGACACCGTTGCCGTTGACGAGGAAACGCTCCGCGCTATATCCTCGGGATTCATGGCGGGAATGGGATGCATGGAGGCGACGTGCGGCGCGCTCATCGGCGCGAACATGATAGCGGGGCTGCGGACGGCTGGAAACGGAACTGCGAAAGTGTCGCGCGAGCTGCTCGCAAAATTCAAGGAGAAAAGCGGGGCGACAATCTGCCGCGAGCTCAAGGGCGTCGGGACGGGCAAAGTCCTCTGCGAATGCGACGACTGCGTAAGGAACGCCGTGCGCTCTCTCGAGGAGCTTCTCCCGTCGTCGTGACGTCTTTTTTTTTCGGCTTCATGCATCATGGTTCCGGAACGCGTTCGGAATGACGATTTTTAGGTGCTGCGCCATGAACCGGCCCGGGGCGCTTTCCGGGCCGGTTCGTTTTTTTTGGTGCTGCAAACAATATGCAAACAAGGCGGCTGGGCGCGGTCGAATTGTTCATTGCCATGCAAGAATCGGCCATTTCGATTTTTCGCAAAGACCTGTTTTGTTTCAGCGCTCAGTTTACGACGGCTTTCACGGACAATTCCTCGCCGGAGCGGAGGTACGAAAGCTGTTCCCCCATGATTTCCTTCATCACGGAGAACGGCTCAAGCCCCGTGCAGTGGCAGGTGACGAACGACGTAGGATATCGGCGCAGCGCCTCGGCTATCTTGCGCACCTCTGTGACGTCGTCGTCTCCGTAGCCGTTTTTCCGCATCAGATGGAAGCCGCTTATCGCGATATCCGGCGCGCCTCCGAATTTCCGCTCGAATTCTTCCATTATGTTGAGGATTCCGCTGTGCGCGCAACCGGAAAGGAGAATCCTCGCCCCGCCCGAATTCACCACGACGCACTGCTCGTGCGAGAAGTCGTCCGGCACGAGCTCCCCGCCTTTTTTCATCAGGATGCGCGCGTTCGTCGAGGGAAGTGCATGCGCGCGCCGTGCGACGGTGAAGACTGAAATATCGTCGCCGATATCGGCATCGCCATCAAGGACGACGACGGAGGAAAGCGCCGCGAAATTCCGGTCGACGCCGATAAAACGGAACGAGCCGCCGTCGTCCGCAAAATGGTTCCCGAACGCGTTTTTCTGAACGTAAATCGGGGCACTTCCGTTCGCGGCGCGGAAATCCGCCATGCCCCCGGCGTGGTCGTAGTGGCCGTGGCTCAGAAATGCCGCGTCGACGTTTCGGACATCAATCCCGAGCCGCCGCGCGTTTTCGAGAAACGCGCCGTCCGGGCCGAAATCGACGAGAATTGCCCGTTTTCCGCTCTCGACGTAAAGCGAAAGCCCGTGCGCCCATGCGCACCCTTCCCTGCCGCGCTCGTTCTCAATCAGGCTTACAAGCCGCATTCCCCATCCCCTTCGTGAAAAAGCTCCGACTCCCATTTCTCCGCCTCTCCCTCGTCCTTTTCGGTTCCGATTCCCTCGCGGAGGCAGCGGACGACGTTCACGATTCCCGTCCTGTGGCCCTGCGATGCCGACGCGAGGTAGAAGGTGAATGCGAGGTTCAAATCGCGGAAGCCGATGCAGCCGTGCTCGATTCCGCATTCGTAGCACCAGCCGAGGTCGTTCTGCGCGGGCGCAAAGCCCATCTCCGCCGCGCGCTTTATGTTGTCGAAATATCCGGCGGGATTTTTCTCCGTGCCGATTCCGAACCCGATGCAGATGCCTTTGTTGTAGATGCCGTTTGCGCATCCCTTCTCCGCCGACGCCTCGTAAAGCGAGAACGCCCGCGACGCGTCCTTTTCGACGCCGATCCCGTTCTCGTAGCAGTACCCCAGCGCGACCATCGCCTCCGCATCCCCCGCCTGTGCCATCTCCGAAAGCTCGGCCGTCCCCACCGGCGACAGACCGTAAACCGTATATTCTTCCCCGTGCTCGTGTTCCATGAACCGATTATACAGCAATCACATTTTTGGAGCCATTCGCGGAACGCTCCGCCCGGAAAAGTGGACGGCTTTCGTAAGAAGTCGTGGCTTTCGGCATCTATGTGTTATAGGCATGGATGCCGAAACAAGCTCGGAATGACGGGGGAAAAATTCTCAGCGAGATTTTTCCGCACTGGAAAGGACGCCATCCGGAACGGACCTACTTTATCAGCCGTATGTTGTCGACGTAAAAGCGGCCGTTCATCGGCGTTTTTTCGTGGTAGCAGATGTTCACGCGATTTACGAGGTACAGGTTTTTCTGGAAATTCGCAAGGGAGAAAACGAGCGTATGGCTTCCCGGCGCGATTTCGACGGCCGTCGTCTCGTCCCAGTTCCACGCGTCGGTCGTCTGGAAGATGATGCTGAGAAGGAATGCGTCCTTTTCCGGATTGTGGACGTCGAGGACGACGTATTTCGAGCCGCTGAAATTCCACCGGTAATCCATGAAATACGTTCCGATGTGGTCGGAATCGGGCGCGGATTTTTTGAAGCGGCATTCGAGGGAATGACGTCCATCCGAAAACCAGGTGCTGGCAATCCTGGCGGACGTCGAAAGTTTTTCGGGTCCCCACTGCTCCCAGTCGAATGCGGCCCAAATCCAGTAGTTCCCCTTCTCGAAATCGTCGAGCGTCTCGACCGTTCCGCGGGGAATTTCAGTCTCGTCGCCGATGACGTCCTGCGCGGCTGCGGGCAACGCCGCCAAAAAAAATGCGAAAACCGCAAATAGAATCGTTCCTTTCATCTCCGCTCCTAGCACTTGAATTTGTTCATTTCGTCCTTGAGGCTGTTTATCGCGACGACGCTGGCATTCACGCTTTCGTGCGCCTTCCGCGCCGCTTCTGAAATCGTGTGCGCCTTGCCCGCCATCTCGCCCATGCTCGCGTTTACAGTCTCCGCCATGCTCGCGAGGTTGTCCATCTCCGCGGAAACCTGGCGGCTTCCTTCGAGCATCTGCTCCGAGCCGTCCTTGACGTCGCCGGTGATGGCGTTTATCCGTTTCATCGCATCCAGAATCTGCGCGCCGCCCTCGTTCTGCTGCTTCATCGCGTCGTCGATGACGCGCTCCTGCTCGCCGACGGTCTTCGTGAGGTCGAAAATCTTGCCGAACTGCTCCTGCACCGTCAGGCTGGAATCGGAGACTTCGTTTATCGCGTTGTAGACTTCCTTCAGCGCCTGCTGCATCTTTATTCCCTGCGACGACGACTCCTCCGCAAGCTTCCTGATTTCGCCGGCTACGACGCTGAACCCCTTGCCGCTCTCCCCCGCGTGCGCTGCCTCGATTGCCGCGTTCATCGCAAGCAGGTTCGTCTGGCTCGCTATGTTCTTGATGACAGAAGATGCCTCCGAAAGGTTCTTCGACTTCGCCTGTATGTCGCGCGAAAGCTCCACCGTCCTGTTCACCACGGAAAGCCCGTCCTCGCTCGCCTTCTCGAGCGCGTCCATCGCGATTTTGTTCTTCCCGAGAATCTGCGTCACGGAGTTGATGTTCGCCGTCATCTCCTCGATGGAGCTTGACGACTGCGAGACGCTCTCCGCCTGCGTGTCGATGTTCGCGCTCAACGCCTCGATGTTCCGCACAATCTGGTCGACGACCGCCTTCGCCTCCGTCACGCCCGAGGCGTGGTTCATCATCTGCTCCTTTACGGAAGCTATGCTTCCCGTGATGTCGATGACTGCCGCGGACGTCTCGCTCATGGAGCTGTCAAGCTCAATGCCGATTTTCTCCATCTTGCCGCTCGTCTTCTTCGCGCTGTTTATCGACGAGCCTATTTTTTCCATCGTCTTGTTGAAGCTCCTGCACATCGCGCCGATTTCGTTCTCGCCGGGAACGGCAAGCCGCACCGTCAAATCGCCGTCGCCCTCGCTGATGTTGCGGAGCGCCTTCTCGCTCGCCGAAAGAGGTTTCGTCAGGCGCGAGACAATCACGAACACAAGGAACATGACGAGAACAATCTGCGCGAGGAACGCGGACGCGACCGTCCAAAGCGCGGTGAAGGCGCCCCTCAGCATCGCCGACACGGGCGTTTTCGAGACGAAATACCACGCGGCCCCCGTCTTGTCCGGATGGATGGGCGAGACGACGATGAAATCCTTTCCCGAGAAGAACGTCGCCGACTCGCCCTTGTTTTCAGAAAGCCATCCGCTGATGTCCGGCATGGAGAAGACTGCGCTTTTCGAGCCTGTCTCGGAGCCGTCCGTCGCGCCCATTATCATCCCGGACGAGCTTATGAACTGAGTCCTTGTGCCCTCGAAAATCGAGCTTCCGTCGAGGATGCTTCCCAGGTTCGAAAGTACGATGTCCATTCCGGCAAGCCCCACCGTCTTGAAAAGCGAATTCTTTATTGCGACGGACACCTGCGCGGAAAGGACGCGCTCCCCGTCAATCGTGACCATCACGGGATCCGTTATCGTCGCCACCTGGTCGATTATCTCTTCCTGCGCGCTCAGCGGCGGAAGCCCCGTCGTGCTGTCGTTCTTTATTCTGCCGTCAACGTCCTTTATGTAGTGGACTTTGAACTGTCCCGTCGGGTTCGTCTCCGCGTCGGCGTCCTGCGCGTCCCTGTGGTCGAAAAGTCCTGGAATCCATATTCCCCAGACGGACTTGAAGCCGACGACGTTCACGATGGAGCGGATTTGCTGTTCGATGGCGGTGCGCCTCATGTCGTCGGGAATCGCCCACGAGCCGCCGAGAATTCCGCCCAGCGCCTCGACGGTGCTCACCGCCGACATCATTTCCTTCTCGACGACGCTCGCCTTTTTTTCGGTCAGAGAAACTATGAGCTTCTCTGATTGCCTGGAATTCATGCTGAATACTGTCCTGCCGATTATCGCCGTCATTATCAACGAAATAAAAAGCATTCCGACGCCAATCATAATAAGGAAACTTGTCCTGATTGATTTTTTTGTGTCCATGTCGCCCATGGAAAATAATAATAGACTGAACGTTTTTGCCGTGCAAGAAAAATCCTGTCGCTCTCAGAAGATAACGAGCTTTTTTTCGATTTCGTCCCGTATGCCGTCTCCGAAATCGGAAAGGAGCGCGCGGCGGGCCTTCACTGCCGCATTATCGCATCGAAATATCCGCGGTCGGCGACGTTCGTCATACTGTTCTGGTCGTTGTAGAAATCCCCCGAAGAATCTATGAAGCCGATTCTGTCGAAATCGGGCGTCCTCGAAGAAGCGTGTTCAATGAGCCATGACTGAATTTCCACAGGGTCGACAGTCTTCGTGACATCGGCCTCGGTGTACATCCGCATCTGCTTTATGTACTCGCTCAAGCGTATCGAAACAACATCCGCGTAGGCGTCCGTTATCCTCCGGCAGTCCTCCTCGTACGAAGCGGCCACGGATTTTTTCGCCCGCTCCTTCACGACAAGGACCTGCAAAGAACTCAGCACTGCGATAATCAAAAACGTTATGGCTATGATGTAGTAGACAAGTTTTCCCTGTTTCTTTTCATTTTGTTCAATCATGGAAGCATTATAACATAAAACAAAATCTATTGAGAAATGTTGAATCCTACTTGCATGAGTAGTAATCCAGAACCTTGCGGGCAAATGGGAGGCTCCTTGGAATGGGATTATATCACTATTTTTGTGAATTATCTGATTTCAGTTGTGATTTTTGGCCTTCAATTTGGACGAGGAGGTTTCTTGCTAATTCACGTGTCTGTCCAGAAAGTCTCATAAAATGACCATCTCGAGTTCTAAAGCCATCATCTATCATATGTGCAAGTGATTCACCAAGATAACTTGCAAATTCAATCGTTCTGATTGTAAGCGTTATTCCGCCACGAATAAGTTCATTCTGCTCTTGGAGTATTTCGCTTATATGTTGTTCATTTATCCGCCGCTGCTCTTCTATTTTGCTGCGATTCAAAAAATTATTCTTGATATTCTTAGCCTTTTCTACATCAGCCTGATATTGTTCCAGACGGTTCTGGTTATCTACAAGCTTTTGCATAAGTGCATTAGCATCTTCTTCTGCTTGTGAGCGGACTTGTTTGTTTTCAACAGTTGCCACAGCAGTAGTAGTATCTGATGAATCCAGAACAACAAAAGAAGATGGCGGATCTATATTAGACTCTTTTTCAATACCCAGCCGTTTTCGTATTTCTTGTCTGTCAAGCTGTTCATTTTCTTTATCAAAATCAAAAATTTTTACTGCCATGTACTCATCTCCTATAAGTTCCAATTTTTTTTAAAATCTCATCTGTTTCATCAAGGCTTGATTCTATCTTCTTTCTCCGGTCTTCCATTCCGGATTTTATTATTGCCATTCCTTCTGCAAATTCTTCCGCTTTTTCTTTTAATAGATAATTTCCCTGTGCCAAAATGCACCAGTTCTGAATAATCTGAGCCTGCAAGACAACATTGTTTTGGGCAATCAGCGTAACATGCAGCTTTTCTTTTTTGGCATCGCTCTTTGCTTTTTGCATTATGCCCAAAATAACAGAAGCTACAATTCCGCCCATCAAAGCAGTCATTGGGTAAACAAGCACATCAGTGATGTTCTTTGGAAGCCCAATCGTTTGAAGCAAAGTCGTTACACTTTCTGTTAGAGCAAGAGAACTTACTTCCACCATTCCAAAAACAAGAATCTTACATACTGCATCGTTTCTTTCATCTTCTGTCATGTTTTTTGGTGGATTGCAAAGCATTTTTATTGCACTGCACACAGTAGTGAAACCGGCACGAATCATTGAGACAACATTTTTGAGAGTAGTAGCTACAAGGTTTATTGCAAACACAAGCAGATTGTTCAAGACATTCATTAATGCTCCCTCAAATGAGTTTGAAAGAATTTCTTTCCAATTTGATTTTATATGTTCGATTGCTTTCCTTATATGGGATTTGAAAATATCCAATATTTCTGCCAATGATTTTGTATGTCGATTTCTAAAGGCCTCAACAAGAGAATCAAATACAGCTCTTACAAATTCCACAGAAATTTGACCAATTGCGGAATACAAGAATGTTTTTCCGCCAACAGAAAGACTTGTTGTTGAAAGCTCCTTTGAATATTTTTTGAGTTTTGCCTTTGCAATGTTCTTGTCAAGAAATTCTTTTGCATCTTTTATCTGCTTATCAGCATATTCAGCATCGATACCATAATACTCTTCATTTGTCTTGGTGGCGTCTTTCGTGCTGGTTTGACCTTTCCAATCATCAAGGTCTTTCTCTCCTTTAGAACGGTTTATATCATATCTTGTGGCTCCAAGATTTTCTTTGCTATTAACAAGATCTGCTCCAGATTTTTCATCACAAGCAAAGCGAAACTCATCTCTATCATGCATTCCTTTTGCTGAATTTTTATGTTCTGTATCAAAAATATTTTTTTCACAAGCATTCCCATTTTTGTCTATGACAGTTCGTTTGCCAGAGATATTTTCGCCTGTATATATATCTGTTAATTTACCTTCCTCGGAAAGTTTTTCCAACTCTTGCTTTCTTTGTTTATACAGATTATTTTTTTCATGATAAATTTCATCGTTATACGCACGATTAAATTGATTTCTATCTTTGTCATTTGCGAACACTTGATTCTTAGCATTATGCAAAGTCGTTACTTCTCCGCCGTCCTTATCGCCTAATGCAATCAAGCGGTTTATCGCAAACTTTTCGCACAAGTTTGCAACAACAGTTTCTTTGCAGCTTTCAAGTATAGTTTCTGTTTTTATTTCACCAACTTGCTTTTTGATGTTTTCATATTCAGTGAGTGCCGAAGCGAGTTTTTCATCAACCTCTACATTGATTTCCTGAATTTTTAGCAATTCGGGATTATTCTGCAAAAAATCTGGAGAAAACAGCTCTTTGTTTAATACTTGAACTTGCGTCATTATTCTGCTCCTTCCGTTTGTTCAGAATTTTCATCCGCATTACTATTTTTGTCACTTAAACTCTCTTGGTTTTCAGTATCAACAATAGTTTCGTTTTCTGTCATAGTGCCACCCTCTGCTGCGGGTTGTTTTTCTTCCAAAGTTTTCCAAGCCACCCCCATGTCGCTTGCGGTAAGTGACGTGTTTGCGGACATATACTGGCGCACAGTTTTTCCCTCTGAATCTTTTGCGCTTAGATCTGCGTCGTTATCGATAAGCATTTTTATGACAGCCGCGCTCTGATTGTTTTCACAGGCATACATTAAGGCTGTTTTACCTTTGTCTGTGGCAAAATTGATTTCATCTTTATATTTTAGAAGCGTTAAAAGTACCCCTGGATTTGGATTGCATGCTGCAAGCATTGTTACTGTAAGCCCAACAGAGTTCGGTTCTGTATTTGCCCCACGCAAAATTAAATCTTCCATTACAGCAGGATTCGGATTGTAACGGGCGGCATACATCAAAGCTGACCATTCTTTGCTGTTTTTAGTGTCTATTTTTGCGCCCTTATCAAGAAGATATTTTACAGTGCGTACATCAACATTTGATTGGGCTGCATACATAAGAGGTGTCTTGCCGTTTTTGTCTGCACTGTTTATATCGTTTGTCAAATCAATGCATTTTTTAATTTTGGCAAAGTCGGAACGCTGAACAATAACTTTTATAAACGGAAAGCACCCATTTGCATCTGCACCATTCCATGAAGGAATGGGCAACGCATCAATTGCAAAAGCAAGTGATTCTGGATTAGAGCTTTGCAAGGCATAATCAAGCAAACCGTTTTCTTTGGAATCTTTTTCTTCAGCATTTGCACCTTTTTCTAAGAAGAGCTTTGCTTTTTCAATATCTCCGTCCTTTACAACAATCAAAAGTGGAGTTGCATCATTCTGCGAAGCATCTTTTATGGCGAAATATGAATTCTTTTCCAGATATTTGCAGAATCCGTTCATTCCTTTTTTATCATAGATTTTTTGAGCTTTTAGGAATTCTTTTTCTTCTGAAGATTTTTTATCCCCACAGGAAACAAAAATTAGAGAAAACAACATCAAGGTGAAAACAAAAATATTTTTTCTGTTCATTTAAAATTCTCCCTTTTCGAAACTTTTTGCCAATTTTGCAAAATCTTTTGCAAGTTGCTTCTTTTCTTTTGAAAATTGTTTATCGATAGTCTTTTTGTCTAAATCGTTAGACAAATCTTTTAATTCACTTGAAGTAATACTCAAAAGATTTTTCGAATCTCTTTTGTCTGCATCTGTACGAGATTCAAGGGAATAGAAAAGTTCTTGACCTGTTGTTTTATAATTTTTATAGATAGCTTTTAACTCAACACTGATTCTATTGAAATCAAATTTATCGTTTTTCCAAACATTATCACCCATATACAGTGAAAATTTATTTTTATAACTTTCAAATTCATCTTTATATTCTTGAAGCTCTTTTAAATTACCTGAATAGTGATTTTCAGCCACCTTTAGAGCTTTCATTCGAAGATTTTTTTCTTTTTCATTTTTTCTACATTCGTCTTGTATTTTTTGAGTAATAGGATTTGTATTGCCGTTATAATCCTTGAGCTGATAACTATATAAAGTTACAAGTGTGTCAAATTTTTCCTTTTCTTCTGTCTTTCTTTTTATTCTGCCCAGTATTGCTTTGATTCCAATAAATATAAGAGCAAGAATCAATACAATGATTATAACTTGGGCAGAGGCACTTGAAATTGATTTGACCCGCTGAGTTGTTGCATTTGTTTCGTCATAAGCCTGTTTCTTTAAATCCGCATACAATTTTGCAATTTCATCATTTTTGATTTTTTCATATTCAGCAGAAAGTTTCTGATTTAAGTCGGCAGAGATTCTTTCAGTAAGTTCTGCAGTAAGGCGGTCTATTTCTTGTTGTCTTACAGATTCAACTTCATTGCTATAAATTGCCTGTCTCATCTTCTCAATTGTCGTATCAGTACGAAGTCTTTCGGCAGCTTTGAATTTTTCCAATTCTTTGTTATAGGTGTCTTTTTCTTCTTGGCGGATTAAGTCACCTGTTATTTTTATTGCATCTTCATACTGCAAATAGATTTTTTGAAATTCCGCCATTGAATCATCATAAATTGCAGTTTTCTCTGGTTTATCGTAGTTCACATCATAAAGTGCATTGTCTTGTGCAAAAATATGCGGCATAACAATTGCCATCAAAAGGCAGATTACGGCAAGCTTTTTCATTCGTCATCTCCTGAATCAGATGTAATAAAAAGTTGATTCATTTTTTCATTCATCATAAGTTTATTTGCGTTGTATTCTTTTTCAGCACTTTTATCTTTTGCGATATATTGTTTGAGCGTAGTTTCGCAATCTGATATTTGAGCTATAAGCTCAATATTTCCTGTTCTGTCAAAAGATTCTTGTAATTCCCTCTGCTTTTCTCTGGTAGAATCTATGAGTTTTTCAAATTCTAAATGCTTGCGTTCTCGTTCTTTGTCCAGCATCTTGAGTTGTTCTTTCATGAACTCCAATGTTAGTTCACCTCGCTTTGTTATTTCTGTTTCAAGAAACTGATTTTCAAGACGCTGCTGTTCACGGATTTTTACGCTTGCCTCGTCAGCTGATTTTGCAATAGCCACATCACGATCTGCAGAAATTTGTGCACGGGCAGTTTCTTCTTCTTCTTCAATTCGTGTACGATTTGTTTGTTCTTCCTGGTCTTTTGCATTTGATTCAACCTGTTTTTGTGCAAGCTCTATTTTCACGTCCCATTCTTTTTGTAAAGATTGTTCTTCTATACGGACTTTTTCTATTTCTGCCTCTGCTTTCGTCTTTGCAATACGCTCTTGACTTGCCCGATTTTGAGCCTCTTTTCGTTCTTCAGCATTACGTTTTCTTTCTTCGTTTTCATAATGCATACGATCAGCTTCTGCTTTTGCAGCATTTTCTTCTCTACGTTTTTGAGCTTCTGCATCAAGCTTCATCTGCTCCATGTCTTTTTCATGCTGACGACCAGCCTCTGTGATTGCCATTTTTCTAAAATCTCCTAGTTTTCAAAATTTATCTTACCCCGCCCCTAATGACATCTAATGTCATGGGTACAAATATCAAATATTTTTGCTTTTTAAGTGTTAATCAAAACCTAAAAAGCAAAAATATGTTTTATGATACATTTAAATATGTGACATTACAACACTTTATTAACCAAAATGTTGTAATTTACCATTCAGAAAATCAATCTATCGTTGAAAAATATGTGCATGACTTCGGATGATATTCAAAATCGACTTGGAGAGAATGTGCGACGCATACGGAAAGCTCAAAATCTGACACAGTTTCAACTTGCGGAAAAAGCAGAACTTTCGGAAGAGACTGTGAAGAATATTGAGCTATCAAGATGCTGGACAAGTGACAAAAATCTTTCAAAGATTACAAGGGCCTTGGGTGTAGACATACACTGTCTATTTCTGCCGATTGGCAGTTCTTTTGACGACGATTCAAAAGATTCAGGCATAATCAAAAGAGCAATTGCTGAGAATATAAAAAACTATGTCAATTCTGTATTGGGAGAACTAACCCAAAAAAACTAATTGAATATTTTAGTAAAGAAGATTGTGGCAAATAGCCTTGTGCTGGCAATCCCTGCAAAAGCATGACATAAAAATCTTCTTCGCTCTTCAATACATAAAAGCCATGTTCTGTTGCGTTTTTCTGCTTCCACATTTTGGGCACTTTGGATGTATATTTTGCAAATCGCTCAAAAAAGGGATATCAAGTATTGACATCTTCTTTCCTTCTTCCGTATCTCTTCCTGTAAAGTCGTGTCCGCAGTTATTACAGATAAAATGAGTTCCATTAAAACTCGGCTTAATAAAATTCCCCATATTTCTATCCTCCTCGTATATTAATGTTATTGAATTATCTTATTCGATTTGGGATAGTATACCCGTGACATATGACCCGATAACCCGTTTCCTCCTTGGGGCTTTCCCTGTAACTAAGACTGGGTTTCTTGCTCTTTCATAAACATTCCGCGCTCCCCGTTTCGTTTTATGGAATCATATCATAATTATCGATTCTTCCGCGAATTGTAAAAAAGCATAAAAAGTGTTTTTCATGGCGTGGCATTACCGCTTTGTGAATTCATAAGTCTGTATTGTGAACGCGCCGCCGGTAACGGTAATTTCTGAAGGCGCCGGCGGCATCGGAGCGCAGCCGAACGGGTTTTTGGCGGTGTTGGTTGTGATGCAGTTCAAAGTGCCGTTCGTGTAGTCGCCGGTTTTTGTGAACGCGCCTTCGTAAATCGTCATCGTTACGGGAATCTTCTGCCCGTTCTGCGTCCATTCCGCGGAGGCTGTCATGACAAACGTTTTGTCGCCGAAAAAATAGAACGCATACGTTCCGCTGTAATTGCGCACGTTTTCGGAAGGATAGTCGCCGCTTTCGGATTTGACGTACAGCGCATCCACCGTTTTTGACGAAAACTCGTCCGGCAGATACGGCTCCAAAGTTCTGCCGGAAACGGAGATTCCGCCGTCATCGTCTGACGAACACGCGGCAAGCCCGACGCAAAATGCGGAAAGCAACAGGAACAACACGATTTCGCTCAATTTTTTCATACGGTACTCCTTGGGGAAACAGATTTTCTCCATAGATAAATTATATGCACGCTGAAAGAAAATGACTTTGGGTATTTTTCAGTAAAAAGCCGTTCAGCATACAAGCGTGTTTTATTTCTCCGCGTCTCCGTCCGTGCAATGCACCACTTTTGCTGGCACTTTGTCGTCCCAGTCCGGGCACTTTGGCATTTTGTTCCATTGCTCAACAGTTCCGTCGAACTCGATTGAAGAAAGATTCTCACTGTCTTGAAATGCGCAAGGGTTTATCTTCACCACGTTCTTCGGAATCCTTATGGATTTTAGCGATATGCAGTGCTCAAACGAGTGCATTCCGATTTCAGTCAAGCCTTCGGGGAGTTTCACAGACTCAAGTGAATTGCACCAGAAGAACGCCCCGTTGTCGATTTCGGTAACGGAGTCGGGAATGTCAATGTGCTTCAGGGATTCGCAACTCTGGAACATTTCGTTGATTTTCGTAATGTTTTTCGAAAGCGTCACGGAACTCAGCGCCTCGCAATACTTGAATATGCCGTCTCCGACTTCCGTCACGCTGTCAGGAATCGAAGCGGAAACGAGGTTCCGGAAATAAGAGAACGCAGTTTTGCCGATTTTTTTAACGCCGTCGGCAATGATTAGCTTTTCGAGCAGATAGCTGTACCCAGGCTTCCAAGCCCGATTTTCTTCGATTTCCGTCATTCCAACAAGCTCCAGCTCTTTGACGGTTTTGAAATTGATAGGCCTCATAATTCCTTGCGTAAAGAAGCGAGCCTTGCCGTTTTTGTTGGGCTTGAGCGTTATGTCCTTTGCAAGCCGAATCGGGATTTCAAGAGGCGGGAGCTTCGTGCTCATAAGAGCGTCGAAAATCTCTTTCGAGCTTTTTGATTCGTCAGAAAGCGCGTCCACGATTTTTGGCACATCGCTGGTCCATTTCTTAGCGTTCGCACTCGCTTTCAAAAGCACGTTGTTTCCGTTGACGTTCACCAGAAGGATTGTGTCCGTTTTTGTGGATTTGACGCTTTCCACTGAGAAATCCTCAATGCCCTTTTCCTTGATTGCCTCAGAGAACACTGTCGTTGCGGTGACCTTTTGAACCTGCTTGATTTTCTCAAGCTTTGCTTTTTCGATGTCTTCTGTGTTGTCCATTTGTTCTTTCTCCTTATAATCTATATTCTCATTAATCTTTTCTTCGACTTCGCTTTAGCAACCAGACCCTGAAACGAGTTCATGGTGACACCCTTTTCAAAAGGCTCAAGCTCAATAAAAGTCGCCTTTCCTTATCGTAAGGATTCTGTCTTTTTAAAAATCTGGTAATCCTTATCGTAAGGAACGCTGCTTTTTTAAAAGCGGGCAATCCTTATCATAAGGAACGCCCACTTTTTGCAAAATCACAAATCCTCAAAATAAGGAATGCCATTTTCTGCTAAGGCGCTTTTCCTTAAAACAAGGATTTCAGGCTTTCTGCAAATCTGCATTTCCTTAAAATAAGGAGTGACTTTGCGAACAAGTTTTCCGAATATGTTTTTATAAACTTTATATATGAAACTAGAAATTCCAATCTCTTGCTCTGTTGTCTGCTAATTTCACAAAGTAAGGAAGCCTATTCTCTCCAGCCATTTGTTTGACAAGCTCTTTGGCTTTTTCATTATCCATTCCTTTGCTGGTCACATACAATGGTTTCTGGCTTTTTTTACCTCGATAAACTTCAAGATTTTCTAAAACACATCTGTTATATTTGTTTTTTCCAATTCCAATTACAGGAATGTTGTATTCTTCAAAAACAAAAGTGCCCAAAGCGTGTTCTTCTGTTCCCGAGTCGGCATAGCCGTCTATTACAATCAAATCAATCTCTTCTTTTTTCATTTGCTCAATAATAGACTTTACGCTTTTTAGCTCTCTTCTGTAGAATTGCCCAGGAATATAGTCTGCAATCTCTGTTACGATTGACGTCAAAACATACTCTTCTTTTTCTGCAAGAATATCTTTTGCCACAATGCCCGCAACGTGTCCAGTTCTTGTTTCTTCGTTATAATCTGCGTCAATTATCACTACCATAATCAAACGTCCCATAGAAATAAACTTTACTTTTCTGGCACAACAAATTCAAATCCTTTTGGAAGATTCAACGGATGCCCGTATTTAAGGATTTCTTTGTTCATTTTCTCAAGGTCTGCTATTGATACAAGAGCAAAAATACCGTCCGGCTCTGTTTTTACTATATCCCTGAACCGTTCTGGCACTCCGAATTTTTTTACATTATGCCCGTCTTCGCTATAAAAATAAGCAGAAATCAAATTATCATCATAAGTAATCGATATAGCCTTAAACGCTCCGCTTGGATAATATGCAACACCAAATCCGGAAGTTCTATTTCCCCTTGTTTCATCAATTTCAGTAAGAATTCCATTCTCATATTCTTTTTGAATTCCATTCCGCAATCCGTCCACGACATCAAACTCCTCTTCGAGCTTCCCGTTATAAAAGGATTCTACATGTCCCGTATAAGTTTTTTTACATTCTTCATCTGCATAATATGTCGGATTGCCGTTCCCGTAGATATTGTCTTCGTATAAATCTTTTGCGTTCATAGTGTTTTTCTCCTTTTAATACAGCACATTCAATGGCATTATTAACTTCATTGCACTCAAGTCTTCGTGCAAGTTTTAATGATTTGATTTCTTCGTACTCTATTGAATAAACTCCTTTTTCTATATCAAGCTCCAAAATACGCTCCATTTTCAAATCAGGATAGGAAAGGCATTGCAACAACTCACTTGCATTAACTAAAATCAGTTTTCCAGACTCAATATTGATAAATGTTCGTGAGGACTTTTGAGAATCAGAAATAGTTATTTCACCATTTTTCTCATTTTCATAATACAAAAAAATCACCATCTTTCCTGAATTACAAAATTCTACAAGCTCTTTTGTTTCTCTTTTCCTGACATCATTCCAATTTTCATTTGGAAAATCGTATGCTAATTCACTTTTTCCATAATAATCGATAAAAATATCTAACTCGCGTAAAAGTTCGTCATCAATTTTATCAAGATACTGCTCATCTATTAAAATAAGAGCGTCCATACCGTCGCATTCATAACAGAAGTTCATATTTTCACTTCGCCGTCCGTGCATTTCACGGTTTCTGCAGGAACATCTTCGTTCCAGTCATCGCCTCTTTCAATTGCTTTCCACTGCGACCTCGTTCCGCCGAACTCCAACGACGTAAGCGACTCGCAGCCCTCGAACGCACCATCGCCGATTTCCGTCACGCCCTCGGGGATAACCACCGACTCAAGCGACTTGCACCAACAGAACGCCTCCTCGCCGATTTCCGTCACGCCCTCAGGAATAACCACAGACGTAAGCGACTCGCAATTACGGAACGCATGCTCACCAATTTCCGTCACGCCCTCACCAATCACCACCGACTTGAGCGACGTGCATTCTAAGAACGCATTATTGCCGATTTTCGTCACGCCCTCGCCAATCACCACAGACGTAAGCGAATCGCAGTAAGCGAACGCCTCATAGCCGATTTCCGTCACGCCCTCGGGGATTGTGATGCTCGTCGCACTCTCATCGAGGCACAGCACAGCCACGCCGTCTTCAACCAGAACAACAGGCTTCTGCCATTCCCCGTCACTGCATTTCACGGTCTTTGTAGGAACGTATCCCAAAAGCTCCAGCTTGCCCTTCACGGCTTCCCACTGCGCCACCGTTCCGCCGAACTCCACCGAAGAAAGCGACTTGCACTTATTGAACGCCCAATAGCCGATTTCCGTCACGCTCTCGGGGATAACCACCGACGAAAGCGACTCGCAGCCAGAGAACGCCTCCTGACCGATTTCCGTCAAGCCTGAATAAAAGGCGACGTATTTAAGACAAACGCAGTCTTTGAAAGCACCATTGCTGATTTTTGCCGTGTTTCTGGGAAGTCTCACAACTACAGCATCTTTTTTGCATTCTGTCACAACGCCGTTTTCGATTGTCAAAACATCATTTTCTGTGTCATTCATTTGTTCTTTTTCCTAAAATATTTATATTTCCGCGTCTCCGTCCGTGCATTTCACGTTTTTGAGGGGTGTTTTAAAATGCCAGTCCTTCCGCTTTTCCATTCTTCTCCATTGTTCTATCGTTCCGTCGAATTCGATTTCCGTAAGAGCTGTGCAGAACTGAAACGCACTTTCACCGAGTGTCCTCACGGAAGCCGGAATCTTTATGGATTTGAGGGATTCGCAGAAACTGAACGCATAGCTTCCGATTTTCCACACGCTGTCAGGTATCGAAACTGAAACGAGGTTCTTGCACGATGAGAACGCAAAGTCGCCGATTGAAGCCACGCTGTCTGACATGATTACCGTTTCAACTTCATGAGAAGCTTTTTCCTCCCAAAACACCTCATTGGTCGCCCTCACCCAGCTCACGCCGACAATCTCCAGCTCTTTTATGGCGGAGCTGAATCTGAGTTTCGGCAGCATTTTCTGACTGAAGAAGCGCACTTTTCCGTTTTTGTTCGGCTTCAGGCTCAGTTTTTCCGAAAGCTTATTGTTGATTTCAAGGGGCTGGAGCGGTGTGCCCATGAGCGTGTCGAAAATCTCGCTGGAACTCTTTTCCTCGTCGGTGAGCGCGTCCACGATTTTCGGAAGTTCGCCAAGCCATTTCTCCGTTTTAACCGGCACTTTGAAAACAACGTTGTTTTCGTTTGCGCACACAAGAATCGTGTTCGTCGTTTTTGCGGAATCTACGATTTCCACGGAACAATTCTCAATTCCCTTTTCGTTGAGTGCCTGCGAAAACAATGCCGTCGTGCTGACCTTTTGAATCTGCTGGATTTTCGCAACCTTTGCATTTTCTTTTGCCGCGTGCAGCTCAAGGACTGGCTTTTTCGTTTTGTTCGTCGCGTCGTAGAGCTTTCGCGTCTTCTCGTTGAACGGGAACAGCGGCGAGCGCGACACGATTTTCTCGACCGAGCCGCAGTCGTCGAATGCGCCTCTGTACATTTTTTTCAGCGTCGAAGGAATTTCGATGTATTTGAGGGACTTGCAGCCCTTGAACGCAATATCATAGATTTCCAATAAGCCCTCGGGAAAGACCACGCCTTCAAGCGACTCGCACTTGTAGAACGCACTTTCGCCTATATAGCGCATTGTCGAAGGGAAGACGACGGACTTGAGCGACTTGTGTTTTTCGAACACGTCTTTTGTAATTTCCGTCACACCTTCAGGAATGATGAGGTTTTCTATGTTTTTGTCGAAGCAAGCAATAAGGAAACGTCCATTTTCCACCAGCACAGGTCCTTTTTTCCATTCTCCGTCAGAGCATTTCACGCTCGTCGCAGGCACATCGAACAAAAGATGTTGCCGACCTTTCACATTTTCCCATTCTGAAAGAGTCCCGCGGAACTCGATTTCACAAAGCGACGTGCAGTCATGGAACGCATTTTCTTCGATTTCAGTCACTCCGCTTCCAATCACGACTGACTTGAGCGATGTGCAGCCATAAAACACTCCGTATTTTATGCAGTCCACGCCGTCGGGAATAACCACGGACTCAAGCGACGTGCATTCCTCAAACGCACCATCGCCGATTTCCTTTACGGTCGAAGGAATCTTGACGGACTTGAGCGACGTGCATTCAGAAAACACCTGCTTCCATATTTTCGTCACGCCCTCCGGAATGTTCACCGACTCAAGCGACGTGCACCTGTCGAACGCGCTCCAGCCGAGTTCCTTAACGCCGCTTCCAATCAAGACAGATTTGAGAGACGTGCAATTCGCGAACGCGCTTGTTATCAATTCCGTAACGCTGTCGGGAATAACAACGCCTTCAAGCGACTTGCAACCATAGAACGTGTGCCATCCGATTTTCTTTACGCTCGAAGGAATCTCGACCGACTTTAGCGACTGGCATTCATTAAACGCAATGTCGCCGATTTCAGTCACGCCCTCAGGAATATTCACCGACTCAAGAGCCTTGCATCTAAGGAACAAAGATGCTTCGATTGTCGTCAAGCCTTTTCCGATATGCACCGATTTTAGAGCGTTGCAGTCCATGAATGTCTCTTTTTCCATTTCCGTAACGCTGTCGCTGATTACCACCGATTCAAGCGTGTCGCGGCAGTTCGTGTCCTTTAGCAGCGTGTTTCGGATTCCCGTCACGCCGTCAGGAACAACCAAGTTCACCAAGCCTTCTTTGCACTTGGTCAAAACGCCGTCTTCGATTGTCAAAATTTCATCTTTTGTGTTGTCCATTTGTTCTTTTTCTCCAGAATTTTAAATTTTCATAGTGTCATTCCGCCATCGTAAAATCATAAAAGCGGAAGGGCTTTTCGCTTTCGTCAGAAATGGTTTTCACAAGGTTTATCCAGCTTGCAGAACGCTCAATCACCATTGCGTCGCTTGAAATCACGTTCTCAAGGCTCACGAGCGCTTGGTCGGCGTCGTTTACGATTTGCACGTCAGTCTCAAAGCCGTATTTTTCCAGCACTTCAAAGATTTTCGCCTTGAGCTGTCCTGAGTTTGAGACAGGCTTATCCAAATAGAAAACGCACTTTTTGATTTTCATCGCGTTGAGTTTTTGCCCGATTATGTCGATTGCCGTTTGAGTTTTGTCAATCAGTCGGTAAGTGCCGCGAAGTCCTGCCAAATCGCGTATTGTGCCGTCCATGCAGTGAAGCAGCGTCGAGTCGGAAAGCGCGACTTCAAGCGTGATTATGATGTTGAAGCCGTCGATATACACGGTTTCGTTTTCACTCAAAGTCTTGATTTCCTTTTGCGCACGGCTTACTAGCGATTTTTCGGAAGATGTTGCACGAATCAGAGCCATTCGCTGCCGTTCCGAAAATGCGAAGTGATTTCCCACGAAAGCGGCAATGCTTTGCATGGGATATTCTTGGTTCATCAGATAATAAAAGTCTTTTTGTGCTTTTCTTAATCGCTCAATGTTCTTTTCGTTGAAATCTGTCTCATCGCTGTCAAAGTACCCTCTCCTGACTTGCTCGCTCATTAATCCGCTCCCGTCAACTCTGCGTCGCCGTCTGAGCAATGCACCACTTTCGCAGGAACGCAATAGTTCCACTTATCGCCTTTAGAGACTTTTTCCCACTGACTCTTTGTTCCTCTAAACGTAATTTCAGTAAGAGAGAAGCAATAGTAAAAAGCTTCACGATGTATTTCCCACACGTTCTCAGAAATTACCACAGACTTAATCCCTGAATTCGTAAACGTCAACGTAAAGATTCTCTCCACGCTCGAAGGGATTGTCACCGACTCAAGCGAATGGCAACCATAGAACGCACCTTCCCCAATTATCTTCACACCATCGCATATAACAACAGATTTGAGTTTCTCGCAGTTCTGAAAAGCTCGTCTTCCTACTGTCGTCACGCTCGAAGGAATTACCACCGACAAAAGCGAGTTGTTAAAAGAAAACGCCCATTCGCAAATTTCCACAACATTGTCAGGGATTACAAGATAAGTTGCTGTGGAACGAAGACCTTTCAGCTCACCGTACTTTGAGATTTTCAGGCGGTATTTGCTTGCGTCGCTGAGCTTTTTCTCCGCCATGTATTCGCCCAATTCTTTTTCTGTCGCTCCGCCGCTTGCCATATCCAAGAAAGAAGGGAGCGTCTGCCGCCATTTTTCAGCCTTCGCGCTCTCAAGGCACACTTCCACACCTCCGTCTTTTGTGGGAATGACCAAATAGAACTCTTTTGCTCCATATTCGACTTTCATATTTTTCAAAGGATGTTCTTTGACAATCACATCAAAGAACGCTTTTGCTGTTGCAAAATCTATTTGCTTTTTCTTTTTCTGCTTTGCTTCTTCTTTTTTGGATTGCGCCCTGTCTCCGCCATCAAGCAGCTCAAGAAAATCATAGTAGCTCATGATTTTTGTTCCGTAGCGTTTGGCTTTCTCCACTTTCTCTGTTCCAGAATCAGCGTCATCGCAAACAAGAATGTCCACCTTTTTTGTCAGTGTTGAATGCACGTCAAACTGTTTCCAAGCCTTTTTTTCAAGTTCCTCTCTGGACATTTCCGGGCATTTTCCAGAAAAACATACTGTTTCCATAAATCTTTCTCCTTATAATTTCATTTCTCTTGTGAGCGCGGTTTTGCAACAACGCTGACAATCGATTCGTATTATTTTTTTTAAAAACTCATTAATTTCTGAAGTTATTTTACATTCTGAATCATTAAAACGCCAAGTTGCATTTTCTTTTTTCCTCCGCTTTTAATAGCATTTTAGTAAGCGTGTTTTATATCAATGATTTCATCGTGAAAAACATCTATGTCAAATTTGTTTTCTTCTATTATTTTCTTAATATTTTCTGGCAATTTATTAAATTCTAAAGGAAATTCAGGAGTTGAAATCTTTGAATAGAGCCTTTCGTTTTCACTATAAATGTCATAGCAAAAAATACCTTTCTGACTCAAAGCAATACTTAATTCTGGCAATTTATTTTTTTCTTCTTCGTTTAGATTATTTAGGAAAAAACTTTCAAGTAATTTTGTGTTTTCTTTGCTTTTGCATACAGATTCAGGAACATTTCCACAGCCAGCAGAAGTGCATTCAAAAACATAGTTGTTTTTATCAATTCCGAACCAAATGATGTCTTCACATTGTAAATCAATTTCCGTTATTCTCATGTTATTCTCCTTTAGAAATTAAATTATCGCAGTAAGGTCTTGCTTCTCCAGTTCTTGGACGAAGAGCCTTTGTAAGTCTTATATTTTCTATTTTACTGCCATCTAACAATAACTCGTTTATTCCTTTAAATTCTGCACAAATTCCTACTGTGTTTCGTTCTGAAATACCTTTTGAACCTATGCCTCCTATCGCATTTGCTCTTGAAATCAGCAGCCATTTAGTTTTATTCTCCTTCTTGTTTTATGGCAATTTTTCCAAAGATTCTGTTTTATTCAAAATTACAGATAAAGGTCTACCGTCGAAATCGTTTCCCCAGCCATTCTTTTCGCTGAAACTTGAAAAAAGAACCTTGTGATAATCGGGCAGAGAAATCCCGTTTTCTGTAAGAATCTTCTCTGCTTCTTTTATTATGGCGTACCCTTCAGAGCCGTCGCCAATACCAGTTCCTTCATAAGCCATACAAAAATCAAATGGTTTTCTAATCATTTGAGCAAACTCATCGTTTGACTCATCTTCACTGCCTGTCGTAATGCCTGCATATAATTGCTTTATGATTTTGAATTCTTCTTCTGAGATTGATTTTGCCAAATCCTCATTGTAAGAATCATAAGTCAGAAAGATTTCTGGCAGCAACTCACAGAAAGCATCATAGAAAATATCCCAATATTCATTAGTTGCTTTCCACATTTCCCTTGATACGATTGTCCAGTCTCTGTCCGGATATTTTGACACAAGATAGGCTTCAACACACATGAGTGTATAAGCCATTCGCCCGTTCATCGAAACATCTGCAAGCTTGTTCATTGTTTTACTTTCAGTCATAGATGCTCATGTCGCAGACTGAAAAATCTGGGGTTGTTTTGAATCCAGAAAAATCAAGGGACTGTATTCTTTTTACGGCTTCATTGCAGATTTCAAGCGCTTCATCGTAATCTTTGCAGAATTTCTCAAGCGGCTCAAATCCTGGGAACCGTATGCAGAATCTGTCATCATCGTGTATGTAATTGCCGGAATTGTTTGTGGTGTCCTGTGCTTCCGATTCGCTATAGCCTTTTTCAAGGTAGTATTTATAAACGTTCTCGGATTCTTCTTTTGTTGCAATCACTGCGTGAAAATCAAGACAGTCTTCATCGTCCATGTTCCAGTACATTCCAAGTTCAAAGAATATTTTGCGGATTGTTGCCTGAGCAAATCTTTTTACCAGCTGCTCATTTATATGCGAAACAATTTTTGATATAAGTTCTTCTCTGTCCATAGATTTCTCCATATTGTCTGATGCTTAATATCTCGGAATGAAGATGCAGTTCGCCCAGTTCCTTTTCACGGATTATACGACAATATTAAAAAAATATTTCTTGAAAGGCTTCTTCACAATAATTTGCATTATCTCCAAACCAAAATTTTAGTTTTTGCAAATCAGAATCGCTTAACGAAAAATTACTTTCATTTATTCTTCTATCAAATAAAGAATGAATGAAATCCATCTGCTCATCACTTGCTTCATAATAATTTTTCCAATACTTGATGCAATCTTCCATTTCGTAAAGATATGGTATAAGAATGCTATCCGTTTTTTCCATCAATTCTTTTTCATCGATGCATGACAAAAAAGCATCATTTGATTCCCAAAAAATCGCCGTTAAAGAGGCTTCTTCATCATCCAATAAAAAGTATGGAAAGATTTCAGATTCTGCTACTTCTAACAATTCTTTTTTTGATGTATCCAATAATGTTTTAGTGATATTTTTTTCGCCGCCTATAAAATCTTTTTCATTTTGTACCGCGCAAACCAAAAGTTTTTCAGTAAATGCAAAAACAGCCTTCACACCTGCCATGTTTTGGATTAAATAATTACAGCCGTCCCAGCTTATTTCTTCAGACAATAAATAATACTTACCTACCATTACTGCATGAGCAATTGAAGCATATAGGCATTTTTTGTAAATTTCATTTCTGTTTGTAAATGAAAAAATTGTATTCATATTGTATTTTCTCCTTTATTTATTCCATTTTTGTCTATTAAATTTTCTTGATACAATTTGGCAATTTGAAAAACTGTTTGTTCCTCCTTTGTCTTTAGGAATAATATGATCAAACTGCCATTCATCAGGAGCTGGTGTAACCTGTGGATTGAATCTTATAAGCTCATATCCAGGACTAACGATTGTCAAATCTTTTATTCCCATCTGTTTTGTCGTGCAAGAAAAATCCTGTTGCTCTCAGAAGATAACGAGCTTTTTTTCGATTTCGTCCCGTATGCCGTCTCCGAAATCGGAAAGGAGCGCGCGGCGGGCTTTCTTCCGCATCTCGAAAAGCTCCTTTATCTCGATTTTGCCCCTGTCGCCCTTGAGCTTCCGGCTGACAATCCACCCGGTCACGTACATCGTCGTCGCGGCTGTCATCGCCTCAACCGCGGATGAGCCGAAATGCGAAAGCGCTTTCGACGAGAATCCGTCCTCAATCCCGCTCGTCTTCAGATAATCGGCGAGGATTGTCCCGACCGTATCCGCGCTCGCCTGGCTGAAAATCCCGTTCAGCGCGGAATTCGCCGTAATCCACGAGAAGCAGAGAACGTTGAAAAGCGGCGACGGCCTGAAGCCGTACGTCTTCATCAATTCGATCGCCATTTTGTACTGCGAGAAGAACATCACGAGGCCGTCGACGAACGGGTTCCTGCTGAAGACGACGCAGAGGGCAGCCTTCCAGCTGTAGTTCTTCACGATTCGGGACGTCTCGGTGTCGATGCCCGCGTAATACGACCGGACGAGCGCCGAAAGCGCGGCTTTGTCAGCCGGAACTTTCTGAAGCTCGTCGCGCAGCTGCTCCTGAATCGCCTTGTCCTTCTTCCGCGACTGGAGATGGCGCAGAAGGGCGCGCGCCGATTTCTCCGCGTCCGCGTCCTTCTGCACCCGCGTAAGGCGCGCGAAGGCGAATGCCGGCTCCAGAACGATGTCGTACAGCGCGAACGCGAACAGCCCCCAGAACAGCCAGCCCAAGACGGGAACGGGAAGCGCGTCGTTCAGAAGAACGCCCTTGGAATACAGGTCGGACGCGAAATAAAGCCCGACGAGGACGAGGACGAGCGCGCATTGGCGCAGGAATTTTTTCATTGCAGTATCCCCCCTATTTTCTCCTCTATCGCGCACAGGTCGCCGAGCAGCACCCGGAAGGCCTCCCTGTCGCCCGCCGCAGCATCCCGCGCCTTCAATGCCCCGTCAAGCTCTTTCTGCGTCTCGCCGGCGAGCGGCCCAAGGCATTCCCGCGCGTGCGCGTTGAGCTTTTCCGCCATCATCCCCCGTATGCTCCTGTTGAGCGCGGCGGACGCCTGCTTGCGGTAATGGCGGATGATTTCGTCGCGGTCGCCGTTCATCGAATCGGACGTCACAACGTCGCTGCCCCTGTTCCACCAGCGCGGGTTCGCCTTCCTGCGGATTCTTTCGGCGCGCTGCATCGGGAGTTTTCCGCCGTCGGGGAGGAAGCCCTGCACGGTCTCGGACTGCGCAGGAAAGGCGAGAATCGGGTTGCATGTCACGCTGTCCGCGCTTTTCATCTCGGAAATCTTCCCGTTCATGAGGTGGAGCGCGGATTTTCTCTCCGAACCGCCGCCGTCGGAGGAGACGATGCACACCGCGTCGTCGAAACAGGATTCGCACAGAAGCCGCCCGGTGATTTCCTCCGCCGAGCGTATGAATGCCCCCAAGAATTCGTTGTACGACTCGAGCCGAACCTGCTTTCCCCTCGACGCCCGTTCCATCAGCCGGCAGAACGGCTCGTCCTTTTTCAGCCGCTCGAATTCGTCCGCGAGATTCTCCGCGATGCGCCTGCCGAGCCGCTCCGAAATGCTGAATTCGCCCGCGATGAAGCTGCTTCCCGAGAATTTCGTCCCGTAGTCGAGTATATGGTTTTTCCGCCTCGCAAGCGCGTCAATCTCGTCATTCATCCGCGCAATTTCCCCGCCGAGCGCGGCGATTCTGTCCCCGATTCCGTTTTCCGCGTCGAGGAATGCGTTCCAAAGCTGCTTGACGCATTGGCGGTCGTGCTTGTCCTTCCCGTTTTGCGTTATGTCGTCGCGGAGGTTCCGCTCAAAAACGAGGTATTCCGATTCGGAAAGAAGCTTTTCCGGTGTCATCCCGCCCGCCGCGTCGATGTCGTCCGGATTGAAAATCGCGTCGTATGCCTTTCCGAGATTTGCCGAATCGACCGGAAGCGTCCTGATTTTTCCTGGGGAAAGCCGCCCCATAAAATCCTGGATTCCCCGGCTCCGCTGCCTGTCGATGTCGCCCGCTATTATCTCTTTCCGCCGCCACTGCCGGGTGTCCATTATGTTGTGGACGAGCCGGTACGTGTTGTCGTCGAGCTTGCTCCCAATCTCGCGCAGATACCGGCATGCCTCCTCGTTGAGCGGCGCGACGCTGCTCTGCACGAAAAGGAGAAGGCTGCATTCCTGAAAAATCTTGTTGTACGCGGCAAAATCGATTTCCTTGTTGACGGAATCGAGCCCGGGCATGTCGAAAATCGCGCAGTTGTGCGACGAAAGAAGGCTTTCCCCGTTGTCGGGAACGACGACGACGACGAGAAGCGGCTCCGTGGGAAGCAGCCCGCCAGATGCCGGAGCGCACAGGACGTTGCGCAGGTTGTCCTTGTTCAGCTCAAGCGGGACGGCTTTCCTGTATTCGTCGTCCCAATCCTTGAGCCCGCTTATCCTGTCGATTATGTTTTCGAGCTGGTGCCGCCTGCTCCCCTGTGATGACGAATCCGCGCTTCCGCCGCCCGTTTTGGGAAAATACCGGTAGATGCCTGTTTTCTCCGTTCCCCTTCCCGCCATTATCAGTGCCGGGCGCAGCGTCGTGTCGACACCGAAATCTATCGGGGACGCGAGCGGGCTTCTCGAAAGAAGGTTCACGAGTGTTGATTTTCCGGCTTTCAGCATTCCTGTCGCGACTATGAAAATCTTGTCCGATTTGAAAAGCCCGAACCTGCGCTCGATATCTCCTCGCATTCTCTTCCATATTTTCGAGGAATCCCCGGAGACCGCCCCGCCGAGAAAACGCGACGACACCTCCCCGAATTCCTTCTCAAGCTCATTCACTTTCGCTTCGTCAAACACCGGATTCTCCTGCCTGGCTGCCCGCCGGAACGAAATCTTCCGGGCAGGCATAAATATGCCAAGGCTGGAATTCTACTGGCTGTCGCGATTTTCTTCAATGTTGGCGTTTTCCCGCGTTTTTGTTTCCGCAAAACTTTAAAACGCATTAAAAAATATTCATTATCGTATATAATGGTGTCCATGAGCATTTTCTCGAAATTTACATACCTTATTTTTCTGACGACATATCTCGGGATTTTCTTCCTGCGTATCTTCCATTTCGGCTTCATCTATGAGAGGCCGTCGGGGATACTTCTCGAATGCATTCCGACCGTCTCGATTTCGTTCCTGCTTATAGTCTCCTGCCTTATCGTCGAGCGCCCGATTCTGAGGAAATTCGAGGAGATAATAAAAAAAGGCAGGAAGTCGCGCGGCTCGCTGACGGAATCGGACATAGCCGAATGTATGCGCTGCTACAAGAAATTCGACATCGCGATTGCGGCGGGCGATGCGGTAGGATTCCTCCTCGGCGCGGGGTCGACCGCGATAATCGAGGCGGCGAAGGGAATTGTCCCATTCGAGCCCGCGATTTTCATCATCATCGAGCTGCAGTCAGTCGGCGTCGGCTTCCTCTGCTACACAATCAATGTCTTCCTTATAAAGCGCGTTCTCATGGCGGGATGCATGAAGGAAATCGGAATGCCGGTGAACGAGAACCTGTCGCAGAACCTGAACATCGCAATCGTCACGAGCATATACCTTTCTGTCATGAACATGATGACGATTCCGATAAACCTCCTCAAGAACGGCGGCGAGGGCGCGTTCCAGCGGTTCGTCGTGTATTTCGTGATAGGGGCGTCGCTCAACATGCTCATCTGCTTCGTCACGTATTCGCTCATAATCAGGCGCATACAGGAACGGGAGAAGCGCGTCAGCAGGACGCTCCTTGAGGAGACGAAGAAGCTTGCGGAGTCGACGAAAAAGAGCGCGAGCACGAGCTGCGACCAGAGCGCCGCCGTAAAGGAGATTGTCGCGACGATGCACGACTCGACGGAGCTTGCGAACAACATTGGAAACAAAGTCAAACATGTCACCGGGCTTGCGGAAAAATCGCGCGATGCCGTCGTCGTCGGAAGCCAGGCGCTGCAGAAGAACATGCAGGAGCTTATCGAAATCAAGAACACGAACCTGCTCACCATCGAGGAAATAAAGGAGCTGAACAAGAAGATAAACGGAGTGTGGGACATCGTTTCGATAATCAACAATGTTGCCGACCAGACGAAGATAATCGCGTTCAACGCGGAGCTTGAGGCTTCCAGCTCCGGCGAGGCGGGAAAGAACTTTCACATCGTCGCGACGGAAATAAGGCGGCTTTCCGACAACATAATCGACAGCATCAAGGAAATCAGGGAGATAATAAACGAGATTCAGCACGCGTCCGATACGCTCATCCTCGACAGCGAGAAAAGCTCAAGCCAAATCGATGCCGGATGCGAAAGCGCGAGCGCCCTTGAATCCGGGTTCAGCAGCATAATGGCATCGTCGAACGCCACGGCGGAAAGCACCCGCGAAATCCTCGATTTTGTCGGGCAGATGACAATTTCGAGCGAGCAGATTTTCATAACGCTCCAGCAAATCGCCCACGGAATCGAGGATTTCTCAGTCAGCACGACGAACATCTCGACGTCATCCGAGGCCGTCAAGGAAATCGCGAGCCAGCTGTAATCCGGATGTAATCCGGAAGGAAGGCGGAAAACGGAGCGCTCCTGTTGCCGGGCGCTTCAACGGGGCTGGTTTCTCAAACGCGCTGGAGCCTATGCAACATGAAAAGAACGATGCCGATTTTCAGCACCGTTCTTTTTTTTGCTCGCTGATTTCCTCTTCCTCAATCTGCGGGATTCGTCCAATCCTGCGCTCTTCTGGCCTTCTCCGCAAAATAATCGTACAGGACAATGGACTCGCCGAATTTTTTGAAAATCTTCTTTTTAAGAATCACGGTCCATTTTTTCTGCCGGTAAGAATAGTCCTTAAAAGTTTGCGGAAAAAAAGACCGGCAATAATACTTTTCCTCATCAGCTTTGCTTAAGAATGTGAAAATATTCCGCGAATCAACAGCGTTGCTCATTAGATAATCTCCCTTAATCTGCGAAGTGAGGATATTTTCCTTTTCGTCATACTTGAAAATCGTGCCGTTGTCGTCAAAAATCGATTCAAGTATGGAAAGATAATGAACTCGCTCTTTTATTTTGGGGTAAAACTGGGAAGATTCGATTCGCTCACTGCTGATTGCTCCTGATAAAATCCAGTCGAATACAATTTCACGCTGATTATCAAGCTCGTGAATATCCGTCAGATATTGCAATCCAGCAAGATGATAGAAATAAATCTTTTCAAATGAAATAAGAAGTTTGACTTTTTTTCCTTTTTTAGCAAGGATTATTTCATATTCGACATCTAAAAGACGAGAAAATTTTTCTGCGGCATCAAATATAGTGTTCATAAAAATTAATAAAAAAAGCTCTGCACGCCGGCAGAGCCTTACGGTATTTTTCTTTCAGCCACTCGCGAATGACCTAAGCCCAGTTTTGGTAAAACACCAACCGTCAGGGGACTCCGTGAAGCACTCCTTCTGGGCAGAGAAACTCCACTTCAACGTCTAGGTAGCACACTAGTTGCTACAACCATAATGTAATGGTAATTATGGACGCTGTCAAGGATTCGGCTGGCCTACAATCTTTTCTCCACGAATTCTTCAATCTGCGGGATGAGCTCCGTCCTGAGAAGATTTTTCGTGTTCTGGGCGATTATTGATGCGTTGTGCAATCACAGATTCCCGCTAAATTCCGCCGCTCTGGCAATCGGAAATTTCTATATTCCGTATACAAAAAATGTATTAGGCACGATTCGCGAAAAAATATATACCTACTACATTGCTAGGTTTTCAAAAAAATGCAATGGAGGTGCTTTTATGAAAAAGAATGTGGTCAAGGTTGTGTTGTTTTTTGCGGCGCTCTCGCTTTTTGCGGGAAATGCGTTCGCGGCGAAGAAGGCGAAGAAGCAGAAATCAAAAACGATTGTCGTCGGAACTGGCACGAACATGAAGCCGAAATGCTTTCTTGATGAAAACGGGGAACTTGCGGGGTATGAGATTGACATCATACGCGAGATAGACAAGCTTCTCCCGCAATACGAGATTGTTTTCGAGACGTATGATTTCAAGAATATCCTTCTCGCGCTGTCTGCCGGAAAAATCGATGTCGGAGCGCATCAGTATGAGTACAATCCCGAGCGCGCGAAGAACTATCTTTTTTCCGACTACGGCTACAACAGCTACAACAAATTCATCGCGGTTCTCGCGCAGCGGAACGACATACGGTCGTGGGACGACCTCGCCGGCAAGAACCTTCAGGTCGGAATCGGGAGCGCGACGCTTACTGAAGTCCAGAACTACAACAATTCGGTGGCGAAGGAAAAGCAGATAAACGCCATCGTGACGACGAACGCGACATACGAGCAGATTCTCGCCGCGATGAAAAACGGCACGTACGACGCATTCATAACGACGAAGGCCGATTTGGATCAGCGCAACAAGGAATTCGGGAACGTCTACAAAATCGTGGACGAGGAGCATCCCGTCGCGGAAAACAGCGCGTACCACATTTTCAACAAAAAGGATGCGCAGCTCAAGGCGGACTGGGACAAAGCGCTCAAGACGCTCATCGATAACGGAACGATTTCCCGGCTTTCTGTCAAATGGCTCGGCGCGGACTACACGCACTAGCGGGAACGGCTCCGGGCGTTGTCTGCCCGGAGTTTTCCGGAGAATGAGAGGAACAGAATGGAAGATTTTTTTTCTTGGAGCAGATTTTTTTCGAATATTCCGCGGCTTGCCGCAAAACTTCCCCTGACGTTCGAGATTGTCGCAGTGGCTTTTGTCTTCGGGACAATCCTCGCGCTTCTTCTTGCCGTATTGCAGCTGAGAAAGATTCCTGTCGTGGAGCAGATTGTCCGCGTGTTCATTTCGTTTGAGCGCGGAACCCCGATGCTCGTTCAGCTGCTCGTCGTCTACTACGCGCTTCCGCTTCTTCTTGAGTCGCTGTTCGATGTCGACACGAGAAGATGGGCGCGCATCCAGTTCGTCTTCATAACGTTCGTGCTGAATCAGGGCGCGTTTTTGTGCGAGACGTTCCGCGCGGCAATTCTCGCCGTCCCGAAAATCCAGTCGGAGGCGGCGTTCTCATGCGGGCTGACTTCGCGGCAGACTTTTTTCAGGATTGTGCTCCCGCAGTCGCTGAGGATTGCCGTGCCCGGGGTCGGCATGGATCTGCTCGGGCTTTTCCAGGAAACGTCGCTCTTGTTTATGATTGGCGTAATCGACATTCTGGGGCTTGCGCAGGCAATCGGCTCGAACACGGGCCATTCAATCGAGGCGTATCTCATAACCGCGCTTTTTTTCATCATCATAAATCTTTTTCTCCGAAAGATTCTGAACGTACTGGAGGGGAAGCTGAATGTCTTTTAGTACCGATTATTTTTTTCAATGCCTTGTTTCCGGCGCAAAGTACATCCACATAACGCTGTTCATCGGGCTCCTTCCGACATTCGTCGGGATAACGTTCGGCTGCGTGATTGCGCTCGCGAGGATCCGGAACGTCCCCTTTCTTTCAAAGCTGCTCGAGGTTCTTGTATCCGTGCAGGTCGGCGTCCCGCTGATGGTGAACCTGCTGATTTTTTACCTCGTGTACCTCGTCCTGCTCCCGTCCGTGAAATACGGGGCGATGGCGACGGCGCTGCTGGCGCTCTCGCTGAACAGGATTGCGTACCAATCCGAGATAATCCGCGGCGCATTCCTTTCAATCCCGAAAATCCAATACGAGGCGGGATACAGCATCGGGCTTTCGTACCCGCAGGTTCTCAGGCGGATTGCGATTCCTCAGATGATACCCGTCGCGATTCCGCCCCTCACGAACAACATCGTGGGCGGCGTGAAGAACACGTCGATTGTCATGGTCGTCGGAATCGTCGATGTGCTGAACGGCTCCGCCATTCCCTGCGCGGATACCTACAGTTATGTGGAAGGATATGTCGCGGCGGCGCTTATTTATTGGGGAATTTCTGCCGTGCTGGAATTTTCCCTCCATAAAATCGAAGTGTTTTTCAACAAAGGAAGGAACGTAAAATGATAAAGCTTGAGCATGTAAAAAAATCGTTCGGGCGCCTTGAGGTGCTCCACGACGTGTCGCTGAGCATCGATGACGGGTCTGTCGTCGTAATCCTCGGGCCGAGCGGCAGCGGGAAGACGACGCTGCTCCGTTCGATAAATTTCCTTGAGAAGGCTGATTACGGAACGCTCGAAATCGGCGGGAAGACCGTGGATTTGCATTCGGCGAAGAAAAAGGAAATTCTCGATGTCAGGAAGCGGACCGCGATGGTTTTCCAGAATTACGGGCTGTTCGCGAACAAGACGGTTCTGCAGAACATAACGGAGGGGCTGATTGTCGCGCGCAACGTTCCCAAAGAAAAAGCAGAGGAGCGCGCACGGCTTGAGCTGAGAAAGGTCGGGCTTTCCGATAAGGAGAATTATTATCCGAGCCAGCTTTCGGGCGGCCAGCAGCAGCGCGTGGGGATTGCGCGCGCCGTCGCGCTCGATTCCGAGGTTATATTGTTCGACGAGCCGACGAGCGCGCTCGACCCGGAGCTTGTCGGGGAAACGCTCTCGCTCATAAAGCAGGTCGCACGGGAGGGGCACACGATGATTGTCGTGACGCACGAGATGAGTTTTGCCGAGGATGTCGCCGACAAGGTCGTTTTCATGGACGGTGGCTTTGTTGTAGAGGAAGGAAAACCCGGCGACATTTTTTACTCGCCGAAGGAGGAGCGCACGAAGAAATTCCTCTCAAGGATTCTTCCTCCGAGCGACTACGTAATATGAGAAGAGACTCGTCCGTGGACATGACGTACGGCGGTTCGCTTCGCCATATCGTGTCGTTCGCGCTCCCGTTGTTTTTCGGGAATATCTTCCAGCAGCTTTACAACACCGCGGACTGCTTCGTCGTCGGACATTTTCTCGGGCGAGATGCGCTTGCGGCAATCGGATCGACAAGCCAGCTCGTCTTTACCGTCATCGGATTTTTCGGCGGTTTTTCGACGGGCGCCCAGGTCGTGATTTCCCAGCTTTTCGGCGCGAAAGATGTCACGGGCATGGGCAGAGCCGTCCATACCGCGATTGCAAGCTCGTTCGCCATAAGCGTTTTCATGACGCTCCTCTCACTTCTCGTCACGACGCCCGTCCTACGCCTGATTAATGTCCCGGAAGAAGCGTTTCCCCTCGCGCAAAGTTATCTGCGCATTTATTTTTCGGGAACGCCGTTTTTGATTCTCTACAACATGGGCTCGGGAATTCTCCGCGCGCTTGGCGACTCGAAGCGGCCCCTGATTTTTCTCGTCATAAGCTCGCTTTTGAACATCGCGCTCGATTTCGTTTTCGTCGCGCTTTTCCGTCTGGGCGTTGACGGGGCAGCGTGGGCGACCGTCATATCGGAGGCGGTTTCGCTCGTCCTCGTTTTCTCCGTGCTTCTTTTCACGAAAGGCGCGTACAAAGTCAACCTCAAGAAGCTTCGCATTGATGTTCCGCTGCTCTCGCAGATGCTCAAAATCGGGCTTCCCGGCGCGCTCTCGTCGTCGCTCACCGCGTTTTCGAACACGTTCCTGCAGAAATACGTCAACGATTTCGGGCCTGCCTGCACCGCGGGATGGGCTGTCTTCGCGCGGTTCGACCAGCTCGCGATAATGCCGATGATGAGCATCTCGCTTGCCGCGACGACCTTCGTGAGCCAGAATTTCGGCGCGGGAAAAATGGCGAGGATTTGGCAGGGAATGCGCATCTCGTTCGCGCTTATCCTGTCGATAACGGCAGCACTTTCCATTGTACTGATTGTCCTCGCGCGTTTCCTTTCAGGACTTTTCGTCGGGGATGAGGAATCAGCCGGATATGCCGTGCTTTTCATACGATACACTTCGCCGTTCTACATCCTGTGCGCCACGACGATGCTTCTGTCGCAGATTCTGCGCGGAATCGGGGATTCAATCGCTCCGACTGCGATAACATTCTCGGGATTCATCCTTTTCAGGCAGTTTTTCCTTTTCGCTGCGGCGCGATTCTTCCCGTCTTTTTCCCTCGTGGCGGCGGCGTACCCGCTCGCATGGGTTCTGACGTCGATTTGCATGGTGCTCTATTTCGGGAAAGCCGCGCAAAAAACGGCTCTTTCCAAGAACGGGCGGAAATTGTGTGAATTGAATGCCTGATACGATTCTCCACGCGACTATGCTGTTTGCTTTCGGGTTTGCCGGCGCTCCTTCTTCGGGAAAAATACCTCCGTTGTTTCCCGTGCCCGGCAAGCCCGTTTTTTTCGAGGATTTGCTTTCTTCCGCGCAGCCGTCCATCATGACAAAAAATTGCCCGACCGTGCCTAAACAAAAATCCGCGCATCGATATAGGAAAAATCTATATCAGTTATAGAAAAAATATATTAGAACAGTTCCGCGAAATGTTATATACCTACTACATTACTAGGTTATACGAGGTGCAAAATGAGACAAACTCTAAAGAATATTCTTTTCCGCGCTTTTCCTGCTCTCGGGGTTGTTTTTGCCATTCTTGTGCAGACTATCGTCGCCGACAGCCCGCTTCATCCGGGGGCGACAAAACCATACTACAATCTGCTTCTTTGCGTACTGCTCGCTTTCGCGCTCATCCTTTTCGCGCTTTCGTTTTTCAGCGGGAAAATTCGGGAGGGGCTTGAGCAGAAAGGGGCATTTTTCTTCGGTTCAGGAATTCTCGTTGCGCTGCTCAACCTTGCCACGGCAAAGCTCGCGCTCCTTCCCGTGATTTTTTTTCCGAGCTACGACAACGTCCTTGCGGTTTTCTTCGAGCAGACGCCGCTCCTTCTGAAGTGCATTGGCTTCTCGTTCAGGCTTCTGATTCTCGGAGTGCTTTTCGGGACTGTTTCGGGATTCGTCACGGGTGTCTGCATCGGCTTCTCCAAAAAAGTCTGCTACTGGGTGAACCCGTACATAAAGCTTATCGGACCGATTCCGGCGACGGCGTGGATTCCGCTTGTCCTGACGACTTTCCCGACGCCGTTCGGTGCGAGCGTGTTCATCATCGCGCTTGCGGTGTGGTTCCCCGTCCAGCTTATGACGAGCTCCGGGATTCAGAACACGAGCAAAATCTATTTCGAGGTCAGCCGGACGCTCGGAGCGGGAACGTTCTACCAGATTTTCAAGGTTGCGGTTCCTGCCGCCCTCCCGAACATTTTTCAGGGCGTGTTCAACGGGATATGCGCGGCGTTCATCGCCCTCATGACGGCGGAGATGTTCGGCGCGAAATATGGAATCGGCTGGTACATAAGCTACCAGAAGGCGATGATGCTCTACTCGGGCGTCTATGCCGGTCTGATTATGATTGCGCTTTTCTGCACGGTAATCATAACGGCGCTTTTCAAGGTGAGGAGCCGCCTTCTCGGATGGCAGAAAGGTCTCATCAAATGGTAACGAAATCAATTCATAAAAAATGGAGGCATATTATGAAAAAATCAATTTCAAAAAGCGTATTGGCTGCTGCAGCGGCCACGGTTCTGCTCGCATTTCCGTCGTGCAACAAGAAGGAAGCGTCTTCCGCGCAGAAAGTCGTCAGAATCAACTTCCAGACAGGGAATCTCTGCGGGGCGCCTGTGCATGTCGCGATGAAGATGGGGCTTTTCGACGAGGAACTCGAAAAAATCGGGCAGAAGGCGGAGTACGTCCAGCAGGTCGAGGGTGGCGCGACGTTGGGCGAGATGATTGCGTCCGGGAAAGTCGATGCGGGATACGGTCTGTACGCGACGCAGCTCCAGGCGATGGAAAACGGGCTTCCCATTTCGTACACTTCGGGAATCCACGTCGGATGCACGAAATACTACGTCAGGAAGGACAGCAGCATACAATCCGTGAAGGATTTGCGCGGAAAGAAAATCGGCGTGCCCGGCCTTGCCGATTCGAGCGTCATGAACCTCAAGAGAAAGCTGATGGATGTCGGAATCGGCGTCACCGCGGACAACAACGAGGTCGAATTCGTCGCCTACTCGTCGGCAGACCTCGCGATCGCGCTCAACAACGGCGCCGTTGACGTCATCGGCGCGCACGACCCGGTCGCGACGAAGGGCGAGCTTGCATACGGGTTCCGGAAAATACTCGACACGGGAACGGACGAGAAATTCAGGAACGAGTACTGCTGCCAGCAGTTCGTGACGCACAAACTCCTCCGTGAGAATCCCGAGGGTGCCGCTGCCGTGACACGCGCCTTGCAGAAGGCGAGCGCATATGTGGAGGCAGAGCCGCGGGCGACCGCGCAGCTCCAGATAGAGAACGATTTGGTTGCGGGAGACCTCGATTTCAACGCGTCGCTGCTCGACGAGCTGAATTTCATCCCGAGCCGCTCGCTCGGAAGGCAGACGTTCGACGCTGCCGCGCGGCAGCTTCAGGAGGCGGGCATCCTCAAGAATTCGACGGACATAGAGAAATTCATCGCGCAGGGATACATCGAGCTTTTCGGAGTTCCCGACGGATATTCATACGACAAGGAGACAAAGACGTTCACCGAGATAAACGGAATCCGCACCGGGTTCCCGCTGTAAGGGACGCCGGCGCCGCATACAAAAGCACATGCGCTGTCCGGAATCGGGCGGCGCGAAAACAAAAAGGAGATTTATATGAAAAAACTGAACATCATCTTGTCTGGGCTTGTTTCCGTCCTGGGGCTTCTCGTCGCAATCGCGCCTTTTACATTCGCGAAGGTCTGCGCCATGCCGAAAATGCACTGCCATGCCGTCACGAGGCCGACCGTCTTCGTCTTCGGAATGCTGATTTTCCTGATTTCGCTTTTCCAGACGGTGCTTTTATGGAAAAAACGCTGATTTTCCGCTCGGATGTCGAAAAGGCGCTGGCAATCGCGAACCTTTCCAAGAAAACGCACCGCACGGTCCTTATCGTCGCGATGGTCGCGATTTCTTCCGCGGTGATGTTCGCGTCGCTCGTGCTTTCGGCGAGCCTGAAATCCGGGATTGCGGGGCTGCGCTCCCGGATTGGCGCCGATTTGCTCGTCGTTCCCGAAGGATACGAGAAGGGCGAGGAGCGGATTCTCCTTTCCGGCGAGCCGAACTATTTTTATATGGAGCGGAACGTCGTCGATTCCGTGCGCTCCGTTTCCGGCGTCAGCCAGGCGAGCGCGCAGTTCTACCTTACGAGCGTCTCCGAAAGCTGCTGCGATTTTCCTGTCCAGATTATCGGTTTCGAGCCGGAGAGCGACTTCGTGGTGAAAAGCTGGGCGAAAACCGGCGTGAGCGGAATTTCAGGCGGGGAATTCCTCCTTTCGGGGTTCAACGTCAGCGACGAGAACGGAACGGTCAGGTTTTTCGGGGGCGAGCACAAGATTGCGGGGCGGCTTTCGAAAAGCGGCTCCGGGATGGACAACGTGATTTTCTGCGATATGGAAAGCCTCCGCCGGATATTCGACGACGCGAGCCGGAAAGGATTCGGCTTTGTGTCCGACGGCGACACGGAGAACAAGATAAGCTCCGTCCTCGTTCGCCTTTCCGATGACGCCTCCGCCGATGCCGTTGCGCTCAGGATAAAAAAGGCCGTACCCGGCGTGCAGGTGATAATCGGGGAAAAATTCATCAGGAACTTTTCGGGGAAGATATCCGCCGTCCTCGTGTTCCTGTACTCGATTTCGGCGCTCGTCCTCCTTGTCGCGTTTTTTTCGCTCGCGCTCATTTTTTCGGTAACGATTAACGAGCGGCGGCGTGAATTCTCGATTCTGCGGGTGCTCGGCGCGACGAAAAGGCAGCTGCGCTCGGTTCTTTTCCACGAGGCTGCCATTCTCGGCGGGACTGGTTCCGTTCTTGGAATCATAATCGCAGCGCTCGTCGTGATTCCGTTCAGCGGCGTTATCTCGCAAAAAATAGCGCTTCCGTTTTCGCTCGGCGGATTCGGTACGGTGCTGTGCTTTTCCGCCGCGGTTTTCGTCGCCGTGACTTTATCGTGCGTCGCCTCGGCGGCAAAAAGCGCGGTCAGGATATCGAAGGCGGAGCCGTACGGGGACGTCAAATAGCGTTTTGGGAGGAGACTGTGATTGAGCTGAAAAACGTATCGAAATCTTTTTCGACGCCGCAGGGAGTCCGGAACGTGCTCTCTGATTTTTCCCTCACCGTGGGAGACGGCGTATTCCTTGGAATAAAGGGCGAGTCCGGTGCCGGAAAAAGCACGCTCGTCTCGATTATCGCGGGCCTGCAGAAAGCAGACATCGGGGAGGTTCTCGTAAACGGGAAGGACATTTCATCGATGGGCGACGAGGAAATCAGCCGCTTCCGCAACGAGGAAATCGGCTTCGTCTCGCAGGAGCAGAGCTTTCTTGAGAACATGACCGTCCTTGAGAACGCCGCCCTGCCCTTTTTTCTCGGGAAGAGGAGAAAGGGCGGCGGGGACGAGGCTGTCGCGCGGGCGCGGGCGCTTCTGGAGGAATTCGGCATAGGGCATCTTTCGGAAATCAGCCCGGCATCTATTTCCGGCGGCGAGAACAGGCGGCTTCTCATCGCGCGCGCGTTGATGAACGACCCGGAAATCATCATCGCCGACGAGCCGACCGATGCCGTAAGCCGGAAGCAGGCTGAGGAAATCATCTCCATATTCAGGCAGCTTTCGCGTCGCGGGAAGACGGTCATTCTCGTCACCCACGACGAAGATTCGCTTGGAATGTGCGATGAAGTTTTTTATTTGAGCTAAAAACCTAGCAAAATTATAGGAAAAAAACGGAGGAAACACTATGTCAAAAAAAATTCACGATTCGCTTGCGGAACTTGTCGGGCACACTCCCCTTGTGCGGCTTCACGGATACGAGGAGAAGCTCGGCCTCAAGGCGCATATTCTCGCAAAGGTCGAGTATTTCAACCCAATCGGAAGCATAAAGGACAGAATCGTCCTCAGGATTATCGAGGAGGCGGAGAAGGCGGGGAAAATCAAGCCCGGAAAGACGACGCTCGTCGAATATACGAGCGGGAACACCGGAATCGCGGTCAGCGCGATAGGCGCAATCAAAGGGTACAAAGTCAGGATATACCTTCAGGACGGCGTGAGCCATGAGCGGCTTCTCGTCATGAAGGCATTCGGCGCGGACGTCACGAAAATCAGCGAGGTGCCGGAGCTTCAGGACGCGCTTGCCGCCACGAACAACGATTTTGTCGCCGCGACGAACATCCTCAAGCAGCACATACGTGACAGGCAGGCTGCGGGCGACGACATTTATTTTGTTGACCAGATGATAAACCCGCTCAACCCCGTCGCGCACCACGACACCACGGGGAAGGAAATCTGGGAGGATACGGAAGGAAATGTCGCGGCAGTCGTCGCCTCCGTGGGAACTGCCGGAACGATACGGGGAATCGCGGACTACATCCACGAGAAGAACGGCGGCAAGACGAAGATTTTTGCGGTCGAGCCTGCGGAAACGGACACGAAGCTGACGGGAATCCACAACTTCACGGAGGTTCCCGCCGAGCGCATCCCGCCAAGCCTGAAAGAGGACGGCGGCGTGACGAAAAAGGTGTTCGACGAGGTTTTCGTCGCGGACACGGACGGCGCGTTCGACGCCGCGCGCACTGTCGCGAAGACGGACGGCGTGCTTGTCGGCAATTCAAGCGGCGCGGCTTTGTGGGGCGCGACGATTATCGCGAAAAAGGAAGAATTCGCGGGGAAGAACATCGTCGTCGTGTTCCCCGACACGGGGCTCCGGTATCTCAGCACGACGCTGTTCGGGGAATAGCGCGGGGAGGAACAATGCTCGGGAACATAAGAATTCAGAACGTGGAGAAAAGCTTCGACGACGTGAAAGTCCTCAACGATTTCTCCCTCGACATAAAGCCCGGCTCTTTCGTGAGCCTTATCGGGCCGTCGGGATGCGGAAAATCGACGCTGCTGCGGATAATCGGCGGCCTTGAGAAGGCAAGCTCGGGGCAGATTTTTCTTGACGGCGAGAAAATAACGAAAGCCGGAAGCGACCGGGGGTTCGCCTTCCAGGGCTCGAACCTTTTTCCGTGGCTCAGCGTCAGGGAGAACATTTCGTTCGGGCTGAAGGCGCGGAAAATCTACAAGGACAAGAAGAATGACGTTGCGGACATGATAAACCTCGTCGGGCTGAGCGGCTTTGAGAATTCGTATCCGCACCAGATTTCCGGGGGAATGCAGCAGCGGGCTTCGCTCGCTCGCGCGCTTGTCGGGCATCCGAAAGTCCTTCTCCTCGACGAACCGCTCGGCGCGCTTGACGCGTTCACGAGGATGAACCTTCAGGACGAGATTCTCCGCATCAAGAACGAGAACGACATGACGATGCTCATGGTAACGCACGACGTCGACGAGGCGATTTACATGAGCGACAAGGTCGTCGTGATGAGCGCGAGGCCGAGCCGCGTGGAGGCGATAATCGACATCGACCTTCCGCATCCGCGCGTGCGCGTCCAAGATACGTTCACGCTCTACCGCAACAAGATTCTCGATTACCTAGACCTCGGGGGAAAAATTCAGGAAGCCGAGTACAGCATATAGATGCGGGGGCGGCACGGCTTTCCGCCCTTCCCCGGCGACGGAAAAAAATCGCGGCCGCCGGATTTTCCCGATGAGGAATGTCCGCGCAGCCGTTTTCCGGGCGGGGCAAAACGAATAGACAAAGGAGGCACGATGTACAAAATTTCGACACGAGGACAATATGCGCTTTTGATAATGGAAGATTTAGCAGAAAATTCAGGCGGGGATTTTGTACCGTTGCGCCTTCTCTCCCACAGGCGGAATCTGTCCGTCAAATACCTCGAGCAGATTCTCTCCAAGCTCGTCAGCGCGAACCTCGTCGAAAGCTCTCGCGGCATAAACGGCGGGTACCGGCTCTCAAAAAAGGCGGACAAATACACCGTCGGCGACATCCTGCGCGTGATGGAGGGAGACTTGTCCCCCTGCGCCCAAAACGAGGGAAATACCGTCGAGTCGGCGGGAAGCGAGTCGTTCTGGAAGGATTTTGAATTCGTCGTCAACAATTTCGTCGATTCTGTCACGCTTGAGCAGCTCGCGGAAAAAAACCACGAATTCGTGGGCTTCGAATACTGCATCTGAGCGCGGCGTGCGGCGCACAATTCCTTATTGACATGGTAGGTTTTTATGTATACAATATTCCTATCAATTCAATAGGAATATAAGGAGGCGCGAAATGGCAATCTACTTCGAGAAATTAGTCCGCGAGAATTTCCGAAACGGGCGAATGCGCCGCTCCCCCAGCCTCCACGCCTGAGGCTTTTTCCGTCTTAAAAAGTCTCCCGTCTTCCGCATCTGCTGTCGGTTCCGTTTTTGCAGGCACATTTCTCAGGATGAATCATGCCCATGACGTTTACTGGCGCACGTGCGCGTGTTTTTCGCACTTTTCGGGGACATGCGGCTGGGGTTTTCCGCTTCAGCGCGCGATTATTTTTTATTTAAGGAAGGTTCTGCCCGGATTTTCGGCGTCATTCGGAACGCGACTTCAAAATCCATGAGCGCCGATGCGCAAGAAACAAACCGTTTTTCGGAGCAGAGCAGAAAAAAGAGGTCACATATGTCTTTGTCATTGGAATCAAAATGCCTTCACCTTGAGCGCTCGTCAACGGACGGTTGCAGCCACTACGGAGCAATCAGCTTCCCGATTTACCAGACGGCGACGTACGCGCATCCTGCCGTCGGCCAGAGCACCGGGTTCGACTACAGCCGTCTGCAGAACCCCACGCGCGAGCAGCTTGAGAAAACTGTCGCGGCACTTGAGGGCGGAATCGACGCGCTCGCGCTTTCGAGCGGAATGGCGGCAATCGCGCTTTTGATGGAGCTTTTCTCGCCGGGCGACAACATAATCGCGGATTCCGACCTTTACGGAGGGTCAATCCGCCTTTTCGACAACGTTTCCCGAAAAAACGGCATCACCTTCACGCGGGAGAACATCTCCGCGCTTGACGAGACGGGGCTTTCGTCGCTCATCACGCCGGCGACGAAGGCAATCTACATAGAGACGCCGACGAACCCCATGATGAACGTCACCGACATCGCGGCTGTCGCGGGCATCGCGGAAAAGCACGGGCTTCTCCTTATCGTGGACAACACGTTCATGTCGCCGTATTTCCAGAACCCGCTTTCCCTCGGCGCCGATATCGTCATCCACTCGGGGACGAAATTCCTCGCGGGGCACAACGACACGCTCGCGGGCTTCATCGTGACGAACCGCGCGGACATTCAGGAAAAACTCCGCTTCCTCATAAAGACGACGGGCGCGGGCCTTTCCCCGTTCGACTCGTGGCTGACGCTCCGCGGAATCAAGACGCTCGCAGTCCGCATGGAAAAAGCGCAGGAGAATGCCGCGAAAATCGTCGGGTGGCTCAAGGCGCAGCCTTCCGTGACGAAGGTGATTTACCCCGGCCTTCCCGAGCATCCCGGTTTCGCCGTCCAAAAAAAGCAGGCGCGCGGGTTCGGCTCCATGGTCACGTTCAACGTGACGTCGGAGGAGAAGGCGAAATCGATTCTGAACAAGGTGCGGCTGATTCAGTTCGCGGAAAGCCTTGGCGGCGTCGAGACGCTCATCACCTACCCCGTCACGCAGACGCACGCGGACGTTCCAGAGGACATCCGGGAGAAGAACGGCATCACGACCTCGACGCTCAGGCTTTCAGTCGGAATCGAGGACGCTGATGATTTGGTTGAGGATTTGAGGCAGGCTTTGGAGGAAAAATGAAGCACGATTTTGACAAAATCACCGACAGGAAAAACACGTTCGCGATAAAATACGACCTTGCCGCAAAAAGGAACAAGCCGGCCGACGCAGTCTCGCTTTGGGTTGCCGACATGGATTTTCCTTCCCCGCCGTGCGTTCAGGAGGCGCTTGCCGAGCGGGCGCGTCACGGGATTTTCGGGTACAGCAGGCCGGACGGACGGTATTATTCGGCGCTGGAAAAATGGTTCAGGACGCGCCACGGATTTGAATTCGACGAGGAGTCCGTAGTGAACACGCCGGGTGTCGTCTTCGCTATCGCGACGGCAATAAAGGCGCTCACGAAAGAGGGCGACGGCGTGATAATCCAGAAACCCGTCTACTATCCGTTTTTCAACACGATAAGCGCGCTGAACCGCCGCGTCGTGAACAATCCGCTCGTGCTCAAGGACGGGCGGTACGAAATCGACTTCGATGATTTCGAGCGGAAGATAACGGACGAGGGCGCGAAGCTTTTCGTGTTCTGCTCACCGCACAATCCCGGCGGACGGGTCTGGACGAAGGAGGAGCTTCTGCGCCTTTCGGAAATCTGCCTGCGCCACAACGTCGCGGTCGTCTCGGACGAAATCCATTCGGACATAGTCTTCGAGCCGAACAAACATACTGTCTGGTCGTCGATTTCCGAGGAAGCCGCAGAGAATTCGATAATCTGCACCGCCCCGAGCAAGACGTTCAACCTGGCGGGCTTGCAGTTCTCGAACATATTCATACAGAATCCGGAAATCAGGGCGGCGTTCCAGAAGGAAATCGACCGCACCGGATACGACGAGCCGAGCCTCATGGGGATAATCGCGGCGACTTCCGCATACGAGTCCGGCGGCGAATGGTTCGACGAGGCGAAGGCATACATAAAATCGAACATCGATTTCGCGAAGTCGTTCATTGCCGCGCGCTGTCCGAAAATAAAAGTCGTCGAGCCGGAGGGAACCTACCTTTTGTGGCTCGATTTCCGCGCGTTCGGCGAGCTTTCCGACAAGGAAATTTCCGAGCGCATCCTGCGAAAGGCGAAAGTCTGGCTCGACGCGGGGCGGATGTTCGGGACGGAGGGCGAGAAATTCCAGCGCATAAACTGCGCCACCCCACGGAAAATTCTTGCCGACGCCTTGGAGCGCATCTGCGGCGAATTCGCGCGCGCATGACTGCCGAGTTCTGTCAGCATGAAGCGCCGGTAAAAAAAACCGCGATATAGAAAATGCACCGGAACAGTGACATTCCGAGACGCTCGGACCGCATTCGGAATGCCACTACGCTTCATGCTTCACGGAAAAATGGGCGAGATGGCTCGGGGAAAAGCACGCGGGAGAAAAAGCGATTTGGTGATGCGTTCCCGCGCGCCGTGATAACTTTCCGACTTTCTGCTAGAATCCTCGCATGGCAAAAAATCATAATCTGGCCGGGCTTTTCTTCGCCGCGGTCTCCGTTCTTATTTGGGGAATAACATTCGTCTGCACGAAATACCTTCTGCGCTCGTTCTCCTCTTACGAGATACTCTTCGTCCGTTTTGTCCTCGCATACATCTCGCTGCGGATTGCCCGCCCCGCGGTCTTCACCCTTCCCGAAAAACGGCAGGAGGTCTATTTCATGGTCGCGGGGCTGACCGGCGTCACGGCGTACCAGTTCATGGAGAACATGGCGATTTCATATACGAGCGCGTCGAACGTGAGCGTCATCGTGTCGATTTGCCCGATGTTCACCGCGCTTTTTCTCCAGCTTTTTCTGGGGGAGCACCATCTGACGCGCTTCTTCAACATCGGCTTCATCATCGCGATTGTCGGAATCGCGCTCGTAAGCTTCAACGGCGTCGTCGAATTCAACATGAACCCGAAAGGCGATTTCCTCGCGCTCGGCTCGGCGCTGTGCTGGGGCGTCTATTCCCTCTGCATAGCGAAAATCAACGCGCTCAACCTCGAGCCGATTCTCGTCACGCGGCGGATTTTCCATTGGGCGATAGTTTTCATGCTTCCCATCGGCATTTTCTCGCTCGCGCGTTTCGGCACTTCCGCGCCGTCAAGCCCGAACCTTGAAATACAGAACGGAGTCTCCGTGATTCTCGACCCAGCGTTCAACGCGTTCCGCTTCACGAATCCGCTGAACTGGCTCAACCTCTGCTTCCTCGGCGTCGGCGCGAGCGCGTTCTGCTTCGTGGCGTGGAACATTGCCTGCGACAAGCTCGGCACCGTCCGCGCCACGGCGGGCATTTACCTCATTCCCGTCGTCACGATAATCTTCGCGTTCCTCGCGCTCGGGGAAAAAATCTCGCCGATGGGCGCGCTCGGCTCCGTTCTCACGATTGCCGGTCTTTTCGTGAGCGAAATCAAGAAAAAATCCTGACGGAACCTTCGGAAAGCGAAAAATTGCGTCATTTGCAATAAAATCATCGGTAAAACCGCTGTAATTCTCACTGCAAATCCATTGTTGTGAAGCAAGAAGATTGAACGAAGTTGTGAATGAGGGCAAAATCGTTTTTCACGCCCTTTTTGCTCAAAGGCTGCCAAAGGAAAAGGCAAGGAGCATCATCGACAAAATCAGGCAAATGATAGTCGGAATCAGCCATGCTCTCAGCTTCTCAAGATATTGTGCGTAGTCAAAATATTCACTTTTTTGAGTCTCATTGAAGCGCTCATAAAGTCTTAGCGTGGCGGAGAGCACAGAAAAAGACCTTCTCAGTCCGTATTCTTCGCCATAAAACTCCACATAACCGATTGCTTTTAGCGTCTCTCTGTCGTTTTCGAGCCGCAAAAAGTCTACGATTGCTTTGTAGTGCTTGTTGTAATCAATCAAACTTCTCACAAAAGCGATAATTGTCGCCAAAAACACGATTGGGGATATAATTTGCAAAAAGATTCTCATTATTTTGTCCTCATTTTTATGCCAAAAAGCGAAAAGTTGCGTCATTTGCAATAAAATCATCGGCAAAACCGCTGTGATTCTCACTGCAAATCCATTGTTGTGAAGCAAGAAGACTGAACGAAGCGCTGAATGAGGGCAAAATCACGCTGATTTTTTCTTTTTTTGAACAATCCTTTTTTGCAGAATATGATTTTTGTCCATTTTTCACCACTGAAGAACACAAAATAAGGCGGATTTGCTGCAAAATCACGCTCTCCGACACATCTGCCGCTCCACTTTTTGCCCGCGCACGATGAGAGCGCAACTTTCTCGCCATCAAAAAACGTTATTTCCCCGTCTTTGAGTGCCGCAATTTCACTGAATGCGCGAATTTTTATTTCGTTTGATGAAGCAGAGAGTTCGCCTCTATAAAATCTGAATGCGTTTTCTATTATTTCGTGCGCGCTTTTGTAATCTCCCCATTCAATTGAGACGCCCGCATAGTCAAGAGCGAAAAACGGCTCTTCGTCCCACTCAATTTGCTTGGGCAAATTTTGATAGACAGCGTAACAATTATTCACAAACGAATCAAAATCGCAATTTTTGTCGTGATATGCCCTCTCAAGCTCGCCAAAAAGCGCTTTTCCGAATATGTTTTTGTCAAAATCCGGGTTGTCATAAAAATATTGGCGGAAAAATGAATGTGTTTTGTACTTGTCAGAAGACAATTCTTCCATTTCGAGCAAAGCAAAATCGTCGCCGTTTTTCAAAAACTCCTCGTCCAGCCACGCATTGTATTCGCCAAACAAGTCAAAACCGCTCACGGACAGCACAGAGCAGGCATAAAGCTCTTCAAATCTTTTCATTTCGCACTCACTTTTATTTTGTGTAATAATATGAAGATACATTGCTAGAAACTTGCTTGCCGTTTTTCGCTCCCCAGACCGCAAAATCTTTCTCACCAGATTGACGAAACTCAAAATAGTTAAAGACGAGCGCTCTCAAAAAACAAAAATCGTCGGTTATGGCTTTTTGGGCTTCATCGTCTTCAACAAGGCGGATTTTTTCTTCCACTTTGTTTAGCAAAAGCATATCCTCTTTGATATTTCCGCAATAGTAATCGGGCAAATGGTGTGTGGAATAAAAAAGGGCGCTGAGATTGCGCTCAATAAACAAGAGCAAGGGCTTTTGCTCAGAGGGATTTAGCGCTAAGGCGCGCTCAAGAGCGTCATAGTCATAGAAATATTTTGCGCTCCAATAAAGCGGAAGATAATTTTCACGCTCCTTTTTTGCCCATTCAGCAAGCGTTGGCTTTATCACCTGCTCGTTTAGCGGGTGAGGCATCGTGTCGGGAGTAAGGTATTTGCCGGCTGAGTCCGCATTGCTCAAAAGAATGCCGACAAAGAGCCTCCGCGCTTCAAAAGGTGCGCCCGAAAAGTCTTTCAGGAACACATTTAGCTCAACAAACGCCTCTTTTCTCAATCCATCAAGGCGCTTTTGGCAATAATTTTTGTAGTGAACAAGATTTTCGTCGTCGCTGATTTTCTCAATTATGCTTTTTAGAGCAAAATCCTTTGTTGTTAAAAATGTTTGTGCTTTCATTTTTTGTTTCCTGCAAGCTCAAGGATTTCATCTTGCGACAACTCTTCTACCAAAATGTGAGAAGCATCGATAAAACGATATTTGTCTTTGGGCAAATGCGAAATAAAATCAGAATACAAGGTCATACCAACATTGTGATATGAATCTGGATTATTTTCATCACCGTCGATAATGCAAAAAGACATTTTCCAGCTTTTGACATCATCGTCTTTTACCGAATTCGTGTACTTGAACTCCACGGCTGGCTTGAATGGCAAAATCGTTCTCGTTTCTTGAGTCAGCGTGTAAAGCCCAAAAATCTCGTCAGTGTCTTTGTCTTTGAAAAATCTCTGTTTGGCAGAATAAGCGTCCAAATATTGAATATCGTGAAAAAAATTGCTGAAACTTTCGATTGGATTTTGTGAATCAAGAAACTTTTTTGCATATTCTTTGTTCAAACAAACTTCACGAAAAAGCCCTGTCATCGTAGCAGGACTATCGTCATAACAAAAACATTGCAGACCAATCAAAATGTCTTTCTTGTAATCAAAAGATTCGATGTTGTCTTTTGAAAAATGCTCTTCGCGGTCAGTTGAAATAGTGCTTTTCAGTTTTCTTGCCAACTCCTTGATATATCGAAGAGCAATCTCCCAATCTTCTTTTGTGCTAGGCGTGCAAACACGGACTTCGCAGGCGTTTTTCTCCTTTTCAAAAGAAAGCTCAAAACCGCGGGAATTTTGCCCATACACACCCAAAATCAAAACTTCGTAATCGGCAATAGAAGAATTGTAAAATCTGTTTTCATCAAAATCATCAGCAGTTTCGTCAAAACTAAATTGCGTGATTTTCTGATTTGAAAGCTCCAAACACTCTTTGATTGTCATTGGTGCTTGTTTGGCAAAAAATCTATTCTTGTTTTTGATATAAAAACATACACTCATTATTAAACCTCCTAGTTTTTATTAACTTAAAGCAGATAAAATCTGCAAAAAATCTTGTGACGTTCTGTTCTCTTTGTCACCCTGAACTCGTTTCAGGGGTCTACTCAACACATAAACAGCAAATCAAAAAATATTTCGGAATTATCCCATAACGTACTTTGATTGATTAAGCAACTAATTAGAATATAGGAGTTTAATCAATGAGAGTTAACAAACTTGATGAAGAAAAGTTGAATGAGTTTCGTGATTTTTTGCAGATATGGCTATTGTCTTGAAGAAGAAACTGCCAAAGAATATTTGAAATTTTTGGTAAATGGAATTAAAAACATAACAAATAGACATAAAACTATTTCAGCATTTACAACTAATTTATTCAACATAATCAAAACTCATCCTTTTGGTTGTGCTAGAGAGTAGTAAAAATTGGCGTTCTTGCTACTTTCGTTTTATGTAGTTAATTAGTGGAAATGAAAAAAATTGTTTTAGATATTTTGAAAAGTTTTGTGCAAAATATCCTATATTATATGTGAGGTGAAGTATTATGGATAAATTAACAGAGCAATATTTTAGAGCTGCAATTTCAGAAACAAAAGAAAAACTTGAAGAGAAAAGGCAACGATTAGATGAAATGGCTGTACATTTTGACGTTACTGACCATAATGGAATGTATATCGTTGTTGGAGGTACTCCTTTTTGGGAAAAACGGAAGAGAGGTTCAGAAAGTCAAAAAGAGCATAACCCTCCCCATGCGCATATAAGATGGAAATCAAAAGGCAAATACTTGTGCAGCAGATTTCAAATTGTAAGTATGGATCCTCCAAAAACTATTGAGGATTTGAAAACTGTGAACGAATCGGACATTCCTCTTGATTCTATCAGTGAAACCCTGATTAAATGGGCAAACGAAGAACCTAAAAGATATAAGGAAGATACAAACTGGGAAGCCATGAGAAGTTCTTGGATTCAAATTCAAAGTTATGTTAATGAAGGGCAAAAACACCCTGTTGTTCTTCAAACTAAAGAGGAATATGAAAAGGAAAAGAAAAATAAAAAGTACGCAAAGGGATAATTCCGTTCCTTATTATATATATAATAAATCCCTCATTTCTTTTTTTCTTTTTTATATAATACAAATCCTACCCTAAAACACATGATACATTACAACAAAGCTTTGTGGAAATAAAAAATGCTGTTTTTGGAAAATTGCTGACGGAACGACCTATATTATAATCAGATACAGGAGGTACAGAGATGTTGAACTTTGACGAATGGAACAAGACAAACGTCGTGATTGTTGACGAAACAAAATCAACGGGTCAGTTACGGATTCGCTCAAGAAAATCCCACAGCATACTCCCGGACGATATGATTATCTCGTTTGAAACTGCATTCAAATATGCAAAGGAATACGGCTGGAGATTTTATGCGTCCGAGCATCTTTCAAGCATAAGGATTTATATTGAATTGCAAAAGGAACTGAACCGACCCGTAGAAGACTATCTTTTCTTGTCGGTTATGAATTGGGATTCAAAAGAAAAACTGATTTGTTCCGAAAATGCAGACGAAGAAGTCGTAAAGCAGTACAATATTGCGAACGCAATTCTCGGCTATGAAGATGCCTACGAACTGCTTTCGGACGATGTGAAAAGCCGAATGGATTCACACAAGCGTTTTGTAGAAAATATTGTGAAACGAAATCAGTGAAGCGGATAATCGTGCACAACGGTATCTTTGCTTTTATCTGTCCAATTTGCCTGTTTCCTAAAATTCGGTTTTACAGTTTTAGAACTGACAGATTGGGCAAAATGATAGCAATAGTTGTTGAACATTTGCCATACTTTCTTTTCTTGGTCGTCTGGAAGATTTTCGTTTTTTACTTTCCTTGCAAAATCTTTTCTGAACTGAGATAAAGAGTTGCTTTCAAAATAGTCGTCCTTTATTCCTCTTCGCTGCAATTCGTTATTGAATCTTTCTCTTGTGTTTATGTCGCTCAATTCATTGACAAGATTATCTCCTGTTAGATTCCAATTTACCGCTTCAAATCCCTCATTTCTTTTTTATATAATACAAATCCTACCCTAAAACACATGATACATTACAACAAAGCTTTGTGGAAAAGAAAAATGCTGTTTTTGGAAAATTTATTGACAGGCTGCCTATATTATATGTGTAGGGGGATAAGAACGATGACAATCCGAGATATTGCAAAAAAATATAATATTTCTTATGGTGGAAATGTTTCAGAAAACAAAGATGGTTCAATTCGTATTGGAAATCTGTATCTTACTGAAAGAGCTGTAACAAAAGACGGTTCTATGGGAAGTTGGATAATTCCACTTGAAGAAGGGCTTCAAGTTTTGTTTGAAAAAGCAAGTGGCATTTGGCTTGATTTAACAAACAAAGAAATAATGTCTTTTCTGAAGGATTATTTAATTTCTAAGGGATATCCAGAAGACAGGATTTTAGAGTAGTAAGTAAATCATAAATCTAAAAATATTTTTTCTCAATACTTGTAGACATATTAAAGAGAATTGTTTTTAACAAACGTGTTTTAAATTCTGATAAAGCCACCATAAAAATAATAAAAGATTTGAAAAAAGCAGCTCAACAAACAAAATATGAAAGGAAATTTGACCATAAGAATTATCAAATTGTGAAAAACGGTAGAACACATCTTGAAAAAAGCGATGGAGAATTTTGTGATAAAGCAACTTTTAAAGATGAATTCTAAAAGCAAATATTCCCCAAAAGAGATGATTTGTCAACTTCAACAACTCCGTCTGCAATGCTTGATGAATACCTTGACGTATTTGACGACAGTGGTTGGTTAATTTCTGAAGCTGATAAAGAAGGTTATGAAGAAAAGGAATTATCCCTGATATACTTTTCTAATCATCGTTAAGCAAAATCCTAAGTTGCTGTATTTGCAAATTGACAGTATTTTTATATTGAGTCATCTTTTGCAATTCTTGTTGAGTTATTTGAATGTCATATTTTTCAACATCTTTTATCCAAGAAAAATATGTATCAAGTTCTTTCACGTTATCTTCTAACTGTTTAATAATGAAAGTCCAATCTTGGTCTTCTGGTGCAGTTTCAAGCATTTTGTCAAAAAAATTATCATACCTTTCAAGGCGTTTTTCCAATTTCGACATATCGATTTTGGCTTCATTTAACAACTTATTGATTGTTATCAATCTTGAAAAATTTTCTTGAAGTTGATTACCTTGTAATAAAAATTTTTTTGCATCTTTTGAAATCATTATAAGTTCCTCCTAAGATATGTATATATAATATAGTGAAGAGAAGTAGCAGAATGTCTTGACAGCTTGAAAGTACGTCAAGGGATAATTCCGTGAAGAAATCACAAGCAAGGAGCTATGAGCTGAATTCCAAGCAACTTTGAGAGCCTTTTGCCTTCTTCAATAAGCTCTGAATCATCTTCAACAATCCAAATACCACTCTTTTTGAATTCTGTCAAAGCATTTAACAAATCTTGTTCGTTTGTAAAACTGAGCATTATCCCCTGTTCTGATTTTTCACAATCTCCATCATTTTTGTAAATCCAAATATGCCCGTTATTGTTTAGCTTTTCGATTGTATAAATAAACTTTCCCATTTTTTTCTACCTCCTTATTCTGTTTATGGTAATAATATAGGCATTTCAGACTGTAAATTTTCTAAAAAAGCAAAACGTTTTTTTTTATTTGCACTAATTGTATATATAAAACGAAAGTAGTCAGAATTGCCGTTCTAACTACCTTCTAGCACAACCAAAAAATTGAAGAAAGGCAACTTCAACAGCTCCTACTACAATGCTAAATGAATACTTAAAAGCATTTGATGATGACGGATGGCTCATTTCAACTACGGATAAAGATGGTTATAAAGATACGGAATTATCCCCTGAAGTGCTTTGTTTTTTTAAGCAAAGAGTTTTTTTCTAGCTGTGTTAATTTTCAAGGGCATCTTCTAAAATAACAATCCAATCATTCAACGATTCAATATATTCTCTTAAAGGGTCAAAAAGTTCTCTCTTGATTTTATCTTTTTGAATATCGAATTTTAGTTTTTCTCTATCTTTCTTGTACATCTCTAAAGATTTTTTGATTAAATCTTTATCTTCATTTTCAATAGCATTTAAAGTATTAGGTAGTTGTCTTTGAAAAATGTTTATTTGCCTCTGCAAAGAATCTGAATTGTGTTGAATATGTTCCCCTTTGTTCCAGCCTTCAGAAAGTTCTCTGGCTTTTTCAACAACTTCACTTGCAACAAAAGCCATTATTCCCTTATGTATTGCGTTTAATTTTTTTAGCTGATTCATAATCTTCCTCCTGTATGTTATAGTAAGTCAGATTGAAAATATTTCAATTTTTTTGCATTTCCACTAATTATATCGTATACGGCGAGGAACGTCGAAATTTACGACTATGGAGTTGATGTAAGACTTTTTTAAAGCTGTCTGACTGTGAAGTAGTAAATCTGTAAAGCGAAGTAGCAGAATGTCTTTACATTAAGTATGTAAAGGGATAATTCCGTAAACTGATGTTTGTTGTGTCATTGTTGGATTCAAGTAGACCTAAACTTTTAAGTTTCTATAAAGTCGATTTTTATGAGGAAATACACGACGGGGACAAAATTTTGTACGAAGGTGGACAACAAACAAAAGTAAAACTTTCAAAAGGCGAATCCAACACCACAGATTAGCTGTTTGCATTCTTCTCAGGTGGGTCTAAGGTTCCTCTGTTCATAAAACGAACTTCAAAGGTGTCTTTGAACTGCCACTCTTCGTACAATTCAATTGTACTCGTCTTTTTTTAGAATTGTCAAGTTATTTGCAATAAATGTAATAAGAGATTCAAAAACGTTTTTTTTCTTTTGCACTAATTATCAATATAAAACGAAAGTAGTCAGAATTGCCGTTCTAACTACCTCCTAGCACAACCAAAAAATTGAAGAAAGGCGACTTCAAAGACTTGAAGAAGCAAAAAAGAAACGATTAAATGATTTTATTGTTAAGAAAGAAATTATTGTTTGCGATAGCAATAAAAATCCTGTTTATAAGCTAAAGCAAAATACAAAAGTTACAGGTATTATAGTTATTGCAAGTGGAGAAGAAATCAGAGATGTTCAATTTTTGATTGAAAAATACAAATTGCAAGACGGAACTTTGACAAATGCAAAAGATTGGCAAAAAGTTCGTGGCAGAGGTACAGTCTTAATAGAAGGGCTTGGAGAGCAAAGCAGAGAAATTCATTGGTATCAGTGTAAAAACATTGGTAAAGTTGAGTTTAAGATAAAAGAAAGAGGTTAAGAGAGATGAAAAGAAAACCTGTAAAATATGAAGTAAAATATCTGGGTGATGATAGAATGGATATTCGCAAAAATGAAATTTATGACTGCATAGCAGAATTATACGGAGATGAAAAAACAGACAAGCCTTTTCATTTGTCTGTCATAGACCGTTCGGGAGATTCTTGTATATATCCTTTTTCAGATTTCAGAAAAGTTTCTGAATAAATACAACTTTTTCTAAAAAGTACTTGCGGGGATAATTTCTCAGCTTGATATGTGCCGTGGGCTTTGTACGAAAGCGATGGTCTCATATATAGAAAATGAAGAGCGTGTACCTCATCGCAAGCTTATTTAAGACTCCCTAAGTAATTATCAAACCTGTTTTTTGCTTAAAGTTTTCAGGAAGAATACAATTTTTGAAAATGACTTCTGTAAAAATGCAGTCATTTAAGCAAGCGTCTACAAAATTACATTCTTCAAATGTTACTTTAGATAAACGAGAACTCCAGAAATTACATGATTCAAAATTACTTTGGCTTATCTTGCAATTGTTAAATATGGATTCCATAAAGGTTGTTCTGAATGCATTTATATTATCAAAGCTTATATTATAGATTTCTACATTATCCCATTCAGCTTTTACAATGTTATTATTTTTTAAGATACTTGATATAAACTTACTCCCACCAAAATTTGAGCCATGCATATCAACATTTTTTAAATCACATGAAGTAAAAGTAACTCCTCCAAAATAACGTATCCGCAAATTGAATTTACGTTTACATAATTATACCACAATTTAAATCCATTCTCCACGAATCTTATATGGAGTAATTTCAATATTCCAGGGAAGAAGTTTTTCCCAGTCATTTTCAGTTTCAGC
>Ga0310695_10000140_pt1 | contig 192430 bp, 141 predicted proteins | sample RumenRJG_04DNA_FD_203882 | JGI IMG/M metagenome (GOLD analysis project Ga0310695, IMG submission 203882) | Bovine rumen microbial communities from Lethbridge, Alberta, Canada - RJG_04 (v2) (version 2) | ecosystem: Host-associated > Mammals > Digestive system > Stomach > Rumen | place: Canada... | reverse complement strand
TGCTTAGAGGGAGAGTCAACGCCCCCCTGCCCCCCTCTAATCTTAGAGGGGGAGTTGGATACCACCGCAGGAGCAGATGCTTAGAGGGGAAGTTGAGCAGATGAGCGCAGTGAAACCAGCGGATGTGGGCGGCATGCACGCTATCTGACTCCCCCTCTAAGATTAGAGGGGGGCAGGGGGGCGTTGACTGCTGTCGGGAACTTATCACCACATTGAGTTTATTTAAACCACGAATTGCGCGAATTATACGAATTGGTTGCGCCTGGAGTATGCACGTTTATTTAAACCACGAATTGCCCGAATTACACGAATTGGCTGCGCATAATTATGAATTGCACGAATCACACGAATCAGGCGGGGACTTTCTGGGCGCAGCCAATTCGTGTAATTCGTGCAATTCGTGGTCAAAAACTTCGTAGTCAAAAAACTCCGTGGTCAAAGACATCGGCCGTCAGAGTCCGGCGGTCGAGAAGAAGCGCTCGATGGCCTCGCGGCTGACGGTCGTCAGCGGCTGTCCGCAGACCTCGCGGCGCTGCATGAGCTGGCCCAGGTGCGGGTCGGCCTGGAGCATGTCGGCGAAGGCGGGGCAGTCGGTGCGGCCTTGTGCGTCAGCGGGCAGCTCGGCGTAGGAGCCGATGTAGACGTTGCCGTCGAACGTGTTGTGCGTCGACAGCGTCATCGTGAAGCGCGAGGGCTCCTGTGCGCAGAAGATGTTGCGGCGCAGCGTCGTGCGGTCGGCGCAGCCGTCCCATGAGTCGCTGCAGACCATCGTGCGGTCGATGTCGGCGGCCGGCTTGGGCGTGGCCACGATGATGTTGCGCTCGATGAGGGCGTCGGTGACGCGGCCTGCGATGTGGATGGATGGCGAAAACATGCCCTGGCGCGTCTCGCGGGGCCGGATGCCGTCGCCGATGCTGACGTTGTAGCGCACGACGGGAGCCTCGTTGCCCAGGCTGTAGGTGCGCTCGGCGCCGTTGTCGCAGACGAGCACGAGCCCGCCGTAGTTGTCGTGGCTGTAGTTATACTGGATGACCGTCCCGCGGCAGTTGTAGTCGCAGTCGTAGGCCTGCGCGTCCCAGGGTGCCTTGTGGCCGCTGACCTCATTGAACTGGATGACGGTGTCGTCGCAGCTCCAGGGCCAGATGCCGGCGGCGGCCTCGGTCATGGGCAGCAGGTCGGGACAGAGGCGCATCAGGTTGCCCTCGATGAGGGTGTGCTCGCATCCGATGGGCACGATGCCGTCGCCCGGCACCTCCTCGATGAGGCAGCCTCGCACCACCGTGTTCGTGCTCGGCAGCCACTGGCGGCGGTCGTAGTAGCCGCTCCAGATGAGGGCGTTGCGGGCGCAGCGGGCGATGTGGCAGTTCTGGATGGTCAGGCTGTCGAAGCGCGAGGCTATCGTGCGGCCGCCGTTGACGATGAGGATGGCGGAGCCGCCGCCCTCGCTCTTGACGAGCGAGCCGTTGACGTCGCTGACCTCGACGCCGTCGATGGTCAGGGCGCGCGACACGCCGTAGTCCGTAGCCTCAATCTTCAGGCCCGTGCGGCCGGCCAGCCGCTCATGCCCGGTGTTGACGATGTGGAGGTCGGTGAGGGTCAGATAGCTTGAGTTCAGCACGCGCACGGCGTACATCGAGCGGTCGTAGCCGCGGACGACGGGCTGCTGGCCCTCGCCGTAGGCCCCGACGAGGATGCGCTGTGCGGGCGTGCCCGTGCCACGGATCTCCAGCTCGCCCTCGAAGGTGGCGCCGCGGCGCAGCAGTAGCCGGTCGCCGGGCTGCAGGCGGACCTGGCTGGCGCGTGCGAGCGTGCGCCAGGCGCCGTCGATCGAGGTGCCCGTCCCCTCGTCGCTGCCGCGCTGGGCGTCGACGTAGTAGGTCGTGGGCTCCGCCTTGTCCGTAGAGGTGGACTTTCCCACTTGCGGCTCGGCTTTGCTGCAAGCCGTCATGGCGACGACGGCAGCCAGCAGAAAGGTTCTTCTGGTCATTGTGCTTTCGTTTTTGTCTGGTCAGTTAGAGATGTGTCTAAATGAAGCGAACGGTCTGCTGGCCATTCGCTTCATTTAGATGCTCCCTTAGTCAAGTGAATACTTACTTCCAAAGCGCGTTCTGCTCCAGCTTCTTGTTGCTGTCGAGCTCGCTGGTCGGGATGGGCCACACGTAGTCGCGCTCACCGTTGTAGATGCGCGTCTCGTAGGCCATGCCGTAGTGCGTGCGCTCATATTCGACGGCCTTGACAGCATTCTCCAGCTCGTGCCAGCGGTAGAGGTCGAAGAGGCGCAGACCCTCGAAGGCCAGCTCCACGCGGCGCTCGTGCTTGATGACCTGGAGCAGGGCGTCCTTCGTCAGGCCCGTGCCCTCGACGCTCTCGACGCTGGGCATGCCGACGCGGCTGCGCACCTGGTCGATGAGGGAGAGCACCTCCTGCTCGTTGTAGCCGCCCTTCTGGACGAGGGCCTCGGCGAGCGACAGGAGCACCTCGGCGTAGCGGATGACGTAGAAGTCCTGACCGTTGTCCCACGAGTTGCCGGTGTCGGTCGGGTCGAAGTATTTCATCACGTAGACCATCGACAGCGAGGCAGCAGCACCGCCATACCAGGCGCCGGCGCCGCCCGTGCCGTTCCACGTCATGCCGGGCACGAAGAGGGTGGCCTTCAGTCGCGGGTCGCGGCCGTCCCAGTGGGCGGCGTTGGGCTGCCAGAGGTCGATCTTGCCGTCGGTCATGACGCCGTAGTTGTCGTCAGCGACGCGCTTGCCGTCGAGCATGTAGTAGTCGTCGGCCAGGTTGAGCGTGCCGTTCATGGCCTCCAGCGGCGTGTTCCAGTGGGCATTGAACTGAGCACCCTCGTTCAGGCCAGGACCCTCGAAGCGCACGCTCATCACAATCTCGGGCGACGTCTGGCCGGCCGTGGTGAACAGCGTGGCATAGTTGGGGTCGAGCGAATAGCCGAGCGACTGCATGGCCTTGTAGGCGGCGATGGCGTCGTCCCACTTCTCGTTGTAGAGGGCCAAACGGCCGAGCACGGCGTAGCAGGCACCACGGGTGACGCGGCCCAGGTCGGCCGTCACGGGCAGGTCGCCCACGCAGGCCTTCAGTGCGGCCATCTCGCCGCTGACGATGTCGGCCCGCTTTGAGCTCGAGGCCTCGGCCTTGTCGAGCGTCAGAGGCTCTGTGAGGTAGGGCACGTCGTTGTAGGTCATCGTTAGGTTGGTGTAGATCAGTGCGCGGATGGTCAGGGCCTCGGCCTTGAAGCGGGCACGGTCAGCGTCGCTGACGTCGACGCGGTCGATGTTGGCGATGAGCGAGTTGCAGCGCTTGATGACCTCATAGCAGGCCGACCAGTAGCTGCCGACGGCCCACGACGAGGGGCTCTGGGTGCCGTTGGCGATGTCGTAGCCCTCCATCCATCCGCTCCAGTTGAAGTGGCCGCCGTTGTCGGTCAGGCACTCCAGGTTCAGACAGCCGAAGTCCCACGGGCCGCCGCCATAGAGCTGGTTGCTCTGCAGGGCGTCGTAGCAGGCCACGAGGCCCATGAGTGCGTCGTCCTCGGTCTGCCAGAAGGTGGCCGACGACGATTCGGTGAGCGAGTCTTCCTGCAGCCAGCTGTCGGAGCAGCTGACGGTGGCCAGCGAGGTGGCCAGCAGGGTCATACCGATATATAATCTGTTGAGTTTCATAATATGCTGAATGATTTAGAATTTAACAATAACACCGAAGGAATAGGCACGCACGTTGGGGTGGACGTCGCCACGCTGGTCGCTGCTCAGCTTCTCGGGGTCGTAGTCGTCGAGCGAGGTGAAGGTGAGCAGGTTCGAGCCGGCCACGTAGAGGCGAAGGCTCTGGATGCCGGCCTGCAGCAGGAGCGGGTCGTGGCGGAAGGTGTAGCCCAGCTCGAGGCTCTTCAGGCGCAGATAGTCGCCGCTGGTGAGCCAGAACGACGAGTAGGCATTGTTGTACTCGCCGCCCATGCGGGGCATGGAGCCGCCGACGTTGTCAGCAGAGTAGCGGTCGAGCCAGCGCTTCGTCTTGTTACCGCCGTTGGAGATGGTCGTCTCGTCCCAGTTGAAGCGGTCGAGGCCGGCGATGCCCTGCCAGAAGGTGGTCAGGTCCCAGTTCTTGTAGCTGGCGCCGAGCGTGAACGAATACTGCAGTTCGGGGAACGGGTTGCCCAGGATCTGACGGTCGTCGGCGGTGATGTTGCCGTCGTCGTTGAAGTCCTCATACATGATGTCGCCCAGGACGGGGTCCTGGCCGTTCTGCTTGATGACCACGCCGGCCGAGTTCTTGCGCTGCAGGTCCTCAGCGGTGCGATAGAGGCCCAGGGCCTTCAGACCGTAGTAGGAGCCGATGGCCTCGCCCTCGCGGTTGATGGTGTTGTCGGAGATGCTCTCCTGTCCGTTCATGTCGATGATCTTGTTCTTCACACCGGCAATCTGGAATCCTGCCTGCCACGACCAGTCGCCAGCGCGGTCCTGATAGTTGGCCGAGAGTTCCCAACCGCGGTTGCGCACCTTGCCAGCATTCTGATAGGGGGCCGAGAGGGATCCGAGGAAGATGCCGGGCATGGGGAGCTGCAGCAGGATGTCGCTGGTCACCTTGTTGTACCAGTCGAACACCATCGAGATGCGTCCGCCCCAGAAGGAGGCGTCGAAGCCGAAGTCGGTGATGGTCGTCGTCTCCCACTTGATGTTCTCGTTGGCAATCTTCGAGGCGCGCATACCTATATACTTAGAGCCGCCGAAGTAGTAGCTGCCCTGGGCCGAGAGGGTCTCAGAGTAGGCGTAGTTGCCGATCTCCTGGTTACCGAGCTTACCCCAGCTGCCGCGCAGCTTCAGCGACGTGAGCCACGAGATGTTCTGCATGAAGGCCTCGTTGCTCAGGATCCAAGCGGCCGAGAACGAGGGGAATGTGGCGTAGCGGTTGGTGCTCGGCAGGCGCGACGAACCGTCTCGGCGGATGTTGAACTCAGCCAGATAGCGGTCGGCGTAGTTGTAGTTGACGCGACCGAAGAACGACTGCAGGCGCGTCTCCTCGGCGTTGCCCTCGACGTGGTCGTTCTGCGAACCGCCGTCGAGCTCATAGATGGCGTCGGTGGGGAAGCCCTGCTTCGAGCCGCTGTTCATGTCCCAGCGGTTGTGCTGGATGGAGTGACCCAGGAGGACGCCGATGGTGTGGTCGCCGAACTTCTGGTTGTAGGTCAGGATGTTCTCGTTGGTGTAGCCCGTCTCCAGCCAGCGGTAGTCGTTGAGCGTGTTCTGCGTGCCGGCGGGCACGAGGATGTCGCCCTCGGGGCTGAACTTGGCCTCAGCGCGGGGGCTGTAGGTCGACGTCTCGTTGTCGTAGAACTTATAAGCCAGCGAGGTGCGGAACTTCAGGCCTTTGTAGAGGTCGATCTCGCCGAAGATCTGACCGTCGAAGCGATAGTGGTCGTTGGTCTTGCGGCCGTAGTAGATGTCGTTGATGGGGTTCCAGAAGACGGAGGCGCTGATGAGCGGGTTGCCGTCGGTGTAGCCGTAGTGGCCGTTCTGGAACATGACGGGCACGGAGGGACGCGTAAACCACGTCAGCGAGCGCATCAGACCCTCGCCCGTGACGCCCTTGACGGGCTCCTTGATGTTCTGCAGGCTTCCGCTGAGGTTCATGCCGATCTTGACGATGCCCAGCTGGGTGTCGAGGTTCGAGCGGAAGTTATAGCGGCGGTTGGCGGTGTTGCGCATGATACCGTCCTGGTCGGTGTACTGTGCGGAGAGCATGTAGTGGGTGGTCTTCGAGCCGCCGCTGACCGACAGGTGGTGCTGGTGCATGGCAGCCGTGCGGAACATCTCGTCGGCCCAGTCGGTGTTGGCGAAGTGGTCAGGGTCGGAACCGTCCTGCAGCTTCTGCAGCATCTCGGCGGTGTAGGCCTTGGCCGGCTGACACTCGTTGTACATGCGGGCCCACTCGTAGCTGTTGACGTAGTCGGGCAGCACCGTCGCCTGTTGCAGGGCAATGCTGCCGCTGTAGGTGATGGTGGGCTTCGCCTCGGCACCGCGCTTCGTGGTGACGAGGATGACGCCGTTAGCAGCGCGCACACCGTAGATGGCGGCCGAGGCGGCATCCTTCAGCACCGAGACGCTCTCGATGTCCTCAGCCGACAGCTCTGCCATCTGCGAGATGCTGCTCTCGATGCCGTCGATGAGCACCATCGGGTTGTTCTTCGAGGCATCGCCGAGGGTGCCGATACCGCGGATGCGGATCTCAGGGTCGTCGTGACCGGCCTGGGCACCGTTGGTCTGCAGCACCACGCCCGGCAGACGGCCTTGCAGCATCGTGGCCGTGTTAGCCACAGGGATATTGGCCACGTCGTCGAACTTCACCGAGGCGACCGAACCCGTCAGGTTGGCCTTCTTCTGAGTGCCATAGCCCACGACGACCACCTCGTCGAGAGCCGTCTGGTCCTCGCGCATCTTGACCGTCAGCGGCTGACCGGCACGGAAGCTGACCTGCTGCTCCTTGTAGCCCATGAAGCTGATCTGGAGTGTGCCGCTGGAGACACCGTCAATCGAGAACTGGCCGTCGATGTTGGTCACGGCAGCCTTGTTCGTGCCCACCACCTTGACCGTAGCACCGATGACGGGCTCACCGTTCTGGTCGACGACCGTACCGCGCACGTTGCCTTGCTGCTGGACAGACTCTACGCCTGCCGTGCTGGCCGACGCCTGTAGTGGCGTGCCCAAGAGCATGGCAGAAGCGACTAACGACGAAAGCACGATGGCGTGCTTTGTTGATAGCTTGGATTTGTTTTTCATCTGTGTTTGTTTTAAGTTTAAATTGATAGGTTTAAAGTAATAGTTAGCTTTTCGGATGCAAAATTACAATAAAAAAGGTGAAGTCCGTGGGGTGTTTTTCGTAACAAAAGGGGCGTTTTTCGTATTTTCCGCCTTTCTTTGCCCTTATTTCGCGATTTATTGCTAACTTTGCAGACCTATGGAGAAAATGGAGGTGATACATCTGGCAGAAACCGACTCGACCAACCGCTGGCTGCGCGAGCATCCCGAGGACGGCGACGTGACCGTGTGGACCGACTATCAGTCGGCGGGCCGCGGCTGCGGCTCAAACAGATGGGAGTCGGAGCAGGGCGCGAACCTGCTCTACTCCATGCTGATCCATCCTGAGCGGGTGGCAGCCACCCGGCAGTTTCTCATCTCGATGGTGACGGCCAACAGCATCAGCCGGGTCGTCGCGCGGTATGTGGAGAACGTCAGCGTCAAGTGGCCCAATGACATCTATGTCGGCGACCGCAAGATCTGCGGCATCCTGATTGAGAACACGCTTCAGGGCAGTCATATCAAGGACAGCATCATCGGTGTGGGGCTCAATGTCAACCAGCTGCGCTTCGTGAGCGATGCGCCCAACCCCGTCTCGCTGGCCAACCTGACCGGCCGGACGTTCGACCGCGAGGCGCTGCTCGGCGAGCTGCTCGAGGCGTTCCGCGACGAGTGGGCCGACGTGGAGGGCGTGCGCGAGCGCTACCTGGCCCAGCTCTATCGCCGCAAGGGCTTCTTCCGCTATCGCGACGCCAGCGGTGAGTTCATCGCGGAGCTGGTGACGGTCGAGGACGACGGCCACCTGGTGCTACGTCACATCGACGGTCCTGCACACCGCTATGCCTTCAAGGAAGTACAATTCATTATATAATAAATAAGGTATATGGCAAGATTCAAGAGAATCCTACTCAAGCTCTCGGGTGAGAGCCTGATGGGCAAGCAGGGTCACGGCATCGACCCTGAGCGGCTGGGCGACTACGCCCGCCAGATTAAGGAGATTCACGACATGGGTGTCGAGATCGGCATCGTCATCGGCGGCGGCAACATCTTCCGCGGTCTCTCCGGCTCGAAGAAAGGCTTCGACCGTGTGAAGGGCGACCAGATGGGCATGTGCGCTACGGTCATCAACTCGCTGGCGCTCTCGTCGGCACTTGATGCCGTGGGCGTCAGCAACCGCGTGCTCACGGCCATCCGCATGGAGCCCATCGGCGAGTTCTACACGAAGTGGCGCGCCATCGAGGCGATGAAGCGCGGCGAGGTCTGCATCTTCTCCGCCGGCACCGGCTCGCCTTACTTCACCACCGACACGGGCTCCAGTCTGCGTGGCGTGGAGATCGAGGCCGACGTGATGCTCAAGGGCACGCGCGTCGACGGTGTCTACACGGCCGACCCGGAGAAGGACCCCACGGCGACGAAGTTCACGGAGATCACCTACGACGAGGTGCTGGCCCGCAACCTGAAGGTGATGGACCTCTCGGCCATCTGCATGTGCAAGGACAATCAGCTGCCTATCTACGTCTTCAACATGGACGTCGTGGGCAACCTCCGCAAGGTCATCGACGGCGAGGATATCGGCACGCTGGTACACAATTAAGGGAATAGTGAAGAGTGAAAAGCTTTTTAAGGGAAAAGTGAAGAGTGAAAAGTGAAAAATTTGCTGCCGCCGAAATAATCAGCGCGGTAGCAAATTTTTCACTTTTCATTTTTCACTTTTCCCTTCCAGGCGGCAGCAAATTTTTCACTTTTCATTTTTCACTTTTCCTTTCCAGGCGGCAGCAAATTTTTCACTTTTCACTCTTCACTTTTACCTTTCACTTCCCTGTATTCCACATATTCGCCCTCGTCGGGGGCGAATATTTTTTTGTTAGTCTCCTCCTGCGAGCGGCGGTCGATGATGGTGACGCCATCACTGGTGCGCGTCGTCGTCTGCTGCCGTCCGCTGTCGTCGCTGGTGTGCACGTTGACGTTCCAGCGGAAGCGGCTCTTGGGCTCCAGACCGAACAGCCGGCGGATGAGGTCGATGCCCTTGCCGAGCAGGATCAGGCCGACGATGATCACCAGGAAGATGATGACCAGGAGGGCGATGAGCAGAAATCCGAGGAATGACAGCATGAGAGAAGTGAGAAGTGAGAAGTGAGAAGTGAGAGGTGAGAGGTGAGAAGTGAGAGGTGAGAGGTGAGAAGTGAGCGGTTCTCCTTAGTTCTTATTTCTCACAGCCAGCAGGGCGGAGAGTACGACGTACCAGGCGATGACGAAGGCAATGCCGAGGACGCCGAGCCAGACGATGATGAGGGCCGATGTGGCGAGGAAGATGTATCTCACCTCGTTGCCCTGCCATCCCCACTGCTTGAACTTCAGCGCAAACATGGGGATCTCGCTGACGAGCAGGTAGCAGCTCAAGAACATCAGCGCCAGGACGATATAAATAAGATAAGGGGATGTATGGTATGGCTCGAACCAACTTCGAAATTCGATGCTCCAGATGAGCGCGCCCCAGAAGAGGGCGTTGGCCGGCGTGGGCAGTCCGATGAAGCCCATGGCCTGGCGCTCGTCGAGGTTGAACTTGGCCAGTCGCAAAGCCGAGAAGGCGGCCATGATGAAGGCCAGGAAGGGCACGATGACCGTGTGGATATGCTGCGCTGAGAGCCAGCTGAAGAGCATGGCCGAGGGGGCGAAGCCGAACGTGACGACGTCGGCCAGCGAGTCGAGCTCCTTGCCGATGGGCGACGAGACGCCGAGCAGTCGGGCCGTCATGCCGTCGAAGAAGTCGAACACGGCACCGATGATGATGAACGCCAAGGCGATGAGGTAGTCAGCCTGGAATGCGTAATATGTTGCGATGCAGCCCGAAATCAGGTTGCAGCAAGTAATCATATTGGGAATGTGCTTCTTCATAATACAGGCGGCAGCAAATTTTTCACTTTTCACTCTTCGCTTTTCCCTTCCAGGCGGCAGCAAATTTTTCACTTTTCACTCTTCATTGTTCCCTTCCAGGCGGCAGCAAATTTTTCACTTTTCACTCTTCACTTTTACCTCAGCTTGGCGATTACCGTCTGGTCGCCCGTCGTCCGCTGATTCATTTTCACGCAGACCTGCGTGCCCAGCGGCAGGTAGACGTCGACGCGCGACCCCAGCTTGATGAAGCCCAGGTGCTCGTCGATGTAGCAGTCCTCAAGATCCTTGGCATAAGTGACGATGCGGCGGGCCATGGCGCCGGCAATCTGGCGCACCAGCACGCGGCTGCCGTCGGGCGTCTCGATCATCGTGTCGGCATGCTCGTTCTCCTCGCTCGCCTTCGGCAGCCAAGCCTTGTGGTAGTTGCCGTCGAAGTGCTTGACGAACTCCACGCGACCGTCCACCGGGAACCAGTTGGCGTGCACGTTCAGGGGACTCATGAAGATCGAGATGAGCTGTCGGCGGTCGTGGAAGTAGTCGTTCTCCTCCGTCTCCTCGATGACCACCACGCGGCCGTCGGCCGGCGCCACCACCATCTTCTCCGTGTCGCCGTTGAAGTAGCGGATGGGGCAGCGATAGAAGTTGAGCATCAGCAGCCATGCCAGTCCGGTGATGGCGATGAAGATGATGAAGGGTATGGTGGTGTCGAAACTGCGATATAGGACGACGCCGATGGCCACGATGGCAAACATGCTGTAGAGCAGCTCGTCGGTGCCTTCGCGGTGGATGCGTATCTTCTTCAGTTTCTTGATTCTTTCTCCCATTTCAGCAAAGCATATAGTGTTGACATTGCAAAATCCGTGCAAAGGTAACACTTTTTTGTCAAACGGCAAACTTTTTCATGCTTTTCTTAGGAAATCTTTACAAATCGTCACATTCCGGCCCACTTCCCCTCTCCGGGCGAGTGAGGATGACAACGCGATAAAACGAATGGCAGGAATGAGCTCACTCTAAACAGTAATCACATGGCGGAGATGGAGGAAACATGATGCGCAGCCGCTCCCCTCCCTTCAAGGGGAGGGGCCGGGGGGTGGGGTCTCTAACTTACTCCGCGTAATGGATATACAGACCCCACCCCCAACCCCTCCCCTTGAAGGGAGGGGAGCGGCTGCGCCCTGTCTGCAGGCGGTACAGGACCGCTTAATATGGAGCCATTCTTTGCCATTTGTGCAAAATCGTTTCAATTCGTCTCGATTCGTTGTTCAATAAGAAGACGGAATTACCGTCGCAGAAAAACGCGGGAAGACTGATTGGCGGCGTGGGCCCCCGAAACCGCAAAACGGCCCTTCTCGATGGTAATATAGGGGTATATTACCTTCAAAAAGCGCCGATTCTCCGTTTTGCGTTTGACGATTTAAATGTGCAGGTCGTACCAGTTTTTGCCATTTCCCTCAAGGACGATGTCGACAACAGCAGCCTGCTCGCCGAGCTGGCCTCAGCCCAGTCACCTAATACATTCTTCACTCTTCACTTAAATTTGTCTGTTTTGCGCACGGATTTGTCTATTCTTAGCAAAATGGCCTAAAAACAGGGAAAAATTGAAAAATAATGCGCCAAAAACGAGGCCAATTCAAAAAAAAATTGTAACTTTGGACCTACAAATCGGCCGCGCCTGCTGATGTCTTGCGGCTCCCATATTCATCAGAAAATGATTTAAAAACTTAAGACCATCATGAAAACAAACCAACAACACTACAAGAGGGGGACTGTCACCCTCGCCGCCCACTACCGCCTGGTGGAGGGGGCAATCTGGGCTAAGCGCTGCCTCCCGAGGGTGGCAATGACGCTACTCGCCCTGTTCTGCTTCATAGGGGCAAGGGCACAACAGACACTCACCGTGTGTGACGGAACTGACAACAACTATTATGTTCCGTTCAATGGTTATTATGCAGACACCCAAGGTGCAGCTTCCGAATGTGTCATTCCCAGCGACCTGTTGGGGAAAATGGAAGGCAGTACCATCACCGCAATGACGTTTTATCTCCAGCAACCCGCTGCTGCTGCCTGGACAGGCACTCACCAAGTTTATATTGGCGAGGTGGATGCCACAACTCTGACGGGCATTACAGGCCCCGATGCATTCACCGTGGTCAAGACGGCCAGTTTTGATGCCACAGGAACGGAATTGACAGTAGTGTTCGACGAGCCGTACACATACGGAGGTGGCAACCTGCTGATTGGCACCTACGTTAGTGTGGCAGGCAACTACAAAAATGCTTATTTCTATGGTGTCAAGCAAACTGAAAACACGGGATGGTATAGAAATGCATCAACTAATAGTGGCAATGGAGCACAGTTCATCCCGAAGACCACCTTCACCTACGAGCCTTCCACAACCTGCGCCAGGCCGTCCACCTTTGAGGTTTCTGACATCACTACCACTGGTGCCACTCTCGAGTGGGAGGACACAGGAGCAGAAAGCTACTCCTTTGAGTACAAGAAAGCCAGCGATACTGAATGGACAACAGTTATAATAGATGGGCAAGGCGGAGCAGGAAATGAATCATTTGTTTATACTTTGTCAGGCTTGGAACCTGAAACAGACTATTATGCCCGCGTAAAGGCTATCTGCGGAGAAGGCTCTGAAAGTTTCTACAAGAGTCTCAGCTTCACTACACCTGAGCCATGTCCCGACGGCAAGGTGTGCATCGGAACAGGCACTGCCACCAACAATTATTTGCCCGCCAGCAATTATTATAATTATGGTCTGACCGAGCAGATTTACACCGCTGACGAGATTGGCCAGGCCGGTGCCATCCTGAGCCTTGACTTCTTCAAAGCCAGTGACATCGAAATGGTGAAAGATTTGGACATCTACATCGTGAGCACCGACAAGACCGCCTTCGAAAGCACCACCGACTGGATTACCGTCACTGCCAGCGACCTCGTCTATAGCGGCACCGTGACCTTCGCTGACAACGACTGGACCACCATCGAGCTGGACAATCCTTTCGTCTATGATGGCAATAGGAATATCTGCATCGTTGTTGACAACAACACAGGCAGCTATATTAGTAGCACACCTTTCCGTGTGTTCGATGCCTCAGATTATCAATCAATCCGTTGTCAGAACGATGACACCAATCTTGCCCCCACTGGCACTATCAATGCAACAGGCACCAGATCAACCCAAAAGAACCGCATCCGCTTGGGCTTTGGCGAGCCACCTGCTTGCCCGAAGCCCACTGGCCTTGCTGCTTCTAATATTACAGCCCACACTGCCACGCTGACTTGGACGGCTCCCGCAACCGAGAAACCCGTAACGAGCTATGTCTATCAGTATAAGAAAGCCAGCGACACGGAGTGGAGCACAGGAGCATCTGTGACGACCACCTCAGTAGCGCTCAGCGGCCTGAATGGCCAGACCACCTACGACTTCCAGGTGCAGGCTGTCTATGCCGATGGTGCGAGTACATTCAAAGCCACCACCTTCACCACCCTCGAGGCTTGCCCGGCTCCCACCGGCCTTGCTGCTTCTAATATTACAGCCCATACTGCCACGCTGACTTGGACGGCTCCCGCAACCGAAAACCCCGTAACGGGCTATGTCTATCAGTATAAGAAAGCCAGCGACACGGAGTGGAGCACAGGAGCATCTGTGACGACCACCTCAGTAGCGCTCAGCGGCCTGAATGGCCAGACCACCTACGACTTCCAGGTGCAGGCCGTCTATGCCGATGGTGCGAGTACATTCATAGCCACCACCTTCACCACCCTCGAGGCTACTCCTGCTCCCACCGGCTTAAGCGCAACGCCGCTTGTTACTACAGCCGAAGTGAGCTGGAACGGCTTTGCCGAGAGCTATGAGCTGGAGTATGCCGAAGGTGCTTTTGGCAGCGGCTGGCTGCAATATGATGACGGCAGTTACGTATCAGGAATTGGTGGCAGCGCTGCAATAGAGTGGACTTGGGGCGTGATGTATCCCGGCAGCATGGTAACAGCAGACGAGCTGACTAAAGTCTCCATTTATGAAACAGCCGGATACAATACAGAAGACATCACCATCAACATCTACTCTGGCGGTGATGATGCTCCCGGCACTTTGCTCTATACAGAAACAGTGGCTCCCGAGGCAGCCGATGCCTTCCATGAGATTACGTTAGCTTCGCCTGTAACGATAACTCCCGGAGAAAACTTGTGGATTACACTGACAGAGACAGGCGCCTATGTTTTGACAATTTGTGCTTCTGACGAACCGAACAACAACTGGGTTAATGACGGAGACACATGGGCTCACCTGAGCGATTTTAATATGAATAATAGTAGTCTGGCTGGTTATGGATGGATGATTCGTGCAGAATTGAGCGGCAATGATCCTTCAACAGCCACCTGGATAGCTGTGGAGAATCCCAGCAGTCCTTGCACGCTGGAAGGCCTGAACCCAGAGACAACTTACACATTTAGAGTGAGAGGTGACTTTGGTGATGAAGGTATGAGCGATTGGGCAATGAGTACCTTCACAACAAATGCCGGCACCGAAGATCCTATCGATCTGGCTGCTACCAATATTACCGCTACATCTGCCACGCTGGACTGGACGGGCTATCAGGACAGCTACAATGTACAGTACAGAGCTACAGCAGCCGACCAGAATGCTCCTGCCACCATCATCCTGACCGCTGGCGATGTATGGGGCGACGATTCTGGCTATCAGATGCTGCTTGATGCCAATGCTACTGCTTACGGCACCATCATTCCCATAGAAGGTGGATTGACCCAAAGCGATGATGCCTCAGCCGAGACCTACGCTGAGTTTGAGTATAAGATTCCTGGCAACGCCGATGGTGCTTTGACTACTGAGAATATCGTGTTCAACAACAGCGTCAGCATTGAAATTCCTGCTGGCACCTACGACTGGTGCATCACCAACCCATCTCCCGGCGACCGTGTGTGGATTGCTGCAAGCAATGGCAATGTGGGTGGCCGTCAAGATGACTTCGAGTTTAAGCCGGGTGTGACTTATGAATTTACTGTTTCAAAAAAAGGCAATAACGATGGTGTTGACCTTACCGTAACTCAACCTACGGGCGACTGGATAACAGTAGACAACGTCACCAGACCTTATAAATTAACGGGTCTCACTCCTGACACTTACTACGAATGGCAGGTGCAGGGTATCTTAGATGACGGTACCACCGAATGGTCAGTCAGCAGCAGCTTCACCACCCTCGAAAAATCTCCCTGTGTGCAGCCCACCGACCTGGCCACCACCTATGTGGGCGACCGCACCGCCACGCTGGGCTGGACGGGCTACAGCGACAGCTACCACGTGGAGTATAGGAAGCCAGAGCCTGCAAGCGTGCTGCTGAGTGAGGACTTCGAATACGCATCGGACTTCGAAGCCAGATGGAACGTGGTGAACAACAGCGTGAACTACAGCGAAACAAACGATGGAAAGATAGAGCGCCGATACAGGGAACCTCGTCATGGAGGCGACTATTCATTCTGCTTCTCTTCCTGCTCCTACGGCGACAGCTTCGAGGAGTACATCATCAGCAAGGACGCGCTGACGGGCGTCACCGACGAAACGGTGATGGAGTTCTATTATAGTTGGACTGATTACGGAGATTACATCCAGGTGGGCTATTCGAGCACCACGAACGACATCACCAGCTTCACCTTCGGCGAGCCGTTCAGTTCCTCGGGCGGCTGGGGGCAGTTCCATGAGGCCGTGCCGGTGGGCACGAAGTATGTGGCCATCAAGTACACGGCTGCCGAGCGTTACCGTTCGATCATCTACATCGACGACATCGTCATTGGCAATCCCGCCGACTGGCAGACGGCAGACACCAACGAAGCGACCGTCACCCTGACAGGGCTCGAGCCCGCCACCACCTACGACGTGAGGGTGCAGGGCGACTGCGGCAACGGCGACGTGAGCCCCGTGAGCGAGACCATCACCTTCACCACCCTCGAGTATCTGCCGGGTGATGTAAACGGCGACGGTGGCGTGACCATCGCCGATGTGCTGGCCGTGGTGGAATACATCCTCAACGACGGCTACACAACCGGCATTTTCAATTACCAAGCCGCGAATGTGGACACCAGCGACTACAACATCACCATCGCCGACGCGGTGAAGATTCTGGAAATCATCCTGAAAGGGGGGGGCCAACACGAATGACCCCGGCTCAGACGACGGTCACGACTACGTAGACCTGGGCCTGCCCTCCGGCACGCTCTGGGCCACCTGCAACGTGGGCGCCAGCAACCCCGAGGAATATGGCTACTTAGTAGCAGTAAAAAAATAACTTGGTACGATGTAGGAGGTCACGTGTCCTCACGTGACACCTGCAGTTAGGCGCGACGTGAGACACGTCGCCTCCTACGGTACAAAATGCAAATCGTACCAAGTTATTTTTTATCGCTTACTTGACATAGATTTTTCATGCGAGTCGTTTGCAAAGTGAAAAAAGTTTCGTAACTTTGCAAGCGACATTTCATCGTAAGACAAAAATGGAAGACTTCATACACCTGCACGTACACACGTACTATTCTATACTCGACGGCCAGTCGAAGATCAAGAACCTCGTCAACAAGGCCATCGGCGACGGCATGCGCGGCATGGCCATCACCGACCACGGCGACATGTTCGGCATCAAGGAGTTTCACGACATCTGCATGGATGTCAACAAGAAGCGCAAGAAGGAGGGCCTGGAGCCCTTCAAGCCCATCTTCGGCTGCGAGATGTACGTGGCCAAGTACGGCCCGAAGGAGCAGAAGAACGGCAAGCAGGACCAGAGCGGCTATCACCTCATCGTGCTGGCAAAGAACTACCAGGGCTACAAGAACCTGATCAAGCTCGTCAGCAACTCGTGGGTCGACGGCTACTACATGCGTCCGCGCACCGACCGGGCCGACCTGGAGCGCTATCACGAGGGACTCATCGTCTGCTCGGCCTGCATCGCGGGCGAGGTGCCCAGGAAGATCCTGAACGGCGACATCCAGGGCGCGCGCGAGGCCGTCGAGTGGTATCACAACCTCTTCGGCGACGACTACTACCTGGAGCTGCAGCGCCACGAGGTGAAGAACCCCACGCAGCGCGCCAACCGCGAGACGTTCCCCCTGCAGCAGCAGGCCAACCGGGTGCTCATCGAACTGGCCCGCGAATATGGCATCAAGCTCATCTGCACCAACGACGTCCACTTCGTCGACGAGGAGAACGCCGAGGCCCACGACCACCTGCTCTGCCTCTCCACCGGCAAGGACCTCGACGACCCGACGCGCATGCTCTATTCGAAGCAGGAGTGGTTTAAGACGCGGGCCGAGATGAACGAGATCTTCCAGGACGTGCCCGAGGCGCTGTCGAACACGCTCGAGATCCTGGACAAGGTGGAGATCTACTCGCTCGACCACGACCCCATCATGCCCTTCTTCCCCATTCCCGAGTCGTTCGGCACGGAGGATGCCTGGCGCCAGCGCATCACTGAGCAGCAGCTCTACGAGGAGTTCACGCGCGACGAGAATGGCCAGAACCCCATGTCGGCCGAGGACGGCGAGAAGAAGATCAAGAAGCTGGGCGGCTACGACAAGCTCTATCGCATCAAGTTTGAGGCCGACTATCTGGCCGAACTGGCCTATAAGGGCGCCAAGATGCGCTATTCGCCCGACGAGGAACTGAAGCTGGAGCAGGTGGCGGTGGATACGGGCGACCCGGCCACCAGCTACACCATCCTGCACTCGTCGCTGCCACAGGAGGTCGACGACCGCATCCGCTTCGAGCTCCACATCATGAAGACGATGGGCTTCCCGGGCTACTTCCTCATCGTGCAGGACTTCATCAACTCGGCCCGCGACGAGCTCGACGTGTGGGTGGGCCCCGGACGTGGATCGGCCGCCGGCAGCGTCGTGGCCTACTGCCTGGGCATCACGAAGATCGACCCGCTGAAGTACGACCTGCTGTTCGAGCGCTTCCTCAACCCCGACCGTATCTCCCTGCCCGATATCGACACCGACTTCGACGACGACGGCCGCGGCAAGGTGCTCAAGTGGGTGATGGACAAGTATGGCCACGAGAACTGCGCCCACATCATCACCTACGCCTCGATGGCCACGAAGAACTCCATCAAGGACGTGGCCCGCGTGGAGAAGCTGCCGCTGGCCATGTCGAATGCGCTCTGCAAGGCCATCCCCGACCGGCTGCCCGACGGCATGAAGATGAACCTGGCCAACGCCATCAAGTGCACGCCCGAGCTGCGCGATGCCGAGGCATCGCCCGACCCCGTGCTGGCCAACACGATCAAGTATGCCAAGATGCTCGAGGGCACCGTCCGCGGCACGGGCATCCATGCCTGCGGCTTCATCATCTGTCGCGACCCCATCTCGGACTGGGTGCCCGTCTCGACGGCCGACGACCCCGACTTCAAGGACACGAAGACCAACTGCACGCAGTATGACGGCCACGTCATCGAGTCGACCGGACTCATCAAGATGGACTTCCTCGGACTGAAGACCCTCTCGGAGCTGAAGGAGGCCTGCGCCAACATCAAGCAGCACCGCGGCATCGACGTCGACCTCGACCACATACCCATCGACGACCCCAAGACCTACGAGCTCTACCAGCAGGGCCGCACCATCGGCACCTTCCAGTTTGAGTCCAGCGGCATGCAGAAATACCTGCGCGAGCTGCACCCCACGGTCTTCGAGGACCTCATAGCCATGAACGCCCTCTACCGCCCGGGACCTATGGACTACATCCCGCAGTTCATTGCCCGCAAGAACGGCCGCGAGGAGATCACCTATCCCATCCCCTGCATGGAGAAATACCTCAAGGACACCTACGGCATCACCGTCTATCAGGAGCAGGTCATGCTCCTGAGCCGCCAGCTGGCCGACTTCACCCGCGGCGAGAGCGACGCCCTGCGTAAGGCCATGGGTAAGAAGAAGATTGAAATCGTCAACGCCATGAAGCCCAAGTTCATCGAGGGCGGCAAACGAAACGGCCACGACCCGAAGATCCTGGAGCAGATCTGGGCCGACTGGGAGAAGTTCGCCTCCTACGCCTTCAACAAGTCGCACGCCGCCTGCTATTCTTGGGTGGCCTACCAGACGGCCTACCTCAAGGCCAACTATCCGGCCGAGTTCATGGCCGCCATCATGACGCGCCGCCGCGACCAGATCACGGAGATCACCAAGCTCATGGACGAGTGCAAGCAGATGGGTATCGCCACGCTGGGGCCCGACGTTAACGAGTCGTACCTCAAGTTCGGTGTCAACCACCACGGCGAGATACGCTTCGGACTGGCCGCCATCAAGGGCATGGGCGACGGCGCCGCACAGGCCATCATCGACGAGCGCGAGAAGAACGGCCCCTACAAGGACATCTTCGACTTCGCTCAGCGCGTCTCCTTCCAGAACGTCAACCGCAAGGCCTACGAGTCGCTCGCCCTGAGCGGTGGCTTCGACGGCTTCGGCATCCGCCGCGAGAACTTCTTCGCCGAGAACGCCCGGGGCGAGATGTTCCTCGACACGCTCGTGCGCTACGGACAGATGTATCAGCAGGCCAAGGCCGAGGCGCAGAACTCGCTCTTCGGCGGATTCGACAGCGTCGAGATTGCCACGCCGCCCATCCCCAAGACCGACGAGCGATGGAGCGACATCGAGCGGCTCAACAAGGAGCGCGACCTCGTCGGCATCTATCTCTCGGCCCATCCGCTCGACGAATATAAGATCGTGCTCGACAACCTCTGCAACACCCGCTGCGACGAGCTCGGCGACAACGGCGCCAAGCTGGCCGACCGCGACGACGTCACGCTGGGCGGCATCGTCACCGCCGTGCGCTCGAAGTTCACCAAGAACAACAAGCCCTGCGGCTTCGTCACCCTCGAGGACTTCAACGGCTCGGGCGAGCTGGCCCTCTTCGGCGAAGACTGGGTCAACATGAACGGCAAGTTCATCGAGGGCGCGGCCCTCTACGTCACGGGCAAGATGAAGCCCCGCTTCTATAACGCCGATCTGAAGGAGCTCAAGGTGACGGGCGTCGAGCTGCTACAGACGGTCAAGGAGAAGGCCATCGACCGCATCACCATCTCGCTCAACTCCGACCTGCTCGACGACCAGATCGTGGCTGACCTCAGCGAGATCATCCGCGAGACGCCCGGCAAGACGAAGCTCTTCTTCCAGCTGCGCGACTCCACCGGCCGCCACCACGTGCTGCTCCGCTCGACGCTGGCCACGGTCGACGTGCGCCATCAGCTGCTCGACTTCATCGACCGCCACGAGGCGATTGACTATAAGATCAATTGATTCGCATGGGATATGGGGGAGTTTAGGAGTTAGGGAGTTTAGGAGTTTAGACGATAGTTTGTCATGGGTCAAAACTGACGTCTAAACTCCCAGACTCCTAAACTCCTAAACTCCCAAAAACAAAAACACTCGGAATGTGGCATGATATTTGCTCGACAATATCCGTAGATTTAGTATTAACCCTATAAAAAAGACAAAGAACAATGGAAGTAAAAGTAACAAATGAGAACTTCGAGAGCTTGAAGAACGGCTCGCTGCCGCTGGTCATTGATTTCTGGGCAACATGGTGCGGCCCCTGCCGCATGGTGGCTCCCATCATCTCCGAACTGGCCGAGAAGTACGACGGCAAGATCGTCGTCGGCAAGTGCGACGTCGAGGAGGCTGAGGACGTGGCCATGGAGTTCCGCATCCGCAACATCCCGACGGTGGTGTTCATGAAGAACGGCGAGGTCGTCGACAAGCTCGTCGGCGCCGTCTCGAAGGATAAGTTCGACGAGAAGTTCCAGGCACTGCTCTGAGTGAATTGAGAACTGTGAATTGAGAACTGAGAATTGAGAGTTATGGCAAGCATCGACGACGAACTCTTGATGGACGAGCAGGAGAACCAGCGCGAGCTGGCTTTCCTGCGCCGTCAGTTGCCGTCGGAACTGAAGCAGCGCTTCTCCGACGACGACCTGCTATGGATGCTCGACGCCATCGTCGACTACTACTACACCAGTGGCATACTGGAGCAGCAGGGCGACGAGATCGACATCGATCTTGAGCTGGTGGCCCAGCACGTCTGCCGTCAGGCTGAGGCTGAGCATCGCTCCCCACTTGATCCCCAGGATGTGTTCTTCGTCGTCGAGGCCGACCTCGACTTCCAGGAGCAGAATCTCTGAGCGACAATGAGCTTTTTGCGACGACTGGGGCTCGTCGTGGCCCTCGTGATGACGCTCGCCATGCAGGCCCGTGGCGAGCGTGCCGCTGTGTCCGACAGTGAGATGCAGCAGGGCCTGCTCGAGATGCTGGCCCGCTTCAGCGAGTACATGGTCAGCATCTGGCAGCCATGCCAGGAGCCTAATGGGGTGGGGGAGGCGTGCGGCGCCTTCCGGGCCAACTCGGCCCTGCAGAGCAATGAGGACGGCGTGCGCACCAATGCCGACCTTTCGATGGTCTGCGCCTTCCTCGTCCGCTATGCGCAAGGCCGCGTCGGGCTGCCCGCCGGCATCACGTGGGCACAGCTCGACTCGATGGCTATCCGCTCGCTCCGCTTTGCCTACAGCACCCACAAGGCCGTGCGCCTCAAGCGCTGTGCCGACGGCCGCTACTGGGGCTCCACGTCGGTCAAGGACCGGCAGTGGGAGAGCTCGCTCTGGGCCATGTCGGTCGCCTATTCCGCCTTCTTCCAGTGGCAGCGCCTGACGCCTGACGAGCGCGACTGCGTCCACCGCTTGCTGCGCGCCGAATGTCACTATGAGCTGGAGCGCGACGTACCCACGGGCTACGAGGGCGACACGAAGGCCGAGGAGAACGGCTGGGAGGCTTGCGTGCTGGCCGCCGCCCTAGGCCTCTTCCCTGACGACGAGCAGGCACCGCAGTGGTTTGATCGGCTGCGCCTCTTCGCCATCAACAGCTATTCGCATCCCGCCGACGCCACGGACACGACCGTCGTCGACCCCGACTACGACGGCCAGCGCGTCTGCGACCTCTATCGTGGAGCCAACCTCTACGACGACTACACCCTCCAGAACCACAACTATTTCCACACTTCCTATCAGAACGTCGTCATCCAGGAGCTTGGCGAGGCCGCTCTGGCCCTGGCCCTGATGCAGCAGAACCCGCAACAGCGTCAGCCGATTCCGTCGGCTGAACTCCCCTCACCTCGCTGGCACACCCGTGCCCTGACGCACAACTGCCAGCCTGTCATGGATCACGTCCTGAAATGGCTCGCACAGCCTGACGGCGAGCTGGCCATGCCCAACGGCAACGACTGGAGTATGTGGCTCTACGACCAGCTGACCAGCTACACCACGATGGCTTGTCTCCTTGGCGACCGCGACGCCCTGATGTTCGAGCGGCAGGCCTATGCCCAGATACGCCGCCGGCAGCTGACGACGCCCGACGGCTCATGGCTCCTGCGCAGCGACATCGGACCGCGCCGCATGGGTGTCCAGGCCCACCGCGTCATGATGACGTGGCTCATGCACGAGCAGTGGCCCGCCGCGCAGCTGCGACCCACGTCGTGGCGCCGCTTTGCCCGCCGCCACCGCGAGGCCCGCGTCGTCACCCGCCAGCACATTGTCCGCTCGCTGACGAAGCGCGCCTTCAGCTGCTTCAGCTTCAGTCATGGGCTGCGCAGCTACACGGGCTACATCGCCCCCAACAGCGACCCGAACCTCGTCGTGCCTTATAAGGCCCACAACACGGGCAACATCATCGGATTCTACGAGATCGAGGGGCGCCGCACCAATGCCCGCCTCGTGCGTCAGGACGATTTCCGCGTCGAGGGCAGCGAGTGGACGGCCTCAGGCTTGCTCATCGAGAATGACTCAGCCCTCGAGCGCCGCTTCAGTATTCACGCCACGGCCGACGGCACCCTCGTCTACACCGACACCGTGAGGGCCCTCACCGACCTGACCGTCGTCAGCGACAAGACGGGTCTGCTCGCCATCAGCACCGACCCCTTCACCGCCACTGAGCGCACCCTCCGCCATGCCGATGGCGCCGTCAGCGTCAGCGGCGACACGCTGACCACCCTCCGCACGCCGCATCTGAGCATCGACGGCCACCTCACCGTCACTGTCCGCGAAGGCGGCGGCACGATGGCCTTCGCCGACCGCCGCAACGTCAACTCCGTGATGACCTCCCTCCTCTATCCCTGCTATAACGCCCGCCCCCGCCAATACAAGAATGGCGAGCTCGTCGCCCGCCATCACATTGTATATTCCGCCAATTAGCGTAAAGGAGGAATAGGCTCCCAAATGCCGACTTTGAGGGCGTCGACGGCAAGGGAAATTGAGTCTCGGTGAGTTCATGCCGCCGCTCTTTTTCTCTCAGGCGGCAAGTTGTAAAAAGAAGTTAAATGACATAAAAAAAAGAAAACGACATGTCTTTTGTTAGGATCAGACATCCCGATTTCAAATATTTTTCCCTATCTTTGCAGCGTTCACGTACATGTGGCTAAACCCGTCAGAGACAATTATTTATCAATACAGAAACTATATGAACACTAAGTTCTTTTTCATCGCATTGCTGCTTGCAATCTTTATGCCAGCGCCCACGTTGCAGGCAGCGGCCACACTGAAGATCGGCGGTCAGACCGTCACGTCAACGAACCCGATAGAAGGAGTGACCGTTTCCTCCAATTTTGAAAGAACCACTCTCACGCTCACCAACTGCCATGTCAAGGGCTCAGCCGTCGGCATCGAATATAGCTACAGCCAGGACGGAGTCAGCGGCCCTGCCGCTTTGCCGCTCCTCATCATCGTCAACGGCATCTGCACCGTCGAGAGCACGGCGGGCTACGGCTTTTCCAGCAATCAGGAGGTTCTCGTCATGGGTGGCGGTTCATTCTATGTCAAGGGCACCGTCGGCGTCAACCTCATTGGTGCCGCCACAGGGGCGATGATGGTTGCCGATGGTGTGGAGCTCACCTGCGAGGGTACCAATGGTGCGGGCATCAAGGGACTGACGTATCAGAAGACCAAGGTGACTGTAGGCTACTACAAGAGCTTGGCTGTCAGGGGCAGTGCCACCTCGCTCATCGCCAAGGGTGTGGGCAAGGCCATAGAAGACATCTCCGACCTGACACTCTATGACGGAGCAGCCGTGAAGCACCCCAGCGACATTGAATTTGCCGACCATGCCCTCGCCACCACCGACTGGGTGCACATCACCGCAACCGGCCTGCCCATCAACGCCGAGCGTTTCCCCGACGCGACGTTACGCGGCATCGTCACCTCGCGCTACGACATCCATGCCGACGGCTACCTTTCGCGCTACGAGCGCTCGCAGGTGACCGTGATGGACGTGGCACACACAATCTCTGCGCAGCCGGAAATCTTCGACATGACGGGCGTCAACTACTTCACCAACCTCACCAGCCTCAACATCAACCTCAACCACCTGACCACTCCACTTGACATCCGTGCGCTGACGAAGCTTGAGAACCTGGAGTGCTATGCCTGCCTGCTCACCACGACCATCGACCTGTCGCACTGCCCACAGCTCAAGACGCTGGACGTGTGCTCAAACAACTTCACCGAGCTCGACCTCTCGGCCAACACCAAGCTCACCAGCCTGAAGGCCAACCGTTCGTATATCAAGAATCTCGACGTCAGCACGTGTCCCGACCTGGAAGTGCTGGAATACCAGGACGACAACCTTCGCTCTCCCCTGGAGTCGGTCAACGTGACGGGATGCACCAAGCTGACATGGCTGCTCTGCAAGAACAGCAGGCTCACCGCCCTCGACGTCAGCAGCTGCACCGCCCTGCAATATCTTAACTGCAGCGATGCCAGCATCACCTCGCTCAACGTCTCCAATTGCAAGGAACTGATACAGATAGCTTGTAATAAAAACAGCATCAGCGGGGAATTGGACCTGACAGGTTTTTCAAAACTACATTATCTCTATTGCCAAGACAACAGCCTCACCTCGCTGAAGCTCGGCGGATGCACCAGTCTCGGCATTCTTTTCTGCGAGAACAACCGGCTGACGGCGCTCAACATCGACCCAGACAACACGCAGCTGTCACGACTCACCTGCTCCGGCAACCCCCTGACGGCGCTCGATGTCAGTGGAAAGGAGCTTAAGGTACTCCGTTGCGAATATTGTACCTCTTTGAAAACCCTCGACATCAGCAATAACAAGCTCTACGATGACGGCACCTATTTTGTGGGCGGAGCATTCAGTATAGCCGGCTGTACCGCCCTGGAAGAGATACGCTGCCAGCAGAACACCTTCTCGGGCGAGGAGCTCGACAAGCTGATTGCCGACCTGCCCACCGCCGCCACTCAGCCGGCACCGCTCTACCTCGTCAGCGACGCCGACGGCGAGCAGAACGCCTGCACCGCCGGGCAGGCCCTCGCCATCTTCCTCAAAGGATGGCTGCCCTTGCGGTTGGTTGACGGCGAATGGCAGCTCATCCCCTTCGAGCGCGACGTCAACGGCGACGGCCTGTTCGACAGCGCCGACGCCGTCGAGGTGGTGAACCACCTTCTGGGCCAGCCCACCTCGGATGACTTCAATAGCCGGCTGGCCGACGCCGACGGCGACGGACGCATCAGCATCGCCGACGTCGCCACCATCGTCAGCGCCCTGCTGCCAGCCGCCACAGAGTAGTCGCCGCCTACCGGCGCGGGATTTTTCCCTATACACTTTTAGGGAAATTCCCCATTGCCGTTTCGGGAAAAATGCGTAACTTTGCAGCGCACAAGTAGGAGGCGACGTGTCTCACGTCGCAATAGAGCAACTTGATGCGACGTGAGACACGTCGCCTCCTAACTGAAAAACGGTGTAATAACCATTAGTTATATAGAAGCTGACGTTAAACTAAAACAATAGAACGACGATGAAGAAAGTAGTGATGATGATTGTCGGAGCAGGACTGCTCATGAGCAGCTGCGGCTCCTATACGGCTACCGGCGCCTACACCGGCGGACAGTTCGGCCACGTGATCGGTTCGGCCGTCGGCGGCATCGGTGGCGGCTGGCGCGGCCATGAGGTGGGCTCCATCGTGGGCACCATCGGCGGCGTGGCTGCCGGCGCAGCCATCGGCTCGGCCATCGAGCGCGGTCAGCAGCGTAAATATGAGAAGGGTCAGCAGCAACAGTCGACTGTCACCCGCAACAACCGCAACCGTGGCGACTACGACCAGAGCGACTACGACCAGGGAGGCTATTACGACCCGCAGGGGCGCGGCGACGACCGCATCGACTTCATGGGTCAGGGCTTCGCCTCGTCGGGCATTGAGATTCGTAACATCGAGATCATCGAGAGCCGTCGCGACGGCGTCCTCACGCGTGGCGAGCAGCTGACGGTCGTCTTCGAGGTGATGAACCACGGCGACCATGCCGTGCGCAACCTGACGCCGCTGGTAGAGGAGGCTACGGGCAACAAGCACATCTACATCTCGCCGGCCAAGGTGATCGGCAGTATCGATGCCCACCGTGGTGTGCGCTATACGGCTCACCTGATAGCCGACCGTGGCCTGCGTCGCGGCCAGATTGTGGTGCGCATCGGCGTGGCAGAGGGTCGGCGCGTCGTCGACTCGCAGATCTATGAGTATCAGGTGCCTACGGACAAGGGCCAGCGCATCCGATAGATTGTAAGCATCCGCAAAGAAGGATTATTTCACCGACGCTGAATACTATTTCGCCGGCGCCGAATACTATTTCACCGGCGCTGAAATAGTATTCGGCGCCGGTGAATTGTGTTTGGAGATTAGTAGATTGGAAGTTTAGGTGTCTAGGAGTTTAGGAGTTTGGGAGTTTAGACGTTAGTCTTGGCATTTAATATGCGGTTTTTACTATCGTCTAAACTCCTAAACTCCCAAACTCCTAAACTCCTAAAATTCTGAGATAAGGATAACGGGTTATGGCCTGGCCAGTGTCTTCACCACGCGGCCGTCGGCCTGACGGACGATGCGCAGGGCCCCAGAGGACTGACGGCCCACCACGGGACGTCCCTGCAGGTCGTAGATGCGGGCTTGGCCCTCGTGGCCGGCCACGTCGGCGGGCACGGCCTCGATGCCGTCGGTCTCGCTGTGGACGTCAGCCACGGCGGCGTTGACCACGCGGCCACTCTTGCGGTCGATGATGAAGGCGACGACGCGCAGCCGGCTCTTGTCCTGAATGAGGTTGTTGAGGCCCACGGAGATGGTGTAGTTGTGGGTCTTCTCCTCGCCGATGACAAGGGGCGCCTTGACGGAGTTGGCCAGACCCTCAGTGATGCCATAGGCGGCTACGGCCACGTCGTTGTAGACGACGCCCTGCATATACTCCGTGTCGACGTTGAGGTAGTCCTTGAAGTCGTCGCCCATCAGAGTGCCGGGCTTGTAGTCGTCCTGATCCTTGAAGTAGTAGTAGAAGTTGCGCTGCTCCCAGCCTGTCGTGTCGCACTGCAGGCCATCCTCGACCAGGACGTAGGCCAGACCATAAGGCGCCTTCGCGCTCTCATATTGGAAGCGCATGCGCGAGGTCACGGCGATGCGCGTCTGCTGGTCGTTGCTCCAGCGGGCCTCAACGTCGAGTGAGGCCTCGGTGGGCTGCGACTGCTGCCAGAGCACGTCGTAGCGCGAGCCGCGGGCCTCCCGCAGGGTGCCGGCGTAGGGGTCGACGCCATATTCGCGGTTGAAGTAGGCCGAGGGATAGTCGCGCACGTTCTCGTACATCGGCTGGTAGCCCAGGATGGTCATCGGGTCGTCGGTATGGATGGAGACGATGGCGATGTCGTCGCCGAACTCCTCGTTGAGCAGCTCCAGTCCGACGGTGCCGCGGGGGCAGTAGCCGCACCACGTGCCGGTGTACTCCTCGATGAGGGTGCGGCGGGGCGAGGCCTGGGCCAGGGTGATGAGCGTACCGTCGGCGACGGCCTCGTCCATCTGCTCGTTGGGCTGACCGTTGACGCGGGTGATGACCAGCTGCTTGTCGGCCCGGGCATAGTCGGCGTCGGCCTGCAGGGTGATGGTGGCCTCGGTCTTGCCGCCCAGGATGCTGAACGGCTCAGTGAGCTCCACGTGCTGCTCGTCGGTCGAGGCCTCGCCGGTGCGCACCACATAGTCGAAACTGCTGATGCCGGCGTTGCCGTTGTTGGTCAGCTCGATCGTCACGTCGACGCTGCCGCCGGCCACGACGATATGGTCGCCCAGCGGACCCACCGTGGCGGCATTCTCATGGAACGCGCCTTCGAGGAGCACCTGGATGCAGAGCTTGCCCATCTGTCCGCCGGGATACCACTGCCAGCCGGACATGAAGGCCTCCTCCCAGTCGTACATGCAGCCCTCGGGGGCGATGCGGTCGTTGGTGGTCATGACGGGATAGGTGGACTGGCGGGTGGTGGCCGCCGTGTAGAACGAGTAGCCGACGTAGACGCCCGTGTCAGGGACGACATAGCCCCCGTCGGGCAGGAGCACCTCGTTCCAGAGCGTGTCGCGCAGTTCCTTGGTGTCGACCTCGACGGTCACGATGTGGCCTTCGCTGGCGGGGTAGGGCATCTGCGGTGCCAGCCAGACGGAGAAGTCGCTCAGGTCGGACGTGCCCTGTACGCGGAAGCGCACGGCCTTGATGGTCTTGCCCTTGATGATGGGGTCGGCGGCGTTGATGTAGATCATCTCGTTGATGATGCCGGGTGAGGGCACGCCCATGCCGACGATGGGCTCGGTGCCCTTGTAGTAGCCGTACCACATCTGGTTGCTGGTCAGTTCCATTTCCTTGGCCGGGGCCTTGTGGCGGGCGGGAGCCGTGGCTGACGTCACGTCGAGCTGTGGCTCCACCTGCTGGGCCACGGCGACGGTGGGCACCGCGGCCATGAGGGCCAGCAGTGCGATGCTGCCTTGTAGAATCTTTCTCATCATAGTAATGTTTTTATTGTTTTACGATTATTTTCCTGGTGGTGCCGTCAGCCATGCGCACGATCTGCAGGGCGGGGCGGCCGGCGCACCTGTCGCTCAGGCGGCGACCCGTCAGGTCGTAGCGCTGGGGTGCGCACGAGGCTTTGCTCATGGGCGAGGCGATGGCGTCGGTGCTGCTGGCGCCGATGCGCGTGTCGGCAGCGTTGACGATGTGGCCGTCGTCAGTGTTGAGCAAGAGGACGACGAGGCGCAGGTTGCGCTTGTTCTGGATGATGGTGTTGGCACTGATGTCCATGACGTGCTCCGACGTGTTGGGCACGCCCTGGACGAAGGGGCCGGCCACGCTGCCCGTCAGTCCGCGGCGCAAGCCTGCCGTGGCCACGGCCACGTCGTTGTAGGTCATGTTCTTGATGCGCTGGTCGAGGTGGGTCAGGTAGCCCAGATAGGGGTCGCTGGCATAGGCCTGTGCCATGATGAGGGTGAAGTCATTGTTCTGGTTCCAGTCGTTGCCCTCGCCGCGCAGGCTGTCGGCCAGCAGGACATAGGCCAGGGCGTATGGGGGCGTGTCGTCGCGGTCGTACTGCAGGGCGATGCTGGCCGTGGCGTGGATGCGGGTGCTGTCAGCGTCGGTCCAGTCGGCCTTGAGCTGGACGGAGGCCTCGGTGAGCTCGGCCAGATGGCGCTCGACGTCGTCGCGTATGCCGTAGGAGGGCTCAGAGCCGAGTCCATAGAAGAAGCCGAAGAAGGGGTCGCCGCTCTCCTGGCGGTCCAGATTCTCCGAGGGGTAGCCGCTTGGCAGTAGCGGGTCGTAGTCAGGGATGGCCATGGGGTCGTTGTTGTGGACGGAGATACCGATGAACCGGTCGCCGAAGTCCTTCTCGAGATGCTCCAGCCCGACGAGTCCGCGGGGGCACCATCCGCACCACGTACCGGTGAACTCCTCCATGACGACGCGGCGCGGGGCCGACTCGCTGATGGTGACGACGGCGCCGTGGGCGCTGGCCTCCTGAGCGGCGTACTCATTGGCGACGCCGTTGACACGGGTGATGGTGACGGTCTTGTGGGAGATGCCCGGCAGGGCCGGACTCGTGAAGGGCAGCTCGATGGTGGCTGTGCCGCGCACCATGGTGACAGGCTCGGCGAAGTCGTAGTGCTGCTCGGGCTGAGCGATGCCGTCGGAAGTGAGCACATAGTCGATGCTGCGCATGCCCTGAGAGCCCCAGTTGACGATGGTCAGGGGCAGCGTGGCGGGGGTGCTGGCGGTGGTCACCTGCTCGCCGAAGTGGCTCACCTTGGCGGCATTCTCATGAAACTCGCCGTCGAGGAGCACCTGGAGGGCCAGGTTGCCGTAGTTGAAGCGGGTGAGGTCCTGCCACGTGGGGTAGCTGTCGGAGGTCTTCAAGAAGAAGCTGTTGGCTTGGGTGGGCACGCCCGTCGTGGCTATGACGGGGAAGGGGTCGTCGCTCCAGAACGAGTAGCCCACATAGACGCCGCCGTCGGGCACGGCATAGGGGGCATCGAGGGCCACGTCGAAGGGCGTGAGGTCGGACACAGCTGACATGTTCACGCGATGTTGCTCGATGTCGACGTCGTCCATCGTGCCGGGCAGGGTCGTGGACAGCCATACGTCCATGTCGCTCAGGTCGGCCACGCCCTGAACGACGAAGCGCAGGGCGCGTATGGTCTTGCCGTAGGCCTGACCCTGATTGCCGGGAAGGTAGATGGCGCACATGTAGTGCTCGCTCTGTCCGGTGCCGAACTCCGCCAGCTGTTCGCTGCCGCTGTAGTAGCCATACCACTGCTGTCCGTCGGCTGCCTCGATGGCCGCTGCGGGGATGGCTGTGATGGCAAATAAGATGTAGAGTAGAAGTCTGTTCATCGTCATACTGTTTTTGCTTGCAAATATACAAAAATGGCCTCTAAGGCCGACGGATGAGACTTTCCGGCATGTCTTTTTGTGGAAATTAAGACACTGGCAGGCACGATAAAGACATCGGTGGTCAGCTCTCAAGAGCCATTTTCTGATAGGCCGAGGGGGTGAGGCCGGTGATCTTCTTGAAGAGCGCGACGAAGCTGGTGCGGCTCTTGAAGCCCACGCTCTGCGAGATGGCCTCGATGGTGTAGTCGCCATAGTGCTGGGAGTCGCCCAGCCGTCGGCAGGCCTCGTTGATGCGCCGCTCGCTGATGAGGGCTGTGAACGTCTTTCCGTAGGTGGTGTTGATGACCTGCGAGACGTAGGCCTGGTTGGAGCCGGTCAGGTCGGCCAGACGCTTGATGGAGAAGTCCTCGGCGTAGATCTCATCGGAATCTTCCAGCACATGGGTGATGCGTCGTTGGAGCACGGCCATGGTGTCGTCGTCGAGATGGCTGCCGCTGTACTTGGCTTTCTCCTGCTGCTCCGTCTCATACCTCTGTTGCAGCTGGCGGGTGCGTTCCATTTCGGCGATCATGGCCTCGTGCTTCTCGTAGAGCTGGCGGTTCTTGATGCGCAGCTGGCGGTAGCTGCGGGCCAGGACGATGAGGATGGCGATGATGAGTGCGGTGAAGGCGATGACGCCGGTGAGGATGTAGCCCTGCATGCGGCGCTTATAGGACAGTGTGCGCACTTGCTCGCCGGCACGGTTGAGCTGCGTCTGGAAGTTGAGCTCGGTGATGTCGGTCAGCTTGTCGTAGGTCAGCAGCGAGTCCTTGTTCGCCAGGTAGAGCTGGAAGTAGCGGTTGGCCTCGTCGGCATGATGCTGGTCGCGGTGGTACTGGTAGTAGACCCAGTAGGAGTCGACGATGACGTCGCGGGCCCTGAAGTGCTTGGCCATGGTGAGGAGGGAGTCGAGTTGGACGAGTGCGCCGTCGATGTCGCCCATGTTGAAGTAGGCCTGCATCTTCTTGCTGACAGCCATCATGCGGTAGCGGCCGGCCATGCCCTCAATGGGCGTGTCGACGCTCTGTTCCATGAGGCGGAACCACTGCAGGGCCTTCTGCGGCTCGCGGTGCTCGATACACTGGGCCCCCTCATAGAGGGCGGTGGCGAAGTCGTACATCTCGACCTGACGGTCCTGTGGGATGCGCATGAAGCGCGCGAAGGCCTTGCTGATGTGCTTCAGCGAGTCGGTGCCGTCGGAGAAGTTGACCAGGTTGATGAAGATGGAGGTCATGGCCTTATAGTCGTTGAGCGAGGCGGCCTCGTCGAAGGCCTGCCGGTAGCAGTCCATCATGTCCTGATGGCCCTCGCTGTCGAGCTCGCGGCTGCCACCCAACTGATAGTAGGGGGCGAGGTTCTGTCGGATGTAGGGCAGGTAGCGCTGCAGGTGGTGCTTGTCGCTGATGTCGAGTGCGGTGACGAGGAATCCGTAGCTCTTCTCGTAGTCGAAGTGGCTGTACTTGAACAGGTAGCCCAGCATGTTCATGGCCCAGACGCTCTTCTCTATCTCCTCCGTGGTGAGGTTGTGCTCATAGTAGCGGTTGGCCACGACGGAGAAGCAGACGAGTGCGCTGTCGGCGTATTCCTGCTCGTGCATGTAGCGGTCGCCCATGGCCATGAGGGTGTCGGTGGGCAGTTTGGCGCAATGGTCATAGAATGGCAGATGGTATCTTTGCCGGGATGCTGTAGCCGGCAAAGATACCATCCATAGGAATGTCAAAATCCATAATATAGGACGTCCCATACTTTTTCTTCTTGCATTGACGCTGCAAAATTACGAAGAAATTTCCGTAATCACGTCATTTTATGCAGAAAAAGCATCAGAACGGTCTAAACTGGCTCGCTGTGGCTTTACTTGACGAGCACCTTGCGGGCAGAACCGTCAGCCATGCGCACGATGTTGAGACCATGGCGGGGCGAGGCGAGACGCTGGCCGCCGAGCGTGTAGCGGGCGGGGGCGGCAGACTGGCCCTGCAGCTCGCTGGCGCTGACAGAGGTGGCCGTCGGGTCTTCATTGACGAAGCGGATGGTGACGGAGGGACCGTCCTCCACCTTGTTATACTTGAACGGGGGGAAGAAGCCGGAGCGCTCATAGACGTCGAACTTCACTGTGACCTCGCATGCGCCGTAGGCGTCGGCGGCAGCGGGTGTCCAGCGCAGGTCGATGTCGCGCAGCTCGGAGTAGTTGTCGCTGTAGCCGGTGCTGTAGGTCGTGGGCTCTGTCAACTCCTTGGCCACACCGCCGACAGCCTCGTAGAGCGTGCCGTTGTCGATGGTGGTCAGCGTGACGCTGGCGGCCATGGAGACGCCGTTCTCGACGTTCTTGCGCAGCTGCAGTCCGCTGGCCATGTAGGCAGCCTGGACGAGCTCGCCGGTCTCGGCGTCGGCCTCCTGTGCCCAGGTGTTGACGGTGACGACGGCGCCGTTCTTCACCACGTTGCCCTCAGCGTCGACAATGCTGAAGGTGCCCTGCGGTTCTTCGTTGACGAAGCGGATGGTGACGGAGGGACCGTCCTCCACCTTGTTATACTTGAACGGGGGGAAGAAGCCGGAGCGCTCATAGACGTCGAACTTCACCGTGACCTCGCAGGCGCCGTAGGCGTCGGCAGCAGCGGGTGTCCAGCGCAGGTCGATGGGGCGCAACTCGGAGTAGTTGTCGCTGTAGCCGGTGCTGTAGGTCGTGGGCTCTGTCAACTCCTTGGCCACACCGCCGACAGCCTCGTAGAGCGTGCCGTTGTCGATAGTAGTCAGCGTGACGCTGGCGGCCATGGAGACGCCGTTCTCGACATTCTTGCGCAGCTGCAGCGGGCTGGCCATGTAGTCGGCCTGCTTGAGTTCGCCGGTCTCGGCGTCAGCCTCCTGGGCCCAGGTGTTGACGGTGATGACGGCACCGTTCTCAATGGCATTGCCCTCAGCATCGACGATGGTGAAGGTCGGAGCGTCCTGTGCCGATGCATTGATGCATGCGGCCATCAAGACGAGGAAAGAAGTAAATAATTTTTTCATGAGCATAACAATTTTGAATTAAACAACTATGCTGCAAATGTACTTACTTTTTCCGTTTCCTGTCCGTAGAGCCGGTTCTTTGTGTGTCTCTATTTAAAAATTAAGACGATTTTGGCGCCTTGCTCTGGCGGCCGTCGCTGATGGGGAAGTGCCAAGGCAGCTCGGGCTGGTCGAGCTCAATCTCGAAGCGGGGCACCTCGGTGGCTGGCAGCTCACGCAGGGGCACGTGGACGAGTTCGGCGGGCGTCACCTCCACCTCGGCGATGCCCTGAGCCAGGATGCCCAGGTCGCGGGCGGCTCCCCATGAGAGGTCGATGATGCGGCCGCGGACAAACGGGCCGCGGTCGTTGACGCGGACGATAATCTCGCGGCCCGTGCTTAGCACCTTCACCTTCAGCAACGTGCCGAAGGGCAGGGTGCGGTGGGCGCAGGTCATGCTGTCGTGATGCAGCTTCTCGCCATTGGCTGTTCGGGCGCCGGTGGCTTTTTTTGTGTAAAAAGAGGCTTTACCCCTCTGCGTCTGTGCTTGCAGAGCGGTAAAGCCTAATAACAGTGATGTCGTTAATATAATTAGTTTTCGATACATCAAATTACACGATGCCCTGAGCCCTGCTCATGTCATCCATAAGCCCTTGGCTTCGCCGAGCTTACACGATGCCCTGAGCTTTGCTCATGTCATCTATAAGCTCTTGGCTTCGCCGAGCTTACACGATGCCCTGAGCCATCATGGCATTGGCAACCTTCATGAAGCCGGCGACGTTGGCGCCCTTCACGTAGTTGATGTAGCCATCCTCCTTGCCGTACTTGACGCACTGGGCGTGGATGCCTGCCATGATCTGATGGAGCTTCTGGTCGACCTCCTCGGCCGTCCACGACATGCGCATCGAGTTCTGGGTCATCTCGAGGCCCGAGGTAGCGACGCCACCGGCGTTGACAGCCTTGCCAGGAGCGAAGAGCTGCTGGGCAGCGATGAACTTGTTGACAGCCTCGGCCGTGCAACCCATGTTCGAGACCTCAGCGACGCAGAGCGGCTTGTTGGCCAGGATGGCGTCGGCGTCGTTGCCGTTGAGCTCGTTCTGAGTGGCGCAGGGCAGATAGATGTCAGCCTTGACCTCCCAAGGCTTGCGTCCGGCGTGGAACGTCGAGCCGGGGAACTCGTCGGCGTAGGGCGAGCAGATGTCGTTGCCGCTGGCGCGGAGCTCGAGCATGTAGGCAATCTTCTCCTCGTTGAGGCCTGCGGGGTCATAGATATAGCCGTCGGGGCCGCTGATGGTGATGACCTTGGCGCCCAGCTCGGTAGCCTTCTTGGCAGCACCCCATGCGACGTTGCCGAAGCCGGAGAGTGCGACGGTCTTGCCCTTGATGTCGAGTCCGTGAGTCTCGAGCATGTGATGGACGAAGTAGAGGGCACCGAAGCCGGTAGCCTCGGGACGGAGGATCGAGCCGCCCCACTCCAGACCCTTACCCGTGAGGGTGGCGCCGTGGAACTGCGAGGTGAGCTTCTTGTACATGCCAAAGAGGTAGCCGATCTCACGGCCGCCCACGCCGATGTCGCCGGCGGGCACGTCCATGTCGGGACCGATCACCTTATAGAGCTCGGTCATGAAGGCCTGGCAGAAACGCATGATCTCAGCGTCGCTCTTGCCACGGGGAGCGAAGTCCGAACCGCCCTTGCCGCCGCCCATGGGGAGCGTGGTCAGAGCGTTCTTGAACGTCTGCTCGAAGCCGAGGAACTTCAGGATCGAGAGGTTGACGGAGGGGTGGAAGCGCAGACCGCCCTTGTAGGGGCCGATGGCGCTGTTGAACTGCACGCGATAGCCGATGTTTACCTGCACCTCGCCCTTGTCGTCGACCCAGGGCACACGGAATGTGATGATGCGCTCGGGCTCAACGATGCGCTCCACGATCTTTGCTTTCTCAAATTCGGGATGCTGGTTGTAGACGTCCTTGATGGATTCCAGCACTTCGCGCACTGCCTGAAGGAACTCTAACTCGCCGGGGTGCTTGCGCTCCAGCTCTTGCATGATTTTCTCAACTTCCATAGTTTAAAGATTTTAAAGTTTGCCAATATGGTTAATGGTTAATGGATTTTCAGCGCAAAAGTAGGAAAAAAACTTTGTACGGCAAAATAAAATCTGCTAAAATAATGAAAATTCATGGATTTTGCGTAATTTTGCACGCAAAACCCCAACCGACTATGGCTAATATCCCCCAGGAGTTCAATAATTTCCTGCTGAAGGACGTCTCGTTCGTCAACCTGATGACGCGGCGCATCTTCAACGTGCTGATTGTGGCTAATCCTTACGACGCCTTCATGCTGGAGGACGACGGGCGCGTCGACGAGAAGATCTTCGATGAGTACACCGAGCTCGGACTGCGCTATCCGCCAACGTTCACGCAGGTCTCGACCATCGAGGAGGCCCACCACGTGCTGCTGACCACCTCGATCGACCTCGTCATCTGCATGCCTGGCACGGCCGACAACGACGCCTTTGCCGTGGCCCGCGAGGTGAAGGCCCTCAACCCCGACGTGCCCTGCGTGGTGCTGACGCCCTTCTCGCATGGCATCACGCGGCGCATGCAGGACGAGGACCTCTCCATCTTCGACGCCATCTTCTGCTGGCTGGGCAACACCAACCTCATCCTGTCGATCATCAAGCTCATCGAGGATCGCATGAACCTCGACCACGACATCGAGGAGGCCGGCGTGCAGGTCATTCTGCTCGTCGAGGACTCCATCCGCTTCTATTCCTCGATCCTCCCTAACCTATATAATTATATACTGGCACAGTCGAAGCGATTCTCGACCGAGGCCCTCAACCCTCATGCCGCGGCCCAGCGCAAGCGCGGCCGCCCGAAGGTGCTGCTGGCCCGCAACTACGAGGAGGCATGGCAGTTCTATGAGAAGTATCACGACAACGTGCAGGGCGTCATCTCCGACACCCGCTTCCCCCTGCGGGGCGGCTCCACGTCTCTGAATCCCGCCGAGGTGCGCCAGCAGACGGCCGAGAGCGACCCTGAGGCCGGACTGAAGCTGTTGCGGGCCATCCGCGAGCGCGACCCCTTCGTGCCGCTCATCCTGACCAGCTCGGAGTCGCAGAACCGCGAGCGGGCCCGCCAGGAGGACTTCCACTTCATCGACAAGAACTCGTCGAAGATGAACGTCGACCTGCGTCATCTGCTCGAGGAGCACATGGGCTTCGGCGACTTCATCTTCCGCGACCCGCAGACGAAGCAGGAGATTCTGCGCGTGCGGTCGCTGAAGGAGCTGCAGGACAACCTCTACAACATCCCCGACGACTCGTTCACGTGGCACATCCGCCGCAACCACATGAGCCGCTGGCTCTGCGCCCGTGCCATCTTCCCCGTGTCGCAGTTCCTCAAGCACATCACGTGGGACCGCCTGAAGGACGTCAATGCCCACCGCGACATCATCTTCGAGGCCATCGTGCAGTATCGCAAGATGAAGAACATCGGCGTCGTGGCCGTCTTCGACCGCAAGAAGTTCGACCGCTTCGCCCACTTCGCCCGCATCGGCGACGGCTCGCTCGGCGGCAAGGGGCGCGGCCTGGCCTTCCTCGACAACATCATCAAGCGCCATCCCGAGCTCAACCAGTTTGAGAACGCCAGTGTCTCGATCCCGAAGACGGTGGTGCTCTGCACCGACTTCTTCGACAACTTCATGGACCAGAACGACCTCTGGGGCATCGCCCTGAGCAATGCGCCCGACGAGGTCATCCTGCAGCACTTCCTCGAGGGACAGCTGCCCGACGACCTCATCGACGACTTCCTCACCTTCTTCGAGGCTACGAAGAGCCCCATCGCCGTGCGCTCCTCCTCGCTGCTCGAGGACTCCCACTATCAGCCCTTCGCCGGCATCTACTCCACCTACATGATCCCCTACAGCGACGACCGCCAGGCCATGCTCCACATGCTGGCCGCCGCCATCAAGAGCGTCTACGCCTCGGTCTACTACCGCGACTCGAAGGCCTACATGACGGCCACGCAGAACGTCATCGACCAGGAGAAGATGGCCGTCATCCTGCAGGAGGTCGTCGGCCAGCAGTATGGCGACCGTTTCTATCCGACGTTCTCGGGCGTGCTGCGCTCGCTCAACTATTATCCCATCGGCGACGAGAAGGCCGAGGAGGGCATCGTCTCGCTCGCCCTCGGACTGGGCAAGTATATCGTCGACGGCGGCCAGACGCTGCGCTTCTCGCCCTACCATCCCAACCAGATCTTGCAGCTGAGCGAGATGGAGCTGGCCCTGCGCGACACGCAGACCCGCTTCTATGCCCTCGACATGAGGCCGATAGGGGCCCCCTCCAACCTCGCGGCCCCCTCCAACCTCCCCCCACTGGGGGAGGCTTCAGCGGCAGAAAACTATGGCGCAGCAGCCTCCCCCAGTGGGGGGAGGTTGGAGGGGGCCTTCTCTGTGGACGACGGCTTCAACATTCTCAATCTGAGGGTGAAGGAAGCCGACAAGGACGGTTCGCTGCAGTATATCAGTTCGACCTACGACCCCGTCGACCAGCTCATCCGGCCCGGCTACTATGAAGGCGGGCGCAAGGTCATCTCCTTCGTCGGCGTGCTCCAGCAGGGCATCTTCCCCCTGCCCGAACTGCTCCGGCTGGTGCAGCATTTAGGGGCCGACGAGATGAAGCGCCCCGTCGAGATAGAGTTCGCCTGCAAGCTCGACGCCAACCGCCAGGGCCGTCTCTACCTGCTCCAGATACGTCCCATCGTCGACTCGAAGCAGATGCTCGACGAGGACATCTCGGCCCTGCCGGCCGAACAGTGCCTGCTGCGCTCGCAGAACTCACTGGGCCACGGCATCGGCGACGACGTCTGCGACGTGGTCTACGTCAAGGCCGGCGAGGACTTCACGGCCGCCGCCAACCCGCAGATAGCCTGCGAGATAGAGCAGATCAACCGCCGCTTCCTGGAGCGGGGCGAGGGCTACGTCCTCATCGGCCCGGGCCGCTGGGGCTCCTCCGACCCCTGGCTGGGCATCCCCGTGAAGTGGCCTCACATCTCGGCCTCGCGCGTCATCGTCGAGACCGGGCTGAAGAACTATCACGTCGACCCCTCGCAGGGCACCCACTTCTTCCAGAACCTCACGTCGTTCGGCGTCGGCTACTTCACCATCAACACCTACACCGGCGACGGCATCTACCAGAAGGACGTGCTCGACCGGATGCCGGCCGTCGAGGAGACCGAGCACGTGCGCCACGTCCGCTTCGAGCGGCCCCTGCGCATCCTCATGGACGGCAAGCGGCAGCTCGGTGCCGTGGTGCTGCCGTGACCTTTTGGAGTGAAAAGAAGTGAAAGGGAGTGTTCCCCCTCACTCCCAGCAAGCAAAGTTGAATAATATAATAGATATGTATAGGCTTGTGCAACACAATAGGATTAGTCGGCTGTCGGTTGTCATTCTCATGCTGACCGTCGTCGGCATCGCCGTTGCTGCCGAGCCGAAGAATCCTTTCCATCAGTATTGCAGCCGTCTCGCCACCCACCAGCTGACCACCTTGGGCACCCGCTACCTGAAGGAACTGGACCAGCCCGACAGCGCCATGGTGTGCTATAGCATCGTGAATGCCCGTCATGCCGGCCAGACGCCCCCTGCTGAGGCGATGGACGACTGTGTGCTGTCGCTCTTCAACGCCGGCTATATCTACATGTTCCACTATTACGACTATCGCAAGGCCTATGCCTATATGCTGCGCTCGCTCGACCTGGCCCGGCAGAACGACAGCCGCTATCTGCCTTACATCTATCTCGGGCTGGCCAACCTCGAAAACAAGCAGCAGGCCAAGAACCGTGGCAACATCGACGGGCGCGAGGCCGTCTCGAGATTCCGCAAGGCTATCGACACCGCTGCCGACCGCGAGGCCTGGGACCTGCTCATCGGGGCTTTCAACGCCTTGGTGAGTCTGGTCATGGAGAACGACTCCGTCGGACTGTTGTCCGACGACGTGCGCCGCTACCGGGCTCTGGGGGTGCCTGACAGCGTGCCTATGGTCGGTTACACCAACTGGGTGTGCACGGCTGTCGACCAGCTGGCTCACCGGCAGCCGGCAGCTGCTCTCGTCGCTCTCGACAGCGCCGTGGCTGCCATCGACACGTCCAGCATGCAGTCAGATCGGTATGAACTCATGGCGCGCTACTATCAGACGCGTGTGCTGGCCTTGGACGGCCGCTACGACGAAGCCGTCGCCACGCTGCGCCGACAGATAGCCCGGGCCCGAAGGCTGGAGATGTGGGACGCGATGGTGCTGCGTCAGCGCGCGCTGGCCGAATTCCTGCGCCGCAGCGGAGAGGAGGCGCAGGCCCGCGAGGCCGAGCTCGCCTACCGTCAGATGGCAGACTCGTTCGACCTCATGTCGAATGTCGGCACGATGGGCGAGGAGCGCTTCCTGCTCGACCTTGAGAAGAGCAATGAGCAGATGATGAACAGCGAATACTGGCGGCGCACCAACCTGGTTGTTGCCGTCGGGGCCGTGGCGGTGGCCATGCTGCTGGGCTTGTTCCTGCTGGTGGTCCAGAGAAAGAACCGGTCGCTGCGCCAGAAGAACGAGCAGCTCTTCATGAAGAACGAGCAACTGCTCAGCCAACCCGTCGGCGTGGAACCCAAATACCAGCGTAGCCGGCTGACGGCCGACGACAAGAGCCTGCTCGTCAGCCGCATCGATGAGGTCATGCAGCAGACCGACACCATCTGTGCGCCCGACTTCTCGCTGCAGCGGCTGGCCGAGCTCACGGACGAGTCGAAGGAGCGCATCTCGCAGGTCATCAACGAGTGCTATGGCCGCAACTTCAACCAGCTGCTCGGCGAGTACCGTGTGCGCGAGGCCTGCCGACGGCTCTCCGACGAAGAACACTTCGGGGGCTACACCATCGAAGCCATCGCCCTGAGCCTGGGCTATCGCAGCCGGAGCAACTTCGCAGCCGTCTTCCGCCGTCAGACGGGGCTCCAGCCGTCGGAGTATCAGCGTGTTGCCCGTCGGAAACAGGACGAGGAAAGCCGATGAAACCGTCGTTTTTTGAACGAAATAATGATTTCGTTCATTCTCGTACAAAGCTTTTTCGAATGTTTAATGAAGATGCCGTAACTTTGCGGCATCTTTTTTTTATGTTTTATTTTACTTTTTACTAAAAAGCGTATGAGAAAATTTACTTTTGTCACATTGGCGGCCCTCATGGCTGCGACATTGACATTTGCGCAGGGCAACCTGCGTAGCCAGCTCACCGCCCCGCAGGGCATCCAAATGAACCAGCGTGCCGCACAGCGCGACATGACCGCTCAGCAGCGCCATCAGATGATGATGGGACAGAAACCGGCCGCCACGGCCAAGGCCCCGCGCCGCGCCGGCATCGAGGAACAGCCCGAGGGTACGGCCTATGAGCTCTTCGCCAGCTACAGCGGCCTGTTCTACAACTGGCTCTACGGCTGGACCGACGCCACGACCGACGCCGGCAAGATGACCATCGTCGAGGGTACCGACGGCAATATCTACATCCAGGGCCTGACGCCCTATGCCGGGCTCGACGTCTACTACTGGGTGAAGGCCGAGCGGGCCGAGGGCGACACCGTCGTCATCCGTCAGCAGCCCACGGGCTACTACAAGGACTACTATGGCGGCGTCCATGAGTACGAGATTGCCCGCATTGCCTACGAGTACGACGAGGCCACCGAGGCCGAGAACATCCATCGTGCTGACAATCCCGACATCAAGATGCTCTACAAGGGCAACGGCGTGCTCGAGAACATCGACGAGATGAAGGCCGAGGCAGGCGGCGTGCCTCCTTATTTCTATGGTTCGGTCTACTGGTATGAGGCTGAGGAGGACGACGACTACGAGAGTGGCTACCACACCAACAACGAGTACTACTGGAACCTCTCCACCAAGATCAACGACGAGAAGTACTTCGAGCCGTCGGCCGATGCCACCATCGAGCAGATGATCGTGACCTATAAGAACGTGAACAGCCTGAGTTCGAAGATGATCGACGTGGCCTTCGAGGACGACGCCGTCTACCTGAAGCTCTACACCCGCACGCCGGGCTGGGTGAAAGGCCGCATCGAGGGCGACAAGGTGGTGGTCGACAACCAGCAGTATCTGGGCTACGACGAGTACTATGGCACCTTCGAGTGGGCCCATACCGCCACGGTGGAGACGCTGCTCGACGATTCCGACGCCGAGAATCCCAGATACTATGACTACGGCACCATCACCGACCAGACCGTCTTCGACTATAACGCTGAGACCCGTGAGATGAGCACCACCGCCGCCATCTACATCGACGGCAAGCGCTACGCCATCTACTACGCCGCCTACTTCAACGAGATCAACATCAAGTACTTCGTCGAGACGCCCGCCGTGCCTGCCGATCCCGAGATTGACTACTGGTGGGAGTACGACGAGAGCTTTGAGAATGCCGAGCTTGACTACCACATCAACGCCACCGGTGTCAACGGCGAGTACCTGCTGCCCGAGAAGCTGTCGTTCATGGTCTATGTCGACAATGAGCCCTTCGTCTTCGAGACCGCAGAGTATGAGGACCTCGAGGAAGACCTCGAGGAGATCCCCTACGGCACCAGCGTCTACGGCATCCGCTCCGACGACTACCTGCTGCTGTTCTTCCAGCCCGCCGAGAACGTCGGTCTGCAGACCATCTACCGCGGCTGCGACGTGGAGATGCGCTCCAACATCGTCTGGTACGACGTGAATACGGGTGAGACCACCACTGAGCCTTACGATAACATCACCGTCGGCATCGAGGGCATCACGGAGCATCGCTCCGACGTCAGCCGCGTCTTCGACCTGCAGGGCCGCAGCGTCAAGGCCGGAGCCCGCGGTCTGCTGCTCATGAACCGCGACGGCAAGATGGTGAAGGTGGTCCGCAAGTGAAAACCCAAAAACTGTCCAACATGATTATTCCAAGATATTTTCTCACGATGGCAGCTGCCCTGGCGCTTGGCGTCCAGGGCACTGCCTCTGCCCAGCAGGCTGACAACGAGATTGTCTACTGCCTGGGCGACCATGAGCTGGACTACGGCACGGGCGGCAAGAACGCCGAGACCTACGACGTGGCCCTGCGGCTCATCGACCCGGCCCTGGTGGGCCTCCAGGTGAAGGCCGTGCGCATCAGCTTCGCCCAGACTGATCAGCTGAGCAATGCCCACGCCTGGCTGACCCGGGAGCTGCCGGCCATCAAGTCGTCGAAGGCCGGCGAGCCTGACATCTGCAAGCAGGCGTTCGATATTTCCACCGACGACGTCGAGGTGGTCTTCGACGAGCCTTACACGATTACTGCCGAGGGCGTCTACGTCGGCTACTCGTTCGATGTGGCCAAGGTCACCGGCGAGGCTGTCCGACCGGTCAAGACGACGCAGTACACCTCGCCCGACGGCTTCTATATCCACACCACCAAGGTCTACCGCACGGCCTGGCGCTCGCTCTATCCCAACGCCGGCCAGCTGGCCATGCAGGTGGAGCTCGCCGGCGACCAGGTGATGCACAATGCCGCCTCGGCCGCCTGGGCTCCCGAGGTGAATCTCAGGACGGGCCAGTCGTGGTGGGACGAGTTCGAACTGGTCAACCACGGCAACAAGGGCATCCGCAACGTGGAGTACACCCTTGAGATCGACGGCCAGAGTTTCACCAACAAGGAGGATGTCTACGTGAAGAGCGTCTACGGGCGCTATGCCACGGTGCCCTTCGAGCTGCCGGCCATGAGCGAGAAAGGGGCTTATCCTTATACGATCACCATCACGAAGGTGAACGGTGAGGCTAACGAGGATGCCTATCCCTCGGTCAGCGGCGTCTGCAACGTCTACAACACGCTGCCCAAGCACCGCTCCGTCGTCGAGGAGTACACCGGCACGTGGTGCGGCTACTGCCCCCGCGGCTTCGTGGGCCTGGAGGAGATGAACCGCCTCTATCCTGACGACTTCATTGGCATCAGCTATCACAATGGCGACCCGATGGAGATTACCTCGCAGTTCCCCAGCGACGTCAACGGATTCCCCGACTGCTGGCTCGACCGTAAGGGGCAGACCGACGCCTTCTGCGGCAACAGCCAGCCCGGCACGTTCGGCATCGACCAGGCCTGGCTGCAGGCCTGCAGCGTCTTCGCCCCCGCAGCCGTCGAGGTGGAGAGCGAGTGGACCGACGATGAGACGCTCAAGGCCACGGCCTACGTCACCTTCCCCGTCGAGCGGGCCGACTGCCCCTACGAGCTCGGCTTCGTGCTCACGCAGGACGGCATGACCGGCACGGAGAGCGGCTGGACCCAGTCGAACTACTACGCCGGCGAGGAGGGGTGGCCTGAGTCGATGGACCAGTTCACGCAGGGCAGCCGCAGCATCAAGGGCCTCGTCTTCAATGATGTCATCGTCGCCCGGTCGGGCATCGCCGGCATCGAGGGCTCGCTCACGGCTCCCATCGTGGCCGACGTGGCCCAGCAGTACAGCTACGCGTTCCGCATGCAGGACGTCGTGAACACGTCGGGCCAGAACATCGTGCAGGACAAGCAGCAGCTGCGTGTCATCGCCCTCGTCATCGACACCCGCGACGGCTCGATCGTCAATGCCAACAAGGCCATGGCCGGCCTGTCGTCGGTGACGACGGGCATCGCCCGTCCGGCCCTCACGCAGGATGAGACCGTCAGCCACGTCGACTACTACGACCTGCAGGGCCGCCGCGTGGTGATGCCTCGCCAGGGCAGTCTCTACATCAAGGCTGAGACGACTGCCAACGGCCAGGTGCGCACGTCGAAGATCCGAATGTAATTCTTTTCTTTCATGTGAAGAGGCGGAACGCCGGCAGGCAGAGTCATGCTTACTGTCGTCTCCGTCTCTTCTTCATTATATGTTCTGCGAACGAGATTTGGGGGAGGGGTCTGTATATTTTAGCATGCCGTCATCGGCTTTTATGAAGAAAAATCAGGTTGAAATGTAAAAGAAATTCGTAATTTTCTAAAACATTACGTAATTACCTGAAAATGAGCATAATGTAAAATCGTGAAAAAAGAAGCGGTGCTTTTCGCCTCGAGAAGTGCCGCTTTTTGATGCGAGAAGTGCCGCTTTTCGGGCTGAGAAGCGGCACTTCTTTTTGCAGTGTAAAGAAAATTCTGAATCCGGATACCTTCATGTCGCTGTCGGTGTTTGGACTTCACCTTTATTAAGGATGCTGACCTTGATTTATGTCAACCGAAGAATTTTGTGGTAAAAAAGTGCAAAGAAATTTGTTGTTTCAATAATAAATCGTTATTTTTGCACTCGGAAATATTCTTTTTTTTAAAAAACGATTTGCTTATGAAGAAATTTACCATGATGATGCTCGTTGCCCTGTTCGTGGCAACGGCAACAGTGGCCCAAGCAGGGCCTAAGCGTGTGGTGAAGCTGCCCCAGAAGCCTGGGCAGACGCAGCTCGCCGCCAGTAAGAACCAGCAGCGCCCCAACCTGCAGCAGCAGCGCGGACGGCTCACGGCCGACATGGGCCGCATGATGCGCACCATGGCAGCCAACAACGCCCGCACCGGCCGGCTGAGCATGCCGTGGCAGAAGGCCGCCAAGGCTCCGGCCCGCGTCGGCGCCCCCATCACGGACCAGCCCGAGGGCCGCTACCAGCTGTATGAGCGCAACGGCGACAGCTTCTTCAACACCATGTTCGGTGTCTACGAGAACCCGGCCGTCGGCAAGCTGGCTGAGGTGGTCTTTGCCGACGGTGGCAAGGTCTACATGAAGTATGTCATCTCGCAGGTGTCCTGCCCGGGATGGATCGAGGGCACGGTCAGCGGTTCGAAGATCTCGTTCACGCTGCCGCAGAACATCTATCCCATGGGCGAGGATGGGAACTACTATGCCATGGCGATGACGTTCGATGCGGCCGAGCAGACCTACGTCGGCATCACGGACGAGACGACGGTGACGATGGACTACGACGCCGCCACGGGCGAGATCAGCCTGACCAGTGGCGACTATGCCACGGGCGACATGATCATCGGACTGGCCGAGGAGGACGGCTTCTGGACGGGCTACGGCGACTGGAACTTCACCATGACCGTCGTGAACGACGAGCCCCTGAGCGCTCCCGCCGGACTGGAGACCGAGGAGTATGTCGTTCAGGCTGACGGCTTCGAGGGCACCATCGCCAACGTGGGTTTCCAGGGCTCGGACATCTACGTGCAGGGTCTCTATCCCACCATGCCCGAGGCTTGGGTGAAGGGCACCATCGCAGGCGACAAGGCCACGTTCAAGAGCGGCCAGTATCTGGGTCCCGACTTCGATAATATCAGTCTGCAGTATCTCATCTCGGCCACGGCTGAGACGACCCACGTCGAGGATCCCGAGTGGGGCGACTATGACGAGACCTATTACTTCGTCAGCGACGCCGACATCGTCTTCAACTACGACGCCGCGACGAAGACGCTCTCCGACGGCTCGATGTTCATGGTCAATGCCGGCACAACCGAGGTCAGCTATGCCATCTGCTACGAGAACTGCCTGATGAAGCCCTTCGTCGAGGTGGCCGCCACGCCGATGGCTCCCACGTCGGTCGACTACACCGAGATGGGCTATGACTACTATACCTACGGCTACGGCTGGAGCTATCTCGACGTGACCATCGTGCCGAACGACGTCGACGGCAACTACATCAAGCCCGACAAGCTGTCGTACGTCATCTGGACACGCGTCAACGGCGAGGAGAAGCCGCTCACGCTGAGTGCCTACGACTATCAGAATCTGGATGAGGACATGACCGAGGTGCCCTATGACTTCACGGAAGACTGGGACTTCTACGTCCGGGGCACGCTGCGCGAACTCTATCTCTATGTCATCGGCTTCGAGGCCATCGGCGTGCAGACCATCTATCGCGGCGGCGGCGAGGAGCACCGCTCGGAGATCACCTGGACCGACGTCTGGGGCATGGGCTCCGAGATTCAGCCTGAGGCTGCCACGCCCGACTATCCTGAGGTCGACCCGTCGGACGTGGGCGGCTCAATCACCTATGGCGCCTACACGGGCAATGAGAGCCGCGTGACCTTCGGCGACTGGAAGCCGCAGACCTACGACGTGGCCATGAAGGTGGAGGATGCCGCCATCGTCGGCTCCTACATCGAGAGCGTCACCTTTAACCTGCGCACCATCGCCGGACTGTCGAACCTCAAGGTGTGGCTGTCGAGCCAGCTGCGCGTCGAGGACGGCCAGAACGTGCCCGACCTGGTCAGCGTGCCCGTCGACATGCCTACACGCACGGGCGACGTCACCGTCACCCTGCCCAAGCCTTACATCATCCCCGAGGAGGGTGTCTACGTGGGCTACTCGTTCGACCTCTCTGAGTCGGCCAACTCAGCGCGCAACATGCCCATCACCATCGTCAGCGAGGTGAAGCCCAGCGGACTCTTTGTCCACTCGACGGGCGGCATCATGAAATGGCTCGACTTCGCTGAAATAGTCGGCGGCTCGGCCTGCATCAACGTCACGCTGGGCGGCAGCCAGGTGAAGGAGAACGCCGTCGCTCCCGTCGACGGACAGACGGTCTACGTGAAGGCCGGCGAACAGGCTACGGCCACCATCGACTTCGTCAACCACGGCTCTGAGGGCATCAAGTCGCTCGACGTCGAGTACGACTTCAACGGACTGACACAGCGTCAGCACATCACGCCCGAGAGCCCCATCAAGGGCTTCTTCGGCCTGACCTATACGTACACGCTCACGCTGCCCATCGTCAACAACGCCGGCACGTATGAGCTGGGCGTGAAGGTCGTCAAGGTGAACGGCGTCGACAATGAGGAGGAGGCTGCTCCGGCTTCGACCGACATCGTCGTGGTCAACACGATGCCTAAGCACCGCGCCCTGCTCGAGGAGTACACCGGCACGTGGTGTGGATGGTGCACCCGCGGCTTCGTCGCACTGGAGCTGCTCAAGGAGCTCTATCCTGACGACTATGTCTGCGTGAGCTATCACAACGGCGACCCGATGGAGATCACCAGCTACTATCCCTCTGAGGTGGGCGGATTCCCCTCGGCATGGGTGGACCGCGGCATCGAGGTCGATCCCTTCAACGGTCTTGAGGAGGAGGGATTCCACGTCACTGACGTGCTCGACTGGCGCAACTCGATGTTCGGCATGGCCGACATCTCGGCTAAAGCCAGCCTGAACGCTGAGGCTAACACGGTCGACGTCGAGGCTGAGGCCACCTTCCCCTTCGACGCTGACGACGCTCAGTTCGCACTGGAGTATATCCTCGTCGAGGACGGACTGACGGGCGAGGGCAGCGACTGGACCCAGCAGAACTACTATGCCGGCATGGATGCCGAAGAGGAGCTGGCTGAGTTCACTGGCGGTGAGAGCAGCGTCAAGGGCCTGGTGTTCAACGATGTGGTCGTCATGCAGTCGGAGCCCGGCGGCATCTTCGAGAGTCTGCCCGCCGAGCTGCAGGCTGACGTTCCTGTGAGCCACGCCTACAGCTTCGAGCTCGACAATGCCATGAACACGTCGTTTGAGCCCATCATCCAGGATGTCAACCAGCTGTCGGTCGTCGCTCTGGTGATCAACACGGCAACGGGCGAGGTGTGCAACGCCATCCGCGTGCCCGTCACGAAGGACGGTGACGCCACCGCCATCCAGACGGTCGGCGGTCAGGGCCGCACGGTCAGCAGCGTGCAGTACTTCGACCTCAGCGGCCGCCAGCTGAGCAGCCGCGCCAAGGGTGCCGGCATCGTCCGCATCAACTATGCTGACGGCACCAGCCGCACGATGAAGGTCATGAAGTAAAACTCTCTTTATCTGACAACGAATTAAAACGAATTTAATAATATGCAAACAATAAATTGGTACAATTTGGCTGCCTCTGTAGGAGGCGACGTGTCCCCACGTCGCACTTACCGCAGATGTCACGTGAGGACACGTGACCTCCTAAATCGTACAACTTATTGTTTTTACGGTCACTTAACGAATGCGATATTAGTGTAATTCGTTTTAATTCGTTGCTTTTAAAATAATTGAGACAACAGAAAAATGCGGGAGTCCTGGACAAGGGGCTCCCGCATTTTTTTTTCGGTCGTCATGGTGGCGGATTCATTGTCCGCCGAGAAGGGCGAAGTAGTCGATGACGTCGTCCCACGTCTTGAACTGGTCGCTGCCGAACTCCAGGCGCGTGGCTAGCTCGGAGTGGGAGTCCTGGCGCTCGATGAGGTAGTCGCCGTAGAGCAGGTGGCGCTGGTTGGTGAAGATGGTGTGGCCCCAGGCCGGGACGTTGACGTATTCGTAGAGCCAGGGGAGGAGCCCACCCCCTTCCCCTCCCGAGGGGAGAAGCCCACCCCCTTCCCCTCCCGAGGGGAGAAGCCCACCCCCTTCCCCTCCCCAAGGGAGGGGTGTAGGATGGGGCGAGGGGGCCGGACAGACGAAATAGACCTGATAGCGCTCGATGAGGAAGCGCACGGCTTTCTGCGACGAACTGGCCGGCTTCCTGTAGGCGTCGATGAGTGCCTCTATACCTATATATATTATAGGGCGCTCGCGGCCTTCCTGGCGGTCGTCGATCCAGCGGATGACGGGCACGACGGCGTGCATGAACGAGCGGTCGTCCATGCGGTGCTCGCCATGGAAGCGGATGGCCTGCGGATAGTGCTCGCGGAACAGGTCGTAGGTGTCGACCGTCGTGTCCTGATCGCCGAAGAGGCCGTAGACGCGCTGACGGTCGTCGTCGTCGAGGGCCTCGAAGCGCTGCTCCGACACCTGACGGTATTCTTTCACCAGGGCCTTGTCGACATAGAAGGTCTGAATGCCGTCCTGACGGGGGTTCTGGAAGGTCTGCGTGCCAGTCATGCCGTGGGCCTGCATCGTGTCGGCAATCTGCAGGGCGGGGTTGATGCAGATGCGGTCGAAGCCGCGCAGCTGCTCGGCATACATGCCGCCCATCGACGTGCCGATGATGAGGTCGGGCTGCTCGTCCTGACAGAGCTGGCGGAGCAGGCTGAGGGCCTCGGCGGGATGGACGGGGAGGTCGGGCGCCACGACGCGTGCCGAGGGAAACACCGTGCGCATGCGGGTCACCGTGCCTGACTGTCCACTCGACCCGAAGCCATGGACGTACATGATTGTTTTCCCCTTCATGAGCTCGGGGAATTGCTTGACGTATTGATTCTCCATAAGTGGCGACAAAGTTACGTATATTTTCCCAAATGGCCAAGAAAATGAATAGAATACTTGATTTATATCAATAATTTGACCGATTTGTAATAGAAATACTGATAAAACTTGTGGATTGTAAGAAAAGGCCGTACCTTTGCATCGTGTTTTTCATAGTATTAGATTTAAGGTTAACAAAGGTTGGGTCACGGCGGTGACCCTTTTTTTGTGTCTCGAAATGATGTTTTTTGTAATAAAATGAAACTTTTCTCGCCGAAAATGATGGTCGGTATTGATTTTTTTTGTATATTTGCCATCGAAATTAAAGTGAACAGTCGTATAACTTAACTTTATATTATTTACAAAAAACAAAACAAGCGTTATGAAAAAGTATTTAGCAGAAATGGTAGGTACGTTCGTACTTACGTTCTTGGGTTGCGGCGCAGCCGTTGCCCTGGGTTGCGGATCTGACACGGCTTCTGTCGTCGGCACGGCTATCGCGTTCGGCCTCTCGGTGGTGGCCATGGCCTACACCATTGGCGGCATCAGCGGTTGCCACATCAACCCGGCCATCACGCTGGGCTGCTTCCTGACGGGCCGCATGAATGCCAAGGACTGCGGCATGTACATGCTGTTCCAGGTCATCGGTGCCATCTTGGCCGCTGCCTGTCTGGCCCTGATCGTTTCGACGGCTGGCGAGGGCGCAATCATCACGACGTCGACGGGTGCCAATGCCTGCTCGTATGGCGTGACCAACGGTCTCATCGTTGAGATTGTGCTGACAGCTCTGTTCGTGCTCGTGGTGCTTGGTGCCACGTCGAAGACCAACGGTGCCACCAACAACTTCGCTGGCCTGGCCATCGGCCTGAGCCTGATCCTGATCCACCTGGTCGGCATTCACTTCACGGGCACATCGGTCAACCCCGCCCGCAGCATCGGCCCCGCCCTGTTCCAGGGTGGTCAGGCTCTGAGCGAGCTCTGGGTCTTCATCGTCGGTCCGCTGGTGGGTGGCGCCTGCGCTGCCGGTATCTGGAAGTGCATCCATCCGGAGAAAAAGTAAAAAGGAAGAGTGAAAAGTGAAAAATTTGCTACCGCTGACAAGTTAATTACACTGTGGCGGTAGCAAATTTTTCACTTTTCACTCTTCCCTTTTCCCTCTCAGTGTGATATGAGGTTCATGAATTCCTGGCGCGTCTTGGCCTGATTGAAGGCGCCGCTGAATTCGCTGGTCGTGGTGATGCTGTTCTGCTTCTCCACACCGCGCATCTGCATGCACATGTGCTTAGCCTCGACGACGACCATGACGCCCAGGGGATGGAGGGTCTCGTCGATGCACTGGCGTATCTGCATCGTCATGCGCTCCTGCACCTGCAGGCGGTGGCTGAAGATGTCGACCACGCGGGCTATCTTGCTGAGGCCGGTGATGTAGCCGTTGGGGATGTAGGCCACGTGCACCTTGCCGTAGAACGGCAGCATGTGGTGCTCGCAGAGCGAGAAGAAGTCGATGTCCTTGACGATGACCATGTGGTTGTAGTCTTCCTTAAACAGGGCGCCGAGGAGCACCGCGTGGGCATCCTCGTCGTAGCCGCGTGTGAGCACCTGCATGGCTTTGGCCACGCGCATGGGTGTCTTGAGCAGTCCTTCGCGGGTGGGGTCTTCGCCGAGCAGTTCGAGGACGCGGTGATAGTGTTGTGCCAGTTCTTCAGTGATTGGGGTAACTTCAGGGTTGGGTGTCATGCTGATACAGTGTTATTCTTAATAGGGAACGGTGATCTTTCCTTTGACGATGGTGGCTGAGCTGTAGCCCAGGCTGCGCAGCTCCTTGAGCATGCGGCGGGCCTCCTCATAGGTGGGATAGTTGCCTACGCGGCAGATCCATCTGGGGTTGTAGAAGTGGGTATAGACGGCTTCTGTCGGGAAGAGCGTGCGGATGGCGTTGGCCGTCTGTTCGGCCTTCTGGCGGTCGGAGCGTGTGTTGCCGCCGGCAAAGGCCTGCACGCGATAGCCCATCACCTTGCGTGTGCGGTGTGGGATCGTCTGAGCTACTTCGAGTGTGTCTTTCTCTGGTGCCGATGAGGCAGTGTTGGCAGGAGTCGTGGTGCTGTTCTGAGCCGCGGACTTATCTGTCTGCTTTTCCTGCTGTTTCTCCTGCTTCTCCTGTTTCTCTTGTTTCTCCTGCTGTTTCTGTTGGGGCGCAGCCTCGGTCTTCTTTGTCGGACTGACGGGCGCGTTGACCAAGTCGTCGATCTCCTTTGACTGGTGGATGGTCACGGTGCCTTCACCTTTCACCGTCTGTTGGATGCGCTGGGTGAAGGTCTGTGCCCCTGCGAAACTGACGAAGAGTGAACAGTGAATAGCGAATAGCGAAAACAGCACTATCCATCTGCTCTGCCACAGGGCATTCGTCTTGCATTTGGTTCTATTCTTCATTGTCATGTCGTCACTATTAACTATTCTCTGTTCACTTTTAATTATTCACTTTTCACTTCCTTACTTCTTCCAGGCGTCGATGATGCCCTTGAAGTCAGCGCACTTCAGCGAGGCGCCGCCGATGAGGCCGCCGTCGATGTCGGGCTTGGCGAACAGCTCGGGAGCGTTAGAGGCCTTGCACGAACCGCCATAGAGGATGGTGGTGTCGTCAGCTACGGCCTGGCCGTACTTCTCAGCGATGATCGAACGGATGTAGGCGTGGATCTCCTCAGCCTGCTCAGCCGTGGCGGTTTTGCCCGTACCAATGGCCCAGATGGGCTCGTAGGCGATGACGATCTTGCGGAAGTCCTCCTCGGGGAGGTTGAAGACGCTGCCCTCGAGCTCTGCCTTCACCACCTCGTTCTGCTTGCCGGCCTCGCGCTCAGCCAGGCTCTCGCCGATGCAGAAGATGACCTTCAGGCCGTTCTTCTGGGCCAGCAGCACCTTCTCGCGCAGGATCTCGGGCGTCTCCTTGTAGTATTCGCGGCGCTCGGAGTGACCCAGGATGACATACTGTGCACCGGTCGACTTCACCATCTCGGCGCTCACCTCACCCGTGAAGGCACCCTTCTCCTTGTCGGCGCAGTTCTCGGCTCCCAGTCCGATGATGTCCTGGTCAAGGAACTGTGCGATCGAAGCGAGGTGAATGAACGGGGTGCAGATGACGACGCCACAGTTGGGCTTGTCGGCCTTGAGTGTCTCGTTGAGCTCCTTTGCCAGAGCGATACCATCCTGGAGATTCATGTTCATCTTCCAGTTACCTGCTACAATTTTCTTTCTCATTTTTACCTTAATTGTTTTGTTGTGGGTTATTATTATGATTTGATTCTTCTTGTTGTTGAGCCTTCTTGGGACGGCGGCGCAGCCATCTGGTCCAGGCCCAGGTGCGGTCGGCCACGACGAGCAGGGCCAGGGGCAGCACGAACCAGAGCAGCAGTCGGGCGATGCGGCTCGTCACGCTGTCGTCGTCCTGCTGACCGATGCTGAGGCGGTCGAGCGGCTCCGAGGTCAGTACGGACGGCAAGCGGTTGTGGCTCCACTTCCGAATGATGACGCCGTCCTTCAGGAGCAGCAGTCCGGGGTTCGAGCGGATGATGGTCTTCAGCACGATCTCGTCGGTCTGACAGAAGGGATATTCTGCCCCCGTCATTTCCTGCCATCGGTTGATGCCCTTCGGTCCGCTGGCTGTCAGACAGTAGAACGGATAATGGAAGCCCTCGCTGTATTCGTAGATCTCGTTGACCTGGTCGAAGTGGGTGTCGTTGGCCTGCTCCAGATGAGGCGCGACGAGCAGGAAGGTGTAGCCCTCGTCGGTGAGCACCGCCTCGGTGACGTCCTCGCCCGTGTCGGTGCGCTCCATGAACAGGTCGGCGTAGGGCAGGTCCTCGCCCTCCCAGGTGCGTTGCCACCCGTCGCGCAGGTCGGTGCCCACCTTGTAGGGGCGGAAGTCGAGCTGTGGCAGGTCGTAGAGGCTCCAGCCGGCAATGGCCAGAACGAAGAGGACGGTGTAGTTGATGACGATCCACTGGTTCGACTCGCTGACGAAGCGGAACATCTGCTTAGGCCACAGGGCGACGATGACGGCGGCAGCGAGCAGCACGACATTCTTCCAGAACGTTTGCCAGTTGGTGAGCACCACGGCGTCGCCGAAGCAACCGCAGTCGTGGATCGGGTCGGCCAGCGCGAGCCATAGCGTCAGCGGCGTCATGACGAGCATGATGATGAGCACCAGCCGTGATGTCAGCCGGCGCTGGATGGCGAAGAGCATGAACACGCCCAGCGAGAACTCCAGGGCCGCCAGTGCCACGGCCACCAGCAGACTGGCGATGCCGGGCAACATCTGGCCGAGGTGCATCGCCGTGAGGTAGTCGTCGATCTTATACTGTGTGCCCATCGGGTCGACAGCCTTGACGAATCCTGAGAAGATCAGGACGACGGCCAGCAACAGGCGACAGATGTTGACGCAGACTTTCTTCATGCTTCTTTATTCAGTTTGATGAGGGCGAACACCGAGTAGTTGATGATGTCCATCAGGTTGGCGTCGATGCCCTCGCTGACGAGCGTCTCGCCGCTCAGGTTCTCAATCTCCTTGATCCGCTCGATCTTGGTCAGGATCAGGTCGGTGTACGAGCTGACGCGCATGCCGCGCCACGCCTCGTCGTAGTCGTGGTTCTTGCGCTTCATCAGCTCCAGAGCCTCGTGGGCATAGCGGTCGTAGAGCGTCATCGCCTGGCGGTTGTCGATGTCGACCGAATCGGCAAAACCAAGCTCCAGCTGGATGAGCCCCACGATGCCGTAGTTGATGAGTCCGACGAACTCGGGTCTGATGCCCTCGCCGACGAACGACTCCTTCTTGATCTCGAGTGAGCGGATGCGCTTAGCCTTGATGAAGAGCTGGTCGGTCAGCGACGACGGGCGCAGGATGCGCCACGATGCGCGGTAGTCGTGCAGTTTCTTCTCGAACAGCCCGCGACATTCGCCGATGGCTTCCTCAAACTGAGTGTTGGTCTTTTCGAATTTGTCCATAACTGGCTGCAAAGGTACGAAATAATTATGAATTACGCGCGACGAATTAAGAATTATTTCGTTTTCTGCATGCGGATGTACTTAATCTTGGCTCCTAAGGTCTGCCATTCGGCCTGGAGCGAGTCGCGGCGGGCGCGCAACTGGTTCAGCCGCACCACCTCGGGCGACCGCCCGTCGAGCTTCGTGGCGTGCTCCATGACCCACTGGTGCTGGGCGTCATGGTCGCGTCTGACCGCTTCCAGGGTGCTGTCGACCTCCGCCAGCCGCTGTTGTGCTTCGGCCAGTGCGGAGTCCTGCTTGTGCGTGAGTGCTGCCCGTCGGGCCTCGATCTCGTCACGTCGTGAGTGGTTGCCGCAGGCCGTTATCACGGCCACGACGGCGAGTGATAGTATCATTTGTTTCATATCCGCTTGCAAAATTACAAAATAAATGTGAATAGTCGGCCGAATATTCTGATTTATTTTGTACCTTTGTGGCCTGTAATTGATTTATCTTGGATGAAATTATATACTGACGACGAACTGGCAGTCATTCTTGACAAGCCAATCTTTCACCAGATAGGACGCGTGGCCGACGAACTGGGTGTGGAGTGCTACGTGGTGGGCGGTTATGTCCGCGACATCTTCCTCGAGCGCCCTAGCAATGACATCGACGTGGTGGTCGTGGGCAGCGGCATCGAAGTGGCCAGGCGACTGAAGGATCAGCTCGGGCGGAGGGCCCACCTGAGCGTGTTTAAGAATTTCGGCACAGCACAGGTGAAGATGGGCGACCTCGAAGTGGAGTTCGTCGGGGCCCGCCGCGAGAGCTACAGCCACGACTCACGCAAGCCTATCGTCGAGGACGGCACGCTGGAGGACGACCAGAACCGGCGCGACTTCACCATCAACGCGATGGCCATCTGCCTCAACGAAGGGCGCTTCGGCGAGCTCGTTGACCCCTTCAACGGACTGGCCGACCTCGAGGACGGCATCATCGCCACGCCCCTCGACCCCGAGGTGACGTTCAGCGACGACCCGCTGCGCATGATGCGCTGCATCCGTTTCGCCACCCAGCTCAACTTCCAGATCGAACCCGAGACCTTCGAGGCCCTCGAGCGCATGGCCGACCGCATCAGGATTGTCAGTGGCGAGCGCATCGAGGTGGAGCTCAACAAGATCATCATGGCCCCACATCCCAGCAAGGGCTTCGTCGACCTGCAGCGCTCCGGCTTGCTCGGCATCATCCTGCCCGAGCTGTCGGCGCTCGACATCGTGGAGCAGAAGAACGGCCGGGCACACAAGAATAACTTCTATCACACGCTGGAGGTGCTGGAGAATGTCGCGGCCCCCTCCAACCTCCCCCCACTGGGGGAGGCTGCTGCGCCATGTACCTCCGCGGAAAAAGCCTCCCCCAGTGGGGGGAGGATGGAGGGGCCTTGGCTCCGCTGGGCCGCCCTGCTCCACGACATCGGCAAGACGAAGACGAAGCGCTGGGACCCGCTGGTGGGCTGGACCTTCCATAACCATAATTATATAGGGGCGAAGATGGTGCCCCAGATCTTCCGACGCCTCAAACTGCCCATGGGACAGGAGATGCGCTACGTCGAGAAGCTCGTCGACCTGCACATGCGGCCGCAGGCCATCGCCGACAACGAGGTGACCGATTCGGCCGTGCGGCGCCTGCTCAACGACGCGGGCGACGACATCGACGACCTGATGACGCTCTGCGAGGCCGACATCACGTCGAAGAATGAGGTGAAGAAGAAGGTGTTCCTCGAGAACTTCCGCATGGTGCGCGAGAAGCTGGCCGACCTCGTCGAGAAGGACTACAAGCGACTGCTGCAGCCCTGCATCGACGGCAACGAGATCATGGCGCTGTTCGGACTGAAGCCCTCGCGCGAGGTGGGCACGCTGAAGCAATGCCTGAAGGACGCCGTGCTCGACAACCGCGTCGAGAACGAGCGCGAGCCGCTCATGGCCCTGCTTATGGAGAAGGCCCGCGAGATGGGCCTCAGGCCTGTAGTTGATAGTTAATAGTTGATAGTTTATTGTACATTGTTCATTGTACATTATTCATTAAACACCGTTCATTATGTTACGTTTCGCACTCTTCGGCAATGTCTACAGTCAGGAAGGTCCTGAGGTGGCCGCCAGACTGCTGCATGCCCTCTTCCGGAGGGGGGCGCGGGTGACGGCCGACCGCGACTACTTCGACTTCCTGCGGCGGTCGGGGGTGGCGGCCGACGACCGTCTGACGCCCTTCGGGGGCGACGACTTCGAGGCTGACTTCGCCCTGTCGTTAGGTGGCGACGGCACGCTGCTCAGGACGGCCAGCCGCATCGGGCGCCGCCAGACGCCCATCGTCGGCGTCAACATGGGGCGGCTGGGCTTCCTGGCCGACGTCAGTCCCGGGGAGGTGGAGACGCTGGTCGACAGCCTCTACAGCGGCGACTACTCCATCGATAGCCGTGCCCTGCTGTGCGTCCTCCTGCCCGGCGGACCGCTCCATGCCCTGAACGACGTGGCTATCCTGAAGCGCGACTCGGCCTCGATGATTGCCGTCGAGGCCCGCATCGACGGCGAATACCTGACGACCTATCAGGCTGATGGTCTCATCGTCTCGACGCCGACGGGCTCCACGGCCTACTCGCTCTCTAACGGCGGTCCCATCATCGTGCCGCAGACGGGCGTCATGGTCATGACGGCCGTCGCCCCGCACTCGCTCAACATCCGGCCCATCGTCATGCCCGACACGGCCACTGTCGAGCTGACGGTCCACAGCCGCAGCCACTCGTTCCTCGTCGCCGTCGACGGTCGCAGCCACTCGCTGCCCGAGGGCACCACGCTCCGTGTCGGCCGTGCCGACTACGTGGCGCGCATCGTCAAACGGCCCTCGGCCAGCTATTTCTCCACGCTGCGCGAGAAGATGATGTGGGGCGCCGACGGCCGTACCTGAGACAACGGACCTATTCTAACAACGAATTAAAACGAATTAAACGACATTTTTCGACAACGAATTAAAACGAATTGAACGAATTTTTTTCGACAACGAATTAAAACGAATTGAACGAATTTTTTCGACAACGAATTAAACGAATTAAACGAATTGCTTTGACTACGAATTAAACGAATGATTCGTGAAATAAAAATAATTAGTGAAATTGAAAAAGAATTCGTTAAATAAAAAATAATTCGTGCAATTCGTGTAATTCGTGGTTATAAAAAAGACACTCTGAACTAATTCGATGTCATAAAAAGAGAGGAATATGAACTGGAAAGAGCTGTTGCGGCGACATGAGAGCAAGTATAAGGCCGGCCAGATTGCCCGTTGGCTGTGGGCAGCCTGGCGCGGCAACCGCCTGCAGGCCGGTCTGAACGCCACGGTCGGCATCCTCGGCGTCGTGTTGTCGCTGCTCACGGTGTGGGCCATGCAGCGCGCCATGGACATCGCCCAGGGGGTGCGCGAGGGCAGCCTCTACGGGGCCGTGGGCGTGATGGCGCTTATCATCCTCTGCGAGTTCGGTGTGGGCATCTCGCGCGTCTGGATCAAGAACATCCTTGGCGTCAGGGCCCAGAACCGCATGCAGCAGCAGATGCTGGCCCGGCTGTTGCGGTCGGAGTGGCGCGGTCGCGAGGCGATGCACTCGGGCGACGTCATCAACCGCCTCGAGCAGGACGTCCGCCAGGTGGTCGACTTCCTCACCGAGACGCTGCCGTCGGTCGTCTCCACGCTGCTCATGTTCGTCGGCGCCTTCTTCTATCTGATGCAGATGGACACGTGGCTGGCCGTCGTCACCGTCGGCATCCTGCCCGTCTTCCTCGTCCTCAGCCGCTACTACGTGTCGCAGATGCGCCGCCTGAGCCGTAGCGTGCGCCAGACCGACAGTCATATCCAGAGCATCCTGACCGAGACGATGCAGCACCGTATGCTCGTCAAGACGATGGAGGCCGACGACCAGATGCTCGACCGCCTCGACTCTTCGCAGGCTGAGCTCCGCTCGCGCGTCAAGGAGCGCACGGCCTTCAGTGTGCTGAGCCACCTCGTGCTCAACACGGGGTTCTCCGTCGGCTACCTCGTCGCCTTCCTGTGGGGTGCCCTCCGACTGAGCCGCGGCACACTGACCTTCGGCGGCATGACGGCCTTCCTGCAGCTCGTCTATCGCATCCAGGGACCGGCACGCGACCTGACGCGCCTGGCGCCTGCCTTCGTCGGTGTCTTCACCGCTGCCGAGCGCCTCATGGAGCTCGAGGAGATCCCCGAGGAGGAGCAGGGCGAGCCGCAGATGTTGCCCGCACCCTGTGGCATCCGCTTCAGTCACGTCAGCTTCAACTATGGTGCTGAGGGTCAGGAGGCTACGCTCACCGACGCCAACTACGACTTCCGTCCCGGCACGTGTACCGCCATCCTCGGTCAGACCGGCTCGGGCAAGACCACCCTCATCCGCCTCCTGCTGGCGTTGATCAAACCGCAGCAGGGGGAAATAGACATTTATGCCGACGGTGCGCAGCCACCTCTCACCTCTCATCTCTCACCTCTCACTTCACACCTCTCCCCCCTCCACCGCTGCAACTTCGTCTACGTGCCGCAGGGCAACACGCTGCTCAGCGGGACGCTGCGCGACAACCTGCTCCTCGGCAACCCCGAGGCGACCGACGACGAGATGGTGGCGGCGCTGCGCATGGCGTGCGCCGACTTTGTCTTCGACTTGCCGCAGGGGCTCGACACGGTTTTTGCCGAGCAGGGTGGGGGACTCTCCGAGGGTCAGGCGCAGCGCATCGCCATCGCCCGTGCCCTGTTGCGCCCGGGTAGTATCATGCTCCTCGACGAGGCGACCTCGGCGCTGGATGCCGACACGGAGCGCACGCTGCTCCACAACCTGCTCAGCGACCAGCAGCGCACGGTCATCTTCGTCACTCATCGTGAGGCGGTCGTCGGCTATTGTGATCAGGTGATTGATCTCGGAAACAGGTAATATTGTTACTTTATTTTACATTTTGCAAACGCCTTTCAAAAAAGCGGCGCTTCTCGGGCAGAGAAGTGCCGCTTTTTGATGCGAAAAGCACCGCTTCTTTGATTGAAAAGCACCGCTTCTTGTTTAATGAATTCGTAAGGTGCTGAAAATGAATAGATTGTAAAATTGTCGCAATGCATTGTCAAATTCCTTTACAAAATATTATTGTGCGCTTATTCTCGTCTTTCATTCCAAGTGTTAAATTATAGTTAAATTCTGATGTTTTTCCTTCAATTGTTTGGTGGATTGCCGGAAAAGTCATACTTTTGCAGTGCACTATTAAGGTAGTACACCGAAAATCTATTTAAATATAATAATGATATGATTGACATCCAGAACATCACCTTCCGCTATCCGGGCCAGTCAGCGCCCGTCTTCAGCGACTTCTCGCTCCGGCTCAGCGAGAACCGCATCTACGGACTGCTCGGCAAGAACGGCACGGGCAAGTCGACCCTGCTCTACCTCATCGCCGGTCTGCTCCGCCCGCAGTCCGGTTCGGTGAATTGCGACAGTGTCGCAATTGAAAGGACGGGAGCCGCTGCGCCCGACGTCCCCGCTGGGCCCTCCCGCCCTGCTGCTGCCCCTGCCCACCGCCGCGAGGCCGGCATGCTCCGCGACCTCTTCGTCGTGACCGAGGAGTTCGACCTGCCCGCCATGACGCTCGAGGCCTATGTCCGCCTCATCGCGCCCTTCTATCCCCGCTTCAGCCGTGAGGTGCTGCAGGGCTGTCTCGACGACTTCGAGCTGCCGCTGTCGCTCCGCCTCAACGCCCTGTCGATGGGCCAGAAGAAGAAGGTCTACATGAGCATCGCCCTGGCCGCCCGCACGCCCCTGCTGCTCATGGACGAGCCCACCAACGGCCTCGACATCCCCTCGAAGTCGCAGTTCCGCCGCATCGTGGCCCGCAACATGGCTGACGACCAGACGCTCATCATCTCCACCCACCAGGTGCACGACGTGGAGCCCCTGCTCGACCATCTGCTCATCCTCTCCGACAGCGCCCTCTTGCTCAACGCCTCCGTCCAGGACCTCACCGACCGCTACGCCTTCACCCTCCAGCCCGCCGGCGCCTCCCGTCCGGTTAACGGCGGCACTGCCGCCGTTAACGCCGACAATGGCGTCCTCTACGCCGAGCCCACCCTCCAGGGCAACGCCGTCATCACCCGCCGCCGCGAGGGCGACCCGGAGACGCCCCTCAACCTCGAACTCTTGTTTAACGCCGTAACGAAAGGACTCCTCAAATGAAAAACTTCAATCCCCAACGCTTTGCGCACATGCTGTGCTACACCTTTGTCACCTCGCGCCGCACGATGATCAACGGCGTGGTCGGCATGTTGCTGTGCTACCTCTTTATGTTTATCATGGCTAACCTCAACAATGTGATGATGATGCCTGTCGTTAATCAGGCCCTGGCCATGAGCACCATCGCCACCCTCATCTTCATCATGGTCTCCGCCGCCACGCTCTTCCGGGCCGAGGAGTCGAATCAGGGGCGCGCGGCCCTGATGCTGCTGCCCGCCACGAACCTCGAGAAGTTTCTTGCCCGATGGGTCTGGCTCCTGGTCTTCACCCTCGCCGGCGTCCTGACGTTCGTCGTGGCCGACGGCCTGCACTATGCCTACCACTATGTGCTGGGCCATGAGGCCATCTCGGGCGTCGGCTGTCTGCTGCGCCTGACCGACGTCGTCTATGTCAGCGACCATCAGCGGATGACAAACCTTCTGTCGAATGCCGACATCTTCCTGGTTTTCACGGCCATCCATGCCTTCTGTCTTCTTGGCAGCACGCTGGTGCGGCGCAATGCCGTCGTCATCACGGCGGTTGCCCTCGGCGTCGGCATGGCGGTCTATCTGTGGTTGCTTGAGAATGTCCTGAGAGATCTCCCTCAAGAGCAGTTGCTGTGGGGCATCCTCGTCGTCGCTGCCGTCTGCATCGTCCTCTTCATCTGGCTGGCCTACCGCACGTTCTGCCGCTGGCAGCTCATCACCCGTAAATACCTCAGCCTATGACCTTCACGAACGACAAGGCCATCTTCCTGCAGATGGCCGACTGCCTCTGTGACGAGATCCTCGCTGGCACGTATAAGGACGACGACCGCATCCCCTCGGTGCGCGAGTATGCCGTCATGCTCGAGGTGAACACGAACACGGCCGTCAAGGCCTACGAGCAGCTGGCCCGCGAGAACATCATCTATAACAAGCGGGGCCTGGGCTACTACGTCACGCCGGGGGCCCGCGAGCAGATCCTCCGCGAACGCCGCGAGCAGTTCCTCGACCGCACCCTCCCCGAGCTGTTCCGCCAGATGCAGCTCCTCGGACTCGGCATCGAGAGCATCGTCGGCAAGTGGCAGCACCTGAACCGCTGATTGTCTAAAAATTAGACAAATTAATCATATAATCCTTATTTCTCCGGAAAAAAAGACGTAATGCTGCAACTTTATGTGTAACTTTGCCGTCAAACAGGCAAAAGCAAACGCGATGATACACTTAGAAGACGTCAATAAGACCTACTTCGGCGCTCAGCCGCTCCACGTGCTCAAGGGCATCACCCTCGACATCCGGGAGGGTGAGTTCGTCTCGATCATGGGCGCCTCCGGCTCGGGCAAGTCGACGCTGCTCAACATCCTGGGCATCCTCGACAACTACGACTCGGGGCGCTATGAGCTCGCCGGGGTGCTGATCAAGGACCTCTCGGAGCGCCGCGCCGCCGAATACCGCAACCGCATGATCGGCTTCATCTTCCAGTCGTTCAACCTCATCGGATTCAAGACGGCCGTCGAGAACGTCGAGCTGCCGCTGTTCTATCAGGGCGTCGCGCGACGCAAGCGCCACCAGCTGGCCCTCGACTACCTCGAGCGGCTGGGACTGCTCGACTGGGCCGACCACTATCCCAACGAGCTCTCTGGCGGACAGCGACAGCGCGTGGCCATCGCCCGCGCCCTCATCACGCGCCCCAAGCTCATCCTCGCCGACGAGCCCACGGGCGCCCTCGACTCGAAGACGTCGGTCGAGGTGATGCAGTTGCTCAAGGAGCTCAACGCCGAGGAGCATATCACGCAGGTCATCGTCACCCACGACCCGACGGTGGCTGAACGTACGAACCGCATCATACGCATCAAGGATGGAGTTATTGAATGAGATATGGCAGACGGCGCGGCGCAACAAACTGCGCACGGGCCTGACGGGCTTCGCCGTGGCCTGGGGCATCTTCATGCTCATCGTCCTGCTCGGCGCCGGCAACGGACTGATCAACGCCCAGATGAGGCAGTCGGACCGCTTCCTGTCGAACTCGATGATGGTGTTCGGCGGGATGACCACGAAGCCCTATAAGGGGCTGCAGGAGGGCCGCTACCTGCCGCTGAAGGACCGCGACATCGCGGCCACGCGCACCGACTTCCCCCAGACCGTCGACCACGTCGGGGCCGTCCTCTCGCAGTATGGGCAGACCGTCTCCTACGGACAGCAGTATCTCTCCACCTCGCTGGTGGGCGTCTATCCCAACCACTTCCAGATCGAGAAGACCGAGATGCTCCATGGCCGCTTCATCAACGAGATTGACATGCGCCAGAAGCGTAAGGTCATCGTCCTCGGCAACAACCAGGTGAAGGAGTTGGCCCCCTCCAACCTCCCCCCGTTGGGGGAGGCTTCTAGCGCTGAAGCATCGGGCGCAGCAGCCTCCCCCAATGGGGGGAGGTTGGTGGGGGCCTACGTCAAGGTGGGGGCCTTCGCCTTCCGCGTCGTCGGCATCTATAAGGAGCGCGAGAACGGCTCGGCCGACGCCTTCATCCCTTACACCACGCTGAAGACGATGTACGGCAAGGGCGACGACGCCGGACGCATCGAGTTCACCTTCCACGGACTGGAGACCGAGCAGCAGAACGAGCAGTTCGAGCGCAGCTATACGCAGCGCCTCGGGGCCAACCATCAGGTGGCGCCCGACGACGAGGACGCCTTCTGGCTCTGGAACCGCTACACGCAGTCGATGCAGATGCAGAAGGGCATCAGTATCATCCGCATGGCCCTCTGGATCGTCGGTCTGTTCACGCTCCTGAGCGGCATCGTCGGCGTCTCTAACATCATGCTCATCACCGTCCGCGAGCGCACCCATGAGTTCGGCATCCGCAAGGCCATCGGGGCCCGGCCGTGGAGCATCCTCAAGCTCATCATCACCGAGAGCATCATCATCACCACCATCTTCGGCTACGTCGGCATGCTCCTCGGCATCGCCGCCAACGAATATATGGACGCCACGCTGGGACATACCAAGGTGGACGCCGGTCTTTTCAAGGCCACGATGTTCGTCGACCCCACCGTCGGCATCGACGTCTGCATCGAGGCCACCCTCGTCATGATCCTGGCCGGCACCATCGCCGGTCTCATCCCAGCCATGAAGGCCGCCCGCATACGTCCCATTGAAGCTCTAAGAGCAGAATAGTCTGTATTCAAAAGCCTAAAGTCAAACATGCGTATAGATATCGACAATTACCGCGAAATCCTCGACACCCTGACCCGTAACAAGTCACGCAGCTTCCTCACGGGCTTCGGCGTCTTCTGGGGCGTCTTCATGCTCGTGGCCCTCATCGGCGGCGGGCAGGGACTGAAGGAATTGCTGAACAGCAACTTCGAGGGCTTTGCCACCAACTCCGCCATGGTGTGGGCGCAGTCGACGACCAAGGCCTACAAGGGCTTCCGCAAGGGCCGCTATTGGCACATGGACTATAAGGACGTCGGCCGCCTGCGACAGCGCATCCCCGAGCTCGACGTCGTCTCGCCCATGCTGTTCTCCAACGGCGGCACGGCCTACTACGGCGACCGCAAGTCGACGGTCGGCGTCAACGGGGTCGAGGCCGACTATCAGAAGGTCAACGAGCCCAAGATCTACTACGGCCGCTACCTCAACGACATGGACATCGCGCAGCGCCGCAAGGTCTGCGTCATCGGCAAGAAGACCTACAAGGAGCTCTTCCCCGGCGGCGGCGACCCCTGCGGCAAGTTCATCCGCGTCGACTCCATCTACTATCAGATTGTGGGCGTCGACTACAACACGACGGGCGGCATATCGTTCGGCTCGGAGGCCGGCACGACGATGCTGCTGCCCATCACCCTGATGCAGCAGACGTATAACCGCGGCACGTCGGTCGACATGATGGCACTGACGGGACGCCCGGGCGTGGTGATGTCGCAGCTGGCGCCCCGCATCCGCGAGACCATCGGGCGCGCCCACACCATCGACCCGACCGACGAGCAGGGCATCATGGTGTTCAACACCGAGGTGCTGTTCCAGTTGCTCGACTCGCTCTTCCGCGGCGTCAACTTCCTCATCTGGCTTGTCGGACTGGGCACGCTCCTGGCCGGTGCCATCGGCGTCTCGAACATCATGATGGTCACCGTCCGCGAGCGCACCACCGAGATTGGCATACGGCGCGCCATCGGTGCCACCCCGCGCATGATCCTCTCGCAGATCATCTCCGAGAGCATCGTGCTCACCCTCGTGGCCGGCATGAGCGGCATCCTCTTTGCCGTCATGATCCTGCAGATGCTCGAACTGGGCAACACCGAGGACGGCATCGTCGCCGCCCACTTCCAGGTCGACTTCTGGACGGCCCTCCTCGCCGCCGTCGTCATCGCCCTCATGGGCGTCCTGGCCGGACTGGCCCCCGCCGCCCGCGCCATGAGCATCAAGCCCGTCGATGCCATGCGGGATGAATAATCTCGGAATAACGTTATAACGAAATATCGAAATAACGAAATAACGGAATATCGAAATCACGGAATAACGAAGAAAAAGGAAATAAATCATGAAGAAGTATTTGAAAGTGTTTATCGCGGCATTGATTGCCCTGATCTTCATCGGGACCTTCGTGTTCCTCTGGCAGAAGAGCCGCCCCAAGGAGGTGACCTATCAGGAGTTCACGCCTGAGAAGAAGGACATCCGCATGACAACCGTCCTCACGGGCAAGATCGAGCCCCGCAACGAGGTGAACGTGAAACCGCAGATCTCGGGCATCATCACCGAACTGATGAAGGAGCCCGGACAGACCGTCACCGCAGGGGAGGTCATCGCCCGCGTGAAGGTCATCCCCGACATGGGACAGCTCTCCTCGGCCGAGAGCCGCGTCCGACTGTCGGCCATCAACCTGCAGCAGGCGGAGAAGGACTACGCCCGCCAGCTCTCGCTCCACGAGCAGAAACTGGTCAGCGACGAGGAGTTCGAGAAGACCCGCCAGCAGCTGCGCCAGGCGCAGGAGGAGAAGGCCGCGGCCGACGACGCCCTGCAGGTGGTGCGCGACGGTGTGTCGCGCTCGAACGCCTCTGCCTCGTCGACGCTCATCCGCTCGACCATCGCGGGCGTCATCCTCGACATCCCCGTCAAGGTGGGCAACTCGGTCATCAACTCCAATACGTTCAACGACGGTACGACCATCGCCACCGTGGCCAACATGCGCGACCTTATCTTCCGCGGCAACATCGACGAGACGGAGGTGGGACGCCTGCAGATCGGCGTGCCGATGAAGATCACCATCGGCGCCCTGCAGAACCTGCAGTTCGATGCCACGCTGGAATATATCTCGCCCAAGGCCACCGAGAGCAACGGCGCCAACCAGTTTGAGATCAAAGCCGCCGTCGCCGTGCCCTCCGAGGGCAACATCCGCTCGGGCTATTCGGCCAACGCCGAGATCGTGCTCGACGAGGCCCGCGGGGTGCTCAGCGTGCCCGAGAGCGCCATCGAGTTCAGCGGCGACTCCACCTTCGTCTACGTGCTTGCCGACACCGTCGGCAAGAGAACCTACACCCGCACCGCCGTCACGACGGGCCTGAGCGACGGCGTCAGCATCGAGATCCGACAGGGGCTCACCAAGGACAAGAAGGTGCGCGGCCCGCAGATCATCACCGAAACCAACGACTAAGCCGTCATCATGAAATCACCCACAACCAACGCCCCAATCGCATGAAGAAATCTGTCATCACCCTTCTTTCCTTCGCTGCGATGGCATCGCAGCCCCTGCATGCCCAGCCCGCCCCCTGGTCGCTGCGCCAGTGCTGCGACTACGCCGTGGCCCACAACATCGCCGTCAAGCAATATGAGAATCAGCGCCGCCAGCAGGAGTTGCGCCTCTCGACGGCCAAGAACTCGCGGCTGCCCGACCTCAACGGCTCTGCCGGCCAGAACTTCTCCTTCGGTCGCGGTCTGACCGCTCAGAACACGTACACGAACACGAACACATCGTCGACGTCGTTCTCGCTCGGCACCAGCGTCCCCCTGTTCACCGGCTTCCAGATTCCCAACACCATCCAGTTGAACCGCCTCAACCTCGAGGCCGCCACGAAGGACCTCGAGAAGGCCCGCAACGACATCCGTATGCAGGTGGCACAGGCCTACGTCCAGATTCTCTACGACATGGAGATCTGCAGTGTGGCCCGCCGGCAGATCAGCATCGACTCGGCCCAGGTGGCCCGTCTGGAGGCCCTGCTGGAGGTGGGCCGCGTCAGTGAGGCCGACGTCTCGCAGCAGCGCGCCGCCCTCGCCCAGAGCCAGCTCACCGCCACCCAGGCCGCCAACAACCGCCAGCTGGCCCTGCTCACGCTCACCCAGCTCCTTGAGCTGGAGACGCCCGAGGGCTTCAGCATCCAGGTGCCCACCCGTCTGCCGGAAGAGACGCTGGCCGGGGCCGACGTCATCTTTGCCGACGCCATCGCCGTCAAGCCCGAGGTGCAGGCCGAGCAACTGCGCCTGCAGGCCACGGAGAACAGTTTGAAGATTGCCAAGTCAGGGCTCTACCCCACGCTGAGCTTCTCGGCCGGACTGGGCACCAACTACTACACCACCTCGGGCTTCAAGTCCGACGGCTTCGGCAAGCAGTTGCAGAACAACTTCAGCCAGTATCTGGGCCTGAACCTGAACATTCCAATCTTCAACCGTTTTCAGACGCGCAACCAGATCCGCTCGGCACGCATCGACCGCGAGAGTCAGCAGCTGGCCCTCGACAATGTGAAGAAACAACTCTATAAGGAGATCCAGCAGGCCTACTACAACACCGTGGCCGCCCAGCAGAAGCTGAAGAGCAGCGAGACGGCCCGTCAGGCCGGCGAGGAGGCCTTCCGCCTGATGACCGGCAAGTACGAGCAGGGCAAGGCCACCATCACGGAGTTCAATGAGGCCCGCAACAACTTCCTGAAGGCCCAGAGCGACCTGACCCAGGCCCGCTACGAATATCTTTATCAGACGGCCCTCGTCAAGTTCTATCGTGGCGAAGAGTTGAGCTTCTGAATAAAAAACGGCGCTTCTCGAAGGTAATATAGGGGTATATTACTTTCGGGAAGCGCCGCTTCTCGTATATAAAAGTGCCGCTTCAAGCTCCTTGAAGCGGCACTTTGTCGTTGATGAAACTTTACTTCACGAGCACCTTCCTGACCGTGCCGTCATGGCTGACGACGATGTTCAGGCCCCGCTGCATGCCCTCGATGCGCATGCCGTTGAGGTTGTAGACGCCCTCAAGGACCTTGCCGGACATGTTGACGTCGCTGATGCCGTTCTGGATAGCCTCCTGGTACTCAGCATCGTACTGGGCCTTCAGCTCGGCCGACTTCTCGCCCTCGTTCAGGATGAACATGTTGTAGATCTGGACGCTGGAGCCGCCGCCGGCCTGGATGATGCGGACGTAGACCTCGTCGGCCTCGTTGTAGCTGCGCGTGTACGACTTCCACAGACGCTTCACGGTCGAGGTGGCCATCTCGTCGCCCAGGTTCTCCCAGTTGACGCTGTCCTTCGACACCTGGATCTGCATGCGGCCCACGTTGTCGCCGCCGGCAGCCGTGCCGACGATGGTGACCACGTCGAACGGACCGGCCCACTTCACGCGGCTCTGGATGGCGCCCGTGCAGGGCTCGCCGCTCGTCTTGCCGCCAAACTGGATGTCGTTGCTCGAGGGCGAGGCATACGACAGCAGATCGCCGGCCGTCTCAGGATTGTAGCCCGAGTCGTTGCCCGGATCCTTGCCAACGGTGAGCACCTGGAAGATCATCACCTGACCCTTCGACTTCACCTCCCACGTGGCCTCCTCAGAGGGCACATAGTACTCATAGTCGCGCTCGGGATAGGTGCTGATCTCGTCGCCCGTCTCAGGATCCACTTCGACGGTGGGCTCCTGCGTGCTGTCGTAGATGGTTACGGCATTCTTGCCCCATGAGAAGTAGTAGACGGTGCTGCCGCCGCCGTTCTGCCACTCGTCGGCATTAGCGTCGAACACGCCGATCTGGTCCTGACGCACGACGACGTCCTTCACCACGATGCGGTCGCTGACGATCTCAGAGAACACCTGGCCGCCGGCCACAGCGAAGGCCGTGAGGTTGGTCGGCAGGGTGATGGCGAAGGGCTCCGTGTACTTCATCGACTTCGTCGTGTCGTTGCCCTCGGTGAAGTTGTACCACAGGTCGACGCCCTCGGTCTCGCAGCTGAGGCTCACCATGGTCTTGCCCTCCTGATAGTCCTTGGCCACGACTGGCATAGCCGGCTGCGTGAAGATCTCGGCCTTAGCCTCGGCCACGTCGCTCAGCAGGTAGCCCTCGGCGATGGCCACAGCCTTGACGGTGGTCTCGGCCGTGACGTTGATGACGTCCGTGTAGAGGGCGCTTGCGGCGGTGGGCTCAGTGCCGTCGAGGGTGTAGAAGATCTGCGGCTTGGGCAGCGAGCTCGAGGCCATCGACAGCGTGATGTTGGTGTTCAGGTTCTTGTACTCGAGGGTGATCTTCGGGGCGGGAGCCTGCTCGATGGCGCTCTTCGAGCCCTTGGCCATCTCGAGTGCGTTGAAGAAGATCTTCTGAGCAGCGGCCGACGTGCCGAAGGGCACGTAGATATAAGCATTGTGATAGGGGTTGTGAGCGTGGATGGCAGCCACGTTCTCGTCGGAGCCGTCGATGGCGGGGACGGCGTCGCCGGCGAAGTAGTCGCCCAGACGGATGCCCTTGAACGACTCGACACCCAGGTCGACGATGTACTGTCCCTCCACTTCATGCGCGATATAGTCCTCGTCGGCCACCAGGCCGGCGAACAGCTCGTGCTTGATGTCCGTGATCAGGGCCATGCTCATGCCTGACTCATAGGCCTCGCCGTAGCCCCATGCAGCATAGAGGTCGGCATTGAGGTTGACGATGGGCACGAAGGGCATAGCCTGGCGGAGCACCTCGACGGCGGCATTGTCGGCCGACAGCTCGGGGCTGACGACCGTCACATGGTAGTCCTGCAGCTGCTCGGCCGTGACGGTGGCGGCGTCGAGGGCCGTCACGCTGTAGCTCTCGTCGGCGGCGATGGTCTGATAGGCGGCCTCGCTCGTGGCGTCGCCGGAGGTCAGGTAGCCCACCTTCGTCTTGTTGGCGTTGGGATCGTCGCCCTCGCCCACGATGATGTAGTAGATGTGGCAGCCGTTGGTCGTCTTGACAGTCATTGTGGCCACCTCGCCGTCATTGCCGGTGAGCTCCCATTCGCACTCCGTGTAGTGGGTGGGGACGGGATTGCCGGCGGTGAGGGTCAGCGAACCCGTCGAGGCGGTCAGGCTGATGCCGCGATCCTGTGCGTCGGAGTGCGACTCCACGCCAATCTTGATGGTCTGGTTCACCTCGGCCTGGAACGAGAAGGTCTCGTTCTTGCCGTTCAGCCAGATGTAGCTCGGGCCGAAGGGATGGCGGTGCTCAGGAGCATCGGCATACTTCTCCTCGTCGGTCTTCATCGTGCCGTTGTAGGTGATGACAAACTTCTTGGCAGCCGTAGCGCCGAGTTTCAGACCCTCCAGCTCGGGGATGACTTTCTCGTTGCCGCCGTTGTGCGTGCAGGCATAGCCGTCGCTGTTCTTGAAGTCGCCGCTGGCGTTCCAGTAGTGGGCTTCGTCGGCCTTGGTGGCGTCGCTCTCATAGTTGCGCCAGTACTTCGTGTCGCCAAACTCCTCCTGGTCGCCCTTCAGGGCGTTGACGGTCTTGGCACTGAACCCCTCGCGGAAGTCCCATGTCTTCCTCAGGGTCTGGGCATCAGCCTGTCCTGCGCCGAGGACGAGTGCTAATGATGCAAGTGTAAAGAATCTTTTCATCTTTCTGTTAGTTATTTAGTTAGTAATAAAGTTGTGTCTATCTAGTTAGTAATGAGGTTTCGGCTGCTTAGTCGGCAATGAAGTTCCTGAGCGCAGAAAGCGCGCTGGTGGCGCGGCCTGTGGCGTTGTCGAAGAGCGAGGCGTTGTACCAGTTGTCGGTGACGCGCTTCGTCGACCAGTCGAGCCCGTACTCGTTGGCCTCGGGGAACCACCAGAAGAGGCCGCTGACACGCGGGTGGCGCTTCAGCGTCTGGATCAGCTCGTCGGTGAACTGCTTCTGTCCGGCGTCGGTCAGGGCGTAGGCCGTGTCGTCGTCGCCCACCTTGTATTTGTAGCTGTGGCCCGTCTCGACGATCATGATGTGCTTCTCGGGGAAGCTCGTCTCCAGTTGGCTCAGGGCCATGTTGAGCGTGCTGAGCGTGCCGTGGAAGTAGGGATAGTAGGACAGTCCGATGATGTCGTAGTCGACGCCCCGCTGCTCCATCTGGTTGTAGAAGTTGCTGAGCACGCTCGCCTGCTTGACCCGCTCCGTGTGGAGCACGATCTTGGCCTGCGGGCACACCTCGCGGCAGGCCCGTCCCGCCTGTTTCAGCAGCGTGGCGAAGCGGTCCCAGCCGGCGTCGCTGCCCATGTAGCAGCGGTTGTCCTGCGTGTCACGCTTTCCCCACAACATGCCGTAGCTGATCTCGTTGCCCGTCTGGATGAAGTCGGGCGACGCGCCGGCGGCGTTCATCGCCTCAAGACACTCGCGGGTGTAGTCGTAGATCTTCTGCGCCAGGGCCGCATCGTCCAGGCCGAGCCAGCTGTCGGGTGTCCACTGCTTCGAGGGGTCGGCCCACGTGTCACTGTAGTGGAAGTCGAGCATCAGCAGCAGTCCGGCCGCCTTGATGCGCCGGCCGAGGCTGACCACATAGTCGAGGTCCTGGCGGACGCCCTGGCCCTTCTCGGTCGTGGTCGCCTTCGAGGGGTCGACGAACAGTCGGACGCGCATGGCGTTCCATCCCTCCGTCTTCAGGAAGTCGATCACGTCGCTGATGGTCTTTCCGCTGTGGTCCTTGTAGCCGGCGCCATGCTCCTCGTAGGTCGGCAGCAGCGAGATGTCGCCCCCGACGAACCGCAGTTCCGGCACGTGCATCGTGATGCTGTCGACGTTGGCCGTTGCCATGCCGTTGACGGTCGTGCCGTCTTGTGAAAATGTCAGTTGGGTTGAGGTGGATGTGCGGCCTTCATCGCAGAGATAGAACGACTGGGCGTGCATAGCAAGAGCCATGCAGGCCGCCAACAGTGCCGTCATGTATCGTTTCATTTCTCGTAGATAGTTAGTTTGTGGGCGCAAAGTTACACAAATAATTTATATATAAGAAACTTTGAACGTTAAAAATATTTGGCCATACGGAAAAAAGTGTGTACTTTTGCAATATGATGCGACCCAATCTGACCGCTCCGGCACCGCTCCTGCGCATTGCCGTGGCACTCGTCGGCGGCATCGTCGTCGGACGGGCTTTCACGTGGCCGCTGCCCTGGACCGTCCTGCTGCTGGCGGCCGTCGTCGGGGCGGCGCTGACGGCCCGCCGCCGGCCGCTGTTGCAGTCGCTGCTCATCTGCGCGGCTGTCTTCGTGCTGGGCATGGCCTCATGGAACTGGAGCAGCAGCGACGCCGACGAGCGCCGGGCCGGTCCCCTCGGCGAGTGGTTTCTCCAGCAGCGCGAGGTGTTGCTCAGCCGCTATCGTGCCGTGACAGGCGACGAGGCGCAGTATGCCGTGCTGGCCGCGATGACGCTGGGTGACAAGTCGGCCCTGACGTCCGACCTGCGCGAGACCTACAGCATCACAGGCGCGTCGCATGTGCTGGCCCTCAGCGGACTCCACCTCGGCATCATCTACATGCTGCTCAGCGTACTGATGCTGGGACGGCGGGGCTATGCCGTCACGCAGGTCGCCATCATCCTGAGCATCTGGGCCTTCGCCCTGCTCACGGGGCTGTCCACCAGCGTGGTCCGCGCGGCGACGATGCTGACCCTGTATGCGCTCTTCTCCATCGGCGACCGCGGCCGGTCGCCGCTCAACGTGCTGAGTTTCACGGCCATCGTGCTCCTGCTCCTGGACTGCCGGATGCTGTTCGACGTCGGCTTCCAGATGTCGTTCCTCTCCGTCCTCGCCATCCTGCTGTTCATGCCGCTGTTCGACCGCCTGGTGTCATTTGACTACCTCATGCGCCATCCGCTCCTGCGCTGGGTCTATCGTCTCAGCGCCGTCTCCGTCGCGGCCCAGCTGGGCGTCGGTCCCCTCATCGCCTTCTATTTCCATCGGTTCTCCACCTATTTCCTCTTGTCCAATTTCGTGGTCATCCCCGCGGCTACGCTCATCCTCTACGGAGCACTGCTGACGTTGCTCGTGCCGTCCGTGGGCGTGGCCCTGGCGTGGCTGGTGGGCGCCCTGAACAAGGCCTTAGGCTGGTTGTCGGCCCTGCCTTACGCCAGCATAGACCATCTGCAGCTTTCCCTTCTGCAGCTGCTGATGGTCTATGTCCTGGTGGGCTGCCTGTATGGCCTGCTCCGTTTCTTGATAACTCGTAGGAGAGAGGTCTGATCCTCATTTAGGCTTTATTTCGCGAGGTGTATCATTTGTGTACGGCCTTGTGTACAAGGTGTGAATCGCAAGACTTGCCATATGCATAGCGGGAAGCCTCGCGATCGACTGGTTGATGAGTCAGACCGGGGCTTCCCGCTATTTCTATGTGCGGACAGAGACCGGGCGAGGGCTACATGTGGCCCAGCCTCACTCCTAATGGTTGATAGCCTCTACGGCTTTGTCTTTCCTCGCTCGCCGGACATCTCCATGAGTCTCTAATTGAAGATCTCTGCGAGCGTTGCCTCTATGTCTTCACCACGCAGTCCACGGGCGACGATGGTGCCGTCGGGGGCGAAGAGGATGATGTGGGGGATGGCGCGGATGTAGTAGGCTTGGGTGGCTGTCTCCTGCGTATTGATGATTTGCGGATAGGTGACCTCATCGGCCTTGATGGCTTCCAGTGAGGCCGAAGGCTTGTCCCAGGCGGCTATGCCTACGACGTCCAGGCCCTTGTCCTTATACTTGTTATAGGCCGTAATGAGATTGGGGATTTCCATTCTGCAAGGGCCGCACCATGATGCCCAGAAGTCGACGAGCACATATCTCCCGCGCCCGACATAGTCGGAGAGGCGGGTGGTCTTGCCGTCGTATTCTACGGCGAAGTCCACGAACGGCTCGCCGACGGCGGGAGTGAAGTGGTCGGCTTCAGTCTTGACCTCCACCCCCATGGCGCTCAGGCCGAGCTTCATTTCGTTCCATGCATCTCCGGCCTTGACGCGCGGGCTCATCAGTTGGAGCCAGGAGGCAACCGTCTCCGGCTTGGCATGGCCGAAGACCATAGCCAAGGCCTGCATGCCCATTACGTCGTCGCTATGTCGGCGGAGTTCGCTCTGCATCAGACTGTCGAGGCGCTGCTGTCTGGCGGAATCGCCGTGCAGCAGTGGGTAAAAGTGGCCCACGAATTCCAAGAAAGCCCTGTTGAGCGGCGTCTCCGGTGCCTGATACTCTTCTGCTTCCGGGTTAAAGTGGAGGCGCATCGTTCCGTCCTCGATGATGAATGACGGGGATTGGATGGCCGGCTTTTGGCCGTCTTCCGTGACAGACTTCAAATCGAAGGAGCCCGGCTCACTGAGTGTCCCTGCCTTCGGAATCAGTCTGCCGTTGACGACGTCTAAGGTGTCAATGGCCGCATTGACCATCTTCATAGCCGACATTTCCTGATAGAGCAGCAACCTCGTGTTCAGCGTAGAGTCACCTATCGTGCCCTCTATCCTATAGTGGACCTGTGCTTGCCCCGTCGTCGCAGCGAGCGCGAGCAGAATGACGCTTCCTATTCTCATGTTGCCAATCACGAAGCTATTGCTGATTCGCGAGGGCTACATATAGCCCAGCCAGCGCAGGATGTCGTTGAGGTTGGCCACGACCATGAGCAGGATGACGATGCCGAAGCCGACGTACTCGGCTCGGATCATGAACTTCTCCGACGGTTTGCGGCGCGTGATCATCTCATAGACGAGGAACAGCACGTGGCCGCCGTCGAGGGCCGGGATGGGCAGGATGTTCATGAAGGCCAGGATGATCGACAGGAAGGCCGTCATCTCCCAGAAACGGTGCCAGTCCCACGTTGAGGGGAAGAGACTGCCGATAGCTCCGAAGCCACCGAGCGACTTGGCGCCGTCGGCCGTGAAGACATACTTCAAGTCGTCGACGTAGGAGGCCAGCACGTGCCAGCCGTACTTGATGCCGGCCGGGAAGCTCTCGAAGAAACCATATTCGCGCGTGACGGGCTCGTAGATCTGCTTGGGCACGAAGCCCAGCTTGAGGTCCTCGGTCAGCTCCACCTCGAGCGTATCAGGCTGGCCGCCACGGGCATAGACCAGCCGCACGCAGCGGATGGCCGAGCTGTCCTGGACGGTGGTGGCTGCGGCCAGCACGTCGCCCAGACGGGCCAGCTCGTCGGTCAGCTGTCCGAACGAGCTGATGTTCTTGTCGCCGATGGCCAGCAGACTGTCGCCCCGCTGCAGTCCGATCTGCGCGGCGGGCATGTCGGGCAGCACGCTGTCGACGACGGCCGGCATCATGATGCGGGCGAAGATAGGCTCTGTCTTGAGCATGTCGAGCAGATTGAGGTCGCCGGGCAGGCTCAGCTCCACCTCCTTGCCCTGGCGCACGACGGTGACCGTCTTTGCCTCAGACAGCTGGCGGAACATGTCGGCGCCGAACTTCTTCAGTTCGCCGCGGTCGGTACGGAGCAGCACGTCGCCGTCCTGGAATCCCAGGGCCTTGGCCTCTTGGTTGAACTCCATGCCCTGCGACATCTGTGACAGCGGCACGTAGGTGTCGCCCCAGTGGAACAGGATCATCGAGTAGATGAACAGCGCCAGCAGGAAGTTGACCAGCACGCCGCCGATCATGATGAGCAGGCGCTGCCATGCGGGCTTCGAGCGGAACTCCCACGGCTGTTCGGGCTGCTTCATCTGCTCGGTGTCGAAGCTCTCGTCGATCATACCGGCAATCTTGCAGTAGCCGCCTAGGGGCAGCCAGCCCACACCGTACTCCGTGTCGCTCGTCTTGGGCTTGAAGTGGAACAGCTTGCCCGTCCACTTGCCGACGGTGACGTCGAAGAACAGATAGAATTTCTCAACGCGCACGCCAAACAGCTTCGAGAAGAAGAAGTGGCCGCCCTCGTGGAGCAGCACCAGGAGGCTGATGGCGAGCAGGAACTGTAAGAGTCTGATCAGAAATATTTCCATAATCTAAGGTAATAGTGAATAGTGAAAAGTGAAACGCTCGACCTTAGGTCGCTTGCTACCGAAGGGACGCAAGAATTTGCTTCCGCACTTCTTTTCTATTCACCTATTATTATTTAATTTGTTATTTCATACATGGGATAGCGGCAGCAAATTTTTTACTTTTCGCTATTCACTTTTCCCTTAAGAAGCAGCTCCGCTGCGATGCGCCGTGCCTCGGCGTCGGTAGCGACGTAGTCCTCGTAGGTCGGTGTGGGGATGAACGTGGCGCGCTGCATCGTCTCGGCGATGACGTCGCCCATCTGGAGGAAGCCGCAGCGGTCCTCGAGGAAGGCGCGGTTGACGATCTCATTGGCCGCATTGACGATGCAGGGCATGTTGCCGCCGCGGCGGATGGCCTCGTAGGCCATCTTCAGACAGCGGAACTTCTCCATGTCAGGCTCGAAGAAGTCGAGGTGCTGCGCGCGGAACAGGTCGAGGCGCTCGCCGCTCAGGGGCAGACGCTCGGGGTAGGAGAAGGCATACTGGATGGGCAGTCGCATGTCGGGCACGCCCAGCTGTGCTTTCACTGATCCGTCCTGGAACTGCACGGCCGAGTGGACGATCGACTGCGGGTGGACGAGCACCTGTATCTGCTCGGCCTCGACGCCGAAGAGCCACTTCGCCTCGATTACCTCGAAGCCCTTGTTCATCATCGAGGCCGAGTCGATGGTGATCTTCGCCCCCATGTCCCATGTGGGGTGGCGCAGGGCGTCGGCCTTCGTCACCGTGGCCAGCTCGTCGATCGACTTCAGGCGGAAGGGTCCGCCGGAGGCCGTCAGCAGGATCTTGTCGATCGGGTTGCGGTCCTCGCCGACGAGGCTCTGGAAGATGGCCGAGTGCTCCGAGTCGACGGGCAGGATGGCGGCGCGGTTCTCGATGGCCAGGCGGCAGATCAGCTCGCCCGCCACGACCAGCGTCTCCTTGTTAGCCAGGGCGATGGCCTTATGGGCTCGGATGGCATGGATGGTGGGCGACAGTCCGGCGAAGCCCACCATGGCGGTGAGCACCATGTCGATGGGTTCGGCCTCGACGATCTCGTCCAGCGCCCGTGCACCGGCATAGACCTTCACGTCGGGCATGTCGTCCATGAGCCGCACGAGCTCGTCGCGTCGCTCCGCATTGGCGATGACGACGGCGGCGGGATGATATTGATGGGCCTGCTTGGCCAGCAGCTCCACCTTATTGTTAGCTGTCAGGCAGTAGACCTCATAGCGGTCGCTGTGCTCGCTGATGACCTCAAGGGCCTGCGTGCCGATGCTGCCTGTGGAGCCGAGGATACAGATTTGTTTCTTCTTGTTCACTTTCTCTTATCAATTAGAGTGCAAAAGTACAAAAAATATTCCGAATAGTCTGCACTTTAGCTTTCATTATTGTTGATGTTTGGAAAAATTGGCGATTGTTGGCATCTTTTTATGATTGCCCGGTTTTGTCCTGCTATAATTCTGGATGACATCTTTAGACGTCCCCAAGATGGCTGATGATGCCTCTTTTCTTTAATTCTTTTACGACATCGCGAGTGAATTCGTCAGCACCACGTGCATTCATGTGTGCACCGTCCTTGGAATACGCGTTGTTGTGAACATATTTCGGGTCATTGGAGAAGTCGAGGAGAGGTATGTCCTGTTCCTTGCAAATGTCATATATGGGTCTTAGCAGGTCTGGACTTATGCCATACCAGCTTGGAGATACGGCGAAGATTAGTTTGACGTCTTTACAGTGGTCAATGAACTTTTGTATATAATCTAATTTAAGACTGTCAAAACCAACATGCTGGTTGTCATCTCCTTTTCTTCTTATCTTAAGAGTGTCCAACTCACCTGATAGTGGAAGGAATCCCTTGGTGCCCATGCTGTTGATGGGAAGGAAACGATCAGCCATGATAGATAAGAAATTGGAATTGTATCTGTAGAGTAAACTCTTCATCTTCCATTGCTCCGTTTTGTCTACGGATTGGAATATCTCCTTAATACCCGGTCGGTCGTAATAAGACTTGAGGTATCCTAAATATTTGTGGTTGTCATCCTTCAGCAGGTCAAAGGAGTAGGTGACTTCGTATATGATAACTTTTGGCTTATAGCGCTCCTCAATCATCAGCAGGCGTCCGTAATTGAGGATGATTCCGTTGCCTCTCTCGCCGCAGTTGAAAGCCGACAGCCCGAGAGAGTCCGTCAGGATTTGCGGATTATAATGGTGGGAGGCCCTTGATGATCCAAAGATGAGAACATCCTCACTCGTCTTGTTGCAAACATAGTTTACCCTGCCGTTATTTCCGCCAATGGCATGACTCTGCATGAATGCGAAAGCCTGTCCGAGAGAAAAGTCTGCGACGACAAGTATGAGAAGGAACGACAAAGTTCTTAAGATGAATCTTTTCATGATCTTAGAAGTTTGCGTAAATAAACTGATCTGCACTGAAGACCCCTTCGAGCATGATAAGGATCATTACGAGAGTGTAGGAGCACCAGCGAACACCGCTGTTCCTGTTTTCGAAGAGCAGAAATCTGTCGGGAAGAAATTCGTCGCGAAGATCTTTCATGAAAAGAACAAGAGTAGCTGTCAGTATGATGAATAGGTTCGCTGTCTCAGGAATATACACTGTCATCGGCAATGCCGGATTGAACATCCGTGTGATGACTTTCCAAGCATCTGCCATAGTCGGCATTCGGAAGAATACCCAGGCGAAGTTGACAATCAGGAAGGTCATGATGATTTTGATGGTCTTGCCAAACCATCGATAGTTGCACCTCTGTTGCCCCAGCATCTTTTCGACAATTTGACACACACCATGAATGCAGCCCCAGACGATGAATGTCCAGTTGGCGCCATGCCAGATGCCGCTGACGAGGAAGGTTACAAAGATGTTCCAATAATTTCGCAACTTCGAGCAACGGCTTCCTCCCAATGGAATATAGACATAGTCCTTGAGCCATGTGGACAGCGAGATATGCCAGCGGTGCCAGAAGTCAGTGACGCTGACTGCAAAATATGGGCGGCGGAAGTTCTCTGTCAGTTCAAAGCCAAGCACCTTGCCGACACCTATGGCCATCAGTGAATAGCCTGCAAAGTCAGCATAGATCTGGACGGAATAGAGCAGGCTTGCCGCAAAGCAGGATAGGCCTGTGTAATTCTCGTATCTTGAAAACACCGTGTCAACGTAAAGAGCGACGCGATCAGCCACGACGACTTTCATAAACATGCCCCATAGCAACATCTTCAATCCATAGACAGCTTTGCAGTAGTCGAAGTAGGGCCGAAGTCGCTTCAGTTGTGGAATGACCAGCGAGGCCTTGTTGATGGGGCCTGACAGGATACTTGGAAAAAAAGAGACGAAAAGTGCGTAAACGAGGAAATCGCGTTCTGCCTTCTGCCGTTTGTAATAGACATCACAAAGATAGCCCAGCGCTTGGAAGGTGAAGAATGAGATGCCGATAGGTATGGCCCAGTTGAGGCCCGGCAGGTGGAAGCGTAGTCCCGCCATTGCCAGTGCGTCGCTGATGCTGTCATTGATGAAATTGAAATATTTGAAGAATGTCAGTGGCAGCAGGGTGAGCAGCACTCCCGCCGTCATGACCCGTTTTGGGTGCTTGGCCTTCTCAACGGCTATGGCTGTGGCATAAGTGACAGCTGTCACTCCTGACAGAATCAGTGCGTAGACAGGCTTCCATTGCAGATAGAGCAGATAGCTCACGACGAGCAGGTATAGGTTTCGCCCACTTGTGTGCTTAGCCGGAATGACGTAGTAGAGCAGGAAGATCAGCGGGAACAGGACAATGAAGTTGAAGGAGTTGAAAATCATACTATTACAATTCTAACAGTCCTTCCGGCAGGGCGATGGTGATTGTCTTGCAGTCGTGGTCGACGTCGGTGATGAGGTCTTCGGCGGCGGGGATGAGGCGGCCGTCCTCGAGTTCGAAGAGGATGTTGGCGGTCTGGTCGTCGACGTGGGCGATGCGGCCGACGGGTCGGCCGGTGGTGGCGTCGATGAGATCGAAGCCGGCGAAGAAACTCCAGCGGAGCTCCTCCTCGTCGTCGTGCGGGGTGAGGGCGCGGGGGAAGTAGACGTCGCAGTTGGTCAGCTCGCGGGCCCGCTCCTGCGTGTCGACGTCCTCAAGCTTGAGGATGGCGGTGGTGTCGGAGCGGAAGCGATATTCCTCGATGAAGAAGGGCACGAGGATGCCGTCGACCTCGAGGATGAGGTAGTCGGCGTCGGCGCGGTCGAAGACATCGTCGTCGAACTGGAACGACAACTCGCCCTTGACGCCGTGGGGCTTGCCGAGGCGTCCGATGCGATAGGCTTCGTCGGGCCGTATCATCTGGCCCCCCCTTCTGCCCCCGAGGGGGCTACATTAGTTTTGTTGGCAGAAGCCGGGTCTATTGAAGCCCCCTCGGGGGCCGTAGGGGGGGCTAAGCGCGTGATCTTTGCCCCCAGTGCATTGAGTCGCTGCTCGATGTGCTCATAGCCGCGGTCGATCTGCTCGATGTTGTCGATGCGACTGGTGCCGCGGGCGCTGAGGGCCGCGATGAGCAGGGCGATGCCGGCGCGGATGTCGGGGCTCGACATGCGTCCGGCGCGGAGCTGCAGCTTGCGGTCGTGGCCTACGACGACGGCGCGGTGGGGGTCGCAGAGGATGATCTGTGCGCCCATGTCGATGAGCTTGTCGACGAAGAAGAGTCGGCTCTCGAACATCTTCTGGTGGAACAGCACGGAGCCGCGGGCCTGCGTGGCCACGGTGATGAGCACCGAGATGAGGTCGGGCGTCAGGCCCGGCCATGGGGCATCGGCCAAGGTCATGATGGTGCCGTCGATGAACGACTGTATCTCGTAGTGGCGCATGTGGGGGATGACGAGGTCGTCGCCCTCCACCTTGATGCGGATGCCCATACGGCGGAACGTGTCGGGTATGATGCCGAGGTCGCTGAGCGAGACGTCCTTGATGCGTATGCCGTCGCCGATGATGGCGGCCATGCCGATGAAGGAGCCCACCTCGATCATGTCGGGCAGCAGGCGGTGGGTGGTGCCGCCGAGGCGGTCGACGCCCTTGATGGTCAGCAGGTTGGAGCCGATGCCCTCGATGTGGGCGCCCATGCGGGTGAGCATGCGGCATAGCTGCTGGACGTAGGGCTCGCAGGCTGCATTATATATAGTGGTGGTGCCCTGAGCCAGTACGGCGGCCATGATGATGTTGGCCGTGCCCGTGACGCTGGCCTCGTCGAGCAGCATGTAGGTGCCACGCAGCTGGCTGGCCGATATCTGGTAGACGCCGCGCTCAGCGACGTGGCTGAACTGGGCGCCCAGTCGCTCGAAGCCGAGGAAGTGGGTGTCGAGGCGTCGGCGTCCGATCTTGTCGCCGCCGGGCTTGGCCACGATGGCGCGGCCGAAGCGGGCCAGCAGCGGTCCGATCATCATCACCGAGCCGCGCAGGTGGGAGCACTTCTCGACGAACTCGTTGCTCTCCAGATAGTCGAGGTTGAGCGATGAGGCATCAAAGGTGAGGGCCCCCTCCAACCTCCCCCAACTGGGGGAGGCTGCTGCCCCAGAGACTTCAGCGGCTGTAGCCTCCCCCAGTTGGGGGAGGTTGGAGGGGGCCGTTACTTTAACCCCCATGTCCTTGAGCAGTTGGATAAGGTTATTGACGTCGCGGATGTCAGGGATGTTCGAGATGGTGACGGGCTCATCGGTCAGCAGCGTGGCACAGATGACCTGCAGGGCCTCGTTCTTGGCGCCCTGCGGGGTGATGGTGCCGCTCAGCGGATGGCCGCCTTCGATGATGAATGATGCCATGCCGATAGTCTTTTTATTTCTTTTTCTTGCCGTTGCGTTTGCCCATGGGCTCGGCGTCGGGCACGAAGCGCTCGAAGCTGAACGAGCCGAGGTCGAGTTGGATGATGCCGTCAGTGAAGCGGGCCAGGTCGTCGGCCACCTTCTCGTCGTCGATTGAGCCGTGGCCCCACTGCACGAGGTCGCGCTTCATCTGGTTAGCCGTCAGACGCGCCAGCTCGTCGCGCTCCTCGCCGGCCGGCATGGTCTTCAGCTTGTCCCACAGCTCGCGCACCAGCTGTCCGTAGTGGCGCAGGGGGATGCGGTTCTGCGGCAGGGGCATGGGCTCGGGCTTCGAGAGGATTTTCTCGGCACTGCTGACGTCGTAGGGCCAGTCGATGTCGAGCTGCTTGTGGCTCATCAGGTAGAGGTGGTCCCAGAGCGTCTGCTGGTAGTTGGTGTTCTCGCGTATCTGCGGCACCTTCGTCTCCATCAGCTTGACGATGGTCTTGGCGCAGCGCAGCCGCTCGTCGCGGTCGGGCAGTGCGACGGCCACGTCGACCATCTTCTGTATCTCGCGGCCGTATTCGGGCATCAGCAGCGCCTCGCGCCGGGTGTTGTAGTCTAATCCTTGTATGTTCATTTCTTCCATGTAATAGCTTTTAAATTAGCGGGTTGCGAGCGGCCTTCGCCACGAAGTCCTTCAGGTAGAACGGCTCGAAGTAGGCGACGTCCTCCGTCTGGCCGCTGAGCAGACGGCGCTCGGCCAGGGGCTGCATCCAGCGCGCCAGGGGCTCGATGCCCTCGATGAGGCGGGCGTTGGGGTGGTTGATGACGGGCATGCACTTCGCGGCGCCGTTGCCGAAGAAGTAGACGGGGTGCTCCTCGAGCCACTCGCGGTAGGTCTCGCCCGTGACCACGTCGGCCCCCACCTCGCGCACCGTGCGCAGCGCGCGGTCGTAGACGGCGGCATAGACCTCCATGCGGCGCGCGTCGATCATCGGGACGAGCAGGGCGTCGTCTTCAAGTGGGAGGTGCGAGGTGAGAAGTGAGAAGTTGCCGTCGGCGTCGGTGTGGCACGTCTTCACGTCCATCGCCTCCCTCAGCAGCACGGGCACGCAGAGCAGCTCGAGCGTGGGCACGGCGATGAGCTTCAGCTCGCGGCCGTAGCAGAGGCCCTTGGCCATCGACGTGCCGATGCGCAGGCCCGTGTAGGAGCCCGGGCCGCAGCTGACGGCGACGGCGTCGAAGGGTATGGCGTGGTTGTCGGTGAACGAGAGGGCCTCGTCGACCATCGGGCCGAGCCGCTCGGCGCTGCTGCCCTTGCGGTCGCTGTGGTCTTCCTGATGGAAGATGACGTGCGAATCCTCGCTCACGGCCACCGAGCAGACCGCGGTGCTGGTCTCAATATGCAGTATGCACGACATGTCTTTTTCTCCTTATTATATATTTAAGACTGCAAAGGTACTACTTTTTTTCAGAACGGCCGTCGCTTTTTCACAAATTAACTCTTGGAACAATGCTGCGGAAACTCACCGTGAAACTATTTTCAAGGCTTGAAAATAGATTTTCATGACTTGAAAATATATTTCCATGACTTGAAAATAAATTTTCGCGTCGTGAAAATAGTCGCGGGCTGTCGTTCGTGTGAAAAAATGCTAAGCCTTTTGGCGGTAATTATTATTTTTCGTACCTTTGCAGAAAAGTTATCATGCAATCGAAGCCAAGCGTGGATTATAAATATACAGACCCCACCCCCGACCCCTCCCCTTGAGGGGAGGGGAGAAGCGCGGCGTCATTCCCGTCGGACAGGGCGGCAGCCTCTCCTCCCCTTTGGGGAGGTCGGGAGGGGCTACTCCCCTCCCTTCAAGGGGAGGGGTCGGGGGTGGGGTCTCTAACTTTATGGGGTCTCTAACTTTAGGAATAAATATTACTCAGACAATGATAATGAAAAGAATCGTCATGACATTAGCCCTGGCGCTCGGGATGAGCACGGGGATGGCCCTGGCACAGGATTGCTGCAAGAAGGGCGATGGAGAACAGAAGAAGGAGTGCTGCGGCAAGATGAGCGCCCTCGACGCCATCATGACGCGCACCAGCGTGCGCAAGTATAAGGACCAGCCGGTGAAGCCCTGCTGCGTGGAGAAGATGCTGCGGGCCGCCATGGCCGCCCCGTCGGCCGTTAACAAGCAGCCGTGGCACTTCGTCGTCGTCACCGACCGCGAGCTCATCCGCCAGCTGTCGCGCCAGGCCGGCCAGTCGCCCCTGCTCATCGTCGTCTGCGGCGACCTCACGAAGGCCATGCAGGGCAAGGGCCAGGAATACTGGATCCAGGACTGCTCGGCCGCCACGGAGAACCTGCTGCTCGCCGCCCACGCCATGGGCCTGGGCGCCGTCTGGACAGGCCAGTGGCCCATGGACAACCGCTACAAGGAGACGCAGCGCCTGCTCTCGCTGCCCGAGAACATCGTGCCGCTGGCGACGGTCGTCATCGGCTACCCCGACGAGCAGCCGGAGCCTAAGGACAAGTGGAAACCCGAGAACGTGTCATATAATAAATACGGAGCAACGAAATGATACAGTCAATGACTGGCTACGGCAAGGCCGTCGTAGCCTTTAAGGATAAGAAGATTAGCGCGGAGATCAAGTCGCTCAACTCTAAGCAGCTCGACCTGCAGACGCGCATCGCACCGCTCTATCGCGAGAAGGAGATGGAGATCCGCCAGATGATTGCCACGGCACTGGAGCGCGGCAAGGTCGACTTCTCGCTCTGGATTGAGCGCGACGCAGGCGTCGAGGCGACGCCCGTCAACGCCGCCCTCGTGGAGAACTACTACCGTCAGCTCAAGGGTGTGGCCGAGCGCATCGGCATCCCTGAGCCCCAGGACTGGATGTACACGCTGACCCGCATGCCTGACGTGCTGGCGAAGACCGAGGTCGAGGTGCTGACCGACGAGGAGTGGGCGGCCGCCCGCCAGGCCGTCGTCGAGGCCATCGAGGCGCTCGTCGACTTCCGCCGGCAGGAGGGTGCCGCCCTGGAGAAGAAGTTCAACGAGAAGGTCGACAACATCGAGCGCCTGCTGGCCGAGATCGAGCCCTACGAGAAGGCGCGCGTGGAGAAGATCCGCCAGCGCATCGTCGACGGACTGCAGCAGATCCCTGGCGTCGAATACGACAAGAACCGCCTGGAGCAGGAGCTCATCTACTACATCGAGAAGCTCGACATCAGCGAGGAGAAGCAGCGGCTGACGAACCACCTGAAGTACTTCCGCGAGACCATGCGCGACGGCCACGGACAGGGCAAGAAGCTCGGATTCATCGCCCAGGAGATGGGCCGCGAGATCAACACCACAGGCTCGAAGTCGAACCTGGCCGAGATGCAGAACATCGTCGTCCAGATGAAGGACGAGCTGGAGCAGATCAAGGAGCAGGTGCTGAATGCACTGTGATGGGAGCCTCCCCCGACCCCTCCGAAGGAGGGGAGGGGCTGGCGCGATAGATGGTGTCATATGAAGAAGCAGTGTTTTGGGTATGAGACGGCAGGTGTCACTTATGATATTCTAAGAAGGTTTTCTAAAGACCATCGACGATATATGACACCCGCAGAGTCGGCTCTATGGGAACTGTTGCGAGGAAAACAGTTCGGCTACAGATTCCGCAGGCAACATCCCATAGGAGATTATATCCCGGACTTTGTTTGTCTGCCAAAGCGCTTGGTGATTGAAGTTGACGGAGGCTACCACTTTGTTGGGAATCAGTCATTGTCAGACCAAGAAAGGACTATTTATCTGAATCAACACGGTTTTGCAGTATTAAGGTTTACCAATGACGAGGTGATAGGAAACACAGAATATGTTATGAAAAGAATACAAGAAGTAATGGATAATCAACCCACTATTAATAAAACAGACAGTGCGCAGCCACTCCCCTCCTTCGGAGGGGTCGGGGGAGGCTTGGTCATCTTCTCTGCCCCCTCCGGCAGTGGCAAGTCGACCATCGTCAACTGGCTCATGCAGGAGCACCCGGAGCTGCGGCTCTATTTCTCCATTTCGTGCACCTCGCGCCCGCCGCGCGGCACGGAGCAGGACGGCGTGGAGTATTTCTTCCTCATGCCCGAGGAGTTCCGACAGAAAATTGAGAACGATGAGTTCCTCGAGTATGAGGAGGTCTATGAGGACCGCTTCTACGGCACGCTGAAGGCACAGGTGGAACGGCAGCTGGCGCAGGGGCAGAACGTCGTCTTCGACGTCGACGTCAAGGGTGGCGTCAACATCAAGCGCTACTATGGCGAGCGGGCCCTGAGCCTCTTCATCCAGCCTCCCTCGATCGAGGAGCTGCGCCGCCGCCTCGAGGGCCGCGGCACTGACACCCCCGAGGCCATCGAGGCCCGGCTGGCCAAGGCCGAATATGAGCTCACCTTCGCCCCGCAGTTCGACCACATCGTCGTCAACGACGACCTGGAACAGGCCAAGCGAGAAACCCTCGCACTCATCAAAACCTTCCTAAGTGAATAACCACAATGCGCCAGCCCCTCCCCTCCTTCGGAGGGGTCGGGGGAGGCCCGTCATCGCGCCAGCCACTCCCCTCCCTCGGAGGGGGCGGGGGAGGCTCATCGGCCTCTTCGGGGGGTCGTTCAACCCCATCCATAATGGGCACATCGCCCTGGCCCGCGAGCTGCGCCGGCTGGCGGGGCTCGACGAGGTGTGGCTGATGGTGTCGCCGCAGAACCCGCTGAAGCAGGGGCAGACGGATCTGATTGACGATCAGCTGCGCTTTGCCATGGCGCGCATCGCCCTCCACGGTGAGGAGGGCCTCGTGGCCAGCGACTACGAGTTGCACCTGCCGCGCCCCAGCTACACATGGCACACGCTGCAACGTCTGCGCGAGGACTATCCGCAACACACCTTTATATTATTAATAGGTGGCGACAACTGGGAGCGCTTCCCGCAGTGGTTTCGTGCTGACGACATCGTCCGCGAATACCGCATCGTGGTCTATCCCCGACGTGGCAGCGACATCGACCGCATGGTGCTGCCGCCCACCGTCACCGTCGTCGACACGCCGCTGCTCGACATCTCGAGCACCGAGATCCGTCAGCGGGTGCGTCGGGGGGAGAGCATCAAAAACAGCGTACCCGAGGCTATCGCGCCTCTGGTACGCCGTCTGTATACTTAGTTCTTATTCGTTTCGAATGCTTGGAGCGGCGTCTTATTTGTGCCGGTCCGTTCCCATCCATTTCCTGATGCGCCGCTTGATCGACTTGCCGATGTAGCTGAAGTTGCCCTCGCGCAGGTTGAGCCATAGCTCCTCCAGCGAGTAGCCGATCTTCGTCAGGGGGTGGTTCCATGCGTAGGTCTTATAGAACCGCTCCTTGTAGTCGACATCCTCAATGACATACTTCGGATGGCGCAGGGGGAACTGCAGCTCGTGGCGCTTCATCGTGAAGATGCGGCGCAGGCCGCGCGGCATCGTGTAGAGCGAACCGCCGAAGTGGGTCGAGTCGGCCGAAGCCCCCATGTTGTTGATGAGGTTCTTCGACGGCAGAATGGCCAGCCCCGAGTGGAGCAGCATGTCGGCCCAGAAGATGCTCTCGTAGTACTCCTTGCCCGTAGCGCGATGGTTGCGGAACATGGCGATGGCATCGCGGCGGTAGTCGCGCTGGCGCACCAGGGCCTCGAGCCGCTTCATGCTGTAGGCGTCGTCCAGGAATCGGTAGTCGCCCTCCCAGCGGTCGATGACGCGCCGCCACGACGCCCATCCCCAGATGGAGAACACGGAGGTGAAGAGGTAGTCGTAAGGGCAGTCGGGCGTCACCTCGTCAGTGTTGAACCCGGCAATCATCGTGATGCGCTCGTCGTGCTCATAGCGGTCGAGCATCTCCTTGCAAAAGGGGAAGAACGACTGCGACGGCACGTCGTCGTCCTCGAGCACGATGCACTTGTCGACCATCGAGAAGGCCCATTTCTGCGACACGTATTCGGCGGGGTCGCAGCCCAGGTTGCGCTCCTGATAGTTGCGGTGCACCTCGCACTCCCAGTCGATCTCGTCGTCGCTCACAATCCGGCGGCAGGCCTCGATGCCCGCCATGTCGCGCTCGCCGCGCGGCCCGTCCTGGAAGAGGAACAGCTTCGAGGGTCGTGCCCGGCGCACCTCGTCGAACACTTTCTGGAATGAGTCGGTGCGGGTGAAGAAGAGCATCAGCACCGCCACGTCGATCTTTGCGGGATGTTTAGTCATAGAATTCAAGGTTGTTGGCATGATGTTGTAGCTTGTCGAGGTCGGGCAACTGCATGTAGTCGCCAAACTGCGTCTGCAGCATGTGGTGGCTGTTGCCCGGCACGGAGAGCCGGAGACCCTCGAAGTCGTGGGTCGTCAGGGGGAAGATGTCGGCCTCGTCGTAGACGATATGGAAGGGGATGCCGTAGTCGTAGGTCAGCGTCTTGCCGCCCGTGAGGCGGCTGACGAGGCGCAGGAGGGGGAACGTCGCGTGGCGGTTCACCCACGTGATGAGCCTGATCTTCCACATCACCTTGCGGGGGTCGCGAGCCTTGCGGAACATCTTGAACGTGTGGCCCTGCAGGGGGTGGGCCAGCCGCTGGGCCCAGGGCTGCACCCGCTCGAAGGGAAAGATGTCGATGAAGATACCGCGCTCGCGGAACACGCGGTCGTAGTTGGCTTCGTCGACGAACGATCGGCGGTCGCGCAGCTTGGCGTAGAAGTAGAAATAGTTCGGGTCGGTGTCGTTGCTCTGCAGGGCGATGTGGGGGGGCAGCTCATCCGGCAGCACCTTCATCAGCCGCACGTAGTCCTTGTGGAGCAGCCCTACGTCGAGGTCGTCGTCCCAAGGGATGAAGCCGTTGTGGCGGATGGCACCGAGGAGCGTGCCGCCGTAGAGGAAATATGGGATGTCGTGTTTACGGCAGATGCGGTCGAGCTCGGCCATCATCCCGAGCATCACCATCTGCTGCCGGCGCAGAGGGGAGCCCTCGGGGTTGAAGCGGGCTTTCAGCTCCTGCGCATTAAACGTGGTTTTATCTTCCATCTCAGCTTTGAGGTTTTAAAGTGTTGCAAAGTTAGTAATTTTTTCCCAAAAACCAAAGGATTATCAAATTTTATGTTTACCTTTGCAACATAATTATTTCAAATAAAACTATGACGATAGGATATACGACGGGTGTCTACGATCTTTTTCACATCGGGCACCTCAATCTGTTGAAAAATGCCAAGGGCATGTGCGACAAGCTCATCGTCGGCGTCACCGTTGACGAGCTCGTGGCCTACAAGGGCAAGCAGGCCATGATTCCCTTTGAGGACCGCATCGAGATCGTGCGCAGCATCAAGTATGTCGACGCCGCCGTGCCGCAGTACGACATGGACAAGCTGACGGCCTGCAAGAAGCTCGGCGCCCAGTTCCTCTTCGTGGGCGACGACTGGTACGGCACGGAGAAGTGGCAGCAGTATGAGCAGGAGTTCGCCGAGGCCGGCATCAAGATTGTCTACTTCCCTTACACCAAGGGCATCTCGTCGACGAAGATCAACGAGGCCCTGAATGCCGTCAGGAAACATGACTTAACCGACGTAAAATAACAACGCTATGACAGACAAGGACTTTTGCCTCAGTTCCTACATCGCCTTCCGCTACATCTGGAAGGACGGCGTGGACTTCGCCGAGGGCTTCCAGCACAAGAATTTCCGGCCGCTGGACGACGACAAGCGTATCCCGGTCAAGACCTCGGAGGACATCGACCGCGAGATTCAGAAGCAGTTCGACCGCCTCTACGACAAGTACGACAACATCGGCATCCTGCTCTCGGGCGGCATGGACAGTGCCAACCTTGCGGCCTACCTGCGTCCGGGCAGCCATGCCTACACCTTTACCTCGGCATCGGGTGAATTCAATGCCGACGTGGAGCGGGCCAAGCGCTACTGCGCGAAGTGGCAGCTGAACCACCATCTCATCGACATCACGATGGCCGACTACGAGCAGTATGCTCCCATCGTCATGCGGCATAAGTTTGCGCCTGTCCATTCGATAGAGCCTCAGATCTACAAGGCCGCCATGATGGGCAAGGCCGACGGTGTGCAGCTGATGATCGTCGGCGAGAGTGCCGACCTCATCTTTGGCGGTATGGACAAGCTCATCTCGCCGCAATGGACCTTCGATGCCTTCGTGAAGCGCTACACCTTCCTCGACCCGGCGCTGGTGCTCACCCATCCCGTCAGTCAGGCCGAGCTGTTCGAACGCTACCGGCAGGGCGGCGACGGCATCGACGTGATGCGCTTCATGGACGAGGTGTTCGCCGTGGAGAGCAGCGGCTCCTACCTGAATGCCTTCGGAGCCGCCTGGATGCCCTATTATGATCCTTATGCCTGCCTGGTGATGGCCGATCCGCTCGATATGCAGCGCGTCCGTAGCGGTGAGCCGAAGTATCTCGTGCGTGGACTCTATGCCTTGAAGTATCCAGAACTGGAGATACCTTTCAAGATCCCCATGCCGCGGCCCGTCGATGCGGTCTTCCGCGACTGGGCAGGGCCTACGCGCCCGGAATTCCGCCGCGACATCCCCATGCAGCAGCTCACGGGCAACCAGAAGTGGCAGCTGTGGTGTGCGGAGCAGTTCCTTAACAGTCTGTCGGCATGAGCCATCTCTATTATCCGAGAACCCTGAGCGGTGCACCCGAGTATATCTTCGAAGGCGTCAGCCCGGAGAGCGACCTGGTGCTCCGTCCTGACTTCACCCGGCAGCCGAAGTCGTTCTGGCGCAAGGTGCTGAAGTTTCTGCTTGTCGGCAGGGCGCCCCTGAGCGGCCGGCTCGTGGAATGGATCACGGGCTACAAAGGCTATTCGTGGTTGCCGATGTTGCACTCGGATGACCGCCTGCTGGTCGACGGGGTGACCAATCTGCACACGCTGAAGGCCATTGCATGGCTGACGCCGAAGGGGGTCCGTCGGTTTAACTACTTCAATAACTGCCTGCATTTCTACTTCCCGGAAAAGGAGGTTGGCCGCCGGACGGCCTCGATGCGGAAGATGGGCTACGGGCTGATGACCTTCGACCCGGAGGAGGCCGCCCGCTACGGGATGACCTACACGGAGCAGTTCTTCCGCTATCCGGAAAAGACGGAGACGGCCGTGAAGTACGACTTCTTCTTCTGCGGCGTGCAAAAAGACCGGCTCCAGCGGCTGACCCGCCTGAAGGCGCAGCTGGAGTCAATGGGCTTCCGCTGCCTGTTCATCGTGGTGCCGCCTGACGACATGATCACCTATCGGCAATATCTGAGCCACGTGATGGAGAGCCGCTGCATCGTCGACCTGATGCAGGAAGGCCAGGCCGGACTGACGCGCCGGCCGGTCGAGGCGCTGTTCTTCGGCAAGAAACTTCTCACCGAGAATGTCAGCGTGGCCGATTACGACATCTATCGGCCCGAGAATGTATTCATCCTTGGCAAGGACTCCTTCGACACGCTGCGCCAGTTCGTCGAGAGCCCGTTCGCTTCCGACGAGGCGCTTGTCGCGACGAAACGGCGTTATGAGGTGAACCACTGGCTGAAATATTTCAAATGAGGACTGCATGGCGGAGACACTGAAAGAAAAGACGGCAAAGGGCATTTTCTGGGGCGGACTCAGCAACATGGTCATCCAGGGGCTTAACCTGCTGCTGGGCATCATCCTGGCGCGAAAGCTCTCGGCCGACGACTATGGCATGGTGGGGGTGCTGCTCATCTTCTCCAATGTGGCCGGGGCCATTCAGGAGAGCGGTTTCACGTCAGCCCTCGTCAACCGCGAAGCGATCCGCCATGAGGATTATAATGCCGTCTTCTGGTTCAATCTCGCTATGGGGGCGGGCCTCTATCTGCTGTTGTTCCTTTGTGCCCCGCTGATTGCCGCCTTCTTCCATCAGCCCGCGCTGACCAGCCTGGGCCGCTATTCCTTCCTGAGCGTTTTCTTCTCCAGCGTGGGCGTCGCTCATAATGCGATGCTCATCAAGCGCCTGCGGGTCAAGCAGAATGTCATGGTCCAGATGATCAGTCTGGCCGTCTCGGGCGTCGTTGGCGTCAGCATGGCCTATAGCGGCATGGCCTACTGGGGCTTGGCCACCCAGACGCTGGTCTACATCGTCGGCGTGTCGGCAGGGCGTTGGATATGCTCCGGCTGGAATCCCTCCCTTCCTGTCGATTTCAAACCCTTGCGCAGCATGTTCGGCTTCAGTGTGAAGATGCTGGCGTCGAATCTGGTCACTCAGATCAACAACAACATCCTCACAGTCATCATGGGCCGATACTACCACGAGCGCGAAGTGGGCTATTACAATCAGGCCAACAAGTGGAGCTATATGGGCTACAACAGCTTGCAAGGTATGATCAACGGCGTCGCACAGCCCGTGCTGCGCCAGGTGGAGGACGACGAGGCTCGCCAGCTGCGCGTTTTCCGCAAGATGCTGCGGTTCACGGCTTTTGTGGCCATGCCCTGCATGTTCGGCCTGTCGCTGATTGCCCCCGAGCTCATCGTGATCGCCATCACCGACAAGTGGAGTGCGAGCGCCTCGCTGATGCAGGTCATCTGCATCGGCAGCGCCTTCCTGCCGATCCAGAACCTGATGTACAACCTGATTGTCAGCAAGGGGCGGTCTGACATTTGTCTCCGGGTCACAATAGCCTACGGGGTGCTGCAGTTGGCCGTTGGGCTGATTTGCAGCCGATTCGGTGTCCGGGAGATGGTCTGTGCCTATACGGTCGTCAATGTCGTGTGGGTCGTGGTGTGGTGGTCGTTTGTCAGGCGACTGATTCCCCTTGGCTTCTGGCGCACGTTGAGCGACATCGTCCCCTTCTGCCTCGTCGCAGCCGTGAGCATGCTGGTGGCAGCGGCCGTCGCCTCGTTGCTGCATGGCGATTGGCTCGTGCTGACTGCCAAGATTGTGGTGGCTGCGGCCTGCTATGTGCTTAGCCTTTATCTCTTGAGGGCTCAGGTGCTGAGGGAATGTATAACCCAGTTGAAGGCGATACTGCAAAAGAAGAGAGCCGGGTAGGCGGTTGCCTCCTGGCTCTCTTCTTATTTTATTCTGTAGCTTATCTTATCCAACCTGGCTGCCAGGCTTGACGTCCTTCGTCGTGGTGACGACGCTGAGCGTCTCGTCGGCGTCGACGGCCGAGAGGATCATGCCCTGGCTCTCGATGCCCATCATCTTGCGTGGGGCGAAGTTGGCCACGAAGAGAATGCGGCGGCCGACGAGCTCCTCAGGATTCTCGTAGAAGGCGGCGATGCCCGAGCAGATGGTGCGGTCCTGTCCGCTGCCGTCGTCGATGGTGAACTGCAGCAGCTTCTTCGACTTCGGCACCCGCTGGCACTGCTTCACCAGTCCGACGCGGATGTCGAGCTTCTCGAAGGTCTCGAAGTCCACGTTGTCCTTGATCGGGGCAGCCTTGTGAGTAGCCATCTCGTTGGCCTTCTTCGTAGCCTCCAGCTTGTCCAGCTGCTTCTGGATGGTCTCGTCGTCGATCTTCTCGAACAGCAGCTGCGGCTCGTTCAGCTGATGGCCGGCGGGCAGCAGGTCGACCGATCCGAGCTGCTCCCAGTCGAGGTCGTTGGTGTTGATGAGCGAGCGCAGGCGGTTCGACGAGAAGGGCAGGAACGGTCCGAAGGCGATCGAGAGGTTGGCCACGATCTGCAGACAGATGTTCAGGATGGTCTCGCAGCGCTTCGGGTCGGTCTTCCAGACCTTCCACGGCTCGCACTCCGTGATGTAGCGGTTGCCGATGCGGGCCAGGTTCATGGCCTCGAACTGGGCGTCGCGGAACTTGAACTGCTCCAGCAGCGACTCGATTTTCTCCTTCACGTCCTTGAACTCCTCAATGGCCTTGCGGTCGACGTCCAGCAGCTCGCCACGCTCAGGGACGATGCCCTCCCAATACTTCTGCGTCAGCTGCAGGGCGCGGTTGACGAAGTTGCCGTAGACGGCCACCAGCTCGTTGTTGTTGCGGTCCTGGAAGTCCTTCCACGTGAAGTTGTTGTCCTTCGTCTCAGGTGCGTTGGCCGTCAGCACATAGCGCAGCACGTCCTGCTTGCCGGGGAAGTCGACCAGATACTCATGCAGCCAGACGGCCCAGTTGCGCGACGTCGAGATCTTGTCGTTCTCGAGGTTGAGAAACTCGTTGGCCGGCACGTTGTCAGGCATGATATAGCCGCCGTGGGCCTTCATCATGACGGGGAAGATGATGCAGTGGAAGACGATGTTGTCCTTGCCGATGAAGTGGATGAGGCGCGTGTCGTCGTCCTGCCACCACTTCTGCCACGAGCCCCAGCGCTCAGGGTCGCGCTCGCAGAGCTCCTTCGTGTTCGACACGTAGCCGATGGGGGCGTCGAACCAGACGTAGAGCACCTTGCCCTCGGCGCCCTCCACGGGCACGGGGATGCCCCAGTCGAGGTCGCGCGTCATGGCGCGGGGCTGCAGGTCCATGTCGAGCCACGACTTGCACTGTCCGTAGACGTTCGGGCGCCACTCCTTGTGCTCCTCCAGGATCCATTGCTTCAGCCACTCCTGATATTCGTTCAGGGGCAGATACCAGTTCTTCGTCTCGCGGAGCACGGGCGTCGAGCCCGAGATGGTCGACTTCGGGTTGATCAGCTCCGTGGGCGAGAGGTCGCGGCCGCACTTCTCGCACTGGTCGCCGTAGGCCCCCTGGTTGTGGCAGTGGGGGCACTCGCCCGTGACGTAGCGGTCGGCCAGGAACTGGTGGGCCTCCTCGTCGTAGAGCTGCGTCGTCGTCTCCTCAGTCAGCTTGCCCTCATCGTAGAGCTTGCGGAAAAATTCTGCGGCAAACTGATGGTGCGTCTTGCTCGTCGTGCGCGAGTAGACGTCGAACGAGATGCCGAACTCGTCGAACGAGTCGCGGATCATCGCGTGGTAGCGGTTGACGACGTCCTGCGGCGTGATGCCCTCCTTGCGGGCGCGGATGGTGATGGGCACGCCGTGCTCATCCGATCCGCCGATGAACATCACCTCGCGTTTCTTGGCTCTGAGATAACGCACATAAATGTCGGCCGGCACGTAGACGCCGGCCAGGTGTCCGATGTGAACGCCACCGTTGGCGTAGGGCAGGGCCGACGTCACGGTGTAGCGCTTGTACTGTTTCTTCTGTTCCATTAATTAAATTTTGTTTTTCTTATTTGTCATCATAATGCCCCCATGCCTGTAGAACCTCTACATGCACCTCCGTATCAAACACTCTGTAGACGAGCCGATGCTTCTTCGTAATGCTGCGCGACCATCGGTTCTCGGGCTTTCCTTTCAGGGGCTCGGGATGGCCAGTACCTGACAGGGGATGCTCTTTCAGCTCGTCGATAAGCTTACTGGCTTTCTTATAAGCAGCAGGTTCCGACTGCTGAAGTTTGAGAAGGTCGCGAATTGATCTCGGAGAGAAAATCAGTTTATACATTCAGCCTATCCTCCTCAGGAATTGGTCCAAAGATTCGTTCGGGAGCATTGTGATTCCCTCTCCTCTCTCAATCTGTCTTTCAGCCTCCTCGATGCCTGCAAAGAATTCCTCTTTGGTCATCAGCGTGGGGTCGGGCTTCTTTGCCACCAGCTTCTTGATGTATTTCATGAGCTGTGCCGACAAAGCCTCGTCCTCAGCAATGATACTCAGGTCGCGCAGAAACTCAGCGTTCAGTTGTAATGTGTTCATTGTGTCACCTTTCACTTTTCACTATTCACTATATTGACGTCCATGCGGTTGAAGGGGAACATGAAGCCGCCGTTCTTCAGCGTCTGGTAGACCGTCTCGTTCATATAGCCGGCGACGGTCCAGTAGTCGGCCGACTTGCACCACTGGCGCGTCGTGGCCACGCAGCCGCTGTCGCCCAGCTTCGTCAGTCCGATCCAGGGCGCGCTGACGACGTCGCTGTCGCTGACCGGTCCCTGCATGATGAGCGGCGAGGCGGCCTGAATCTTGCCGATGGCCGCCTTCACCTCGTTCAGGTCGGCCCCGTAGGCAAACTGGAAGTCGAGGTCGACGCGGCGATAGGGCTCCGTCGAGTAGTTCTTCATTGAGCCCGTCGACAGTCCGCCGTTGGGGATGATGATGGTCTGAGCGTCGAGCGTGCGGATGATGGTGTTGAAGATCTGGATCTCCTTCACCGTGCCGGCATAGCCCTGCGCCTCGATATAGTCGCCCACGCGGAAGGGCTTGAACAGCAGGATCATCACGCCGCCGGCGAAGTTCTGCAGCGTGCCGCTCAGGGCCATGCCGATGGCGACGCCTGCCGATGCGAAGAGGGCGATGAACGACGACGTCTCGATGCCGAGGACGGAGATGATGACGATGATGAGGCAGAACCACAGCACGACGCGGACGATGCTCGTCAGGAAGGTGTAGAGCGTGCGCTCGACGTTGGCGCGCTCGAGCAGCTTGGTGATCAGGCGCGTGATCCACTTGATGAGGAAGCTGCCGATGTAGTAGACCACGATGGCCACGATGAGGTTCTTGACGAACCCGAAGGCCCACTGACCCAGCATGCTGTAGGTCTCTGGCGAGAAGATCTTGTCAATCATATTGTCTGGCTTGGTTGAAAATTCGCGTGCAAAGGTACTAATAAAAAATGAAATATGCGTATGGTCGGCCTCTTTTTTTCTTCGTCAGACCATGTCGAGCAGCTGGCCGAAGTGGCTGATCTGCACCATCCGCTCGTGGTCGAAGTGCTCCGTGTGCTCCAGCTCCCACGTCACGTGGAAGGGGATATAGACGCCCCAGGCGCCGATGGCCAGGGCCGGCGCGATGTCGCTCTTGAGCGAGTTGCCCACCATGAGCAGCTCCCCGGGGGCGATGGCATAGCGGTCGCAGAGTTCGCGGAACTCGCGCTGCGTCTTGTCGCTGGTGATGACCACGTCGTCGAAGTAGTCCTTCAGCCCCGACCGCTCCAGCTTGTGCTCCTGGTCGAGCAGCTCGCCCTTTGTGAAGCAGACGAGCTTTTGAAGTGAGAAGTGAGAGGTGAAAGGTGAGAGGTGGGCTGGCGCATGAGTGTCGTCCACATAGTGTCGCAGCTCTTCTAGCGTCTCCTTGACCTCGGGCAGGGGGGTGCATGGAAACTCGTTGAGCGTGTAGCACAGCTGCTGAATCTCGCTGACCTTCGCGGCCGGCATCTCGTAGTGGCTGGCGCGCAGGGCCGTCTCGATCATCGACAGGGTGAAGGCCTTGGTGCCGAAGCCCAGCAGCGGCATGTTCTTGCGCTCGGTGGCGAAGAGCTGGCGGGCGGCCTCCTCGCGGGTGCCCGTCCAGGGCAGCAGCTCGGTGTAGAGCTGCTGCATGACGCGCTCGAAGTGTCCCTGGCAGTCCCAGAGGGTGTCGTCGGCGTCGAATGCAATGATTTTGATATTCTTATTCATCATAGATCTCGAATGTGGCGGGCAGTCCTGACAGGTGGACGTCGCGCTCGCGCTCTGCATCGCTGCTCAGCCGCAGGTACCACGCAGGGGGGAGCACTTCCCAGGTGAGGGGTGAGGCGCCGGTGGTGGGAGGGCGGAGGTCGAGCGTCGCCTCCATGTTGGGGAATCCGCCCCCTGTCTGCTCGCTGAATTCCTGCTGATCCTTCGTCACCTCGCCGTCAGTGTTGGCGAAATACATCTTATACGTCACGCGGGTGGGGTAGAGCGTGCCGTCCGGGCGCAAGGCATACATGACGCGATAGTCGCGCGTCCACTGCGTCACCTTGTAGCCCGACATCAGCTGCGCCATGCTGTAGAGCACGGCCGACATGCGCTCGTGGCGGTTCGTGCGGGTGCCTGTCTGGCGGGTGGCCTCGAGGATGACGCAGCGGGCCGTGTCGATGACGATGCGGCCGCGGTCGTCCGTGCGGTTCTTCGAGCGGAAGAGCAGTTCCACCTCCGCCTTCGTCTGTCCCTGGAAGTCAGGGTTCTCGCCCCATTTGTGCGACGCGATGAAGCCGTTGTCCAGCTCCATGACAAAGTCCTCGTAGAGCATGCGGCGCAGGTTCTGCGTGTCAGTCAGCCGCGTCGTGTCGGCGCTCGTGATGTGGCTCGTGTCAGCCGCGATGGCGTAGCGCTTCTGCCCTTCCGACCGCATGGCCATCAGCCCCGTCAGGTGGTAGCGGTAGAGGCTGTTCGTGCCGATGCTCTGCGTCCGGTAGCTGAAGCCGAGCGTGTCCCGGCGCGAGAAGTAGCGCTCCTCCTTCGTCCTGACCACCTGGCGTAGCTTGCGGCGGATCCACTCCGGCTCCTTGTTCGTCACGACCACCTCGGCCGTGCTCCTGTATCGCGGCTGCATCCAGATGGTGTCGCTCAGCCGGCGCACCGTGGCCGGCTCGTAGTTCAGGTGCGAGACGGTCAGCCGTCGGAACTCAAACGCCACGCGCGCCACGCCGTCGAGGCCGCTGATGGCCGAGCGGAAGCGCCCCTGCTCCTTGGTGTAGAGCGAGGCGTGGGCGATGGGCGCACGCGTCACCGCGTCGGCCACCACCGTCGTCCTCGCGGTCTGTCCCCACGCCGTGAGCACAGCCGTCCAAGCTATCCATAACAGCAGGAATCGTCTCATCTGGCTTCTTCTATATAACTAATGGTTATTTCACCGCTATGCAGTAGGAGGCGACGTGTCTCACGTCGCAACAAGCTGCCAGATCGCGACGTGAGACACGTCGCCTCCTACTTGTGCGCTGCAAAGTTACGACTTTTTTCCCTTTTTTCAGCAGGAATGTCTTTTTTATTTTCGTATCGACCAGAGAGAGCGGACAGAACGGCCCCCGGAAACTCTCGTCACGTCGTGACGGCATGAAACCACGTCGTGACGGCATGAAATCACGCCGTGACGCCATGCCATCACGACGTGACGAGAGTTTCCGGCATGCCTCGCGCTGCCAAATTTCACATTATTTTTAGCATAAAATCGTGTTCCGTTTCGAAAAAAATGCGTAACTTTGCCCCCGAATTATGTGAATGAACTAAAAACTAACATACTAATAAACAATGAGACGTCTACTGCTACTGGCAATCTTGACATTCGCTTTCACAGGAGTAACCCATGCCCAGCGCTTCACCGACAAGGTGGACCGCGGCCTCGTGGCCGTCCCGTCGAACAACGGCGGCTATCTGGTGTCATGGCGACTGATGGGCGAAGAATACTACGATACGAAATACAACCTCTATCGTGACGGCGCCCTCATCGCCTCCGACCTGACCAAGACCAACTTCCTCGATGCCTCGGGAAAGGCGGCGTCAGTCTATCAGGTGGAGCCCGTCGTGCGCGGCAAGTCGCAGGGACTGTCGGACGGGGTGAAGGCCTGGGCACAGCAATACCTGTCGGTGCCCGTGCTGCCCGTGGTCAACCGCGCGGGCAAGACCATCGGCAACGCCGTGACCAACGGCGATAGCAACACGTCGGGCTATATCCTGAACGATGTCACCTTGGCCGACGTTGACGGCGACGGCATCGTCGAGTTCATCGTCAAGCGCAACAACGTGCAGGGCAACCTGACCAGCGAGGGCAACAAGACCGACTTCAACCTCTACGAGTGCTACAAGATGGACGGCACCCGCCTCTGGTGGATCGACCTGGGACCCAACCTCATGGCCGGCCCTGACGAGCAGTGGGACATGATCGGCTACGACTGGGACCAGGACGGACGCGCCGAGATGCTGATGCGCGCCGCTGACAACATGATCATCCACACGGCCTCGGGCCGCACCATCAACATCGGCGACATGAACTACTATGCGCCGCGATTCGAGTACACCCGCAACGGCCGCGAATACCTGCTCTACTTCGACGGTGAGACGGGCGAGCCCTACGGATGGGACGGCACGAGCGACAGCTTCACGCCCGAGGCGTTCCCCCTGCCGCGATTCGAGCAGGGCGAGGCCAAGGACGTGCTCAACCCCACCGATGCCGAGTATAAGGCTGTCTGGGGCGACAACGACACGGGCCACCGCTCACTGAAGATCTACATGGGTGCGCCCTATATCGACGGCCGCAACCCCGCCATCTTCCTCGGCCGCGGATGCTACACGCGCCATAAGTTCTGCGCCCTCAGCGTCGACCCCGCCACCCATCAGCTCACCCAGCTGTGGCGATGGAACTGCTACGACTCCAAGTCGGCCTGGTTTGGCAACGGATTCCATAACTTCGCCATCGCCGACGTCGACATGGACGGCCGCGACGAGATCGTCTTCGGCTCGATGATCATCGACGACACGGGCTACGGACTCTGCACCACAGGCTACGGACACGGCGACGCACAGCACTGCGGCGACCTCGACCCCTACCGATGGGGATTGGAGCAGTTCACCTGTCTCGAGGGCCTGGCCATGCCTAACAACTGCTACTACAACGCCACCACCGGCGAGGTCTACTATCAGGCCTCGCCAGGCTCCGACGACGGCCGCTGCCTCGCCGGCAACTTCACCAACGACATTCCCGGCTGCCAGGGACGCTCCGTCGCCACAGGCATCATCGCCCTCTCGGCCGACAAGGTCGTCTATACCAACGGCGACGCCTACATGGCCTGGGGCGACCTGAACAACCGCATCTACTGGGACGGCGACCTCTGCGACGAGATCATGAACTCGCCCGGCGTGCAGCGCTCGGTCAAGATCACCAAGTGGGGCAACGGACGAATGACGTTCTTCAACAGCTCGGGCCTCTACACACCTACGGGCATCCTCAACAACTCGTCGAAGAACAACCCGTCGGCCCAGGGCGACATCATCGGCGACTGGCGCGAGGAGCTCGTGCTGCGCACCAGCGACAACTCGGCACTCCACGTCTACACGACGAACTACGCCTCTGACTACGGCATCTATACCCTCTGGCACGACCATGAGTATCGCAACGGCATGTGCTGGCAGAACGTGGGCTACAACCAGCCGCCGCACGTCAGCTACTTCCTCGGCGAGCTGGAGGGCATCACTCAGGCTCCGCCCCCACTGATGCTCAACGGCCGCACCGAGGTCGGCGCCACCATCTCGACCACCAGCGACCACCTGCTCGTCTCGGGCTATGAGGACAAGACGATTGCCGTCGAGGACGGTGCCGAGCCTTACATCCTGACGGTCAACACCCCCGCATGGGTGCAGGGCAGCGGCTCGCAGCAGGCCACGAGCGCCACGCCGAAGTCACCCGCGCGTACCATTATTAATTATACGACGACCCTCACCGGCGGTGCCTTCAGCGGCGCCACGCGGCTGGTGAAGCAGGGCGAAGGCACCCTCGTACTGCCTAACGTCACCGAGCGCCACACCGGCGAGACCAGCATCTGGCAGGGCACCCTGCGCTTCGACGGCACGATGGAGGCATCGCCCGTCTGGCTCAACCGCCACACCACGCTCCTCAGCGACGGCGGACGCTTCATGGGCGGACTCAGGGCCGACTATGGCGCTACCATCCACCCCTGCGCCGCTGACGCCCAGCCCTCGCAGTCGGGCATCACCGTCTCGACGCTCACGCTGGGCTTCGGCTCGCGGGTCGTCCTCGACGCCTATAATCCCGGCGACGGCTTCGTCTTCTCGCAGTTCAACGCCCAGAAGCTCGTCATCGACACCCGCGACTGGGAGAACGGTCCCAAGTATAAGGCACCTGTCATTCAGTTTGCCGCCAGCGGCGACATCGTCGCAGGACGCTATCTGCTGGGCAGCATCGCCGAAGTGGTGGGCGACATCGACGACATCGTCCTCGAGGGTATTGGCGACAAGCGCCACTTCCTCAGCCTGGAGGACGGCCAGCTCTACCTCGTCGTCGAGGACATGCGCGCCGCCACCACCGTCGTCTGGAACGGTACGACGGAGAGCAGCATCTGGGACTTCGGCGTGACCAAGAACTTCCTCAACGAGGGTGAGGCCGACTATGCCGGACAGGGCGACGACGTCGTCTTCGACGATGAGGCCGAGGTCACCAACGTTGTCATCAAGGGCGGCGTGCGACCCAGGACGGTCACCTTCAACAACGAGAAGAAGGCCTACACCCTGACGGGCGACAGCATCCTCGGCGGTGGGACGATCACCAAGAACGGCGCTGCCACCGTCACCATCAACACCGAGAACCGCACTGGCGCCACCTATATCAACGGCGGCCGGCTGGTGGTCAACATGCTGGCCAACAAGAGCGGCCAGACCTACGGCGCTCTGGGCGATGCCAACCAGGTGATCAATATCACCGACGCCATGCTCACGGCCAACGGCACCATCACCACTGACCAGCCCTTCAAGGTGGGCGGCGACGCCACCATCGACGTGCCCAAGAGCATGGCCCTGACGATGAACAACAGCATCAAGGGCGTGGGCGCCACGGTCATCAAGACGGGCGAGGGCTCGTTCATGATGGGTCAGAACAACACGTTCACCAAGCTCGTCGTCAAGACCGGCACGGTCAGCTCGCAGGAGAACTCGGGCGCCGTCATCCAGGTGCCTGACACCATCGAGCTGCAGGGCGGCACGTTCAGCGACGTGGCCAACGAAAACACCTATTCGTCGAACCGCGTCAACTTCGTCGTGCCGGCTGGCAAGACGGGCACCTTCTACGGCGACCCCCGCTGCGAATACACCGGCACGCTGACTGGCGCCGGCACGTTCAATGTCTACGGCACGTGGATCCGCTGCCGCTACAAGGGCGACTGGAGCCAGTTTGAGGGCACCGTCGTGCCTGGCCTGCAGGACCGCTCCGTCAAGCATGGCTACGACCCTGAGTTCTCGTTCTGCAACAACTACGGCCTGCCCAAGGCTACGCTGAAGCTCAACGACGGCATCACCGTCTACAACCGCGACCCGGAGAGCGGCACCAAGTATAACGTAGCCATTGGCAACGTCACCGGCACCGGCACACTGGCCGGCGGCGGCACCTACACCATCGGTATGCTGGGCAAGAACATGATTGCCTCGTTCCATTCCACGGCTCCCATCGTCAAGCGCGGCGAGGGCTACCTGCAGGTCTCCGGCATCGGAAACCTCAGTGGCGCCGTCACCATCGAGGAAGGTCAGCTGCGCTTCAATGACGTCAAGCTCGAACAGCCCTATTTCGGCGCCGTCACCCTCAAGGAGAAGGGCACGATGCAGGGCGGAGGACTGTTGCCCTCGCTGACCATGGAGAGCGGCACCGAGGCCACGGCCGCCAGCATGTATTCGGCCGCGACGCCGCGCATCGTCAAGGTGAACGCTGCCGCCAACGTCAAGAAGGGCGCCACGTTTAACTTCGTCGTCAAGAGTGCCACCCTCGGCCAGCAGTCGGCTCCCGGCTATTCACAGCTCAACGCCCGCTTCCTGACCTTCAACGGCACGGTGAAGGTCACCCTGGCCGACAGCTACACCCCGAAGGCCGGCGACGAGCTGAATCTCTGGAACGCCACCAGCAGCTTCTCCGGCACGCCCGAGTTCGAACTGCCCGAGCTGCCGTCGGGCCTCTGGTGGGACACCACCGGTATGGCCCAGAAGAGCGGTGTGCTGCGCATCACCGACGTGGCTCCTGACGCCATTGCCGCCATTGCTGCCGACGCCGTCGTCGATGCCGAGATCTATGACCTTGGCGGCACGCCGCTCGGCACCGTCCGTTGCGAGCGCCGCGTCCTGGCGTCGGCCGTCCGCCAGCTGGGCCTGCGTCCCGGCCTCTATATCGCCCGCATGCAGCAGGGCCAGCACCGTGCTGCCGAGACCATCGTGGTGGGCAAGTGAGATGATAACTCTTTATACTATTATTTTATTTATTAACAAAAACAATTATGAAAAGACTATTTACTCAACTGTTGGCCCTGATGGCTTTCGTCAGTGCCAACGCACTTGAGGTGGACGAGTACATCTACTCGAACACCAACAAGTTCAAGGTGACCGGTCAGAACATTGTCGTCAACGGCAACTTCGCCAACCTCTTTGAGGACGGTTGGTCCAACGAAGAAGGTGGAGCCGTCGATGGCGCTGTGTGGGAAACCACGACGACCGAGGACGGTCGTACCGTCGTGAACTCTGCCGCCCAGACCTCCGAGGCTACGAAGGCCCTGGCCAACGTCTGGGAGCTCCAGAACGGCCTCTATGTCGTCAGCTACTGGGCCAAGGCTGCTTCCGGCAGCATCGTGACCACCACCACGGCCGGTCAGAACAACTACGTCAACTTCTTCGCCAGCACCGACGGCACCACCAACAGCCGTGCCATCAGCGGTGCTGAGAGCATCGGCACTGATTGGACGCAGGTGGTCGACACCATCTTCGTCGGCGTCGAGAAGGAGTTCCTCGTGTTCAATGCCAGCGGCATCCCCTCGGGAACGATGTTCACCGACTTCGAGATCTATCCCGTCGTCGAGGTCTATGACACCCGCATCGTCGACCGTCTGATCAAGTATGCCGAGGATCTGCTTGCCGAGCCCGACCTGGTGAACGGTAAGGACGACTTCGGCGGCATCGTCGAGATGATGAAGGGCATGGTCGAGGATCCCAGCCAGTCTGAGGACGCCGACGCCATGCAGGCCCTGATCGACAACTTCAACGAGGAGTTCAACAACTACATGAACCTCAACGGCGGTAACATGAACGCTGGCGACTGGACGACCGTCAAATCGCTGGGCTTCAACAAACTGAAGAACACGACGCTCGTCGGCAGCTGGGCTGTCGTCGGCGACCGCTGGGGCTTCTCGGCCAACGATGCCTCTCTGGAGCGTCCGGCCAACGACGGCTATGTCGCTTCTGCCGGTATTCAGCAGACCTTCGACCTCGGCGAGAAGGGTATCAAGGTTGAGAATGCTGCCTGGGCTCCCGGCAAGTATTTCTTCGCCATCGAGGCCCAGGAGGTTGCTGCCTCTGCCAAGAGTTCGCCTTACGGAGCCGACCACACCAAGCTGTTCATCGGCCCGAAGCTCTACATCGGTAGCGACACCCTCGTGATGCGTCCCGCCACCGAGGCTGAGCTGGCTGCTGCCAACCCCAACTTCCGCTATGCTGAGACGCCCGACACGCTGAACGGCTACTACTGGAAGCGCTACTACATGATCGGCGAGGTGAAGGCAGGCGAGACCGTGCGTGCCGGATTCATCTTCCCCGGATACACCGACAAGCGCGGTGGTCGCGCCAGCCTGCGCAACCCCGAATTCCGTATGCTTGGCAAGACCGAGCTGCAGCTCAAGTATGAGCAGGCCGTCAAGGAGGTCATCACGCAGCAGATCGAGCTGAAGACCCGTCTGGACAACTATCAGAACGACGTGGCCGAGTACATCTGGTCGAAGGATTCCGTCGACCGTGCCGTGGCCAACGCCCTGCCCGTCTATGAGGCTTCGCTGGCCATCGTCAATCCCGTCGACAGCACCTGCACGCTGCCTGTCAGCGAGGAGAGCCTGGAGCAGCTGGGTGCCTATGCCAGCAACGAGAACAATGCTACCGGTCTGGTCAAGGAGCTGATGATCCAGGTCAATGAGCTGGGCCGTGCCAAGAACTATGTCATCAACCAGAACGCCATCCAGGAGACCCTGAAGAACACCATCGCTGAGGGTCAGGCCGTTCTCGACGATCCCCTGAACGCTGGTGGCGACGCCGCCAAGCGTGCTGAGCTGCAGTCGGCTGTCAGCGCTGCCCAGTCGCTGATCGACAACATCTCGGCTACCAACCAGTACGACGAGTTCCAGGCTGCCATCGACGCCATCAAGGCTGCCATCGTGGCCTTCAAGATTACGGCTGCTGCCCGCAACAATCCTGCCGACATCGCTCTCGTCAACGCTGACTTCGCAGCTAACTCCAGCAAGATCACTACGACGACCCCGTTCACCAACAACGGTTGGAACTACACCCCCGCCGGCACCTTCAAGCAGTGGGAGTATGGTGGCCCCTCCGACGAATGGGAAGGCAGCAAGAGGTGCAGCCAGTGGCGCGGCTCGACCGTGACCCTCGGCGGCAAGGTGCAGCAGACGGTCACCCTGACCGATCCCGGTGTCTATGAGTATCGTGCCATGGCTTATGCCCACAACGACAACCTGGGCTATCTGCAGGCCAGCGCTGAGTATGTCCTCGACGAGGAGGGCGTCCAGATCGACACCATCTACACCAACATGCCCGCACGCCTCTTCTTCGGTCCCGACGGTCTGCCCGACAGCATCCGCGTCACCAAGAGCATCGCTCCCGGTGCCAACAGCAGCGCCGTGGCCAACCGTCCTTGGCGCAACATCAGCGGCTTCACGCCCTGGCACTACTCTGTCTTCTTCGTCAAGAAGAACGCTGAGCCTGTGACCGTCGAGCTCGGCTTCGAGGTCGACGCCCTCGAGGTGGGTAAGGGCCTGAACGGCTTCGGCTTCGGTGCCAACCACCTCTTCTTCGTTGGCGACGAGGCTAAGTACACCGCCGACACCAAGGCCGAGCTGGCTGCTGAGGTGGCCAAGGCCAAGGCCGTCGTCGCTGCCGCTGCCGACAATGCTGAAGTGGCCTTCCTCGTGGTGAAGCTCAACCGCTACATCGCCAACGCCGAGGCTGCCACCACCATCAAGGACATGCAGAACGCCTACCTGAGCATGAAGGAGGTTGAGGGCCTGATCAACGGCGTCATTGCCGACGTTGAGGGCATCGCCGCTACCTTCGCCCAGCCCGTCGAGGCTGTCAAGGGCGTCTACACCATCTCCGGCCTGAAGGTCGGCAACAGCGTGGACAACCTGAAGGCCGGTCTCTACATCATCAACGGCAAGAAGTACGTTGTGAAGTAAGACATCACCGACAGACCACATCATTTAGGCAGTGCCGCCTTTCGGAGTTACAGTCTCCGGGAGGCGGCACTCTTTTTGTGCAATATATTGTCAGTTTATTTTACATCAGCGGCAACAAAGAAAAAGAAGTGCCGCTTTTCGGGTCAAGAAGTGCCGCTTTTCGAGCAGAGAAGCGCCGCTTTTTTCATCGAGAAGCGTCGCTTTCTTTGGGCGGATTTTGTAAATGGTTGATTATTAGGCGATTTAGAAAAATGAGATCTTGACTCGAATAAAACTTTACAATTTCTGCGTCAATTGTGAAGGCGAAGTCTGTCCTGTAAGGCCTCGTGTTATATATACATTCGCATAAAGTTACAGACCCCACCCCCAACCCCTCCCCTTGAAGGGAGGGGAGCGGCTGCGCCGTCATCCCCGTCGGGCAAGGCGGTAGCCACTCCTCCCCTTGGGGGAGGTTGGGTGGGGCTTACTCCCCTCCCCTCCGCTCGGCATCCCGAAGGGTGACTCTTGCTACCGAAGGGACGCAAGAAGGGGAGGGGTTGGGGGTGGGGTCTGTAACTTCCAACCGGTGGTGAATTCAGATTTCTATCTTTTCTGCTCATCGCCCAGCAACCTCCCAAATGTCAAGACAAGCGCTAAATCCATTGGATTTCTTAGTTTTTTTATGATCATTCCTTCAGCCGACCATTGGCGCTTCATACGTTTTTTCGTCATGTATGGTGCAGTTTTCAAAAAATGTAGTTTAAAGTGCAAAAAATGAAGATAGTTTTTTTGGCTAATTCGTTTTTTTTTTGTTATTTTGCATCGCTTAAACAAATCTATTAAAAAAAGAAACGTTTCGAAACTACATTAAATATTAGCTAATAAGTATGAAAAAATTCATTTTCTGCATTTCTCTGTCCCTCGCGGGACTGATGACTGCCTGCGTGGACAAAAACGAGGCAGTGGATGCCGACAGCAAGCCCTCGTGGCTCGGTGGAAGCATCTATCAGGAATTGAAGAACCCGCAGTACCTCTCGGGAACGTTTACGAACTACGTGCGGCTCATCGACGACCTCAACTACGCCGAGACGCTCAACCGCACAGGTTCGAAGACCATCTTCCCCGCTAACGACGAGGCCTTCGAGCGGTTCTTCAGTGACAATGAATGGGGGGTGAGCAGCTACGATCAGCTCACCGACGCCCAGAAGCAGCAGCTGCTCTACTCCTCGATGCTCGACAACGCCATGCTCGTCGGCATGCTCTCGAACGTCAGCAATGGTAACGACGAGATGAACAAGGTGCGCAAGGGCATGGCCGTCAAGCACCAGTCGAACCTCCAGGTCGTCGCCACCGTCGAGCGCATGACGGCTGACGAGATGCCCAAGGGCAACCCCTACTGGGACCAGCACCGCAAGAACGGCGAGATCTACGTCGTCAGCGATGCCACCACGCCCATGCTCGTCCACTTCACCCGCGAGCACATGCTGACCAACAATATCACCACGAAGGGCGACGACAGCGACTTCGCCATCCTCACCGGCACACCCTATGAGGACGGCATGGCCTACATCTTCGACGACCAGATCACGCACAGCGACGTCACCTGTCTGAACGGCTATGTCCATCAGGTGAAGGACGTCATCGTGCCCCCGGGCAACATGGCCCAGCGTCTGCGCGCCGACGGCCACATGAACTATTTCAGCCGCATCCTCGACTATTTCTCCGCACCCTATGAGAACCAGACGCTCACCGACGCCTACAACGCCGTGGCCCTGGAGAAAGGTCTGCCCACGATCGACATGATCTACGAGGTGCGCTACTTTAACCGCAAGCAGAACCACGCCGTGGAGCGCGATCCTGACAACAACGTCGTCGACGCCAAGTATCGTCTCGACTACAACCCCGGCTGGAATGAGTACAGCCCCATCGACCGCGGTAACGACGGCGTCGACTGGCCCCTCTCTGACATCGGTGCCATGTTCGCCCCGACCGACGAGGCCGTCGTGAAGTTCTTCACCGAGGGTGGCGACGGCGCCTACCTCATCGACCTCTACGGATGCCACAAGGGTGCCGACAACACCGAGGCCAACCTGGCCGAGAACCTCGACACACTCTTTGCCCAGCCCAGCGGTTCGGGCTGGGAGATCCTGACCAAGTTCGTGCGCAACCTCATGAAGTCGTCCTTCGTCGAGACCGTGCCCAGCAAGTTCCACACCATCCAGAACGATGCCAAGGACTATATGGGCGTCACCACCGACCTGCTCACCAAGCGTGCCGACGGCACCTACGACATCGTCATGGCCAACAACGGCGTCATCTACAAGATGGACGAGCTCATCGCCCCCGACGAGTATCAGAGCGTCATGGCCCCCTCGTCCGTCTATCCTGACATGCACGTGATGAACTGGGGCGTGCAGGACGAGGACAACCTGAAGGTGTCGTTCCACTACTACCTCATGGCCATGAAGTCGAACTTCGCATTCTTCATCCCCGACGACGCTGCCTTCAGCCGCTACTATGTCGACCCCACCAGCCTGGGCAAGGACCTGCCACAGGCCCTGAAGTTCACCTGGGAGGGCGACACCACCGTCAATGCCGAAGGTGAGCGCATCGTCCGCAATGTGGGCATCCGCTGCCGCGCCTACGCTTACGACAAGGCCACCAACACCGTCGGCGAAGTGCTTAACAACGGCGGTACGCTGGCCGTCGACCAGTGGCGCACGCAGTTCATTGACATCCTGAACTACCACACCGTGGTGCTCAACGACGGCGAGACCATCGGCACCAATAATTATTATAAGACGAAGCACGGCGGCGAAATCCGCATCACGGGCAACCGCGAGGGATGCACCGTCGCCAGCGGACAGCAGATCGACAACGGACTGACGCCGTCACTCATCACCCGCGTCTACGACGAGAAGAACGGTCAGGCCTTCCGCATCGACCACGTCATCGAGTCGCCACGCAACTCCGTCAGCAAGACCCTCGAGATGCACTCCGACCGCTTCTCCGAGTTCTACGACCTGTGCAACGGCTTCGACCCCGAGCTGCTCGCCTGGGCCGGCATCAGCAACGAGCAGAACTCGTTCGGCACCACCGAGCAGGACAACTACATCGTCTTCACCGCCGACCGCGGCTCCGGCTCCAACAAGGTGGCCCGCAGCTGTCTCGACTACAACGTGAAGATGTTCAACACCTACAACTACACCCTCTATGCTCCCAACAACGCAGCCATGAAGAAGGCCTACGCCGCCGGGCTGCCCAAGTGGGATGAGATCAACGCCCTGCGCGAGACCTATCAGGACGACCTCGACGCTGACGGCAACCCCACCGAGGCTGCACTCATGGCCAAGGCTGACTGCAAGCGCATGATCGACATCATCCGCGACTTCGTCCGTTACCACTTCCAGAACAGCTCCGTCTATGCCGACAACGTCGTCGAGAGCAACCGCTACAACAGCCTGAGCACCGACGACATGGGACTGGCCATCGAGATGCAGGTCCGCGGCGGCAGCGGCAAGATCCAGGTCACCGATGCCACCGGCGCCACACGCACCGTCGACGCCGCCGACACGTCGAAGCTCTCGAACCTCATGTGCCGCGACTACTGGTTCGACGGCTCCCGCGACGCTCGCGACACCCACGGCATCTACACCTCGTCGTTCTGTGTCATCCACGAGCTCTCCGAGCCCCTCTGCTCAGGAGCCTTCGCCAAGTCGTGGTCAAACTAACAGTCATTCACCTAAAAAGCCAAGATAAATGGAACTAAAGAAAATATTGCTTACGGCTTTGATGGGCATCATCTGCCAGACCCTGCTGGCGCAGGGCGTGCGCATATCGGGTACGCTGACCGACAACGAGGGCCCCGTCATGATGGGTAACGTCGTTGAGCGCGATGCCAACAACCGTATTGTCTCGGCCGCACAGACCGACTTCAATGGTAACTTCTCGATGCAGATCAAGAGCACCAAGAACAAGCTCGTCTTCTCATACGTGGGCGACAAGACCAAGGTCATCACCATCGGCAACCAGACCGTCTTCAAGGTGAAGCTCGAACCTGAGAACACCCAGATCAAGGAGGTCGTCGTCACCTCCAAGCGCCAGAACAACGGCGGTCTGATGATTCAGAAGAAGGAAATCTCGGTCTCGCAGCAGACCTTCAACATGGAGCAGGTCGAAGGTCTCGCCTTCACCTCGGCCGACGAGGCCCTGCAGGGTGAGATCGCCGGTCTCGACATCGTGTCGAACTCGGGTAACCTCGGTGCCGGAACGACCATGCGCCTGCGTGGTGTCACCACCATCTCGGGCGATGCCAACCCCCTCATCGTCGTCGACGACAAGATCTTCGACAACCCCGACGAGGACTTCGACTTCGCCAATGCCAACGAGGAGCAGTATGCCTCGCTGCTGTCGGTCAACGTCGAGGATATCGCCTCCATCACCGTCCTCAAGGACGCCGCTGCCACCGCCGTCTGGGGCTCGCAGGGCTCCAACGGTGTCATCATGATCACCACCAAGCACGGTACGCGCGGCAAACCCCGCGTCAACTTCTCGTATAAGTTCACCGGCACCTGGCAGCCCGACGGCTACAAGCTGCTCAACGGTGACGACTACACCATGCTGATGAAGGAGGAGTTCTACAACCCCACCCAGAGCAGCACCGCCACCACCTCGCTCAAGGAGCTGAACTACGACATCAACTGGCCCGACTTCGAAAACTGGAACAACAACACCGACTGGGTCTCGGCCGTCAAGCAGTTCGGTGCCATGCACGACTGGAACGTCAACCTCACCGGTGGCGGCCAGAAGGCCACCTTCCGCATCTCTGCCGGCTACAAGCATCAGACCGGTTCGATCATCAAGCAGAAGTTCCAGCAGTTCACCACCCGCATGGTGCTCGACTACAACGTCTCTGACCGCATCCGCTTCTCGACCAACTTTGCCTTCACCTACACCGGCAACGACAAGAACTACAGCGGACTGCTCGGCATCGCACAGCGCATTGCCCCGAACATGAACATCTACCGCCAGAACAGCGACGGCTCCTACAGCGACGACTTCTACATCATGAACCCGCTGTCGACCAATCCCAGCCTCGTCGAGACCGGCACCTACATGTCGAACGCGCTCTCGGCTATCCACGGACTGGGCAACCCCGTCGCCATCGCCGAGATGGCCTGGGCCAAGGAGAACACCTACCGACTGACGCCCGACTTCAGCATCAAGTACGAACTGCTGGGCGTCGAGGCCGAGAAGAGCCGACTGACGCTCAACGGCCGCGTCGACTTCGATATCTTTGCCAGCAGCTCGCCCTCATACTGGCCTGCAGCACTGGCCAGCGACAAGTGGAGCTCGAACAAGTACAACCAGACCACCAACGCCGAGTCGAACCGAGTCAAGGTGGGCGGCCGCGTGGAGCTCGTCTTCACCCCTTACTTCCGCAATCAGGACTGGTCGGCCACGATGCTCGCCCGCTACGAGATGAGCACGTCGAAGCAGAACAAGCAGAACATCACGATGAACAACCTGCCTAACGGCATCACCGCACCCACCGTCTACGGCTGGCTCGTCGACGACGGCTACGGCAGCAGCAACGGACGCAGCGCATCGCAGAACCTGCTCTACAACGGCCACGTCTCCTACAAGGACGGCCGCTACAGCGTAGGCGTCTCGCTGCGCGCCGACGGCGACTCGAAGTTCGGACCTAAGAACAAGTGGGCCTACTTCCCTGGCGTCTCGCTCCGCTATAACATCAGCGACGAACCTTTCTTCACACCCATCAAGGGCAACTGGCTCTCGATGCTCGGTCTGCGTGCCTCATGGGGTATCGTCGGTAGGGCTCCGTCGAGCAACACCCTCTTCTACAACACCTACAACACGTCGAACGGCTTCTACGGATCAAACTCTTATTCAAGCACCCCGCGCCCGACGGCCTCGCTCAGCGGCCTGAAGCTCGACGACCTGAAGTGGGAGAAGACCACCAGCTACAACCTCGGCTTCAACCTCGGACTGCTCAACGACCGCCTCGAGGTCGACTTCGACTATTACCACAAGGAGACCCGCGACCTGCTGATGAAGAACGTCAACATCCCCAGCTACACCGGCTTTGCCACGATGGCCTACAAGAACGTCGGACGCATGGACAACGACGGATGGGAGATGAACATCAATGCCCGACGCATCATCAAGGTCGGCAAGTTCTCCGTTGACGCCGGATTCAACATCGCCCAGAACTCCAACCTCCTCAAGGAGATGGACCAGAGCGTGCTCGACGACCTGAACAACAACAACTGGAACGTCACTCAGCGCGGCTCATGGCCCCTGCGCGTGCAGCTGAACAATGCTCTCGGATCCATCTACGGCTTCCGCTATGAGGGCGTCTATCAGTACAGCTATGACTATCTGGAGAACCTGCAGAAGGAGAACGGATGGGATGCCGTCACCTACGAGGCAAAGATCAACGAGTTCCTCGCTAAGGGACAGACCTTCCCCATCGTCACCAATGCCGACGGCACCGTCCTCATGGACGAGCAGGGACACCCCAAGCACCAGGTGCTCAACTATCAGAACAACAACGGCACGGGTTCGCAGACCTACGTCTTCCAGGGCGGCGACGCCAAGTATCAGGACGTCAACCACGACGGTCAGATCAACGAGCTCGACGTGGTCTACCTGGGCAACTCGCTGCCGAAGGTCAACGGTGGTTTCAACTTCACCTTCCGCTATGGCCCCTGGAGCGTCAAGACCCGCTTCATGTACCGCTTCGGCAACAAGGTGGTCAACGTGGCCCGTCAGAACCTGGAGAAGATGTTCGACACCAACAACCAGTGTGCATCGGTCAACTACCGCTGGCGTAAGGACGGCGACATCACGCCCATTCCGCGTGCCATGTACAACTCGTCCTACAACTACCAGGCCAGCGACCGCTTCGTAGAGAACGGCGGCTTCGTACGCTTCCAGAACCTGCAGATTGCCTACAACTTCGACAAGAAGCTCATCAAGAGCCTCGGTCTGAACCAGTTGCAGGCCTATGCCTCGCTCAACAACCTCTACGTCTGGACCAAGTATAGCGGCGTCGACCCCGAGGTATCTCCGAGTGGCTACGGCGTGGCTTCCGACAACTCTCAGACGCCCCGCTCGAAGCAGTTCACCGTCACGCTGAACATCGGATTCTGATCAATTGAGAAGTGAAAATTGAGAATAGAAAATTGAACATTATGATTACCAAAGCATATATATATAATAAGGTGAAGGCCCTCGGAGCCTTGCTGACGATGCCTTTGCTCTTCGCGTCGTGCGTCGACACCATCATCCTGCCTGACAACCTGACCGTCGACGAGGACTTCTGGAAGTCGAAGGACGACGTCAGCCAGATGGTCAACGGTGCCTACCGCTCGATGCTCACCGAGAATGTCATGTCGCGACTCATCGTCTGGGGCGGCCTTCGTGGCGACGAGTTCGTGCCCGTCGAGGCCGTCACCGGTGCACTCGTCGAGGACCTGGTCGAAATCAATCTTGCCAACACCCAGGAGGACAACCAGTTTGCCGAGTGGGGTGGCATCTATTCGGTCATCAACAACTGCAACATTGTGCTCGACCGCGCCGAGGCCGTCATGGCCGAAGACCCGTCGTACACCCAGGGCGACTACCTGGCCGACCGCTCACAGATGCTCGCCCTGCGGGCCCTGTGCTACTTCTATCTGGTGCGCAACTTCCGCGACGTGCCCTACATCTCCAGTTCGTATATGAACAGCAGCAAGGAGCGCTACGTGCCTCAGACGAATCCTGACTCGGTGCTCACGTGCTGCATCAACGACCTGCAGGAGGCTGAGCGCAATGCCCTCTCCGCCACGACGTTCAACGACTGGAAGCGCGTCGGCTATTTCACCCGCGACGCCATACAGACCCTGCTGGCTGACATCTATCTCTGGCGCGGCAGCGTGGAGCACAACGCCGCCGACTATCAGGCCTGCATCGACTATTGCGACCGCGTCATCGCCTCCAAGCGCGCCCAGCACAGGCCGGGTCGCGACGAGGTCGTTGCCAAGGACTATCCCCTGGAAGACGGCGAACGCATGTTCATCGAGCTCTTTGTCAGTCAGAATGCCGAGGAGAGCATCTTCGAGCTGCAGATGGATGGTGCGTCCAACGGTGCCAGCGCTCTCTGCAAGTATTTCAATGCCCTGAGTACTTCTGACAGCCGCCACTACCTCTACGCACCCACCATCTTCACTTATGGCGGCGACGTCTTCACCTCGTCGAGCTCTGTCGACTGGCGCGGTGCTGAGAGCACCTATTACGGCAATACAAGCGTCAGCGTCGGCGAGAGCACGGTGCTCGAGATTCGAAAGTTCGTGTCGAACGACTACATGCCCCTGACCAGCATCACGACTGCACCGTCAGCCAAGGCACGAGCCTTCAGCGCTAACTATGCACAGAACTATCCCGTCTACCGCCTGTCCGACGTCATGCTCATGAAGGCCGAGGCCCTCGTGGCCATCGCCTCGGGCGACGACACCGACACGGAGAGCCTGCAGAAGGCCTTCCATCTGGTCAACGCCGTCAACAAGCGCGCCAAGACGGCCGACGCCATCTCTGCCGGCGACACCCTGAAGGCTACGACCTTTGCCTCAAGTGCCACCACGATGGAGAATCTGATCCTTGCTGAGCGCCTGCGCGAGTTTGCCTTTGAGGGCAAGCGCTGGTACGACCTGCTGCGCTTTAACTACCGCCACGTAGAGGGCGTCGACTACAAGTCGACTCTCTACGAACAGAGCGAGAGGAACGGCTGGGCACCTGTCGCCAACTACGGCCCCATGCTCAACCTGATGAAGCGCAAACTCTCGACCAAGGGCGATGCCGTCGCTGCCAAGATAGGCGACGAGACCAAGCTCTACATGCCTATCCCACTGAGAGACCTGAACATCACCCCCGTTCTGCACCAGAACCCGGGCTACAGCTCAACCGAGACCATCAGCAAGAACTGACAAGCTGAAGACATCAGGTCATCAATCGAAAATCGCTAAATCGAATATATAGTTATGAAAACAGTAAAAATAACTTGGCGTTCGCTCCTGCTCGGAGCATCGGCCGCCTTGATGATGACAGCCTGCAACCCTGAGCCGGACGAGAGCGATCTCTACACCTTCACCGGCGAGACCATCGAGTCGTTCATCGCCCAGGACAGCCTGCTCACCGACTTCAACTACATCCTCGGACGCGTCGGCTACGACCGCATGATGGCGTCCTACGGTGCCTACACCATGTTCGCACCCGTCAACGATGCCGTGAAGGCTTATTGCGACAGCCTCTACAACGACCCCGAAGCCCTCATCCCCCACAACGGCATGACCGGCCCCGGCGTCGAGGGACTCACCGACAGCCTCTGCCTCAACATTGCACGCTATCACATCTCCACGCAGTATATGAACGTGGTCTCGATGACCGGCACGGGCAATGTCAGCACCATGCTCGGATTCAACTTCACGCACAGCGTCGACTCTGTCGGCAACATCGTGCTGGCCGACGTGGTCAAGATCATCGACTCCGACCATGAGGTGACCAACGGTCTGGTGCACATCATCGACCGCGTCATTCCCCGCTACACACGCTTCATCGGCGACATCCTCAAGCGCAACACCGACCGCTACAGCATCTTTGCCGAAGCCTTCGAGCGCACCGGATGGGCTGACTCCGTGCTGAAGTATCAGATGGAGGGCACCTATAAGTTTGAGCAGCTGCCCCGTCAGAGCTATTCGGCCGTCCTCTCCTATGACGAGGTCTACAAGGTGGGCTTCACCCTCTTTGCCGAGACCGACGAGGTGATGCGTGCCAACGGCATCAACAGCTTCGCCGACCTCGTGGAGTATGCCAACAATGTCTATGGCAACGCTACGGAATGGTATGACTACATGGCCGACAACGGCCTGACTGTCAATACCGGCACCACCGACGAGGACTTCCGCCAGCCCTTCAATGCCCTCAACATGTTTGTGGCCTACCACCTGCTGCCCATGCCTATGGACAACAACCAGCTGGTCTTCGAGAAGGGTAGCAGCACCTACTGGAACTATGCTCCCGACGCCGACCCGCAGGACTACTACGAGACGCTGCTGCCCCACACCCTGATGAAGGTCTGGAACCCCGTGGACGACGGCAACGGACGTAACGTCTACATCAACCGCTACCGCACCTTCCACACCCTGACCAATGAGGTGGGCACGCAGGGCACCAACCACACCCTCGTCAAGCGCGGACTGAAGGTCGACAAGACCCGTGGCGCCACCCTGCAGGCCTTCAACGGCTATATCCACAGCATCGACGGCATGATGGTCTACGACCGCGACGTGCCACGCATGGTGCTCCATGAGCGCATGCGCTTCAACTGCACCTCGCTCTTCCCCGAGCTCATCACCAACGGCTACCGCTACTGGACCTCCGGCGACGGTCATATATCCTCGAACTACGACAACTCACGTCGTGGCATCGGCTATGGCGCCATCAAGAACATCGTACAGTATAACAAGTCCATCAACTTCGTCTATGCCCTCCACGGTGCCATGCGCTGCTTCCAGTCTGACCAGCTGCAGTATTGGGGCAACTTCGACTTCGCCTTCAAGCTGCCGCCCGTGCCCAAAGGCACCTATGAGATCCGCATCTGCTATCCGCCTGTCACCTATGGCGCCTTCATGCAGTATTACATCGGCAAGTCGAGCGACATCACCTCGATGCAGGCACTCGGTATCCCCTACGACATCCAGATTGATGCTACCGACCCCCGTATCGGTTGGACACCGGCCTACGAGGAGGACGACTATGGCATCGCTACTGATGCCGCCATGCACAACCGCGGCTTCATGCGTGCACCTTACAGCTTCTGCGGACACGCCGAGGCCGGATGGGCCAAGGCTACCTATAACGAGGCCGACGGAACCTGGACGACGCCAAAGAACGGTCTGAACTGCCGCGAAGAGGGTGGCTACGGTACGATGATCATCCGTGCCGTCCTCGGCCGCGTGGAGCTCAACCAGAAGGGCGGCGACCACTGGATGCGCGTCAAGAAGGTGGTTGAGGACAACACCCTCCTCTCCGGTATCGACTTCATCGAGCTGGTGCCCATCGACGTGGTGGACAATCAGCAGTACACCGAGGACTGGTACTAAGCAATTGAAGACAGAACATTGAAAAATGATTATTGATATGAAAATCAACAAGTATACAGGAATTATCATGATGGCGGCCGCACTGCTTACGTCATGCTCCGATTTCGACGACTACAACAAGGCCGATATTGACGTTCAGACGGCAACGGCCAGCCAGACGATTTGGGAGAACATCAGCCAGAACGACAGACTGAAGGACTTTGCGGCCCTGGTGAAAGCTGCCGGGTTCGATCAGGCACTCAACACCACCCACTGCTACACCGTCTGGGCGCCCCTCGACGGCACCTACGACGCTGCCCGCCTGCGCACCCTCGGCAATGAGGCCCTGCTCAAGCAGTTCGTGAAGAACCACATCGCCGAGTACACCCACGGTGCCTCCGGCAGCATCGACGAACGCGTGCTGATGCTCAACGCCAAGAGCTACGACTTCAAGGGCAACGGCTCCTACGAGTTCGACGGCGTCAAGGTGCAGGAGGCAGATCCCAGCAGCAACGGCGTGATCTACCTCATCGAGGGTCAGGCCTCCTACCTGCCCAATATCTATGAGTACATCACCGACTCGCTCCTTTCGGGCGATGCCGGCATCGACTCGCTGCGCCGCTACGTCATGAAGGCCGAGCAGTCTTATCTCGACGAGGAGCGCTCGCACAAGGGCCCCATCGTCGACGGTATGCAGACTTATATCGACTCGGTCGTCGTGACCTACAACCCCATCTGGGACCAGCTCAACACCTACATGACGCTTGAGGACAGCTCCTACACCTTCCTCATGCCGACCAACAAGGCGTGGAACGGGGCCTACGACCGCATCAAGTCGCACTTCAACTACGGCAAGACGCTGACCGTGCAGAACTTCAACGGTACGACGGCCACCACCGTGACCGCTCCCGCCATTGACCCGGCCTACTGGCAGGACTCGCTCACCAGCAGCTATCTCCTGCGCTATCTGTCGTACAGCAATAACGACGGTTACAACCTCTGGCTCGATGGCCGCACGTCGCCTTATGGCACCGACACCCTGCGCACCACTCTGAACACCAAGCTCTCCAACCCGCAGGACATGCTTGCTCAGACCGTCGCCACCGTGCCCATGAGCAACGGCATCGCGCGCATCGTCGACAGCCTGGCCTTCTATTCGTGGGAGACCTTCTGCCGCCCGATGTTCGTCTCGACCAACAGCATCAACAACCGTGCCCGCGAATATCAAGGCACTGTCCAGACCGTGCGTGTGGACTATCCTGACCCCTCCAAGGTCGACCTGAACAACGTGCTGCCCAACCAGCGTGTGAGCACGACCTACAGCTACACATGGATGGACCCCTCCGGTCCGTCGGCAAAGCCTGAACTGAACATCTATCTGCACAATGTGCAGAGCACCACCTACGACATCTACTGTATCTTCGTCCCCGAGACCGTCGACCTGCTCAAACGCAATGCTGAGGTGCGCCCCAACCGCGTCATCTTCACCCTCAACTATTGCGACGAGAACGGCAAGCTGCAGAACAAGGAGTTCCTCAACCAGACACCTGAGAACGAGCAGGACGTGCTCGACCGCATCGCCCAGTGGAAGGAGCAGAACCCCGGTGTCTCTGCCGCTGCTCCCGATGCCAAGACGAAGGCCGCCTTCACCAACGACGTGACGAAGGTCGACACCGTCTACGTAGGCGAGTTCACCTTCCCCGTCAGCTATTATGGCTTGGACAAAGAGAACACCAACTATTGCCCCAACCTCAAGATCTCGTCGCCGTTCAACGTGTTCAACAAGGCGCTCATGGGCATCTATGCCCGCGAGCTCCGCATCGGTGGCATCCTTCTCATCCCGAAGGAGTATGGGGAATATGTGCAATCATCTAACAACGAATGATCATGAAGCGCAATAGATTCAATTTCATTGAGCAGGGCGGCCTCAGGCTTGCCGTCTGCACCTTAATGGTAGGACTGTCATTAGGCGTCGGCTATGCACAGTCAGAAGACGAAGCCGACGACGAGGAGTCCACGGAAGTCGCCATCAAGCAGCCGTCGCGCAGCGAGATGAAGCAGGTCAACTATCCCACGGTGACCGTCAAGGGCATCGTCCGCGACCAGGCCACGGGCAAGCCTCTGCCTGGTATCCAGCTGCGTGCCCTCAACAGCGTGCGCCATACGGCTATGACCGACGAGAACGGATGCTTCGAGATTGCCATCCCCGAGTTCACCACCGCCCTCTATGTGCATGCCCCCGAGTTTCTCTCGCAGCAGGTGCCCGTCATTGCCGGCGACGCCTCGCAGTATCTGCAGATCAGCATGCTCTCCGACAAGTTCCAGCCCATGTATGGCGAGGGCACTGACTACACGGCCCGCCGAACGGCTGAGATCAATCGCTTCGGCGTCACCGTCGATGCTGAGATCGCCAACAAGATGAGCGGCGACGTCAGGTCCATCATGCGCTCGGGAGCCGTCGACGGCGGAGCCACCATGTTTATCCGCGGACTCAACAGCATCACCTCCGATGCCCAGCCCCTCATCGTCATCGACGGGGTGGAGTACGACATGCAGCGCAACCGCTCGTCGCTCCACGACGGACAGTTCAACAACATTCTGGCTAACATCGCCCCCGACGACATCGAGAAGGTCACCGTCCTGCGCAATGCCACAGCCCTCTATGGCGCTCGCGGCGCCAACGGCGTGGTCCTCATCGACACCAAGCGCGGCCACTCCATGGCCACCCGTATCGATGCCAATATCTCGGCCGGCGTGCAGCTCATGCCGAAGCTCCCCACGATGATGGATGCCTCGCAGTATCGCACCTATGCCTCCGAGCTGCTCGGCACCGTGGCCGATATTGATGAGTACGACGGCTTCTACTTCCTCAATGACGATCCCACGAACTACTATTACAACACCTATCATAACAACACCGACTGGACTGACAAGGTCTATCGCACGGCCCTGACGCAGAACTACAGCATCAACGTGCAGGGAGGCGACGATGTGGGTATGTATAACCTTTCCGTGGGCTATGTCAACTCAAAGAACACGGTGAAGAACAGCGGCTTCGACCGTATCAACGTGCGCTTCAATACCGACATCAGCATCCTATGGAACCTGACCACTAAGTTCGACATCGCCATCGCACGTACCAATAATAATGTCTACGACGACGGCATGCCCGCCAGCTTCACCGCCAGCACCATCACGTCGCCCTCTGCGCTGGCCCTGCTCAAGTCGCCGCTGGTGGCGCCCTATCAGTACAATGCCATCGTGGGCGGCTTCACCAGCCTGCTCAGCGAATACGACAACGTGCTCTACAGCTCGTCGTACTATCCCTATGGCACGAATGCACTGGGCACCAAGGTCGATGCCGACCGCGCCCTCTACTACACCAGCCAGTCGCTGGCCAACCCCGTTGCCATCCTGGAGAACGGCGAAGGCGACAACAAGAACAAGGCCGAGAACACCTACTTCACCGTGCGTGTCGCTCCGACGTATGAGATCACCCGCGACCTGAAGCTCCATGCCGACTTCAGCTATCTGCTCAACCGCAATGCCCAGCGCTACTATCGTCCCTACAAGGGCGTTCCCCTCTTCGAGGTCGACGAGATAGGCTCCGTGTCAGCCATGGTGTCCTCGATGTTCGCCAAGGAGCAGAACTTCATGGGCCGTCTGCAGCTCGACTGGTCGCATCAGTTCGGACGCCACACTGTCGACGCCTTCGTCGGTGGACGCTATAACTACTTCTCGTTCGACAACAGCGACCTCAGCTCTACCTATCAGGGTGTGGCCGACGACAAGAACCCCCACCTGGCCACCAGCGCCATCCCCGGCATCGAGGGCGTCAGCGACAAGTGGAAGAACATCCAGTGGTATGGCAACGTCAACTATAACTATGTCAACCGCTATTATGCCACGCTCTCGCTCTTGGCCGAGGCTAACAGCCGTTTCGGCGAGAATGCCGGCGGACTGGGACTCTTCGGCGTGCAGTGGGCGCTCTTCCCCAGCCTGCAGCTCGGATGGGTGATGACCAATGAGAACTGGTTCCCCAAGACCATCGGCATCGACTATCTGCGTCTGAACGCCGGCTTCGACATCAGCGGCAACGACAATATCTCCAACTATGCCGCCCGCACCAGCTTCAACGCCGTGAAGTTCTACAACCAGGCCATGGGTATGCAGCTGACCAACATCGGTAACGACAAAATCCAGTGGGAGTCGACCAACAAGCTCAACCTCGGTCTGCAGGCCTATCTGCTAAACAACCGCGTGGGCGTCTCGTTCGACTATTTCCTCCACAAGACCCGCAACCTGCTCACCCAGCGCACCTTCGAGAACCCCATCGGCGGTATCAACTTCTATTGGAGCAACGGCGGCGAGCTGCGCAATGAGGGCTTCGAGGCCGTCATCACCGCTAAGCCCGTCGTCACCAAGGACTGGAACGTAGAGATCGGCGCCAGCGTAGGCCACTATAAGAACAAGGTGACCAAGCTGCCCGGCGGCTTCACCAACGTGCGCTCGCTCTATGGCGACCAGAACATCCTCACCCAGGTGGGGCTCCCCGTGGCTGTCTTCTATGGCTACAAGACCGACGGCGTCTTCGCCAACGATGCCGAAGCCATGAAGGCCGGACTCGGTGGCAACCAGTACCTCTATCAGGTGGACCAGGCCGGCAACCCGCAGTATTTCAAGGCCGGCGACATGAAGTTCGTCGACCTCAACGGCGACGGCGTGATCAATGCCTCCGACAAGACCGTCATCGGCGATCCCAATCCCGACATCTACGGCAACATCTTTGCGAACGTTGCGTGGAAGAACCTCACCCTCAACATCGGCTTCAACTACTCGCTCGGCAACGACGTCTACAACTATCAGCGCTCGGTGCTCAACAGCGGCGCCACGTTCTACAACCAGCAGGTCGCCGAGACCGGTCGCTGGCGCTATGAGAACCATGTGGCCGAGCTGCCCCGTGCCGTCTTCGGCGACCCCATGGGCAACAACCGCTTCAGCGACCGCTGGATCGAGGACGGCTCCTACCTCCGCCTGAAGACCGTGCAGCTCAGTTATCGGCTGCCCATCCCCGGCTCGTGGACATGGCTGCAGGGACTCACCGTCTGGGCTGAGGCTCAGAACCTGCTCACCTTCACCCACTATCTGGGCAGCGACCCCGAGTTCTCCATCGGCAGTAGCGTCTTCGCTCAGGGCATCGACTGCGGCAATGTGGCCCAGGGCCGTGCCTTCATCGGTGGTCTGAAGATCAACCTGTAAATTGTAATTGAAAATTGAAAATTGATAATTGAAGATTATGATTACGAAAAGCATAAAACATCTTTTCATTGCATGTCTGGTCAGCTGCAATATCGTTGCAGCACTCACCTCATGCGAGGACATGCTCGAGAGCGACAGCACCCGACAGGTCTTCGACCCGGAGTTGTCGCAGAAGACCGACTCGATCTACTATGCCCTCGGCATCATGCAGGCCATGCAGCAGCTCGCTGACCATTACGTCTTCCAGGGCGAGATGCGGGGTGAGCTTGTCGACACCACACACTACACCGACGTCAACCTGCGCCAGCTGGCCGACTTCTCGGCCACTACGGCCAACCGCTACGACTCGGCCTACGTCTACTATCGTGTCATCAACAACTGCAACTACTACATCGCCCATCGCGACACCACGCTCCGCACCGGTGCCACCTACGTCACCCGCAATGAGTATGCTGCCGTCAAGGCCATCCGCGCCTGGGCCTACATGCAGCTGGCCCGCGTCTATGGCCGCGTGCCGTTCTACACCGAGCCGCTGACGCAGATCTCGCAGATCGACGACAATCAGTATCCTGAACTCACGCTGAGCGAGATCGTCGACCGTCTGGCCCCCGATCTTGAGCAGTACAGCGGTTTGCCCGTGCCTGACTTCGGCAACACCTTCCCCAACCAATCGTTCTTTGTGCCCAGCAAGCTGTTCATCCCCGTCGACATCGTCCTCGGCGACATGTATCTCGAGAGCGGGAATTATGACATGGCAGCCAAGCACTACGTCGTCTACCTGACCCAGGTGGCCAGTGCCAACCATACCGCCTTTGCGGAGAACTATCGCCGCAGCCTCTTCCGCATATTAAGTGGTGTTGACGACACCGACCTGCCCACCGACTACGACATGGAAAAGAACAACCGCATTGCCTCCCAGCGTTGGGGACAGACCATCTTCCTTACCACCACCACGGGCTACAACGACGTCATCTCCTACATTCCCTTGGCTCCCAAGAGCAGCCAGGGCTCCACGACGCGCGTCCCCATGGCCTATGGCTACGACCTCTACAGCACCTCCCGCCAGCAGGTCGACGAGATTCAGCTGACGCCCAGCCAGGCCTACATCGACCTGAGCCAGAACACGGACTTCTACTACATCTCGCGATTCTCCACCGCCAGCCAGACCATCGTCAATACCGCTCAGATCGGCGACTTCCGCTACAACGGTTCCGTCAACGAGACCCGTCAGGGCGACGAGGAGACCGGCACGGTCACGCGTCGTGTCAACAAGTACATCATGGGCAACATCTATCTCTATCGCAACACCACCGTGCTGCTCCACCTCGCTGAGGCCTTCAACCGCCTGGGCATGTACGATGCTGCCTTCGCCATCCTCAAGGACGGCATCAACCGCTATCTCATCAGCGGCGACGCTGCCTACATCAGTGAGAACACGCGTTTGCTCCTGCAGACCACCTATCCGCTTCTCTCGACGGCCAATATGGCTAAGTTTGAGGGCGAGAACGCCTACTTCGGCGTCCACGGTCATGGTGCAGGCTACGTCCGCGACTACAACGGTGCCACCTACCAGCCCTACCTCTCGCCCTATCAGCTCGACACGGTGGTGGCTGTGAAGATGGCCGACATCGCTGCCGACTTCAAAGTCAGCGTCGGTGCCACCCGCGAGGACACCATCAACGCCGTCGAGGACCTGCTCTGCGACGAGTATGCACTCGAGTTTGCCTTCGAGGGAACGCGCTTCTATGACCTCTGCCGCCTGGCCCGCCACAAGAATGCCGATCCCACCTATGGCTCCAACTTCGGCAGCCAGTGGCTCGCCCGCAAGTTCCAGCTGGCTGGCAAGACGGTCACGAAGGACCTCACCGATCCGCAGAACTGGTATCTGCCTTTCAAATAATGTAAAGCCCAAAACATTTCGCTTATGAAGCGATTCATCTTCACCTGCGCCCTCACGGCTGTCCTTGCGACGGCGGTGAGGGCGCAGCTCGTCTGGTACGACGGCCAGCAGCCTGTCAGCTATGAGGTGCAGGGCCCGTCGTCCCCCGTTGTCAGCATCGCCCTCCAGATGTTCAGCGCCGATATGCAGCTCGTCACGGGCCGTGCCGCCGTGGCCGCCAAGGATGCCACCATCCAGGTCTATGAGCTCGACCGCAACCGCGCGTCCCTCGCGTCATTGCGCAAGCAGGGCGTGCCCGTCGACGACGTCAGCCGCCAGATGGATGCCTTCTATCTCGGCGTCCACAACGGCCATATCCTCGTCGTGGGCCAGAACGGCCGCGGCTGTGCCTACGGCGTGCTCGAGCTGAGCCGCATGGCGGGCGTGTCGCCGTGGGTCTGGTGGGGCGACGTGCGGCCCCACAGCCGTAGCCGCCTGACGCTGCCCGATGGCTTCCGCACGCAGCAGGGCCCCTCGGTGCAGTATCGCGGCATCTTCATCAACGACGAGGACTGGACGCTGCGCCGATGGTCGCCCGACGACATGGGACCGCAGACCTATCGCCGCATCTTCGAGCTGCTGCTGCGCCTGCGGGCCAACACCGTCTGGCCGGCCATGCACGACGTCAGTCCCGGCTTCTTCACCGTCGAGGGCAACAAGCAGGTGGCCGACTCGTTCGCCATCCTCATCGGCTCCTCCCACTGCGAGCCCCTGCTGCGCAACAACGTGGCCGAGTGGGACGTCAAGACGATGGGCCCCTACAACTACATCACCAACGGCGACCGCGTGCGCCGCTACTGGGCCGAGCGCCTCCGCGAGGTGCGCGGCTCCGAGGAGCTCTTCACCATCGGCATGCGCGGCATCCACGACGGCTCGATGGAGGGCGTCAAGACCGCAGAGGAGAAGCTCCGCGGCCTGCAGCAGGTCATCGACGACCAGCGCCGGCTCATCCGCAAGTATTACAGCAAGCAGGTCGAGCAGGTGCCCCAGGTGTTCATTCCCTATAAGGAGGTGCTCGAGATCATGGAGAGCGGCCTGCGCGTGCCCGACGACGTCATGCTGATGTGGTGCGACGACAACTATGGCTACCTGACCCGCCTGCCCGACGCCGGGCAGCAGCAACGTAAGGGTGGGGGAGGCGTCTACTATCACCTCAGCTATTGGGGCCGCCCGCACGACCACCTCTGGCTGACCACCACCCAGCCCGGGCTCATCTACTCGGAGATGCGCGCCGCCTACGACCACAACTGCCGGCGCCTCTGGATTGCCAATGTCCACGACCCGAAGGTGGCGGCCTACGACCTGGAGCTCTTCCTCGACATGGCGTGGGATATCGACGGACTGAATCCGTCGACACTCTGCGCCCACCTCGAGCGCTGGCTCATGACGCAGTTCGGCGGTGTCGTCGGACGCGCCATCGCCCCGGCCATGCAGGAGCTCTATCGGCTTAATGCCATCCGCAAGCCCGAGTTCATGGGCTGGACCCAGGTGGAGCTCGACAAGAAGAAGTACCCCGGCGGCAAGTCGGTGCCCACGACCACCGAGTTCACCCTGCTCGAGGCCTACGAGCGCATGGCCGACTTCGCCAAGATCGAGGCCGTCGTCGAGACCTATCGCCCGCTGGTGCCCGACTGGCTGCAGGATGCCTATTTCGCTCATGTGCTCTATCCCGTCCATGCCTCGGCCGCCATGACGCGCAAGATGCTCGGCAACGAGACGCAGAGCCAGCAGGCCTACGACGAGATCCAGCGGCTCACCGCCCATTACGACAGCATCAGCGGCGGCAAGTGGCGTCACCTGATGTCGGCCGCACCGCGCGCCCTGCCCGTCTTTGCCCCTGGCGCCCGCACCCAGCTCCCGCAGCATCCCTCCGGCGGGCCCCTCATCGCCCGTAATGCCTCTGACTATACGAGCGCTTCCTCCGGCGTCCATACCGTCCAGATGCTGGGCCACTCGATGCAGGCCGTCGTCCTGCCCAAGGATGGCGAGCTGACCTACGACTTCGAGGTGCCCGCCCGGTGGCTGGAGCAGGCGGAGACCTTCCTCTATACGGCCATGATCCCCACGCAGCCCAGCGACCGCGGCGACCTGCGCTACAGCATCCAGATCGACGATCAGGAGCCCGTCGTCATCTCGCTGCGCGAGCCCTACCGCTCCGAGCGCTGGAAGCAGAACGTCCTGCGCCAGCAGGCCCTCCGCCGCACGCCCGTCAGCATCAGCCCCGGTCCTCACACGCTGCGCATCCGCGCCCTCGACGATCACATCATCGTCGACCAGTGGATGCTCGACTTCCAGGCCGGCCGCCAGTTCTACGTCATCCCCGTGAAGTGATCGGGGGATTTAAGTTAGAGACCCCACCCCCTGCCCCTCCCCTTGGAGGGGAGGGGAGCAGTTGCGCCGTCATCCCCGTCGGACAAAGCGGCAGCCACTCCTCCCCTCTGGGGAGGTTGGGTGGGGCCTACTCCCCTCCCCTCCAAGGGGAGGGGTTGGGGGTGGGGTCTGTAACTTGAGTTGGGGCTGGGGTCTGTAACTTGAGCTGGGTCTGTAGCTTCTTCTATTTGTACTATCCGCACCAAATCTTGTAAAAAACCGAAAAAACTGTCACTCAGCGCCGGTGAGCATCGCCTCACCGGCGCTGCATATGATAGCCCCCAATGCCGCGCGCTGCTATTTTCAAGGCGTGAAATATTATTTTCAAGGCTTGAAAATAAATTTCCAAGTCATGAAAATATATTTTCACGCCGTGAAAATAGTTATTCGGGGGACAAGAAAATGGTTTTTCTGGTGTTTTCCCTGAATTGCAAATAATCCCTAAATCAGCTTGTTGCTGCACATTATTTTTATTCAAGTGGGCGGTCAATTGAGAAAAAATCACTAACTTTGCAGTAAACTTTTCGATCGTCGGAAGAATGTATGGATTATAATATTACGGAGATGTTAGAGACCCCCCCCGACCCCTCCCCTTCTTGCGTCCCTTCGGTAGCAAGCGTCACCCTTCGGGATGCCGAGCGGAGGGGAGGGGTAGGGGGTGGGGTCTCTAACTCCTATAAATAATTATCAACACATATAAATAACCGCCTCATATAAAAACAACAAATAACAATCTCATAAACAACAACAATCTCAAATAGAAACAACAAACTCCAATAATAACCATCTCAAATAAAAAAACTTATCTACGAACCAAATGAGAAGACTTTTGTTGCTAATCCTTTCAGTGACCGCTGGCACTCTCTGCAGCTCTGCTGACACAGGGTGCGACCGCCTGTGGCAGTCGTTCCTGTCGCCGCCCGACAGCATCCGCGTGGGCTGCTACTACTATTGGGTCAACGAGCACGTCGACCCGAAGGGCGTCGTGGCCGACCTGCAGTGGATGAAAGACAACGGCATCACGCTGGCCTTCCTCGCCACCGACATCCGCAACCGCACCGGATGGGAGAAGCCCTGGGAGGGCCAGACGTTCGGGCGTAACAAATTCCAGAGCCGCCTGTGGTGGAAGAACCTGCGCACGGCACTGCGCACGGCGGGGCGTCTCGGCATCGAGATGGGCCTGTTCAACTGTCCCGGCTGGAGCCAGTCGGGCGGCCCTTGGGTCAGGCCCGACGAGGCCATGCGCAACTGGACGCCGCAGGGCATCGAGGTGTGCAAGACCAAGCAGGGCACCGACGTCGTCTGCAGCCCGTGCTCGCCCGAGGCCGAGGGTCTGGAGGTCGACAAGCTGTCGAAGACGCACGTCAAGAAGCACTTCGAATCGTTCATCGGCGAGATTCTGCGCCGCATCCCCGCCAAGGACCGCCCGACGCTGACCACCGTCGTCGTCGACAGCTGGGAGCGCGGCAAGCAGAACTACACCGACTCCATCTTCGTGAAATTCCAGCAGCGCTTCGGCTATCCCCTTGACTATCAGAACGAAGCCTGCCGCAAGGACCTCGACCGGCTGATTGCCGAGCTCGTGGCCAGTGAGTATATGGGCGGGCTGACGGAGAAGGCCCATGAGTACGGACTGCGCACGTGGTGCGAGCCCTACGCCCACAGTCCCTTCCCCGGCAACAGCATCACCTACGGCTCGGCCGCCGACGAGGTGGCCGCCGAATTCTGGGTCGACGACAAGAAGTTTCGGCAGAAGGAGATTGACGCCGCCCTCGGTGCCGCCCGCCGCAGCGGCAAGAACCGCGTGTGGGCCGAGAGCTTCACCGACGGATGGCCTGAGCTGGCCCAGGACGACTGGAGCTTCGCGAAGCTGCGCCCCATCGCCGACCGCTACTTCCATGCCGGTGTCAATGCCAGCATCCTGCACGTCATGATCTCGCAGCCCGGCGACCCCCGCAAGCCCGCTGTGCGCCCCTGGTTCGGCACCTACTTCGACCGCCGCAGCCAGCATGCCGCCGACCTGAAGCCTCTCGTGGCCTACCTGCGCCGCTGCAACTTCATGCTGCAGCTGGGCCGACCGTATAATAATGCCCCCGACCAGCGCATCATGGCCGACGGCACCATCATCCGTTTCACCGCCGACTCACGCTTCGAGGTCACCTTCGCCGATGGCCGTCAGGAGACGTGGGATCCGCTTCAAAACCTATTCGACCAATGACTATGAACCGACTGTCAGCTATCCTCCTCTTTGCGCTATTCACCACTATAGCCCACGCTGCCCGTGACATCCCCCGCCGCGAGCTGCTCAACGACGGCTGGCTCTTCTGCCTCAACGACAGCAACTTCGCTGAGGCACAGGGCGTCACCCTGCCCCACGACTGGAGCATCCGTCAGCGCTTCGACCGCGAGGCGCCCGCCGGCAACGACGGTGCCTACCTGCCGACCGGCCGCGGATGGTATCGCAGGCTGCTCAACCTCAGCGCCGACTATGCCGGCAAGCGCTTGCGCCTCTACTTCGAGGGCGTCTACATGAATGCCCGCGTCTGGGTCAACGGCTGCGAGGCCGGCGGCTATCCCTACGGCTACTCGTCGTTCTGGGTCGACGCCACACCTTATGTTAAGACAGGTCAGAACGAGATCGTCGTCAGCGTCGACAACTCGCAGCAGAAGAACTGCCGATGGTACAGCGGGTAGGGCATCTATCGCAACGTGTGGCTCGTCACGACACCCATGACCTATATCGACGACTGGAGCGTCAGCATCACCACGCCCGACGTGCACACGGTAGAGATCGCGGCCGACGTGGTGAGCCCCGACGGACGGCGCACGCCCCTGCGGCGCACCATCCATGTCGCCGAGCCCCGCCTGTGGTCGCCGGCCGACCCCTATCTCTATCACACCGAACTGGCCACCGACGACGGCTCCGACCGCCTCACCCTCACCTATGGCATCCGCACCATCGACTACGACGCCGACGGCGGCCTGCGCCTCAACGGAAAGCCGCTGAAGCTGAACGGTGCCTGTCTGCATCACGACAACGGCATCATCGGCGCCGCCGCCCCGGATGCCGCCGAATACCGCAAGGTGCGACTCATGAAGGAGGCCGGATTCAACGCCTTGCGCACCTCGCACAACCCGCCCTCGGAGGCCTTCCTGCGCGCCTGCGACGAGCTGGGCATGCTGGTCATCGACGAGGCCTTCGACGGCTGGCGCGAGGCGAAGAACAGCCATGACTATCATGAATTGATCGACCAGTGGTGGCAGCGCGACCTCGAGGCGATGGTCCGGCGCGACCGCCTGCATCCCAGCATCTTCTGCTGGTCGATCGGCAACGAGGTCATTGAGCGGAAGAAGATCGAAGTCGTCCGGACGGCCCACCAGATGGCCACGCTCGTCAGGACGCTCGACCCCCAGCGTCGGCCCGTCACGTCGGCCCTGGCCGCCTGGGACCCCGAGTGGGACATCTACGACCCGCTGGCCGCCGAGCACGACATCGTCGGCTATAACTACATGATGCACATGGCCGAGAGCGACCACGCGCGCGTCCCCCGTCGGGTGATGATGCAGACCGAGTCGTACCCCAACGACGCCTGGCAGAACTATGAGCGCACGATGGCCCATCCCTACATCATCGGCGACTTCGTCTGGACCGGACTCGACTATATCGGCGAGTCGGGCATCGGCCGCTGGTATTACCAGGGCGACGTCGAGGGCGAGCACTATCACCGTCCGCTCTATCCCTGGCATGCCGCCTACTGCGGCGACGTTGACCTGACGGGCTTGCGCAAGCCTATCAGCCACTACCGCGCGCTGCTGTGGAACGACGACGAGCCGATCTCGATGGCCGTGCGCGAGCCCAACGGCTATCGCGGTGAGGTCAAGACGACGCTATGGGGCACGTGGCCTACGTTCGAGAGCTGGACATGGCCGGGATGGGAGGGCCGCGACATCATCGTCGAGGTCTATAGCCGCCAGTCGCCCGTGCGCCTTTATCTCGACGACAAGCTCGTCGGCGAACAGTCGGCAGAGCAGATGAAGGCGGTCTTCACGCTGCCCTATCAGGCGGGCACGCTGCGCGCCGAGGCCGGCGGACAGCAGGTGCGGTTGACCACGGCGGGCGCACCAGCCGCCATCCGGCTCACGGCCGACCGCACGCGTCTGACGGCCGACGGTCAGGACCTCGCCTTCGTCACAGCCGAGGTGGTCGATGGCAAGGGGAATGTCGTGCCGACGGCCGACAACCCGCTGACGTTCAGCGTCGCCGGCGCCGGCTCACTCTTAGCTGCCGGCAATGCCGATATCAAGGACGAGGATCCCTATTTCGATGCGACGCATCGGGCATGGAAGGGTCGCGCGCTCTGCGTCATCCGTTCGGCCAGTAAACAGGGCACCATCCGGCTGACCGTCACCTCGCCGACGCTGCCGAAGGCGACACTGGTCATTAAAACTGATAAGAAATAATTGTGTATGAAGATGTTACAGACCCCACCCCCAACCCCTCCCCTTGAAGGGAGGGGAGCAGCTGCGCCGTCATCCCCGTCGAACTGTGCGCCAGCCAACTCCTCCCCTTCGGGGAGGTCGGGGGAGGCTTCTCCCCTCCCTTCAAGGGGAGGGGTTGGGGGTGGGGTCTCTAACTTTTCATAATCCTCACGCTCTTGCACATTCCTCATTAATAATCATCAAAACTAATCTTTATAAGAACAATGAAAAAGCAACTGTTATTTCTCCTGACGGTCGTGGCAGCGCTGACGGCGCAGGCACAGACCGCCCGAAAGTTCACCGTCAACATCACGGCTGACGGCGCGTCGAACATGCAGGTCTTCCTGCCCGAGCAGCCCACGGGACGCTGCGTCGTCTGCTGCCCCGGCGGCGGCTATCAGCATCTGGCCATGGCCCACGAAGGGACCGACTGGGCCCCCTATTTCAACCAGCAGGGCATCGCCCTCTGCGTGCTGAAGTATCGCATGCCCGGCGGCAACCGCGAGATTCCGATGAGCGACGCCCGCCAGGCCATCATCATGGTGCGCGACTCAGCCGACGCATGGGCCGTCAACCCCTATGACGTGGGCATCATGGGCTTCTCCGCCGGCGGTCATCTGGCCTCGACTGTCTCCACCCACGAGGAGTTTGCCTCGCGACCGAACTTCAGCATCCTCTTCTATCCCGTCATCTCGATGAACGAGCGCGAGGGCCATCGCGGTTCGAGCCGCAACTTCCTCGGCGAGGAGGGCGTGAAGGACGAGCAGCTCGTCAAGGCGTTCTCCAACCAGAACGCTGTGCGCAGCCACCTGACGCCGCCCGCCATCATCCTGACGGCCAGCGACGACGGCACTGTGCCCGTGCTCACCAACGCCATTCCGTACTACTCGGCCATGCGCCGCGCCGGTAACGACTGCTCGCTCTATATCTATCCCACGGGCGGACATGGCTTCGGATTCCGCGACTCATGGGCTTTCCATGACCAGATGCTCAACGACCTGACCACATGGCTCAACAGTCATAAGGCGCCCCGCCAGGATGCCGTCCGCGTGGCCTGCATCGGCAACAGCATCACCCACGGCTCGGGCATCGACATGCAGGAGCTCAACGGCTATCCCGCCCAGCTGCAACGCCTGCTCGGCAGCGGCTACTACGTGAAGAACTACGGCGTCGGCGCCCGCACGATGCTCAATAATGGCGACCATCCCTACATGAAGGAGATGGCCTGGCGCGACGCTCAGGCCTTCCGCCCCGACATCGTCATCATCAAGCTGGGCACCAACGACTCTAAAGACTACAACTGGAACGCCCACAAGCAGGAGTTCGAGGGCGACATGCAGCAGATGATCGACGCCCTGCGCCCGATGGTGCCGAAGCTTGACAAGAAGGGGCGCCCGACGAAGAAGATGGTGCGGGCCGACAGTCCGAAGATCTTCCTCTGCACGCCCATCCGTGCCTTCCGCGACAAGTGGGGCATCACCGACTCGGTCATCGTCAACGAGGTCATCCCCGCCATCCGCCGCGTGGCCGACCGCAACCAGCTGCCCGTCATCGACCTGCATCCCGTCGTCGACGATGAATCCCTCATGACCAGCGACATGATCCATCCCAACGCCAAGGGCGCCGGACGCATGGCCGAGGTCATCAGCGAGGCTATCAAACAATAACCCCTTAATTCTATAGACAACATGAAACGAACTACTGCTATTCTACTGACAATGCTGTTCGGCGTCGTCGGCGCATGGGCCGACGGGGTGTACAACGTGCGCGACTATGGCGCCATCGGCGACGGCAAGACGCTCGACTCGCCCGCCATCAATGCGGCCATCACGGCTGCCGAGCGCAACGGCGGCGGACAGGTGCTGCTGCCCCCGGGCACCTACCTGAGCGGCTCGATCCGCCTGAAGTCGAACATCGACCTCCACCTCATGGCTGGCTGCACCATCCTGGCGGCTCCCGCCTCGATGAAGGCCTACGACGAGAGCGAGTCGTTCGGCGGCTTCCCTGAATATCAGGACGGCGGCCACACCTACTTCCACAACTCGCTCATCTGGGCTGAGGGCCAGACGAACGTCTCGATCACCGGCCACGGCATGATCGACGGCGAGGGCCTCACCCGCAAGGACACCGAGAAGGCCGGCAACCTCGAGGGCGGCTCCATCGGCACGGGCGACAAGGCCATCGCGCTGAAGCTCTGCCGGCAGGTGACCATCCGCGACATCACCATCTATCGCGGCGGCCACTTCGCCATCATCATGACCGGCTGCGACCTCTCGACCGTCGACAACGTGACCATCGACACCAACCGCGACGGCTTCGACATCGACTGCTGCAAGTACATGACCATCACCAACTGCCGCATCAACACGCCCCACGACGACGGCCTCGTGCTCAAGTCGTCGTATGCGCTGAAGAAGCCCGTCCTGACGGAGCACATCGCCATCTCCAACTGTAACATCACGGGTTTCAAGTGCGGCACGCTGCTCGACGGCACCTACGTGCCCGAGCCCGTCGGCTGGGTGTGCGGCCGCTTCAAGCTCGGCACCGAGTCGAACGGCGGCTATCGCAACATCTCGCTGACCAACTGCACGTTCATGTATTCCTCGGGCCTTGCCTTCGAGGAGGTCGACCAGGGCCGGATGGAGAACATCGTCGTGTCGAACATCACGATGTCGCACGTCCATCATTATCCTATCTACATCACGACGGGCTTCCGCAACCGCGGCCCCAAGGAGGTGACGCGCCTGTCGTCAGCCCGCGACATCCAGATCTCGAACGTCGTGGCCGACGACTGCGACTCGCTCTGCGCCATCATCGTCACGGGCATGAAGGACGAGCCCGTGCGCAACGTCTGGCTCTCGAACATCCGCCTGCAGTTCAAGGGCGGCGGCGCCCGCGAGCTGGTCAATAAGGACTATCGCGAGCAGGGCACCAACTATCCCGAGCCGAAGTTCGCCGGCCAGACGCCTGCCTACGGCCTCTATGCCCGCCACGTCGAGGGCCTGCATGTCGACGACGTCACGTTCAGCTATGAGCGGCCGGAATATCGGCCCGCCGTCGTGCTCGACGACGTGCGCCACGCCACGCTCCGAAACATCGACGCCCAGCTAGAGCCGGGCATCGAGAAGATCGTGACGTTCCGATCGGAGAATGTCATCAGTGAATGACGGGGACCTTTTTTTCCCCCCACGAATAAAATTCGTGGGCAAGGGACGAAGGGAGGATTGAAGCAGGAGGCTTCGCTTCCGGATGGCAGCCAAATGGCTGCGTCAGGAAGCGAAGCCTCCTCATTTATATTACATGACGACGAAGCCGCCGTTCGGAGCCATCGTCACCTTGAGCTGGCCTTTCTTGTTGAGCTTCACGTCGCTGCGGGTGGTGCCGCCGACGGCGCCATTTTTGTTGGCATAGTCTTTGATGAGGTTGACGGACTGTGAACCGATGAAGCCGAGGTCGAGTGTCAGCGTCAGCGGCTTCTTCTCAGCGTTCAGGCCGGCGACGTACCACTGCTCGCCGTGGCGGCGGGCCAGCACGACGTAGCGGCCGGGATAGCCGTCGATGAAGCGCGTCTCGTCCCACGTCGTGGGCAGCTGGCGCAGGAAGTCGAGCTCCACGTCGGTCAGCTCGTCGAGGTTGTTAGGCTGCATGGCCACGCACTGGACGGCCGCCTGGTTGGTGATGCCCGTGGCCATCTCGAAGGCGTTGGTCGTCTGGCGCAGGTGGCGGCTGCGGTTGTCCTTCGACAGATACTTGTTCATGATGATGCCGCCCCAGTCCATCGTGCCCCCGGCGTTGCGGCAGAAGGGGTGCATCGTCAGCTGGAAGGGCTCCTGCGCGGCATGGTAGTCGGTGAAGTAGACATTCTCAGAGGCCAGCACGGCCTCGCTCGAGACGTAGTTGGGATACATCCGCTCCCATCCGCGGGGCATGGTGCAGCCGTGGAAGATGACCTGCAGGCCGTAGCGGTTGGCATCGTAGAGGATGTCCTCGTAGAGGCGCATCGTCTCCTGCTTGTCGCCGCCGAAGAAGTCGACCTTGATGCCCTTGACGCCGATGGACTTCAGCCACGCCATCTCGCGGTCGCGGGCCATCGTGGTGTTCATGCAGTCGCGGGGTGTCTGCGGGGCGTCGTTCTCGAATCCGTTAGAGTTGTACCAGAGCATCAGCGAGACGCCCTTCGACTGGGCATAGCGCGACAGCTCGGCCATCCGCTCGCGGCCGATGTTCTTGTCCCACCAGTTGTCGACGAGACAATATTCGAAGCCCATCTTCGAGGCCAGGTCGATGAACTCTACCTGATCGTCCCAGTTGATGGAGTTGTCCTGCCAGATGAGCCACGACCACGTGTAGCGGCCTGAGCCGTAGTCCTGCGAAGGCTCATAGAGCGGCTCGACGAGGTCGTACTGGATGGTGGCCTCGACGATGGGCTTGAGGGTCTGGCCCATGGTGATGGTGCGCCAGGGCGTCTGGCCGGGCAGGGCGATGGCTGCATAAGGCGAGCCGAAGCCGTTGTTCTCGCCCTCCATGGGGTAGGCGATCTGATAGCCGAAGGGGGAACCATCGGCCACGGGCTGGGCGATGGGTTGATAGTCAGAGAGGTGGGCGCCGCAGTATTGGCTCGTGACGCCCGTCTCAGAGATGAGCGCCCATGCCGATGGCAGATGGAACAGGCAGGGGAAGGTGTAGCCGTGGCCATACTTCGAGCGGGCCGTCATGGGTGCGTCGGGCGTGTATTCCTCCTCGTAGCTGGGCTTGGTGCGCTCCCATCCGATCATGGGGTCGCTCTGCGGGGTGAGGAAGGTCGTCGTGCCGTCAGGCAGGCCGAAGCCCGATGCCTCGCTCCTGATGATGGCCGACTTGGGGTTGTCGCCCTTCTGCCGGGGCAGGAGGTAGCGGAAGGCCACGTCCTTGTCGCTGACGACAAACTGGATGGTCATGCGCTGCTGCTTTTGGTTCTCGACGTCGATGTCGAGCTGCGTGGCCGTGAAGTGGAACTGGCTCTGCTTCACCTGTCGCATGGTGTACTGGCGGTCGATCTGTGAGGCCCCGGTCTTGGTGATGTGCAGGCCTTGGGTGAAGTCGCCGAAGTCGGCCGTCAGTCCCAGCGGCGATGGCAGCAGGGCCGGCTGTCCGTCGAGTGTGACGGCATAGGCCAGTCGGCCTCCCTCGTCGTTGATGGTTACTACGATGTTGCCGCCCGGCGAGGCGATGGTGGCCTCGCGGGCGGCAATAGTCAGGGGCATGAGCATGCCCAGTGCTAAAGCAAGTCTTTTCATAGTGTTTCTTATTTGTTCTTCAGATAGTCAGTGCGGTCGGGCCCTATGTAGTAGCCGGGCTCAGAAGGCTGGTTGTAGGCCACATTCTGCGTGGCCACCGAGAGGCGGTAGGGGATGTCCTGCATGAGGCAGTCGATGCGATACGTGGTGGGGATGGTGGTCGAATAGACGCGCAGCTCCGTCGACTCGCGGTTGCGGACGACGACCTCCTCGCGCCAGTCGCCCAGGATGTCGGCCGAGAGGCAGGGGTTCGACTTCGACCCGTTGTTGAACTGCCCGTCGAAGCGCTGCAGGTCGACGATGCAGTGCTGCTGCCAGTCGTACTTCGAGACTGTCTCGTGGTCGAGCAGCTCGCGCAGCAGGTCGCCGTCCCACCAGATGCCGAAGTTCACCGAGATATGTCGGCCGTTCATGACGAGCATGTTCTGGTGCTGCGGGTCGTCGGCGTCGCTGGCCTGACAGACGATGTTGCCCTTCACGTCGCGTATGCCGTGGCTGTCGGTCGACCACATCTCGACGCCAGGGTTCGTCGGGTCGATGTCGGCGGCCATGCAGCGGCCCACGTCGGCCCCGCTCTTGATCTGGAACAGGATGCGGCCCGTGCGGGCGTCGCGCAGCTCTGAGCCGTCGCGGCGGTTCTCATGGCAGTCCCAGATGTAGAGGCGGTTGTCCTTCGGGTCGGCCACGAGGTGCATAGCGTCGCCGTGGCCCATGCGGGTGTTATAGAGTCCGCGCCCGTCGTTGTCGACGGCCATGGCGCCATAGATGATCTCGTCGTAGCCATCGCCGTCGACGTCGGCCACGCGCAGGTTATGGTTGCCCTGTCCGGCATAGTCGTGCCACTGCGGGTCGTCGGTGTCGAAGGTCCATCGGTTGGTGAGCGTCTGTCCGTCCCAGTCCCATGCGGCCAGGACCGAGCGGGTGTAGTAGCCGCGACAGAAGATGGCCGAGGCGTTGCGCCCGCCCAGGTAGCCGACGGCGGCCAGATAGCGCTCCGAGCGGTTGCCGCGATCGTCGCCCCAGTCGCTGACGTTGCCGCGGTCGGGGACGTAGCATGCCGAGGACAGGGCGCGGCCTGTCAGCCCCTCGAAGACGGTCAGCTGCTCAGGTCCCTCCAGGATGCGGCCGCGGCTGTTGCGCCAGTCGGCCGTCGAGTCGCCCAGCACCTGGCCTACGCCGTCGCGTGTGCCGTCGGCCGTCTTGACCATGAGCTCGGCGCGGCCGTTGCCGTCGAAGTCGTAGACCATGAACTGCACGTAGTGTGCGCCCGAGCGGATGTTGGGCCCCAGGTCGATGCGCCATAGCCGCTCGCCGCTGAGGCGGTAGCAGTCGATGAGCGTCGGACCGGTGTAGCCGTCGTGGGCGTTGTCATGCGCATTCGTCGGGTCCCACTTGACGAACAGCTCCATCTGTCCGTCGCCGTCGACGTCGCCCACGCTGCAGTCGCTGGCCGTATAGCCATACTGGCCCGTGTCCTGCCAGCGCTGGCGCCCCTGCCGGTTGCCCCCGTCAGGACGCTGCTGGCGGGCCATGACGGGCACGATGCCGCCCTCGGGCTTGTCGAGCGGGATGGCGAGATAGCCGACGGGCGTCTCCTCGCAGAGCGTGAAGTGGCCCCCGACGTTGCCGCCCCTGACCTCATAGAGGGCGTCGCCCTTCGCCGGGTGCTCGTCGATGAACCACGTGCCGCCCTCAGTGAGCGGCTCGGCATTGAGCTTCACGCCGTCGCGCAGCACGTCGAAGGGCTCGCCGCGCCGGTCGCTGCGCAGCGTGCGCCATGAGACGAACACGCGGCCGTCCTCCATCCGTGTGGCCACCACGCCGCGGTCGAGCTGCTCGCAGGTCAGCTGATCAAGATTGTAGCGTGTCTGTGCTTCGCCGTCAGTCAGCGAAAGCGTTGTCAGTAAGATTAGCAGTAGTCGTTTCATGTCGATGTTGTTTTTAGTAATGCAAATATAGTAATAATAATTGGAATAAGAGGCGGTTTAGGAAATATTAACGATTTCATTCTCTTTATCGTACGAGCGGCCCGCAAAACTTTCGTCACGTCGTGACGGCATGCCGTCACGACGTGGTTTCATGCCGTCACGACGTGACGTCATGGCGTCACGGCGTGACGGAAGTTTTTTTTCCGCTTCCTTGCAACTTTCTGGGGCCTGCCTTCGTCTAATGAGTAAAACAACAACGGAAAAAAGTTATGAATGATATGATGAAACAGATTCTGATCGTAATGATGCTGATGTGCGGAAAGGCCGCCATGACCACGGCCACGGCTCAGCAGACCGCGGCCGACCCGACCCAGGTGACGGCCCTCGCAGCCGACTCGACGGGCCAGGACGAGGTGGAGGCCTTCTCGGACACGACGCAGACCGACACCAGCGGTGTGGTCAGCGTCACGCAGGTGGGCAACAGCCAGTTTCCCTTCGACGACGAGGACTTCGTCTCGACGGACTCCCTCTTTGAGAACTTCGACGTCATGGGCCTGGCGGGCATGGGCTTCGTCCTGCTTATCCTGCTCATCCTCTTCGTGCTGGCGCCGGTGCTGATCATCGCGCTCATCCTCTACTTCGTCTATAAGAACCGCAAACAGCGCATGCGGCTGGCCGAGATGGCCATCAAGAACGGACAGCCCATCCCGCAGGAGCTCGTCGACACGCCGAAGGCCATGGACGGCGACCTGCGCGCACGTGGCATCCGCCAGGCGGCGCTGGGCATCGGACTGACGTGCTTCCTCGGATGGCTCATCGGCGATGTGGGCGCCGGCATCGGCATCCTGGTGCTCTGCATCGGACTGGGCAACCTGGTCATCGCGCGCAATGCGCAGAAGCAGCGCGAGAACCTGACCGACGCCGACTTCGACCGCCGGCCTACTGAGACTGACCTCTGATTTCACACCATAAATTATAATAGAAACTATGACACAGAAACTCTATCGTTCCAACGACCGCGTGCTGGGCGGCGTCTGCGCCGGACTGGCCGAGTACTTCGACTTCGACCCCACGCTGGTGCGCATCGCCTATGCTGCCCTGAGCGTGATGACGGTCTTCCCGGGGCTCATCCTCTACATCATCATGTGGATCGTGATGCCGCAGAAGAATAACCTGCAGGTGTAAGATACGACAAACCATGGCAGCATCGCTCAGCGACATCTCACTCGTGACGCAGGTGGCGGTCTTCCGAAACAAGCGGGCCTTCGACCAGATTGTGCGGAAGTATCAGTCGCCTGTGCGCCGTTTCCTGCTCAACCTGACGTTGGGCAACGAGGCGCTGAGCGACGACCTGGCCCAGGACACCTTCCTGAAGGCTTACCTCAACATCGGGCAGTTCCGTGGGCAAGCGTCGCTGCAGACGTGGCTCATGCGCATTGCCTATAACGTGTTCTACGACTATAAAAGGAAAGCCCCCTCCAACCTCGCGGCCCCCTCCAACCTCCCCCCACTGGGGGAGGCTGCTGCGCCATGGTTTTCTGCCGCTGAAGCCTCCCCCAGGGGGGGGAGGTTGGAGGGGGCCGCGAGGTTGGAGGGGGCCCTAGACATCCATCGCGCCCTCTCATTGCTCCGCGCCGAGGAGCGCACCTGCGTCACCCTGCAGCTCATCGACGGCTATGCCATCGACGAGATTGCCGACATCATGGGGATGCCGGCCAACACAGTGAAGTCGCACCTCAGGCGGGGCAAGGAGCGGCTGGCAACATTTTTAAAGAAAAATGGCTATGACGGAAAATAATCAAGACGAGCGGCTGTTGGAGCAGTTCTTCCAGGCAGCCCGACAAGTGGAATTGGACGACGACGGCTTCACGGAGCGCGTCATGCGACGGTTGCCCGACCGCAGCCTCCGACTGTCGCGGCTCTGGACGGCAGCCTGCATCGTCGCCGGCCTCCTGCTCTTCACGTTGCTCGGCGGATGGCAGTCGCTCCTGGCGTGGGGCCTGAGCGCGATGGCGACCCTGCCCACGACGGGCCACGTGGCTCAGCTGTGGATATGCTTCGCCTTGGCCACAATCCTCATCATCGAAGAAATCCTCCGCCGCGAACATATCCTCGACATCAAGATCCTGTGACGGCAGGACATCAGGATTCTTCTGACATCAAGTTTTTTCTGACATCAAGACATCAAGACAACAAGACACACTCGTGACAGCAAATACAGCTAAGCGGGTGTTTTGTTGTCTTGTTGTCTTGATGTCAAATGGTTCTTGATGTCGGAAAAGTCTTGATGTCAAGAACTCAGAAGAGGAAGTCGTCGTCGAAGGACGTCGACTCCTGCTGGTCGTTGGCAGGCTTCGTGACCTCCTCCTTGACGGTGCCGTCGGCATTGAACATGCCGTAGGTGGTGCGCAGGACGATGAACTCGGTGCGGCGGTTCAGCTGGTGGCATATCTCCTGCTTCTCCTCGTCGTCGAGCGCCGCGATATATTCCGCGGTGAGCACGTCGCCCTCCTTCATCCAGTCGTATTTCTCAGTCAGCTTCCGCTTGATCGTCTTCGGGCGCTGCTCGCCGTAGCCGACGGGCGTCAGTCGGTCCTGGGCGATGCCGTGCTCGATGAGGTAGTTGACGACGCTCTCGGCGCGGCGTTGCGACAGCCGCTCGTTGTACTGGTCGGAGCCGCGCTGGTCGGTGTGGGCGCTGAGCTCGATGGTGACGTTGGGGTTCTCGTTGAGCAGGGCGATGAGGCGGTCGAGGGCCTCGGTCGACTCTGGGCGCAGGGTGGCCTTGTCGAAGTCGTAGAAGATGTTGTCGATGAGCACGGGGGCCGTGATGGAGGCCAGGGGGAACTGCAGGACATACTCCTGCGACTCCTTGACCGAGTCGACGCGCAGCTCCTCCTTATGGTTGAGGAATCCCTTGCAGGTGCCGAGGAAGACGTAGTCGACGCCCGGATGTATCTCCTGCTCGAAGGAGCCGTCGCCCTTGACGTTGAGCTTCAGGTTGGTGCCGTCGTTGCCGACCATGTAGACCAGTCCGGCGGGCAGCTCGTAGCCGTCCTGCTCGTAGACCCATCCCTTGACGGTCTGTATCACCTCATGCTTCTCGAAGGAATAGATGTGGTCCCATCCGCGGGCGTCGCCGCGGTTCGACGAGAAGTAGCCGCGGTTGTGCAGCCCCTCGAAGGTCATGCCGAAGTCGTCGCCGGCGGAGTTCAACGGATAGCCGGGATGCTCCAGTTCATATTGGTAAGAAGTGAGAGGTGAGAGGTGAGAAGTGTTGTCAGTAGTGCTATCTGTCTCAGCACCTGGTTTGTTACTAAACTTCTCACTTCCCACTTCTCCCTTCTCACTTTCTACGGGCTTCGCAATAAAGATGTCGAGTCCGCCCATGCCGGGATGTCCGTCGGAGGAGAAGTAGAGGTCGCCGTTGGGCCGGAAGGTGGGAAACATCTCGTTGCCGGGCGTGTTGACGGGCTCGCCGACATTTTCGAGCCCCACCATGCCCTTCGACGTCAGCTGGATGCGCCAGATGTCGTAGCCGCCCATGCCGCCAGGCATGTCGCTGACGAAGTAGAGCCACATGCCGTCGGGCGAGACGGCCGGATGGGCAAAGGCGGAGAGCGTGTCGCGGGTGATCTCCTGCACGGTGGCCTTGCCCCAGGAGGCGTCGCTGCGCTGCGACGTGGCTATCTGGGCGTAGCGCGGATACTGCGGGTCGGTCTTACAGATGGTCAGATACATCGTCTTGCCGTCGGGGGTGAAGGCGCAGGCGCCCTCGTCCTCGTCGCTGTTGAGCTCGCTGTCGATGGCTTCAGGCTTGACCCATTTGCCCTTGTCGTCCTTCACGGCGACGAATATGTCGGCATTCTTCGTGCCCGTGATGCCGCTGAGCTCGTCGCCCTTGGCGTCGTTGCGTGTGCTGGAGAAGAAGAGCTGGTCGTAGTCGTCGCCGCAGAGCATGGGCGAATATTCCGACCGGCGCGAGTTGAAGAAGTCCTGTCGCTTCACCGTGTAGCCCGAGAACTCCGCGTTGGCCTTCCATTCCGGGGCCTTGCGGGCCGACTCGAGGCCGTTGCGGATGAGCTGCACGGTCTGCTCCGACAGGGTCGAGGCGTAGGCCGGGTCGAGCAGCTCGCTGAACGTCCGCTCGGCCTCCTTGTAGGAGCCGTTCTTCAGCAGCAGCTGTCCGAGGTAGAACATGGAGAGGGTGTCGGCCTGCTTGAAGCGCACGGCATTGTTGTAGGCGGCGATGGCCCGCTGCGTGTGGTTGATGCGGCGGTAGCAGTCGGCCATGCGCAGGGCCCGCAGTCCGCGCAGGGGCCGGTCCTTGGAAGGCGTCTGAGAATAAGCTTTCTTGTATTGGGTCGCAGCGTCATAATATTCGCCCAGGGCGAAATATTTGTCGCCCTTCTTCATAGCCGAGTCGGCCCCACATGAGGCCATGACGACGGCTATGACAATCCATGAAATGATGCTGCAGATGTTACGCATACCCAATAATAACGCAGTGTCGACGGATTTATTGTGTAAAGGGCTGCCGCCATGTGCATCCTTCTTTCCATCGTGAGCAGCCGTAGGCCGTCTTGCCGCGGATGATGTGACCCTGACCGCAGAGGGGACAGGGCTGGCCGACGAGGGGAGAAGCCCCCCCTACGGCCCCCGAGGGCGAGGCCCCCCCTACGGCCCCCGAGGGGGCTTCTATAGTTTTGGAGGCCGACTTGGGCGTTTTTTTCTTTGTTTCCTTCTTCTTTGCTTTTTTCTGGGCTGAGTCTATAGAAGCCCCCTCGGGGGCCGTAGGGGGGGCTTTGGGGTCTTTCGGGCCTTTTGAGCCTTTTGGGGTCTCTGGTGCGGCCGCCACATGCCTGTTCGACTGGTCGGCGATGACCTGCCGGACGATCTCCGTCACCTGTTCCTTCAGTTCGCCAATGAACTGGGCAGGCTCATATTTGTTGGCTTCGATGTCGCGCAGCTTCTTCTCCCAGATGCCTGTCAGCTCGGCGCTCTTGAGCAGATCCTCGTGGATGAGGTCGATGAGCTCGATGCCCGTGGGCGTGGCTACGAGGCGCTTGCGCTCCTTTCTTATATAATGGCGCTTGAAGAGCGTCTCGATGATGGCGGCGCGCGTCGAGGGGCGACCGATGCCGTTCTCCTTCATGGCGGCGCGCAGCTCCTCGTCGTCGACGAGTCGGCCGGCGGTCTCCATGGCGCGCAGCAGCGTCGCCTCGGTGTAGTAGGGTGGGGGCGTGGTCCACTTCTCCGTCAGCGTCGGCTGGTGCGGACCGCTCTCGCCCTTCACGAAGGCGGGCAGTGTGCGTTCTTCCTCCTCCTTCTTCTTCTCGTCCTCATCGTCAGTCTGCGCATCCTTCATGTAAACGGTGCGCCAGCCCGGGTCGAGAATGGTCTTGCCTGTCACCTTAAAGACCACAGCCTCGGCTCCCTCCAACCTCCCCCCACTGGGGGAGGCTTCTCCGGCGGACTCCATTGGCGCAGCAGCCTCCCCCAGTGGGGGAAGGTTGGAGGGGGCCGAGGGCTGCGTTTCGGCTTTTACTTCCCCCAGCACCGTCGTCTGAGCAAACCGGCAGTCGGGATAGAAGGCGGCAATGAAGCGGCGGGCGACGAGGTCGTAGACCTTCTGCTGCAGGTCGGTCAGGGGACCGGGAATCTGGCCCGTGGGGATGATGGCGTGGTGGTCGGTCACCTTCGACGAGTCGAACACCTTCTTCGACTTCGGCAGCTGCTTGCCCCCGAGGGGGCGCACCAGCTCGGCATAAGGCGCCTGACCGCCGAAGCGCGCCTGGAACAGGCCGTTCATCGTCTGCGGACACTTGGGATAGACGTCGTCAGGCAGGAATGTGGTGTCGACGCGCGGATAGGTCGTCAGCTTCAGTTCGTAGAGCTGCTGGATGAGCTGGAGGGTCAGGTCGGCCGAGAAGCCGAACTTCTTGTTGCAGTCGACCTGCAGCGACGTCAGGTCGTAGAGCGAGGGCGGCGCCTCGCGGCCCTGCTTCTTCTGCACGTCGGTGATGGTGAAGGGGCGCCCCTCGATGGTCTTGAAGGCTGCCTCGCCCTCCTCCTTGCTGGTGAACTTGCCTTTCGTGGCAGTGAAGGTCGTGTCGCGATAGACGGTGGCCAGCACCCAGTAGGGCTCCGGCTTGAACGTGTCGATCTCTTTCTGGCGGTTGACGATGAGGGCCAGCGTGGGCGTCTGCACACGGCCGATGGAGAGCACTTGGCGGTTCTGGCCGTACTTGATGGTGTAGAGGCGCGTGGCATTGATGCCCAGGAGCCAGTCTCCCACGGCACGCGACAGGCCCGCCATGTAGAGCGACTGATATTCGCTCTGGTCCTTGAGCGTGGCAAAGCCCTCGCGGATGGCCTCGTCAGTCATCGACGAGATCCACAGGCGCCGCACGGGGCACGTCACCTGTGCCTTCTGCATCACCCACCGCTGGATGAGCTCGCCCTCCTGGCCGGCGTCGCCGCAGTTGATGATGCCGTCGGCCGCGCGGAAGAGCTGCTCGATGATGGCAAACTGCTTCTTGATGCCTTCGTCTTCCTTCAGCCGGATGCCGAACTTGGGGGGTATCATAGGCAATGCCGAAAGACTCCACGTCCGCCACATCGGCGTGTAGTCTTCCGGCATCTTCAGCTCGCACAGGTGGCCGAACGTCCATGTCACCTGGTAGCCGTTACCTTCCCAGTAGCCGTCCTTGCGATAGTTGGCTCCGATGATGCGTGCGATGTCTTGTGCTACGCTGGGTTTCTCTGCAATACAAACAATCATTCCTTACTCGTGTGGTCTCCGCTGTTTGTCGCCAGCGGAAGTCAATGATTGTGCAAAGGTAGCAATAATTTGGCATCCTCGGGCCAACTGGCTTCCAATTTTTTGTTTCTTTAATCTTTCACTTTCATCTTTCACCTCCCTAAAGGTTCTTAGCGAAGAATCCGGCCAGCGTGTCCCATGGGATCAGGTTCTTCGGCTCGCCCTTGCCCTGAGCCTCAGTGAAGCCGCCGTCGTAGAGGTCGCAGTGGGAGGCGCCGGGGATGATGAGCAGCTGCTTGTTCTCAGGCACGGGGTTGGGCTTCACCGTCGTGTTGTAACCCTCGGCCTTGCCCTCCACCATATATTGATAGGCAGCCTCGCCGAAGTAGCGCGAGTGAGCCTTCTCGCCGTGCATGACGAGGACGGCCGAGCGGATCTCGTTGATGTAGTAGAGGAATCGGGCGTTGCTGAAGGCTTGGGTGCCGATGGCGCGCCATCCGTCGTTGGAGTTGCCGCTGCGCTGGTGGTAGCCGCGCGGCGTCTTGTAGTAGTCGAAATAGTCCTTGACAAACTGTGGGGCGTCGTCAGGCAGTGGGTCGACGACACCGCCGGCCATGGCCTTCGGGTCGGCGAGTCGCTGGCGGCTCATGGCCTCACGTGCCGCATGGCGGTCAGCCTCGTTGTCGTTGGCGTCGAAGTAGCCGTTGCCGCTGACGCGCGTCATGTCATACATCGTCGAGGCGACGGTGGCCTTGATGCGGGTGTCGGCAGCGGCCGCGTTGAGGGCGATGCCGCCCCATCCGCAGATGCCGATGATGCCGATGCGCTCAGGGTCGACGTCGGGCAGCTGTGCGAGATAGTCGACGGCGGCCATGAAGTCCTCGGTGTTGATGTCGGGCGAGGCCGTCCGTCGCGGTTCACCGCTGCTCTCGCCCGTGTAGGAGGGGTCGAAGGCCAGCGCCACGAAGCCGCGCTCCGCCATCCGCATGGCGTAGAGTCCGCTCGACTGCTCCTTGGTGGCGCCAAAGGGGCCGCTGACGGCAATGGCAGCCAGTTTCTCCCCCTCGGGGGCGTTGAGGGGTGTATACAGGTCGGCGGCGAGCGTCAGCCCATACTGTGTTTCAAACGTCACCTTGCGGTGGTTCACTTTGTCGCTCAGGGGGAACACCTTGTCCCACTCCTGCGTCAGTGTCAGTTGTGTCATATCTTCTTCGTTGGTTTGTTGGTCGTTCTTTGGCTGATGGCATGCCGCGAGCACTCCGGCTGCGAGCATGGCCGACAGGATCAGGTGTTTCATTTTCGTGTGGTATGTATTTATTTAACCTCGCGGATGCAGCTAAGGGCGTTGAGCGTACGGGGATAGCCGATGAAGGGGAGGTTGGCGCTGACGACGGCGATCAGCATCTCCTTCGTGTTGCCCACGTGGTAGTTGCCTGCGATGTGGCCCTTCAGCTGAGGCTCGCAGCCGCCTTGGGCCGCGAGGAAGCAGAAGGTGATCAGTTCGCGCATCTTGAGGTCGAGCCCGCCGCGCGTGTAGTAGTCGCCGAAGCAGTTGTCGGCCAGCCAGAGGTTGATGTGCGGGGCATCGGCAGGACCCGACTTCCAGAAGTCGCGCATCCCCTCGCCGAAGCAGCCCACCTGCGCCTCCGTGCCCCGCTCGCGGCGGTTGTCGGCCGTCGTCGTGGCCTGACCCTCGAGGGGCAGGGCGATGCCCCGCTGGCGCAGGATGTCGTTGGTGGCCGTCAGGAACGGGCGCACACGACCCAGTCCCAGATAGGCTGTGGCCTGATAGACAATCTCCTTCGCCTCGACGGGCGTGACGCCATGGTCGAGGGCCTGAGGCAGCATCTCGCGATAGGCGTCGATGCCCTGGCAGCCCAGCAGCGTGGCCAGATAGCCGATGTGGCGCGTGCGGTCGTCCAGTCGGGCCTCCACCTCGCTGACCACCTCGCCGAAGGCAAACGCCTCGAAGCGCTGCGTGAACTCTGGGTCGGTCTGGCTGAGCAGCTCCTGGCTGGCCGGCAGCTTGTCGTACTCCGCGTCGCTGACGGCCTCGAGCCATTCGTTGGAGGCGCCCTCTTCGACGTGCGTCATATAGGTCAGGTGCTGAAACCACGAGTCGCGGGCGGCGCCGTGCCAGTGCTTGGCCTCGGCAGGTATGGCGACGACGGAGCCGGGGTGCATCGCCACGGGCTGCTTGCCCTCCTCGACATACCATCCGTGGCCGGCCACGCAGACGAGCACCTGCACCGACTTGTGATGCACGTGCCAGTTGTTGCGGCAGCGCGGCTCGAACGTCACGTTCACCAGTCCGCCCTCCTGGCCGCCCATCGGGGCCAGGTAGCTGTTGCCTGTGAAATACTTGGCGTAGGCCGTGTTTGGCTCGCCCTTCGGCCATACGCTGAAGTCAACTTCCTTTACTTTCATATCCTCATTTGTTTTAGTGGTTGTCACTTGTGCGCCGACTCCGATGCACAGCATCGCAGCCGCCATCCATGTCATGATTCTCCTCATAAGCGTAGTACGATTGTTGGACGCTGCAAAATTACGAATAAAAAACGAGACGCAAGGTGCAAATAATGCGGAAGTTTTTACCATTTTTACTTTTTTTCTTGTACCTTTGCACACATATTCCTAATTATCAGTAACCTGACATACGTGACTATGCAACAATTCAACTGGGCAGAAGACATCGACGGCGCCATCACCGTATGTGATGCTGAGGGCACCGTCGTCTACATGAACAAACGTTCGCGCGCGACCTTCAACCGCGACGGACAGTCAATGGTCGGCCAATCGATGATGCCGTGCCACAGCGAGCGCTCGCAGGCCATCATCCGCCATATGCTCGAATCCGGCGAGAGCCACGCCTACACCATCACCAAGCAAGGGCGGCGCAAGCTCATCTTCCAGACCCCTTGGCGCGAGGACGGACAGGTGCGCGGACTCGTCGAATTTTCGTTCGTCCTGCCTGACGAGATGCCCCACTACGACCGCGACGCGCAGAAGTAGAAAAACAAAGCGGCACTTCGTGGCCTTCAAAGCGTTCCTTTGCGGCCTTCAAAGCGGTCCTTTGCGACCCTCAAAGCAGTCCTTCGTCTGACATGAAATATCGCATAGAGGAAGAAGGCCGCTTAGGGTGCGCGTTGTGTTAATGTTTGTTATAGATTTAAACTTTATTACCTATATATAATATATGTATACATTCTTTTTGTTATTTTTGTAGCCTCAAAGCGTCAGATCGGCTACTTTCTGACGACGAATGTCTATTGAATTAACAAATCTGAACGACAAACGGCCAAAGATGAGAAAAGTGTCAAGCCAATGGTGGGACCACCTGCTGGTCTGCGGCATCGTCTTCCTGCTGGGCTACGTGTTGTGGCTGGCCTCGCTGAACCTGAGCATCTTCAACCCCCTGAAGCAGGCCCTCGAGGACTTCAAGATGACTGACGTCTACTTCGAGATGCTGCGGGGCGGCGAGAAGGACAGGGCCTTCAGCGACAAGATCGTGCTGGTGGACATGACCAAGCAGACGCGGCGCAGCGACATCGCCCGCACTATCAGCGACATCAACGCCTGCCAACCGCGGGTGCTGATGGTCGACCTCGTGTTCCAGCGCCCCAATGCCGACCTGAGCGACGACATGCCGCTGACGGATGCCGTCGTCGAGGGCGCTGCCGACGATGTGTTCTCATTCAAGCTGGTCGACTACGACCCTGAGCGCGCCGCCTTCCGAGGCAGCGTCAAGTCATATTTCAGCGATGCGGCCGACTTCGTCTGGGGCTACAGCAACATCTTGCAGACCCATCCGGGCGGCAGCGTCAGGCTCTACACGCTGACGCAGCACCTGGGCGACACGCTGGTCTGGTCGATGCCCTATCTGGCCGCCTGTCGCTATCTGGGGCGTGAGCCTCAGGCGGAGGACACGGACCAGCGCCTCATCGTCTACAGCGACCTCGACTTCCACGTCATCGACTGCGACAGCGTCGCCAGCCATGCCGACCTGCTGCGCGACAAGGTGGTCATCCTCGGCGCGCTCGACGAGGAGGCCGACAAGCACATCACGCCCATCGGCAAGAAGCCGGGCATGGTGATCCAGGCCTACTCCACGCTGTCCTACATCGACCACCCGACGGTGCGCACGATGAGCGGCACGACCAGCTTCCTGCTCGCCTTCGTCGTCTGCATGTTCTGCGCCTGGGCCGGATGGCGCATCCGCCAGCGCTATCCCTCGACCTACAGCTACGTGCTGAAGCTCTTCTACTTCGGACTGACGGCCCTCTTCGTCTGGCTGTCGTTCCTATGTTTCGTCTATCGCGACTATGAGGTCGACCTGCTCTATCCGCTCCTGGGCATGGCCCTGGTCGAGGAGGGCCGGCTGCAATATATGTTCATCGTGCGCGGCCCGCTGACGAAGTGGCGCCGTCGACTGGCTGAGAAATCTATTTACTACCAATGACAAGAAGAATCCTTTCCATACTGCTCGTCACGCTGATGGCCCTGGCCGCCGGCTGGGCCGACGACTTCGAGACGGAGGGCCGCGCCTGGCTGAAGAAGGCCAACGACAACTACGCCCGCGGCTACTACGACGTGGCGGTGGGCTACTACCTCAAGGCGGCCGAATTCCATATCGTCGAGGCGCAGTTCTATCTCGGCTATGCCCTCTATACGGGCGAAGGCATCGACCAGAGCTATCCCTCGGCAGCCATGTGGTTCAAGCGCGCCGCGGCCCAGGGCTACCCGCAGGCGGAGTATAATCTGGCCTACTGCTACATGGAGGGCCACGGCGTGCCGCGCGACTACGACAAGGCGCAGCAGTGGCTCCTCGCCTCTGCTCGGCATGGCTATGTGGAGGCCCAGAAGACGTTGGCCGAATGTTACGAGAAGGGCATCCTCTTCGAGCAGAACGAGGCCGAGAGCCGGCGATGGCTCGAACTGGCCTCGAAGCAGTCTGCCGCCCAGCCCGCTACGCCTACGACGCCTGCCCAGCCCGCAACGCCCGCAACGCCTGCAACACCTGCAACGCCTGCCATCCCTCAGACAGATGCCTCCGAGACGATCGCCCCAGACTTAGGTCAGATCGATCTCGTGCTCGACGGCCCCCTGACGGAGCGAAAGGACCTGACGCCCGAGCCCGTCGCTGCTGAGGCCAAGCCATCGACGGCCGAACCCGCCGCACCATCGACGCCGGCCACTGAAACCGCCCAGGCGACAGCCCCGCGCGAGCCCCTCATCCTCTATCCTCCAGGCCAGGAGCCCAAGAAGGCAGCCCCCGTGCTGAAGATCCTCTTCCCCAAGGACCAGTCGTTCTTCCATACGGACGTGGTGAAGGTGAAGTATCAGTTGCTGGCCGACGGACTGGAGGGCAGCACGAAGGTGACGGCCCTCGTGAACGGCATGAAGAAAGAACTCGACACCCGCGCCGTACGCCAGGCCAACAGCATCGACGTGGAGGTGCCCAACAGCGACTGCACCGTCACGCTCTATGCCTCCAACGAGGCAGGCAACAGCGAGCCCGTCAGCATACGCCTCATCCGCGAGAACGTCGCACAGGGCGACCTGCCGCGCCTGTTCTGCGTTGCCATCGGCGTGGGCGACTACAACGACGAGAAGCTGCAGCCCCTCAAGCTGGCCACCAAGGACGCCAGCGACTTCGCCGACGTGGTGGCCAAGAAGAAAGGGCTGCCCTTCGCTGACGTGCAGGTGAAGCTGCTGACCAACGCCGAGGCCACCCGCGCCGACATCTTCGAGGCCATGGAGTGGCTCCAGCAGGAGACCACGCCCAACGACGTCTGCATCTTCTACTACGCCGGCCATGGATTCCGCGACGAGCGCGACCGTTTCTACTTCATGCCCTACGGAGGCACCACCGACAAGCTCTACAACTGCTTCAGCGCAGCCGACTTCCGCAACATGGCCGACGACATCAACTGCAAGCTCATCGTCTTTGCCGACGCCTGCTTCTCGGCCGCCCTGCTCGAGGGCAGCCGCTCGGCTGCCGCCAGCCACTTTGTCGAGCAGCTCCGTCGCACGAAGAACGGCATCATGCTCTACGCCTCGAGCGCCAGCGACACCAAGTCGAAGGAGGACGCCCAATGGGGCAACGGCGCCTTCACCAAGGCCCTGGTGCAGGCCTTCAACGGCGGCGCCCGCCAGCAGTTTGACGAGGGCCTCTCGACGCAGGTGCTCGAGATGTACCTCTACAAGGAGGTGCGCCGTCTGACCAACTTCAAGCAGACGCCCATCTTCATCAATCCCAACGGAATGGAACACTTCAACATCTTTATCTATGAAGAATAGAATCATTGCAACGCTCTTCTGCCTGATGGCCGTTGCCGTCAGCCCCGTCGTGGCACAGACCTATACGGTCTACTCCGTCGTCGGCTCGGCCAAGATCGTCAAGGGCAAGGGCACGTCGCCACTGACCGCCCGCCAGCAGATCAACAACGCCACACGCCTGATGATCGGGCCGGAGACGGCCGTCACCGTGCTCGACGAGAAGAACAGCCGCACCTACTACTTCGCCTCTGAGGGCACCCACACCGTCGGCGAGCTCGTCGAGAAGACCCGCAGCAGGGCCAAGCACGTCTCGCGCCAGTACATGAGCTACATGGTGAAACAGCTCTTCGACAGCGGCAGCTCGAAGATGTCGCACCCTGACACCTACATGCAGGTGACGGCCACCTCCTATCGCTCCGCCTCGCAGGACTCCATGCTCGTGGCCAGCCTCACGCAGTTGCTGCCCCAGGGCACAGGCGTCACCACCGAGCAATACCTCTGTGCGCCCGACACGCAGATCGGCAGCGAGTTCGACGTCAGCTTCGACCTTGTCTCCTGCGACACCGGCTACCTCGTCGAAGGGCAGGTGCCGGCCGGCACGGGCTGCTATGTCCGCGTGCATAACCACTCCGACGAGGCCCTCTACGTCAACGTGCTCGACATCGACGACCAGGGCGGCAAGTATCTCGTCCTGCCCGTCGACTCGGCCGCCACGTGCGCCCATCTGCTCGTGCCGCCACTGAGCACCGTGGCGTTCAAGTCGGAGCCCTTCATCTTCGAGAAGGGCAACTACGACAATGAGACCTTCGTGCTCGTCTCGAGCCTGGAGCCCGTCGACTTCAGCATCCTGATGAACCCCATCCGCGGCGGGCGCAAGGCGATGAAGACAGGCCTCTACAAGAAAACACTCCACGTCAAATGAACATGATGCGACTCGCACTCACCACCTGCCTCGTGCTGCTCGCGGCCACGCTCCACGTCGCAGCACAGGCCACTGACAAGGCCGATGCCGACAAGCTGGTGTTCCAGGAACTCAGTGCGCAGCACGAGGTTGAGAACTGGCACCCCGAGCTCATCGTCCGCGCCGAGCGGCTCGAGGAGACGGCCGAGCAGGGCGTCTACGTCTTGCGCGGCGACTCCTTCCAGGTCAGCTCGCTGCGCTCCGACGTCTATCTGCGCCAGGCCGACGGCGAGTGGACCCCCATCTTCGACGGCCGCTATCCCGTGGAGTCGCTCCTCAACCTGCTGATGAACCGCGTCGCTGACAACCGCCATCTGCTGACCCTCCACCATCATCAGTACGGCGGCTCGGTGCCCACCATCATCATGCCCATGCAGACCCTCTTCGACGTGCTGGGCCGCACCACTGACAGCTACTGCAGCGTCAACGCCGTCACCAGAGACGAGATGCGGGCCGTGCTCGTCTTCCATCAGCGTCGCCTCAACTATATCCACATGCTCGAGCTCCGCGTCGCCATGAACCAGCTGACCCGCCCCGACGGCATGCTGACGGCCGACCTCTACACCAACATCCCCCAGAACGGCGTGCTCAACGTGTTTACAGAACGGAAAAAATAACCAACAGTCAATATGAAAACCATTATCAATGCAAAAGTCCTCCTGGCGGCCCTCCTCATGCTCGTGCTGGCCGCCACGACGGCACGGGCCGACAGCCTGTTCCGCATCGTCGAGGGCATGGACGACGCCCGGCTGCGGGGCGTCATGGAGCAGAACGTCTCGACGATGCTCGCCACCTTCAACACCGCAGCCAGCCAGCAGCAGCGCAACCTGAAACTGTCGAAGGACAACTTCACCCCCGACGCCATCCGCAGCCTCAGCCTCGTATGGAAGAGCAGCGCCATGATCTTCCCGCCCGTCAACATCATGGGCCGCTGCCTACGCACATCGGCAGGCTATCAGGTGCGTGGCATTCCCGTCGACATGGTCGAGGCGGCCAAGGACGAGGCGCGCCAGGAGCTGACCGTCGACTTCACCCCCGAGGGCAAGATCAGCAATGTCTCCATCGCCATCGACATGCACCGCTACGACATGATCATGGCCGAGAAGGCATCGGACATCGACTACGCCCGCCGGCAGGTCATCATCGACTTCGTCGAGAACTTCCGCACGGCCTACAACCGCAAGGACATCGACCTGCTCACCAGGGTCTTCAGCGACAAGGCCCTCATCATCACCGGGCGCGTCGTCAGCGAGAAGCCCAACACCGACATCGACCGCATGACGCTCTACAACAACAAGGTGGTCTACATCAAGCAGTCGAAGCAGGAATACCTCGGGCGCCTCTCCTCCGTCTTCAAGAACACGAAGTATATCAACGTCAAGTTCGACGAGATCGAGGTGATGCAGCACCCCAAGTATGACGACATCTACGGCGTCACACTCAAGCAGTACTGGCACACCGACCGCTACAGCGACGAGGGCTACCTCTTCCTGCTCGTCGACTTCCGCGACGACAACCAGCCCCTCATCCAGGTGCGCACCTGGCAGCCCTTCAAGGACCAGGCCGGCAACGTAGTGACCAAGCGCGAGGACGTCTATCACCTCGGATCCTTCCGAATCGTTAGACAATGAACAATGTACAATGTACAATGAACAATGTATAATGAATAATGTACAATGAACTAAATAACGCTATGCTAAGAAAACTATTCCTCTTCGTGGCCCTCATGGCCACCACCATGGCAGCCAACGCCCAGAACGTGCTGGAAGTGAAGGACGTGTCGCAGCCCAACGACGTCTATTCCAGCGACGCAGGCGAAGCCGCCGTCATCGTCAGATGTCATGCCAGCATCCCGCTGAAGTTCTCCTCGACCATGGACAAGCGCGTCGTGCCCTTCCGCACCGACCTGCAGGGCTCTGACTCTGTCTACTACATCGCCTTCCCAACAGGCAACCGCTATCGCGGGCGCATCCTCTCGATCATGTCGCCGGGCTACATCACCGTCGAGCATGCACTCGAGCTGCAGCCCAAGCAGATCGTCTCGCTCGAGCTCACCGACCCCAACGCCCTCGTCGATGCAGGCTGCTACCGTGAGCACCGCAATCGCGGCGTCCTCGAGTTCAAGAACATGAACTACGACGAGGCGCGCAACCAGTTCGTCGTGGCCCGCCAGTGCAGCGACGTCGACATGCAGGAGAACGACCGCAACATACAGCTCGTCGACTCCATCCTCACCCTCCGCCGTCAGGGCGACCAGGCCTTCAACCTGCTCGACTATCGCAAGGCTGCCGACTTCTACGACGCCATGCAAGCCCTCAACCCCAACGACCGCTATGCCTCCGAGCGCTACGCCCTCTGCATGCGCAACTTCCGCAAGGACTGCGACGTCACCTTTACCCAGGCCGAGTTCTACTTCAACGAGCGCGCCTTCGACAAGGCCAAGGAGCTCTACCAGCGCGTCATCAACGACGACTGCAACCAGAAGGCCCTGGCCACCGACCGCCTCAACTACATCACGATGAGCCAGACGACGAAGAAGGACCACGCCCGCGTCTTCACCTACGAATATCGCAAGGACACGCCCATCGGATTCTCCTACGGCAAGTACAACATGCGCAAGGTGGGCGGATTCTTCTCCCTCGACATCAGCTCCAAGGTGTTCGACGCCGTCCGCTCAGAGTGCCGCTACGGCGACGAGAAGTTCCCCGAGTTCAACGTCGGCTTCGGCTGGACCGTCAAGATCGCCAACCCCGTCTGGATCTTCATCGGACCCGGATTCACCGGCAAGATGTACTACGGCAAGTACAAGGAGAACAGCGGCTCGGAGAAGCACTATCCCAACGCCAAGGGCCTGGCCCGCAACGACGCTGACCTCGACAAGGACATGTTCCTCAACGACCCGGAGGAGCGCGATGAGGCCGAGCGGCACATCAACTTCGCACCCGCCATCTCCCCCGTCGGCGGCATCTGCATCAAGTACAGCTTCTTCGCCCTCCGCGTCAGCTATCAGTATCGCTTCACCCTCCAGAAAGACCTCTCCGACTTCATAGGCCCCCAGCGCCTCTCCGTCGGATTCGGTGTCGCATTCTGACGGCCGGAACCGCCAGAGCATATCTGCCCTCCGCAGCCTTCGTCAAGAGGCTTCGGAGGGTTTTTTTTGTGCGGGGCGGCAAGAACCCCTGTGGTTTAATTACAGACCCCACCCCCAACCCCTCCCCTTGAGGGGCGGGGAACTGCTGCGCCGTCATTACCATCGGGCTTCGGAGCGGAGGGGAGTGACCCCACCAGACCTCCCCGGAGGGGAGGAGGGGCTGGCGCACAGTCCGAAGGGGAGTCTGTCGCGCATTGCGAAGGGGAGTCTGTCACATAGTCCGTCGGGAATGACGGCGCAGCTGCTCCCCGCCCCTCAAGGGGCGGGGTTGGGGGCGGGGTCTCTAACTTCAAATAGAGGCATAGCCCCCACAAAATTTTTCTCAATGTGGTGATAAATGCCCGAGATTTTCAACGCCCCCCTGCCCCCCTCTAATCTTAGAGGGGGAGTTAGATAGCGTGCATGCCACCCAAATCCGCTGGTGTCACTGCGCTCATCTACTCATCTCCTCCCTCTAAGCATCTGCTCCTGCTCCCCCCTCTAAGCATCTGCTCCTGCGGTGGTATCCAACTCCCCCTCTAAGATTAGAGGGGGGCAGGGGGGCGTTGAAAATCTCGGGCATTTATCACCATTTTGCTAAATATTATATTTCCTTTTTTTTGTCCTGTTTGTAAAGGAAATTCCGACTATTTTGTCAATAAATCGCAAGTCTTTGATTTTCAGCCGCTTTGCGCTCTTGTAGAAGAGAATCGGCGCTTCTCGATGCGAGAAGCGGTCCTTTTTGACTCGAAAAGCGGCACTTCTCTGAGCGAGAAGCGCCGCTTTTTCATTGACGTGGTGCGCGGTTGTAAAAATTATTCCGAATTAAACCGCGGGCTGTGGCGGGCGGCCTCACCTTTCTGCTCTCCACACGTTACTTCCCAGTTTTTCTCTATTTTCTTTGGTCGTTTCAGGAAAAGTTCGTATCTTTGCCCCGACCAAGCCAGTCCCCAGAGGGACAGGGCGGGTCAAAAGACATCGATGGAATGAGGCCTTAGCTGTTGTAGGGCGGGTCTCGGAAAGGCGTTTACGAACGTTACTATTCTGTGCTATCAAACTTCGCAACTTTGAATCGTGTCACAGAGGTAATGCAACGGTAAGCGTCTGCGTGGGTGATTTATATCCCCCATTGTGGCTATATGTATTGAATGTATAGTCAGTAGTGGCATATATAATTCACTTGGCGTGGGCTGGCTGCGTTGCTTATCCTTGACACGGGGCAATGCGAAGGCCTGATAGCAGGGATGGGCGAGAGTGGATTCTCCCATGCCTTTTTTGTTTCCGGATAGTTTCTATTCAATGACCAGACCTAAGACGAGAGTCTATGAGAAGACGTATCACGATATCCGATGGTGCTCAGGCAGTCTCTTGCTGTCCGACATTACGGCGCGTGAGTCACTCCGATACAGTCATCGTGCGAGCCAGCCTCTTCCCTCTTTATCGCGGGCTATTCCAGGGCCTTCCAGCAAAGGGAGACAAGGTGGCTAGCACTTTTCGTGTCGTTACAGGTGCAGCCATAGGGAATGATTAACAACAACAATATCAAAAAAAAGAACTATGAGAAAAGCTATCTTTACCCTGATGTTGCTCTTCGCAGCAACAGCCATGAACGCCCAGACCATCGTGAAGGGCGACATGAACGACGACAAAGAGCTCACCATCACTGATGCCGTGAGCGTAGTAGACGTAATCCTGGGCAATGCTCCCAAACAGACCATCGGCATTGGGGGCGATCCCTACATGGTGGACAACACACTGGTGGTGGGCAGATGGAAATCATCTGGTGGCTCGTCATTTACCCTGAATGAAGATGGCACCACCAACTTACCTGAGTTCGCAACCTACAAGTTCCGCCCTTATCAAGGCACGCTCATGTTCTTCGATAGCCAAGGCAAGCCTGTCAAGACGATTGTACTGGGCGAAGTGGAGAAGGGGCGCTATCTGCTGGCTGCCAATTATAACACGGATACCTATATCTACTATTATCGTGATGGATCAGGTTCTATTGGTGGCCGAGACTACGTCGACCTCGGCCTTCCCAGCGGCACGCTGTGGGCCACATGCAATGTTGGTGCCAGCAGTCCTGAGAACTATGGCAACTATATCGCTTGGGGTGAGATGAGTTCCAAGTCCACGTACGATTGGAGCACCTACAAGTGGTGTAATGGCTCTAAGACTACACTGACCAAGTACTGCACTAAGAGCAGTTATGGCAATAACGGCTTCACCGACAACAAGAAGGAACTCGATCCGGATGACGATGCCGCTTACGTGAACTGGGGGCGTGACTGGCGCATGCCGAGTCAGGAGCAGTTCGAAGAACTCATCAACAGCAGCTACACCACTACCGAATGGACAACCCAAAACGGTGTCAACGGTCGCCTGATTACCAGCAAGTCGAATGGCAACTCCATTTTCCTTCCCGCTGCAGGGGACCGCAGCGGTAGTTCGCTCGAATATCCGGGCTCCGGCTACTACTGGTCGCGCACGCTCCACGAGGACTACCCGAGCCACGCGTGGAGCCTGTACTTCTATTCGAGCAGCATCAACGCGGGCACCGGCTACTCCCGTTTCTACGGCTATAGTGTGCGCCCTGTACGCTTCTCAGAATAGTGCATCCTCTCCTTCCTACCTTTGCCCATATTTACAAAACCAACCAATCATGAAGAAGACTTTATTTACATTCTTGTTGCTCTTCGCAGCAGATGCACCACGCTTTTAACGTGTTGCATCGCTATCATGGTTGAGCAGAGAACCAAATACGGCTCACCTGTCACATATTATTTCGTGCTTGTTATACCAATTGAGTTTCCTAGGCTTGCTTGGCTGAACGCGAAATAATAGCGAATGCTTACTGTCGGTCCGGATTTCTCCCCGAACCGACGGCAAAGTTACAAAAAAAAAACTGGGAATAAAGAATAAAAAAACGGGGAAAAGTTTTTCTTTTCCCCGAAAAATGATGCCCCGAGCATCCTTATAATTCCCTTAAGGTCGATAGCTGGTCAGATGATACTTTCTACTTGCGCAACAAACTCCTTTGCGAGGGGAGCCATCTCAAGGACTTCGTCCTCACTCACTTCTGCTATGCTGTTATAGTCGGCCTTGTGCCGTAACTGTACCATGCGGGCGAAGAAGCGCCCGAACTTCTTGTCAATCAAACCGGGGAGGATGAAGTCTTGTCCCAGATGTGTCAGCGACCCGTCGTGGCTCTTTGCAGACAAGTCCCGGGAAATAAACAGTCCTTGCAGCATGTGGTAGCAAGCATAGTAGAACCTGTTCGCGGCTATGTCCCATCGTTTTTGCCCGACCATGTCGTTGGCGTCATTGAGCATCTTGTGTGATTTCTCCTTCTGCAGCTGTATCAGCAAGTCTTTATTCATATCCATTAGATGAGTTTGATGCCGTCGCGCAATACGTTGTCATAGAAAGGGGTGATGCTGCTGGCCGCCCACTCGTCCTGAGCATACATGATGGGGTTGATCTGCTCGTTCAGATGCCAGCCCAGCTCTACAAAAGGAAAGCTGACGTCGTCGTAGTCTTTCTGCTCCAGACGGCTTTTTGGCAGCACAATCAGGATGTCCCAGTCAGACCCTCGCTTTGCCTCACCTCTTGCTCTGGAACCGAAAAGAATGACTTGGCTACCCTCCGGGGCAGCCTCTCTGGCAATGGCCTTTATTTGGTTGAGCACCTTTCTGTTCTTGTTCGTCATAAACGATTCGGTTGTTAATGCTTCATAAGAGTTTAAGACGTTTTCCGACATCTCGCCGTCAAAGGTACGAAATAATTCTGAAACGTCAAAGGAAAAGGTGACTTTTTTCGAGCGTCTGCGTCTGCTTGTCACGATGGGTCCTCAGTAGGCATGGTCGGACGTGATCTCCTCGCGGGTCAGCTTGCTTCTTGGGGGCTGCTGCTTGTCGAAAGATCTCCTCCCCACTGGCTCCAGTCGGTGTCAGCCAGGTATTGTTCTATATGCTGCTTCAGCTCGATGATGTCGCCATGAATAACAGCCCATACCGTGTCATTGTCTACACGGAAGTATTCGTGGACGAGGAAGTTGCGCATGTTGCAGATAGGACGCCATTCTACTTCTGTGTGCAATTGCTTAAAGGCAGGCGACAGCATGTTGGCCGCCTCACCAATAATCTCGATGTTTTTCACAATGCCGTAATATCGCAGCACGTCGGCTTCCAGTTCTTCTCTTGACAGTCCTCCGGCATAGGTCTCCAGACGGTTGATGGCTTCAAGGATATGCTCCAGGCGGGTCTTGTCTCTAAGCGGTTCTCTCATAGATCAGTTTTTTGTCACGTTCCACACTTTCGCGGGCAAAGGGCAGAAGGCCTTTCTCCGTCACTAAGTCGACGCGGGTCTTCAGCATGTCCTGTAAGTCAAGGTGCATGCCGCTTAGCTTGAACAGACCAACCATCTGGTCGGGAACAATGAGAATGTCGACATCGCTCTCCGGAGTCTCTTCGCCGCGGGCGAAGGATCCGAAGAGCCAAGCCTTCAGGACGGGCTGCGTCTTGAAGTATTCAGCTATGCGCTGTGTCATCTGCTCGGTTGTCATGTCATTCTTGTTTTCTCGCCGTCAAAGGTACGAAATAATTCTGAAACGTCAAAGGAATAGGTGAATTTTTTCGAGCGTCTGCGTCTGCTTGTCCTGATGGGTCCTCAGTAGGCGTGGTCGGACGTGATCTCCTCGCGGGTCAGCTTGCGGGCGTCGATCTTGCGCCAGCAGTAGACGATGTAGGCCAGGACGAAGGGGATGAGGAGCGAGACGTAGAACATGGTGTTGAGGGTGAAGTAGCTCGACGAGGCGTTCTCGATGGTGAGCGACGACTGTAGGTCAGCGGTCGAGGGATAGAAGGCCGTATGGTTCCAGCCGGCGGTGAGCAGCAGGCAGAGGACGGTGATGACGGTGCCGACGCCGGCGTGCCAGATGCCATCGTTCTTGTTCTGGAACGTGTTGCGGGCGATGCCCCAGAGGACGAGCACGATGCCCACGAGGAGGACAGCCGCGACGAGGGTCATGTCGAGCAGGTTGTGCAGATACTTCATGGGCTCGACGACGATGGTGCCGTCGGGCGTGTAGGCATAGCCGTCCTTGAGGAGCAGGTGGACGAGATAGACGACGAAGAGGAGCACGAAGGGCACGGCGGTGCCGACGAGGCGGACGGAGCCTCGCGAGCGGATGTCCTCGTCGGCCACGTTGTTCATCACGTAGAGCGTGCCGAGGGTGCGGGCGAGGAAGACGACGGCGAGTCCGAAGACGAGCACCCAGGGGTTGAGCAGGGCGTCGAGTCCGTGGGAGGCGTTGGCCCACCGGCTGATGATGGGCGTCAGGGCCGTCGCGTCGATGATGTTGCCTTTCTCGACGATGAAGTTGGAGCCCTCGAAGAAGGTGGCCACGGCGCCGCCCAGCAGCAGGGGCCCGACGAGGCCGTTGAGCACGAGGAAGAACTGGAAGGTGCGGGGGCCGAGCAGGTTGCCCAGCTTGTTCTGGAACTCATAGCTGACGGCCTGGAGCACGAAGGTGAAGAGGATGATCATCCAGAGCCAGTAGGCGCCGCCGAAGGAGGTCGAGTAGAACAGGGGGAAGGAGGCGAAGAAGGCGCCTCCGAAGGTGACGAGTGTGGTGAACGTGAACTCCCACTTGCGTCCCGTGGAGTTGATGACGAGCCGGCGTCCCTCGTCGGTCCAGCCGAGTGAGCGTATCATGGAGTTGGCTCCCTGAACGAACATCAGGAAGACGAGCAGTGCGCCGAGCAGCGACACGACGAACCACCAATAGTGTTGCAGGAATGTGTAGGTCATAATTTGGAAGGTATAAGTGAATAGTGAAAAGTGAAAAATTTGCTTCCGCTCTTCTTGCTACTCATGTTTTCAAGTTAACAATTTTTTGAATTGAGGTGCCAGTGAATCGTGAATAGTGAAGAGTGAGAATTGTTGCGGTAGCAAATTTTTCACTTTTCACTATTCACTTTTCCCTCATTATTCTTCGTCCGGCCCCCGCTTGATCTGCTTCAGCAGGATATTGATCTCGACGGCCAGCATCGTGGTGAAGAGGATGAGGAAGAGGACGAACGTCAGCATGACGCTCCCGGAGTGGAGATCGCTGACGGCAGCCCACGTGGGCAGCATGTCCTGGATGGTCCAGGGCTGGCGGCCGAACTCGGCGACGAGCCATCCGCTCTCAGAGCAGACGTAGGCCAGGGGCACCAGGGCGATGGCCACCCAGCAGAGCCAGCGGGGCAGCGACCCGGCGCCATGGACGTCGCTGTCGGCCTCGTCCATCAGTCCGAAGGCGGAGAGCAGCCTGCGCGTGATGACCGACAGCAGGGGCACGCGGAAGGCGAGCAGGGCTACGACGGCAAAGAAGAGGATGAACAGGCAGCCCAGGCCGACCATGAGGCGGAAGGCCCAGAAGTTGACGGGGATGAAGGGCACGAGCTCCGACTTGTCGCGGATGTAGCCATAGCCGAAGTACTGGAAGTTGTCCTTGAGCGTGGCCAGGAGGGCGCTGACGGTGGCCTCGTCGGCACCGTCGGCCTTCGCCTTGCGATAGTCGGCCAGGGCCTGGATGGCCATCTTGCCGCGCTCTATCTTCTCGTCGGCCGAGGGCTCGCGGGTGCCGTCAGGCCGGGTGTAGCCACCCAGCAGGTCGTTGACGCCCGGGACGTAGCCGTGCGGGTCGTTGGTGGCCATGACCGACAGTGCGTAGGGCATGTCGAGCTTCAGTGCCGGCGACGCCTCGTTGGCATAGTCGGGCTGACGGAGCGGGTTGACCCATGCCAGGGCGGTCAGGCCCTGGTCGGTGCCGCCGTTGTAGAGGGCCTCCATGGCTGCCAGCTTCATCGGCTGGGCCTTGGCCACCTGCTGGCCGCTGATGTGGCCGGTGAAGGCGGCTCCGAGGGCGGCGACGAGGCCCACGAGGGCGCCGATCTTGATACTCACTTTGGCCAGCCGCGTCTCGCGTTTGCGGAGCAGATACCAGGCGCAGACGGCGACGCAGAAGACGGCGCCGATGATCCATGAGGAGACGACGGTGTGGAAGAACTTGCCCACGGCGAAGGGCGAGAAGGCCACGGCCCAGAAGTCGACCATCTCGGTGCGCATCGTGTCGGGATTGAACTCGCAGCCGACGGGGTTCTGCATCCACGCGTTGGCCACGAGGATCCACCAGGCTGAGATGGTGGCGCCGAGGCCGGTGAGCCATGTGGAGGCGAGGTGGAAGCCGCGGCTCACTTTCTTCCAGCCGAAGTACATCACGGCGACGAACGTCGACTCCATGAAGAAGGCCACGATGCCCTCGATGGCCAGCGGTGCGCCGAAGATGTCGCCCACGAACCATGAGTAGTTCGACCAGTTAGTGCCGAACTCAAACTCGAGGATGATGCCCGTGGCGACGCCCATGGCGAAGTTGACGCCGAAGAGCTTCTGCCAGAACTTGGCGACCCGCTTCCAGAACGCGTCGCCATGCTTGTAATAGATGGTCTCGGCGATGCCCATGATGATGGCCAGTCCGAGTGTCAGCGGCACGAAGAGCCAGTGGTAGATGGCTGTCAAGGCGAACTGCGCCCTCGACCAGTTGATGGTGCCTGCGTCAATGTCTAATAGGATGTTGTACATAGTGAATATTTAGGATTGTTAAACTCCATGACATATCATTTCTATTTTGATCGGTTGATGAGCTCCGTGGCCACGTAGTCATCCTCCTGGCCCTCAGCGGCATGCTGCCCCAGGAAGTTGGGGAAGAAGAACACCTTGAGAATGGCGAACATGATGAAGAGCTTGATGAGGATGATGGCCCAAAGAGTGCGCCCCAGCGTCATACTGCGGAATCCGTCGTAGTAGAGATAGAAGGCTCGGCCGAGAAAGCTGTCCTTTCGCATAGGCTTATGGTTTATTGGTTGTTGATGGTACGGCGGCAAAGATAGGTAAAAGTTGTCAAAACTCCAAACTTTCAGCCACTTATTTTTTGTCGTTTCGTGGAAAAACAGTAATTTTGCAGCGTCAATTTATTTTTATGTCAAAAAACTGCATTACGATATGAAGAGAAACACACTCGTCTTCGGTCTGCTCGCCATCGCGATGGGAGCTATGGCCCAAGTGAAACTGTCGCCGCAGGCACAGATCAGCATAGCCCGCCATCAGGCCAAGGCCGTCCGTGCAGCAGCCCGGGCACACACTGCCGGACAGTCGTCAGATGAAGACAAAGGCGTGACGCTGGTGGTGACCACTGACGGCGAGCCGACGCCGCTGACCTTCGGCAGTCTCAGGGCTGCCGGCGCTAAGGTGCTGTCGAGGCTGGGCCGTCAGGCTGTGGTCAGCGTGCCGGTCGACAGCGTCGCATCGCTGGAGCGCATCAAGGGCCTGAAGCGCATCGACAGTGGCCACAAGGGACGGCTGAAGACCGACATCGCCCGGCGTGAGACGGGCGCGAGCCAGCTTAACGGCCCCACCGTGGCCGACGGCGACATGACCTATACGGGCATGGGCGTCAACGTGTGTATGATCGACGCGGGCTTCGACTTCCAGCATGCCGCCTTCAAGGATGCTGAGGGCCGCTCGCGCATCAAGTGCGTCTATCTGATGGGCGACGAGGGCGGACACAAGTTCACTGTCAACGACCCTATCCTCGGCGAATACACCTTCCCTGGCAGCGTCTATGACACGCCCGAGCTCATCGCCCAGCTGACCACAGACATGGCCGACGAATACCACGGCTCGCACACCACAGCCATCGCAGCCGGCAGCATCGCGCCGCAGGGCTTTGGCGGCATGGCGCCTGAGGCCGACCTTGTGCTCATCCCTCTGAATGATGTGAAGGTCGAGGGCCTTGACGAGGACGATGAGGCCGGCTATGTCGAGCTGGCGCTGGCCTTTGCCGCCGCCTATGCCGACCAGAGCGAGCAGCCCACCGTGCTGAGCGCCAGCATGAACAGCCACGGCGGTCCGCACGACGGCACAGGCACCGTCGTGCAGGCTATCGAGAGCGTCGCCGACCACCTCATCCCTGTCTTCTCGGCAGGCAACGAGGGTGCCTTCCCCATCCACCTCTATCAGAAGTTCACCTCGACCAAGAAGTCGATCAAGACCATCCTCGGCGCCATGGCTGAGGACGAGACCGGCAAATACGTATTCAACGTCATGGCCGGTGTCACCGGCTATACCCGCTCGGGTACCACGCCCGGTGAGGTCGGCGTGAAGCTGAGCCTGATGACGGTCAACTACATGATGGGCCGCCTGCAGCAGGTGTGGTCGTCTGATGCCTCGACGGCCACCTTGGGCGGTGAGACCAGCATGCAGATGATCTCGAGCGATGACAATACGACACTGGCCAAATACTTCGAAGGCGACATCGCCCTCTCGGCTGCCGACAATGGCGACGGACGCCTCACGGTCTCGGCCGAAGTCATGGGCGGATGCAAGTCGACATGCTTCTTCATGCTCACCGTCACTGGCGCCGACGGCACCGAGATCGACCTCTGGGACGAGTTGTACGGATTCATCGGCACCAAGGATCTCGGGCTGTCAGGCTATGCCGACGGCGACAGCGAGATGTCGGCCGGCGACTGGACCTCCACGCCCAGCGTCATCAGCGTCGGCGCCTACTGCACCAACACCTCGCTGCGCGATTACGACGGCAGTGTCACGGACACGTCGGTCGCCCAGGATGATGAGGAGGACTTCGTCGACGTGATGGACGACATCGCCTTCTTCTCGAGCTACGGCACGTCCTTCAACGGCGTCACCCAGCCCACCATCTGTGCCCCTGGCGTCAACATCGTCTCTGCCGTCAGCAACTATGCCGTCGACAATCCTGAGAACGTCGACGAGGGGATGCAGTGGCAGGGCTCGCCCTACGCCGCCGAGAGCGGCACGTCGATGGCATGTCCCGTCGTCAGCGGCATCGTGGCCCTATGGCTGCAGGCCGACCCGACGCTCACCCTCGAAGGCGTGAAGGCGGTCATGCGTGAGTCGGCCGTCAGCGATGACTTCACCGCTGCCGACGACACCCGCTGGGGCTTCGGCAAGATCAATGCCAAGCGTGGCATCGACTATATCAAGAGTCAGAGTCAGGGCATCCGCGGCGTGCGCACTGTCAGTCATGCCGACGAGACCGTCTACGACCTCCAGGGCCGTCCCGTCAGCTCCGTCCGGATGGCTCCGGGCCTATATATTTATAAAGGTAAAAAGATTTTAAAGTAAAAACAGGATTATGAGGAAATACCTATTGCCGCTGTTGGCGGTAGCCGTTCTGGCGCTTATCGGCGTGCTCATCTACATGTCGATGAACGTGAAGCAGCTGGAACAGGAGAAACAGGAGATGCAGGAGTTGGCCGAACTCGACAAACAGGAGATGGAGAACGAGTATGAGCGGTTCACCCTGCAGTATGGTGAGATGATGACGCAGATCAACAACGACTCCATCATTGCCCAGCTGACACAGGAGCAGATGCGCACCAAGCAGCTGCTCGAAGAGCTGAAGCAGGTGAAGGCCAGCGACGCCCGCGAGATCACCCGACTGAAGAAGGAGCTGGCCGCCGTGCGCGAGGTGCTGCGGTCGTATATCCGTCAGGTCGACTCGCTCAATCAGATCAATCAGCAGCTGCGTCAGGAGAACGAGCGCGTCAGCACGGAGCTGGCTGAGACCAACCGCGAGAAGCAGGGGCTGCAGCAGGAGAAGCAGACGCTGACCGAGAAGGTGGCCATCGCCGCCCAACTCGATGCTACGGGCATTCAGATGACGCCGCTCAACAAGCGCTCGAAGACAGCCAAGAAGATGAAGGACGCCAAGACGCTGCAGGTGGGATTCTCCATCGCCCGCAACGTGACGGCACAGAACGGAAACCGCACCCTCTACGTGCGCATCCAGACGCCGGCCGGCACGGTGCTGAATGGCGGCGGCACGTTTGCCTATGAGAACCGCCAGCTGGAGTATTCGATGAAGAAGACCGTCGAATACAGCGGCGAGGAGACGCCCGTGACCGTCTACTGGCAGGTCAACGAGTTCCTCGAGGCCGGCGACTATCGCGTCAGCATCTTCGCCGACGGCAACATGATTGGAACTAGAACGTTCTCGTTTAAGTGATTACGTTATGATGAATAGATCAAAAAGGATTGCCGTGCTGGGCTCTGTGTTCATTGCACAATGTGCATTGTTCATCACCCCCGCCATGGCACAGCAGCTGCTCACGCTCGACTCATGCCGGGCCATGGCGCTGCGCAACAACAAGCAGGTGAGCGCCGACCAGCTGAAACAGCAGGTGGCGGCCAACCTGAGACGCTCGGCCCGCACGAAGTATCTGCCCCATGTCTCCGCACTGGGCACCTATCAGTGGACGAGCGAGGAGCTGTCGCTGCTCAACGACGAGCAGAAGACAAGCTTGTCGAACTTAGGCACCTCGATGGCCGGACCTATGCAGACCCTCGGAACGGGGCTGCAGACGCAGCTCGGACAGCTCGGACAGATGCTCGGCCAGATGGGCATGCCCATGGATGCCTTCCAGCAGATGGCCGGCCAGATGCAGCAGCAGATGGGACAGACCATGACGGGCGTCACCGGCCTGCTCAACACGGAGGGCCAGAAGATTGTCGACGCCTTCCGGACCGACACCCGCAACATCTTCGCCGGATCCATCGTCGTCACTCAGCCGCTCTTCCTGGGCGGCTCCATCGTGGCCCTCAACCGCTTGGCCGACCTCAACGAACAGCTGGCCGGCAATCGCGCCGAAGCAGGGCGCCAGGCTGTCATCTACGGCACCGACCAGGTCTACTGGCAGGTTGTCTCGCTGAAGCACAAGAAACGCTTGGCTGAGAGTTTCCTCGAGGTAGTGAAGAAGCTTGACGACGATGTGCAGAAGATGATCACGGAGGGCGTCGCCACCCGCAGCGAAGGGCTCAGCGTCAGCGTCAAGGTCAGCGAGGCCGAGATGGCCGTCCAGCAGGTCGACGACGGACTGACGCTGTCGAAGATGCTGCTCTGCCAGATGATAGGCCTGCCCATGAACGAGCCCATCACGCTGGCTGATGAGGACAGCGAACAGATCGTCACGTCTGTTGCCTTGCCAATGCAACCCGCCGTCGAACAGGCCATGACGCAACGCCCCGAGCTGAAGATGCTCGAGAACACCGTCGAGATGGCCCATCAGGCCACGAATATCCTCAAGGCGGCCAACCTGCCGCAGCTGGCCCTGACGGGCGGCTATGCCGTCAGCAATCCCAACGTGCTCAACGGCTTTGAGAAGAAGTTCGCCGGCTTCTGGAATGTCGGTGTCCTGCTGCGCATCCCCATCTGGAACTGGGGCGACAATATGTACAAGGTGCGCGCCTCGAAGGGGGCGGCAGCCATTGCCAGCCTCGAACTGGAGGAGGCTCGCGAGAAGATCGAGCTGCAGGTGAACCAGACCTCGTTCAAGGTGACCGAGGCCCAGAAGCGCCTCGCCATGGCCCAGGCCAACATTGCCAAGGCTGAGGAGAACCTCCGCACGGCCAACGTCGGATTCCGCGAGGGCGTCATCAACGCCACCACCGTCATGGAGGCACAGACGGCCTGGCTGCAGGCCCAGTCGCAGAAGATCGACGCCGAGATCAGCGTCCGCCTGGCGCAGGTCGACCTCGAGAAGGCCATGGGTGTCCTGCGATGAGCCGCCGGCCCGCCGCCCTCGTTTTCCCGAGAATCGAAATATCGAAATAACGTTATAACGAAATTTTCGAAAAACGAGATTCAAGAAAAGCGAAATCCCAGAATAATCGTTACATTAAAGAAGAAAAGAACAATGACAAGTCAAGCAAAGAAACAACATAACAATATCCTGCTGGCCATCGTGGGCTTCGCAGCAGTGGTCGCTATCGTCGCCATCATCGGATTCTTCGCCATCGATCGCGACCCCGAAATCATTCAGGGACAAGTGGAGGTCTCAGAGTATCGCGTGTCGAGCAAGGTGCCCGGCCGTATCCTCGAGCTGCGCGTCAAGGAGGGCGACTTCGTCCATGCCGGCGACACGCTGGCCATCCTCGATGCCCCCGAGGTGAGGGCCAAGATGACGCAGGCCCGTGGCGCCGAGGACGGTGCTGCCGCTCTGGAGCAGATGGCCAAGGCCGGTGCCCGCAAGGAGCAGATCCAGGGTGCCTATCAGTTGCTGCAGCAGGCCAAGGCCGGACTGGAGATTGCTGAAAAGTCCTACAACCGCGTGCAGCGGCTCTACGACGAGGGCGTCATGAGTGCCCAGAAGCGCGATGAGGCCCTGGCCAACTATAAGGCCCTGCAGGCACAGGTGAAGGCAGCCCAGAGTCAGTATGAGATGGCTGTCAACGGTGCCCGTCAGGAGGAGAAACTGGCCGCTGCGGCTCAGGTGAACCGCGCCAAGGGCGCCGTCGAGGAGGTCACGGCCTACATCGGCGAGACCGTTCAGACGGCTCAGATGGACGGCGAGGTCAGCTCGGTCTATCCCAAGGTGGGCGAGCTCGTCGGCACGGGCAGTCCCATTATGACCATCTCGCTGATGGACGACATGTGGGGCACGTTCAATGTGCGTGAGGATCAGCTCAAGGGCATGCAGGTCGGGACGGAGTTCACGGCCTTCGTCCCTGCCTTCAACAAGGACATCCGCATGAAGGTCTACCACCTGAAGGATGAGGGCTCGTATGCCGTCTGGAAGGCCACGAAGGCCAACGGCCAGTACGACCTGAAGACCTTTGAGGTGAAGGCCCGTCCGCTGGATAAGATCGAAGGACTGCGTCCTGGCATGAGCCTGGTGGTCAAATAAATCAGCCATGAACTGGATCAGGCAAATCCTCTGTATCAGTCTGCGCGAGTGCAGGATCCTGAAGAAGAACCACATCTACGGCTTCTGCATGCTCGTCTTCCCCATTCTCGTCATGTTCTTCTTTACGTCGCTGATGAGGGAGGGCCAGCCGATAGACTTGCCCGTAGGCATCGTCGACCTCGACAACACGTCGACCACACGGGCCCTGGTGCGCAATCTCGATGCGTTCCAGAACTCTGAGGTCGTCGCCCGCTATCCCAGCGTCAGCGAGGCCAGGCAGGCCATCCAGCAGAACCAGATCTACGGATTCCTCTACCTGCCGAAGGGCACGACTGAGAAGCTGCTGGCCCAGCGCCAGCCCAAGATCTCGTTTTATTATTCTCTGGCCTCCATCACGAGCGGATCGCTCCTCTTCAAGGACATGAAGACGGTCAGCACGCTCGGCTCGGCCGCCGTCGGCCAGGCCACGATGCGGGCCCGCGGGTTCACTGACAAGCAGATACAGACCTTCCTGCAGCCCATCCGCATCGACCTCCACCAGGTGGCCAACCCATGGACCAACTATAACGTCTATCTGACGACGATGATTGTGCCGGGCATACTGATGCTCTTCATGTTTCTCATCACGGCCTACAGCATCGGCGCCGAGCTGAAGTTCGGCTCCTCGCGCGAGTGGCTCTCCATGGCCGACAACAACATCTTCGTCGCACTGCTGGGCAAGCTGATGCCCCAGACCCTCATTTGGCTCCTCATCGTCTTCGTCTACGACTACTACGTCTTCGGCATCTTGCGCTTCCCGCATCCGGGCGGCGCACCCATGATCGTGCTGCTCAGCGTGCTCCAGGTGCTCGCCTCGCAGGGCTTTGGCGTCTTCGCCTTCGGACTGATGCCGTCGCTGCGCATGTCGATGAGTATCTGTGCGCTCTGGGGCATGCTCAGCTTCTCCATGTCCGGCTCGGCCTTCCCCGTCATGGCCATGGACTCGCCCGTCCAGGCCCTGTCGTGGCTCTTCCCTCTGCGCCACTACTTCATGATCTATCAGACGTGCGTCTTCAACGGCTTCTCCCTGCTTGAGTCGTGGTTCCACTTTGCGGCCCTGACGGCCTTCACGCTGTTGCCATGGCTGGTGGTCAGTAAAATTAAAAACGCAATGCTCACCTATGTCTATATTCCATAACCTACGCGAGGCCTTCCAGGATGCTGCCTTCATCTGGCGGCAGGAGATGGGGCAGGTGGTGCGCGACGAAGGCGTGCTCATCTTCTTCATCCTCGTGCCCTTGTTCTATCCGCTGCTCTATTCGTGGATATACAATAACGAGGTGGTACGCGAGGTGCCCGTCGTCGTCGTCGACCAGAGCCATTCCTCGCTCTCGCGCGAGTTCATCCATAAGTGCGACGCCTCGCCCGACGTGCGCGTGCTCTGCTATGCCAACGACCTCGACGAGGCCCGCTCGCTCGTCAGCCGTCAGCTGGCCAAGGGCGTCTACCTGATTCCCTCCGATTTCGACGTCCGCATCAACCGCCTCGAACAGGCCACCATCAGCGTCTATTGCGACATGTCGCTCATGCTGGCCTATAAGGCCGTCTTCCAGACGGCTCAGACCGTCAGCCAGCTCATGGGCAGCGAGATACAGACGAAGCTCGGCCAGCACTACACGTCCCGCGAGGAGCAGATTGCGGCCCGTCCGCTCGACTTCGACGAGGTGGCCGTCTTCAATCCGACGGGCGGCTACGGCTCGTTCATCATCCCCGCCGTGCTGATGCTCATCATCCAGCAGACACTCGTGCTCGGCATCGGACTGTCGGCCGGCACGGCCCGCGAGGACAACCGCTACCAGATGCTCATCCCCATCTCGCGCCACTACAACGGCATGCTGCGCATCGTCTTCGGCAAGGCCATGGCCTATTTCATGATCTATGCCGTCATGACCTCCTATCTCGTGCTCATCGTGCCGCGGCTGTTCGGATTCACGGCCATCGGCCACTGGCAGGACCTGCTCCTCTTCCTCTTGCCCTACGTCATCGCCTGCATCTTCTTCGGCATGACCGTCTCGTGTATCATCCGTTATCGCGAGAACGTCATCCTGCTCATCGTCTTCGTCACCCTGCCATTGCTCTTCCTCAGCGGCGTCAGCTGGCCGCAGTCCGACATCCCCGGCTTCTGGCAGGGCATATCGTGGCTGTTCCCCTCGACGTTCGGCGTGCGCGGCTACGTCCGCATCAACGAGATGGGCGGCACGCTTGGCGACGTACTGCCCGAGCTGCGGTTCCTGTGGCTCCAGACGGCCGTCTATTTCGCCGCCGCCTGCCTGGTCTATCGCTATCAGATCTACCTGTCGCGGCAGGTGGCTACGGAGCGTCTGGACGAGATGCGCGCCAAGACGGCCGCCGCAGCAGACTGATCACGGCATCGCACCGGAAAAAACAAAGCGGTACTTTACACCTCGTAAAGTACCGCTTTTCGTATCTTGAAGCACCGCTTCTCGCATGTCAAAGTACCGCTTTGCATGGCGCAAGGCACACCCTGGAAACATTTCGTCCCGACATGGCGGCATGGCGTCACGACGTGACGGCATGAAATCACGACGTGACGGCATGCCGTCACGACGTGACGAGAGTTTATTGCGCCGTCTTCGTCTTCACGATCTGCGTCTTGGGCTGTTCCTTGTTGCGGCGGTTGACCATCGTGACGACGGCCTGGGCCAGCGAGAGGAACGACTGTCCCGTCATTGTGTCGGCATTCAGGGCGGCGGGTGTGCCCTGGTCGCCGTTGTCGCAGATGCTCTGCACCAGCGGGATCTGGGCCAGCAGGGGCAGTCCCATCTCCTCGGCCAGCTGCTTGCAGCCCTCGCGGCCGAAGATGTAGTAGCGGTTCTGGGGCAGTTCGGCGGGCGTGAACCACGCCATGTTCTCAATCAGTCCGAGGATGGGCACGTTGACCTTGTCGTTGCGATACATGTCGATGCCCTTGCGGGCGTCGGCCAGTGCCACCTGCTGAGGCGTCGAGACGATGACGGCGCCCGTGATGGCCAGCGTCTGCAGCAGGGTCAGATGGATGTCGCTCGTGCCCGGCGGCGTGTCGAGGATGAGGTAGTCGAGCTCGCCCCAGTCGGCGTCGGCGATGAGCTGCTTCAGGGCGTTGGAGGCCATGCCGCCGCGCCACAGCGTCGCCGTCTCAGGCGAGACGAAGAATCCGATGGACAGCATCTTCAGCCCGTACTGCTCGATGGGCTCGATGAGGTCGCGGCCGTCGACGTTGACGGCGTAGGGGCGGGCGTCCTCGACGTGGAACATCTTGGGAATCGAGGGGCCGAAGATGTCGCAGTCGAGCAGTCCGACGCTGTAGCCCAGGCGGGCCAGCGCGATGGCCAGGTTGGCCGCGACGGTCGACTTGCCTACGCCGCCCTTGCCCGACGAGACGGCCACGATGTTCTTCACGCCAGGCAGCAGCTTCTCCAGCTCGGGCCGTGGCTTCGACTTGAACTCCGTCAGGATCTCCACCTCGACGTCCTGCGAGACGTGGTAGTGGATGGCTGCCTCGGCGGCCTTGACGGTCGACTTGAGGAAGGGGTCGGTGTCGCGCGGAAACTCGAGCACCACGCGCACCTTCATGCCGTTGATCGAGGGCGTGTCGGCCACCATGCCGCTCTCCACCAGGTTCTTCTTCGTGCCCGCATACGTCACCGTGGCGAGCGCGTCCATGATGAGTTTCGGATAGAGCGTCATTTCTTCTTCTCCTCCTTCTTCTCCTGCTTCACGACCTGCCGGACTTCGTAGCCTATCTTCTGAAAGCCTTTCTTGATGTTCTCCGTGGTGGTCTTGTCAGCATCATATTCGATGGTGACGGTCTGTTGCTCGACGTTGGTCTCAATCTTCTTGACACCCTTGACGAAGCGCACGCCGTTCTTGATGCGGTTCTCGCAGTTCTGGCAGTGCATCTGCGGCTGGGTGGTGAAGACCACGGTCTTGATGTCCTTGGCGCCGACGGCCAGCACGTTGGCGGCCAGAGCGGCAATGATGACTAATCTTTTCATATTCGTTCGAAATTATATCTGAGTCCTATATAGAAGATGGGGCCGTGGACGGGGCCCCATACGAGTGTGGCGTCGAAGTCGCGTCCCCAGGGGTCGGCATAGCCGCGGATGGGGTGGTGCTGCCGGCGGTTGGTCAGGTTCTCGCCGCCGACGTAGACTGACAGGTGGCGGAAGTCGCGCGTCACCTGGGCCTGCAGCTGTTCGAAGGCGTGGAACCGCTCGTCGCCGACGATGCGGCCGCCGCCGTTGAGCTGCAGCGTCGTGTCGAAATGCCAGATGCCCAGGCCGGGCGCATAGCTGAGCGACAGGAGCCCCTTGTAGCGCGGGGTGAGGGGCCGCTCCATCATCTGTCCGTGGTAGCGGCTCTTGACGTCGTTCCATCGCCAGGCGGCCGTGGCGGTCAGTCCGTCGACGACAGGGTAGGTCGCATCGATCTGGAAGGTGTGTGAATAGCCCTTGTCGGCGTTATAGACGTTGATGTTGTCCTGATAGTAGTCGACAACCAATTGGCTGTCGAAGTGGGTGTAGTAGTATTCGGCATTCAGCTTCAGCGTCCGGCCGCCGAGCGGAATGTTCCAGGCCGTGTTGAGACCGTAGTTCCAGGCCTTCTCCTGGCCGAGCGGGCTGAGGAACCGGATGGGTCGGCTGCTGGCCATGAGGAAGTGGTTCTCGGCATAGAAGTGGGGGGTGCGGTAGCCCTTGCCGGCCGAGAGGCGGAAGCTGACGAGGTCGCTGGGCGCGTACTTCAGGTGGAGGCGGGGCGTCAGGAACCAGTGGTAGCTGCTGCTGTGGTCGGCGCGCAGGCCGGCCATGAGCGTCAGCCGGTCGAGCGTCAGCGTGTATTGTGCGTAGGCGCCGCCCGTGGTCTCCCGTTCCTTGATGTGGGTCTGGCCGAGGTGCTGGTGGCTGTGATAGTGGTTGAGGCTGGTGCCGAGGGAGAGCTGGTGGGCATCGCCGAGGTTGGTCTCATACATCAGCTGGGCCGCCAGCGTCTTCTCGTTGTTGTCGTAGAGCTGATGGCCGTATTGGGCGTCCTGCAGGTGGAGCGAGCCGTTGGCCATGAGGGCAATGTTCTCCTGCCGCTCGGGGCTGAGGATGAAGGCATGCTTCATGTAGGCCTCGTAGCGGTCGGCCTCGGTGGTGATGGTGTAGAGGTGGGGCTGTCCCGTGTCCTGCGGCAATGTGGCAGGATAATGGGAATGTAGGTGGCTGCTCTGGCCGCCCTCGCGCTTCTCCTTGAGCAGGCTGAGGCCGGCGTGCATGATGTAGCGGTCGGTGACGAGCTTCCAGCGGTTCTGCAGGTTCATCTGCTGGCGGCGGGGCATGTCGAGGAATCCGTCGTCGTTGTCGTCATGGTGGCCGAAGCTCTTCTCGCCGTGCAGGAGCAGGATGGTGCTCAGCTGTTCGCTGAGGTGGATGTTGGCGTCGGCGTTGGCCTCGAGGCGGCTCTTGGAGTCGGCATAGAGGTTGGCGTTGACCTGCTCCATGTCGTTGGGCTTCTTGTATTCGATGTCAATCTGGCCCGTCATCGACTCGTAGCCGTTCTTCACGGTCGAGGCGCCCTTCGACACCTGAATGCTCTGCATCCACGGGCCCGGTACATAGTCGAGCGAGTAGGGCAGGGCCGCACCGCGCAAGGCCGGCAGTTGCTCGGTGAGCATCTGCACGTAGGTGCCTGAGAGTCCGAGCAGCTTGATCTGCTTGGCGCCCGTGGCGGCATCGCTGTAGCTGACGTCGACGGAGGGGTTGGTGGTGAAGCTCTCGCCCAGGTTACAGCAGGCGGCCTTGAAGAGCTCCTGGCGGCCGATGGTGACGCCATTGACTGCTCCGCCCATGCGGCGCAGTCCTGCCGACGACGTGACGGTCACTTCGCTGACTGTCGCCTGCTTATCGATGCTGTCGGCCGCGGTCTGTCCTGCGGCCTTGACAGTCGTCAGCGCAAAGAATAAAAGTAAGGCTTGTCTCATCCCTGGCATTCTCTCAACTCTCAGTTCTCAACTCTCAACTCTCAGCTCTCCGGCCTACTGTTGCTCAACGATCTGCGGCATCTTGGCCCACGACTTGTCGTTGCGGTAGTTGTTCTTGGCACCTTTAGGGACGATGACGCGGCAGGCACTCATGACCACGCCCTTGAACGACGAATGCGTGATGCTCGGGGGCAGGGGCGAGCCCAGCACCAGTTCGCGCAGCGACACGCATTTCGTGAACGCGTTGCCGCCGATCTTCTTCATGGCGGCGGGCAGTTCCAGACGTGTCAGTCCGCTGCATTCGCGGAACGAGGCACTGCCGATGGTGGTGCAGGCGGCGGGGATGATCATCGTGTGGAGCGAGGCGCACTTCTCAAACGCATTGTCGCCGATGCTGGTCACCGAGATGGGCAGCGTGATGGCCGACAGCGTCGAACATTCCTGGAAGGCGTTGTCGCCGATGCTCTTGATGCTGACCGGCAGGATGATGGTGCGCAGGGAGTGGCAGTAGCGGAAGACGTCGCTCTCCAGTTTCTCGACGAAGCCCTGGATGTTGACGCTGTCGAGCGACGTGCAGTTCTCGAAGGTGTCGCTGCCCATCTGCTTCACCAGGTTGGGGATGGTGATGTGCTTCAGGCTGGCGCAACCCTCGAAGGCATGGTCGTTGATGCGTGTCACGCCGTCGGGCAGGTCGATGCTGACGAGCGACTTGCATTCGTAGAAAGCGCGTATGCCGATGGTCTTCACGGTCGATGGCAACGACACGGCAGCCAGGTTGGTGCACCCGGCAAAGGTCTCGGTCCCGATGGCTTGCAGGTTGCCGTCGATAGTGACTGTCTGCAGGCCGCTGCAGTTCTGGAAGGCTGCGTTGCCGATGCGGTTGGCTGTCTCGATCTCTACTGTCTGCAGGTTAGAGCACCCCTTGAAGGCGTCGCTGCCGATGCGGGCGGCTGTCGTCATCTCGATGGAGCGCAGGTTGATGCAGCCTTCGAAGGCGCTGTTGCCAATCTCGCTGATGGCGTCGGGCATCTGGATCGACTCCATGGCGGCGCATCCCTTGAAGGCGTCGTTCCCGATGAGGGTGACCGACTGGGGCAGGGCGAGTTCGCGCAACTGCGAACAGCCGGTAAACGTGGAGTTGCTGATGCGGTTGATCTCGCATTCCAGGTCGACCTTGGCCAGAGACGAGCAGTTGTTGAAGGCAAAGACGTCGATGAGCGTCACTCCCTCGGGCACGTCGATGGACTCGAGCGAGCGGCAGCCGTCGAAGGCATGGTTCTCGATGATGGTGAGGTCGAGGGGCAGGCGGATCTCCTTCAGGGCCGTGCAGCCGTTGAAAGCATAGTCGGAGATCTGCGTGCAGCCGTCGGGTATGACCACCTCCTTCAGACTGACGCAGCCGTTGAAGCAGCTGCGGCTCACCTCGAGCGTGCCGTCGGGCAGGACGATGCGCTCCAGGGCCTTGCAGTTCAGGAACATAGCGGCTGGCAGCACGTCGGCCCGCGTGCGGTAGTTGCCTTTGCCCTCGATGATGGTCGCCTCCGACAGGTCGAGCGACGTCAGCACCTGGTCGGTGGGCTTCTTAGGCTTCAGCCTGTTGGTGATGAGCTGTATGATCTTCAGGTCGTTGCCGTTGAGCGGACCGCTGATCTTGAGCTCCTGCATGGAGTAGCGGATGCTGTCGGGCAACTGTTTGCCAAGCTGTCCGACGGAGTCGGTCGTGACGGTCAGCTGCTGGGCCGTCATGCTGATGGGTAGGAGGACCAAGAGGAGCGCGATGAGTCTGATGCGTATAGTCATGAATACTTATTTGCTGGTTTCGAGAGAACTGCGTTTTGAGCGATGATAGCTGCGATAGTCGTCGAGCGGAATCTCTACATCGGGCTCTTCCAGGACGCCCTCATGGGGCAGATGGAATCGGATGTACTTGATGCTGAGGCCGCGGTCGAGCCACATCCGTTCGTAGTAGGTCTGGATGCTGACCTCAATGCCGTCGCTGTCGGCGTGGGTCGCATAGAGATCGTCCGTCTGAACGTCGACGGGCAGGCTGTTCTTCCCGGCCATGAGCCGCGTGTAGGTGTAAAGGAAGTTCGAGTCGGTCTTCAGGTGAATGAGTCCCTGGTCGATGAGGAAGCGGCGATAGCGCTGCATGAAGTAGGTCGACGTCAGGCGCTTGCGGGGGTTCTTCATCTGCGGGTCGCTGAAGGTGAGCCATATCTCCTCCACCTCATCCTCGGCGAAGAAGCGGTCGATGATCTCGATGTTGGTGCGCAGGAAGGCGACGTTCTTCAGGCCTTGCTGTAGGGCCAGCGTGGCGCCGGTCCACATGCGGGCTCCCTTGATGTCGACGCCGATGAAGTTGCGGTCGGGGTGGCGCTTGGCCAGCTCGACGGTGTATTCGCCCTTGCCGCATCCCAGTTCAAGGACGATGGGGTTCTGGTTGTTGAAGTATTGCTCGTGCCAACGTCCGCGCATGGCAAACGGAACGTCGCTCACCACCGAATAGGGGTACTGGAAGACGTTCTCGTAGGTTTCCATGTCGGCAAACTTGGCCAGTTTTCCTTTGCTCATTTCGCACGTATGTATTTGGGTGCAAAATTACGAAAAAGAATCGACACAGCCAAAAACTTGCTGATATTTCAACGTTTTCTAACAAATGTTAGATTCCAAGCAGATTGCGGGCCACAAACCATAAGGGGACGGCTGCGGCCAGCGACAGGCATGCCGTGCGCCCTTCGACGACCTCGCGCAGCCGCGTCTGAGCCTTCCCCGTCAGCACGAGGCGCTCGAGCGCGAACAGCAGGACGTAGATGATGACGAGCGGGAGGAAGGCGTTGTAGGAGATGGCTTCCATCGGGTGGCCGTTGACCAGTGCATGCACGAAGCGCTGCATGCCGCAGCCAGGGCAGCTGAGCCCCGTCAGCCGATGGAACAGGCACGGCGGAAACAACTGATACTCCGCAGGGTTGAACCTGCGGAGTATCGCTATGACCATCAAGATGATGATGACTGTAATGGAAAGTCTCAGTCTCAAATAGCAGTCAGCTTACTTCGCCATCATGTTCTGAAGCATCTCCTGATACATCTCCATGCCGCCCATGGCGTAGAACCAGACGGCCTGGAAGATCATACTGGCGACCAGGACGCCGATGGAAATCCATCCGAACAGGCCGGCCCGACGGCCTGACTGCCAGGCCATTTCCTGCTGGCCCATCATCATGTATTTCCGGACGTCGCTCGACTTCACTATTGCGATGATGGCGAAGACGATTGAAAAGATGTTGCAGCACAAGATCGACAGCACCAGTGCCACGATGGCCAGCGCCTTGTGATCCTCGACGGGCATCATGTTGCTGGGGCTGCCCGCATTTTGATTCTGATAGTATTCCATTGTTCTTTAAATTTGTAGATGAGCATTATTCGATGACGACGCGCGTCCAGCCGTGACGGTCCTCGATGGTGCCGTACTGAATGCCGCGCAGCGTGTCGTAGAGCTTCTTCGACAGGGGGCCGGGATTCGGGCCGAAGTCGTAGCGCTTGCCCGTGTCGAGGTCGTCGATGTAGGAGATGGGCGAGATGACGGCTGCCGTGCCGCAGGCGCCGGCCTCCTCGAAGGTCTCCAGCTCTTCTTCGGGCACGGGGCGGCGCTCCACCTTCATGCCGAGGTCCTCGGCAATCTGCATCAGCGAGCGGTTGGTGATGGAGGGCAGGATAGAGGTCGACTTCGGTGTGATGTACGTGTTGTTCTTGATGCCGAAGAAGTTGGCAGCGCCACATTCGTCGATGTATTTCTTCTCCTTGGCGTCGAGATAGAACTCGCTGGCGTAGCCCTTGTCGTGGGCAATCTGGTGGGCAAAGAGCGAGGCAGCGTAGTTGCCGCCCACCTTGTACTTACCCGTGCCGAGGGGTGCCGAGCGGTCGTAGTCGCGCATGATGGCGTAGGGGTTGCCGGCGAAGCCTCCCTTGAAGTATGGGCCGACGGGGGTGACGAAGATGAGGAACAGGTATTCGTGAGCCGGCGACACACCCACCTGCGGGTTGATGCCGATGAGCAGCGGGCGCAGATAGAGGGTGGCTCCGCTCTCGTAGGTCGGGATCCATTCCTGATTCAGCCGCACCACCTTCTCGCACATCTCGATGAAGCGCTCGGTGGGCAGTTCGGGCATGCAGATGCCGCGGCAGGTTGACTGCAGGCGCTCGGCATTGGCGTCTGGGCGGAACAGGCGCACCTTGCCGTCGGGGCAGCGATAGGCCTTCAGGCCCTCGAAGGCTTCCTGTCCGTAGTGCAGGCAGGCAGCCGCCATGTGCATCTTAATGTACTCGTCGGAGCAGACTTCAATCTCGCCCCACTTGCCGTCGCGATAGTAGCAACGGACGTTGTAGCTGGTCTTGATGTAACCAAACGGGAGTTTTCCCCAGTCCAAGTCTTTCATATATTATATAAGTTTAAAGGTTAAAACTTTTGCATCGTTTTCCTTTTTGTGCGTGGTTCTTCTGAACCATGGTGCAAAGATAAGCAGAAAAACTGACAGGTGCAAATTTTTTTCGCCTTATTTGCCTTTTTCCAGGATTTTCTTTATCTCACTGTCGGTCTTGACGAGCTTGTCCTTACACTGTTTGATGAGGCTTTGGGCTGTTTTGAGTTGCTGGGCGAGCTCGTCGACCGAGACGTCGCCCTGTTCCATCTTCTCGACGATGGACTCGAGTTGGCGGAGGGATTCTTCGTAGGTCATATTACTTTTGATTTGAGGGTTCCTTTTTCCAGTTGGGTCAGCAGCAGGTCGCCGGGCCTGACCTGTGAGGGATCACGCAGGGCGACGCCTCCGACCGTGGTGATGCTGTAGCCCCGGCGGAGCATCAGGGCCGGGTCGAGCGAGCGTGTGCGCTGTTCGAGCAGTTCGAGGCGGTGGCGTTCGCGCTCGATGCGCTGGGTGCTCATCGCGGCGCACTGCATCTGATGGAGTTCTATCCGTTGCTGTTCGCGGTCGAGTCGGCGCCGGATGAGCACGGTCAGTTCCTGGCCGAGGCGTTCGAGGCGGGCCTCCTGCCGGGTGCGGACGAGTGAGAAGAGTGGGGGTATGCGCTCGGCCATACGGTTCAGGCGGAGCCGCTCCAGTTCCATGCGGCTCTGTGCGTAGCGCGTGATGCGCTCCTCGGAGCGGTCGATGCGCTGCAGCAGTTGTTCGGCCTGGTCGATGAGGTGTTGTGCGGCGGCCGTGGGCGTCTTCACGCGCAGATGGCTCACCATGTCGAGGATGCTCTCGTCGCGGTCGTGGCCGATGCCGGTGATGATGGGCAGTGGGAACTGTGCGACGTTCTCGGCCAGGGCCAGCGTGTCGAATCCTGAGAGGTCGGCCGTGGCGCCTCCGCCGCGGATGATGACGACGCAGTCGAACATGTCGAGCGACGAGTAGATGTCGTTCAGCGCCTTGATGATGCTCTGTTCCACCTGTTCGCCCTGCATCGTGGCGGGGAACAGCCGGGTCTGGAAGGCGAAGGGCGTGTCGGCCAGCTGAGCCGCGAAGTCGCCGTAGCCGGCTGCCGACTCGCTGCTGATGACGGCGATGCGCAGGCAGGGCAGAGGCAGTCGCAGCTCCTTCTGCAGGTCGAAGATGCCTTCCTGGCGCAGCTGTCGGATGATCTCCTGGCGACGGCGCGCCATGTCGCCGAGGGTGAAGTTGGGGTCGATGTCGCTGACGATCCATGCGAAGCCGTAGGCCTCGTGGAACTGTGCGTAGACCTTCAGCCTCACCTTCATGCCGGCCCGTAGCTGCTGGCCGGTGATGCGCGTGAAGTAAGGGCTGACCATGGCCCATGTCGAGCGCCAGCACTTGGCTTGTGCGCGGGCCACGGGCGTGTTCGAGTGCTCATCTTTCTGGATGAGCTCCATGTAGCAATGTCCTTTCGACTCGCGGCATTCCGACAGCTCCGCCTCCACCCAGTATTCGCGGTTGAGGGTCCGCTCGATGGTCATGCGCACCAGCGAGTTCAGTTCCAACAGTGTCAGTGTCTCGTCTCTCATTATCTCTTATCGGCACGCTTCGCGTGGAAATTGTTCAAAATTTATTATAGTAATCGTTAAAGAGTAACTCGGAATAGAAAAGATAGAGACCCCACCCCCAGCCCCTCCCCTTGAAGGGAGGGGAGAAGCCTCCCCCGACCCCTCCAAAGGAGGGGAGTGGCTGCCGCACTGCTCGTCGTGGATGACGGCGCAGCTGCTCCCCTCCCTTCAAGGGGAGGGGTTGGGGGTGGGGTCCCTATCTTTTTCATCCCTAAGTTTTACTTAAATAACTAAACTTCTTTTTTTAAATAATTCTCACGCGAAGCGTGCCGTCCTCATTGCCATTTGTCCTCTCTGGCTTTGCTGAAGTCGGGCACGCCGTAGCCGAAGATGTTGGTGGGCTCGGCATAGTCAGAGGCGGAGCGGCGCACGAGGTCGATAATCTCGAGGGCCGTCTTCGTGGGGAGTGCCTGCCAGAGACAGGCGGTGAGGCCGCAGACGATGGGCGTGGAGAACGAAGTGCCCATGTCGCGCACCAGCGTGCCGCGGCCGGAGATGAGCACTGCGGGGGCTCCCTGCGCTACGACGTCGGGCTTGACGCGGCCGTCCTGCGAGGGTCCGACGCTGGAGAACGTTGCCAGCCGTCGGTCGGGCGTGATGGCGCCGACGGTCAGTATGTCAGGGGCATCGGCCGGCACGCCGATCTTCTTCCATTGCCCCATGCCCGAGTTGCCGGCCGAGTTGCAGAGCACGATGCCCTTGCGGGCCAGCAGGGCGGCCTCGCGCGAGATGTGGGCCGTCCGTCCGTTGAGCTCCTGCAGACGGTAGCTGCCGCGGTCGTCGTCGTAGGTATAGTAGCCAAGGCTCGAGTTGATCACGTCGACGCCCAGCGAGTCGGCCAGCTCGGCCGCCATGGCCCAGAAGTCCTCCTCGATGGGCTGCTCGAAGCTCGGCTCCTCGCAGCGCAGCAGCCAGTAGGCCGCCTCGGGGGCCGACCCCATGACCACCTCGGGCGCCTGGGCGGCCATGGCCGAGAGTACCTTGGTGCCGTGGTCAATGCGGCGGGCAGCGACGGCGTCGGCTGCCTTGCCTGGGGTGCTGATGGCCGCAGGCACCACGTCGCGCAGCCCCAGGATGCGCGTCGCGCGGAAGGCGGGTATGCGGTCGTAGTTCTGGAATCCGCCGTCGAGGATGGCTATGGTCATGCCGCGTCCGCGATAGCCGGCCTCGTGCAGACGGTCGCCGCCGAGCATCTCCAGCTGCGGGCGGGCCATGCCGAGCGGGTCGTTCTTGACGGAGTCCCATTTGTTGAAGTTGTCGTGCACCGTCCAGCGGATGTTCTCCTGCTTCTCGATGGAGTCGGGGGCGACGAAGACGCAGCGGGCTCCGGCGACGCAGGGCAGCTGGGCCAGCCGGGCCAGGGCCAGGGAGTCGGCCGACAGGGCCAGCACCGTGTTCTGCCATCGGCTGGTGCCAATGACCTCCACGCCCTCCGTCTCGAACTGCCTGAGATAATGCCGGCTGACGGGCAGGTCGGTCGAGTCGAGGCTGAGGCCCTGGCGCTGTCGTCGCTCCAGACTCTTGCGCGAGAGAAATCGGTGGGGCTTGTCGAGCGAGTAGGGCGATCCCTTCTTGTCGACCAGCTGATAGCGGTAGGCGTAGGTCTTCGGTCCGGGCCGTTTCACCTTGGCGGCGCTTGCCGCGAGGGCGGCCGAGAGCAGCATGATGATGCAGAATATGCGGGTCATTTCTTTCGGGTTTTCAGTTTGAGCCTACAAAATTACGAATAAAAAACGAAACGGCCAAATATTCCGGGTAAAAGAGTTGGCGGCCGTAATGCCTGTTTTGAGGCTGATAATGTAATAAAAAGTGACAATACTTCGTATTTGCATCATAATCGTTTGATTTTTAGACGGATAAAATTCGGCGGAAAAAGAAGCGGTGCTTTTTGATTGAAAAAGCGGCACTTCTCGTGTCAAGAAGCGGTCCTTTTTGCCCCGAGAAGCGGTGCTTTTCTCGCGGACGGGCGACGGATGTCGTGATTTTTCGCAGTCGTTGCGGGTGATCTTTTCTTTTTTTTAATCCGCAAAATTTGGCCGTATCGGAAAAACGTTGTAACTTTGCAAACGAAATATGGATAACAAGCAGAGAGCACTTGAGCTGGGCCAGAAGCCTGTGGGCGGATTGCTGTTGCAGTATGCCCTCCCGGCCATCGTGGCCATGTCGGCCTCCTCCTTATATAATATTATCGACCGCGCCTTCATCGGCCAGGTCGTAGGTCCTGACGCCATTGCCGGACTGGGCATCACCTTCCCCTTCATGAACCTCAGCGGAGCCTTCGGCGCGGCCGTCGGCGTGGGCGCCTCGACGTGCATCAGCGTCAAGCTGGGTCAGCGCGACTATCCGACGGCTGAGCACCTGCTGGGCAACACCGTCACGCTCAACCTCATCATCGGCCTGCTCTTCATGGTCGTCTGCTTCGTCTTCCTCGACCCCATACTGCGGTTCTTCGGCGCCAGCGACGTGACCCTGCCCTACGCCCGCGAGTTCATGCAGGTCATCCTGGCCGGCAACATCATCACCCACATGTATTTCGGCATGAACGCCGTGCTGCGCGCCGCGGGCAAGCCCCGCCACGCCATGTACGCCACGCTCTTCACCGTCGGGATGAACATTCTTCTCGTCATCGCCTTCGTCTGGTGGTTCCGCTGGGGCATACGCGGGGCGGCCCTGGCCACGGTCACCTCGCAGACGCTGGCCCTTGGCTGGCAGATGTGGATCCTGAGCGACCGCCGCGAGCTGCTCCACCTGAAGCGGGGCATCTACCGCCTGCGGGCCGACCTCGTGCGCAACATCCTCTCGATCGGCATCTCGCCCTTCCTGATGAACGTCACGTCGTGCGTCATCGTCATCTTCATGAACAACCAGTTCGTGCGCTATGGCGGCGACATGGCCGTAGGCGCCTACTCGATAGCCAACACCATTGCGATGGTCTTCTTCATGTTCGTCATTGGCGTCAATCAGGGCATGCAGCCCATCGCCGGCTATAACTACGGCGCACGCAAGTACGACCGCATGTGGCGATGCCTGTGGCTGGCCATCGCCTCGGCCACCGCCATCCTCTTCGTCGGCTGGCTGCTGGCCATGCTCTTCCCAGTGCAGTTGGCCCGCATCTTCACCACCGACCCGACCCTCATCCAGATGTCGGCGCGGGGCATACGGCTCAACATGCTGGTCTTCGTCGTCGTCGCGTCGCAGGCCGTCATCACCAACTTCTTCCAGTGCATCGGCAAGGTGCGCATCAGCATCTTCCTGTCGCTCACCCGACAGCTCATCCTGCTCCTGCCGCTGGCCCTCGCCCTCCCCTTGTGGTGGGGACTCGACGGCGTGTGGTACTCCATGCCCGTGAGCGACTTCCTCTCGTTCATCATGACGATTCCCTTCCTGCTCTGGTTTATGCGTAAATTCAAGTACAATGATCAGCGATAATCACCTCATCATCAACGTGGGCCGGCAGATAGGCTCCGGCGGACGCGTCATCGCACGACAGCTGGCCGACCGCTTCGGGGCGCAGTTCTACGACAAGGAGCTGCTGCAGCTGGCCGCACAGGAGAGCGGCTTCGCACCGGAGTTCTTCGAAAAGAACGACGAGCACCGCGGATTCCTCCGCGCACTCTTCAACCTGCAGATGCCCCACATGAGCGACCAGTCGGTCGTGACGAGCAACTTCTCGCAGGAGGCGCTCTTCAAGTTTCAGAGCGATGCCATCCGCCGCGCCGCCGAACAGAACGACTGCTGCGTCTTCGTAGGCCGCTGCGCCGACTACGTGCTGCGCGACCTGCCCCAGTGCGTCAACGTCTTCATCACGGCCCCGATGGACTTCCGCATCGACCACGTCGCCGAGCGCCACCAGTGCTCGCGCGACGAGGCACGCCACCTCATCGAGAAGGGCGAGGCCCAGCGCGCCTCCTATTATAATTATTATACGGGCAAGCGCTGGGGCGCGGCCGAGGGCTATCACCTCTGCGTCGACGCCTCGCTGCTCGGGCTCGACCGCACGGCCGACTACATCGCCGGCTTCATCAAGCAATGGAGGGAAAAATGAAAGAATGGCTCGTAGAACTGCTCGTCGACACAATAGTTGCGGCAGTCGTTACGTTATTATTCTATATCATACGCCTCGACCACTCGTGGGACGACGCCATGCGCACCTATGCCATGAGCTTCGCCATCATGCTGGTGCTTGGCATCTATCGTAAAATAAAAAGAAAAAAAGAATAGCACGTATGAAAACTATCGTCATCACCGGAGGCGCTGGCTTCATCGGAAGCCATGTCGTCAGACTCTTTGTCAATAAATATCCTGACTACCACATCATCAACCTCGACAAACTGACCTACGCCGGCAACCTGGCTAACCTGAAGGACATCGAAGACCGACCCAACTACGAGTTTGTCCGTATGGACATCTGCGACTTCGACGCTTTCTATCAGCTCATGCAGGACCGCCACGTCGACGGCATCATCCATCTGGCGGCAGAGAGCCACGTCGACCGCAGCATAAAAGACCCCTTCACCTTCGCACGAACCAACGTCATGGGCACGCTCTCCCTCCTCCAGGCCGCCAAGCTCTACTGGGAGTCGCTGCCTGAGAAGTATGAGGGCAAGCGCTTCTATCACATCTCTACCGACGAGGTCTACGGCGCGCTGGAGCTGACGCACCCCGAGGGCATCGAGCCCCCGTTCACCACGACGGCGTCGTCGGCCAAGCATCATCTGGCCTATGGCGACCAGTTCTTCCTCGAGACCACGAAGTATAATCCGCACAGCCCGTATAGCGCAGCAAAGGCATCGAGCGACCACTTCGTGCGCGCCTTCCACGACACCTACGGCATGCCCGTCATCGTGACCAACTGCTCCAACAACTACGGGCCCTATCAGTTCCCCGAGAAGCTCATCCCGCTGTTCATCAACAACATCCGCCATCGCAAGCCGCTGCCCGTCTACGGCAAGGGCGAGAACGTGCGCGACTGGCTCTACGTCGAGGATCATGCACGCGCCATCGACCTCATCTTCCATCAGGGCAAGGTGGCTGAGACCTACAACATCGGCGGATTCAACGAGTGGAAGAACATCGACATCATCCGCGTCTTGATCAACACCGTCGACCGTCTCCTCGGGCGCCCCGAGGGCGAGGACATGAACCTCATCACCTACGTCACCGACCGCGCCGGCCACGACCTCCGCTATGCCATCGACTCCACCAAGCTCCAGCGCGAGCTCGGATGGGAGCCCTCGCTGCAGTTCGAGGAGGGCATCGAGCGCACCGTCCGCTGGTATCTCGACAATCAGGACTGGCTCGACAACGTCACCTCCGGCGCCTACCAGCAGTACTACGAGACGATGTACGCCAACCGCTGACAGCCCCACGAAGCCCGGCCCGCCGGCCGCATTCTCAATAACGAAGCCCGGCCCTCCGGCTTGGCAATGTCACAAAGCCCGGCCCTCCGGCCGCATTCTTCCCGTCCCCGTGTGGCGCGGCATTGCCGCGCCATCAAGGAATAGCCCGCCTCGGCGCGATCCCCTCGCCCCCTCAGAATATGGACCCTATCAGTCATTCACTTCACGCCCACCTCGTCGCCATGGCCTACCAAGGCGCCACCCACGAGCAGGAGCACCAGATGGAGCACCTGCTCGCCCTCCTCGACCCCGACGACGAGGAGCTCATCCTCCACTACTACGGCCTCTTCGACCATGAGCGCCGCTCGCTCGACGCCCTGGCCGACGAGCGCCACGAACAGCCCGACGTGACCCTGGGTGCCGTCGCCCGGTTGCTGCGCCGCATCGCCGTCACCCCTGAGTGGCAGATGATTAAACCCCAACCCCGCGTATGACCATCGACTCCCGCTTTAACTTCAAGACGCTGCGCCACGACCTCCTCGCGGCCGTCTTCGGCGTCGTCGCCTTCTTATGGACGTTCGTCAAGAGCGACATCAGTTGGGCTCTGGCCCTGGCCGTCCTGGCTGGTGTGGCCCTCGTCGTCGCGATCGGATGGCTGGCGCGCCTCAAGCGCATCTCCATCTGGAACGACGGGCTCGAGGTGACACCACTGCTCCTTCCCTTCGCCCGCCGCAACTATCGCTTTGCCGAGTTCGACTATCTGCTCGTCTCCGGCACCGAGGCCGCACCCAAACTCATGCTCATTCGCGACTTCTGCCCTGTGTTGACGCTCAAGTCGTCCGTCTATGCCAACTTCGACGAGCTGCGGCAGGCCTTGCGCATACCCGAACGCAGCAAGATGACGGTCGACCCGACCCGCGAGGTGAAGTCGCGCTTCGTCTGGTGGTACCCTCTGATGCCCGTGGTCGCCGTCGCCCTTGTGGCCCTCGGCGTCGCCGTTCCGCTATCCGAATATCTGGAGGAGGGCGCGGTCACTATGTCCTCCATGCTGCTCGGAGCCACCTTGACAACGCTGTTCCTCATTTGCTCCCTGCTCGTGCTGAATGAGTTCCGCCGCATCACCGTCTGGCAGGGACGCATCGACGTGCAGCCGGTGCTGTGGCCTTTTGCCAGACGCCACTACCGCCTCGCTGACTTCGACGGCGTCTATTATGTCATCAATGAGACGGATTCTGACTATAAGGTCAGTTTGCGCGAGCGATGGTATATGAAGAACGGACGGCGCAAGCTCTGCATCGCCGAGAACGTCTATGCCAACTTCGAGGAACTGGCCAGCGCCACACGCACCAACTACCTCGGCGAGATGAACGTAGGGCCCATCGAACAGATCAGGGCCGCTCTTGGAAAGACTTACTACACCCCTCAAAATAATTCGACAGTATGAAGAAAATTTTGCTTTTAGGCTCAGGTGAACTGGGCAAGGAGTTCGTCATCGCCGCCAAACGCGCCGGCCAGTATGTCATTGCTTGCGACCGATACGCAGGGGCACCGGCCATGCAGGTGGCCGACGAGCACGAGGTCTTCTCCATGCTCGACGGCGATGCCCTCGAAGCCGTTGTGCGCAAGCACCAGCCCGATATCATCGTGCCTGAAATCGAGGCCATCCGAACGGAGAGACTCTTCAAGTTCGAGGAGGAGGGCATACAGGTCGTCCCGTCGGCTCGCGCCGTCAACTACACCATGAACCGACGCGCCATCCGCGACCTGGCTTCTAAGGAGCTGGGACTGCGCACAGCCAAGTACTTCTATGCCAAGACGTTCGATGAGTTCAAGGCTGCTGCCGACGAGATCGGATTCCCCTGCGTGGTCAAGCCCCTCATGTCGTCGAGCGGTCACGGACAGAGCTATGTCCACAACGACGACGAGCTCGCTGAGGCCTTCCGTGAGGCCATGGAGGGCTCCCGCGGCGACGTCAAGGAGGTCATCATCGAGGAGTTCATCGACTTCGAGTCGGAGTTCACGCTCTTGACCGTCACCCAGCAGCATGGATGGCCCACCATCTTCTGCCCGCCCATCGGACACGTGCAGAAGGGTGGCGACTATCGTGAGTCATGGCAGCCCTACAAGATCAGCGACGAGGCATTGAAGCAGGCCCAGATGATGGCCGACAAGGTGACCAAAGCGCTCACCGGTGCCGGCATCTGGGGCGTCGAGTTCTTCCTCACCAAGCAGGGCGAGGTCATCTTCTCGGAATTGTCGCCGCGGCCACACGACACGGGCATGGTCACACTGGGACACACCACGAACCTCTCGGAGTTTGAACTCCATTTCCGCGCCGTCATGGGCCTGCCCATTGCCGGCATCCACCTCGAGCATGCAGGCGCCTCCGCCGTCATCCTTGCGCCCGCCGACGTGTCCAGCGCTTCTTCGCTGGATTACAACTTCACCGAAGCCCTCATGGAGGACCGCACCCGCATCCGCATCTTCGGAAAGCCTGAAGCTCACAGAGGCCGCCGCATGGGCGTCGTGCTCTGCTACGGCGAGGTGGGCGACGATGTCGTGGCCCTGCGCGATAAAGCCAAGCGGTTGGCTAAGACCGTCTTGGGTACTGACCCTTATATGAAGAAATGATAGGAAAGATTATTGAACTGCCTAAGCACGTCGACCCCAGGGGCAATCTGACTGTGGCCGAACAGATGAAGAACGTCCCGTTCGACATCGCACGGGTCTATTGGACTTACGATATCCCGGCAGGCGAGCGGAGGGGTGGACATGCACATCGCACCTGCCAGGAGATCATCATCGCCGTCAGCGGCTCGTTCGACGTCACACTCGACGACGGGAGCGGGCAAAAGGAGACGCACCACCTCAACCACCCCTATCAGGGACTCTACGTCGGGACCGGCGTATGGCGCACGCTGGAGGACTTCTCCAGCGGGGCCGTATGCCTCGTGCTGGCTTCTGAGCTCTTCGACGAGGATGAGTATTGGTACGATTACGATGAATTCCTGAACGACGTCAACTGATGTTTACCATTAAGAGATACTCACCACAGGACAGACAACTATGGGACGACTATGTCCGTAGGGCCCGCAATGCCACGTTCCTGTTCTTGAGAGGATACATGGACTATCATGCCGACCGGTTCCAAGACCATTCGCTCTTGTTCTTTGTGGGGCGTAAGCTGCATTCGGTATTGCCCGCTCACGAGGATGGGACAATCTTTGCCTCGCACATGGGACTAACCTATGGCGGATTGATTATGGATGTTGACGTGACAACGGCCGACGTCGTACAGCTGTTTGTCGAGTTGAACGACTACCTGAGTCAACAGGGCTTTACGCGGGTGGTATATAAGCCTGTGCCATGGGTCTACCATCGACTGCCGGCGGAGGAGGACCTCTATGCCATGTTCTGGAAGTGCAAAGCCCGATTGCTGCGACGCATGTCGGGGACGGTCATCGCCCTCGACCAGCACTTGACTTGGCGGAAGGACCACCGTAGAAGACTTAAAAGCGCGCTACAGATGGGGGTCAGGGTGGTTGCCGATGACAGACTGGAGGCTTTCTGGCCGGTTTTGGAGGAGAACCTCAATGTCCGCTTTGGTGCTCGTCCCGTTCACTCTCTTGAGGAGATAATGTTGCTCAAGAGCCGCTTCCCGCAGCAAATCGTACAATATAATGCGTACGTCGGAGACGTTGTCGTCGGGGGCATCACCTTCTACGTCATGGGACATGTGCTCCACGGACAGTATAGCGCTACGAATGACGAAGGAAAGATGTGCGGAGCCATGGAGGCAATCTATCAGAGGGTGATGTACGACGATTTCGCTTCTCTGCGCTTTCTTGACTTCGGCACTTCCAACGAACAAGGGGGGCTGGTCCTTAACGAAGGACTCATTGCTCATAAAGAAGGATATGGAGGCAGAACGGTCTGCTACGACACCTACGAGTGGGAAGTCGCCACTGCGCTTTGAGCTTTTTTAAGCTAAAAAATGTAGCATTCCTGGCGTCTCTCACTTTTTTCTTTTTATCTTTGCAACCGAAATGTATTTTATTAATTTTGTTACAACATGGATTATCAAGAATTAGACTACCAATCGACGTCTCGCAATCGAGAACTCGAAATCGCATCGGCCTTCCCGGTGCTCATGCGCAAAGTATACACATGGATGACAATGGCACTGCTCATCACGGGCTTCACAGCTTATCTCGTGGCTTCTAATCAGGCCGCCATTACGTTCCTTTATAGCCATACGGCGTTCATTTGGGTTCTCTTTGGGGCAGAACTGCTGATCGTCTTCGGACTGAGTGCCGCCATCGAACGGCTGTCTCTGCCCTTGGCGACGGCGCTCTTCGTCTTCTATTCCCTCATCAACGGTGTCGTCTTCTCTTCCATCTTCCTTGCCTATACTCTGACTAGCATCGCCACCGTCTTCTTCATCACTGCAGGAACTTTCGCGGCCATGTCCGTCTTCGGATATTTCACAACGGCCGACCTCTCCTCATGGGGAAAGATATTGCTGATGGCTCTCGTTGGACTCATCATCGCTACGATTGTCAATATCTTCGTGAAAAGCTCTGGATTGGAAATGATTTTAAGTTATGTCGGCGTGCTCATCTTCGTGGGACTAACTGCTTACGACACACAAAAGATTAAAATGATGTTCCTCCAGGCACCTGATGCAGGTGAGCATACCCAAAAATACGCTCTGCTTGGAGCTCTTTCCCTCTATCTTGACTTTATCAATCTGTTCATCTACTTATTGAGAATCTTTGGACGGAGAGAGTGATTCTATATTATATAATAAGGTGTAAATGGACTGACCTGTAAGAAAAGAAGAAAAAAACAGCTTTTTTGGGAAAAAGTTTCAGGAAATGTTTGCAGGTTCAAAAAAAGTCCGTACCTTTGCATCCGCTTTCGCTTCAAAACGGCGATTGCAACAAAAAGAAAGAGTTCTTTGAAAGATTTACATAGACAGAAGAAGTAGTACAAGAAGCGATTGTCTGCCCTATCTTCAGTGTTAGTGCAGTCAATCGGGTAATGAGAATACGAACCGTCGATTCTGACTTCCATCTTGAATGGGAGTACGGATGAGAAAAGGCCCAGTATAACGAAACTACGGAGAGTCGTTCTGAGTACAGACAAAAGAAACATTATTATATACAATGAAGAGTTTGATCCTGGCTCAGGATGAACGCTAGCTACAGGCTTAACACATGCAAGTCGAGGGGCAGCATGATCTTAGCTTGCTAAGATTGATGGCGACCGGCGCACGGGTGAGTAAC